>Ga0209371_1000062_pt1 | contig 219057 bp, 195 predicted proteins | sample AgamicAtAmrz_FD_187165 | JGI IMG/M metagenome (GOLD analysis project Ga0209371, IMG submission 187165) | Agave microbial communities from Guanajuato, Mexico - At.Am.rz (SPAdes) (version 2) | ecosystem: Host-associated > Plants > Roots > Rhizosphere | place: Guanajato, Mexico | collected... | reverse complement strand
TTATTTCCGTCGTCGCAAGTTCTGCCGTTTCACCGCGGAAGGCGTTCAAGAGATCGATTATAAAGATATCGCAACGCTGAAAAACTACATCACTGAAAGCGGCAAGATTGTTCCAAGCCGTATCACTGGTACTCGTGCTAAATACCAGCGTCAGCTGGCTCGTGCTATCAAGCGCGCGCGTTACCTGTCTCTGCTGCCATACACTGATCGTCATCAGTAATTGGCAACTGTCCATTAACGACTTTAAGAGGATAAGGTAATGCAAGTTATTCTGCTTGATAAAGTAGCAAACCTGGGCGGTCTGGGTGATCAGGTTAACGTTAAAGCGGGCTACGCTCGTAACTTCCTGGTTCCACAGGGCAAAGCTGTTCCTGCTACCAAGAAAAACGTTGAGTTCTTCGAAGCGCGCCGCGCAGAACTGGAAGCCAAACTGGCTGACGTTCTGGCCGCTGCTAACGCACGTGCTGAGAAAATCAACGCACTGGGCACCGTAACCATCGCGTCTAAATCAGGCGACGAAGGTAAGCTGTTCGGTTCCATCGGTACCCGCGACATCGCTGACGCAGTCACTGCAGCTGGCGTTGACGTGGCGAAAAGTGAAGTACGTCTGCCTAACGGCGTGCTGCGCACCACCGGTGAGCACGAAGTTGACTTCCAGGTACACAGCGAAGTCTTCGCTAAACTGGTTGTGAATGTGGTTGCTGAGTAATTTTACTCGGTGATGCGAAAACGCCGGCCCTGTGCCGGCGTTTTTGTTTTTTGCGCTTACTGCGCGCGGATAAACGTCCCGTCAGATTGACGCGTAAACAGCACCGGACCGTTGCTGCTCTCTACGGTTAAGCCCGTCACCACACCTTGGGCATTTTGCCTAATCTTCACCTGCTGCCCGCTCTGTAACGCACTCAGCGGCTGCCCATCGCCCTCCACGCGCGCCATCGCGAACACATCATTCACCGGTAAATTATTGTCACGAAACAGCTGCGCCAGCGTTTGTCCCGATGCGATAGTGTAGGTGCGCCATTCGCCCTGTGTATCGCGCTGTTCGGGCGTTGCTTGCCGCTGTGGCTGCGCATTGTCATAAATCTCCGCCTGCAGCGGGACCGATTTGTTCTCACGCTCGGCAGGCCGTTCAACCGGATATTGCGGCGTACTGGTGGGCCAGAGAAACGCCAGCAGCACGATCAGTAGCGCAATCACAATACCGCGGCGATGGAACGCGGGCAGTGGGTCCATCCAGCGTACGTCATCCAGCAGATGCCAGACGCGGCGCAGCGCAGCGGGGGTGCGGGAAGGGGTGTCAGAAGCCATACGTGAATCCTCCTCGCTGGCGCGGCTGCGACGCAATGACGGCAGCCAGCGTTGCAGCCTTGATAACGTAAACGAGCGCGTTGCGCGCGTCCTGCGGCGTTGTGGGGCGATTTGGCCCATGAATTCTCTCTTTTTATGTTACAGCTATAGTATGGGCAATGCGGGCGTAACGTGCTTGCCAGCCTTGAAAAATCAGACCTGCGTATTGTTTCTTGTTACCGTGGAAATGTCATCTCTGGCGCAGCAGATTTTACGCCAGCGCCCTGCGCTGTTATGCTGCCGTTTCATTTTTTCCCGGGATTAAGGAATCACCATGACGACCCCTTCATTTGACAGCGTCGAATCACAAGCAAGTTACGGTATCGGTTTACAGGTAGGCCAGCAGCTGCAGGAATCTGGACTGCAGGGCTTGCAGCCAGAAGCACTGCTCGCGGGCCTGCGCGACGCGCTGGAAGGGAATTCACCGGCGGTACCTGTTGACGTGGTTCACCGTGCGCTGCGTGAGGTACATGAACGTGCCGAAGGTGTTCGCCGTGAGCGCGTTGAAGCCATGGCAGTAGAAGGGCAAAAATTCCTGGAGCAGAATGCGCAGCGTGAAGGTGTGAGCAGCACCGAGTCAGGCCTGCAATTCAGCGTTATCACCCAAGGCGACGGCCCGATTCCTTCGCGTCAGGATCGCGTGCGCGTGCATTACACCGGCAAGCTGATTGACGGTACCGTGTTCGACAGCTCTGTGGCACGCGGCGAACCTGCCGAATTCCCAGTGAGCGGTGTCATCGCTGGCTGGATCGAAGCACTCACCCTGATGCCCGTTGGCTCCAAGTGGGAGCTGGCGATCCCGCATAATCTCGCCTACGGCGAGCGCGGCGCAGGCGCATCCATTCCGCCGTTCAGCACGCTGGTGTTTGAAGTCGAGCTGCTGGAAATCCTCTAAGCATCTCAGACGGTACAAGGGGCGCATTGCGCCCCTTTTCTATTGCGTGCTACTCGCCTTTCTTCTGTAAATCCACCTGCCAGATTGCGAAGCCAATATCGTCGCTGCCGCGTGGGGTCATGGGATAGTCCGCGTGCTGCCGAATAAACTGCGTAGCCTTCTCACCGGGGGCGGTTTCAAAGCGTATATCCAGCGGCGTATCGCTGTTGATCGGTGCCAGGCGCCAATTGTGATCCACCTGCGGCTTCACTTCACCCTGCGCCTTGCTCTGCTCGCTGATGTACGCGGCAACGATGGCGCGGTTTTCATCCGGTGATGCAAAGGCCACGTAGTGATCGCCGGTGCCGGCGAATTTGCCGCCATAAGCCCGGTAATTATTGGTGGCCACCAAGAACGTCGCATGGGGATCGATCGGCTTGCCCTGCCAGCGTAGATCGGTGATGCGCGACGCGCTGGGGTTGATCAGTTTGCACTCGCCGTCGTAGCGCGCCGGTTGCGTGACATCAATCTGATAATCCACGCCGTCGATCACATCAAAGTTGTAAGTGCGAAAATCCCAGTTAATCAGCGATTGCGGCTGGCGTTGGCGCGGATCGATCTGATTAAACTGCGCCGCCGAGCACTCCAGCCACTCTTTGACCTGCGCACCGCTGACTTTCATGACAACCAGCGTGTTGGGATAAAGGTAGAGGTCGGCGGCGTTACGGAAGGTCAGCTCGCCTTTTTCCACCTCGGTGTAGCTGGCAGGATCGTTTTTACGCCCGCCCACTTTAAAGGGAGCGGCGGCCGCGAGCACCGGCAGGCGCGCTAAATCGGGATCGCCCTGGATAAAGTGCTCAACGTAGGCGCGCTGTGCGTTATTCACGATCTGTACCGTGGGATCATCCTGCACCAGCGCAAGGTAGCTGTACATGACATCGGCAGATTTACCGATAGGCTTGGCGACAAATTCGCGCGTAGCGCGGTGATCCTGCTGTAGCACCTGCACCAGCTGCGCATCTTCCGCCGCCAGCGACTTCTTGGCCTGCGCATCGTAAATCGGTCTGGCCTGCGCGCTACCCTGCGTCACCTGCCACTGCCCGCCCGCGTTACTCAGCTCAAGATCGACAATGCCAAGATGATCGCCCCACATGCCCGGCATCACGGCAGGAATGCCATTAAGCGTCCCCTTAGCAATATCCGCGCCCTGAATCGCAGCAAATTCTTTGCTGGGGAACACGGCGTGCGCGTGACCGAACATGATTGCATTGATGCCCGGCACCTGGCTGAGGTAATACACCGAGTTTTCGGCCATGGCATGATAAGGCTCGCTGCTCAACCCGGAGTGCGGGATCGCGATGATTATTTCAGCACCTTTCGCTCGCATTTCCGGCACATAGCGCTTCGCTGTTTCCGTGATGTCATCAACGCGCACTTTGCCCTGCAAATTGTTGCGATCCCACACCATAATCTGCGGCGGAACAAAGCCGATATAGCCAATTTTTAACCGATGCGGCTGTCCGTCGCGGTCAACCACGCGGGTTTCTTTAATCAGATAGGGCGTAAACAGCGGTTTACCGCTCTTTTCATCGATAATATTGGCGTTAACGTAGGGAAAGCGCGCGCCGCTCAGGGCTTTTTGCAGATAGGGCAAACCGTAATTAAATTCGTGATTACCGAGATTGCCTACATCATAGTCCAGCGTGTTTAGCGCCTTGTAGACAGGGTGGATCTCGCCTGCTTTCAATCCTTTCGCCGCCATGTAATCGCCCAGCGGACTGCCCTGAATCAGGTCGCCGTTGTCCACCAGCACGCTGTTTTTGGCTTCAGCGCGAGCCAATTTGATAAGCGTCGCGGTGCGCACCAGACCAAACTTCTCCGTGGGCGTGTCTTTGTAATAATCGAAATCCATCATATTGCTGTGCAGATCGGTGGTTTCGAGAATGCGTAAATCCACCGTTGCCGCCTGTACGGTGGCGGTGGCGATACACAGCGCCAGTAATGACATGCCCGCTTTGAACATGGAGTACTCCTTGTATGTCGATGAGCCTCTCAAAATAATGTAAAACGATGACAAATTATTATTTCAATTTGTGATGCGTATTCAAATTCTGCACCTGGCGTGCGCGTGGCAGCGCGCTGTTGGCAATTCAGCCGTGCGCCATAGCCGTTGACGTTGAACTATGATATTGATAACCCAATACTATTCATGGCGAACGTAGCGCTTGTCGGCTGCCGAAGCCCAACTGCTAAACTTGCTCAGGATGTCTGACAGGCAGAATCAGCAAAAAGAGGTGAAGTATGTTAGAGAAGATTTGCCAGCTCGCACGTGAAGCGGGCGAGGCCATTATGCAGGTCTACACTAGCGCGCAGCCCGTTGATGTGACGCGTAAGTCAGATGATTCCCCCGTCACCGCCGCCGATCTCGCCGCGCATAAGGTGATTGTCGAGGGACTTCAGGCGTTGACGCCCGAGATCCCGGTGCTGTCGGAAGAGGATCCTCCCGCTTGGGCGGTGCGTCAGCAGTGGCAGAAATATTGGCTGGTGGATCCGCTGGACGGCACCAAAGAGTTTATCAAACGCAACGGCGAGTTTACGGTGAACATTGCCCTGATTGAAGCGGGTAAACCGGTGCTGGGCGTGGTCTACGCGCCGGTAATTGATGTGATGTACTCCGCAGCCGACGGGAAAGCCTGGAAAGAAGAGGGTGGCCATAAGACGCAGATTCACGTGCGTGAAGCGCATCCGCCATTGGTGGTGGTTAGCCGTACCCACGCCGCGAAAAATGATGAGTTAAAAGAGTATTTATCGCAGTTGGGTGAGCATCAAACCACGGCAATTGGCTCATCACTGAAGTTTTGCCTGGTAGCAGAGGGCAAAGCGCAGCTCTATCCGCGTTTTGGACCCACCAGTATCTGGGACACGGCTGCGGGCCACGCTGTTGCGGTGGCGGCGGGCGGTTACGTGCGTGACTGGCAGGGGCGTGTCCTGGACTATACGCCGCGTGAATCGCTGATCAACCCCGGCTTCCGGGTGTCCATCTTCTAATAAAAAAGGGAGGCCTCGCCTCCCTTTTTTATTGCTGCAGCAGCTGATGAATCAGGGCCATGGCCTGTTTCACTTCCTCCTGCGTCAGCGGGCCATCTTTGGCGTAGCGCACGTGACCTGTTTTATCTAACACCACAATAGCCGAGCCGCCTTTCTTGAGCTGCCAGGCGTTGCGCGCGCTGCCGTTGCTATCAATAATAAACTGCGACCACGGGTACTGCTTTTTGTTGCTCTCAATACTGCTGCGCACAAACATCCCGGTGCCGGGGATGGCGTCATCGGTGTTCACCACCGTGGTGGTTTGATAGCGATCGTGCGGCAGCTGCGCGGCTTTAATCGCTTCAATCAGCGCGGCATTCTGCTCTTTAGCGGAGGAGCGTCCCGCGATATGTAAAATCACGCGCACCTTGCCGCTGAGCTGTGCGCTGTTCCAGGGACGATACGTAAACTTATCCTGCTGATACAGCAGTTCGCCTTTATCGTTTATGCCAACTGGCGGCACGCGTTCGCCCTGCTGGAAAGCCTGTGCCGACGCCAGAACCGGCAGCACCAGCGCCACTGCCAACCATGAATGTGCTAAACGCATGTCCTTCTCCTTAGTGATCCGACCAGTTATTCATGTTTTTGCAATATTAGGCGCGGATGATGCGCCTGTCGCGATGAATTGGTCGCTTTGTAACTGATGCCACAATTTCGGCACGATATCGGCTTTATACTGATTTTAAGGACTCATATAACAGAGTGTTCTGTAATGATGTGTCAATTCAGTAAAAAATTCACCTTTTCGGAACATGCGCAACAAATGATGTTCTATATTTATGCCTCATTTGCGCTTCAAGGGCTCGTACCGAATTTGGCAACGGCGAAGCGTATTCCATCTTTCAGGAGTTAGACAGCATGAAAATCTTCCAGCGATATAATCCGCTGCAAATCGCGAAATATGTAAAAACGTTGTTTAAAGGAAGAATCTACATCAAAGATGTAGGCGCGTTTGAATTTGACTACGGTAAGGTATTGCTGCCGCGCGTCAAAGATAAGCAGCATTTGTCTGCCATGTCTGAGATTAATCGACAGGTGCTTCGTTTACAGACGCACAACTGAGACAAAGGGCGCCAGAGGCGCCCTTGTTGATCCCACCGGTTAAGGCAGCGTTTTCAGACGCTTCGTCCGCTACTCCGCATCCGTTTCGCTTTTCGCCACGTTTAACATCGCCGGACGCTCATCAATACGCGTCACCAATAGCTGATCGATACGATAGCTGTCGATGTCCACCACCTCAAATTTATAGCCTGAAAACTTCACGAAGTCGGTGCGTTTCGGGATCTTGCGCAGCATATACATCATAAAGCCGCCAATGGTTTCATAGTTGCCCGACTGCGGAAACTCGTCGATATCCAGCACGCGCATCACGTCGTCAATCGGCGTGCCGCCCTCCACCAGCCAGGAGTTTTCGTCGCGGGCAACGATCTGCTCTTCCAGACCCTGGCCGACCAGATCGCCCATCAGCGTGGTCATCACGTCATTCAGCGTGATAATACCGACCACCAGCGCATATTCGTTCATGATCACCGCGAAATCCTCGCCCGCGGTTTTAAAACTCTCCAGTGCCTCAGAGAGCGTGAGCGTGTCCGGCACAATCAGCGCCGAGCGGATCTGCACGCCGCTGTTGAGCGCCATGCTTTGATTGCCCAGCACGCGCAGCAGCAGCTCTTTGGAATCTACATAGCCGACGATGTGATCGATATCGCCGCTGCACACCAGAAATTTGGAGTGGGGATGCTCGGCAATTTTGGTTTTCAGGCTGACTTCATCTTCATGCAAATCGAACCAGACGATGTTCTCGCGGGATGTCATAGAAGAGGGCACCGTGCGCGATTCCAGCTCGAACACGTTTTCAATCAGCTCGTGCTCCTGCTTGCGCAGCACGCCCGCCAGTGCACCGGCTTCTACTACCGCGTAAATGTCGTCTGAGGTGATGTCATCTTTGCGCACCATCGGCAGTTTGAAGATGCGGAAGAACACATTGGCGAGGCCGTTGAACAGCCATACCAGCGGCCGGAACACCAGCAGGCAGAAGCGCATCGGGTTGATGATACGCAGCGCCACGGCTTCTGGGGCGATCATGCCTACACGCTTGGGCGTCAGGTCCGCAAACAAGATGAACAGGCTGGTGACCACGGTGAAAGAACAGATAAAGCTCAGCTGCTCGGCCAGTTCCGGCGCCATAAAGCGGCGAAACAGGCTGCTGAAGGCGGGCGAAAATGCCGCATCGCCCACGATACCGCCAAGAATGGCCACCGCATTCAGGCCAATTTGCACCACGGTGAAAAACATGCCGGGCTGTTCCTGCATTTTCAATACGCGCTGCGCATTGATGTTGCCCTCGTCGGCCAGCAGTTTGAGTTTGATCTTGCGGGCAGCGGCCAGCGAGATCTCGGAGAGCGAAAAGAAAGAACTGATCACGATCAGTAAAAGGATGACAAGTAAGCTATCGAGCATAGAAGGTCCGTTGAGTTAATCACTTGTCATTTTTGGCCTGGGCAGCGGAGCGCGGCGTAGCGCCGGGGCTCAGCGGTGAAGCAGGCTATCCGTGCCAAAAATGTCTGCGCCAATTCGACACGTTCACGCTAACGTCGGGGCAGAGATGAAGGCAGGCCTGTGCCTGCCAGGCGCTGATTATAGCAGCAGCGCTTATCATGCCGCCAGAGGCGCAGCAGGCGGGTTAAGAATTGTCTGATCTCGTATCTGCGGACGCGTAACCGCCGCTTCGCAGTTGTATCAATCGACGCATTTACCGACAATAGCGCACGATTTGGCTTAAATGCCGTCTTTGCCCAGCCGCGATGAATGACAGCGGCTATGCTGATGGGTAAGCGAGGGGTGGTGCGCCCCTTTTCACCAGAATGAACGTCCCTGCGGAATAGGGGCGGCATTAATAACAGGAGTGCGCGTGCCGCGATTTCACCTTTATTGTTTGGCTGGCCTATTGCTCGCCGTACCCGCTGTCGAGGCTGCGAAAGTGCGCTTGCAGCTTGAAGGGCTAACCGGGGAATTGGAAAAAAACGCCCGCGCGAGTTTGTCTACCATCGCCAGCGATGAAGTCTCTAATGACGGGCGCTTCCAGGCGCGCGTAGACGAAGCGATTAAACAGGGTCTGCGCGCCCTGGGGTATTACGAACCCACCATTGTGTTTGTCTCTCGTCCCGCGCCGCCGCAGGGAGGGCGTCCGGTGCTGATTGCCCGCGTGACGCCTGGTGAGCCAGTGAAAATTGGCGGCAGCTCAATCGTGGTAGAAGGTGAGGCGAAACAGGATCCTGACTATCAGGCGTGGGTCAAGCAGGGCAGGCCCAAAGTAGGCACTCAGCTCAACCACGGTCAATACGATAAATTCAAAAAAGGGTTTTCTAACCTCGCGCTGCGCAACGGTTATTTCGACGGCGATTTTAAAAAGAGCCAGCTTGGCGTCTCCGTCGAGCGACGCCTCGCCTTTTGGGATATCGACTACGACAGTGGCCCGCGTTATCGCTTTGGCGACGTCACCTTTCAAGGATCGCAAATCGACGAGGCTTATCTGAAAAACCTCGTTCCCTTTAAGCAGGGCGACTATTACAGTTCTCGCGATCTGGCCGAGCTCAACCGTCGCTTGTCTGCAACCGGCTGGTTCAATTCGGTGGTGGTGGCGCCGGAGTTCGACAAGGGCCGCAAAACCAAAGTGTTGCCGCTCAATGCGGCCGTGTCACCGCGGGTGGAGAACACGATCGAAACCGGCGTCGGCTACTCCACGGACGTGGGGCCGCGGCTCAAAGGCACCTGGAGAAAACCGTGGGTTAACAGCAGCGGACACAGCTTTACCGCCAGCGCCTATGTTTCCGCCCCGGAACAGCAGCTGGATTTCAGCTACAAAGTGCCGCTGCTGAAAAGTCCGCTGGAGCAGTATTACACCTTCTCTGGCGGCCTGAAGCGCACCGATCTCAACGACACCAAAGCCGACACCACCACGCTGGGGCTGTCGCGTAACTGGGACAGCAGCTCCGGCTGGCAGCGTGCGGTCAACCTTAAATGGAGTCTCGATCACTTTACCCAAGGCAACGTGACCAATACCACCATGCTGCTTTATCCGGGGTTGAGCCTGAACCGCACCCGTTCACGCGGCGGCCTGATGCCAACGTGGGGCGATTCGCAGCGCTATTCGGTAGATGTCTCCGATACCACATGGGGCTCAGACGTCGACTTCCTGATTCTCCAGGCGCAAAACGTCTGGATCCGTATGATCGGCGATAAAAATCGCTTTGTGGCACGCGGCACGCTGGGCTGGATCGAAACCAATGACTTTGAAAAAGTGCCGCCGGACTTGCGCTTCTTTGCGGGCGGCGATCGCAGTATTCGCGGCTACAAATACAAGGGCATTTCACCCCGCGACAGCGACGGCAAACTGACCGGCGCGTCAAAAATGGCCACCGGCTCGCTGGAATACCAGTACAACGTGAGCGGGAAATGGTGGGGCGCGGTGTTTGTGGACAGTGGTGAAGCGGTAAACGACATCAAGCAGAGCAATGTCAAAACCGGCGCCGGTATCGGCGTGCGCTGGGCCTCTCCGGTGGGGCCGATCAAACTGGATATCGCGCGGCCAATCGGCGACGACAAGGAGCACGGGTTGCAATTTTACGTTGGACTGGGGCCTGAACTATGAAGCTGTGGAAAAAGGTCCTGATCGGATTCGGTGTCTTTTGGTTGGTGCTGTTCGCCAGCATCGCTTTTCTGGTGGGGACCACCCCAGGATTACACTTGCTGCTGAAAGGCGCCGATCGCTGGGTGCCTGGCCTCACGCTGTCCAAGGTCGAGGGCGGTTGGCGTAACCTGACGCTGAGTGGCGTAGCCTATGACATGCCTGGCGTCAGCGTTAAGGCCGGGCGTTTACATCTGGCGCTGAATCTCAAGTGCCTGTTGCACTCCTCGGTGTGCGTGGACGATCTGGCGCTGCAGGATGTCAGCGTGGTGGTGGACAGCAAAAAGATGACGCCTGCGGCCAATCCGCCGCCGGAAGAAGAGGGCGGCCCGCTCAATCTCAGCACGCCTTATCCCATCACCTTGAATAAGGTGGGGCTGCACAACATCTCGGTGAAAGTCGACGATACCGCCATTTCGCTGCTGGATTTCACCTCCGGCCTGCAGTGGCAGGATCGCGCGCTAACGCTGATGCCCACGCATATTCAAAGCTTGCTCATCGCGCTGCCCAAAGCGGCGAAAGTGGCTGATGAGCAGGTGGTCCAGCCCAAAGTGCAGCAGCCGCAGTCCGGCGAAAAGCCGCTGGGTGAAACGCTACAAGCCCTGTTTGCTCAGCCTTTGCTGCCTGCCATGCCTGACTTCCAGCTGCCGCTGGATATCACCGTACAGCAGCTGCTGGGGGAACAGCTGCGCGTCACCGGCGACACCGATCTCGCCATTACGCGCCTGCTGGTCAAAGCCCGCACGGCGGACCGCCATCTGCAGCTTGAGACCTTCGACGTGGATTCGCCGCAGGGGCAGGTAAATGCCAGCGGCGAAGCGCGGCTGGCCGATAACTGGCCGGTGAATTTTACGCTCAACGGCGCGCTGAATGTCGATCCGATCAAAGGCGAAAAGATTGCGCTGAAGCTGGGCGGCGCCCTGCGCGACGCGCTAACGCTCGGCGTGAATCTGTCGGGGCCGGTGCGCGCGCAGCTGGATGCCACCGCGCAGCCGGCGATCGCCGGTCTGCCGCTGTCGCTGCAGTTAACCAGCCCGCAGCTGCGCTGGCCGCTGAGTGGCCCGACGCAGTACCAGGCAGAGAATCTGGATTATCAATTCAAAGGCAAAGCCACCGACTACGTGATGTCGTTGCGCACTGCCGTTAAGGGGCAAGACGTACCGCCGGCGACCGTCACGCTGGATGGCAAGGGGAACGTGCAGCAGTTTACGCTGGATAAGCTGCGCATTGCGGCGCTACAGGGCAACATTGACCTTACCGCGCTGCTGGACTGGAGCAAGGCGATCAGCTGGCGCAGCGAACTCACGCTCGCAGGCATCAACACCGCCAAACAGTATCCCGACTGGCCCGCGAAGCTCGACGGGAAAATCACCACGCGCGGGAGCCTTTACGGCGGCAGTTGGCAGTTGAGCGTGCCGCAGCTGGCGCTGAAGGGCAACGTCAAGCAGAACGCGGTGAGCGCCAGCGGTTCGCTCACCGGCAACAGCTACAACCAGTGGAAAATTCCGGCGCTCAACATTGCGCTGGGCCGCAATCATCTGGATGTAAAGGGCGAGCTGGGCGATGCGCTGGATCTCGACGCCACGCTGGATGCACCGCAGCTAAACAATGCGCTGCCGGGGTTGGGCGGGGTGGCAAAAGGCAGTATCAAGGCGCGCGGGACGCTGCAAGCGCCTCAGCTGCTGGCCGATCTCACCGCCAGCGGGCTGCGCTGGCAGCAGCTGCAAATCCGCCGCGTCACGCTGCTGGGGGATGTGAAATCCAGCGAGCAAATTGCCGGCAAGCTGAAGCTCAACGTCGAGCAGCTGCAGCAGGATACGCTGAAAATCAGCACGTTGACGCTTAACGCGGACGGCAACGAAAAGCAGCATCAGCTTAAGCTGAACGTACAGGGCGAGCCGGTTTCGGGGCAGCTGGCGCTGAATGGCAGCTTCGACCGCCAGACGCAGCGCTGGCAGGGCACGCTCAACAACACGCGTTTCGACACGCCGGTGGGTGAGTGGCGCCTGACCCGCGCGATGGCGATTGACTACCTCAACAGCAAGCAGACCGCGACGCTGGGGCCGCACTGTTGGCAGAACCCCAATGCCCAGCTGTGCGTGCCCGAGCCCATTGAGGCCGGTGCCAGCGGCCATGCGCATGTGGTGCTGAATCGCTTTGATCTGGCCATGCTGAAGCCTTTCCTCACCGACGCGACGCAGCTGCGCGGCGTGTTTACGGGCGATGCGCGGGTAAACTGGACCGCCGATGGCGCGCTACCGACGGCAAGCGTGGCGCTCAAGGGCAGCGGCGTCAAAGTGCAGCAGAATGTGCAGGGCAATCTGTTACCGGTAGCCTTTGACACGCTCAACCTGAATGCTGCGCTGCGTGAAGGACGCGCGCAGCTCGACTGGCTGATTCACATCGTGAACAACGGCCAGCTGAGCGGCAATGTGCAGGTCGCCGACCCGCAAACGCGCCGCCAGCTGTCTGGCAATGTCAGTATCAGCAATCTGTCGCTGGCGATGTTTAATCCGGCCCTGATGCAGGGCGAGAAGGTGAAAGGGATGCTGAACAGCAACCTGCGCCTTGGCGGCTCGCTCCAGCAGCCGCAGATCTTTGGGCAATTGGGGCTGCGTGATGTCGGCGTTGATGCCAGCTTTATGCCGGTGGATCTGACGTCGGCCAATCTCAACATGGTGTTCAATGGCATGCGTTCCACGCTGAACGGCGCTATTCAGACCGCGAAAGGCAATCTGAGCCTCGGCGGCGATGCCGACTGGAGCCAGCTCGACAACTGGCGCGCACGCGTCACGGCGCAGGGCAGCCACATTCGCGTTACCGTGCCGCCGATGGTGCGCATGGATGTATCGCCGGATTTGGTGTTTGAGGCCACGCCAGCGGCATTTAATCTCGACGGCAAGGTCGATATTCCGTGGGCGCGCATCACCGTGCAGGAAGTGCCGGAGAGCGCCACCGGCGTCTCATCCGACGAAGTGATGCTGGATGAACATCTTAAACCGATTAAACCGAAAACTGCGGCGATCCCGATCAACAGCAATCTGGTGATCCACGTGGGCAACGATGTCCGCCTCTCGGCGTTTGGCCTCAAGGCCAAGCTCAACGGCGATCTCAAAGTGGTGCAGGATAAAACCGGGCTGGGATTAAACGGACAAATCAATATTCCTTCCGGCCGCTTCCACGCCTATGGCCAGGATCTGATTGTGCGTAAAGGCGAGCTGCAGTTTGCCGGTCCGCCGGATCAGCCGTATGTGAACCTGGAAGCAATCCGCAATCCGGAGGCCACCGAAAACGACGTCACGGCGGGTCTACGCGTGACGGGCTTGGCAGATGAGCCCAAAGTGGAAGTCTTCTCTGACCCTGCAATGTCACAGCAGGAGGCGCTCTCTTATCTGTTGCGCGGCCAGGGATTGAGTAGCGACGGCGACAATAACGCCTTAACCTCGGCGCTGGTGGGCTTAGGGGTTGCACAAAGTGGGCAGGTTGTGGGTAAAATCGGCGAGACGTTTGGCGTCAGTAACCTTGCGCTTGATACCACCGGCGTTGGCGACAGTCAGCAGGTGCAGGTGAGCGGTTATGTGTTGCCGGGTCTACAAGTAAAATACGGTGTTGGCATTTTTGATTCACTGGCGACGTTAACATTGCGTTATCGCCTGATGCCCAAACTCTATTTGGAAGCCGTGTCCGGTCTCGATCAGGCACTGGATTTGCTCTATCAGTTTGAGTTTTAGCAATGCGAATAATTGTCTACGGCAGTTTACGGCGCAAACAGGGAAACAGTCATTGGATGACAAATGCGCAGTGGCTCGGTGACCACCAGATTGATGGGTTCGATCTCTACAATCTGGGGCATTATCCGGGCGTGGTGGCGGGCACAGGCACTGTCTATTGCGAGGTTTATCGCATTGACGCCAGTACGCTCGCTGAACTTGATGCCTTGCGCTGCAAGAATGGCGAATACAAACGCCAGCTTACCCAGACGCCTTACGGCAGCGCGTGGCTTTACGTCTACCAGCGGCCTATTGTCGGGCGCGATCGCATCGCCAGTGGTGACTGGCTGAAGCGCGACGATAACCAAGAGGCATAAACAAAAACACCGTCCAGTGGACGGTGTTTTTTTATTTCATGCGCAGGGGCAGATCACTTCTTCTGAGCGCGCTCGAAAGAGGAGATGATTTCTGCTTTGGCGGCTTCTGCGTTATCCCAGCCGTCAACTTTCACCCATTTGCCTTTTTCCAGATCTTTGTAGTGCTCGAAGAAGTGGGTGATTTGGGCTTTCAGCAGCTCTGGCAGGTCGTTCACATCTTTGATGTGATCGTACTCTTTGCTCAGTTTGGTGTGCGGAACCGCAACCAGTTTGGCATCTTCGCCAGACTCGTCGGTCATTTTCAGCACGCCAACCGGACGGCAGCGGATAACTGAGCCTGGCTCCAGCGGATACGGGGTTGGCACCAGCACATCAACCGGGTCACCATCCAGTGACAGCGTGTGGTTGATGTAGCCGTAGTTGCACGGATAGAACATGGCGGTAGACATAAAACGGTCTACAAACAGGGCGCCAGACTCTTTGTCTACTTCATATTTGATCGGATCGGCATTGGCCGGGATCTCAATGATAACGTAGATATCTTCTGGCAGATCTTTACCTGCAGGCACCTGGTTCAAACTCATCTGGCTTTCCTTCATTAGTCGTAAGTTGAGTGACGGCTATTATAGCCAACTGACTCTGAAAGTATGCCCCCTTTTTGGCCTTTCAGAATGCTCCAAGCGCCTATTTCGCCGTGACAAACAGCGAGACGATCCCGGCGGCAATCAAGGGCCCAACCGGCACGCCGCGAAAGAAAGCCACGCCGATCACCGTGCCAATCAGCAGCCCACCGATCACGGAAGGCTGGACGCTCATAAAACTGACGCCGCGTCCTCCCAGCCAGGCGACAAAAACGCCCACGCCAATCGCCACCAGCGACTGCCAGTTGGCAAACGACTTCAGCAGCGATGAGGCAGGCAGCGTTCCGCTCGCCAGCGGGGCCATCACCGCGACGGTCAGGATAATAATGCCCACCTGAATGCCCTGTTTTTCAACCACGGGAAAGAACTGCGCCAGCGGCGTGAGCTTGATGACAAGCAGAACCAAAATCGAGATCGTCACGGCGCTGTTGTGAACGAAATAACTCAGTACGGCAAGGCAGATAAGAATAAGCGTAGAGGCATAAGCTGCCATATTTTCTCCCAAAATAATGCGCGTGCTGATAATGATCAGCACTAAGCGATTTTCACGCCCTCATTTATCAACAATCATCGGGGTTGGCGCAACTGCCTTTGTTAAGGGATTGCAGCATCAGCGCCTGATTACGTACCACGCTGACGCCTTGGTCGCCGAGCGAAAGCGCCGCCATGGTGCCCTGTGACCGGGTAAAATAGCTGCGCGTGGCGGCAAGCCAGCTATCGCGGTAGGCCAGCCAGGCGCGCTGGGCGCTGCGCAATTGCGCTTTAGGCTCACCGGTAAGCCGGGCCATCGCCTGGGCGTATTGTCGGTTCATCTCGCTGTCCCATGCCTTGTTTGCCCGGCTATAGCACTGCGACAGCGCCAGGGTGCTGGATTCCGTGTTCAGGCACTGCGCCAGCTGCTGGTCGATGGGATGAGACGCCTCAGCCAGCGCGGCGCCGCTGCTGATTAACACAATAAGTAAAAGCCCTTTTTTCATGGTGATACTCCCTGGGGTTGCGTGGATGAAGCCTGAAGGCGGATGACACGTCGGCAATTGTCACCCCACTGATTGTTCAATGCAGGTAAAGTTTATGCCGTCCGCTGCCGATAATCTCACCGTTTTAGGGCCAACGGAATTCTGCCTTTTATCAAGGACACGGGTGATTAACATGATTAAAGAACTATCGATGAAAAACGGCATACGCGGTTTGCTGTTTTTTATGACGCTGTTGCTGCTGTCGGTCAGTGTGATGGGGATCTATGCCATCAACGCGGGCAATGAATCACTGCAGGCGATCAACCGCATTCAGGCGGTAGAGCTGAATAAACTGTATCAAAGCCGCTCAGAGTTAATGCGCGCGCGCGCCAATGCGGCGCTGGCGGTGCGCAAAATTGAAATTGGCCTGCTGGACGACGGCGCGAAGGTCACTAAGCAGGCTCAGGCGGCGGTGGATAGCTCACACAATTTCTTTAAAGGCTTTGTGGATGCCGGTACGGTCACCGTGAAAGGTCAAGCGCTGGTGAAGGACATCGTTTCAACCTATACCACGTACGACAAAGAGGGCATTGCGCCCATGATGTCGGCGCTGCAAAAACAATATACCGACGAATATTATCAGGTGCTGGAAGGCAAGCAGTCGCAGCTTGCCGCCAATTACTCGAAGGCGGTGAACGCGTTCAGTCAGTACGCCGATCAGGTCACCGCCGAGCGCATGCAGCAGGCGGCAGACAACGAACTTAAGATGAAAGTGCTGATTGGCATCGCCGTGGCGCTGACGCTGCTGATCATCGTGCTGTCGTGGCAGTTGCTGCGTCGCTTGTTTATCGAGCCGCTTAATCATGCCATCGTGCATCTGGAGCAGATTGCTGCGGGCGACTTGTCGCAGCCGCTGCCCGAGGCCGGTAAAAATGAAATTGGTCGCCTGAACGACGCGCTGGCTAATATGCAGCTGTCGCTGCGCCAGTCGGTGAGTCAGGTACGCGAAGCCAGCCTGCAAATCGATATCGGCAGCCGCGAACTGGCGGCCGGTACGGTGAACCTGTCGCAGCGCACCGAAGCCTCTGCGGCCTCGCTGGAACAAACGGCTGCCAGCATGGAACAGCTGACCGCTACCGTGCGCATGAACGCCAGCAACGCCCAGCAGGCCGATCAGTTAGCCAGCAATGTCTCCCAGAGCGCCGATCGCGGTGCCGAAGTGGTGGGATACGTGATGGAAAAAATGCAGGAGATCACCCACAGCGCCAATCGCATTGGCGATATCCTCAGCGTGATTGATGGCATTGCGTTTCAAACCAACATTCTGGCACTCAACGCCTCGGTGGAAGCGGCGCGAGCCGGTGAGCAGGGGCGCGGTTTTGCCGTGGTCGCCAACGAAGTGCGCACCCTGGCCGGACGCAGCGCCACCGCCGCCAAAGAGATCCGCGAACTGATTAGCGAGTCGCAGTCGCGGGTGAAAGAGGGCAGCGATATGGCAACGCGGGCGGGTGAAACCATGGATGAAATCGCCGGTGAGGTGACGCGTGTGACCTCGCTGATTAAAGAGATTGCCGTGGCGTCGCAGGAACAGAGCCGCGGCATTGAGCAGGTGAATACCGCCGTGACGCAAATGGATGAGGCCGCCCAGCAGAACGCCGCGCTGGTGGAAGAAGCCAGTGCCGCGACCCAATCGCTGGAAGCGCAGTCGCAGCAGCTACAGGCCTCAATGGCGCAGTTCCGCGTGGCAAGCGCGTAAAAAAAAGCCCGCATGCGCGGGCTTTTTTCTTTCTTCACGTCATCAAGCGTGGCTGTCCGGGTATTCACGGATAAAGCGCTCAACGTCGTCCACCATCGCTTCGTTGCCGCAGAAGAACGGGCAGCGCTGGTGCAGGGTTTCAGGCTGGATATCCAGAATGCGATTGGCTCCGTCGCTGGCTTTACCACCCGCCTGCTCGGCAAGGAAGGCCATGGGATTGCACTCATACAGCAGACGCAGTTTGCCTTTCGGGTGGCTGGCCGTGCTGGGGTAAAGGTAGATCCCGCCTTTCAGCAGGTTGCGGTGGAAATCCGCCACCAGCGAACCAATGTAGCGCGAAGTATAAGGACGGCGCGTGGCGGCATCCTCTTCCTGACAGAACTTCAGGTATTTTTTCACGCCCTGCGGGAAGCGGATGTAGTTGCCTTCGTTTATCGAGTAGGTATAGCCCTGCTCCGGGAAGGTCATGCGCTCGTGGCTCAGGCAGAAGACGCCGAGTGACGGATCGTAAGTGAACGCGTGTACGCCAACGCCCGTGGTGTAGACCATCATGGTCGAGGAGCCGTAGACCACATAGCCCGCCGCCACTTGCTTATGGCCGGGCTGCATGAAATCCGCTTCGGTGATCGGCGTGCCGGGTTCACTGACGCGATGATAAATCGAGAAAATGGTGCCCACGGAGACGTTAACGTCAATGTTCGATGAGCCGTCCAGCGGGTCCATCAACACCACATAGCGACCGTTCTCTGATCCTTCAAAGATAACGAATTCGTCTTCTTCTTCGGAGGCAATGCCCGCGACCACACCACGCGCTTTCAGGGCCGCTTTGAGCTTTTCGTTAGCGAAAAGATCCAGCTTCATCTGCTGCTCACCCTGCACGTTCTCTACGCCGCTGGCACCGAGAATATCCACTAAGCCCGCTTTGTTGATGTCGCGGTGGATAATTTTGGCACCCAGCTTGATGGAGGAAATCAGCGCCGTCAGTTCACCTGTGGCGTGTGGAAAGTCGTGTTGCTTCTCGACGATGAATTCGCCTAACGTTTTCATAACACATTCCCTGAATCTACGGTGGAGTGGTAGCCGTGGTCACACGCTACCCACATGTGAGCGCAGTTTAGCCGATTGAACTTCAAAAACCATAGTCCTAATCCGTTTCTTCCCACTCGGCTCAAGGTTACACTGTGCGCCGAACTTTTGAGTGATAGGTCTCTTTATGCGTATTCACATCCTTGGGATTTGCGGCACCTTTATGGGCGGGCTGGCCGTGCTGGCCCGCTCGCTGGGACACGAAGTAACCGGTTCAGATGCCAACGTTTACCCGCCGATGAGCACGCTGCTTGAACAGCAAGGTATTGAATTAACAGAAGGTTATGAGCCAAGCCAACTTGAGCCTGCGCCGGACTTAGTGATCATTGGCAACGCCATGACGCGCGGCAATCCCTGCGTGGAAGCGGTACTGGAGCGGAACATTCCTTACCTGTCTGGCCCGCAGTGGCTGCACGATTTCGTGCTGCGCGACCGCTGGGTTGTCGCGGTCGCCGGTACGCACGGTAAAACCACCACCGCCGGCATGGCAGCGTGGATTCTGGAGGCCTGCGGGCTGGAACCGGGCTTTATTATCGGTGGCGTACCGGGCAACTTCGACGTTTCGGCAAAATTAGGAAAAAGCCCATTCTTCGTTATTGAAGCCGACGAGTACGACAGCGCCTTCTTCGACAAGCGATCCAAGTTTGTGCACTACTGCCCGCGCACGCTGATCCTAAATAATCTGGAGTTCGATCACGCGGACATCTTTGACGATCTGCGCGCCATCCAGAAGCAGTTCCACCATTTGATCCGCATCGTGCCCGGTCAGGGGAAAATTTTACTGCCGGAACACGATCCGCATCTGCGTCAGGTGATGGCGATGGGCTGCTGGAGCGAGCAGGAGACGGTGGGCGATAACGGCCAGTGGCAGGCAAAAAAAGTGACGCCGGATGCCTCCCAGTGGGAAGTGTGGCTGGCGGGTGAAAAAGTGGCTGAGGTGAACTGGGGCCTGGTGGGCGAGCACAACATGCACAATGGCCTGATGGCGATTGCGGCGGCGCGTCACGTTGGGGTGAAACCCGAGGATGCCGGTGAGGCGCTGAGCCGCTTCATCAACGCCCGTCGTCGCCTGGAGCTGCGCGGCGAGGTGAACGCCATCAAGGTCTATGACGATTTTGCGCATCATCCTACGGCTATTCACGCCACGCTGGCGGCGCTGCGCAGCAAGGTTGGCGGCACGGCGCGCATCCTGGCGGTGCTGGAACCGCGCTCCAATACCATGAAAATGGGCGTTAGCAAAAACGATCTGGCGCCGTCGCTGGGTCGCGCCGACGAAGTATTCCTGTTCCAGCCGCACCATATTCCGTGGCAGGTTTCCGATGTGGCCGAGGCGTGCATGCAGCCTGCGCACTGGAGTGCCGATATTGATGCGCTGGTGGAAATGGTGGCAAAAGCGGCTCAGCCGGGCGATTCAATTCTGGTGATGAGCAACGGCGGTTTCGGCGGTATTCACCAAAAGCTGTTGGATCGCTTGGGTAAATGAGAAGAGGGCGCCCGTATGGACGCCCTGCGCGCAATCAGGCTTCGGCCAGTTCGCGTAAATACTGAAAGATCTGACGCGCAGACTTAGGCGGCTTATTGGCCGCCTTTTCTTTTTGCGCATTGCGGATCATGCTGCGCAGCTGCTGACGATCGGCGTGCGGATAGAGGTTAATCACCTCCGCCACCGCGTCATCGCCTTTTTCCACTAGGCGATCGCGCAGCTGTTCCAGTTTGTGAAACAGCGCCACCTGCTGGTTATGGCGATTTTTCAGTTTATCCAGCGCCTGGCGAATCGGCTCCTCGTCACGCTGACGCAGCATCTTACCAATCAGCTGAAGCTGACGGCGGCGGCCTTCCATTTTAATGCGCTGTGCCAGTTCGATCGCGGTACGCAGATCTTCATCCAGCGGGATCTTATCGAGGGAATTTTTTCCCAGTTCAACGAGCTCGGCACCCAGGCGTTTCAGCTCTTCGGCATCGCGCTTAATTTCACTTTTACTGACCCAAATAATCTCTTCTTCATCATCTTCTTGATTATCAGGCACATCGTCGAGCCAGTCATCGGGCTGCTTGGTCATCTTTTGGCTCCCTAAAAAAAGAGGCTAATCCTACCAGTTTATCGGGTGACTGCGAAATTGTTCTCTGAGTCTGATAGACTCACTACATTCATACTTAAGATTAGACGGCAGGTCGATGAACGTATCTACTCAGGTTGCAGAACAACGTAAAGTGTTGGAACAGGCTGTCGCGCAGGCGCTTGAGTTGGCCAAAGCGGCCACAGACGGTGCCGAAGTGGCGGTGAGCAAAACCACCGGCATTGGCGTGAGCACCCGCTACGGCGAAGTGGAAAATGTCGAATTCAACAGCGATGGTGCGCTGGGTATCACCGTTTATCATCAGAACCGTAAGGGCAGCGCCTCGTCGACCGATCTCAGCCCGGAGGCGATCAAACGCACCGTGCAGGCGGCGATCGACATCGCGCGCTATACCTCAGCCGATCCTTTTGCCGCCCCGGCGGATCGCGATCTGCTGGCGTTTGACGCCCCGGATCTCGATCTCTATCACCCTTGGGAGATCGACGCCGATCGCGCCATCGAGCTCGCTGCGCAGGCGGAAGAGGCTGCGCTGAAAGCCGATAAGCGTATCACCAATACCGAAGGTGGCAGTTTTAACAGTCACGTTGGCATCAAAGTGTTTGGCAACAGCCACGGTATGTTGCAGAGCTACTGCTCCAGCCGCCACTCGCTGTCGAGCAGCGTCATCGCCGAGCAGGACGGCAACATGGAGCGTGATTACGCCTATACCATGGCGCGCGCCTTCGACGAATTGCACAGTCCGGAATGGGTGGGCAGTGAGTGCGCACGTCGCGTATTGTCGCGCCTGGCGCCGCGTAAACTTCCCACCATGAAAGCGCCGGTGCTGTTTGCCCCTGAAGTGGCGACCGGCCTGTTCGGCCACTTGGTGGGCATGATCAGCGGCGGCAGCGTGTACCGCAAATCCACCTTTTTGCTCGATGCGCTGGGTAAACAGATTCTGCCGGAGTGGCTGACCATTTCAGAGCAGCCGCATCTGCTAAAAGGGCTGGCCTCCACGCCGTTTGACAGCGAAGGCGTGCGCACTGAAGCGCGCGACATCATTAAAGATGGCGTACTGCAAACCTGGCTGCTGACCAGCTATTCGGCGCGCAAGCTCGGTTTGAAAAGCACCGGCCATGCGGGCGGCATCCACAACTGGCGCATTGCCGGTCAGGGCCACAGCTTTGACGATCTCATTAAGCAAATGGATCGCGGCCTGGTGGTGACAGAAATGATGGGGTCCAGCATCAGCGCCATGACCGGTGACTACTCGCGCGGCGCGGCCGGTTTCTGGGTCGAGAACGGCGAAATTCAGTACCCGGTGAGTGAAATCACCATCGCGGGCAACCTCAAAGAGATGTGGCGCAATATCGTCACCGTAGGCGACGATATTGAAACCCGCAGCAATATCCAGTGCGGTTCAGTGCTGCTGCCGGAGATGAAGATCGCCGGTCAGTAAGCGCCGCGTGTTAGAAAGCAGCCTGCGGGCTGCTTTTTTTTTGCGCGGCGTTTTCCCCTTTCGTCCTGTCCCCCTTTGCCGGGTCAGACAAACGTCAAAAAATTGTTAAAACCACGTTATTACCCTCTGCCGTTTTGCTTGCTTTCCCGCTACTCTGTGGGAAGCCTTAACCCACAACAATTAAAAGGACAGACCAATGCGTAAGCATGTGATTGCAATGTTATCCCTCGCGCTGTTCGCAGGCAGTACGGCTGCGTATGCCGCTGACTTAGAAAAAGACATGGACACCCTGAAAGATGGGCTGAGCGTCGTGAAGAAAACCTCCGATGCCAAAGAGATGCAAACGGCGCTGGGTAAAATGCGCGCCGCCGCGGAAGATGCGAAAAAATCTACGCCGGACAAGCTGGAAGGTCAGCCTGCCGACAGCGCGCAAGTGAAGGACTATCACGCCGGCCTGGATTCGCTGATTGCGCAGATCGATAAAGTGGACCAGCTGGCAAAAGCCAACAAGCTGGACGAAGCCAAAACCGAAGCGAAGAAACTGGAAGAGATTCGCAACGTTAACCATAAGAAATTCCGCTAATTCGCCAGGCCAGCCTCCGGGCTGGCCTGCTTATCGCCCCGCCACGCGCACGCATCGCCGCTTTTCCCCCGCCAGATCGCACGACCCCTTCTCTTTTTAATGCCTGATTGCACAAGGCACGCGCCTTGCGATCTTACGCACGCGCGCGCCTGAGATTTCCACTTTGAGGTGGAAAAGATGCGTCTCCACAGCGCGCAGCGGAAGGCGTACTTTCCGGTGATGGCGAAATATCGGGCAATGTCCGCTGTAACAGGAGTTCAGGGTGAGGAGTGAAGCTGTCCCGCTGCCCCAGAATACGTCGGAAGCGATTGAGACGCTGACGGAGAAGGCACTGCAGCAGATTAAGGCGATCTACGCCGCGCATCGGATCTATCCCGACGCCGTCCAGCAGCAGATGCTGGCGTCGCACGTGCGGGCCATGGCGGTGCGATCCCTCACCGGAGAGGCGCTCCCCGAGGTGGAAGCCGATCTGTTTGACGAGATCGCCCCTGACACGCTGGCGCTGGCGCAGCAGATTGTGGACCTGTTCGGCAATTTGCCGGTGGAAGAAGCCTGGCTGCTGTCGGTGCATATCGAAGTGGCAAAAACCAACCAAGTATAACGAGGGGAACAACATGGTCACTGTGGTCATTGGCGATCGTTTGGGTAAAGGGCAGAAAGTGGCGGCTGGCATTGAAAAGGCCGGCGGACGGGCGGTAGTGGTGCCTGGCGTCGCGGCAGACATGAAGTTAGGGGACGTGATGAAAGCCGAGAACGCAGATTTTGGCATCTCGTTTTGCGGCAGCGGCGGCGCGGGCGCTATCACCGCGCAAAGCAAATATGGCTACAAGGCCAAACACGGCATGCGTTCTATTGATGAAGGCGTCACCGCCATCAATGAGGGCGCGACGGTGCTCGGCTTCGGCTTTATGGACAAAGAGGAGCTGGGTGAGCGCCTGGTGCAGGCTTGGGCAAAAAAACACGGCAGCTAAGTATGAAACAGCATTATGAAACCCAGGTCAGCGTTCAGGGCAGCGGCGACACCAAAGCCAAAGCTTTTGCCGACGCGCTTAGCCAGGTTCAGCAGCAGGTGCTACGCAGCAGCCAGCAAGTCCTGCTGCGCATTGAACCGCAGGATGTGCGCATCGTGCGCGCACACGAAGCGGTGCGCACGGAGCGGTTTCTGTTTTTCTTCCTGCCGCGCGTCAAGCGGCACTATCGCGTGGAGCTGGCGATCACCGTCAGCGTGACGGCTATCGATACCGAGCAGGTGGCCTTTACCGCCGGCGCCTAACGGCCGCCGCGGCGCTCACCGGCGGCACGCGGTCATGTTGTTCACTGCGTTCACTACCTGCCGCAGACCGGGCGTGCCGGGCACGAAAAATGACAACAACAATCAAGGGCCAACATCATGTTTTTCATCATTTTGTTTAAGTCTTTAATCATCGGCGGGCTGGTCGGCGTGGGCGTCGGCGCAGGTGCCGCGCGCATGTTCCACGCGCCGGTCACGCAGGGCATGGGCGCATTCCGTACCCTCGGCGAGCTCAATGCCTGCGAAGGCGATCCCGCCTCTCACTTCTCCTTCGGCCTCGGCTTTTTCTTTAACGCCTGGGCATCGTCTGTGGCAGCGGGCTCGTTTACCCAGGATGTTGATCACCGCATTCTGCCGAACTGGGGCGCGGCGGCGCTGATGGTGAAAAACCGTAATCTGGCGGAGACGCTGCATAACCCAAAACGCATGGCGCTGGCCTGCGGCATCATCGGCGCCATCGTGGTGGCTTTCCTAAACAGTACCGCCTCTGCGGTGCCGGCGGCGCTGCAGGTCACGGCAGTGAAAGTGCTGGTGCCCGCGGCGAACCTGCTGGTCAACACCGTGATGCCGGTGATTTTCTGGCTGGCGGCCATTGATGCCGGTAAAAAATCGGGCTTTTGGGCAACGATTTTTGGCGGACTTGCCCAGCTCATCATGGGCAATGCGGTACCCGGCCTGGTGCTGGGCATTCTGATTGGCAAAGGCGTTGAAGAGAGCGGCTGGAACCGCGTCACCGCCGTGATGATGACGGCCATTGTGCTGCTGTTTGTGCTGAGCGGCTTCTTCCGCGGCTTTGACATGAAGCTGCTGCAATCCTTCCAGCTGGGCATTCCGGGCTGGCTGGATGCCATACACAACAGCCTGAGTGGCAAATAAGGAGCCTGTTATGCACAACGATAAACCCCACGCTGGCTTTTGGTATGCCGACTGGTCTTTCCCGCTGTTTGTCGGGCTGCTCTCTTCCGGCGTGTTCGCTGGCACGCACATGTATTACCTCTACGGCATTGGCGCCTTCAATGAAGTGGCGTTTGTTTCCATGCTGCGGGCCGGTATCGAAACCGGCACCTACGGCGCGGTAGCGGCGTTTGGCGCCAGCTTTCTGTTTGCACGCATCATCGAAGGCTCGCTGGTGGGCATTCTGGATATCGGCGGGGCGATTCAAACCGGCGTCGGGCTGGGCGTGCCCGCGCTGCTGCTGGGCGCGGGCATGGTGTTTCCCGTGGCGAACTTTGCCGCCTCGCTGGTAACCGGCCTGGTGATTGGCGTGGCAATTGGCTATGTGATTATCCTCGCGCGTAAGTTCACCATCAATCAGAGCGACTCTACCTACGGGGCTGACGTCATGATGGGCGCCGGTAATGCCTCCGGCCGTTTTCTTGGACCGCTGATTATTTTGTCGGCCATGGCGGCCTCCATTCCCATCGGACTGGGTTCGCTGGCGGGCGCGCTGCTGTTCTATCTCTGGAACAAGCCCATTACCGGCGGCGCGATCTTGGGCGCCATGGTGCTGGGTGCCTTTTTCCCGGTATCGCTCTAAGGCCATGGGCCCGCAAGGAGGAGGCATGTTCGATATGATTTTACGCCGCGCCCGGCTGTGCGATGAGCAACAGGTGGATATCGCCCTGCTGCACGGCAAAATTGCCGCCGTGGGCGAGGTGCAGGGCACGGCGCGGCAGGAGCACGACCTGGCCGGGCGCTGTTACGTTAGCAGCGGCTGGATCGACAGCCACGTGCACTGCTATCCCCGCTCGCCAATCTACCATGATACACCCGATGCCGTGGGGATCGCGCAGGGCGTGACCACGGTGGTGGATGCGGGCAGCACCGGCGCCGACCAAATCGACGATTTCTATCAGCTGACGCGCAGCGCCGCCACCGACGTGCGTGCGCTGCTCAACATCGCGCGCACCGGCATCGTCACGCAGCAAGAGCTCGCCGATATGGCGCAGATTGACGGCGACGCGGTGGTGCAGGCGGTGCAGCGCCATCCGGCGTTTATTGTTGGCCTGAAAGCGCGCATGAGCAGCAGCGTGGTGGGTGACAACGGTATTGCACCGCTGATACGCGCCAAAGCGATGCAGCAGGCGGTGGGCCACTTGCCGCTGATGGTGCACATTGGCAACGCACCACCAACGCTGGACGCCATCGCCGAGCAATTGACCGCAGGCGACATCCTTACCCACTGCTTTAACGGCAAGCCCAATCGCCTGTTATCGCCGCAGGGCGAACTGAAAGCCTCAGTACAGCAGGCGCTTGCGCGCGGCGTTCGGCTGGACGTAGGGCACGGCAGCGCCAGCTTCAGTTTTGCCGTCGCGCGCCAGGCCATCGCCCTCGGCATCCTGCCGGACACCATTAGCTCGGATATCTACTGCCGTAACCGGCTGCATGGCCCGGTACGCAGCCTGGCGCATGTGATGTCGAAATTTCTTCACCTTGGCATGACGCTGCCGCAGGTGATCGCCTGCGTGACCACGCACGCGGCGGCAGCGCTGCGCTTATCGACAAAAGGCCAGCTACTGCCCGGCTTTGACGCCGATCTGACGCTGTTTCGCCTCAACGAAGCGGCGCACCCGTTTGTGGATGCCGAGGGTGAACAGGTCTTGGGCCAGCAACATCTGCAGCCACTGGCCGCGATCGTCGCGGGCCGGTGGTATCTGACTGAGGAAGGAAAAGCCAATCATGTCTTCGATTTATGAAAAGTATGGCCTAAAGCAGGTCATCAATGCGTCGGGCCGTATGACCGTGCTTGGCGTGTCAACGCCCGCCGCCAGCGTGGTGGATACCGTGTGCTACGGCTTGAATCACTATTTTGAAATGTCCGACCTGGTGAATAAAACCGGCGCGTATATCGCCTCGCTGCTGGAAGTGGATAACGCGGTGGTGGTGTCGTGCGCGTCATCGGGCCTGGCGCAATCGGTGGCGGCGGTGATTGTCAAAGACGACGAGTGGCTGCTGGAAAACCTGCACGCCGCGCCGCTGAGCGTCGCGCACGATATCGTGGTGCCGAAAGGCCACAACGTGAACTACGGGGTACCGGTGGGCACCATGGTGGCGCTGGGCGGTGGACGCCTCATCGAGGCGGGATACAGCAACGAGTGCTCCCCGGCACAGTTGGCTGCGGCCATCACGCCTACCACCGCGGCGCTGCTGTACGTGAAATCCCATCACTGTGTGCAAAAGAGCCATCTGAGTGTCGCGCAGGCAGCGGAAGTGGCGCGCGCGCACGGCGTGCCGCTGATTGTCGATGCCGCCGCGGAGGAAGATCTCCACAGCTATTACCGCGCGGGGGCCGATCTGGTGATCTACAGCGGCGCCAAAGCGCTTGAAGGGCCTACCAGCGGGCTGGTGATCGGGCGCAGGCAGTATGTTGAGTGGGTCAAGCGGCAACATCGCGGCATTGGTCGCGCCATGAAAGTGGGTAAAGAGGGCATTCTGGGGCTGACGCAGGCGATTGAAGATTATCTGCGCCAGCCGAAAACCACCGGAGCGGAGATGGTGACGAAAATGACGCCGTTTATCGATAACCTGAATACGCTGCCCGGAGTGAGCGCGCGCGTGGTCTGGGACGCCGCCGGACGTGATATCGCCCGCGCGGAGATCGCCTTTGACCAGGCCGCTATCGGCACCTCCACCGCTGCGCTGGTGCAGGCGCTACAGCGCGACGACACCGCCATCTATTTTCGCGGTTACAAAGCCAACGAAGGCATTATTGAAGCCGATGTGCGCAGCGTCAGCGCCGCGCAGCTCCACGTCATTTTCACCGCTATCCAACACCTGCTGGGGGAGGAGATCCGCACATGACGCTGACGCCAAATTTCTATCAAAACCGTGTCTGCCTTAACGTGCTGGCAGGATCAAAGCAAAATGCCACCGATATCTGGCAGGCGGCCGAAGGGCACGTGCTGGTGGGCGTGCTGTCAAAAAACTATGTCTCCTGCGAGGCGGCCATTGCCGACATGCGCGACTATGCGGCACGCATTGACAATGCGCTCTCGGTGGGCCTTGGCGCAGGGGATCCCAATCAGTCTGCCATGGTCAGCGAGATTGCGGCCGCGCTGCAGCCGCAGCACGTGAATCAGGTTTTTACCGGCGTAGCCACCACGCGGGCGCGGCTGGGCCAGCCACACACCGTGGTGAATGGTCTGGTGTCGCCCACCGGCACGCCCGGGCGGGTAAAAATCTCTACCGGGCCGCGCAGTTCAGCAGGCGAGGACGCGGTCGTGCCGATCGCCAGTGCGATTGCGCTGCTGCAAGACATGGGCGGCAGCTCGCTGAAATATTTCCCGATGGGCGGCCTGAGCGCGGTGGCGGAGTACCGTGCGGTGGCGGAGGCCTGTGCGCGATACGATTTTTGGCTGGAGCCCACCGGCGGTATCGATCTCGATAATTTCGCTGAGATTGTGCGCATTGCGCTGGAGGCGGGCGTCAGCAAAGTCATCCCACACGTTTACAGCGCGATTATCGACAGCGCCAGCGGCGACACGCGCGTTGACGACGTGCGCCAGCTTCTGGCAACGTGCAAAAGTCTGTTGTAATCCACCCACCACAGGTGAGGCTCCGTGAGATTTCCCCATCAGCGTCTGGCGCAGCTGTTTAGCGCGCTGCAAAACGAAACGCTGCCGCAGGACGAGCTGGCGCGTCGCTTTTCCGTTTCAACGCGCACGGTGCGCGCCGATATCACCGCGCTGAATGCTTTGCTGGTTCAGCACGGCGCGCAGTTTGTGCTGGCGCGTGGCGCCGGTTATCGCCTACGCATTGATGACGCCGCGCGTTTTAGCCGCCTGCAGCAGGAGCGTGCGGCGCCGCTGCGGGTGCCGCGCAGTTCGCCGGAGCGCGTGCGCTATCTGCTGACGCGCTTTCTCACTGCGGCCTGGTCGCTGAAGCTGGAGGATCTGTCCGATGAGTGGTTTGTCAGTCGCGCCACGCTGCAAAGTGATATGGCGGAGGTGCGTGAATGGCTGAATCGTTATCAGCTGCACATTGAAACGAAACCGCGCTACGGCATGAAACTGTTCGGGCGCGAGTCGGCGATCCGCACCTGCCTGACGGATGTACTGTGGCAAATCGATCAGGAGACGCCGGACAGCCCGCTGCTAACGGTTGAAGTGCTGCACCCCGGCATTCTGGCGCAGCTCGAACCGCTGTTGCATCACTGCGTCAGCGAGCACGCTATTCGCCTGAGCGATGAAGGGGAGCGCTATCTGCAATTGTACTGCGCCGTGGCCGTACGCCGCATTAGCGAAGGTTTCCCTCTGAGCGACCCGGGCGTTGAAGAGGTGGGATCGCCGGTACGTGACGCGGCGCGTCAGCTGGTGACGCTGCTGCGTCCACTGGCGGGGAAACCTATCTCGCAGGCCGAACAGAACTGGCTTGGCGTGCACATTGCGGCGCGGCAAATCCAGGCGCTGACGCCGGATAACATCAACGCCGATGACGCCGATGCCCTGGTGGATTACCTGTTGAACTACATCAACACCCACTATAACTATCGTTTGCAGCAGGACGAACAGCTGCGCGCCGATCTGCTCACCCACATCAAAACCATGATCACGCGGGTGCGTTATCAGATTCATATTCCCAACCCGCTGTTGAGCAATATCAAACAGCACTATCCCATGGCCTACGACGTCACGCTGGCAGCCGTCACCAGCTGGGGCAGGCACACGCCGTACTCTATTAGCGAAAATGAGATTGGCTTTCTGGTGCTGCATATTGGCGTGGGGCTGGAGCGCCACTATAACGTCGGTTATCAGCGCCATCCGCAGGTGCTGCTGGTGTGCGACAGCGGTAACTCAACGCTGCGCATGATTGAAGCGCTCTTGCTGCGTAAATACCCGCAGCTGGTGGTGACCGCGCGGCTGTCCCAGCGCGATTATGAGGTGCGCACCCACATTGAAGAGGACTTTGTCATCTCCACGGCGCGTCTGAGTGAGAAGAACAAGCCGGTGGTGGTGATGGCGCCGTTTCCCACCGAGTATCAGCTGGAGCAGTTGGGCAAGCTGGTGCTGGTCGATCGCACGCGTCCTTATATGTTGGCGAAATATTTTGATGCCGGACACTTTATGGTGCTGGATCTGCCGATGACGCAGTCTGCGCTGTTTCGATTACTGTGTGACCGGCTGGAAGCCGAGGGCTATGTAGAAAGCGACTTTTACGCCTCGGTTGAGGAGCGGGAAGCCATTGTCAGCACCCTGCTGGGCGAAGGCATTGCGCTGCCCCATTCGCTGGGACTGCTGGCGAAAAAAAGCGTGGTCTATACCGTGCTGGCGCCGCACGGCGTGAGCTGGGGAGAGGAAACGGCCTCGGTGATTTTCCTGCTGGCCATCAGTAAAAATGAATATGAAGAAGCGATGGCCATTTACGATCTGTTTGTGACGTTTCTGCGCGAGCGCGCCACGGCACGCCTGCGCGACTGCCGAGATTTTGCCAGTTTCAGCGCCGTGGCGAGCGAGTGTTTACAGCGCTTATAACGGGCGTGCGTTAGCTGCGTTAGCTGCGTTTTGCCAGGAGGCGGGGAATTTCACGCAGACACCAGGCTTTCGCTTCGCCCATGCTGTCGCGCCGCCACGCCATTATGATGTCCACTTCGCGCGTGTATTCGGCGCTCACCACCCGCAGACGGCCTTCGGCAATATCTTGCTCCACCATCGGGTACGGCATGGTCGCCACGCCCATGCCGGCTAACAGCGCTCGACGTTTGTCGTCCATGCTGCTTACGGTCAAGCGCTGCTGTTTATCCAGCAGCTGCACGGTCAACACCGGACGCTCGCGCGCGGTATCGGCGACGGCGATGCCGCGATATTTCACGCGCGTCACTTCAGAGAGCGGTTCCGCTTCCTGGTGAATAGGATGGTCCGGGCTGGCCACGTACACGCTCATCATGCTGTAGAGCTTGCGGGTATTGATCTCGGTGGAGGCGCGAAAATGCATATCCGGGGCGATCACGATATCGGCGCGCCCCTGCTCCAGACGCTCCCATGCGCCCGCCAGCACTTCGGTGATCAGCGAGATTTGGGTATTGGCTTTTTCTGACAGCTTTGTCACCAGCGGAAACAGCTGTTCGGTGGGGATCAACGCTTCGGTCACGATGGTGAGGTGCGTTTCCCAGCCGCGCGCCAGCGCTTCCGCATCGGTGGTGAGTTTATCGGCCGCTTCGAGCAGCACGCGTCCCCGCTCAAGCAGCATGCGGCCGACGTTGGTAAAGCGGGTGCGGTGCCCGGAACGGTCAAACAGCACCACGTCCAGCTCCTCTTCCAGCTTCTGCATGGTGTAACTCAGCGCAGAGGGAACGCGACCGAGCTCATCTGCGGCGGCGGCAAAGCTGCCGCGGCGGTCAATCGCGTCCATCACACGTAAGGCTTCGAGGGTTAACGCGCGCTCTTTTGCCATGCCGATTCTCTGTCAGTAAATTTGAATATGCCAGGCAGATTAACTGGCTAACAATCCGGCGTCCAGCCTTTTACCATACTTGCATAAAGCCTGCGGTCCGTTCTTGCCGCAGCGCGCTGGAGGTAATGCATGATGACTACTCGCTGCGCGTCCGCATGTGGCCAGGCCGATTTCGGTTGGTTGCAGGCGCGCTATAGCTTCTCGTTTGGCCACTATTTCGATCCAAAACTCATGGGCTATGCCGCCCTCCGCGTGCTGAATCAGGAAGTGCTGGCACCGGGCGCGGCGTTTCAGCCGCGCAGCTATCCGCAGGTGGATGTGCTGAACATTATCCTGCAAGGCGAGGCGGAATACCGCGACAGCGAAGGCAACCACCTGCTGGCGCGGGAAGGCGAAGCCGTGCTGATTGCTGCGCGCCAGGGCGTCAATTACAGCGAAATCAACGGCCGTAAGGATCGCCCGCTGACGCGCATGCAGCTTTGGCTGGCGGCCTGTCCTGAGCACGACAATCCGCGGCTGCAAAAGAAATCACTGCCGACGCAAACCCACGTGCTGCTGGCGTCGCCCGACGGCGCGGACGACAGCCTGCAGCTGCGCCAGCAGGTGTGGCTGCATCAGGTGACACTGGAGCCGGGCGAGGCCTTTACGCTGGATCTGCACGGGCCGCGCGCCTATTTGCAGTCGATTCACGGTTCGCTGGACGCCACCGGCAGCGCGGCGCTGGCACCACTAGGCTGCGGCGACGGCGCGTTCGTCAGCGACGAGCCGCATATCACGCTGCAGGCGAAAACGCCGCTGCGCGCGCTGGTGATTGATCTTCCTGCATAAAAAAGGCGGCCCGGAGGCCGCCTTCACACGTCTGTTACCGTGATTACTTGAGAATCGTGAACGCGGTGGTCACATGCTTGACGCCACTTACGCGGCTGGCGATATCGGCTGCCGCAGCGGCTTCCTCCTGCGTCACCAGTCCCAGCAAGAACACTTCACCGTTTTCAGTGGTCACTTTCACATTGGACGATTTCACCTGATCGCTACCCAGCAGCTGTGAACGAATTTTGGTGGTGATCCACGTGTCGTTTGACGAGGTGCCGAGGCTGACGCGCTGGCCAATACGAATCTCGTTGTAGACCTCAGTGGCCCCCTCAACGCCCATGGCAATTTGCTTCGCCCGGCTCGACAAGTCTGCGGATGGCGCCTGGCCGGTCAGCAGCACTTTGCCCTGATAAGCGGTGACAATCACGCGCGCCTGATTCTTGATTTGGTCATCTTTTGCCAGCGCGTTAGAGACGCGTAGCTCAAGCGTGCCATCGTCCACCTGCGTGCCCACGGTACGGGGATCGGTAGCGGTTTTAGTGGCGACGGCGGCACCGCCTGCCACCACGGCCACACAGCCCTGCAGCAGCATGGCAGTGAGCAGAATGGCAACAGCGTTCAATGCTTTCATGTAGGCTCCTTCAATCATTCCTGGTGGGGAAACAAGGTGTTGTCGATCAAATCGCACAGGCAGTTCAGCGTCAGCATATGCATCTCCTGAATGCGCGCGCTGCGGTGTGAGGGAATGCGAATTTCCACATCGTGCGGTCCTAGCAGGCCCGCCAGTTCGCCGCCATCGTGGCCGGTTAGCGCGACAATGGTCATATCGCGCGTCACCGCGGCTTCCACCGCTTTGACAATATCGCGGGTGTTGCCACGGGTCGAGATCGCCAGCAAGACGTCACCGGCCTGACCCAGCGCACGCACCTGCTTGGCATACACTTCATCGTGCAGGCGATCGTTACCGATGGCCGTCAGCATCACATTGTCTGCACTGAGAGCCAGCGCAGGCAGGCTAGGGCGCTCGGTTTCAAAACGGTTGATCATGCTGGCGGCAAAATGCTGCGCGTTGGCAGAGGAAGCCCCGTTGCCACAGCTCAGGATTTTATTGCCGTTTAGCAGCGACTGCACCAGCGTCATGGCAGCGCGGGAGATGGCGTCGGGTAACGCCTCGGCCGCGGCAATTTGAGTCTGAATACTTTCGGTAAAACACGCTTTAATTCTGTCCTGCACAAGACCACCTGGTTCTATTCATCGGCATTAAAGGCATCGGGCAGCCATGCGAGTTCGTGCCCGGTAATGGCAATGATGTCAAAACGGCAATTCACCGTATCAAAACTGCCGCCGCGCGCAAGGAGCCAGAGTGCGGCGGCGCGCAGCAGCCTGTGTTGTTTACGCCGTGTCACGCTGGCAGCGGCACCACCAAAGCGTGCGTCGCGGCGGTAGCGTACTTCGACAAACACCCAGCCCGTGGCGTCACGCATGATCAGATCGATCTCACCGCCGCGCACGCGCACATTGCTGGCAACCCATTTTAGCCCGGCGCGCTCCAGATAGCGGCGCGCCAGCTGTTCATGTGCTGCGCCGAGCTGCTGGCGATCTACTGTGCCGGTACGATCTGTCCCTGGCGGTACTGGTTCCATGTCAACTTCCTGTTGATCACGCAATTGGCATCGGCGCTCAGCTTGCCGGTATTGCCATCAATGGCATAGCCCGGCGATTGGCGCATCTGGTTAAAGTGGTTCGCCAACGTCCAGGCATCAAGGCCCATCGCGTAAAGGCGAACCAGCGAGTAATCGTTATTAAACGATTTGGCGGCCTGCTGCATCAGCGCGTTGTTACTGCCAGAGAGCAGCGGAATGTCGCTGAACTGCAAGCCGTCCATCTCCAGACGGAAATCTGGACCTGCGCCCGCCTGCGCACTGCGCGAGCTGGCGTAAAGCGCGATATTGTTGCGGCTGCTGGTGCGCATCGCAATCATCGGTTTGATCAGCTGAAGCTCATCCTGGCTGGCAACGATATAGACCGCATCTACGCTGCCGCTGTTATTTTCGGCCGACGGTGGCGACGTGCTGCTTTGCGGGGCCGGAATGGTGAGACCGGCAATCGACACGCCTGCTGATTGCGGCTGCTGAACCGTCACGGGTGTACCGCTCAGCGCAATACCGGCGCCGCTGTTAATGCCCTGCTTCAGCTCGGCCGCGTTGCCAATACGCTGCTGCTGCACGGTGCTGCCGCCCAGTTTCTGCCACTCTTGTGCAAACGCATTGGTGATGCGATCGCCATAGCTGCTGCGCGGCACCAGCAGCAGCGGCTGGCGTTTGCCTTGTTCATAGATATGGTGCGCGGCATCGCGCGCTTCGTCTTCAGGAGAAAGCGCAAAATAGCAAATATTCGGATGGTTCTGGATCTGCTCCGGCTCGTTCAGGGCCAGCACGTTAAGCGCGGTTTGGCTGTTGACCACCGTCTCAACGTTGTTTTTTAGCAGCGGCCCTACCACCAGCGTCGCGCCATCCTGCTGCGCCTGCTGCATCAGCTGGGCAATCGGCTGGCTGCTGGTGTCATACACTTTGATCTGCGCGCTCGACGGCTGAGCGGCGGGGGCCGTTGGCGCTTGTGCAGGCGCTGCGGCGGTTTGCGGTTGGGCAGGCGAGGTGGCCTCTGCCGAAATAGGGCTGCTGGCGCTACCGTCGCCGTGGTCGGCAGCAGGTTGCGCGCTGGCGGTATCGGTCGCGGCTGGCGCGGTTGGTGGCGGCGTGAGCGCGCCGTTTTTCGCATCGTTAAAACCTTTCTGGATCGCATTCGCGAACACCTGCGCCTGACCGTTCAGCGGCAGCAGCAGCGCAATGGTGCTGGTTGAAGCCGGGGTCATATTTTGCGCCTGGTTCAGCTGCGTGGGCAGCGTTTTGGCACCAGGATTCTGCGGATAGCGCGTTTTCCAGTCGGCAATCGCGGACTTGAGCATCTGCGCATCTTGGCTGTTTGCGTGCCAGGTGTTGAGCAAATCCAGCCAGCCCTGCAGGGTATTTTCGTCAGCGTTGATCACCAGGCTGTTAAGCTGATCCTGCGACAGTTGCGTCAGCGCCTGCCAGGTGCCGTCGATATTGCTCTGGTGCTCGGCACCGTTCAGCAGCGGCTCTTGTGCAATGTAAGCGCGCAGTAGCGCCAGCGAGGGGCGATTCTGCGCCGCCGCGATCTGCAGCGCGTAGAAACGTTTCAGCTGATCCTGCGACAGCAGCGACGGTTTAACCTGACCCAAGCGCTGCTGCGCACCGTCGAAATCTTGCTGGCCAATTTGCAGCTGTGCACGTAGCAGCAGCAGTTCTTGGGCCTGCACGTCAGAGAGCTGCTGTGGCAGCTGGCTGAGTTGATCGTTAGCCTGCGGATACTTTCCTTCCTTCAACAGGGCACGGATGGCAAGTAATTGCCAGTCGGTCTTGCTATCATCGCTGCTTTGCTGCACCTGTTGCAGGTAATAGTCAGATTTACCCGCTGCCGGCCCCTGAATATTAACGTTCGAGGTTTGCTGCGGAGCTTGGCTGCTACAGGCGGCTAAAATCAGCCCAGCGAGAAGAACAGGCACTAAGCGTCCTGCTTTATGACGTACGACTTTTGAAGGAAGCATACTGTATCCAGTGATGTTTTTTTCAAGATGCTCAATATTAAATCGGCAATTCGGATGAAACAATGAAACAACTCGATCGGGCAGAGATTTCTGCCAGCACGCTCTATATCGTTCCTACCCCGATCGGTAACTTGGGTGATATCACGCAGCGTGCGCTGACGGTGCTTGCGAGCGTCGATCTGGTCGCTGCGGAAGATACACGTCATACCGGACTGTTGCTACAACATTTCGCCATCAATGCGCGACTGTTCGCACTTCATGACCACAACGAACAGCAAAAAGCGGAGGTGCTGTTAGCTAAGCTGCAAGCCGGACAAAGCATAGCGCTGGTTTCCGATGCTGGCACGCCGCTGATCAACGATCCGGGCTATCATCTGGTGCGCCGCTGTCGTGAAGCTGGCGTGCGCGTTGTGCCTTTACCGGGTGCCTGCGCCGCTATTACAGCATTAAGCGCGGCGGGATTGCCGTCCGATCGTTTCTGTTACGAAGGGTTTCTACCTGCGAAAAGTAAGGGACGCTGTGACGCCCTGCGCGCGCTGGAAAACGAGCCTCGCACGCTGATTTTCTATGAATCCACGCACCGTTTACTCGATAGCCTGCAGGACATGGTTAGCGTGTGGGGCGGCGATCGCTACGTAGTGTTGGCGCGCGAGCTCACCAAAACCTGGGAGACACTGCACGGCGCGCCGGTGGGTGAGCTACTGGCATGGGTGCAGGAAGATGAGAATCGGCGCAAGGGCGAGATGGTGCTGATTGTGGAAGGACATCATGCGGATGAAGAGGCGCTGCCTGCCGAGGCGCTGCGTACGCTGACGCTGCTGCAAAGCGAATTGCCGCTCAAGAAGGCGGCGGCGCTGACGGCGGAAATACACGGCGTGAAGAAAAACGCGCTGTATAAATATGCACTGGCGCAGCAAGAGGCGTGACAAATCGCTGCGGATCGCCTATTATCCCGCGCCGAAGCTGACCAGACAGTCGCCGCTTTGTCGTCGTCCCTTTTGGGGGAGACGGGCAGAGGGGAGGAAAGTCCGGGCTCCATAGGGCAGGGTGCCAGGTAACGCCTGGGGGGCGCAAGCCTACGACCAGTGCAACAGAGAGCAAACCGCCGATGGCCCAGCAATGGGATCAGGTAAGGGTGAAAGGGTGCGGTAAGAGCGCACCGCGCGGCTGGCAACAGTCCGTGGCACGGTAAACTCCACCCGGAGCAAGGCCAAATAGGGGTTCACATGGTACGGCCCGTACTGAACCCGGGTAGGCTGCTTGAGCCAGTGAGCGATTGCTGGCCTAGATGAATGACTGTCCACGACAGAACCCGGCTTACCGGTCAGTTTCGACTCATCACCTAAACGCCCGCAGGGAAATCCTGCGGGCGTTTTACTTTGTGCGCTGACGTGCCATAAGGGAAATCCCTACGGGCGTTTTACTTTGTGCGCTGACGTGCCATAAATGCCTGTCCACTCCGCTCTTCACAAAAGCACGCGGCTTACCGGTCAGTGTCGACGCATCACCCAAACGCCCGCAGGGATCTCCCGGCGGGCGTTTTACTTTGTGCGCTGACGTGCCATAAATGCCTGTCCACTCCGCTCTTCATAAAAGCACGCGGCTTACCGGTCAGTGTCGACGCATCACCCAAACGCCCGCAGAGATCTCCCGGCGGGCGTTTTACTTTGTGCGCTGACGTGCCATAAATGCCTGTCCACTCCGCTTTTCACAAAGCACGCGGCTTACCGGTCAGTGTCGACGCATCACCCAAACGCCCGCAGAGAAATCCCTGCGGGCGTTTTACTTTATTCGCTGACGTGCCTGCAGATAAACGCGTTAATAAAAAATGAAAATGCTGAAGAAGTATATTCTTTCGGGTTGTAGAAGATGTTGAAAATAAAAACGCAGTCACGTCGTCGTAACGCAAATTTCACATGGTAAAGAAATGAAAATCCGCCGAAAATAAAAAGAGCGTTATGCCAAAATAGGCGTATGTTTAATTGCTGAGGACAATGTTTCATCCACACATGAAAAGCAAGAGCGTGGATAAGTCGTAATATTATGGACAATAATAGTGGCCTTTTGGCTGTTTTTCTCAGGTATGCTCCCTCTGTTTTGACCCTCTCCCGTTGCGATAGGCATTGGCGCTTCGCGCTGTAGCTCCGCTCTCCTGTTAGACAATACATCCTTCATTTGACGCGTTTAACAACGCGGCACTGTTTTTGTATTCAGGAGAATAAAATGCGCTACTGGATTTTATTAGCGTTAGCCATTGTGGCTGAAATTACCGGCACGCTCAGTATGAAGTGGGCCAGCCTGCACGGTGGTCGCGCGGGGTATATTTTTATGCTCGCGATGATTGCCCTTTCCTATATTTTCTTATCGTTTGCAGTAAAAAAAATTGCGCTCGGGGTGGCTTACGCCATGTGGGAAGGGATAGGCATTTTGCTTATCACCCTGTTTAGCCTGACGCTGTTCGATGAAGCGATCTCATTGATGAAAATCGCTGGACTGACAACATTAGTGGCAGGCATCGTGCTGGTTAAATCAGGGACCTTGGGACATCGGGAGGGTGAAAATGACGCTGCTTAATAACCTGCACGTGGCGTGGCTGGCGCTGGCTATTGTGCTGGAGATTGCCGCGAACATCTTGTTGAAATATTCCAGCGGCTTTCGTCGCCCGGTCTACGGCCTTGGTTCGTTGATGGCGGTGCTGGCTGCGTTTGCAGCGCTGGCGCAGGCGGTCAAGGGGATCGATTTATCGGTGGCCTACGCTTTGTGGGGAGGCTTTGGCTTGGTGGCAACGGTGGCGGCGGGCTGGATCCTGTTTGGCCAGCGTTTGAATAACACCGGCTGGAGCGGCATCGTACTGCTGCTGCTGGGCATGATGCTGATTAAATTTGCCTGACAAAGTGCGGGCCAAAGGCCCGCACAGCGGTTATCCGCGGCCGTGGGGGGCTTCCCAGTCGAACGCAGGGCCAAGGGAAATGATGCCGCTGGGATTGAGGGTTTTGTGGCTGCAGTAATAATGATGGCGGATATGAGCAAGATTGACCGTCTCCGCTATTCCTGGCATCTGATAAATATCACGCAGGAAGCCGCTGAGGTTGAGGTAGTCGCTAATACGGTGACGATCGCATTTAAAGTGGGTCACGTACACCGGATCAAAACGCACCAGCGTCGTCCACAGGCGCAAATCGGCCTCGGTCAGGCTATCACCCGTGAGGTAGCGGTGCTGACCTAAGATCTGCTCCAGCCGCGCCAGGGAGTGAAACAGCGCCGTGACGGCTTCGTCGTAAGCCGTCTGAGAAGTGGCAAACCCGCTTTTATATACGCCGTTATTGACCGTGTCGTAAATCCAACCGTTCAGCTCATCAATGTGGTCACGCAGCGCAAGGGGATAATAGTCGCCTGCCAACGCACCTTGGGCGTCAAACGCGCTATTCAGCATGCGAATGATGTCGGCGGACTCATTGCTCACAATGGTGTGCTGCTGTTTGTCCCACAGCACAGGGACAGTGACGCGTCCGCTGTAGTGCGGATCGGCATGCAGATACAGCTGATACAGAAATTCATGTTGATACAACGCGTCGCCGGTCGCGGCTGGGAAATCGTCATCAAACGTCCAGCCGTTTTCCAGCATCAGCGGATGGACGACAGAAACCGAAATCATCTCCTCTAAGCCTTTAAGCTGGCGCATGAGCAGCGTGCGATGCGCCCACGGACATGCAAGAGACACATAAAGATGGTAGCGATCGCGTTCGGCGGCAAAACCCGCTTTACCCGTGGGGCCAGCGCTGCCGTCGGCGGTGACCCAATTGCGCCACACTGCTTCTGAACGTTTGAAGCGGCCACCGGTTGACTTCGTATCGTACCAAGTGTCATGCCAGACACCGTCAATCAGCTGTCCCATAAGCCCTCCGTAAATGAAAAAGGCGAGGAAAATTCCTCGCCTCGGTACTTCAGTATATGTGGCAATCCGCGTAAATGCTTAACGCACGGTAGCAGGTGCGACGCGGTTGCGAATCAGACGATCGATGCTGTACGCGCCAGGTCCCACCAGACCCAACACCAGGAAGCCACCCGCGATAGAGAGGTTTTTCATAAACATCAGCTGGTTAACACCTTCAGCGAAGTTGCTGTGGAAAATGAACGCGGTCAGCAAGGTGAAACCGGCGGTGAACAACGCAGTAAAGCGCGTCAGGAAACCAAACAGAATGGCCAGCCCGCCGCCCAATTCAAGCAGGATCACCAGCGGCAGCATAAAGCCCGGAACGCCCATGGCTTGCATGTACTGTGCCGTGCCCGCATAGCCCGTAATTTTGCCCCAGCCGGCAGTAATAAACAGAATGGTCATTAATACGCGCGCCAGCAGCAGGCCAGAATCTTCGAATTTTTTCATCATCTACTCCAACAAGTGATTTGTTGCAGGTAATTGACCTGCAGGTTTTTTTCCCGCTGAACCGTAATATTCAGTTCGCTGGGCTGATGGAGTGAGATAATAATCGCAGGGTGCAACAGTTGTAAGCGAGTTAAACTGTCAGTGTTATTCAGGGATTTTGATGAAGAGAAACCGAATCAATGCGATCCGGTTTTAAACAGAGGTCAGCGCGAAGGCAGGGACGATTTGAGCATGCGCCAGGTGCTCCACACGCCAAATCCGCGCTTTGCCCAGCGCAGAATACGGTTTGGACTGCGAATCGACCATATTGCTAAGGCGCTGCTACCGATGGCCAGATAGCGTCGCATGCTCAGCAGCGTGAGCCAGCCGCGATCGTAGTGCGCCGTGCTGGTCAGCCAGTCGCGTCCTGCCGCACTGAGATCCAAGCGCTGCTGCTGGATCTCATTGAGCAGATCGTGCATGCGCGCCTCGCGTTCCTTACGGCTCATGCGCGATCCTCCTCCAGTAATTTTCGGTCCGATGACAGCTCTTTGCGCGTATGGCGCAGCAGCGTCGACTGGCGCGATTTACGCAACGTCCAGAGGCCGAAGATCAACGCCAGCAAAAAGAGTACGCCAGTGGTTGCGCCAATCGCCATCAGACGATATTGCGCATCGACTGCCCAAATGATCAGCACCATCAGGCTCATCAAACCGAAAGCGGTAAACAGCATGGTCAAACCAATCATGATCAACATCTGGATCAGATTAGCCTTCTCCTCTTCCAGTTCGACAACGGCGAGACGCACACGCGTCTCGACCATGCCAACCAGCGTTGTCACCAGGCGCTGACCTACGTGAAAGACCCCCTTGCCTGGGCCGTGGCTTTGGCTCTCATTCATTGTTAGCGCCGTGAGATCAGGATGCCGATCAGCACACCGACCGCTGCGCCGATGCCTACGCCGTGCCACGGATTTTCACGCACGTAATCTTCTGCTTTTTCCGCGGCTTCACGGGTGGTTTGCGCAATGCGCTCGCCAGAATCACCCAAGCGTTCACGCGAGCTTTCAAGCGCGTTACGCGCTTTATGGCGCAGGCGATCCAGCTCAGATTTCGACTTATCCGCGCCGCTGCTTAATACTTCTTCCAGCGTATCCGCGAGGTTTTTGAGTTCTGAGCGCAGATGTTCAGAGGTGGTGTCTTTGGACATGAAGTTCTCCATTACGTCGTCTAATTAAATCCGGTTAATAGGGCTCAGCTTCGAGCTTTTTCAGCGCCTGACGGGCATCCATTAACTTACGTTCACGCTTTTCAATCTTTGGCTTATCGTCGCCGTCCTTGCGCGCATCCTGCAGCTCACGCTCACGCTCCGCAACTTTGTGCTTCTGAGCCGCAACGCGTTCGGCGTGGGCCGATTTCAACTTTTTATCGCTGCAATCTGCCTGTACTTCCGTTAAAGCGCGTTCCAGTCCGTTCACCCGGCGCTGGTTGTTGTGCTGTTTCGCCATCTCAATTTCGCGCTGAATATCGTGCTCTTTCTGCTGGCAGAGCGTTTCTGCTGCCATCAGTGAGCCGGAAAGAGAGAAGAGAATGGCGCCCAGTAGTAAGGGGTGTTTCATCAGGTTTGACCTTCCATTGTTGATGACCTGCCATAGACCGGGCAGGAGAGGCATCCCAGCATATTCCGGACTCGCGCTACAGTAAGGATAGACAGCGGATGAAAAAATTCAAAAAGCACGAGGAGATAGCGGGGATAAATCGCCGTCTGGCGTAGCGCCAGACGACATCGTTAACTGTATGTGGTGCGACTAGCCGCGACGGCCTGCTGCAAGGCTTGCGTACCGGTTGCCACAACGAAGCCTTGCGGCAGTAGGCGCTGCAGCACTTTCTGCGCGGCGAGGCTCTGCTCTTCATTTTCGAAATGAATGACCAACGCATCGCCTGAAGGGGTAATACTTTTAATGCGCACGCCCTGCGCGCTGAGCTGCTGATAAAGATAAAAACCGTCCGGTAAATTGGACCCGCTGTGGGCCACGCGGATTTTGATCACCGTTTCATGCTGAAGCAGATTGGGCACAATGACCACCGCCAGCAGGGCCAATGCGCCCGCTACGGCCCAAGCAAGCCAGCGCTTGGGCATACGACGTATCCTTTTCATCACTGTGAATTCCCATTGCGCGTCGCCTGACGTTTACGCCACAGCACAACCAGCGAGCCGATGAGGCCAACCACCAGCAGCACCAGCGGCAGCATCATCAATAAAAACATCAGCTGATCTTCATAACGGCGAAAAAGCGGGGTTTTTCCCAGCGCGAAGCCCAGCACGGTTAAAATCAGCACCCACAGGAAGCCACTCACCCAGTTAAAAAACTGGAAGCGCGTGTTGCTCAGGCCTGATAACCCCGCAATCGTTGGCAGAAGGGTACGGACGAAGGCAATGAAGCGGCCGACCAACAGCGCGGAGAGTCCATGGCGGTGAAACAGACTGTGGGCGCGCTGATGATATTGCGCGGGCAAGTGCGAAAGCCATTTCTGTACCGTTGGCGTATTACCCAGCCATCGGCCCTGAATATAACTGACCCAGCAGCCAAGGCTGGCGCCTGTCGTGAGCACCAACAGCGTAAGGGGGAAGCCCATAGTGCCTTTGGCGATCAACACGCCCACCAAAATCAACAGGCTGTCACCCGGCAGAAATGCCGCAGGCAGCAGGCCATTTTCAAGAAACAAAATCATGAACAACACGGCATAAATCGCCCACACCAGGGTGGGATCGGAGAGCATTTCGTAATCCTGCTGCCACAAGGCATGCAGCAATGCCTGCAAAATATCCATCAATCATTCCTGAACATCATTGTTAAACGTGCCGGTTAGGGGCGTGGGCGCAGGCTGAGACGAGTTATAAATTTTAATAGGTCGCCTGTGCGGGAGTTCCGGTTCCTTCCAGAATTGATTGTTAAATCAGCGACTTTTTTAAACCCTGTCGCAAAGGGTAAGAAAAGGGCGATAACTGTAACAAAAATAAAGGTATCCAGACAGCGTAAAGTCGCTGTCGCACAGGAGTTTTACCTTTTGACACAGCGTGCCAAAAGGAGTTTTACACGAGCTGACATTATTGCAGATTAACTGACCGATTATTCTGAAAATGGCGAGGAGTCACTGCGGGTTTTCGGTGCCTTCAGGGAGAATGACGGGATTGTCCGCAAACATATAGCGATCAACGTTGAATTCGAAATCATCGGCGGTGGCATCAAACAACATCTGCTTGGTGTTTTCCAGATGTTGCCACATCGCCAGTTTGCTGGCGGCGGGATCTTTGCGCATCAGTGCTTTCAGAATCTGATCGTGATCGTCGCACCAGCTGGTGATGTTGCGGGCATCAATGTGCTCATGCAATTTCAGCCAATAGGGATTGTGCAATCGATGCAGCCACATTTTTTCTACAATGGCCGCCAGCGCGCTGTTCTGCGTTGACTGTGCAATACGGACGTGAAATTGCATATCCCACGCGGAGTCGCGAAAGTGATCTTCGCGTCGGGCATGTTCCTGAATCGCCATGAGCGCCAGGATATCCTGGCGCGTCACCTGCGTGGCGGCAAACTCCGCGACATTGCTCTCAATTAACTGGCGCGCCTGAAGCAGCTCGAAAGGGCCAAAGCTGGCAAACTCCAGCTGGCTCGGCGTCATCATGCGGTTCTGCTGCTGCGTGTTGATAACATGGATGCCCGAGCCTTTGCGCACTTCCACGTAGCCTTCCACTTCCAGCATGATGATGGCCTCACGCACCACGGTGCGGCTCACCTCGCTCTCTTCGGCGATCGCGCGTTCGGCGGGCAGTTTATCGCCCACCTGAAACTCACCGGCTTCAATACGGCGCTTTAGTTCACTGGCAAGCTGTTGATAAAGACGTCGGGGTTCGGTCAAATCCATGGTGCGGTCTGCATAAAAAAACGTTGAGTTGTTATACCACTTTAGCTGTGCGGAAGAAACGGGCTGGCGGAAGCCAGCCCGTCAGCGCTAGGTACGCGCGGCAGCAGCAGGCGCGGCCACCTCGGTTTCCAGTTCAGAGATAGGCTTATTTTTCAGTACGGTCCAAATAACGCAGGCGCCGAGCAGATCAAACACCGCCAGGGCGGCGAACAGCGGACTAAAGCCTAACGTATCCGCCAGAGCGCCGACCACCAGCGCAAACATCGTGCTGGCTGTCCATGCTGCCATGCCCGTCAAGCCGTTGGCGGTCGCCACTTCATTACGGCCAAAAACGTCTGACGAGAGCGTAATCAATGCGCCGGAAAGGGCCTGGTGGGCAAATCCGCCGATGCAGAGCAGACCAATGGCCACATAAGGGCTGGTAAACAGGCCGATGGTGCCGGGACCGATCATCAGCACGGCACCCAGCGTGACCACCATTTTGCGCGACACAATCAGGTTGACGCCAAACCAGCGCTGAAACAGCGGGGGGAGATACCCCCCTACGATACAGCCGAGATCGGCGAACAGCATCGGCATCCACGCAAACAGCGCGATCTCTTTCAGGTTAAAACCATAGACCTTGAACATAAAAAGCGGGATCCACGCATTAAACGTTCCCCACGCTGGTTCCGCCAAAAAGCGCGGCAGCGCGATGCCCCAAAACTGCCGGTTGCGCAGAATCTGACGCGCCGACATTTTTTTGCTGTTGCCGGTTTGGTGCTGCAGCTCCTGGCCCGCGATGATGTAATGGCGCTCTTCCTCGCTAAGTTTCGTTTGCTGTTTCGGGTGCTTATAAAAGACCAGCCAGCACATCGCCCAGACAAAACTCAGCACGCCGGTGATGATAAACGCCATTTGCCAGCTGTGTGCCACGATAGCCCACACCACCAGCGGCGGCGCCAGCATGGCCCCGATCGAGGAGCCCACGTTGAAGTAACCCACCGCCACGGAACGCTCTTTGGCGGGGAACCACTCGCTGCTGGCCTTTAATCCGGCCGGGATCATGGCGGCTTCCGCTGCCCCCACGGCGCCACGCGCCAGAGCAAAGCCGCCCCAGCTGCCCGCCATGGCGGTAGCAGCGCAGAAAATAGCCCACATCACGGCAAACATCGCATAGCCAATTTTTGTACCCAGCAGATCGAGCACATAGCCAGCGACCGGCTGCATCACGGTATAGCACGCCGAATAGGCGGCGACGATATAGGAGTATTGCTGCGTGGTAATGCCCAGCTGCGTCTCCAGCGTGGGCGCCGCCACGGCGATGGTATTACGCGTCAGGTAGCCGAGCACGGTACCCAGCGTCACCAGCCCAATCATGTACCAGCGTAGCCCTTTGATCTTACGCATTTTAACCTCTTCCAGTTTGTCGTTGCGGCGTAGCCGCTGTTGTTATCTGGAGCGGGACTGCACATGAAGCGGCTGCTTCACGCCCGCAGGCGCGGTAAAGCCGCCTGATTCCTTGCCTGTGCCAGCACGCTGGCAACAATGAAGCGAGAGGTTAACTTGTTATACAACTTTAAAAGGTGAAAGCCATCACAAAAACCCGGCATGCGCTGTGCGTTCAACTTAACCCACTGAATAACAGCAGTAAAATCAATATTTGCGGCTGATTTTGTCCATATATCCCCGCGCGCAGTGACATTATTGTGAAGTGCATCGCAAACAATTTTGTCGATCGCTAAAATTGGTATGATAACTTTTAGGGATTAGCCGATCGCGACCTTGAGAGGAACAGGTATGTCGTTATTTATGGGTGAGGATTTTCTCCTCGATAGCGAGTTTGCTCGCCGTCTGTACCACGATTATGCGAAAGACCAGCCGATTTTTGACTACCACTGCCACCTGCCGCCGCAGCAGATTGCGGAGAATTACCGCTTCACTAACCTTTATGACATTTGGCTCAAGGGCGATCACTACAAGTGGCGTGCCATGCGGGCCAACGGTGAGCCAGAAGCGCTCTGCACCGGCAGCGCCAGCGATCGTGAAAAGTTTGACGCCTGGGCACGCACCGTGCCGCACACCTTGGGCAATCCGCTCTACCACTGGACGCATTTAGAACTGCGCCGGCCGTTTGGCCTCACCGATGTGTTACTGAATGCCGAGAGCGCCGATCGCGTTTGGCAGGCGTGCAATGAGAGGCTGGCGCAGGAGGCCTTCAGTGCGCGCGGCATCATGCAACAGATGAACGTGAAGATGGTGGGGACCACGGACGATCCGCTGGATGACTTAACGCACCACCGCGCGCTGGCGGAGGACGCCACCTTTGCTATCAAGGTGCTGCCGAGCTGGAGACCAGATAAGGCGTTTAATATCGAGCTGGACACGTTCCTGCCGTGGATCGCGCGCTTAGAACAGGTCGCGGATGTCAGCGTGCAGCGCTTTGACGATCTGCGTCGCGCACTCGCCAAACGTCTTGACCATTTCGCCGCGCACGGCTGCAAAATTTCCGATCACGCGCTGGACGTGGTGCTGTTTGCCGAGGCTGATGACGCGACGCTGGACGGCATCCTCGCGCGTCGCCTGCAGGGCGCAGCGCCGTCGCCGCACGAAACCGCCCAGTTTAAAACCGCCGTGCTGGTATGGCTGGGCAGCGAATATGCCCAACGCGGCTGGGCGCAGCAGTATCACATTGGCGCGTTGCGCAATGCCAATCAGCGGCAGTACGGCCTGCTCGGTCCTGACGTCGGGTTCGATTCCATTAACGATGCGCCATTGGCGATCCCGCTGGCGCGGCTGTTGGACGCGCAGAATCGCCAGAATGCGCTGCCGAAAACCATTCTCTACTGCCTCAACCCGCGTGATAACGAAGTGCTGGCGACCATGGCGGGCAATTTTCAGGGCGAAGGCACGCCCGGCAAAATGCAATTTGGCTCCGCGTGGTGGTTCAACGATCAGCTCGACGGCATGCAGCGACAGATGACGCAGCTGGCACAGATGGGCCTGCTTAGCCGCTTTGTTGGCATGCTAACCGACAGCCGCAGTTTCCTTTCCTATACGCGCCATGAATATTTCCGCCGCCTGCTGTGCCAAATGATGGGCAACTGGGTCGTACGCGGTGAAGCGCCCGCCGACGAGGCGCTGCTCGGGCAGATGGTGCGAAATATTTGCTTTAACAATGCGCGTGACTATTTCGGCATTGCGTTGGGAGAAGGGTAATGCGGCGTCTGAATCGGCAGAACTTTCCCGGCGCGCGCTATACCGAACGGGCCATTCAGTTTGGCGAAGGGAATTTCTTGCGCGCGTTTATCGACTGGCAACTCGACTGGCTCAATGAGCATCACGGCATTGATACCGGGGTGGTGGTGGTGAGGCCGCGTAATCGTCAGGTGGCAGAGACGCTGAACCAGCAGGATGGTTTGTACACCACGCTGATTCGCGGCCTCAACGCGGCGGGCGATGCGGTCAGCGATACCCGACTGATTCGCAGCCTGAACCGCGAAATCCAACCGTGGCAGCAATGTGAGGACTTCCTGGCGCTGGCACGCGCACCGCAGATGCGCTTTGTATTTTCCAATACCACCGAGGCCGGCATTATTTTTGACGCCGCAGATCGCCTGGACGGTGCGCCCGCGACGACTTTTCCGGGCATGCTGACGCAGCTACTGTGGGCGCGCTTTAGCCATTTTGCCGGGGCTGCCGACAAAGGGTGGCTGATTGTGCCGTGCGAATTGATTGACCATAACGGCGATACGCTGCGCGAACGGGTGTTGCAATACAGTCAGCATTGGCAGCTTCCCTCGGCGTTTATTGACTGGGTGCAGACGCACTGTGCGTTTTACAACACGCTTGTCGATCGCATCGTCACGGGCTTCCCGGCAGACAGCGCGGCGATCGCGACGCAGCTCGGCTATGAAGATCGCTTTTTAGTGGCGGGCGAAGTGTATTACCAATTTGTGATTCAAGGGCCAGAAGCCCTGGAACAGGAGCTCAAGCTGGCGGCGCTCGCGCCCGAGGTGAAACGGGTGGCGGACATCACGCCTTATAAGGCGCAGAAAGTGGCGATCCTCAACGGCGCACATACCGCGATGGTGCCCGTTGCCTATTTGGCCGGCATTGACAGCGTGGGGGAAGCGATGGACGACCCGGCAGTCACGGCATTTGTGGATGCGCTGCTGCGCGAAGAAATTATTCCTACGCTGGATCTGCCCGCGCCTGAACTGCATGCCTTCGCCGATGCCGTACAGCGCCGCTTCCGTAATCCCTTTATCCACCATGCGTTACTCGCTATCGCGCTCAACAGCATGACGAAATTCCGCACGCGCCTGCTGCCGCAACTGCTGCAAGCGCAGCAGAACAGCGGCGTCTGGCCGCCTCGACTGACCTTTGCTTTTGCGGCACTGCTGGCTTTTTATCAAGGTGAGCTGGGCGATCGACGCTGGACATTACAAGACGATGCGCGCTGGCTACAGCGCTTTGCTGCAGGGTGGTCAGCGGTGCATCAGGGCACGTTGCCTCTGGATCAGCTGGTGCACGCTGCGCTCAGCGACGCTGCACACTGGGGCGAAGACCTCACGCAGCGGCCCGGACTGCAAGCCACCGTGCATCAACATCTGCAACATATCGTCACCCATGGCATGCGGGCGGCGCTGGCACAACTGAGATAACCCTATGCAAGATGCGATTCGAATTCATACCCGTGATAACGTCGCTGTTGCGCTGCGTGCGTTGCCCGCTCAGCATCAGGTCACGATTGGCAGCGAGGTGATTACGCTGCCGCAGGCGATTGACCGCGGCCATAAGTTTGCGCTCCAGCCGTTGAACGTCGCTGATTTGGTAATCAAATATGGCCTACCGATTGCGCATGCTACCCAGCAAATTGCGGTCGGTGAGCTGATTCACTCCAGTAACGCCCGCACCAACCTTAGCGATGTCGACACGTACGACTACCAGCCAGATTTTCTCACGCTGCCCGCGCAGGCGGCCGATCGTGAGGTACAGATCTACCGGCGCGCCACGGGTGAAGTGGGCATTCGCAATGAGCTGTGGATTTTGCCCACCGTCGGCTGCGTCAATGGCATTGCGCGACAAATTGTCACCCGCTTCCTTAAAGAGACCCAGGATGCGCCGGGTATCGATGGCGTTCACCTGTTCAGCCATCCGTTTGGCTGTTCGCAGCTGGGCCAGGATCATGAGAACACGCGCACTATGCTGCAAAACATGGTGCGTCATCCCAATGCGGGCGCGGTGCTGGTGATTGGCCTGGGCTGTGAAAACAACCAAGTCGATATTTTCCGCCAGACCTTGGGCGGCTACGACGCTGAGCGCGTGCAGTTCATGGAGTGCCAGAAACAGGATGACGAAGTCGAGGCCGGCGTGGCCCGCTTGCATGCCCTCTACGCGGTGATGCGCCACGACAGGCGTGAATCCGGTAAACTCAGTGAGCTCAAGTTTGGTCTGGAGTGCGGCGGCTCAGACGGCTTCTCAGGGATTACCGCCAACCCTCTGCTCGGCGGTTTTTCCGATCAAATGATTGCCAACGGCGGCACCACGGTGCTAACGGAAGTGCCCGAAATGTTTGGTGCCGAGCGCATCTTAATGAGCCGCTGCCGCGATCGGGCCACGTTCGAGAAGACGGTAGCCATGATCAACGACTTCAAACGTTACTTTATCGATCACCAGCAGCCGATTTATGAAAATCCGTCGCCCGGAAACAAAGCGGGCGGCATCACGACGCTGGAAGAGAAGTCATTGGGATGTACGCAAAAAGCGGGGCAGAGCCAGGTGGTGGATGTGCTGAAGTACGGCGAGCGCCTCACCACACCGGGCCTCAATCTGCTGAGTGCGCCCGGCAATGATGCGGTTGCCACCAGCGCCTTAGCGGGCGCTGGCTGCCACATGGTACTGTTCACCACCGGACGCGGCACGCCTTACGGGGGCTTTGTGCCGACGGTGAAAATCGCCACCAATTCGGAGTTGGCACAGAAGAAACCGCACTGGATGGACTTCAACGCTGGGCAACTGCTGGAAGGCGTAAGCATGTCCGCGCTGCTCAACGAGTTTGTCGATCTGATCGTGGCGATCGCCAACGGCAAACCAGCGCGCAATGAAGTGAATGATTTTCGCGAACTGGCGATTTTTAAAAGTGGGGTAACGCTGTAAACCGCGGCGCTGCTGCGAAAAGGGCGCCGAATGGGCGCCCTGTTTGATGAGATTACGATGCGGCGCGCACGCCGCGTTCCGCATCGGCCTGACACACCGCCGCGGTAAACAGAATATCGGTGGAGGAGTTCAGCGCCGTCTCGGCGGAGTCCTGCAGCACGCCGATAATAAAGCCCACCGCGACCACCTGCATGGCGAGATCGTTGGGGATGCCAAACATATTGCAGGCCACGGGGATCAGCAGCAGCGATCCACCCGCCACGCCGGAGGCGCCGCAGGCGCACAGCGACGCCACCAGACTGAGCAGAATGGCGGTGGGCACGTCCACGTCAATGCCGAGCGTATGCACGGCGGCCAGCGTCAGCACGGTAATCGTGATGGAGGCACCCGCCATGCTGATGGTCGCACCCAGCGGAATCGACACCGAGTAGGTATCCTCGTCCAGGTTCAAACGCTTAGCCAGCGCCATATTCACCGGAATGTTGGCGGCTGAACTGCGCGTAAAGAAGGCGGTCACGCCGCTTTCGCGCAGGCAGGTGAACACCAGTGGATACGGATTGCGGCGCAGCTTCTGCCACACCAGGATGGGATTGACCACCAGCGCCATCACCAGCATACAGCCCAGCAGCAGCGCCAGCAGGTTGGCGTACTCCCACAGCGCGTCGAAGCCGGTCGAGGCCAGAATGGAGGCGACCAAGCCAAAGATGCCCAGCGGCGCGCAGCGAATCACGCAGCGTACCACCCACGTCGCCGCATGAGAGGCATCATTCAGAAAGGCTTTGCTGCCGGGGCTGGCGTGGCGAAACGCTAACCCTAAGCCTAACGCCCATACCAAAATGCCGATGTAGTTGGCGTTCATCAGCGCGTCTATAGGGTTCGCGACCATACTCATGAGCAGGCCATGCAGCACGGCGGCGATACCTGACGGCGGGGTAATTTGCGTGGCACCCACGTTCATGGACAGCGTCTGGGGAAACAGATGACTGAAAATCACGGCGACAACGGCAGCGAAAAAGGTGCTGATGAGATAAAGCAGGATAATGGGGCGGATGTTGGTTTTCTGGCCCTGCTGGTGGTTGGCGATAGAAGCGATCACTAGGACCAGCACCAGCAGCGGCGCCACCGCTTTTAGCGCGCGCACGAAGAGTTCACCGAGCAGCCCAACGGCCAGCGCGGCATCGTGCGAGAACCACGCCAGCGCCACGCCTGCGATCAGGCCAATCATGATTTGTTTCACCAGGCTTCCTGCGAATAACGCGCCCAGACGTCCTAAGAGTGTGTTTTGCATATTACGGTCTTTTTATTGCGGTATGGGTGACGTGCGCGGTTACTCCGCGCTAAACGGTTTGCCCGGCGGAGTATAAGGAAATGCGTTAGTGAGAAAAGAGATAATTCTGTGGTTGAGCGGTAGATCGGGTTTTTGATCTGCTGGTGATGGGTTTTGTGACAGAGCGATGAAAGGTGGAAATTGGCACAGGCAAAACAATAGCGGGGCGATTAACGCCCCTGCAGAAGATTATTGCGATATCCCTTTTCGGTCATTTCTGTGGTTAACCCAGGCGTTAATCAACAACGTACCGCCCAGAATCACGCCCACCACCGAGAGCGAGACCGCCACAGGAATGTGGTAAAACTCCACAATCAGCATCTTAATACCAATGAACACCAGCACGATGGCAAGGCCATATTTCAACATGGAGAAGCGTTCAGCCACGTTGGAGAGCAGGAAGTACATGGCGCGTAGGCCGAGAATCGCAAACAGGTTAGAGGTCAACACGATAAAGGGGTCGGTGGTCACGGCAAAAATCGCCGGGATGCTATCAACGGCGAAAATCACATCGCTCAGCTCCACCATAATCAGCACCAGCAGCAGCGGGGTAGCAAACAGCACGCCATTTTTGCGGATAAAGAATTTTTCGCCTTCCAGATTATCGGTCATGCGCAGATGCTTGCGCAGCCAGCGCACCACCGGCTTATCCCCTACGGCGTTTTCGTCATCCTCTTTGGCCAGGGCCATTTTCACGCCGGTAATCAGCAGGAATGCGCCGAAGATGTAGAGGATCCAGCTAAACTGCGTCACCAGATAGCTACCCGCAAAAATCATCACGGTACGCAGGATAATCGCGCCTAATACGCCGTAAATCAGCACGCGGCGCTGCAGTTGGGCAGGAATGGCAAAGTAGCTAAAGAGCATGAGCCAGACAAAAACGTTGTCTACCGCCAGCGCTTTTTCCAGCACGTAGCCGGTGAGGAACGCGAGCGTTTGCGCGGTGGCCACTTCTCGTCCGGCGGTGCCGTCGAGATACCACCAAAACGCCGCGGCAAACAGCAGAGAAACAGAGACCCAAACCAGTGACCACACGGCCGCCTGTTTGAATGACATGGTTTGTGCACCGCGACGACCCTGAAGCAGGAGATCAATCGCCAGCATGATAAGCACAACGACAGCGAAGCTGCCCCAAAGAAGTGGTGTGCCAACAGTTTGCATAGTCGTATCCTGTGCGAAATAAAAGAAATAAAAAAAGCGGCATAGTCAGAAGACGTTAGCCGCTTTTTTAAGCTGCAAGCAAACCTCGCCTTCCGGCAAGGTCTCACTTACAACACAGAATAGATTCCGGGTTGCCTGATGACCGGATGCCTGCGCACCGTAATGACGATCAATCAGCTTACAAGTTACTCCCCTTTGCAGCACCTAACATACGAGCAACGACGAACACTTTCAATCGCCGCTTGGACATATTTTGAAATATTTACACTTGTGGGCGGTCGGCAGGAAACACCACGCCCGTTTGCTGGCGGATCTGCGTGAGCAGATCGGCAGTCAGGCGCATGCGTGCCAGCGCGGGATGATCAACGTGGCCCTCCGTCACCCATGCAGCAAAGGTCTCCGCTTCGTAGCGCAGGGTATTGGCGTGCTGCGGCTGGGTGAGATCCTGGCTTTCGCCGTGGCGTGGCACAAAGCGCAGCGGTTGCATCTCGGCAAGTTTGTCGACGATCAGCGAGCCCTCTTCGCCTTGAATTTCACTGGGGATCTGCGAGTTGCTCACTTTGGAATACAGGAGCGTAACGTCAAAATCCCCGTAATCCAGGACCGCCACGCCGTGCGCGTCCACGCCGCTCTCCAGCAGCGTGGCCTGCGCCTGTACCCGACGGGGGGCACCCCACAGCGCCACGGCGGTGGCGAGACAGTAAAAGCCAATATCCATGATGGCGCCGTTTGACCAGCGCGGCTCAAACGTATTGGGGCGTTCACCGGCCAGATAACGCGGATAGCGCGAGGAGTACTGGCAATAGTTCAGCAGCACTTTACGTAATTTCCCCACCCTGGGCAGCGCGGTTTGTAACTGCAAAAAATTGGGCAGACTGGCGGTTTTGAAGGCTTCAAACAGCACGACGCGATGCCGCAGTGCGCAGGCGATCATCGCCTCTGCCTCGTGCCGCGTCGACGCCAGCGGCTTCTCACAGATGACATGTTTACCGCGCGAGAGAAACAGCAGCGCCTGCTCACAGTGCAGGGCGTTAAGGCTGGCGAGATAGACCGCATCGATTGCCGGAGAGGCCGCCATCGCCTCCAGTGAGCTAAAGGTCAGTGAGCAGGCGTAATCGGCGGCGAATGCCTCCGCCTGCGCTTGCTGGCGCGAGTAGACCGCGCTGAGCGTCATCTTGCCCGATTCAAGCGCGGCATCAATAAACTGACGGGTAATCCAGTTCGTCCCGACGATCGCAAAACGTATCATCCGATTCACTCCTGCATGAGAAAGGAGGCAGGGTAGCATGTCGCGGCGGTTGCCCTGCGGGGGGAAATTTGATCCTGCGATCCGCATTCAAATATGATGAAGGCATTGGGGCTCATCAGCACAGCGGGGACGCGCAAGTGAAAGGAAGTAAACAGGCATTAAACTGGAGCACGCTGCTGATTGCGATCCCCGTGGGGCTTATCGCCTCGCTGGTGACGCTGGCTTTTCGCGGCCTCATCGAACTGATCAACCACCTGTTGTTTGCCAGTGAGGGCGAAATCACCGTCGCGATGCACGCCTGGCCGTGGATGTTCTGGCCAATCCTGGTCGGCGCGGGTGGGGTGCTGGCGGGGTGGTTCTTGCGCTATGCCGTGGCGATTGAGCAACAGGAAACCCTGAAAACCGACTATCTCGAAGTGATCAACGCACGTCTTGATGCGGTGCCGACTAAAACGTCGCTGTTTCGCGCGTTCTCCTCCATCGCCAGTATCGGCAGCGGCGCCTCCATCGGTAAAGAGGGGCCGATGGTGCAGCTCTCGGCCCTGAGCGGCAGTTTGCTGGGGCGCTGGTTCCCGCAAATGCGCAACAGCGACATTGTGGCGATGGCCGCCGCGGCGGGCCTCTCGTCGGTCTATCACGCGCCGCTCGCCTCGGCGATCTTTGTGGCGGAAATTGCCTTCGGCATTTCCGCGCTGCAGCGGCTAATCCCGCTGATTGTCGCGTCCGCCGTGGCGGTCATGACCATGTGGGCGTTGGGCTTCCGTAACGCGCTTTACCCGCTTTCCAATGCGCAGTTTGCGCTGGACAGCAGCAGCCTCGTGATGACCATCGTGATTGGCTTAGCGTCCGGGCTGGCAGGTTGGCTGCTCATTGCCTTGATTGCGCGCAGCAAAGCGCTGTTCGCACACGTGACCTCGCTGCCCGTGCGGCTTGGGTTGGGGGGATTCGCCGTGGGCTGCCTTGCGCTGATCTCCACCGACATTTTGGGCAACGGCTATGAAGTGATCGTAAAAATCATTGACGGGCACTATCTGCTGGGCGGCCTGCTGGTCTTGCTGGTCTTGAAAACCCTCGCCACCACGTTGTCGGTGGGATCCAACGCCGTCGGCGGCCTGTTCACGCCATCACTGCTGATTGGCGCGCTATTGGGCGTCGTGCTGGCGAAAATCGGTTTGCTGCTGCATCTACCGCTGGGCGATGCGCTGCTGTATGCCGCCATAGGCATGGCCGCCGTGCTGGCAGCAGTCAGTCAGGCGCCGCTGATGGCGATGCTAATGGTGCTGGAAATGACGCTAAACAGCAGCCTGCTGTTTCCGGTGATGATCGCCGCTGTGCTGGCTTCAATGGTGGTCTATCGCCTACAGGCGGCGAGCACGTATCCGGTAGTAAGCACGCATTTCAACCGATCTGAAGCCAAATTTGATTTCGATAACATGCGCGTTGATCAGCTGATTATTCCCGGTGCAGCGCTTGAGCCGCAGGCGTCAGTGGGCCAGGCGCTGGCGGTCAGCTCGCTCAAACGCGAGCGCTATGTCTATGTGATCAACCGCCAAGGACAGTTTCTCGGCGTGGTCTCCATCCACGACATTGCGCGTCAGGTGCTGGCGCAGGCCATCACGCTGGATTCCCCCGTCAGTAGCGTTATGGACCATGATTTTCCGTGCATCTATCAATATCAAAGTATGCGGGAAGGGTGGGAAGCCTTTGCGCGCGTGACGCTGGAGCGTCTGCCGGTGTTAAACAACCCCCAGGAGCGGCGCTTTATGGGCGCGCTGACCAAAACCAGCCTGATTCAAAAGGCGCAGGAGTTCCTTTAAGCCGCGTTGCCGCGCATCGCCTGGTCGGTCATCCACAGGCGAGCGTCAAACTCCAGCTGGTGGTAGTCCGGTTCCATATGGCAGCAGAGCTGGTAAAACGCTTTGTCATGCTGCTTTTCTTTGAGATGCGCCAGTTCGTGCACCACGATCATGCGCAAAAACGGCTCGGGTGCGGCGCGGAAAAAGGTGGAGATGCGAATCTCTGCTTTGGCTTTTAAATTACCGCCCTGCACGCGGGAAATTGCGGTATGCAGGCCCAGCGCATGCTTCATCACTTTGATTTTGTTATCCCACACCACTTTGTTCAGTGGTGGCGCGCTGCGAATGAAGCGGGTTTTTAGCGCCTGCGTGTAATCATACAGTGCGCGGTCGCTGACAATGTCATGTTTGCCCGGATAGCGCTGTTGCAAAAAAGCCCCCAGACGTTGCTGATCGATGAGCGTTTGCACTTGGGCGAGAAGGTTTTCAGGATAACCCTGCAGATAGATGAATGACATTGGGATTCCCGGTGAAAAAAAGTATACTGCGCCCCCCTTTTTAGGGCGAAAATCACGCAAAGTGTACCACGCCGGAGATTCCATGAGCCAACTTGAACTGCCCGACCGCACCCTGACGCTAGAGCGTTTTCCTCCCATGCGCGAAGAGAGCCCGCTTCAGGCGTGGGACGCCGCCGATGAATATCTGTTGCAGCAGGCGCTGCCAGCGGGACCGGTGCTGGTGTTCAATGACAGCTTTGGCGCGCTGACCTGCGCGCTCAATCCGCGTGAAGTCTGGCACGTGAGCGACTCTTTGCTCAGCCAAATGGCAGCCAAACAGAATCTGCGTCTCAACGGCTTGGATGACGCACAGGTGCATTTTCTGGATAGTCTGGCGCCGTTGCCCGCCGCGCCTGCCGCCGTGTTGATCAAGATCCCCAAAACCCTCGCGCTGTTGGAGCACCAGCTGCGTGCGCTGCGCCACGTGGTGACGCCGGAGACGCTGATTGTCGCCGCGGCAAAAGCCAAGGACATTCACACCTCCACGCAGCAGCTGTTTGAACGTATTCTGGGCGAGAGTAAAACCTCGCTGGCGTGGAAAAAAGCCAGATTGATCTATAGCCGCTACAGCGCGCCCGCGCTGGCTGATGTACCGGACACCACGGTTTGGCCGCTGGATGAGGGGTCGTATCAGATTCACAACCACGCCAACGTCTTCTCCCGCGGCTCGCTGGATATCGGCGCGCGCTTTTTTATGCAGCATTTGCCGTCTGACATTGAGGGCGAAATCCTCGATCTCGGGTGTGGCAATGGCGTAATCGGTTTGATGGCGCTGGCGCAAAACCCGCAGGCTGACGTGCTGTTTTATGATGAATCCTACATGGCGGTGGCTTCAAGCCAGCGCAATGTTGAAGTTAACCGACCGCAGGATCTGGCGCGCTGCCAGTTCCGGGTGAATAACGTGCTAAGCGGCTTCCCCTCTGACCGTCTGCACGCGGTACTGTGTAACCCACCGTTCCACCAGCAGCATGCCGTAACCGACCATCTTGCCTGGCAGATGCTGCGCGATGCCAAACGCTGCCTCCAGTACGGTGGCGAGCTGCGCATCGTCGGCAACCGCCACCTCGGCTATCACGTTAAAATGAAAAAACTCTTTGGCAACTGTGAGCTGGTGGCGTCCAACGCCCGCTTCGTGGTGCTGCGCGCCGTGAAGCTGCGCTGAGTTAAATTGTTAACGCCAGTTCAGTCGCCTGGGCAATGGCGCGGCGAGCATCCAGCTCCTGCGCCACGTCCGCGCCGCCAATCAGGCGTACCGTTTTGCCGCGCGCAGCCAGCTCATCGGCCAGCACCCGCAGCGGCTCCTGACCGGCGCAGATCACCACATTGTCCACCGGCAGCGTCACGGCTTCCCCTTGATGACGCAGATGCAGTCCCTCATCGTCAATCTTCAAGTATTCCACATCGCCCCACAGCGTAACGCCATGCGCCTGCAGCGTCGCGCGGCGGATCCAGCCCGTGGTTTTTGCCAGGCCCGCGCCAGGCTTGCCGGATTTACGCTGCAGCAGCCAAATCTGGCGATCGGCGGGCAGCGGCTGGGGCGGCACCAAACCGCCGCGCGCCTGCAGATGACGATCGATTCCCCAGCTGCGATAAAAATCTTCGCGGTGCGGCGCGTTGTGCAGAAGAAATTCTGCGGTGTCAAAGCCGATACCGCCTGCGCCAATGATGGCGACGCGCTGACCCACCGGTTTTTTATCGCGGATCACCGCAAGGTAACTCAGCACGCTCGGGTGATCGATGCCGGGCAGCGTTAGCTGGCGCGGTGAAATACCGGTGGCAATCACCACTTCCTCCACCGACTCAAGCTGATCGGCCGTGACGCGCTGCCGGGTGCAAATGCGGACGCCCGCCGCGTTCAACTGGTGCCGGAAATAACGCAGCGTTTCGCTGAACTCCTCTTTGCCGGGGATCTGCCGGGCAATCTTGAACTGGCCACCAATCTCCGCCTCTGCATCGTACAGCGTCACGTGATGACCGCGCTGCGCGGCCTGAAGCGCAAAGGCCATGCCGGCTGGCCCCGCACCGACCACCGCAATCTGCTTGGGTTGATCGGTGGCGATCACGGGCATTAGCGTTTCATGACAGGCGCGCGGGTTGACCAGGCAAGAGGTGACGTTGCCAACGAAAATTTGGTCGAGGCACGCTTGGTTGCAGGCGATGCAGGTATTGATGGCATCCGGTTCGCCTGTCTGCGCTTTACGAACAAAGGCGGCATCAGCCAAAAACGGTCGCGCCATCGACACCATGTCGGCCACGCCGTCGCGCAGCAGATCTTCGGCAACCTGAGGGTGGTTGATGCGGTTGGTGGCAATCACCGGCACCGAAACAGAGTCACGCAGATGCTGTGTCACCCACGCAAATCCGGCGCGTGGGACGCTGGTGGCGATGGTGGGAATGCGCGCTTCATGCCAGCCAATGCCGCTATTAAAGATCGTGACGCCACGCTGTTCCAGCGCCCGCGCCAGCGTTAATGTCTCTTCGAGCGTGCTGCCGTTACTGATGAGATCCAGCATCGACAGGCGAAATATAATGATAAAGGCGTCGCCGGTGGCCGCTTTGATCGCCTGCGTGATCGCCAGTGCAAAGCGCTGTCGGCGCGCGACATCCCCGCCCCAGTCGTCATTGCGCTGGTTGGTGTGCGTCACTAAAAACTGGTTGATCAGATACCCTTCCGATCCCATGATCTCCACGCCGTCATAACCCGCTTTTTGTGCCAGTTGGGCACAATGCGCGAAGTCCTGAATAGTCTGGTGAATCTCACTGTCGCTGAGTTCGCGCGGCATATAGGGATTAATGGGCGCCTGCCGTGCTGACGGTGCCACCAGGTCGCGCTGATAGCTGTAGCGCCCCGCATGCAATATTTGCAAGGCTATTTTTCCGCCCGCCGCGTGCACCGCATCGGTTACGGTTCGATGCCAGCCGCACTGACTTTCATGGTTTAGCACCGCGCCACCCTGTCCCACGACGCCCTGGGGATTCGGCGCAATCCCGCCGGTGACGATCAGCGCAACGCCTTCGCGAGCACGCTCAGCGTAGAACGCAGCCAGCCGCGCCGCGCCATCAGCGTGCTCTTCAAGTCCGGTATGCATTGAGCCCATCAAAAAGCGGTTTTTGAGCTGAGTAAAGCCCAGGTCCAGCGGGGTAAAAAGATGCGGAAAGCGCGCAGTCATGGTCGCAATCTCTGAGTGGTCGGATGAGTTCAGGTTAGCGGGATTTTATCAGGAAGGGAATTTAAGGCGGTCAGCCTGTGAGAAACGTCAAAAAAAAGCAGGGCGGTAAGCAGTAGACGAAAGTGAGACATCACTTTCGGCAGGCACGGGAAGAGGCTTACGCACCCTGCAATCGTTTCTCTGTGCGGGCTAATGAATTAGCTCTATCATTATTATAATTATAAATTAAATAAACCGTTTATTACCTGTAACACCAGGCGGGTGGAAATAATCGTCGGCGAGAGCCTTACGCTATTATGGATAACGTGAGGTACAAGCACCATTACGCCGCGCTAACTCTATCACCTCCACCAGATTATCCAGGCCAAGCTTGTTAAATATTTTCGCTTTATGCGTACTTACGGTTTTATTATTTAAGCCAAGCTCGCTGGCGATCATCTTATTGGATTTTCCTTGCGCAAGTTGGCGAAGAATAAGACTTTCTCGCGGCGTTAGACGTGACAGCATATTTTGCTCATTTGCAAATTTCTGGCGGCTGTCAATGATCTCCTCGGGCAGATAGTTTACGTTATTATACACGCAGCCGATAGCTGAAATCAGGGCCTGAATCGGGTCTTTCTTCGAGACAAAACCGTTAGCGCAATGGCTAAATTGTTGTATTGCAGCACTTTTAGATTCGATGCGACTGAGCACAATCATTTTCATCCATGCCTTGGTTTTTACAATGTCACGTAAAAAGGCTATGCAGTTTTTTTCTTCAAAATCGGGATCGATAATAATGATGTCCACTGGGTTGTGAATAACTTCATCAATGGCGTCATTAATATTGTTAACGATATTGACACTATTGAATCCGTTCATTAACAGTAAAGCCTGTACGCCTGCGGCAACCAGGCGATGTTCATCAACGATAAGAATTCTTGCGTTAAACATGGCTTCCCTTATACCAACAAAATGCTAACCATTGCGGAGATTATCACCGCAATGTGGCAAAGGTTAACCGAGAAATGTCTCGTTAGAATTTTGTTTTTATGAGGTGCGATTAATTTTTACGTGTTCTTCTATAAAGGCCATCAGCTGTGTATTTACGCGCTCGACTTCCTGTTTAATCGCCTCAAGCAGCGCGGAAACATCATGAGCGTTTTCGCGATGGCGCTCCAGCTGACGGCCGAGCAACATTAATTCAGGGGCATTGATGATAGCGGCTCCGCCTTTCAATTTGTGTCCGAGTTCTGCCAGCGTTTTCGCGTCTTCTGTCTGCTGTAATGCGAGGAGCAGCGCTTCATGACTCTCTTGAATGCTATTAATGAGGGTGACGCAGCCTGACGGATCCTTTTCAGCCAACTGCCGCAGCACGGGGGAAAACACGGCAGAGTGATCCTCTGCGAGCGGTTCAGACGCTGTGCTATCGGACGCCGGTTGAGGATGCCGATCCGGCACGGCTTGCGCAATTTTTTCGACCAGCCTGCCCATGTTCAGCGGTTTAAACATGCAATCATCCATGCCTGCCTTCAGGCAACGCCGCATCATGTGGGGCTCTGCAGAGGCGGTAAGGCCAAACAGGGTAATAGGGCGGAGATTGTGCTGCAGTTCATAGTGGCGCAGCGCGGCCGCAAACTGGAAACCATTCATCCCCGGCATATTGCAGTCGGTGATAATCAAATCAAACCGCAACGGCGCTTGCTGCCACAGCGCAAGCGCTTCTGCGGCACTTTCACTGACCACAACCTGGTGCCCTGCCAGTTCTAATTGCTTGCCCAGCAGTAGCCGATTAGGCGCGTGATCGTCAATAACCAGCACCGTGAGCTTATCGCTATTGAGTGGCTTAGACAGGTGAGGGCGCGTTTGATCCTGTGGCTCGCCTTGCCGGGCACGGAAATAAAACGAGAACACAGAACCTTCGTTAAGTTCGCTTTCCACAATCAGTTCGCCGTCCAACAGGTGCGCCAGATTGCAACAAATGCTCAGTCCCAGTCCGGTGCCGGTTTGCTGCTGCTCGCGCTCGCCCACCTGAACGAACGGTTCGAATATCGCTTGCTGCTGCTCTTCCGTCAGACCGCAGCCGCTGTCGCTGACCTCAATGACAAATTCGCAGCTCTCTTCAACCTGGGCAATACCCTGCATCAAGACCACCGTGACCGCACCGTGTTCGGTAAACTTAATGGCGTTACTCAATAGGTTAGACAGGATCTGATTGATCATCAGCGGATCGGTTTTGACCCAGTAAGCGGCGATATCCATTTCCACCCGCAGCGCGATGCCTTTGCTTTCTGCCTGATTGCGAAACAGCGCCACCGCCTGTTCGATGACATCAGGCAAATACACCGTCTCAAACGTCGGCTGATAAAGACCGGATTCAATCTTCGACATATCGAGCACATCGCCTATCAGCGACAGCAGCGCCTGAGCAGAACTGTAGGCCACGCGAATATTTTCCGAGAGCGACTCCGCTGGCTGTGAGCACGTTTCCAGTTCAAGCAGGCCAATGATGGCGTGCAGCGGCGTGCGGATTTCATGACTCATGCTGGCGAGAAAATCACTCTTGGAGCGGTTGGCTTTGTCTGCCGCGTCTTTGGCCATTTGCAACTCTTGCAGCAACGCGTTGCGCTCAGTGACATCCACCCAACCGCCAATGACGCCAGCCACTTCACCCAGGCGATCGCGGAACGGCAGCGTCCAGTGATAAACCTGAAAGGACTCCTGATGCAGCTCAATGGTGAGATCGCGGATCACCGCCTCGCCGCTTTTAAGCGTAAGCAGATAGCTCTCTTCCATGCTGTGAATGTTGGCATCGTCAGGGATAACATCCGTCAGGCGCTTGCCAATCACCTCTTCCCGCTGCACGTTAAGAAAGCGCAAATACGTATTATTGCAGTCAACCAGGCGCGTTTGCTTATCGCGGATATACATGGCCACTGGCGAGTCATTAAACAGCGTTTGGGTAAAGTTGAATTGATTCTTGAGCGCATTTTCAGCCTGAATGCGCTGCTGTATGACTCTGCGCAAGTGGCGATTCCACAACAGAATCAGGGCGATCAAACCGGTTGCGACCACGATGATCAGCAGAATGGCGCGTTTGTAATTTTGCCATGTCGCCCGCAGCGAAGGCGACTCCGCCTGGCGCCACTGCGCCTGCAACTTAAACAGCGTATCGGGCGGAATCGCGAGTAAAGCTTTATCGAGAATACGCAACAAGGGCGCATTACCCGGCTCAACGCGCATCACAAAGCGTGCGGGTTCGGCACCGAGTGTGCTCTCGACTTTCAGACTGTCGCCAAAATGATTCCGCATAAAATAATCGGCGAAAATTTTCGGCAGGATCACCGCATCCACCCTGCGTGCTTCCAGATCGCGCAGGGCGTGAAGCGGCTCATCGCTCTCTGTCAGCTGCAAATGTGGATAATGCGCGGTCATCCAGGCTTTCATCTTAGCGTTGCGCAGAATATGGGCCGAGCCAAACGGAAACGGGTTGCGGCCCAGAAGAGGGCGCGGATTAGCCTGACGAACGATAACCCAGTGAGAGACCAGCCACGGACGCGTTACCCAAGGTGTGTCGGCGCCATCTTCCGTCTCTGACATCGCCAGTGGAGAGAGGCGCGGTAGCACTGACTGCGACGGGCTGTTGTCCTGTGGTTTGTAAGTTAACCCGGTTTGGCCTGCGATCAAATTCAGCACATCGATGGCCATGCCGCGGTACGTTCCACGGGCGATTTCGCTGCTCAGCGGCGCGAGACTGTCGGAAAGCTGCGTGGTAATGACGGGATGCGCTTTCAGCCAGGCTTCTTCATCTTCGCTTAGCGCCAGGGGGTTATTTTGCAAGACGTGACGTGCTTCCAACTGCCAGCGATTGGCAATCTGCATGCGCAGTGAAAGGGGCACCAGCGACAGGGCGTGGTTGATGGCATTAGCCAGCGCGGGGAAGTGTGGACTGATGCCAAAGCTTATGTTCATGGGCTCGCGCCGCTCATCGGCGATAAGCGTGAGCGCATTGGCAAATAAATTGCGGTTCAGGTGCATTAACGTGGCGGCGTTCCCCCAGACGCGCTGGGTCTGCCCGAATACCGTGGCGGCGACGGCTTCATAATCGCTGGGAAAGCGTATCAGCTGTGCTTTAGGGAAGAGCCCTTCAAGAGGCTGACGCTGCATGGCATCCCCAGACCAGGCAATGCGCTCGGGTAAGTTGCGGCTCATATCCAAGGGGAGATCGGCCTTATGCCCCGTGACGCCGTAATCCAACAGCCAGGGCTCGCTGGCAATCAAGGTCGACGTATTGGCGCTGGATGAAGACACATAGATGGCCAGCATATGCATCTCACCGCGCATCACCGACGCGAGGGCGGCGCTGTGCGTGGGATAATGATGAATTTTAACGGTGGTATCCAGCAGAGTTTGCATCAGCGACAGGTAATCCGCACTGACGCCTTCAAAGCGCTGGCTATCAATATCCATATACAACGGCGGCTGCGATTGTCCGGCAACGGCCACGTTGATCACTTTATTTTCAAAGCCCGATCGAATGGGCCCCGCTAATTGCATGACAGGCTGTGGAAGATCCGTACGGGCAAGCAATTGTAGCGTTTTAATTTCTGCCCATGCTGATGAAATCGATAAGCAAAGCATAAATAAAAAACAAGCAAACGATAATAGGCAGCGTAACGCCATGCGATCCTCAAAAAGAGCCAGTAGGTTAAGACGAATAATTGCAGTTCAGTATAAATCGACTCAGCTTTAATATATTTCCAACGTCATGAAATAAGCTATTTTGCGACCGTTCTCAAAATTCATCTGCACTAATCTGGCGCAGATAACCTTTGAAGGCGACGCGAATTTTTCTATTTTTAATTGATTTCATGCGCTTAGTAGGATGTTTTTCTTTCAAGACATTTCTTATGTGGTGTTGCTGATGAGTTGCGTCAGAATTTTCGCAGTTTTACAGGAGCAGACAACAAATAACGCTGCGCAGCAACGGATTATGACACTATTTTTATGGCTCGTTGAGTACGTGAAAAAAATGACTTAACGCCCTTCATAGACATTTTAATCTGCCGCTAGAAAACGAGTTTCGAGCACTTTTATTATTGTATGACGCCGATTTGTAAAATTGCGTGGTCATCTGAAATGGATAAAGCAAGCGTTGGATAAAGGAAAAGAAAATGGTTTATGCACACAATAAACAGGTGCGTGTCGCTATTCTCGATGATCACCCCATGGTTCGTACTGTGTTTGAGCTCTCTTTAAAACATGAACCCGATATCGAATTGGTCGGGGCATGGGCTTCAAGCAGTGAACTGTTTAACCAGCTAAGAAATACCTCGGTGGACGTATTGGTACTGGATTTTCTGCTGGGTGAACGCGAGTTGGATGGCCTGGCGCTGGTTAAGCAACTGCGCAACCACTATCCGCAGCAAAAAATCTTGATCTCCTCATCAATGGAGAGTCCCGCCATCGTCAAAATGGTACTCAGTGCCGGGGTCAAAGGTTTCATTGGTAAAAGCCATAACATGCAAGAAATCTTGCATGCCATCCGCCAGGTTGCGCAGGGCAGGCTGTTTTTGTCACAGCAGGTGGCCTACGAGATCGAAAATCTGTACGTGATGAACGAAGACGCGCTGGATGACTCCATCGATTTCAGCAGCAAGGGCAATATGTATGAGAAGGTGAAAACCCTGAGTCCGCGCGAGGTTGAAGTGGTGCGCTGTTTCCTGGATGGTTTAAGCGTGTCACAAATCGCCGTGAAATTTAAACGCAGCCGCAAAACGGTGAGCGGGCAGAAGCAGTCGGCCTTGAAAAAGCTGGGGCTGCGTTCCGATTCAGAACTCTTTAAATACAGTAACGACCTCATGTCAGGCCATTAGCATGACATTATCGTGGCCAGGGAGGGCCTGCGATCGTGTCGTCCAGCTTGTTTAGCTCACGTTCTCGGTAACAAGCCTGCCGTAACATCCCTCTGAGTGATCTGCCTCACAGTTTTCAGCCTCGGAACTCGCTTTGATGCCCCTTTGTTTCAGCGCCAAACGGGGAAGCCATGAAGATTGATTCGCATGCCTGCATAATCAGCGGGAAAAAACAGGTCAGCGTAACGCAGCAGCAAGTTACCTGGGAGGGCAAGGGCACGCTGGTGCGCATCACGCGCGGCGGCATTTGCGGCTCCGACCTGCACTATTATCAAGAAGGAAAAGTCGGTAGCTATGCGGTAACCATGCCGATGATTCTCGGCCATGAAGTCATTGGGTACGTGGTCGAAAGTGACAATCCGGACCTCAAGCCACATCAAAAAGTCGCGATAAATCCCTCCAAACCCTGTGGTGCCTGCAAATATTGCCTGCGCGAACAGGAAAATCAGTGCACTTCCATGCGCTTTTTTGGCAGTGCCATGTATACGCCGCACGTCGACGGCGGCTTTGCCGAATACAAAGTCGTGGACAGTGCACAGTGCATCCCGTTTCCTGACGACGCTGACGAGGCGGTCATGGTGTTTGCCGAACCGCTGGCGGTATGCCTGCATGCGACCTTCCAGGCGGGCGATCTCTCGGGCAAGCATGTGTTTATCTCCGGCGTTGGGCCGATTGGCTGCCTGATTGCGGCGGCGGCCAACGCGCGCGGGGCGGCCTCGGTAACGTGCAGCGATATCAGCGCGCGTTCGCTAGAGATGGCCAAACAAATGGGGGCCACCGATGTCATTCACGCCGCGGAAGGCGATTTTGCCCCTTACCTTGCGGACAAAGGCTATTTCGATGTCGCTTTTGAGGCGTCAGGCCATCCGGCATCGCTGCAGCGCTGTTTAGAGGTGGTTTGCGCCAAAGGGACGCTGGTGCAGGTGGGAATGGGCGGGACCGTGCCGGATTTTGCCATCATGACGCTCATCGCCAAAGAGATCCAGCTGGTCGGATCGTTCCGCTTTACGCATGAATTTAACCTCGCCGTTGAGTGGCTTGCCACTGGCGTTATCCAGCCCCAGCCGCTTTTCAGCGGGGCCTTTGCCATGCAGGAGATCGACGCCGCGCTGCAATTTGCCGGTGACAAAACCCGTGCAGCCAAAGTGCAGCTCACTTTTTAAGGAACCCACATGAATCCGTTATTTTCTCTTGAGGGCAAACGCGTGCTGCTCACTGGCTCTGCGCGCGGCATCGGTTTTCTGTTAGCGCGAGGCTTGGGTGAAGCGGGCGCTGAAGTGATCATCAACGCCACCACACAAGCGGGAGCCGAAAAGGGCGCCGCGCTGCTGCGTGAAGGTGGCCTGCATGCGCGGGCCAAAGCCTTTGATGTCACGCAGTCCGCGCAGGTACACCAGGCGGTGGAAGAGATTGAAGCTGAATGGGGTGCCATTGATATTTTGGTGAACAACGCCGGCATTCAGCGACGTCGGCCTTTTCTTGAGTTTCCAGAGCAAGACTGGAACGAGGTGATTGCCGTTAACCAGACGGCGGTATTTCTGATGTCGCAAACCGTGGCGAAAAAAATGGTGGCGCGTCAGCAGGGCAAAATCATCAACATCGGGTCAATGCAAAGCGAGCTGGGGCGCGACACCATCACGCCTTACGCTGCGTCGAAAGGCGCAGTCACGATGCTGACGCGCGGCATGTGTGTCGAACTGGCGCGCCACAATATTCAAGTCAACGCCATCGCCCCGGGCTACTTTGTGACGGAAATGACGCAGGCGCTGGCTGACGATCCCGCGTTCACCGGCTGGCTAACGAAGCGCACGCCGGCGGCGCGCTGGGGAAAACCGGAAGAGTTGATCGGTGCCGCTGTATTTCTGGCCTCGCGCGCCTCTGATTTTGTGAATGGTCATCTGCTGTTCGTGGATGGCGGTATGCGCGTCGCCGTGTAATCCCCCGGCGCGCTGGCGTTAATACCAGGCCGCGCCTAAACCTTAATCACCCTCTGTGTTCATAAGGATAATAAAAATGCCCATAACCATCATTGTGCTGGGTGTGATCCTGCTGTTGGTCTTAATGATCGTCTTTAAAGTGAACGGCTTTATTGCTCTGGTATTTGTGTCTGCGGTCGTTGGGATCGCGGAAGGCATGACGCCGCTTAACGTCATGGCTTCCATTCAAAAAGGGATAGGTTCTACGCTGGGAAGTCTGGCGATGATTCTGGGCTTTGGCGCCATGCTGGGACGGCTGGTGTCAGATACCGGGGCCGCACAGCGTGTCGCAACCACCCTGATTGCAGCCTTTGGCAAGCAGCGGCTGCAGTGGGCGCTGGTGGCGACGGGGCTGGTGGTCGGCCTGGCGATGTTTTATGAAGTGGGGTTTGTGCTGCTGCTGCCGCTGGTGTTTACGGTGGTTGCAGCGGCGGGTCTGCCGCTGCTGTATGTTGGGGTGCCGATGGTCGCCGCATTGTCTGTGACCCACTGCTTCCTGCCGCCGCATCCGGGCCCCACGGCAATTGCCACGATCTTTGGCGCCAACCTGGGCACCACGCTGCTGTACGGCATGATCATTACGCTACCGACGGTGATCGTGGCTGGTCCCCTCTTCTCGACCTTCCTGAAGCGTTTCGAAAAATCGCCGCCGGAGGGGCTTTTCAATCCCAAGATCTTTACCGAAGAGGAGATGCCGGGGTTTGGCGTCAGCATTTTTGCCGCGGTGATCCCGGTGATTCTGATGGCGATCGCGGCGGTATTTGAGCTGACCACGCCGAAAGAGAATGCGCTGCGTCAGTTCTTTGAATTTGTCGGCAACCCGGCGGTGGCGCTGTTTATTGCGGTGGTGATAGCCGTGTTTACCCTCGGACTGCGCAACGGGCGTAAGATGGATGCGGTCATGGACATGTGCGGCGACTCTATCGCGGCCATCGCGATGATCATCTTTATTATTGCCGGTGGCGGGGCGTTCAAGCAGGTGCTGGTGGATAGCGGCGTTGCGGATTACATCGCGGGGATGATGAAAGGGTCATCGCTCTCGCCGCTGCTGATGTGCTGGACGGTTGCTGCGATGCTGCGTATTGCACTCGGCTCGGCCACGGTCGCCGCGATCACCACCGCAGGCATTGTGACGCCGATCATCGCGGCAACCCATGCCGATCCGGCGCTGATGGTGCTGGCGGTGGGATCGGGCAGCGTAATCGCATCACACGTAAACGATCCCGGCTTCTGGTTATTCAAAGGCTATTTCAATCTCAGCGTAGTGGAAACGCTGAAAACCTGGACCGTCATGGAAACGCTGATCTCCGTGCTCGGTCTGGCGGGTGTACTAACGCTCAACGCCATCATTCACTGATGCTCTCGCTGCACAGGGAAGTGCAGCCGCTCACGGCAGCGTGCGGATCCAGGAAAAGCGCGAAGCGTAACCGCTGTTAAAATGCGTGTTATAGCGATAGCTCGATCCGGCCTCCGCCATGCAATACGTACAAACGTTTACCCACTCAATCTGCGCCGCCGGAATGCCACGCTGCTGAAGTATCCCGCGCGCCAACTGCGGTAAATCAAACCATACGCCCTGATGATGGGCCTTCGCCTGCGGACGAACGGCAAGTGGATTGATCGGCTGCTGTCGCGACCACGGCAACGGCGGCAGATCGTCTCGCCGCTGCATCTGCGCGATGCGATCCTCACCCAGCTCGTAACAGCAGGCACCGATGGCAGGGCCGATGGCAACGTACAGCGTTTCGCTGCGCGCGCCCTGCGCCAGCAGGCTGTCGACCGCGCTGTGCAGCACGCCAGCCAGCGTGCCCTGCAAACCCGCGTGTACCGCCGCCACCTGCCGCTGTGTGGTGTCTGCGAACAGCACGGGCAAACAATCGGCGGTATAGACCGCCGCGGCCAGCTGCGGTTCGGCAATAATGCCATCAGAGACACAGCTTTTCGGCGGCCAGTTGGCGGTTGCCTTTACCACCGTGGCGCTGTGGCGCTGCTGTCCATAGGCGGTGTTATCGGGGGCTGGCAGGCCAGACGACGGGAAGGCGTACGCCAGCCATGAAAAGGCATCCAGCAGCGCGGATCGTGGACCAGAAGGGGGAACGTGGGCCATACGTTTCTCCAGAAAGCGAGTGAAAAGGGGATGCTCACAGCTTACGTTAACTGCTACATTTTTAAAGCTTTACAAAAATTGACCCTTTGCGTTGAGGAACGATCGGATGAAAAACATCACGTTGCTGGCCACTGCCGGCATGATAACGCTGGCGCTTACCGGCTGCGCGCAACCTGCTAAGCAGCAGGCGCAGCAGCAGCTTAGTCAACAGTCGGTGCTGGCGCTGAACTGGTTTCAGCAGTCCGGCGAGTACGAGGCGTTAACCTGGCAGGCTTTCAACAGCGCGCGCATGGCGTTTGATGCGGCGCCGTCGCTTGCTGGCAAGCCTAAAGCGGTGATTGTGGATTTAGATGAAACCATGATCGACAACAGCGCTTACAGCGCCTGGCAGGCGAAAAACGCGCAGCCTTTCTCCGCGAAAACCTGGTCCGCCTGGACACAAGCGCGACAGGCGCGTGCCGTGCCCGGTGCCGTAGAGTTTGCGCGTTACGTGAATAGCCATGGCGGCACGGTGTTTTATGTCTCCAACCGCGATAAGCAGGATTACGCCGCCACGGTTCATAACCTCAATCAGCTGGGCTTCAGCGGGGTCAGTGAACATACCGTGCGCCTGAGTACCGGTAACTCCAATAAGCAGGAACGGTTCGATGCCATTAAAAACGCCGGCTATAACGTGGTGCTTTACGTTGGCGATAACCTCAATGATTTTGGTGGTGCTACCTAGCATCAAGGCAATGCGCAGCGTCGCGCCTTCGTTGAACAAAATCATCAGCGCTTCGGTACGCAGTTTATCGCGCTGCCGAATCCGCTGTACGGTGACTGGGAAAGCGGCATGGCAAAAGATTACAACAAGCTTCCTCCGCAGCAGCAGCTTGAGGTACGGGACGCCAACATGAAAGTCTGGAACGGAAAATAAGGCTTGGCCAACCACTGCGCATGCTTCAGCGGGGCAGTGGTTGGATATTCAGGGCCAGTCGCCTTTACTTTTCCCGTGATTATTAACCTGCTCATTAATTTCCTGATCTCATAAGGAGGATCAGACGCTCCCGCAGGACAAAATGCGGGTCGCTACGCCTATCACTAGCGTATAACGCTATTGATAAATTTTTTAATTAAGATTTTTCTCATCAATCAGACGCAATTTTCATCGCAAAGACTAAATCCCCGCAAAGCCTACTTGTATTCTTTTGTCCGTTTTATTACCGGTAATTTTTTATTAACTTATTGTTATATAAACAAAAAATAGCAAGAGTTGACGTGTTTTTTCCTTGCGAAAGCTTACGTTAACCTCACATTAATTGACAATAATTTTACGGTAAATGCCGTTTTTCGCGCTCATAAAATATTTTGAGTGCACTGAAAAGCATTAGCGTCTATAACCAATTTCTGTGAGAAAGCGCTGCTTTTATCCTTTTCCATCTTATTCCGCGCGGTTAATGAGCCGGTGCTTTCACTCTGACGTGTGCTGCCCGAACGACGAGAGAAGAGAATTGTGACAACCCTGAGCCCCTTTTTAGCGAAACATTGCCGTTGGTGCGTGCCGCACCGCTTTGGTGGTAATGATGTCCGCGACGTCGGCCATTTAAACGCCTTCATCACGCCCTCTGTAGAGGAACCTTCACCATGAATCTTCATACGCTTCGCCAGGATATTCCCGCCGGTTTGGTGGTGTTTTTGGTCGCGCTGCCGCTCTGTTTGGGGATTGCTCAAGCCAGCGGACTGCCCCCGTTTGCCGGATTGCTTACCGGCGTCATCGGTGGATTGCTGGTCACCGCACTGAGTCCCTCGCGCTTTGCCGTGAGTGGCCCGGCGGCGGGGTTAGTGACCATTGTGGTGGCGTCGATCCAAACGCTGGGAAGTTTTTCTGCGTTTCTGACCGCGCTGATTCTGGCCGGTGTTCTGCAATGCGCGTTGGGTATACTGCGTGCGGGGCGCTTTATTAGCCTGGTGCCGGGAAGCGTCATTAAAGGGATGCTGGCGGCAATTGGTATCTTGCTGATTATGCAGCAAATTACCGTCGCGCTTGGCGCGCAGGGCGATGCGGAACTGGTCTCGCTGGCAACGGGTGAAACGGCTTTGTCACCGAGTGCCACGCTGGTGGCCGCTGCGGGACTGGTGGTGCTCTGGCTATGGACCACGCCGCAGATCAAAGCGATTAAAGCGCTGAGTTGGATCCCCGGGCCGCTGGTGGCGGTGCTGTTGGGATGCATGGCGACGGCATATGGCGATCGATTGCTGCCTGGCCTGTCGGACGGATTGCCGCGTATCGCCTTGCCCCAGTTCGACAGCGTGGCGGCGCTGGCGGCCGAGCTGGAAACGCCCGACTGGATGGCCTGGCAGGAACCGGCGGTGTGGATCGTCGCCGTTACGCTGGCGCTGGTAGCCAGTCTGGAAACTTTACTCAGTCAGGAGGCGCTGAAAAAGCTGCGCCCGCAGTATCCTGCACCCTCGCCCAATAGAGAGATGTTTGCGCAGGGCGTGGGAAATCTTACCTCGGGGCTATTGGGGGCCATGCCGATTACTGCGGTGATTGTGCGTAGCTCGGTGAACGTCAGCGTCGGGGCACAAAGCAAACTCTCGATTTTGATCCACGGCGTACTGTTGCTGATCTGCGGCCTGTGGTTTAGCGAACTGCTCAATGCGATTCCGCTTGCCAGCCTGGCAGCCGTGCTGCTTTTCACCGGCTATAAGTTGGCCACGCCACGTCTGTTTATGGAACAGTTTCGCATGGGGGCGCAGCAGTCCATTCCGTTTCTGGCGACGATTGGCGGCATCATCGCGTTTGGCATGCTGGCGGGAATTGGCCTTGGTATTGCCACCCAAGTGGTGTGCAGTCTCTATAAAAGCCACCGTAATGCGCTGCAGTTGACCCGTCATGACGACCACTACGTTTTGCGCTTTCAGCAAAATCTCACCTTTTTGCACAATCCCAAGTTACAGGGGCTGCTGGCGGAAATTCCTGAAAACAGTACGGTTATCGTCGATCACGGTAACGCCAAATACATGGATCCTGACGTTAAAGCGGTTTTGCAGGATTTTGGCGAAAATGCGCGTGAACGCGGCATTCGCTTGAGTCAGTGGCCGGTGGCGGTGAAATAAGTGCGACGCAGTTACTGCCGCAACGCATAAAAAAAAATCGGATATCTCGGATATCCGATTTTTTTATTTGCAGGGCATAATACGCCACGCTGTTTTGCCGTGTCGCTGCGCGAACGCGACCGTGGCGAGAGGTTAGCGTCCCAGTCGAAGAGCAACACAACGAACGCTGTTTTATTCGCAAGATCATTACTCGGGTTTTCAGCTCTAATGATCTGCACTATGCCGCAAGGCGCAAGAGCACGGATCTCCAGGTTACAGGGTTCAGACGTATGCGCGTTACACTGTTTGACGAAAAAAGCACCTCAAAGAACACGCTATCGCTGTTTCTGATAACGTTTTTTTTCTGTTTTATTGGCAGTCACCTGCGCGTGCCTCAGGAGCTCTCCCTGTTTTGGCCGGTGAACGCCATTATTGCCGGATTAATGCTGCGTCATCCTTTTTTGCACGCGTTCTCCTGTTATCTGGTTTGCTTTGCCGCAATGATCGTCAACGACACGGTGTTTTCCGGTTGGGCGCTGCCGGCGGTGACGGTTAATTTTGCCAACATCTTGTTTATCCTGGTCTGCGTCAGCGTACTGATTCGCCATCTGCAGCCTCCAGGCGCAAACAGCCAGGTGTTTAACGCCATGCGGATCTTCCCAGCCTGTCTGTGCGGGGCCGCTGCCTGTGCAACCTGGGGGGCGTGGGCGCAGGACATTGATTTCAATACGCGCTTCTTCATGGCTTGGGGTGACTGGTTCAGCGAACAGTTTTCGACCTCCCTGATGCTGCTGCCGGTGCTGCTGGCACCGCCGCTACGCAGCGCCGCGCCGCGCACGTTGTGCTATCCCCGCATGTTGCTGCCTTTAGCTGCGGTGGGGCTCTCTCTCACGGTGGGCGCGATGATTGGCGGAGCCGGTAGCCTGACCTTTCCCGTGCCGGCACTTATCTGGTGCGCCATCGCACTGCCTATTCCGCTGACCAGCTTGGTGATCCTCCTGACCGGTATCACTGAGATTGTTCTGGTCTCACACGGCGTAATGAACATTCAGGGCGATGATGCCCTTCTGCCCATCAGTCATCTCACCTCGGCACGTTTGGGCGTGGCGACGGTGGCGCTGAGTCCGCTGCTGGTTGCCGTGAGCATGGACGCCATCCGTCAGTTGAACCAGCGCCTTGCGCTGCGCGCCAATTTCGATTTCTTGACCCAACTTCTGTCGCGTTGCGGCCTGTATGAGCGTCTGCGTCAGCAGCCTTTTTCTGACAATCGTGAGGTCGGCGTCATGATGTTGGACGTCGATTACTTTAAAGCCATCAATGATAATTTCGGTCACGACGCGGGCGACAGCGTGCTGGAAGAGATTGCGCGACGGATTCAACGCGTGGTGGGCAATCGTGGCATGGTATGCAGGTTTGGCGGCGAAGAGTTTGTCGTGGTGGTGTTTGACTACAGCCATGCCCAGCTGTATCACCTGGCAGAGGCGGTGCGGCATGCGCTGGTCAAGGAGAAGTTTTGGATCCAAGGTAACACGGTCACCATCACCGCCAGTATCGGGCTGGCGCGCGGCTGCGCGCAGCAGGAGCGTGAGTGGTCGGCTGTGATTAATCGTCTGGTTTCTGCTGCAGACAAGCATCTCTTTCTTTCCAAGCGCAATGGCCGCAATCAAACTTCTCCGGCAATTGCGTCGCAGGCGGCGGCCAATGATGTGGCCTGAACCTCACCGCGGCTAAGCGCCGCGGAACGCTGCGTCACCGGCGCACCTTTTTTCGCACCGCAAACCAGACAGACTGTTTGGTAACTCTTTATTCAACGTCCTTGCCGAAACGTTTTTTTCGCGGCGCTACGCCTGCGCCTATCTGAAGGCATTGAGTAAGATTTATCTGCGTCCGTTTGAGACGAGTCCTGGACAGGATTTTTATTGCCATCTGACAGAATTTTCCCCATTCAGAAAGGGCGTCGGTAAGCCTCGGCTTACCGCTTTCGTCAGTTTACAGGAGTGGGAAATGGTGGAGCACAAGCAGAATGCTGTAGAGCAGGATGCGCGTTCAGTCGCTCGTATCGAGACAAAAGTAGACGACACGCTGCTGAAAAGCGTGGCATGGATATGTAAACACTATCAGCGGGAGAAAAGTGAGGACGCGCTGGTCGCGGGCTTACCAAAGGCGACGCTGCTGTCGCCGTCGCAAGCGATGATGGCGCTGGAAAACGCCGGTCTGACGGGCGGGATGGTGGAGCGTCGCCTGCAGGATCTCCCAGAGCAGTTGATGCCTATGGTCTTGCTGCGTAGCAATGGCGGCGGCTGTATTGTTTTATCGCGTCGCATTCACACGGATGAAGAGAACAAGCGTGAACTGCGTTTCCAGCTCATCATGCCGGATATCGGCGATAAGCCGGTGGAGATGCCGCTGGCAGCGCTGAACGACATTTACGCAGGCTTTGCCGTGATGGTGAAACCGGCCGCTGTGGTCGACGCGCGCGCCAGTGAGATGCTGCCGGAGGTAAAAGGCCACTGGTTATTCTCCACGCTGTGGCGCTACCGCCGCTACTACCGCAGCGCGGCCATTGCCGCCGTTTTAATCAACGTGTTGGCGCTTGCCAGTATCTTCTTCACCATGAATGTTTACGATCGCGTCGTACCGAATCAGGCCTTTGTGACGCTCTGGTCGCTGGCCATCGGCGTAACTATTGCGATGGTGTTCGAAGCCATCACGCGCTATGTACGCGCACATTTGCTCGATATGGCCGGTAAAAAGGCCGATCTGGTGTTGGGCAGCATGCTGTTCCGACAGGCGATGTCGATTCAAATGGAACATAAACCCGGTTCATCGGGCACCTTCGCCAACCAGATACGCGAATATGAATCAGTGCGCGATTTTGTGGCCTCTGCCACGCTGGCGGCGATTTCCGATCTGCCGTTTATCCTGATGTTCGTGGGCGTCATTTTCTTTATCAGCGGCCCGCTAGCGATTATCCCGATGATGATGATCCCGCTGATCGTCATCGTCAGTGCGCTGATCCAATGGCCATTGGCCCGCATTATGAAAGAAAATCTGCGCGACGCCTCGCTGAAACAGGGCGTGCTGATTGAATCAGTCGAGGGCATGGAAACGCTGAAAGCGGTGGGCGGGGAAGCGCACATGCAGCGCCGCTGGGAAAACTTTAGCGCGTTGCAATCTGCCAACAGCATGAAATCCAAACGCTACTCCACCCTTGCCACGGGCGTTGTTACATTCTTACAGCAGTTTCAAACCGTTATGCTGGTAGTGGCAGGCGTTTACCTGATTGATGCAGGCACTTTTACCATGGGGGCGATGATTGCCACCGTGATGCTAGCCAGCCGTGCCACGGGACCATTAGGGCAGGTGATTGGGCTGGCCGTGCGCTATCAGCAGGCGAAAGCTGCCCTCACATCGCTTAATCGTTTGATGGAGATGCCGGTCGATCGCGACAGCAGCAAAACCTATCTCACCACGCCACCGCTCACCGGTGAAATTTCGCTCAAACAGGTCAGCTTTTCGTATCCTGCACCGCCAATGGCGCCCAATCCAGAGATCTTGAAAGACATCTCATTGACCATTAAAGCTGGCGAACGCGTGGCGATTTTAGGCCGCATCGGCAGCGGGAAATCGACGCTGTTACGGGTGATGGCACGCTTGTATCAGCCTGTTAAAGGCCAGGTCTGCGCGGATGGGCTCGACGTCAACCAGATTGATCCGGCGGACTGGCGTAAGGCCGTAGGATTTGTCGGGCAGAGTGCGCGCCTGTTTTACGGCACGCTACGTGAAAACGTGATGATGGGGCGTCCGGATGCCACCGCCAGCGAACTGCTGCGCGTCCTTAACCTCACCGGTCTGGATCAGGTCGCGGCGCGTCATCCGGCAGGCATTAATCTGTCAGTAGGTGAAGGCGGTGAGTCGTTATCAGGCGGACAGCGTCAGTTGGTGTCGCTTGCCCGGACGCTATTGACGCGGCCCAAGGTGTTGCTGATGGATGAGCCGACCAGCGCCATGGACAGCATGACAGAAAACCTGTTTCTGGCGCACCTGCGTCGCGCCAGCGAAGGTCATACGTTAGTGGTCGTCACGCATCGCCCCTCCATTTTGACGCTAGTAGACCGCATTATCGTTGTTGAGGACGGCAAAATCGTGGCGGATGGCCCCAAAGCGCAGGTGCTGGCAGGGCTGGAAAACAAGGCGGACAAGCCGCGTCATAAGCCATCAACACCGGTAGAAGAAAGCGCGGCAAAAGCGGCGTCTCCCCAAGAGACGCGCGCCCCACAGGCATCGGCCTCACTGCTGTCAGCCTCTGCGGCGAGAGCCGCGGCCACAGAGGAGGCGTTAGCATGATCGCTTTACTGCCTGGGCGTAACCGTAAAAAGCCACTGTCAGCCGCCGATGGCGAATTCATGAACGATGTGCAGGCTTCACTGCTGGCGCAAACCACGCCGGGATCGCGTTTGGTGCTGTGGATTATCATTGCCGTCATCGTTATCGGGCTGACCTGGGCGCATTTTGCCCGCGTGGAAGAGATCACCAAAGGCGATGGCAACGTGATCTCCCGCAGCCGCGAACAGGTGATCCAGAGCCTGGAAGGCGGCATTCTCGCTGAAATGAACGTGCGCGAAGGCTCGGTGGTGAACCGCGGCGACGTGCTGTTAAAAATCGACCCCACGCGTGCGGAGTCCAGTTATCGGGAAGGACTGAGCAAAGTTATCGGCCTCAAAGGCAGTATTGCGCGCCTGCGCGCAGAAGCCTATTCGCAACCGCTGACGTTTGACGAGCAGGTGAAAAGCGATCCCGCCGTCGTCTCACAAGAGACCAAAGCGTATGAAGCGCGAAAGCGGGCGCTGAACGACAGCATCAACTCGCTGCAGCGCAGCTACGCACTCTCAATGCGGGAGATCCATCTGGCAGAACCGCTGGCAGCAAAAGGGCTCCTGTCAGAAGTTGAACTGCTGCGCATGCAGCGACAGGCCAATGATATTCAGGCGCAAATTATTGAGCGGCGTAACCGCTATCAGTCTGAAGCCAATACCGAATTGGCCAGGCTGGAGCTGGAGCTAAGTCAGATCAGCGAAAACCTGATTGGCCGCGCCGACGTTGTGGATCGCACCACTATCACCGCACCGGTGCGCGGCACGGTAAAAAACGTGCGGGTCAATACCATTGGGGGCGTTATTCAGCCCGGCGAACATATTCTGGAGATCGTTCCGCTGGAAGAGCAGTTGCTGGTGGAGGGCAAGATTCGCCCGTCCGATGTTGCCTTTTTGCGTCCCGGCTTGCCGGCCAAGGTTAAAATCACTGCCTACGATTTTGCGATCTACGGCGGGCTGGAGGGGCACGTTGAGTACATCAGTCCTGATACCTTGAAAGACGAACAAAAGGCCGCCAGCGGGCGACCGGATGACACCTATTACCGGGTGTTGATTCTCACCGAGAAAAGCACGCTGCATGCGGGTAACAAAGATCTGCCGATTATTCCCGGCATGATCGCCACGGTTGAAATCCGTACTGGAGAGAAAACCATTCTTGATTACCTGCTGAAGCCCGTGCTGAAAGCCAAAGAAGCCTTCCGCGAGCGTTAACCGTCATGAAAAATAAGAATACGACGCGCCATTACAGGGCGCGCCGCCTCTCGCTGCTTGCCTTCTGTATCGCAACAGCCGCGATGCCGAGCCTGAGCGCCGAGGCGAACGATAGCCAGGAACTCATGCTGTTTGCGACGTTGAGCGGCCAGGATACGCCCGCGTCATCCGCCGCCTCTGGGGCGAAATCGGTGGCACCTGCGCAACCGTTCGTTATAGCAGACACGCCTGTGACTTTAGCGAGCCATAACGCCGGGATGACAACCGCGACCTTACCATCGCCCTCTTCACCATTGACTCAGCCGCCGCGCGCCGCCGCGCCAGTAGGGGGCGGGTTCCTCACCGAGGAGCAGCGTCGCCCGGCGCCGTTTGCGCGCGCCGTGGTGGACAGTAAGCCAGTCTCTCCAACCCCGCTCCGCAGCGCGCCGAGCGAGACGCCCATTCAGATACCTGCTACCGCGGCGGCGCTGCCAGCAGAGACCGCGCGCACGGCAATGCCTGCCAGCGAAGGTGCGCAGGTTAGCCTGTACGGCCGCCCCACCGACACCGTTATGGAAGATGAACTGCGGCGGCAGTTCCTCACCGCAGCCCGAATCGTCTGGCGTATTAACCCGGTGTTGAAGTCCTATCTTGCGCAAGGTGAAGCGGCAGCGGCCAGCGTTGACGAAGCCAAGGGGCAGCGCTGGCCGCAGGTTGATCTGAATGCCAGTTCAGCGACCAAGGAGTTTGGCGGGGGCGTAAAAAACTATGAGAATCAGAGCAATATTCCCGCTCTGAGCGTGTCTGTGGCCACCAACTTAATCGATTTTGGGCAGACCCGTCATACCATAGAAAGCCGTGAAGAGCGCGTTACCTCGGCGCAATATAAGGTGCAGGCGCACCGCGAAGAGCTGGCTATGCAGGTGAATAACGCGCTTATCGAGTGGGCGAAGCAGCAGCACATCATCGAGATCAGCAAGCAATATATGGCCCGCATGACGGAACTGGTGAATATGCTGAGCGGGATCGTGCAATCTGATGCCGGGCGGCGCAGCGAACTCACGCAGGCAAAAGGGCGTTTGTTACAGGCGCGCAGCTATCTGGAAAGCGCTGAATCACGTGCGCGTGACGTAGAAATCACGCTCAATCGGCTCTCAGGCGGAAATCAGATGGCACTGCCTGCCAGCGATAAATGGCTGCTGGCCCCAGGCGCGCTGCAGCAGCAACTTAATCAGCTGGATCTGCATCCGGTGATTCTCTACGCCAGTGCCGAAACGCGCGCAGTCGAGAAAGAAGCAGAAGCCATCAACGCATCGGGCTTGCCCAAGCTCAACTGGACGGTGAGTAAAAATACGCGCGAAGATAGCCTGGGGCGCCAGCAGGCCTGGCAGACCGGTCTGAACGTGAGCTGGCCGCTATTCCGTGGCGGTTCAGTTCGCGCGCAGGAGTTAGCGACTCGTAAACAGGCTGATGCCAGTCGTCAGCAGCAGGAGGAGCAGCGTCGCGAACTGGAAAACAAAGTGCGCGCCGCCAATCAGGATGCGTTCTCAATGGCGGAACGTGCCGCGCTCTATAAAGGATTAACGGTGGAGTCCGATCGTATTCGCCAGGATTTTTACGACCAGTGGTATCACCTTGGGCGACGGACGCTGCTGGATGTCCTGAGCGCGGAAAGTGACCTATACAATAATCAGGTCAGCGAGATCAGTAACCGCTTCGACAGCTACAGCGCCGTCATTCAAGGTTACTTCAGCGCCGGTATGCTCAGCCGCTGGCTCACGCAAGGCGCCAGCAAAAATGTGTAAACCCGCTACGGCGGGTTTTTTTATGCGCCGCGCGTGAGCAGAACGGCGTCAGCCCGACCTGCGGCTAAGTAGGTACGGCTCAGCCAGAGGTTTATCTGTCCAATGCCTTATCTTTCCGGCCCAGAGCACGCTTTGGCTACTCATACTTGATTAAAAAATGGCCCTGTTTAAGATTTTTCCTGGTTTTCATCTGGATACAAATTTGCATAATTCGCCCGGCCAAACATTAAGTTTATGTAAAGAATGTATCAACATATTCAATAGTGGCTGATTGATATGAAAGGAATCGTACTATGCCCCGCAGCCACGCGCGTCGTTTGACGCTTGCCGTATTTATTGCCCCTCTTGCTCTCCCTGCGTTAGCCGCACCCGGTGACGAGCAGTTTACCCGCCAGCAGGAACAGCAAAAGGCGCTGGAACAAAAACTCGCGCCGCCTGCACCGGATGTAAAACTGTCGCCGCCAGCCACCAGCTTTGGCGCGCTGCACTTTCCCACGGAAAATCCGTGTTTCCGCATCGAACACGTCGTTTTGGAGGGAAAAGCGGGGATGCCCCAATGGCTTCCGCTTCAGCACCTTGCCAACCAAGCGCAAGGGCAGTGTTTAGGCGGGAAAGGCATCAATCTGCTGATGACCCAGCTGCAAAACCGGATGATCGACCACGGCTACGTCACCAGTCGCGTACTGGCGCCGCCGCAGAATTTAAAAAGCGGCACGCTGCGGCTGCGCATCCTGCCGGGCACAATTCACCAGGTCAAACTTACGCCGGACAGCGACCGCTGGCTTACCTTGTACAGCGCATTCCCCGCCCACAAGGGCAATCTGCTGGATCTACGGGACATTGAACAAGGGCTGGAAAACCTCCAGCGCCTGCCCACCGTTCAGGCGGACATGGAAATCGTGCCGGGTGAACAGCCTGGCGAAAGTGATATTGCCCTGCGTTGGCAGCAGAAAAAAATGTGGCGCGTGGCGGCAAGCCTGGATGATTCAGGCACCGAAAGCACCGGGCGCTATCAGGGCGCGATGACGCTCTTTCTGGACAATCCGCTGTCGCTGAGTGACCTGTTTTATATTTCCGGCAGTCACGACCTTTACAGCGGCGGCGGGCGCGGTACGCAAAACATGACCGGTCACTACTCGGTGCCGTTTGGCTACTGGCAGCTGGGCGTGACCGCCAATGATTATGACTATCATCAGACGGTGGCTGGCCAGAACGGCGACATTCAATACAGCGGCAAAAGTAAAAGCATTACCACCGAGCTCAGCCGCGTGCTGCATCGCAGCGGAACGCAAAAAACCACGGCCAGCTTTGATGTCATCGCCCGCGAGTCGCGCAACTACATCAACGATACCGAAATTGAGGTGCAGCGCCGCCACACCGCCAGCTGGCGTGCTGGCCTCCAGCATCGACACTATTTTGGTTCGGCGACGCTGGATGCAGGCGTGAGCTATCAGCGCGGCACGCGCTGGTTTGGCGCGTCTCCAGCGCCCGAAGAGGCGTTTGGCGAAGCCACGGCGCTCAGCAAGATTTTGCAATATACCGCGCAGCTGGATGTGCCGTTTACGCTCGCAGGCGAACCGTTTCGCTACAACGTGCAGTATCTGCGCCAGACCAGTAATACCTTGCTGACGCCGCAGGAGCAGCTTGCCATCGGCAACCGCTGGACGGTGCGTGGCTTTGACGGCGAGCGCAATCTCAGCGCCAGCCGAGGGTGGTATGTGCGCAACGATCTCGCCTGGCGCACCCCGCTGCCTAATCAGGAGCTCTATCTGGGCGCGGATTACGGCGAAGTGGGCGGCAGCGATGCCGATGTCATTGGCCACCATCTGGCGAGCGGCGTGGTGGGATTACGTGGGGCGATGGGCCAGTTTGGTTATGACCTGTTTGCGGGCGTGCCTTTCTCAAAACCAGAAGGGTATCAAACCAGCCCGGTTACGCTCGGCTTTTCCGTCAGCTGGAGCTACTGATGCGCTGGCGTCACTACCATCTCACCGCGCCGTTTCTTGCCGACGGCAACATTAACGAAGCCGAAGTGTTCGGCTCCGCCGTGTGGCTGTGGATGCACTCGGCGCAGCACCGTGACGCGCCGCTGCACACCTTACCCGATCTGCTGTTACCGATCGTGAAAGCGCGGCAGTTCGTGATTGCCAGCCGCGGCGACCAGCCGGTGTTTTTCCTGAGTTGGATGTGGCTGGATGCGGAGGCAGAACAGCGCTATCTCACGCAGCCCGCCATCCTTACCCGCCAGCAAGACTGGCAAAGCGGCGATCGCCTGTGGATCCGCGACTGGATCGCCCCCTTCGGCGATACCTCTCTGATGCGCCAGTTTGTGCTGCAGGAGCTGTTCCCGCACCACTGCTTTCGCGCGCAGTATCATCGCGGGGTCGAACGCGGCCAGCGCATTCTCGATTTCCACGGCAGCCAGGTGAGCCGCGCGGCAGCCCACCAATGGCGCCAGCAACAGCCGGCCACTGTGACGCCGTCGCGCCGTTTATCACAAGGACAGTGTCATGAATAAACACCTTTATCGCGTCGTATTTAACCAGGCGCGCGGCCTGTTGATGGTCGTGGCGGAAAAAGCCGCCAGCCACCGCAGCGTAACGTCACCGGCAGGCGGGCGCGGTCATCTGATGAGCCGTTTGGCCGCGGCGCTTCGCCCGGCGGGGTTTGCGGTGCTACTGGCGCTGGGCGCCGTGATCCCGGCGCATGCCGCTATCGTGGCGGACGGCAGCGCGCCGGGCGCACAGCAGGCCACGGTGATCAGCAGCGCCAACGGGACGCCGCAGGTCAACATCCAGACGCCAAGCGCCGCCGGGGTCTCGCACAACACCTATTCTCAGTTCGATGTCGATCAAAAGGGCGCGATTCTCAATAATTCGCACGCCAACGTCCAAACGCAGCTGGGCGGCATGGTGGCAGGCAACCCCGCGCTGGCGCGCGGCGAAGCCACCGTGATCCTCAACGAAGTGAACTCGCGCGATCCAAGCCGCCTCAATGGGTACGTTGAAGTCGCCGGGCGCAAAGCCGATGTGATCATTGCCAACCCCTCTGGCATCACCTGCAGCGGCTGCGGGTTTATCAACGCCAATCGCTCCACCTTAACCACCGGTACGCCGCAGATGGAGAACGGCAACCTGAAGGGGTTTGTGGTCAACGGCGGTGAAGTGGCCATTGATGGCGCCGGTCTTGACGGCTCCCGCCAGGATTACACCGACATCATTGCTCGCTCGGTGAAAGTGAACGCGCAGATCACCGCGAAAAATCTCGCTGTCACCACCGGCCGTAACCAGGTCGACCCCAGCAATCAGACCGTCAGTGCCTTGGGGGACGACGGCTCGGCGAAGCCGCAGATGGCGCTGGATGTCTCCAGTCTGGGCGGGATGTATGCCGGGAAGATCCGTCTGGTGGGCACCGAACGGGGCGTTGGGGTGCGCAATGCCGGACAGATTGGCGCGTCGGCGGGCAGCGTGACGATCAGCGCCGACGGCCGCATTGAAAACAGCGGACAGGTGCGCGGCAGCGAAGACGTGGCGATCGGCGGCGGGGATATCAGCAACAGCGGCACGCTGGTGGCAGGCAACAACCTCACGGTGCAGGGCGCGAATGTCAGCAACAGCGGTACCAGCGTGCTGGCCGCCGGCGTGGATGCACAAGGCAACCAAACTCCGGCGGGATCGCTGACCCTACAAGCCGATGGCACGCTGAGCGCGCAGGGCCGTAACCAGGCGGGGGGCGCCCTGCAGGCACGTGGCAAAGGCGTGGATCTCAGCGGCAGCCGCACCACGGCGGGCAGCGTGAACGTTGACGCCGGCAGCGGCACGCTCTCCACCGCGGACGCCCAGCTGATCAGCGCGGGGGCCGCCACGTTGACCTCCGCAGCACATAACAACCAGCGCGGCAGCATCGTGGCGCAGGGCGACGTCAACCTGAACAGCGGGGCGCTTAACAACAGCGACGGCGGTTTGCTACAAAGCAGCGGCTCGATGACGCTGAACACCTCGTCGCTGGACAACCGTAACAGCGGCGATCGCGGCGGCGTGCGCGCGCAGGGCAATCTGAACATCGCAAGCCGCGACCTCAACACCCAGAACGGCAATATCCTGGCGCAGGGCGACGTGGGCCTGAATAGCGATACGCTGGACAACAGCAACGGCGGCTTGATTCAGGGCGGCGGTGCCGTGTCGCTTAACGCAACGACGCTGACGAACCGCGACAGCGGCACGCGCGGCGGCATTCGTAGCCAGGGCGCGCTGCGCATTCAGAGCGGTACGTTGAATAACCAGCACGGCACCACCTTCTCCGGCGGGGCGTTGAATTATCAAGGTCAAACCCTCAGCAACCAGGCAGGAAAACTGGTGGCGCTGGGGGAGATGGGGCTGAACAGCGCGACGCTAGACAACAGCGACGGCGGCCTGATCCAGAGCGGGGGCGATCTCGAGGTGCAAGCCACCACCTTGACCAACCGCGACAGCGGTGACAACGGTGGCATCATCGCCCAGCGTGACCTGCGCCTTCAGAGCCGCGACTTGGATAATCAGCGCGGCGCCTTGCTTTCAGGCGGCGCGCTGCGCTATCAGGGGCAGACGCTGAATAACGATGACGGCACGCTGGTGGCACAGTCGGCGATGAACCTGGATCTGTTCAACGGCGGCAGCAATCAGCGCGGCCTGATTCAGGGCAGCGGCGTCACGTTGAACAGCGATCGGCACGCGTTTGATAACCAGGATGGCACGCTCTACAGCCAGAACGCGCTGACTATAACCAGCGGCGACTTCACCAATCAGGGCGGCAGCGTCGGGGCAAAAGAGGCGATCGCGCTTACCAGTGACGCGCTGAATAACCAGCAAAACGGCCGCATTATCGCCGGTGGCAGCAGTACCCTGACCAGCCGTGACCTGGATAATCGCGGCGGCAAAATTCAGTCCGTAGGCGATCTGCTCCTGACCAGCGCCAACGGTGTCATCAACAACATCGCCGGATTAATTCGCAGCGGCGCCAGCGCCGTGCTGCGTGCCGACACCCTCAACAACACCGATACGCAGGGCACCGATCAGGGCATTGAGGGGCAAACTGTCAGCCTGACCAGCAACGCCCTGCAAAACCAAAACGGCAGCGTGCTGGCCGGTTCAGGGCTTACCGTGGCTAACCGTGGTGCGCTGGATAACCGCAACGGACAACTGGTCGCCGGTAAAACGCTTTCGGCTTCGGGTGACAGGCTGGCGCTTGATAACGGCGGCGGCACGCTCAACGCCGGCGAGCGGCTGACGCTTGCCGCGCAGTCGCTCGGCGGAAACGGGCAATTGTTATCGCTTGGCGATATGCAGCTCACCAGCCAACAGGATTTCACCAACAGCGGTACGGTCATTGCCAACGGCAATGTCAGCCTGACCACGCCGGGCAGGGTGACCAACAGCGGTAAGCTGCTGGCAGGCGGTGGGTTCACCCTCAAGGCGGCGCAGCTGCTTAACCAGCAAAACGGCGAAATCAACGCCGCGCAAAATCAGCTCACGGTGGACGGCACGCTCACCAACTACGGCCTGCTGGATGGCGGGCTGACGCGCATCAAGGCGAACACGGTCAATAACATCGGGACCGGACGTATCTACGGCGATGCTATCGCCCTCAGTGCCGCCACCTTTACCCATCAGGCGGAAAACGGTGTGGCGCCGGTCCTGGCAGGACGCCAGCGCGTGGATCTCGGCGTCAACACGCTGAATAACGCCGGGCACGCGCTGATTTACAGCGCGGGCGATCTGGCGATAGGCGGCGCACTGGACGACACCTTCCGCGCCACAGGGCGTGCTGACGTGATCAATAACCACAGCGCAACCCTGGAGTCGGGCGGCAATATGCAGCTCGACGCCGCGCAGCTCAACAACGTTAACGACAACTTCGCCACAGAGCTGGTCACGGTGGGCGACGAAGATATCGTGGAGTACGGTTTCCGCGGTGTGCGCTACAGCCCAGACGACTACACCATTTACACCTACCAGGATGAGGTGAAGATCCTCTGCATTGAGGGCGTGATCTGCCACAGCACCGACGGCGATGACTGGCTGAAATACAGCTACCATCGCACCACGCAGGAGACGCGCGTCACCCAGAGCGATCCGGGGAAAATCCTGTCCGGTGGCGACCTCACGATCAATGCCGATACGCTGCTGAACGATAAAAGCCAGGTGGTGGCGGGCAACAATCTGGTGATCAACGCGGCGAACGTGAACAACGTCGAGATTGACGGTGAACGGCGCGTCACGGATCGGGGGGAGGTCACTCACTATTACCGTATCCAGAAAAAGCACAGTGACGATCAGGGCAAAGACGTCACGGATTATGTGCCGCCGACGACGATCCAGAGCATTCGCCTGAAACCCAGTGAACTGACCGATCACGGCGCGGTAGCCGGATCGGGCTTCACCCCCGATCCGCTGAAGGCACAGCACACCGATGCGCAGATCAACACGGCGATCGGCGCGGTGAAACCGCTGGATGCCAGCGATCTCAAACCAGGACAGCAATACACGGTGCCGCAGGCGGACGATGTTGAGGTGCGCATCAGTGGACCGGATACGCGCCTGCCCGACAACAGCCTGTTTAAAACCGATCCCGCGCCGAGCGCCCAGTACCTGGTCGAGACCGATCCCCGTTTCACCAACAACAAGATCTGGCTCGGCAGCGACTACATGCTGAAGCAGATCGTCAGCGATCCCAACAAAACGCAGAAGCGGTTAGGCGACGGCTTCTACGAGCAGCGCCTGGTGCGCGAGCAGATCATCAGCCTTACCGGGCAGCGTTATCTCAACGGCTACGCCAGCGACGAAGAGCAGTATAAAGCGCTGATGAACAACGGCGTCCGTTTTGCCAACGAGTATGGCCTGACGCTGGGCGTGGACCTGACGCCCGATCAGATGAAGCTGCTGACCGGCGACATCGTGTGGCTGGTAAACCGCGACGTGACGCTGCCGGACGGTAGCGTGCAGCGCGTGCTGGTGCCGCAGGTCTATGCGCGAGTGAAAAGCGGCGATATCGACGGTTCCGGCGCCTTGCTGGCGGGCAAAAACCTCGGTATGGGCCTGAGCGGTGGATTACTGAACAAAGGCACCATTTCCGCCACCGATCGTCTGGTCATCAACGCCGACAACATCACCAATCAGGTAGGCACCTTACAGGGGGCGGACGTCTCGCTGGCGGCGCGCACCGATATCAATAACCTCGGCGGCATCATGCAGGGCGAGAATGCGCTGTTAGTCAGCGCGGGGCGCGACATCAATTTAGTCACCACTACGCGCAGCGCTGAGCAGGGCAATTTCGCCCGCAGCGCCATCGACAGCGTGTCGGGCACCTACGTGCAGGGCGACAACGGCAAGCTGGTGCTGCAGGCGGGGCGTGACCTGACGCTGACCGCCGCTCAGGTCAGCAACAGCGGCGAAAACGGCCAGACGCAGCTCAGCGCCGGGCGCGATCTCACGCTGAACACCGTCAACACCGGCAGCCGCGATGATTTGCTGTTTAATGACAACGACTGGAGCAAAGCGTCCAGCACGCAGCAAGTCGGCAGCGAAGTCACCGGGAAAGGCGACGTCACGCTGCTGGCGGGCCGCGATGCCAGCCTGACGGCGGCCACGGCCTCGGCGGGCGATGCTCTGCGTCTGCAGGCGGGCAACACTGTCACCCTAAACAACGGCGTGAACACGGCGGACGTTGACCAGTACCTGAAAACGCACGGCAGCGGGTTCTTGTCGAAGAGCACGCGTGAAAAGCAGCTCACCACCCACACTGAAAACGGGGTGGGCACGCTGCTGAGCGGCGACAGCGTGCAGGTCGGCGCGGGCAACGATATCCGCGTGACCGGCAGCAGCGTCGCCGGTACGCACGATGTGCTGCTGGATGCGGGCCATGACCTGACCGTGGAGGATGCGGTGACCCGCCAGCGCGACTACGCGATGGTCAACGAGACCAAAAGCGGGCTTTCTGGCACCGGCGGTATTGGCGTGAGCTACGGCAAGCAGCGCACAAAAACCACTGACGAAGGCGACAGCCTTACCAGCAGCGGCAGCACGCTGGGCAGCAGCAAGGGCAGCCTGACGATGCAAGCGGGCAATCAGCTGAGCGTCAAAGGCTCCGATCTCATCGCCCAGCAAGATATGCTGCTGAGCGGCAAAGAGGTATCCGTACTGGCGGCGCAACAGCAGACCAGCCAGACCCACACCGTTGAGCAGAAGACCAGCGGACTGACGCTGGCGCTTTCCGGTGCGGCGGGCAGTGCGGTGAATAACGCCGTGCAGCAGAGTCGCGCCGCCCGCGATCAGGATGACAGCCGACTGGCGGCCCTGCAGGCCACCAAAGCGGCGCTGACGGGGTATCAGGCTGAGCAAGCGGTGCGGTTGGATGCCGCCAAAGGCGCGTCCGACGCCACCAACAACGATACGGTGGGCATCAGCCTTTCGTACGGCAGCCAGTCGTCTAAATCGACCCAGCATTCTGAGCAGCGCACGTCGCAGGGTAGCAGCCTGACGGCGGGCAACAACCTGGACGTGGTGGCGCGCGGCAGCGGCGCACCGGGTGCCGATGGCGACATCACGGTCGTCGGCAGTCAGCTCAAGGCCGGTCGCGATGTGTCACTCTCGGCCAACCGCGACGTCAATCTGTTCTCCGGGGAAAACACCTCCTCGCTGACCGGTAAAAACGAAAGCAAAGGCGGCTCGGTGGGCGTGGGCATTGGCGCGGGATCCGGCGGCTGGGGCATCAACGTCAGCGCCAGCGTGAACAAAGGCAAAGGCAGCGAACGCGGCAACGGCACAACCTGGAGTGAAACCACCGTGGATGCCGGGCGTCAGGTGAACATGGTCAGCGGTCGAGATACCACCCTCACGGGCGCGCAGGTCAGCGGCAATCGCATCGTGGCCGACGTTGGCCGTGATTTCACGCTGACCAGCCAGCAGGACACGGACACCTACGACAGCAAGCAGCAGAACGCCAGCGCGGGCGCGAGCTTTAACTTTGGTTCGATGACCGGTTCGGCCAGCGTCAACATGAGCCGCGACAAGCTGCACAGCAATTATCAGTCGGTGAATGAGCAGACCGGGCTGTTTGCTGGCAGCGGCGGCTTTGATGTCACCGTCGGTAATCATACCCAACTCAACGGCGCGGTGATCGGCAGCACGGCAGACGCCGGCAAGAATCGCCTGGATACCGGCACGCTGGGCTTCAGCGATATCCATAACCAGGCAGATTTCCAGAGCGAACACCAAAGCGCAGGGTTCAGCACCGGCGGCTCCATTGGCAGCCAGTTCGCCGGTAACATGGCCAACACCCTGCTGGCAGGCGGCAACAACAGCGGCCACGATGACGGCACCACCCGCTCGGCGGTGAGCGACGGCACGATTACCGTGCGTGACGGCGCGAACCCGCGCCAGAGCGTGAGCGATCTGAGCCGCGACGTTGAACATGCCAACGGCAGCATCGATCCCATTTTCGATAAGGAAAAAGAGCAGAAGCGGCTGGAGCAGGCGCAGCTCATCGGGGAGATCGGCAATCAGGTGGGCGATATCGCCCGTACCGAAGGGGATATCGCGGCCCTGAACGCCAGCCGCGCCGAACTGGCGAAGCACAACATTTACGAGCCGGACGCCACGGACTCAGCAGCCAGGAAAGCGAATTATCAGCAACTGCTCACCGCTACAGAGAGCTATAAAGCGGCCCAGCAGCAGTGGGGAACCGGCAGCGCGGTTCAGCAGGGGATCCAGGCGGCGACCGCCGCGGTGCAGGGCCTTGCCGCCGGGAATATGCAGGCGGCGATTGCGGGCGGTGCGGCACCGTATATGGCGGAGGTCATCCATAATATGACCACCGATGCGCAGGGCCACGTTAACGTCGAAGCCAACCTGATGGCGCACGCCGTGGTGGGCGCGGTGGTGGCGCAGCTGCAGGGCAATTCCGCGCTGGCGGGCGCGGCGGGTGCCACCACGGGTGAATTCATCGCCCAGCAGATGTACCCGGGCGTGAAACGCAGCGATCTGACCGAGCAGCAGCGCCAGACCATCAGCGCCCTGAGCACGCTGGCCGCCGGACTGGCCGGCGGCGTGGCAGGCGACAGCACGTCCGGCACGGTGGCGGGCGCGCAGGGGGGTAAGAATGCGGCGGAGAATAACTGGCTGCACGTTAATGAAAAGACAGAGCTTGAGATAGCGAAGCAAAAACTCAGGAGCAATGACCCGGCAGAGCGTGAGCAGGCACAGCAGAAGATAAATGATCTGCGTGAGAAAGATATCAGCCGTGACCTGAAGGTTATTAATGCCTGTGGTAATGGCCGGGCTGCCAGCCCCGGGTGTGCTTCTGCAAGGCTTGAAGCCTATTCGGCCAGGGGTGAGTACGAAACCGGGAACTACAATAACAAAGTCAGCGATATGTACCCGGATGCGTACGGGCAGATAGTAAACCTGCTGAACATTACCAGCGTTGATGCACAGAATCAGCAGCAGGTGAAAGATGCGATGGTGAACTATGCCATGGTTCAGCTTGGGGTCGATAAGGCGACGGCAGAGCAGTACGTATCAACGTATGATGGAATGAAGATCGTTGCGGCTTCAGTGTCGCCCGTGCTGGGAACGCCAGCGGCGAATAAACTCAGCGCGATGGTTAAAGAAGCTAATATTTATCCTTCAGGGGTTAGCTTTAAGATTGATCAGCCGAAACACTTAGCTACTGTTGATGGATTTACACAAAAAACAGGAATATCAGGCGGACATAATGCAAACGCTTTTTATGAGGCTGTAAAACAATATGGCGTGAAAGTTATTAGTGAAACACCTACTGCTATGAAAGGCATTACAGAGATTAAATATCAAATACCCACTAAAGATCGCGCAGGGAATCTCACGGGAGAATATAAGAGCACTGTTGAAACAAAAACTATTTACGATCCTAATATATTCACTGATCAGAAAATGTTAGAGCTTAGACAACAAGCATCAGCTAAAGGTTATAAAGATGTAATGGCGAGTAAAAATGGGCAAGCCACGGCAACTGTTGATGGCGTTAGCTTCAGAATATACGTGGATAAGTCTACTGGAACAGTGCGAAATTTTCATCCTAATTGAGGTTTGTAATGAAAAGAGAATTATTTAGTCAACAGGATATCGATGCAGGGTTAAATCTGATCGTTATATCCTATTTTGACAGGCTTTATGAGGATAATAACCTATTGGAAGTCATAGAGTTATTATCTAGGAAATGGACGTTTAATGTTGATGGTGCCTATTGTAACTTTCCCGACATGAATAGTTATGATGAGAGTGAACATTTTGAGGGAGTTGAATTTGCAATAGGCTATCCGCCAAAAGAAGATGATACAGTCGTTGTCAGCGAAGAGACCTGTTATCAGTATGTTCGCTTAGCCTGCGAAAAATATCTGCAACTCCATCCTGAAGATGCAAATAAAGTGAGTGAATTACTGGCTAAGCTCCCATCCTAAAATAAGGAATCCCGGCCTTATTACCGGGATTTTACTTTATGGGTCAGCCAGTTACCCTTCAGTCGCCAGCCGGATAATCAACTGTCCCGGCCCGGTTATCACCTCGATCTTCTGCCCGGTCGTAAATCCCAGCGCTTCCAGCCAGCGGCCTTTGATAGTGAGCTGTGGCAGCGGGTTCGGCTGGCCCTTATTAGGCCGGTATCCCACTTTGTAATAATGCGCCTGCGATTCGCTGGCGACAGTTGTGGGCGTGCGGGACTCTGACATGATGCGTGTCAGCCACGATTAACTACCTCGACTAGTTAGTGATGGTCAGCGGTGTTAACGGGTTGCCGCCCATTATCGCCGTGAATCGCCACGGTGAATTATAAAGCGGCCCAGCAGCAGTGGGGAACCGGAAGCGCGGTTCAGCAGGGGATCCAGGCGGCTACCGCCGCGGTGCAGGGCCTTGCCGCGGGGAATATGCAGGCGGCGATTGCGGGCGGCGCGGCACCGTATATGGCGGAGGTCATCCATAATATGACCACCTATGCGCAGGGCCACGTTAACGTTGAAGCCAACCTGATGGCGCACGCGGTATTCACTCGCTCCGCTTACCTTAATTTACGCCGAGTGCGAAATAATCCTCAGCGTTTTTTCCGTTATCACCGTGCTGTTGCTGGGAATATCTTTATTCACAAATGACATGGCGCCGATGACCACGTTATCACCAATCTCGATCTGATCGGCAATTATACAGCTGCTCGCGCCAATGCTGACATTATTACCAATGTTGATTGAGATAGGCAGGTTCGAGGTGTTATTACCGGTAATGCCAATAGTGGTGTTTTGCCTGACCTTGAATGAATGGCCTATATTCGCGGCGCTGTTGATAATCAGGCCCTGATAATGCGTGATTTTCATGCCCGGCTGGATCGCTGCGCCTAATTGTATTTCCGCCCCGTATTTCTGAATTAACTTGCGGTTGATTCTGCGCGCGACATTCTTCACCACGCTATTTCGGCTCTGAAAGAGATAGGAAGCAATGCGCCACCAGAAGAGATAACGTCGCTCAGGGCATTTAATCGCCTTATGCAGAACCCTCCGCCACGAGAAGGGTTTATCGTTCATCATGACTTCTTTCTGCAGCGATGCTTTCAGCAGTGCCAAAGGGGGATTTTTTTCGTGTGTCATCATGATTCCGTACTGAAAGGCAACGTATTGATGGAAGCAGCGTTAAGCGTGTAAGGATTTTAGCATTAAAATGATAAGCAATGCTTTTAAGTGTAACGCACACAGTGTGCGCTGTGGCGGTGAATTAGGTGCGCGGGTAAAAGGCGGCTAGCGAAGTAAGCCGCACGGTCGCGGCTCACAGATTAATGCACGCATCGTGACGGGGAACAGGAGAAATCGGTCACGATGCGGCGATGAAGAGCTTTGTCCTTGATTGCCGTAGCAATTCGCACGGCATAACGTCAGGTTTTAGCAGGGTTTACCACGGCGAGCGCAAATCCATCCCATCCCTTTGCGCCCACGGTTTGCAGGGCTGTCGCTGTAAGGTGGGGGTGGTTGGCTACGCGTGAAAGGAACGTGCGGATCCCTTGAACGTTATCGTCGGGACTTTGTGCCTCAAGGATCTCGCCGCCGCGCACAATGTTATCAGCAATGATCAGCGTGCCGGGGCGGGAGAGCCGCAGGGCCCAATCCAGATAGCCGGGATTATTCTTCTTATCGGCATCAATAAAGATGATATCGAACGGCCCGCTAAGGGAAGGCAATACCTCAAGCGCCTTGCCGGTGCGCAGATCAACGCGATCGCTCAGGCCTGCGTTGTGGATATTTTGCCGCGCTACCCGCGCATGCTGTTCATCAGCTTCCAGGGTGGTAATGCGTCCCTCGGCGGGCAGGGCGCGTGCCATCCACAGGGTGCTGAATCCTCCCAGCGTCCCTATCTCAAGAATGGTTTTGGCTTGCATAAGCGTGATAAAAAACGCGAGCATTTTCCCCTGCATCATCGAGACATCGTGTGCGGGCAAACCGGCCTGGACGTTGGCGGCAAGCACTCGCTCAAAGATATCCTCTGCGGGTGCAAAAAGTGCGGTAAACCAGGCGTCAACAGCGGACCATTTTTCTAATTCAGGTTCCGTAGAAGTTATATTATTCAAGCGGCACATCTCCCGTTACCCTTATAATATTTTGCAAGTATAGTGTGGCTGGCTAGCCTTGCAAATCCATGCATTATCTAGCCTGCGCTATACTTCATGGCTTTTTTAAATTATACTCTATTGACATGTTTTTGCCTTTTAAATGTTGTGGGTATGAAATCTAAATATCAGGATATTATAAATTCATCAGCCCTTCTTTTTAATATTGAAGGCTATGTCTTACCCAGTATTGACAAGATATCTGAATCTGCTGGTATATCAAAGATGACCTTTTATCGTTATTTCAACGATAAAGAGGCACTCATCAAAGCCATTCTCGAAGATAAACGCCAGAAGTTTATTGCTGAAATTGTTGAGATAACAGAAAAAGAAAAAACGCCAAAAGATAAACTTTTTGCGATTTTTAATTTCTATCATGAATGGTTTTCCCGCCACTCTTTTCATGGCTGTATGTTTTCCCGCGCTGTCGTGGAATTAGGAAATAGCATGCCGACGCTAAGTCATATTGTTTTTGATTTCAAAAGTGACTTATTGGCCGTGGTACGGAATATTCTGAAAACGTGCCTGAAGCCTGAGCCCGCTGAACGCGTGGCGTTTGTTCTCATCATGTTGATTGATGGCGCGATTTCAGTGAGCCAAACCATGGATAAAGAGGTGAAGGAATACCCGGCAGCGATGACGGCATGGGCGGCAGCAAAAACCGTGATTTACTCCGAAGGCGGTGAGTTAGAGTGATTATTGCTCCAGTTATCGTATAAATGGCAACAATACCCCGACGTTCGGCGTTTCCCTATGACTGCCGCACCCATTCCGCCTCAGCAGGCACGTTTCCACCCTTCGATACGTGTGTGTAACATTTGTGTTGCATGCATGTTTCTGCCTGAGTAAAGTCGAAACCCTGTGACAGTGAGGGGGGATGATGATGAGCCAACATGAAGAATTATCGGTTATTGACCGGGCAGCGGCCGCACAAGGCGAAAAGACGTTAGATACGGTGTTTCTGCAATTAATTGATAGTAATGATATTGATGCAATCCTTCAACAGTATCCGCAGCGGCCTGCACAGTTGATGCAGCTAGCGTCACACGCAAGCCGTGCTGCCTTTGAGCATCAGGATGCGGAGGCGCTCCGTCAGGTTCATCAGACGCTTTTCTACGCTTACCACGCACACCTTGCCGAGCCGCTGTCGTGCTCAAGTCGAAATCAATACCATCCCGTATTGTTACAGGTGCGCAGTTTCCTGGAATCACAATGGCTGGCCAGCGAAAAACGGCGCGCCAGCGCGCACGGCTCGCTCTCGCCCAAAAATATCGTGGCAGAACTTCAGGCGCTGTGGAAAAACCACGCCGTATCCGCCCATGCGCTGTTTGATTTCCTCGAACATGAAGCCAATAGCCAGCAGCTTTATTATTTCTTCAAAAGCGACAGCGCATTAAATTTACTTTTCTTCGATCTGGTTGCGATGACCTTGGTGGGATCTTTCCCGGAAACACGTGGTGAAATAAGCCAGAATTTGTGGGATGAGATCGGACAAGGGAGCAATGAATTTACCCATGTGAATTTATATAAGGATTTGCTTCAGCGACGCGGGATCGATCTACCCGACGATCACTACACTCACCTGTATGACTGGCAAGGCCTGGCCGGATATAACCTGTTTATGATGGGCGGCGTTACGCGCAGCCATTATTATAAATTCATTGGCATGATGGCGATGACGGAATTGCTTGACCCGTCGCAGTACGAAAAGCTCGTCAACGGCAGTCGTCGCCTTGGCCTGTCGGAGCGTGATGTGCATTATTACAGTGAGCATATTTCTGTGGATGTCGATCATGCGGATGGCTGGCTTAATAATGTGATTGTTCCCGTGGCTGAACGCTATCCGCAAGCCATGGAAGAGATCTATTTTGGTGCACGGTTACGTTTGCAAACCTGTCAGGATTATTACGACAACGTGCTCCGCACGTTAAAAGCCCTGTAACCCCTTCCCGCCGGGACTGCCCGGCGGGTTTCTCTCTTTAGGCCAAATGCTCGCGCAGGGTTGTTCCCGTGTAGCGCTCGCGAAACAGGCCCCGCCGCCTTAATTCAGGCACGACCCAGCGGGTAAAATCATCGAATCCGCCCGGTAGCCAGGGGGCCATGATATTAAACCCATCGGTGGCCCGCTGACGAAACCAATACTCCATCTCATCGGCGATGTCTGATGCTGTCCCCACTAACTGCCAGTGACCTCTTGCCCCCGCCACATGTTGGCAAAGTTGACGCAGGGTATAGCCCTCACGCTCGGCCAGTTCCAGTAACAATTGACGGCGGCTCTGGCTGGCGTTACCGGCGGGAAGCGGAGGAAGCGGGGCATCCATGGCGCAGGCTGTGAGATCGACGCCGCCGAGTTGCACCTGAAGCAGGGAAAGCCCGACGTTATCGTCGATTAGCGCCTGTAATCGAGCACGTTTCTCCTCCGCCTCCTGAACGCTTTGTCCCACAAAGGGAAACAGACCCGTCATAATTTTTGGCGCAGGGCGCCCGAGCTGCGCGGCGCGGTCGTGGATGTCCTGATAAAACGCGTGGGCAGAGGAGAAGTCATGCTGGGCGGAGAAAATGACCTCGCTGGTGCGCGCGGCAAGCCTGCGCCCGGCGTCCGAGGCCCCCGCCTGCACGATAACCGGATCGCCGCCTGGGCAAGGGGGCACATTCAGCGGGCCTTTAACCCGAAAATGGTCACCCTGGTGGTTCAGAATATGCAGCCCAGCGACATCAAAAAACTGACCATTCTGCTTGTCGTAACAGAACGCCGAGGCATCCCAGCTGTGCCATAACCCTTTAACGACATCGCAAAACTCTTCCGCACGCTGATAGCGATCGGCATGGTCAGGATGATGCTCCAGACCGTAATTGCCAGCCTCAAAAGGATTCTGTGAGGTGATCAGGTTCCAGCCCGCTCTTCCTCGGCTCAAATGCGCCAGCGACGCAAACTGCCGTGCCAGCGTGTAAGGGCTGTTGTAGGTTGTGGTGGCGGAAGCCACCAGCCCGATGCGTGTGGTGACGGCGCTCAACGCCGAGAGCAGCGTCAGCGGCTCAAACTGCCCGACATAGCGGTGCGCGCCTTTGCTCAGTGTCTCCCAATCGTCGCCTTTGACTGCCAGGCTATCCGCCAAAAAAATAAAATCAAATGCGGCCTGCTCGGCCTGGCGCGCAAAGGCCATGCAGTGGTCGATATTCACGCCCGCGTTGGCGGGCACGTCCGGGTGTCGCCAGGCGGCGATGTGGTAACCGGTGGGATACCAGAACGCACCCAATTTCATCATGGCATTGGCAGGTTGCATATCAGGGCTCCGGCTCGGGGGTAAGCGGCAAGGGTGACGAGGCAATCACCGACTCTAAATACGCGATCTCATCATCGCTGAATAAGCCCACACCGCCCAGCAAAAAGGTGCCAGCAGGCGTCATCAGTAGTCGGTAACGTCCTATTTTCTGTAGGTGCAAAGGTTGCGGATCCGACGCGATCAAAATCCCGTAAATCGGGATGGCAAACTGCATCGCCAATTCAATGGCCCAGGGGCGATCGAGAAGACTGAATACCCGCAGTAAACCGGGGGCGTGCTGACAAGCCGCATCGAGACGTTTGCGTAACCGATCGCGCCAGCCGGAGGTGGCCGGGGTCCCTGTGTGATGAACCCGTTCCGCAAGCTGTACCAGCCCATCGGGGGGAGTGAGGTGGAAGCGCGCGAACGCCGCCATCAGTTTGCTCACCTGGTCGCCCAGTCCCTCACGGTTTAAGGCAGCCGCCAGGGCGGTGTGTTGATTCCGGTCAGTCAGCGTCATGCCCAGACAGTAGCCGTCGTAGAGATCCCGCAGCATGCATTCCGGGCGCGTGGCCAGCTCCATGAAGAAAACAGTGAGCATCATGGGCGTATCCGGCACGCAGAGCGGAATGTCGTCAATGTGGGCGTCGGTAGCCTGTGCGCGCAGCGCAGGCCAACGAAGTTTGTGGTGTTCATCCACCACAAACTCACCGATATGCAGCTCCACGCCGCCGTCGTCGTTGCCCTCGTGGTGAATAAAGCGGGCCAACCCCTCCCAGCAGCGGGCTTTCTCACGCCAGATCAACTGCGCCATAAAGGGCATATGGAAGCCATGCCTCAACAAGTGGGCTGCGATCTCGCAGAAGGCAGGGAAATCCGCCACCACCACATCCAGATCTTTTGCGAACCGTTCCCGTTTTTCCGGGTAGAGGATTTCATGACCAAACCCTTTCATTAACATGGTTTGGGCGCGTTGGCTAAACGGCGCGGCAAGCCGCAGGGCCGTGAGCCAACTGGCGCGCTCAACCGTATGGGTACGCAGAATCGCCTGATAGCGCGCCGGCAGCGGCAAGGGCTGATACTGCTGATAGTACGCTGCAATATCCGGCAGAATTTTATGGCTGACGGCGCGTTCAAGGCCGTGCTGCCACTGCTCGGCCGTGAGCGTTTGCGCCCGTTCTCTGGCCTGCTGTGGGGCAAACAAAAAACAGCATAAAAGGTGATCCAGGTCAGCTTGCGTGTCTGTCATCGCGTGTCTTCCTTTAGGGCTTTTTCCAGCCGCTGCATTCTGCTGGCCTCCAGCGGAACACTGAGGCGCAGCAGGGAGGTGGAGGTGTCGGCTTCCCGCCAGAAATGGTGCAGTTTTCCGTTGATTCCCCGCGTTTGCAGCGCCGCCGCTTGGCAAGGGGGAAGAAAGAGATAGGGCATCGCCTCGCAGGAGGGGATCACGGGCCAGCCAGCGAAGAGCGCGATCGCGCGGTGCTTCTGTTGCTGAATGCGCGCCCGCAGTGCGGCGGTACTGTCTCCGGCCATCAGCACCTCGTAGACAATACGCAGCGTCAAAGAGGGATTAAGCAGGGGGGGAATCCGCTGCCGCAGCCTGTTCCTGAGCGCGGGAGAGGAAAGACACAACCCCATGCGCAGTGACCCCAAACCCCAGGCTTTTGACACGCCGCGCAGCACAATCAGGTTAGGCAGACTGCTCAACAGATGCACCGTGCTCGCGGCAGGCGGAAGGTAGTTGGCATTGGATTCATCAATCAGCAGCGTGATCCCCGCACGCGTCAGCGCTTCGCCAAGTTCATACACGCTCTCCAGCGTCATCACGGCACCGTCCATGAGTACAGGCCGCTCCATGAAATAGAGATCGCAAGCCAGCCGACGAGCCTGCTGGACGCGTTCTGCCACGGTTCCGAGGGTGAGACGTTCGGCATGCCGTCCCGATTGGCGTAACCACCACGGAAAGTCCGGATAGACCTCGCCTGCGATGGCAACGTGCCGCCCGGCACTCAACGTGGGTAACACGCTCAACAGCTGAATCACACCCGCACCGCAGGTCAGGGAAAACGCCTGCGCCGGAAGGCCAAAGTAGTGGGCAATGGCAGGCGCAAGACGCTGCTCTCCCCAGGGATCATCCACGGCGTAATGCCACGTGGCAGGCAGCTGGCCCTGGATTTCCGCTTCCAGGCTGCGCGTAATCACGCCGTGCAGCGAAGGGGTGATCCACTCCCGCTCATCCTGGGTCCAGGCCAGATTTAGCTGCGCTGACGTATCGTCAAGCTTGAGATCGCGATAGGAATCAATGGCCCGCGTTAGCATGGTGCCTCCCATACGGCATAAAAGACGTCCAGTTCATCCGGCTGGCGTGCGCCATGCTCATACCGGTAGTGCGGCGGGGCGATAAAGCGTTCACCCCGCGCAATCAGAAACAGATCGCCCGCGCGGGCGGGCACGTCATCCAGTTCTGCGGCAGGAATAACGTCGGCCACCTCGCCGAGGCACGCCGTCAGGGCACGCTGGAAGGCGGTGAGGTGAGGTGCGGGAACGTAGAACCAGCGCGTCAGCCCGGCGCCCCCCATGGTGGCGTCGAAAGTGTGACACAATCGGGCAATGTGGTGGGCGATCTGCGCGTCGTGGATCACGGGCACCAGGCCATGATCGGAATGGGCGATGGCATCAATGCCCCGCTGCGCCAGCGCGACGGCGCGCGTTTCAACGCCGCGCAAAAAGGCGAGAACGTGCGCGTCATAGCCGTGGGTGTGAATGTACTGATCCACGTCGATAAACACCCAGACCACAGTCGGCGTCGCGGCGCGCTGGAGCGCGCGTTCAATGGCTGCGTCAAGTGCGTCGAGACGCGCCTGAACCGACTGCGGCGGCGCCGTAAAAAATGCGGTCCGGTCGAGGAGCGCTGCGCCGTCCAGTAATGCCCGCGTCCAGGCCCCTGCTATCGGCAGCAGATCGCCTATCACGGCCTGCGATAAGTAACCGCTGCGGCGCGCATCATGGAAAATGTTCTCGGTGGGGATGTCCAGCGCTTCCCCCTGATACTGGCAGAGATTGATCAGCGAATCCGGCTGGTCGCTGGCGCGGAACACCACGCCGGGAATACCGTGCGCTTTCACGCTGAGTCCGGTGAGGCTACTGAGCCATCCGGTGGTGGAGGTTGTGGGAAAAACCGCGCGCCAGCGCTCAATCACCGGCGTGTTCCACAGCATCTCCACCAGATGACCGGGGATGCCATCCAGCGCAAACACAATCTGATGGGTGTTTCGCGCCAGGCGCGCCCGGAGGCGCTCACGAAACTGCTGTTGGCTTGAACGTGATGCTGGGTTCGCCGTCATAGTCGCTCCGTTGCTGTGATCGGCTGGGTGCGGGCTGCTATCTGCGCCAGCAGATCCGTTGCCCAGTGGTTAACGGCGTTGAGAATGGCGCTGTTGGTGTCGGGACGGGCGGCGGCGTTCTGGAAAAAACAGAGTCCCTCAGCCGGCGCGCCCAGAAAGGTGAGGCGTCGCTCGACGTGGCCTTGGTTATCTACCGGGTGAAAGTCGCGCGTTAAATCCAGGGCACCGGGCGTAAAGCGCGCGCCGTCTGCGCCGCGGTTTTCCCACAGGCGCACCAGCCCTGACGCGATCAGGGACGGGTAGAGCGGATCACGCTGGCGACGCGCGTCAAACGGATGTAACCGAGCGCAGCACAGGTGATCAACCTGCTGCCGAAAGTGCCGACCGGTGAGCCGATACCCGCGCAGGGGGCCGCAGGCGCTGACGCGGGTTCCGCCCGGGGCGATAATTACCCGTCCACTGGCGATCAGGCTGCCCAGCTTTTCCATCGCGTCTGGCCCGGCGCCATTGGACAAACGGTTATAGTGTGAAAGCCAGTGGCGCATAAAATCCTGCTGCGAGGCCGGCGTCAGCCCGCCGAAATCGGTGGCCGCGGAGAACACGGCGCGCAGATCGCGCCAGACACCGTCGCAGGCCGCTTTCAGCGGATTCGCGAGATTGCCCTGTGCGGCATACGCCAGATCGCGCGCAAGGGCCTCTAGGTGTGCTGCTTTGCCAGGCCGATGCCCTCGCATGCGGGGATAAAACAGCGTCTGCCAGTGGAGTTGATGGTGAAAAATCGTCGGGTCGTGGCGCCATTTGATCGCCGACGGCGTAAGGGATCGCAGCCGATCAACCGCGTGCTCGGGGGCGATCGTCTCGTCCGTCAGCGTACGTACAAATGCGGCGGCGGCGGCCTGTACCGCCGGGCCTGGAGTGACACTGCCCTGAATAGCCTGGTTCAGCGCGTCGGCCATTTGGCGAAACGCGTCCTGCCAGCACGCCATCAGCGTATCGATAGCATTCTCTCTTACCGATGCTGAGACCGAGGCCGTTAAAAATGCCTGATAAAGCGGGGCGAGCGTTGCACTGGCATCCTGCACGAAGCGCTCGCCCAGCAGCGTGCGGTAGTAGATCCACGCCATCTCCAGCACGATCAGCGGAAAGATATCCTGCCGGAAGTCGAGCTGCCGGCAAACGCTGCCATCGCGGAGCGTGGTGGCGCGGCCGCGGTGACGCCGCAGTGTGGCTATTGCCTCTTCACTAAAAAAGCGCGGTCGGTGTAAATCCGCGGCGCTTTTTTGATTGCGCGCGCGGGCGGTGTACAACTGGCCGCTTCGGCTGATCGCGATAATGTGGGCCGGCTCATTGCCGCTGGCGTGATAATGCAAGGTTCCCTGCTCATCCCGCACAAACCGTCCGCCGCGCCCCTCCGTGACATGCAGGCAGATATCGATGGCGGTCAGGCCCATCCCGCTGAGGGCCAGGCGGCTCCCGGCGCGAACGCTGTCCAGCCGATCCAGCGGATAGGCGTAAGCGTGATAGCGCAAGCCGCGCTGATAACGCGCTTCCGCCGTTTGCCAGTGGGGCCGACAGGGCGTATGTCCGGTCACAAAGAGCGCATAGTCGGCACGTAAACCGCTCGGGTACTGACGGGTATGCAGCAGAAAGAAAGGGGAGGCGGGCGTGACGCCCATCACCGCTTCAGCATGGGTTGTCAATTCGACGCCAGGCAGCGCCCGCAGCGCGTTAGCGTAAGTCTCGAAATAGTCACGCAGCGCCAGGCCGTGTAAATAACGATGCGGCATATCATGGGGCTGTAAATTGAAGCGCGCATCGCCTGTGGCGTAAAAACGCTGGCGACACCAGTGATAAAAATTGCGGCGCAACGACGCGGGAAGCAGGACGTTGGCCGCACTGACCGATTCATCTGCGGCAAAGGCAATCTGATCAACCGGGCGATTGAGATAGCAGCTTTTACTCTGCCGATCGCTGTGCGCCATCCCTGCGCCAAAGCGTCCTGTGTTATCAAAAACATGTATCGCAAGCCGATGGGCGGGCGGATGGCGCGTCAAGAGCGCCAGCAGACGCTCCAGGGCGTACACTGCGCGAGGACCGCCGCCGACGATGGCCACCACCACGTTATCCATACGCCTCCCAGCCGTTACGATTTGGCTTTTTTATGCCAGTGCAGACCCTGAATCGTCATGGAACTGGTGTCATTAGCGACATCCAGCAGAGACTGCGCCCACAATCTCAGACGCTTGCGGTTATCCTGCTTTTTGAAGTTCAGCATGAAGTCCATGTCTTGATAGTCAGCAAAGCGGTCGCCAAAAAAGGCAGGGAAAGAGGAGTAATGCACGGTAATGGCATCCATCCCGGTCTCTTTAGCGATATCCAGAAATTCAGGCTTCATATAGCCGGCGATGCTGAGACGTCCGTCACTGAGCGTCTGGCGCAGCGTTTTCAGTAGGCCAATAATGGCCGGATGGTTATGGCGATCGAAACCGCTGCCGCGGCTGGCTCCCACCACCAAACTGCTGAGATCGTTCATGCCCACCAGGAAGTTCTCCAGGCCGAGCCGCTGGATATCTTTGGCGTGCCACAGGGCGGCCGGGGTTTCCATCATGCAGGAGACTTTGTTGGGGAATTGAAAGCGACGCACATAATCCATGCCAAATTCAATTTCTGACATTTCGCAGATGTAGGGGAACATGATGTGCAGATTTTTATGTTTTCTGGCGAGCGTGGTGATCACGTCGAATTCCAGATCGAAAGTGCGGGGCAGTTCCATCGCGCGGCGCATTCCGCGCAAGCCGATGGTGGGGAACTCTTCCAAGACATATTCGTCGTAGCCTTCCAGCATATTGATTTCATTGGCTGGCGCATCCACGAAACGGTACCAGACATCTTTATCCGGGAAGGTGCGCAGAACGTTCTCAATATACTCTTCCATGATCTGACGCCCGTCGGGGGCGGTCAGGTATTTTCCGGCGCGGCGAAAAATATATTCACCGCGGAGCAGGCCCACCGCCGAGACCTCTTCGTAAATACGCGCGTCGGGGAGTTCGCCGCTTAACGAGACTTCAATATCCATAACTGACTCCTGATCAATACCACGCTGTCAGCGTGTGGGTTCAAAGGTGGCGGCGAGGGTGCGGGTGATCGCCTCAAACACCGCCGTCGCGGGTTGCTTGCCGTCGATTCGCGTCCAGTTTTGTTCCTGGCTCTGCCTGTGCAAAATGCGGTAGACCTTGTTCATGTGCGCCAGAAAACGGGCGTCGCTGCAGTCTGGCTGGTTGCCACACTCGTAGGGGGCGTGGGTCTCGTGGTTGTGCCTGCGCCAGCCGAGGATGGTGGCGGGTTCGACATCGAGAAAAATCGTCAGATCCGGTTGGGGAAAAATGCTGATCAGCTGCGTAAGCCAGTGCTCATCCAGGCCCAGCGCCATCTCGGTGGCCACATGTTTCTGCCAGCCGCCGTCCAGGATCACAATCTCATCGGGTTGTACCGGCTGGTGACAAAGCGGAATGGCAAGCAGGTTAAAGAGAAACAGCGCCCGGCTGGCCCCGCGCATTTCCGGCAGGATCTCGTACATAAGGGTGCGATAGTCGCAGCCAAAGTAGCGCGCCTCCGGGATCGCCGCGAGGTTAAGCGCATCCCGCTTGGCCAATGACCGAACGGGCCGATCGTAGTGGGCTTCCAGCCAGGGGATGACCTGACGCAGTTGGGTTGATTTACCACAGCCATCGCAACCCAGCAGATTAATCAACATAGAAACCTCAGGGTGATGTTGTCCCGACGCGGTGCGTCGGGACGGGGATCAGGGCTGCGTGCGCAGAATGCCTTCTGCCTGTTCGTCCAGGCTCGCGCCTTGGGCATCGTTAAGCATTTTTTTGAACTGATGGCGTAACGCGAGCGGGACCAGCCGTTCAACGTAAAAACCGAGCTGTTCATCGAGGTGGTATTCCACCGGATCGTGCTCCGCCAGCAGGGAGAGCCCGCGAGCCATCTGCTCAGGAAAACCGGGGTAGCCCGATTGCAAGGTGTAAATGACGCTGTAGTACAGGTTGCGACCCAGCGAAAAGCAGGGATAGCGTGCTTCGTAGTTGTCGAGAGAGTATTTCGGGAAGCAGCCGTCGATGATCCGTTTGGGACACATCCACAGCGGCATCACCAGCGTCATATCGCCAATTTTACGCGCCGGGCTGGACGCAGGCTTTAAGCCGGTGGTCATGCGATAGAGGTTTTCGCACAGCACATCTTCCAGATTCAGACCGGTGCTGATGAACGTGGTATTTAACTCGCGCGCATAGCGTGTCAGCGACAGGCGTATCAGCAGCGTGCCGAGGAACTCAAAATCGTCGCCCACAAAATGGCGCTCAAAGCGGTCAATCAGACTTTCTCCGTCTGACGGGATCCCCAGCAGCGCTTTCACTTCGGTTTCGTCAAACACTTTGAGGTCGAGTTGGTATTTCTCGCAGAGCGCTTTTGCGCGCGGTACGCCTTTATCCCAGTCCGGGATCCCCATGATGATCACGGGATGAACGTGTACGTAGTCGCGGATCAGGCTCAGGCCGTGCAGCATGGCATTGCTGTCACCGCCACCGCTGACGCCGACCACCAGGTGCGCGCCTTCCGGCAAATGCGCTTTGATGGTATCGGCAACCCGTTGGGCAATGATGGTCTGGCACTCTTCCGGCGTCAGTTTTTTCAGGTAGCTTTGCGCACTGGCGTCGCTGTTTTGCAAATCCTGATAGATGTACTCCGTGGACTGCTGCTCGCCTTCAGACGCGGGCACAATGCGGAAGTTTTCAGGGGAGAACTTAAACGGGTTCACGTTACGGTTGAAGTAAAGCAACAGCTCGTCCGCAGCAAACTCAGCCATTCTCTTCTCCAGGCCGGAGCAAAGGTGCAGCGTCTCGTCATCTTCATTACGCTGGTAAATAGAGACCGCCGACCACGGAACATTATTGCGATTCAGGACGTCAATTAAGCGCTCATCTTTATTACTAATAAGCTGTTGACGACCGTGCGCCGTGATAACAGAGATTGACGGCCCCTCTGAATTTAACGATAAATTTGCTGACATGACATCACCTCGCATTACCCTGAAGAGTAAGTCGTTATAGGATTATTTAATTCTCGATTGATATGTGTAATGGAAATAAGGCCACAGAAATGTGGCCTTTGCTATTTACTGTGCGCCGGTTTCGCAGCTTGCACCGCAAATGGTTTCAATCCCGTATCGGGAAGCCGGAATAAATGCGCGGTTGGCACGCATTGATTCCAGCTCGCTTACGGAAAGATCGGCAACCTGATGTTGTGCACCATGGCCGATCAGGTTTACAGCTTCATTTTTCAGGTTGAAATTATTGCTTGGGTTCTGTTTTAAAGCAGTTTTCATTCTCACATCCTCATTTGAAAGTGGAATACCTGTTAAGCCACGTATGATAAACAACCGTTAACATTTACGTAGCAAGGCTAGTTATATCCCTTCCAAATACTTTGTCAAGCATGAATGTTACTACTTAGTATCATTGCGCGAGATTTCGCGCTCCCCTATGCGGCGCGGCTTTGCTGCCCGTGTTTAGTATGCTTTTTGCATAAAGCCGTCAAATGCGAGAGGTGCAGAGGCCGCTCTTGGTGTTAGGCGATACTGGTTAGTAACTTTCGTTTGACATTTGTTTTGGGTGTGATAAGACTAACCCCAGTTCATTCTCCTCAGCGTGAATGAACGGAACGTAATGCATAAACCTGAATATCTTTTAAGGAGAGTCGTTATGAATACGAAGAAACTGAAAAAAGTACGTCGTGGTAGTGCAGCGTTGTAATAGCTATTAACGCGGATTAGTGGCACAGGGATTTGTGCCATTAATTATTACTGAATATTTCCGTTGTTGCCTTTTATTAGGGGCTGCTGATGATCTATTTACCCTCCGATGTCAAAATTCAATTCCGCGGTCGTGTTTTTTTATTTCATGTTTTCGAGCAGGTATTCGAAATAAGCTTCGATGATGACGCGCAGTTTATTGCTGCACAGCAGTTAGCGAATACGTTAGTGAATACAGGACGCGCCGATCGTGATTCAACGCCATTTTGCGAATATCTATTGGAAAACAATCTGGTTTTTGAACATACCGCCGATTTTGCTCCCGTTAGTGCGCTGGGGAGCACCGGAAATGCGTTTTATAACCGGCTGTTTAACATCGTCAATAATAAATGGTTGTTAGAGCGAGGCGAAACTCCCCTGGCCGTGGCGTTGCTGGAGCCGGAAAAGCACCGCGGTCTGCTGCTGGGCTGGACGCTGGAATATTTCCACGTCACCCATCTGGCCATCACCTCACTGATTGGGATTCTGGGGCACAATTTCTCGCCAGCCCTCGCCGGACTGGCCCGCGATTTTGTCAAAGAGGAGCTGTTCCACGAGCGCATCATGGCCAAAGCGTTTCTGGATACGCCGTGGGATGAAGCCCAGGTGTTTGCCTCGCGCCCGCTTCCTTCAACTCAAGCCTATATGGATTTCCTCAAGGATATTGCCTTCCGTCGGCCGCATTCGTTCTTTGCCAGCCTGTTTTTCTATGAAGGGGATGACGAAGATATGCTGATGTTCTCCGAGCGTATTCCCGATATTCCGGGTTTCCGTCGGATACGTGACAGCCATCTGGCCCATGCCCGCATCAATGTGCAGGGCGATCACGCCGATTTCTCACGTCATTACTTCTCGGAAATCTCACTGCTTACCCACGAGCAGCAGAATGAAATTCTGGATGACATGGCGTATCTCAATTTCCTGTTTTACGACATGCAGGATGAAGTGTATGCGGTGTATCGCGACGAACAGGCGGTGGAGGAGCGGTTATGTATCAATCAATGATGTTTCAAATGATAAGCCTTGGCATTGCCATTAAAGCGGAGCCGCTGGTGGATCTGCGCGGCGTATGGAAAAGAATGACGCTGCAGGAGGGCATTGAAACGCCACTGACGTTCCCGCAGCGGGCCATTGTCACACGCGGGCGCATCGCCATGCTGGACGGGGAGGGGCGCTTTTTCGCCTTTCTGCGCTCGGTTTGCCAGGCGATGCCGGACACGCCTTTGCGCCATGAGGTGAGCGAACTGCTCGGCCAGGCCGATCTCCCCGTGTTTATGGAAGACCGTGCGTTTGTGGCCCACTTTATGCGGGACAGCGCTGCGTCATGACCGTGCTGATCATCATTGCCATGCTGAAAGCCGTTGCGGAGAAAATCAGCAATTTTATTCTGCCGCTATGGGCCTTTCAGCAGACGCAATCCAATGATTTGATGAGCTACGTGCGGCTGTTTGAATACCTGCCGTTTATGGTGCTGGGATTCATTATTGGTGCCTTGGTGGACAGGGTCGGCAGTCGCCGGGGGTTTACCGTCGGGACGCTGGGGCAGGCGGCGGTGCTGGTGCTGCTGGCGGGATACGGTGCGCCCGCCCCGCACCTGCTTTTCCTGCTGGTGTTCATGCTGATGGGCATGACCTACTTTGCCAACAACGCACTGATTGTGCAGTCGCGCACCGCCTTGCCCGATAACCGACTGATTGCCTACAACCGCTATACCAATATGGTGACCAACGTCATGGAGAGCGCCGGGCCGGCCATCATTGGGGCGCTGTTGCTGCTGTTGAGTTACACCCAGGCGCTGCACGTCTCTTGGGTGCTGCTGTCGGCGGCCCTGCTGCTGGGCATGGCGACCTTTCGGCGTCCGCCTGTCAGGGCAAAAAAGCCGTTTATCCCCGATGTGGTCTACGGCTTCCGCGCGCTCTATCGCCTGCGTAATCTGTGGGTGCTGTCGTGGTGGACGGCTTTTGCCAATGCCGTGATCGTGGTGTCTGAAGTGGTGGTGATGTACTGCGCGAAATCCAGCTTTGCGTTCACGGATTTTCAGGTGGGGCTGCTGTTCGCCGTTGGCGGATTGGGGGCCCTCAGCGGCTCCTGGCTGTCAGAATATATTGAGCAACGCGTCGGCGTGATTCGGGTGCTGGCCTACAGCATCCCGCTGATTGGCGTCGCCTACCTGTTCACCAGTCTGCACGTTACGCCTGTCACCTTGGGTGCCATGCTGTTTTGTGAATCCTTCCTGTTCTCTCTTTATATCGTCTGCGTGCGCACTTACCGCCTGGTGGTGGCCCCCGCAGAGGATCTCGGCAAGATCAATGGGATCACCGGCAGCATTTTCAAAATGTTCATTCCTGTGTCATTGGGACTGTATGCCCTGTGGGGCAATCAGGTCTCGACCGGCATGGTGCTGGGCGTGATGGGAGCGCTGTTTGTGTCAGGCACCCTGGTGCTGCTGGCCTCCAGCGCACTCAGCATGCAGGAAAAACTCTCGGACAATTACTGACCACGAGGCGAAGCATGACGCAGAACTGGCTGGAATGGGCGTTGAGGATGAGCAGTGGACGCGAGATGTTTGACGTGATCCATGCGCTGGGGGCATTTGACCGTTACCAAGCCTCAAAAGGCATTATGGCGGCGGCAACGGTGGTGGCACGGGCGGCGGAAGCGCGAGGGATGCGCGACGTCGAGATACAGACTTTCGCGGCGGATGGGGCCCAGTGCTGGTGGGATTTCCAGGCCCCGATGGCCTGGACGCCGGTCAAGGCGACGTTGTCGCTACGTCATCCGGCCTGCACGCTGGATCACCAGCGTGAGCCGTTTACGCTCGCCGCCTATTCGGCGGCAGCCTGCGGTGCGTTTCCGCTGGTGTGGCTGGATGCGGCCACCGATCTTAACGGGAAAATTGTTCTGATTCCGGCGGCAGACTATCCGACCGCCGGTCTGCTGGCGCACCTTGAGCAGCGGGGCGCAGCGGGCGTGATCACCGATGCGTTTGCCCGTTTTGACCCGCACAGTGGTCGCTACTGGCGCGGGCGTCTGGAGCTGCCGCCCGGCTGTCGCTTATTCGCGTTCAGCGTACTGCCGGACGAGCTGCGCGATCTGGCGCGCGCCGACATCGCGGCGGACGTTGAAATTGTGATTGATGATGAAGCGATCATGCCCGTGGTGAGCGCGTCGCTCCCCGGTATGCCGGGTGAACGGGAGATCTGGATCACCGCCCATCTGTGCCATTCGCGCGCCGGGGCGAACGACAATGCCTCCGGCGTGAGCGCTGCGCTGGAGGTCGCGAGGCTGGTGCAGCATCTCACGGCACGGTCTAACACGCTGCGCTATCCGCTTCGGGTGATCTGGGGACCGGAGTTTTTGGGCGTGGCGGCCATGCAGTATCAACGACGCCATCTGCCGGGCCCGCTTGCGGTGATTAATCTGGATATGGTCGGCGAAGATCCGGAACGATGCGGATCGCCGATGTGCGTTGAGCTGCCACCTGCCCGGCTGGCCTCCCCGCTGGGAGAGATGGCCAGAACGCTGATGCAGGACGTTTTTGCGCTGACCGCCGGACATCCCGGCTCCTGGGTCAGCGTGCCTTTTCACGGCTTTTCCGATCACGCGTTGTTTGTGAACCACAGCGATGCGTCGCGTAACTGCGCGGCGTTGCAGCTGTGCCATCTCGACGACAGGTTTAACCATACGGCGGCCGATCTGCCCGATAAAGTCTCCGTCACAGAGATGAAGCGCACCGTTGCCGTGGCGCTGGCGCTGACAATGCAACTCCAGGCGCTGGCGCCCGAACAGATTGTGCCGCCGCGTCCGATTATTCCTCCAGAGCCCAACGGCGTGCTGGGCCGCTGGGCCGGGCCACTGAACCTCCGGCGGCTTATCCAACAGTTACCGACGCCGCTGCGGCAGGCCCTTGAGAGTTTGATTGCACGGGACAAGCGCTACCTTGCGCTGCTGCACCTGTGCGCCATTGGGGCCGATGGCCGCCGCGGCGAGGCGCTGCTGCGCGAGTCCGCTGACACCGTGGGGCTGGCGCTCACTGTCGAGACGACGGCCTTACTCGGCGCGATCTTTGCCGCGTCCGATTATTTTCAAATCTGCACAGCCACGCACACGCCGGGGGGCGAACCGTATGGATCCACACCAGCTTTTTGAACACTGCATCGCGCGCACCGCCATCGACGTGCCGCCGGCCTGGCGCGCGGGCACGTTACAGTGCGTGATCGAGCTTCGGCAGGCGGTGGCGCAAATCGACGCGTGCCGTGTTGCCCACGCTGAACCGGCCAACGGCTTTTTCCCGGAAGCGGTCGTTTACCATTACGAGGCTACCCGTGAATAACGCCCTGCACCTTCTTTCGCTGGCTGAACTGGCGCGCCGCTTGCAGCAGAAGACGCTGACCTCGGTGGCGTTGACGGCGTACTTTCTGGCGCGTATCGATCGCTTCAATCCGGGGCTGAATGCCTTTATTCATGTTGACCGGGCGCGAGCTTATCGCGATGCACAGCGCGCCGACGCCTGGCTGGCCTCGGGCGCACCGGTGGGGCCGTTAACCGGTATTCCTTATGCGCTTAAAGATATTTTCGACGTAGAAGGAGAGGCGACAACCTGCCACTCACACGTGATGTTGCAGCATCGTGCTGCGCGCAGCAGTACCGTGGCGGCTCGCCTGGCAGCAGCGGGCGGCGTCTATTTAGGGAAACTGGCGACACATGAATTTGCGCTGGGTGGGCCCAGCCATGAGCTGCCTTTTCCGCCGGCGCGCAATCCCTGGAACCGGGCGCATTTTACCGGCGCATCGTCCTCCGGAGCAGGCGCCGCCGTGGCGGCGGGGCTGGTGCCGGTTGCCCTTGGGTCCGATACCAGCGGCTCGATTCGCGGCCCGGCCTGTTTATGCGGGGTGGTGGGCTTTAAGCCTACCTACGGCCTCGTCTCACGGGCGGGCGTATTTCCCCTCTCCTGGACGCTGGATCACTGCGGGCCTTTAACGCGTTTCAGTGACGATACCCGCCGGGTGTTGCAGGTGATTGCCGGACATGACCCGGCGGATCCCACCACCGTTCGCCGTGCGCTAGATTTCACCCCGCGCGCCGTCACGTGGTCGCGCCATCGCATCGCCTGGCCACGACATTTGTTGACCGATAACCCCCATACCGACCCGGCCTTGATTGCGTCGATGGATCGCGCCGTGGGCTTTCTCAGGGATGCGGGCGCGCAGGTGGATGAGGTGAGATTCAAGGACTTTGCCCTGTTTAACGCGTGCGGGCGTGTCATTATGGCGGCGGAGTCCTTTGCGGTTCATCAGCACACCTTGCGCGAACGCGGCGCTGAATATGGTCGCTTTACCTTTCAGCGTATCTTTCCCGGCGCGACAATTACGGCAGCCGAGTTGCTCGATGCCTTCCGCTTGCGTACCGAACTCACTGGCTGGCTGAACGCCGAGCTGTTTTCGCATTATTCGCTGCTGCTGTTTCCGGGCACCCTGCGGGCGGCGCCGCACTTTGATGAGTTTTCGCCGGATTGGCCGCCGGCCAGCCATGTGATTCCGACGCAGACCATCCCCTTTAACGTCACCGGCAACCCTGCACTCAGTCTGCCGCTCGGCCTGACGGCAGACGGACTGCCGCTGGGTATGCAGCTGGTCGGTCGCCTGTTTGATGATAACGGGGTGCTGGATGCGGGCGCGGCGATGGAGAACTGGCTCGCCATGCCCGCGGTCAGTGATGAGATTATGCTGCGTCAGCAGGCCGATTCCGCAGCGTAAAACGCGTATAGCTGCGGGACAACAGCTGCGCCAGCGTCGCATCCTCGGGGTGATGGCGTAACAGCAGATGGGCAAGGCTGAGAAAATAGTGCACGTAAGGCACGCCGGTCCACACAAAAAGCGGCGTTTTTTCCAGTAACCACGTCGGGGTGTGGGTGCTCTTGGCGTAGAGGGGATTGTGCGCAAGGGCCTCGCGGTAGGCGCGGGCGACACCGTATTCCGGGGCCAGAAGCGGAAAGAGCGCGAACACTGATTGCTTAATGGCTTCCAGTGCCCAGGCGTGCAGATCGAGAGTGGGATCCTGCGCGGCGCATAACCGCCACTCCTCCTCAAAAGCGGGCAGTTCGGTGTCCCAGAACGGCAGCGCAAAGTCTCCGCTGGGATGGTCGCTGGAGAGATGATTGCGGCAGTGACCGATTTCATGCGCCAGCTCAAGCGCTTCGCGCGGCGTGAGGCATGTGAAGTTGGCGGCATGCAGGGCGATACTCGCGCTTCGCGTCTCTCCGTCGAGACGCAGATCGGCATAGTTATCGCTATCAGCAATGACGTCAACAGGGATGCCGTTGATCGCAAGGGTAGCGCTGTCTGACGTCACGTTCAGGCAGTCAAGATCAAGCGAGTGGCACACGGCTTCGACAGAGGTGACGTGAGTCAGCCCGGCCGCCAGCGCGTCAGCACGCAGATAATGGGGGCGTTCTGGATCGACGAGCAGATCGTCCCAGCGAATGCGTTGCGCAATATGCTGCGTCATCTCGACGATATCCTGCGCCAGTGCCGGCCGATCGACGTCGCACTGGCAGAGATGCAAAGGCAGCACTGTTTGTGCATAGAGCGCATCAACCTGCCGATATGTCGCTGCCTCCATGCGGTGGGTGAGTGCCGTTTGATAGTCGTCAAATAGAGGACTCTCGCGCACATTGGCGATGATATATAGCCAGGATAACCGCTGCGGAAGCGGAAAGTCGTTAGCCGCCACGAATAAATGCTCAACAGGGATGTCATCATCGAAAAGTAATTCGAGGTTATTAGCTGAAAACATATTTTTCCCGTGGAGAAGAATGGGGGTGAATATTTATTATTAACTAAATAATATGTGTGTCAATGCATTGTGGTAGTAATTCTTGCAGGCGGAATGGGGTTGAAAGGCCTTATTGTTAAGCCGGATGAGTAGTGCGTGAAATATAATTTTAAATTAGGTCTCACATTCAATAAATAACCTATGAGAATGGTCATTAAGGTGTATGGCGCAGCGTTTTTGTTGAAAATGATAGTTTTACTGGATCCGATGTCAGTCAGGTGTCGTCGTTTTTAACGTCCATGGGGAAAGGCAGGCAAGGGAGAACCCCTTAGTTTCGTTTTTTAATCTCCGTTATGTGATGGCGCAGGCGTGCCATCGTGTTTAGCCGCGAGTAATAATAAGATGACGTGCATCTTTATTTGGTTCGTGACGTTATATTCGTAGCGTTATAAGAAAATGAAAACCTTTTGTGCGCGAGCAGAACGATGTATACCAGGTTGTCAATTCCGCTGTGGGGTTATCAATTTGACACGCGCTTTCTGCTTAAATGAGAAGCCTGTTGGATAGATGAGTTTTTACATCCAAACGATCTCTCGACTAAAATATTTATTATCGTGACAATGACAGTGCATCACGGCTTTGTATAGCTGACATTAACTTTCTGCTTATTTACGGATGAAAATGCAGCGCGTGCGTGTGGCTATTCGTAACCGAAGGATGGGGGTTATGAAGCTATTGACTCACGGGACGGCGAAAATAACAACCCAGGGCAGGGGCGCACGCGTGAGAACGGTAAGCGCCACAGGCATGGTTCGTGACGCTAAAATGTCGCTTGCCTGCTGGGTTTGAACCAGCAGGCAAGCGATTATGAGATTGTTGCTATACCGAGAAAATACAACGGTTTACCTTTATTAACATTGACATGCATTGCCAATGTTTGCCGCTATTTGCCACTATCCGCCATTTCTATCGCCATTTCATCGCCACTGTGTGCCAGAGGATTGAGCCTGGCCGCCTCTTCTAAATGGTCGGGGGCGAAGTGGGCGTAACGCATCGTCATTTTAATATCGGTGTGGCCAAGCACGCGCTGCAGCACCAGTAAGTTTCCGCCATTCATCATAAAATGGCTGGCAAAGGTGTGGCGTAAAACGTGAGTTAATTGGCCAGCGGGTAATTCAATGCCGGTGCGATCAAGCGCCACGCGAAATGCACCGTAGCAGTCCGAGAAAAGTCTGCCGCTTTTATTTATGGGCAACGCGTTATAGAGGGCGGCGGTAATCGGAACGGTTCTGTTTTTTCGGCCTTTGGTTTTGACATAGGTGATCTTGTATTTCACCACCTGGCTGCTTTTTAAGCCTTCCGCTTCTGACCATCTGGCGCCGGTCGCCAAACAAATTTTGACCACCGTTTCCAGGTCAGGATTATCGCTGTTGCGGCACGCGGCGAGAAGAAGAGCAATCTGATCGTGATTGAGCCACGCCATCTCCGTCTCTTCGGTGCGGAACGGGCGGATGTGCTTCAGCGGGTTTTCACCTTGCCATTCGCCCAATCGGCTCAGCTCATTAAACACGGCGCGGAAGTAGGCCAACTCCAGGTTCAGCGTGCGTGGCGAAACCGCGGTAACGCGGTTAGAGCGCGCGTAGTCGCCTTTTAAGCGCTTCTCGCGGTAGCGCGAGAACATCTGGGCATCGAAGTCTTTGGCCAGCGGTTCCCCCATGCACGCAAACGCATGCTGCATCGCCAGCTGCCGCTTTTGCCCGTCTCTCAACGTGATACCGTGGGCGCCATACCAGGCGGTAATCAAATCCGATAGCGTGCGGCGATCCTCTTTCCCTTCCTGCCAGGGTTGCTTAACGCTGTACTGCTCAAACGCCAGCGCTTCGCCCTTGGTGGCGAATTTTTTACGCACGCGCTTGCCGCCGGCACCGTTCGGGTAAATCTCACAAATCCAGCCGCCTTGAGGTAATTTTCTTACCGCCATCACGCCATCTCGTTATACGCGCCAACGACCCGACTTAGCATGACAATCTCATCGACGGCACATTCAAACGGCACCTTTCCGCCGGTGACGTGCAGCTTCTTGCCCGGCAACACCGTGACATCACGCAGGCTGATGGCACCTTCAATGTTCACAATCCACTGGCCATCCGCCAAAGGGGCGTGATTCTCAACGAAATAGGTGGTGTCGTGACTGCGCACGCACGCCATGTTCTCCATGGATCGCGCCAAGAGCTGTGCATCCACCACCATTTCCCCCAGCTGCAGCAGGCGACCGTCGCTTAACGCATGCAGGGGAAGCACTGCGGTGGAACCTTGCGCCGAAGAGGCAGCTACCTTGGGCGCGCCTTCGCCGGTCATCAGCCATTTCAGATCGGCTCCGGTCTCCAGCGCACAAAACACGGCAAAGTCATACGACATATTGCCGCGTTTGTAGCGATTCTGCAGCGAACTCGCGGCGATGTCGAAATGCTTAGCTAATTGAATTTTCTGTGAAAATCCATAGACCTCGCAGATTCTGTTGAGCAGAGCCTCATTGTCAAAGTTATCGGTATCTACCATTTTTAATATTACCTATCTTGATAAATGCTAAAATTGGTATTAGCATTGCTCTTATTGGTGGCTGTTAATGGCAAGTCTTGGCAAAAACAGGGCGATTAACGGCTAAATATTACTAAATAGGGAATGATGCTATATGGCCTGTGAAATCGCAATCATCAAACTGCCGTCGCCCGTGGTTACCCTGCAGCAATTTGCAGCATTGGAAGGGGTCTCTCAACGCACCGCCTACCGCTGGACAACCGGAGATAACCCTCGCGTGCCGATTGAGCCGCGCACCATCCGTAAAGGCTGCTCGAAAGCCGGTGGGCCCATACGCATCTACTACGCGCGCTGGAAAGAGGAGCAGCTGCGTAAATCCCTTGGCCACTCGCGCTTTCAACTGATTATCGGTGAGTGATTCACAATAAGTGAACTTTTTTCCATGGCTCAATCGACAAACCCTTTTGACGGTGGGCGTTAACAGGAGAAGAAAACGATGCGGCAACACATGACACACCCGCAGGACGCGCGCCTGCAGCCGATCACCTTCGACGAATTTCAAAAAAGATGGCGTCAGATGCGCGATCGCCATGCCAACCCGGCGCTGCGCTATTTCAACCAGCAAAACCATGCCTTCAAGTTTTGCGTGTTGACGCTGGCAAACCAAGACCACCCTAAAACCTTCAAGGTGAACGATGTCGGCGAACCCTTTGAGTTTTTTGACGAACGTCGTCGTGAATTGATCATCGAGGCGATGAATAAACTGGCCCGCTGGGGACAAACACTGCCTCGCCAGTTTTCCACGGCAGACCGCGTTTTACCGGATTAATCCCTAAACCGTTTTTTATGGCGTAAACCCGCCGGGCATGCCTTTGCCTAAATTCTGGAGACCAAACCATGCGCAATACCCCTTTACGTTCAACCACGGCAGCGCTGCATGCCAACCTGACAGCCGCGCAGAACAGCGCGCGCAAAGCCTGTGCGTTAGCGCTAGCAGAACGTCTCGATGCGTTGGCCTTACATATCGATCGCCACACCCTGAACGGTGTTGAAGCGGCCGAGCTGATTCGCCAGGAAGCCGAGCGCCATAGACATGCTCTTGAGGAGATGCACTGATGGCGGATGCGATCGACCGCGCGCAGCAGCGCGCCGAGGAGCTGTTAGCCGACACCCTGGCCCAGGCGATAAAGCGTCCTGTTGGGGTCTCGGCGTTTATTTGCGAGGAGTGCGATAACCCCATCCCAGAGGCTCGTCGTCGGGCCTGTCACGGCGTCACGCGCTGTGTAAGCTGCCAGGCTTGGGTAGAAAAATACCCAAGCCGTGCCAAAGGTCTTGCGTGAACGAGCCTTACGCTTACCCGTGGAATGCGCCGCGGGAAGCGATTTCCAGCCCGTATCCCACCTACAAAGAGCTGGCGCACCGCACGCGTGCGCTGGCGGCTTATGCGCATGCCCAGACGCAGCTGGAGCGGCAGCCAAAGCTGGTCCAGCTCGACATCCAACGTCGTCTCGCTGAACGAGAAAGTACCCAAGGCGCAACCCGCGCAGCGGCATACCTGACCGGGACCTTTCTCACGCGCACGCTGCCGCGCCTCGAGCGCGTCCATGCACGCTATCGTCTCGACACCCTGCCGTCCGGCACACTGCATTTACTGACGGCCCATGCGCCACACGAGCAGGGTGGGGCCCGTTCAGCCGGTGCGCTATGGGAACTGGTGACGCGCTTTAACCGCCTGCCGGATATGGCGCGGGCCGATGTGGATCGGCTGGCCGGCGATATCGCGCATTTTATTTTGGCGGAACTGGTTCAGGCGTACACGCCCAGCGCGTCGGACTACCGCTTGACGCATCGCCTCTACGTGATGGCCGCCACGCTGACCCGCACATTCCGGCAAATGCCGCCGCTGTGGGAGCGCGTCACATCACGCTTTTTTGCGCCAGAAGAGGTGACGCCTGCCATTCTGCGCATGCAGACTGAAAAATGGTGGAAGGGCCGACTGCGTCGCGTGGCGGCGGCGTGGCGCGAGCATCTTCACATTGCCTTGGCCAACGTCAGCAAAACGCACACGCCCTACGCCAGCCCTATGGCGGCGGCTGAGTGGCGTGAGCAAAAATGCCGCACGCGAGAGTTTCTCAACGGCATGGAGCTGGAAGATGAAGCAGGGAATCGCATCAGCCTGATCGATAAGTATGACGGCAGCGTGGCCAATCCGGCGATCCGCCGCTGCGAGCTCATGACGCGCATACGCGGCTTTGAAAATATCTGCAATGAAATGGGGTTTGTCGGCGATTTCTACACCTTAACCGCCCCGGCGCGCTATCACGCCACGCTCAAAACCGGCCATGGCAACCGCAAGTGGCGTGGTGCCAGCCCGGCGGATACGCAGCGTTATCTTTGCACCCTCTGGCAAAAAATCCGCGCCCGACTGCACCGCGAAGCGATCCGCGTTTTCGGCATTCGGGTGGCGGAGCCGCACCATGACGGTACGCCGCACTGGCACATGCTGCTGTTCATGCGTCCTGAGCACGTCGAGCCGGTGCGCCAGGCGATGCGTGATTACGCCTGGCAGGAAGACAGCGGCGAGCTCACCAGCGACAAGGCGCGTAAAGCCCGCTTCCATGCTGAAGCCATCGACCCCAACAAAGGCAGTGCCACCGGCTATGTGGCGAAATACATTGCCAAGAACATTGATGGCTATGCGCTGGAAGGGGAGCGGGATAATGAAAGCGGCAAGCCGCTGAGCGAGACGGCAGCTGCAGTGTGCGCGTGGGCTGCGCGCTGGCATATCCGTCAGTTCCAGTTTGTGGGCGGGGCACCGGTCACGGTCTATCGCGAACTGCGTCGCATGGCGGACAGCGAGACCGCACATGGCCTGAGCGTGGCGTTTGCGGCGGCACACGACGCCGCGGATGCTGGCGATTGGGCGGGCTATATCCATGCGCAAGGCGGGCCGTTCGTGCGGCGCGACGCGCTGGCCGTGCGCACCTGGTATCAGCCGAGTGCAGACCTGAACGCCTACGGTGAAGAGACGCTGCGTATCAAAGGCGTGTTTGCCACCCAAGTTGGGGCAGATACGCCCATCTTGACCCGACTGATCGCCTGGAAGATCGTGCCCAAGCGCCCCCTTGCTGGTGGGGTTGACCGTCAGGACGCGTCCGCGTCCTCTTGGAGTTCTGTCAATAACTGTACGGAGGCGGCGCGGGCAAGCTCGCCGTCGGAACCTGTTAGCACACCCGATTTTTACGGCATGTGTCAGCGAGAGCGCCGGCAGTGGGTGACAGCGCTCAAAGCGTATACGAAACGCGGACGTTATGATGACAGACGCCCACCGTCACCGTCGCGGCGCAGCGTTTTTCCAGCGGATCGCACATGAGATCCGGCCCCGCGTTAACAAGCGGATGGGGCTCGGTGGTCTATTAGCCGTCTTTAACCGATCAACGCCTTTTCGCCCGCTAAAAAGACGCAAATCGCGACTAGATCCGCACCGGATGCCGGGGGGGAATCGTGCCGTACGCGCGCGGCTTGCCGCTGGGCTAATAGCGGTGAAATGCTTTTCTTATCATGCAGATAAAAAGCACTACCAATTTTAATATTTTCCTTCCTCTCATTCAGAATGCTATGCTACTGTATATATGTACAGTTATTGTTGGGGGGAGGGCGCGTGGATAACGAATTAAAAGAACAGGTAATGCTTGAGCGTGTGGAGCTGATTGCTCGGTTAACGACGGCAGGGATGTGCAGAGAACGTGACAGGGAGATCGCGCTTAGCCTTATCGCCGAGATTGCCGGTAACTCCGTAATGACCAACAAACAGTTTTCAGTGGTATTTTCAGCGGTGCCGCTGGAGAAATAGGGTAAGCGGTGGCGGCCCTTGCGGCATCCCACAGCGCATCGGGCGCGCAGCGGCAGTGTCCCGCCATCGATGCGTTGCGCAGCGTAAGGCGCAATAACAACAAAGCGTGCGCCGCATGGGGTCGTCACGCGGCTGTCACGCCCAGATCGTGTCTCAGCGCGTCGTGCAATCGGCAGGCGTTAACGCAATGCCGACACAGACCCGCCCGGCCCGCCTCCACAGGCGGGCTTTTCTCTGTTGCGCGCGGCCTCAGCGTTAGCGCGCGTCATGCTTCTCAGGCAAGTTTCAAGCGCGCCTCATTCTCCCGCATCCCTTCCAGCCGACGTGACCTGCTTCCCAATGTAACCTGTGGTGCCTGCTGAACGCTGAGCGGGCGGCAAGACGTTGTGGCAGAAGGGGGACAGCGGAGACACTGGCTTGCAATCTACCTCGCTCATCGCCAATAACCCGCGCGCGGAGGCGAGAGCGGAACCATTACCCGACGCGCGTAAGTGACGTCCATTAACACGTAAAGCGGCGGTTGCGGCACCGTTCTTCGCCGACAGCCTCAGTGAGGCTCACGATGCGCGTACCACGCTCAACACCGGTGCCCAACAGGTGGGCACGGGGACTGCTGCGATTGTGATGGGCAGCCGTGGCGCTACAGGAAAAAGAGAGGCATAGCATGACCCGCGTTTATGCGCAGCAAGGCGATACCGTAGACGCGATCTGTTTTCGCTACTATGGCCGCACCCAACAGGTTACCGAACAGGTTTACGCGGCCAATACTGGACTGGCGGAGGCCGGACCGCTGTTGCCGCACGGCTGGCCGATTGATCTCCCGGCATTACCGGACGCGCCCACGCGCGAAACCATTCACCTTTGGGACTGAATCATGCTGAGTACGGAGCGCATTAGTGCGTTTATCACCTACGCCATCGCCGTGGTGATGGGCTGGCTTGGCTGCTGGGATCTGCAGGATGTGGCGACCTTGCTGGGCATGGCGCTGGGGATCGGCATGTTTCTGGTGAGCTGGTATTACCGCCGCAAAACCTACCTGCTGTTTGAGCGCGGCCGCCTGAGCGCGAGCGATTATGAATCTGCCAATCGTTAAGCGCTGTTCAATTGGTGTGGTGCTGGCGCTGGCCGCCACGCTACCGGGCTTTCCGCAGCTGCATACCTCGGTAGAAGGCCTAAAACTCATCGCGGATTATGAGGGCTGTCGCCTGAGCCCGTATCAGTGTGACGCAGGGAGATGGACGGATGGCATCGGCAATACCGCCGGCGTGGTGCCGGGCAAAAGCATCACTGAACGCCAGGCGGCGGGCACCTTTATCGCTAATGTTCTTCGCACTGAACGGGCGCTGACCGGCTGCGTGTTGGTGTCGGTGCCGCAGCACGTTTATGACGCGCTGGTGTCGTTCGCCTTCAACGTTGGCACCGGTAATGCCTGCCGCTCTACGCTGGTGAAGCTGCTGAACAGTGGTCGCTGGCGCGACGCCTGCCTGCAGCTGCCGCGCTGGGTCTACGTCAATGGCGTGATGAATTCGGGATTGAGCAATCGGCGCGGACGTGAGCTGGTGTGGTGTCTCAAGGGGGCGCAATGAACCGCATCTTGATGGCCCTGCTGGCTGCCGCGCTGCTGGCGCTGGCGCTGACCGGTTGGCGCTGGTCGGTCGCTAGCGAGACGTTGACGGATGCGCAGAAGATCATCAATACGCTGTCGGCGGGCATCGAGAGCCGCGACCGGGCGATCAGTCGTCTTGACAGCGAAAACCGGCAGAGCCAACAGCGCGAAGCCGCGCTGCGTCAACTCCAGGGCCAAGCCAGCGCGCAGGCCCTGGCCCGTGAAGCCCACATACAGAGGGAAACCGATGCGAATCCGATTTTACGTGCGTGGTCTGCCGCCGCTCTGCCTGCTGACGTTATCCGCCTGCACAGCCGTCCCGCCTTCGCCAGCGCCAGAGATTATCTGGATTGGTTGTCCGCGCGTGACAAGTTGCCCAATACCGGGCAACAACCTGCGTTCGCAGGGCGATCTGGTGGCGGATAATCGCCAGCTGGAGGCCGCACTGGTGGCCTGCGGACTGCAAATTGACATCATTAAAGAGTGCCAGGAGCAACATGATGCTGAAACCCCAACAACTTCGCCAGAAGCTGCTCGACAGCGTACCGCTGCTGCAGGCCCATCCCGATAGCCTCACGCTGCTTACCGACAGCGGACGTATCGTTTCTACCCTGGCGGCGTCGCTGTCGTTTGAATATCACTATCGGCTGAACGTGGCGATCGCGGCGTTCAGCGGTGAGATGGATGGAGTGATTGTACCGATACTCGACTGGCTGCGCGTTAATCAGCCCGACCTGATGGCGACAAAAGAGAAGCAGCGGGACGGTTTTACCTTCCAAATTCACCCCGTTAGCGACACGACCTACGATATTGCAATTGTTCTGCAGCTGAGCGAGCGCGTGCGGGTGACGCGCGACGGAACAGCGCTGTACATCGAGCACGTCGCCGAGAGCCCGCCGCCGCAAGATGACGCGCGGCCGCTGCAGCTTTATGCCCACGGTCGGTTAATCAGTGAGTATGGGACCTGAGTGAAGACGGGCTTTGAATGCGCCGCTTAGTGCGCTGATTAAAGATCTGTCTTCTGCACGATGGCCTATGAGACAGGCCGTGGCGAGGCGGCAAGGAGGCCACGTATGACGCACATCCCCTGCTTGGCGCAGTGACTTTTTGGTGGTGTATGGACAAACCAACTTAAGTAGTGCGTGCCACTTTCATTCAGCAAGATAATGCCATGAATGAACAACTCTCCGAAATCCTGCGCCTGCTGCGCAACCTGATCCGTATCGGCACCGTCGCTGAGGTGAATCTCCTTGACGGGGTATGCCGCGTGGACACGGGAAACAACACCACCGGCTGGCTGCACTGGCTGTCCGCCCGGGCGGGGAAGACCCGCTCGTGGAATGCGCCTTCAGTGGGCGAGCAGGTGATTATCTTTTGCCTCGGCGGCGAACTCGACACCGGCTTTGTGCTGCCCGGTATTTTCTCCGATGCCAACCCGGCACCGTCCGCCTCGGCCGATGCGCTGCACTGGTCATTCCCGGACGGGGCGGTGATCGAGTACGAACCGGCAAAGGGGGCGCTCAAAGCCACCGGTATCCAGACCGCCACCCTCACTGCCGCCGTGAAAGTACTGCTCGATTCCCCGCTGGTTGAATGTACTCAGCTTCTCAAAACCGCACAGCTCGAAGTGACGCAGGGCGGAAAAATGACCGGTAATGTCGAACACCGCGGCGGCACGCTCAGTTCTAACGGCGTCGCGCTGGATACCCATATCCACGGCGGCGTACAGCGCGGTGGCAGCAAAACGGATGGCCCGCAATGACCCAGACAAACTACCTTGGCATGCACCGGGAAACCGGCGAAGCGCTGACGGATATCGATCATATTCGCCAGTCAGTTAGCGACATTCTCACCACGCCGCTCGGCAGTCGTGTCATGCGCCGCCGCTATGGCTCGCTACTCTCGGCGCTGATTGACCAACCGCAAAACGCGTCGCTGCGGCTGCAGATCATGTCGGCGTGTTACGTCGCGATTTTAACGTGGGAGCCGCGCATCACGCTCACCGGCATCAACTTTGCCTCCACGTTCGACGGCAGCATGGTGGTCGAGTTGACTGGCAACCGCAGTGACACCGCGCAACCTTTTTCCTTAACTGTCCCCGTGAGCTAAAACATGGCAACCATCGACCTGAGCCAGTTACCCGCGCCCGACGTGGTGGAAACGCTGGATTACGAAACCCTGCTGGCCGAGCGCAAGGCCACGCTGATCTCGCTTTACCCGACAGAGCAACAGACGGCCATCGCGCGCACCTTGTCGTTGGAATCTGAGCCCATCGCCAAGCTGCTGGAGGAGAACGCCTATCGCGAAATCATTCTGCGTCAGCGGGTAAACGAAGCCGCCCGCGCGGTGATGGTGGCGTATGCCCAAAACACCGATTTAGATCAGCTTGGTGCGAACAATGGCGTAACGCGACTGGTGATCGCTCCCGCAGACGATCGCGCCATCCCGCCCTTGGCGGCTGTGATGGAGAGCGACGACGATTTCCGCACCCGCATCGCTGGCGCGTTCGAAGGGTTAAGCGTGGCCGGACCGGCCGGCGCGTATGAGTATCACGCGCGCAGCGCCGATGGACGCGTGTCAGATGCCTCTGCCATCAGCCCGTCGCCGGCGGTGGTCACCATCACCGTGCTGGCACGCGACGGGGACGGTACAGCACCGGCTGACCTGCTGACGGCGGTGGAGACGGCGCTCAATGACGAAAACGTGCGACCAATTGCAGATCGCGTCACCGTGCAGTCGGCCGCCATTGTGCCTTACGAGATTGAGGCCGAGCTGTTTCTCTACCCGGGGCCGGAAGCCGAGCCGATTCGTGCGGCTTCTGAAGCCAAGCTGGTGGCCTTCGTGACCACGCAAAAGCGCCTGGGCCGCGATATTCGCTTGTCGGCGCTGTATGCGGCGCTGCACGTTGAAGGCGTCCAGCGCGTTAACCTGATTAAACCGCTGGCGGATGTGGTGCTGGACAAAACGCAGGCGGCTTTTTGCACCCGCTATGCCTTACGCGTGGGGGGATCCGATGAGTGACCGCCTGCTGCCCACGGGCTCGTCGCCGCTGGAAGTGGCGGCTGCGGAGGCGCTGGCTTCAATTGATGGCCTCTCGGTGCCGCTGCGCCAGCTATGGGATCCGCAAGCCTGTCCACTCGTGCTGCTGCCGTATCTGGCATGGGCGTGGTCGGTTGATCGCTGGGACACCGCCTGGCCGGAAGCCACCAAGCGTGCGGTGGTGGCGGCGTCCCGTGCGGTGCATCAGCGTAAAGGCACCGTGGGCGCCATCCGCCGCGTAGTGGAACCGCTGGGCTACCTTATCCGCATCATTGAGTGGTGGAAGACCGGCGATGCGCCCGGTACCTTCCGCCTCGATGTGGGCGTGCTGGACTACGGCATCACCGAAGAGATGTACAACGAGCTGGAGCGGTTAATTGCTGATGCGAAGCCCTGCAGCCGCCATCTGATTGGTTTGTCGATTAACCTCGACGCGCACGGCGCCATTCCCGTGGCCGCCGCGTGCTACAGCGGTGACGCGCTCACCGTTTATCCCTATATCCCTGAGCACATCAACGCCGGAGGCCCGCTTTATGCCGGTGCCGCGGTGCATCTTATCGACCTACTGGAAGTGAGCGTATGACAACCAAATATTTTGCCCTCCTGACCAATCAGGGTGCGGCGCTGCTGGCGAACGCCGCGGCGCTGGGGACCCAAGTCAATATCTCCACCATGGCGGTGGGGGACGGTGGCGGCACGCTGCCCACGCCCGACCCGGCGCAGACGAAGCTCATCGGCGAAAAACGCCGTGCGCCGCTCAACGCGCTGTCGGTGGATGCGGCCAACAGCAGCCAGATCATCGCCGAGCAGATTATCCCGGAAGGCGAGGGCGGATTTTGGATCCGGGAGATTGGCCTGTACGACGCCAACGGCGTACTGATTGCCGTGGCCAACTGCGCCGAGACTTACAAGCCGCAGCTGGCCGAGGGCAGCGGCCGTACGCAGACCGTGCGTATGATCTTAATTGTGAACAGCACCAGCGCCGTGACGCTGAAAATCGATCCGTCTGTGGTGCTGGCAACACGGCAGTACGTGGATGACAGAGTGATTGAGGTCAGACAGTACGCCGACACGCTGCTGGCTCAGTCAAAGAAGTACGCGGACGACCAGCTCGCGCTGCATGTAAAGGCGGCAAACCCGCACGCGCAGTATCTCCTGACCGGGCAGGCGCTGGCGGAAATCAAATCCGCAGGAAAAGTTGCGCAGGCGCTCGGAAATCTCGGCATCGGTATGGGCGCGCCCCTGATTGGTTCTCCTTTCGCCTGGCCGCATGCAAAGCTGCCCAATGAGGTACTGCCTGAAATGGCGGGCATGGTGTTTCTGCGATACAACGGAACCCCCTTCGACCCCACGCTTTACCCGGCTCTCGCCCTTATTCATCCCGACTCAAAGCTGCCCGACATGCGTGGCGAGTTCATGCGCGGCGCCGACGATGGGCGCCTCGTTGATCCCGGTCGCACACTTCTGAGCGCGCAGGGCCACGCCCTGCAGCAGCACAGCCACTACATGTATACGCAGGGCGCCTTTGCGGGCAACGTATGGGCGCCGATCGACAATACCAATAACTCGCAGACCAACGGAGATTCTGCAATCGGCAACGGCACCACTGCCGGACAGTGGACAACTCAGGTAAATGGGTCGGTCGGCGTTTTTGCCGGTGAAACCCGCCCGCGTAACGTGGCATTTAACTTTGTCGTGAGGGCTTCATGATGACGGAAGTGAAAAGAACAACGCTTGGAAAAAACGGGCTGTCAATATCCGCAGGCACCCTTATGGCCTACCACTATGACGCGGCCACCGGTATTTTTTCAGGAGAGACGGAGGAGTATCTACCACCGGGCGTGGGCCTGCCCGCCAGCTCAACGGCCACACCTCCGCCTGATGCCGTCTCTGGCAAGGTCTGCGTATTTATCAGCGGTGTTTGGCAACAGGTCGAAGACCATCGGGGCGAGACGGTGTATCGCACGACAGATGGGATGGCCATCGCGGTGGACAGCGTAGGCGACTACCCAGCAGGCACTACCACACTGGCACCTGCAACCGCCTTTGACGTGTGGAACGGCAAGGCGTGGGAAACCGATCTGCAGGCGCAGCAGGCGGCGGCAGAGCGGGCCGCTGAGGCAGAGAAAGCCGAACGGATCGCGCAGGCCAGCAGCGTCTTACAGATGTGGCAGGTACAGCTGATGCTTGGCATTATCACGGACGAAGACAAAGCCGCGCTGGTAAAATGGATGAATTATATTCAGACGTTACAGGTGGTAGACACCAGCACGGCGCCAGACATCCGCTGGCCAGAAAAGCCGGTCTGATGGAAAAGCCCTGCGGGGCTTTTCTTTTTTCTTCCTCGTTTCTGACAAAGCCCCTGCGGGGCTTTTTTTATTACGGCGGGCATGTGTTTGCTCAGATTTCAGCGAACCGCAACCGCATGCACCCCCGCATCTGACCTGACATGCTGAGAACACCTTTGAACAGGAGTCCATCAGAATGTCTGATTATCATCACGGTGTCCGCGTCGTCGAAATCAACGACGGCACGCGCACTATTTCCACTCTTTCTACCGCCATTGTCGGCATGGTCTGCACCGCGCAGGATGCTGATGCGGCGACGTTTCCACTCAATACGCCGGTGCTCATCACCAATGTGCAGGGCGCCGTCGGTAAAGCTGGCGTCACCGGCACGCTTGCCGCCGCGCTGCAGGCGATTGCCGATCAGTCTCGGCCCGTGACGGTGGTGGTGCGTGTCGCGGAAGGCAAAGACGACGCCGAAACGGTGTCCAATATCATCGGTGGCACCGACGAAAATGGCCGTTACACCGGCATGAAAGCATTGCTGGCGGCACAGACGCAGCTGGACGTTAAGCCGCGCATTCTGGGCGCGCCCGGCCTCGACTCCTTAGAGGTGGCCACAGCACTGGCCAGCATTGCGCAACAGCTGCGTGCGTTCGCCTACGTTTCGGCATGGCAGTGCAAAACCATTTCAGAAGCCCGTTTGTATCGTCAGAACTTTAGCCAGCGCGAACTGATGGTCATTTGGCCTGATTTCCTCGCCTGGAACAGCACCACCAGCCAATCCTCTACCGCTTGGGCCACCGCACGCGCGCTCGGCCTGCGCGCCAAAATCGACACTGACACCGGCTGGCACAAAACGTTGTCGAACGTGGGCGTGAACGGCGTCACCGGTATTTCGGCTTCGGTATTCTGGGATCTGCAGCAGGCGGGCACCGATGCCGATCTGCTCAACGAAGCGGATGTCACCACGCTGATTCGCAAGGACGGCTTCCGCTTCTGGGGCAACCGCACCTGCAGCGACGATCCGCTGTTCCAGTTCGAAAACTACACCCGCACCGCGCAGGTGCTGGCCGATACCATGGCGGAAGCGCACATGTGGGCGGTGGATAAGCCACTCACGCCGATTCTGGTGCGGGAAATTATCGCGGGCATCAATGCCAAATTCCGTGAGCTGGTCAGCGCGGGCTATCTGCTGGGCGCGTCTGCCTGGTATGACGAAAGCGCCAACGACAAAGACAGCCTGAAAGCGGGCAAGCTCTTTATCGACTACGACTATACGCCGGTGCCGCCGCTGGAAGATTTAACCCTGCGCCAGCGCATCACCGACACCTATCTGGCGACGTTCGCCGCATCCGTAAACAGTTAAGGAGCCAGATAAATGGCACTGCCACATAAACTCAAGGCCATGAACCTTTTCAACAATGCCAACAGCTATCAAGGCGTTGTCACCTCCGTCACGCTGCCCAAGCTGGCGCGCAAGCTCGATCCCTACCGTGCGGGGGGCATGAGCGGCGCCGCCTTCATTGACAATGGTCTGGAGGATGATGCGCTGGACATCGAATGGAGCATCAGCGGCATCGATGAACTGGTGCTCTCACAGTGGGGCGCGTCTGATGTCCCGCTGCGTTTCACCGGCTCTTACCAGCGTGGCGACGCAGGGGAAGAGGTTGCGGTAGAAATTGAGGTGCGCGGAAAGCACCAGAGCTTTGACTTCGGTGAAACCAAGCAAGGCGAGGACAGCGAAACCAAGATCACCAGCAAAAACACCTATTACAAGCTGACCTTTGACGGTAAGGCGCTGATTGAAATCGACACCCTCAACATGGTGGAGAAGGTCAACGGCGTCGATCGCCTGGAACAGCGCCGTAAAAACGTCGGTTTAGTCTAACGCCCTGATGCCAGCGTCAGGCGACGCTGGCTTTCTCCTCTCCTTTGAAAAGGCAGTGAAAATGGAACAGAACGAAAACGTTGTGGTGCTGGAATCGCCTATTGTGCGTGGCGATACCGTGATGACGCAGATTGAACTGATGAAGCCAAATGCCGGAGCGCTGCGCGGTGTGCGCTTGTCCGAACTGGCGGGCTCAGACGTGGATGCCCTGCTGGTGGTGATACCGCGCATCAGCGTACCGTCGCTGACCAAAGCGGAGTGCAACACGCTGGCGCCAGCGGATTTGATTGCGCTCGCGGGCAAGGTGATCGGTTTTTTAACGGCGAAGTCGGACGAGTAGCCTGGCCGACTGACCTGACAATCAACGACCTGATGGCCGATATCGCCACGGTATTTCACTGGCCACCCTCGGAAATGTACACCATGCCGCTGGCCGACCTGTTGGATTGGCGGCATAAAGCGCTGATGCGCAGCGGAGTAAACGCAAATGAGCAATAACCCCAAAGTGCAGGTGCTGCTAGACGCGGTAGAGAAAGCCTCACTGCCGTTTAAAGCCGCTAAGCAATCCTTGCTCGGGGTGGCGGCGGATGTCCGTCAGGCGCAGGTCAGCATGCTAGGACGGAGCGAGCAGGCAAGAAGAATTGATGCCGTGCGTAAAAGCAGCGCACAACAGGCTGTTAGCCGCCCTGAACCCGATAACGCACCGTCTCAGCCATCCAGCACGCCGGTGCAAAATCTGCAAACGGCGCAGGGACGACTTAACGCCACGATGACGCGCTACCAGCGTGGGCAGGCGCTAGCAGCAAAAGTGCGCAACGTGGGAACCTCCAGCCTCGATGCGGTGAAAAAAGGCTGGCAATTGGGCGCGGCAATATTGCGCCCGGGCATCGACGCGGCACAAGCGCAGGGCGCGCCTGCTCAGGACGACAGCGCTTCCGCGTTTACTCCGCTCAGCGCGCAGTTAGACGCGCTCACTGCTACCGTTCAGGTGCCCACGCTTGTTCCCCTAAGTGATACCCGCGAGGCGCCCCCTCAAGACGCGCAGCCGTCGGCCTCTGGGCGTAATGTTCAAAACGGACGTGGGCTCACGGATACGCTTATCGTTAAAGAGCGTTCTGAGCTTGTACCGACGATGGCGGCCGACAGCGCGTCGCGCGATCGCGTCGACGCGCGGGAGCAGCCTGTTCTTAGCGACCCCAATCTGCTGCGCGTGTTTAATGCGCCGCTGCAGACGATGCCCAGCGCGCTGACGCAAACGCGTGATGATACCGGTCAACCGTTGAGTAGTCGCAACCTTGCGTTGGGTGAGCCTGCGGGCATTTCCCCTGCGTCTGCGTGGGGCGCAACGTCCAGCGATAAGCCGGAGGCAACGTCGGTTCAGCGTGCGAGCGGCAGCGCAGCAGCATCTTCTCAAAGTACGCAGGGGTCACTCAGCACCGACATCGCTGCGTTTCAATCTGCCTCACAGGCCGTGAGCATCGACCTCTACAACAACGCCGATCGCAGCCTGCGAACCTTAACCCAGAGCGCGACGCAATTACTTTTGCTGGTCGACAGCTGGGTGCAAAAAAATCCTGCGCTGGTGGCGGGTTTAGCGGACACGGCCACCACAGCATTAGTGCTGGTTGGTGCCGTGGGAGGCATTGCCCAAGCGGTGTGGCCCGCGATCGCTGGCATTAATATGCTGGTGACCGGGGCTAGCCTGCTGGGCTCCGCTTTCACGGCAGTGGGTAGCGTCGTGGCGACGGCCTTGGGTGCTATTACGCTTCCGTTTGTGGCATTGGTGGCCGCCGTGGTCGCCGGCGCTTTGCTGGTGCGTAAATATTGGGAGCCCATCAGCGCGTTTTTCAACGGGTTTGGTGAAGGGTTCACCGCCGCGATGGGGCCGATCAGCGATGCTTTTGGCGGGCTTACGCCCCTCTTCTCCGCGATCGGCAATGCCGTTACTGAACTCTGGAACGGATTCACCCAATTACTCGAACCGGTGAAATCAACCCAAACCGAACTGGCGGCGGCGGGCGACATGGGTAAAAAGTTCGGCAACATGCTGGCGGAAGCGTTGAAAATACCGAGCCAGGCGCTGGATCAACTGCGCGGCGGTATCGAGTGGGTGCTCGAAAAGCTGGGCGTTATCGACACAAAATCAGACGGGCTGAAAGAAAAAGTCACGTCGCCCGATCCGCTCGCCACCGGCGGGGCGGGCGTCAACACCAGCGGGCCGCCGGCCAGCGTTGCGTTGGGCGGCGCAGATTATAAACCCGTCAGTGCGCCCGCAGCCTCTGCGGGACCTGTGGATCAAAGCCAGAACAACTACCAGTTTGACCTCCATATGCATGAGGGTATGACAAAGGAGAATGTCGTGGCGTTAGTCAATGAATTGCAGGTGTCGGCGGATCGTAACCGCATGGCGCAGAATCGCAGCAGTATGGGATGGGGCTACGCAACATGATGATGATCTACGGCATGATGCCGTTTATACGCCAAACGCTTCCCTACAACGCATTGACGCACAACATTGAGTATCGATGGCCAACCAATGACCGCTTCGGGCTGCGTCCAACGGCGCAGTTTGCCGGACCGGGGGCCGATACGCTCGTGCTTTCGGGCGAATTGCGCCCGGAAATCACCGGCGGTGCAATTTCCCTGATGACGATTCGTTTGCTGGCCGACCAGGGGCTGGCCTGGCCGTTGATTGGCGGGAACGGGCTGATCTATGGCATGTATGTCATTGAGAAAATTAATCATGTCCACAGTGAATTTTTTCACGATGGTGCCGCCAGCAAGATTGCGTTTACCCTGGCGCTGAAGCGCGTTGATGAATCGTTCACCGCGATGTTTGGCGATCTTAAAACACAGCTGGAAGACTTAAGCGGCCGCGTGCGTGCGCTGCCGGCTAGTGTGACGTCAGCGATTGATGACGTAACGTCGATGGCAAGCGGCCTGATACCGGGCGCACAGGGAGGCGCACGATGACGGTGCAGGCGGGCAGGCGGTTCACCCCAGACTATACGCTGCGGGTGAATGATAAAAATGTAACGGCCAACGTCAAAGCGCGCCTGATTTCGCTGACGTTGACCGATAATCGCGGGTTTGAAGCCGATCAGCTCGATCTCGTGCTGGACGATGCCGACGGCACCCTTGCGCTGCCTGTGCGCGGCGCGGCAGTGATATTGAGTCTTGGCTGGCAAGGCGAGACGCTCACCGAAAAAGGCCGTTTTATCGTGGATGAAGTGGCGCATCATGGCGTGCCGGATACCCTCACGATCCGCGCGCGCAGCGCAGATTTTGGCGGTCTGCTTAATCAATCCCACTCAGAGTCGTATCATATGAAGACGCTGAGTGACATCGTGGCGCAGCTTGCCGCGCGCAACGGCCTCATCCCGAATGTCAGCAAGGAGCTGGCCAACATCGGCGTAGGCCATATCGACCAGTCGAATGAAACGGACGCACAGTTTATGACGCGTCTTGCGACGCTGTTCGGCGCGATCGCCGCCATCAAAGCAGGGCAACTGCTCTTTATGCCGCCGGGTAAAGGCGTTACGGCCAGCGGTAAGGCCATCATGCCCTTGGCGCTTACCCGGCAGGAGGCCAAGGAATACAGCTTTAGCATTGCCGATCGCAGCAACTACTCCGGCGTTTCAGCAACCTGGCTGCACACCAAAGACCCGACGCCTCACACGCTTACCATGCAGCGCAAGCCCGCGGCAGCGTCTTCGCCGACATTGACGCATCCCGCAGCGAAAAAGTCAGCATCTGATGCTACCCAAGCCAGCGGGACGCCCGATGCCGATTACCTGGCGGGAAGCAGACATAACCTTTTAGTGCTGCCAAAAATCTATCCTGACCGTGCAACCGCCATGCGTGCGGCGAAAGCAAAATGGGAAATGCTGCAGCGCGGCACCGCTGAGTTCTCTGTCACCTTGGCGCGGGGGCGTGCGGATGTCTATCCGGAAACGCCGGTGCGCGTCAGCGGCTTTAAATCGGTTATCGATACCCAGCCCTGGATTATCAAGAAAGTGACGCACAATCTCAGCGCTGCGGGATATACCACCAAACTCGATTTAGAGATGGATATATCAGGTCGGGAGTTTTCTCTGGAGAGTGATAGTCTTAAGGCTAAATAAGATTCACTAATTGTGAATTAAATTGCTATTTTTGAAGTGTTGCCGTATTAAGTATGAATGCTTATACGGAGAAAATACCCATGATGCATTGCCCACTTTGCCAGGCCGCTGCGCACGCGAAAAGCAGCCGATACATATCGAAAGAGACCAAAGAGCGTTATCACCAGTGCACTAACATCAACTGTAGCTGCACGTTCAAAACGCATGAATCCGTGGCGGCCATGATCGTTAGCCCCGGTGCGGTGAGTAAAGTGGACGAGCACCCCAAGCAGCGTTAACGCGCAGTGTTTAACAAAAAACCACCGTAATCGCGGTGGTTTTTTTTATCCGGGCAAGGATGACCAAGCGGTAGCGAGAGAGTGAATAAGAAAAATTGATCGCCATTTTATCGCCATCGTAAAACCTGCAAACAAAAAAGCCACCGTGAAAGGTGGCTTAAGTGCATGATAATAATCACTAAATTTGGTGGCCCCTGCTGGGTTTGAACCAGCGACCAAGCGATTATGAGTCGCCTGCTCTAACCGCTGAGCTAAGGGGCCAGCGGAGCGAGGATTATAGAGTATCTGGGGGAGGCGATCCAGCGTTCAGCAATTGGTTGGTGAAAATTAACGCAGTTGGTGAGCCCTTGATCTTTCAGCAGAAAAAGGCCATTTCCTGCCACTAAAAGCTCGCAGAGAGGGTTTTTAAGACAAGGCTGGCGTTTGCAGTCCGCGCAGCGGAAACCGGGCGCCGTACGTTGCAGACCGCGCTGCTGGGATTGCCTGATGCGTGGGGTTCAGAACGCCGCGCGCACCCCGGACTGGCATGCCTAAGCGGGAATCGCTATGCTTTCAGCGGTTAACGCGGGCAGGGCGGGATGACGCGGCACGCTCGCGCAGGAATAAAGGAAAGAGCATGAGTGAGCACGAAATACGCGATATCATCGCGCCTGATTTGCAGGTGCTGTTTTGCGGCATCAATCCGGGGAAATCGTCAGCGCACACCGGCTTTCACTTTGCGCACCCGGGCAACCGATTTTGGAAAGTGATCCATCAGGCGGGATTTACCCAGGAACAACTGAAACCCGAGCAGGAGCAGCGTCTGCTGGAAACGGGATGCGGTATCACCATGTTGGTTGAACGGCCGACCATACAGGCGAGCGAATTGGCGGGTACAGAACTGCGCGACGGCGGGGCGAGGCTGCGTGAGAAGATCGCGCACTATCAGCCGCGGGCGCTGGCGGTATTGGGCAAAGAGGCGTTTCAGAAAGCGTTTCGTCAGCGCAATGTGGCGTGGGGCGAGCAGCCGGAGCGGCTGGATGTAACGCGGCTATGGGTGCTGCCAAATCCCAGCGGTCTGAATCGCGCCACGCTCGACGAGATGGTGGCGGCGTATCGGCAGCTCTATCTGGCGTTGAACCCGTCAGCGTGAACGCCCATTTCAAACAATAAAAAAACCCCGGCGAGCCGGGGTTTTTTGTTTCGACGCAATGATTAATCGTCGAGGAAGCTACGCAGCACTTCCGAGCGGCTCGGGTGGCGCAGCTTACGCAGCGCTTTGGCTTCGATCTGACGAATACGCTCACGCGTCACGTCAAACTGTTTGCCCACCTCTTCCAACGTGTGGTCGGTGTTCATATCGATACCGAAACGCATACGCAGCACTTTCGCTTCGCGCGCGGTCAGGCCGGCCAGCACGTCATGCGTTGCAGAGCGCAGGCTTTCTGACGTTGCGGAGTCCAGCGGCAGCTCCAGCGTGGTGTCCTCGATGAAATCGCCCAGATGCGAATCTTCATCATCGCCAATAGGCGTCTCCATGGAGATAGGCTCTTTGGCGATTTTCAACACCTTGCGGATCTTATCTTCCGGCATCAGCATACGCTCGGCCAGCTCTTCAGGGGTTGGCTCGCGGCCCATCTCCTGCAGCATCTGACGCGAAATACGGTTGAGCTTGTTAATGGTCTCAATCATATGCACCGGAATACGGATGGTGCGCGCCTGGTCGGCGATAGAGCGGGTAATCGCCTGACGGATCCACCACGTGGCGTAGGTCGAGAACTTGTAACCGCGGCGGTATTCAAACTTATCAACCGCCTTCATCAAGCCGATGTTGCCTTCCTGAATCAGGTCCAGGAACTGCAGACCACGGTTGGTGTATTTCTTCGCGATTGAGATCACCAGACGCAAGTTCGCCTCAACCATCTCTTTCTTCGCACGACGCGCTTTGGCTTCGCCGATAGACATACGACGGTTGATATCTTTTACCTGCTCGATGGTTAAGCCGGTCTCTTCTTCGATCTGCAGCAGTTTCTGCAGCGAACGCATCACATCTTCTTCCACTTCCTGCAGCTTTTCAGACCACGGCTTGTTCATGGCCAGCGCGGCTTTGAACCAGCTCTCACTGGTTTCGTTACCCGTGAACAGGGTGATGAAGTTTTTCTTCGGCATTTTGCACAGTTCAACGCACAGCTTCATGATCAGGCGCTCTTGCGTACGCACGCGCTCCATCATTTCACGCATGTTGTTGACCAGGTAATCGAATTGCTTCGGTACCAGGCGGAACTGCTTAAACACTTCAGACAGGTTATTGATCTCGGCAACCGCATCAGCATGGCTGCGGCCTTTGGCTTTAATGACCGTGCGCGTGGTTTCATACTGCGTGCGCAGATCGCCAAATTTCTCGCGCGCCAGTTCCGGATCGATAGAGTTATCATCGTCGGAGCTGTCGTCGTCGCTCTCTTCGTCCTCTTCTTCCTCATCGTCACGATCTTCTTCAGACAGTTCGGAACCGACGTGAGTCGCGGTAGGCGCAACGTCTTCCTGCGCGTTAGGATCAACAAAGCCGGTGATCAGATCGGACAGGCGTGATTCGCCCGCCTCAACGCGATCGTATTGATCGAGCAGATAGGTAATGGCTTCCGGATATTCGGCAACGGAACATTGAACCTGGTTGATACCGTCTTCGATGCGCTTAGCGATGTCGATTTCACCTTCGCGCGTCAGCAGTTCAACGGTACCCATTTCGCGCATGTACATGCGCACCGGGTCAGTGGTACGGCCAATTTCTGACTCAACGCTCGACAGCACCTGCGCGGCAGCTTCCGCGGCATCTTCGTCGGTATCGGTGCTGTTCTCATTCAGCATCAGATCATCGGCATCCGGGGCTTCTTCAACCACCTGAATGCCCATATCGTTAATCATCTGGATGATGTCTTCGATCTGATCGGAGTCGACGATATCTTCCGGCAGATGGTCATTGACCTCAGCATAGGTCAGATAGCCTTGCTCCTTACCACGGGTGACAAGCAGCTTAAGCTGTGACTGCGGGTTTTGCTCCATAAGACGGTATCCACACTTCTGTTAATTAGATTGGTGTTGGTCGGCAGCGAGCCAACTATAACAGTGAAGGCGTTGTGTTTTTGCCGCTGCCCTCATCGCGGCCAGGGCTCTTGCCCTTCATATATCGGCACTTAAGCCGCTTGGATGCTGTGCGGACTTGGCGATATTGCCGCCGGTCCTGAATATCAATGTTCGTTCCGGTCTCGCTTACTGCGCCGGAAATGCAGAACAGCGCCATAGCGCTGACCTGCGAAAAGCTTATTTCTTCGCTAATGCCTGACTGAGCGCCCAGAACTCCCGCCGTTCAGCAGCGCTAAGGCCTTCGGTGCGGTCGCGCGCCAGAAGCGCTTCGAGTCGCTGTTCCAGCGCGGAGTCATACAGGCTGGCCAATGAATCCTGAAATACCGCTTCGGCCTCTTCATCCACGATCATGTGGTTCCACGTGGCCAGGGTTTCAAGTGGCTGGCTAAATTCTGTTCCGCGATATAACTCTAGTAGCTGTCCCGTCGTCAGGCCAGGATTCTCGGTACAGCGCTGCACCAGCTCGACAAAAAGCGGTAATCCGGCCAGTTTTGACTGCTCAAGTCCTTCAAGTGTAGGAACAATGGCGGCAAAGTGCGGATTTTGTACCAGCAGCGCAATCAGCACGCGCATGGTGGTGCGTTTCAACGGCGGTGCCGTTGGTGCTGCGCCGCTTTCTGCCAGCTTCGGCATCAGCTTGTCTAACTGATTATCGTCCAGAATGCCGAGTTTAATACCCAGCGTTTGTCTCATATAAATACGCAGCGTTTCGCCGGGAATTTGACTGATCAGCGGCAGCGCCAGCGTGGCCAGCTTGGTTTTCCCGTCGCGCGTGCTCAGGTCCACCTGCGGCATCAGGCTATCAAACAGAAACGTGGAGAGCGGCATAGCCTGCTCCATTCGCGCTTCGAAGGCTGTTTTGCCCTCTTTACGCACCAGCGTATCTGGGTCTTCGCCGTCAGGTAAAAACATAAAGCGTAGCTGACGGCCATCGTTCATGTACGGCAGTGCGGTTTCCAGCGCGCGCCATGCGGCCTCGCGCCCGGCTCGATCGCCGTCGTAACAGCAAATGACGTTATCGGTAGAGCGAAACAGCAGCTGAATATGCTCCGCGGTGGTCGAGGTGCCGAGTGACGCAACGGCGTAATCAATGTCGAACTGCGCCAGCGCCACCACATCCATATACCCTTCCACCACCAGCAGTCGCGCCGGCTGAGGATGGTTTTTGTGCGCCTCATATAGACCATAGAGCTGACGGCCTTTATGAAAAATCGGCGTTTCAGGGGAGTTCAGGTATTTGGGCGTATCATTGCCCAGTACGCGTCCACCAAAGCCAATAACGCGCCCACGCTTATCGCGAATAGGAAACATCACGCGGTCGCGGAAACGATCGTAAGTACGGCCTGAATCGTTCGTTACCAGCATACCCGCTTCCATCAGCGATTCGCGGTCTTCTTTCTGCTGGCCAAAGCGCTTGAGCACGTTGTCCCATCCGGCAGGCGCATAGCCAATCGCAAAGCGATCGATGACGTCCTGGCTCAGTCCGCGCGTGGCAAGATACTGCTGTGCCGACCGCGCTTGCGGATTGCGCAGACTTTGCTGATAAAATCCGTCGAGGCCTTCCAGCAGCTGATAGAGACTTTGGCGCTGATGGCGCTCCATCGGGCTCGGGCCGTTGCCCGCTTCATACGGCACGTCTAAGCCGTGAAGCGTGGCCAGCTCCTCAACGCTTTCAACAAATTCCAGACGATCGTGATTCATCAGGAAGTCGATGGCATTGCCTTTGGCGCCACAGCCGAAGCAGTAGTAAAACTGTTTTTCGCCGCTTACGGTGAAAGAGGGCGTTTTTTCGTTATGGAAAGGACAGCACGCGTGATAGTTCTTGCCTTGCTTCTTCAGCTTTACGCGGGCATCGATCAGATCCACGATGTCCGTGCGGGCAAGTAAATCATTGATAAAAACGCGTGGAATTCGTCCAGCCATATGCCCCGGTTTTTCAGCTCATAAACGGCAACAAGCCGCGCTTCCTTTCGGAAAGCACGGCCTCTTACTTGACTCTGTCTGCGTTTAACACGCGCCGGAAGCGAACTTCCGAGAGAAATTAGTACAGACGAGTGCGGCGTGCGTTTTCGCGAGCCAGTTTCTTGGCGTGACGCTTAACTGCAGACGCTTTAGCGCGCTTACGCTCGGTCGTTGGTTTTTCATAAAACTCACGACGACGAACTTCAGCCAGAACGCCTGCTTTCTCGCAAGAACGCTTGAAGCGACGCAGTGCTACGTCGAATGGCTCGTTTTCACGTACTTTAATTACCGGCATGTAACTCTCACCTCGATAAAATCGGTTTTTCTGCTGACTGCGGCGTCAGCACATTTCAAAATGGTGCAGCATTTTACTCCAACCGCAGCTGGCTTGTAAAGCACCATGGACAATTTAGAACCAACAGGGGCGTGTGCCGTTGCGGCTGCCGGTTTTTTCAGGCCGTGGAGTATAGCGCACTCTTTATGCGACACAAAAACACTTTTTCAGATGCAAAGTGTCTCAGGCGTGATTGGGCTTGTGCTACACTGCGCGCCGCAAGAAGAGGGTGATAAAGCTATGCGAGTTCTGGGTATTGAAACGTCCTGCGATGAAACCGGCATCGCGATTTATGACGATGCGTCCGGTCTGCTGGCGAATCAATTATACAGCCAGGTGAAATTGCACGCCGATTACGGCGGCGTGGTGCCAGAGCTGGCATCGCGCGACCACGTGCGGAAAACCGTGCCGTTGATTCAGGCTGCACTGAAAGAAGCGGGGTTACAGGCGGGGGATATTGATGCCGTGGCCTACACCGCCGGCCCTGGCCTTGTGGGCGCGCTGTTGGTGGGCGCGACGGTAGGGCGGGCGCTGGCCTTTGCGTGGAACGTGCCTGCCGTGCCGGTGCACCATATGGAAGGCCACCTGCTGGCACCCATGCTGGAAGAGAATCCGCCCGCCTTTCCGTTTGTTGCGCTGTTGGTGTCTGGCGGGCACACGCAGTTAATCAGCGTGACCGGCATCGGTGAATATACGCTGTTAGGCGAATCCATCGATGATGCGGCCGGAGAAGCGTTCGATAAAACCGCCAAGCTGCTGGGATTGGATTATCCGGGCGGGCCGATGCTATCGCGTATGGCGCAGCAGGGTACGCCGGGCCGCTTCCGCTTCCCGCGGCCCATGACCGATCGGCCAGGGCTGGATTTTAGCTTCTCAGGGTTAAAAACGTTTGCCGCCAATACCATTCGCGAGCACGCGGGGGATGAGCAGGCGCGCGCCGACATCGCGCGGGCTTTTGAAGATGCCGTGGTGGATACGCTGATGATCAAGTGCAAGCGCGCGCTGGAGCAAACCGGATTTACGCGGCTGGTGATTGCCGGTGGCGTCAGCGCCAACCGCACGTTGCGCGAGCGCATGGCAGAGATGATGCAGACGCGTCACGGTGAAGTCTTCTACGCGCGCCCTGAGTTTTGTACCGATAACGGCGCGATGATCGCCTATGCGGGCATGGTGCGTTTAAAAGGCGGTACGCGCGGTGAGCTGGGCGTCAGCGTGCGGCCTCGCTGGCCGCTGGCAGAGTTGCCCGCCATCTAATAAAAAAACCGGCCTCGCGCCGGTTTTTTTTATTTCTTTTTCCGCTTCCAGATTTTGCTTTCCTGGCCGCGCCACAGGCGCTGGATGTTGTCGTGGTGGCGTAACAGAATCAAACACGACAGCATCGAAACCGGAAAAGTAAACTGCGGCTTGAACCACCACACGTAGAAGGGCGCAATCAACGCGCTGACGATCGCACCCAGCGACGAGTAGCCGCTTAGCAGCACCGTCAGCAGCCAGGTGCCGGTCATCAAACCGGTTAAATCCCAGCCGATAGGTGCGATGGCGCCAAACGCCGTGGCAACACCTTTCCCGCCGCGAAAACGAAAGAAGACCGGATAAATATGGCCGAGGCAGGCGGCAATCGCGGTCAAGCCGAGGTACATTGGCGTCACGTGCAGGAGATAAGCGATCCACACCGGCAGCATGCCTTTGGCAACGTCAAAAACCAGCACGGCTGCCGCTGCCGCTTTGCCGCCCAGACGCAGCACGTTGGTGGCACCTGGATTACCCGAACCGGCCGTGCGGGGATCAGGTAAGCCCGCGAGTTTGCACACCAAAATCGCACTGGATATCGAGCCGCAAAGATACGCGAAAATAATCATACCAAGCGCGATAGCACTCATAGCGTCGTACCGTTCCTTTTGGGTCGTTTTGTTAGCACTAAGCGTGGATAATACGCACAATCCGCCGGAAGTGGTATCCGGCCTGGCTAAAAACAGAGACTGACATCATGGATATCGTATTTATAGAGCAACTCACCGTTTTCACCACCATTGGCGTTTACGACTGGGAGCAGGGCATGCAGCAGAAGCTGGTGCTCGATGTCGAAATGGCGTGGGATAATCGTCGCGCCGCCGCCAGTGACGATGTGAACGATTGTCTGAGCTATGCCGATGTCACTGACGCCATTCTCGACCACCTGCAAGGTCAGCGTTTCGCCTTGGTTGAACGCGTGGCGGAAGAAATCGCCGATCTGTTGATGAACCGTTTCAAAACGCCCGGTGTGCGTATAAAGGTAGGAAAACCGGGGGCTGTGGCTCAGGCAGCCACCGTGGGCGTGCGTATTGAGCGCGGGACTATTCCTAAATAAACTTTCCGTGATTGCCATCACAATGAAACCAAACCAAATTAGGGTGGGTCTCACAACGAGGCCGCTGCGCCAAACGGTGCGAAGTGACCGAAATCCTTAAGGTTTCCTTCAGCGAGGCGTAGGCATAATTTCAGGCGGTAGCTGAGTGCGACCGCCTTTTTACTGTTTAAAACGGATAGGGGAATATTTTGATGGCAGACATTCATCAGCTTTGGGTTGCTGCAATCCTCGGGGTTGTGGAGGGCCTTACGGAGTTCCTGCCGGTCTCTTCCACGGGGCACATGATCATTGTTGGCCACCTGCTGGGGTTTGAGGGCGACAAGGCGGAAACCTTTGAGGTAGTGATTCAGCTGGGATCGATTCTGGCGGTTGTGGTGATGTTTTGGCGCCGTTTGTTTGGGCTGATTGGCATTCATTTTGGCCAGGAGCGGCATGAAGGCGTCGGCACGGGCAAGCTGACCCTGATTCATATCCTGCTTGGCATGGTACCGGCGGTGGTGATTGGCCTGTTACTGCACGATAAAATCAAAACGCTGTTTAATCCGATTAACGTCATGTATGCGCTGGTGGTTGGCGGTGTGCTGCTGCTGGTAGCGGAATTTCTCAAGCCCAAGCAGCCTAAAGCGGTGGGTGTGGATGACATCACGTACCGTCAGGCGTTTATGATTGGCTGCTTCCAGTGTCTGGCACTTTGGCCCGGCTTCTCGCGTTCGGGTGCGACCATCTCCGGTGGGATGCTGATGGGCGTGAGCCGCTATGCGGCCTCTGAATTCTCCTTCATTCTGGCGGTGCCGATGATGATAGGCGCCACCGGGCTGGATCTCTACAAGAGCATGGGGTTCCTCACCCGAGAAGATTTCCCGATGTTCGCCGTGGGCTTCATCACCGCGTTTGTGGTGGCACTGCTGGCCATCAAAGTCTTCCTTGAACTGATCAAACGTATCTCGTTTGTTTCGTTCGCGATTTACCGTTTTATCGTCGCGGCTGCGGTGTACGCCATCTTTATGTAATCACGGCGCGCGGTCCGTTAATCGGGCCGCGCGTTCAGCAAACCTTCCTGTACGCGGGCAATCCGGCGTCGCGTTAACTCCTCTCGTACCGCAGCACCTTTAAAGCCTGCTTCGACCACCGCTTTTGTCGGCACCGCCTGCGCCAGCGCGAATGCCTCACGCAGATAATCGCCTTGCGGATACGCGTTGCTCTCCATGCCTGCGCGACCGCGCGCGTCGGCTTCACTGACCCGCGCCATTTTTTCGACCCGATCCGGTTTACGCCACGCATCAAGGCGATCAAACAGCGTCACCAAGGCCTCCGCCGACATGCGCTCAATGGTGTGCACCATATCGTGAAACTCGGTGACCAGCAGGGCGAAATCGCGGACTTGGTTCGGCACGCGCAGGCGCTGGCACAGGGCTTCCACGATCGGCACGCCGGCAAGGCCATGACCATGATGGCTTGGCCATTTTTCCGGCGGCGTCAGTGCCTTACCCACATCGTGAAACAGCGTGGCGAACCGGACATCCAGCGCGTCGGAAAGGGCGGCAGACATCATCAGCGTCATCAGCGTATGTACGCCGGTATCGATCTCCGGATGCCATTTAGCCGGCGCAGGAATGCCATACAGTCGATCAAGTTCGGGGAAAAGCACCTGCAGTGCGCCGCAGTCGCGCAGCACCTGAAAGTAAACGTGAGGATTGCGCGTCAGCAGGGCGTTTTCCGTCTCTTTCCACACCCGTTCGGCCGTGAGATGCGCCAATTCACCGCTCGCCGACATGGCGCGCATTAGCGCCATCGTCTCTTCGGCCACGCGGAAGTTGAGGTGGGCAAAACGGGCGGCAAAGCGTGCCACGCGCAGCACGCGCAGGGGATCCTCATTGAACGCGGGCGACACGTGCCGCAGCGTGCGGGAGGCCAAATCTCGCTGACCCTGCCAGGGATCGATGAGCGTACCGTCGCTGGCTTGGGCGATGGCATTGATGGTGAGATCGCGGCGCTGCAAATCCTGCTCCAGCGTCACATCCGGCGCAAACTGCGTCACAAAGCCGGTGTAGCCTTTGCCACTTTTGCGTTCGGTACGCGCCAGCGCGTACTCTTCGCGGCTTTGCGGGTGTAAGAATACCGGAAAATCACGGCCCACTTGCTGAAAGCCCTGCTGCAGCATGGCATCAGGTGTGGCACCCACCACGACCCAATCCCGGTCTTTTACCGGTAGGCGCAGTAAGGCATCGCGCACTGCACCACCGACCAGAAACGTCTTCACTTACCCACTCCAGAGATCAATTAACCTTGCGCGACGCGCGCACATGAAACGTTAATTGTTACACATTTTGGCTAACAATCGGACACGACAAAAGGGGCATCTTGCGATACCCCTGAAGAAACAAACGGATCAGTGCAGTAGGTTAGTTCATCCAGCGATCGTTTTTCTTACGACGTGGCACCATATGCGGTAGCAGCAGACCAAGTAGCAGACCGACGCCGAGCACGCCGCCGCCGTACATAAACCACTGCATGATAATGGTGCGTTGCTTGTCATCCAGCTGAACGTTGGCCGCGCTCACTTTTTTCTGCGCCACAATCAGCTCATTTTTCAGCTTTTGGTTCTGGGCTTTCAGGCCATCGATGGTGCCATCGCTGTTGGCGACTTTACTCTGCATTTCAGCGGTGCGCTGGTTCCAGCTGTTATCAATGTTGGCCAGCTTGGCGGTCAGATCTTTCACCTGCTGTTCCAACTGCGGCACGCGCGTGCGCAGGCTGGGTTCGGCACTGAGCTGTGACAGGGGGATCCAGTTTGTTTTGCCTTCTGCATCGCGGATCTGGGCGTACTGGGAGTCGTTGTTAACCTGAAGCAGCGTGACTTGTTCGCCGGCGTTAAGCTTGCCCACTAAGCGGTATTGATCGCCGGGACCGCTTCGCACCCACGTTGATAATTCATCGGAGATATAGCGTTTTTCATCAGCGGCGTGAGCAGGCGCGAAGGCACTAAAAGCCAGCAAGGCAAGGGCGGCGAGCGTGATTTTTTTCATTCGATATCGTTTTTCTTCATGGCTTAAAATTACTGGCACAGTCTGGGGACGCTTCTCAAAAATCTGAATGGGAACTATCCTGGTCTCAATCCGGTGCGATAAGGTCCGTAAAAGCACAAGAAAGCCGAGACAGGGGGCTTTCGGTGCTTTACTCTCGCCAGATTAACCTACTCAGTGCCAGCAGCGTATTAAATAAAAAATTATGACCATTGAAATCGAATTAAAGTTCATTGCCACGCCCGCCGCCGCCGAAAAATTGGCTGAGGCGCTTGCCGCCTGGCCCCATCAGCACAGCGCAGCGCGCGCGCTCACTAACCTCTATTTTGAAACCGAGGATAATCAACTGCGTCGCTGGGACATGGGACTGCGCATTCGTGGTGTGGGTGAACAGTACGAAATGACCTTAAAAACCGCCGGCAAAACGGTGGGCGGACTGCATCAGCGGCCGGAATACAATGTCCCACTTTCAGCCCCCGAGCTGGACATCAGCCTGTTACCGCAGGACGTCTGGCCGCAGGGAACCGATCTGCACGCGCTGCAGCCGCGCCTCAAGCCCTTATTCAGTACCCATTTCCAGCGTGAAACCTGGGTCGTTACCGTTGAGGAAAGCGAAATCGAAGTAGCGTTTGATCGCGGTGAGGTTGCGGCGGGAGAGCGCAGTGAGCCGTTGTATGAAGTGGAACTGGAGCTTAAGCAGGGGCAGCGCGCCACGATGCTGAAATTTGCCGGGGAGCTCATTGCGCTGGGCGGACTGCGCCTGGGAAGCCTGAGTAAAGCGGCGCGCGGCTATCAATTGGCACAGGGCTCGGAAGTCAATCCGGTACGTGCCCTGCCGCTGCAGAAAGCGGCTGCCAAAGCCACGGTGGAGCAGGGCATGGTTACTGCTCTGACCGCCGGGCTGACACATTGGCAGTATCATGAAGAGGCGTGGCTGCGCGGCAATGCCCAGGCAAAAGAGGGCGTTGCTGAGGCGCTGGAGACGCTGCGCCAGGCCTTTTCCCTGTTTGGTGCGCTGGTACCGCGTAAAGCCAGCAGCGAAATTCGGCAGAAATTACTGCTTGTCGAAGAGCAACTGGCAGAACACGCGTTAACGGCGGAACAGCTCTGTTTCTCCGCAAATGCCGTCGAAGCGCAGCTCGCCCTGACGCATTGGCTGGTTGAATCCCAGTGGCAAAACTGGCTGGATGAAAAAAGCAAAAACAAGCTGCAGGGATCGTTTAAGCGCTTCAGTGACATCATGCTAAGCCGCATTGCGGCCGATCTCAAAGAGACCTTCATCGGCGTGCAGCTGTTTAATGAGTTTCAGGATAAAGCCACGCGGCTGCACCGCCAGCTGCTGGCCGTACACCTGCTGGCAGGCGCATATCCGTCGGAAGACGTCAACGCCTGGCTCGCGGGCTGGCAGGAATTGCAATGGGCCATACGTGAACAGCAGACGCAGGGCTTAGTCCAGCTGGTTAACCTGGCGGCTCGACAGGCGCCATTTTGGTTAAACAGCGGTAGCCCACGCTAACGACTCCGCACAAGCGAATCCGAGGGGCAAGATGGTGTTACCCATACCCGCGCTGATGCAGGCGCAGCTTAACCACGTGGCCGAACGCCTTGATATACCGGTTGCGGCATTGACGTCCGAACAGGCGGGCGTGCTGGCATTCAGTGACTTTGTGGTCGATAACCTGCAGCAGCATCCTGAATGGTGGACGCAGCTTCAGCAGCATACGCCCCACGTTAACGAGTGGCAGCACTATGGCGCATGGCTCAACGCGCAGCTGCAGGATGTGGATACGGAAGCCGCGCTGATGCGCGCGCTGCGGCTCTTCCGGCGGCATATGCTGGTGCGCATTGCCTGGATGCAGACGCTACAACACGCCACCACAGAGCAGAGCCTGACGCAGCTCAGCACGCTGGCCGAAACGCTCATTGCCGCAGCCCGCGATTGGGTTTGGCAGGATTGCTGCCGCGATTTTGGCACCCCCTGCAATGACGCGGGAGAAGCGCAACCCATGCTGATTCTCGGCATGGGCAAACTCGGTGGCGGCGAACTCAATTTTTCCTCGGATATCGATCTCATTTTTGCCTGGCCCGAAAACGGCGTGACGCGCGGTGGACGACGCGAACTGGACAATGCCCAATTTTTTACGCGCATGGGCCAGCGGCTGATAAAAGTGCTGGATCAACCTACGCTGGACGGGTTTGTCTACCGCGTGGATATGCGTTTGCGGCCCTTCGGCGACAGCGGGCCGCTGGTGTTGAGCTTTGCCGCGCTGGAAGATTATTACCAGGAGCAGGGGCGCGACTGGGAGCGTTATGCGATGGTGAAAGCGCGCCTCATGGGTGACGATCAGGGAAGGTGGAGCCAGGAGTTGCAGCAAATGCTGCGACCCTTTGTCTACCGCCGCTATATCGACTTCAGCGTCATTCAATCGCTGCGGAACATGAAAGGGATGATTGCGCGCGAGGTCCGTCGGCGCGGCCTGAAGGACAACATTAAGCTCGGCGCCGGAGGCATCCGCGAAACGGAATTTATCGTGCAGGTCTTCCAGCTAATTCGAGGTGGACGTGAGCGCTCACTACAGCTGCGATCGCTACTGCCGACGCTCAGCGCAATTGGCGAACTCGGATTGTTGAGCGCAGAGCAGATTACGCACTTGCACAGCGCCTACCTCTTTTTACGACGGCTGGAGAACTTGCTGCAGAGCATCAACGATCAGCAGACGCAAACGCTGCCGGAAGATCCGCTCGATCGCCAGCGACTGGCTTGGGCGATGGGCGCCACCGACTGGGAGAGTTTGGTTACGCAGCTTGCTCAGCACATGGCGGGCGTGCGCCGTATTTTTGACGAGCTGATTGGCGATGACGCGCCGGATGTGGACGATCAGCCGCAGCTGGCTGAGTTTGCTGCCCTGTGGCATGACACACTGGAAGAAGAGGATGTCACGCCGGTGGTACCGCAGCTGGAGGAAACCGCGCGCCACGCGCTGTATAACACCCTGCGTGATTTCCGTCAGGATGTGGGACGTCGCACCGTGGGGCCGCGCGGCCGGATGGCGCTTGATCAGCTGATGCCGCGCTTGCTCAGTGAAGTGTGCCTGCGTGCGGATGCCGATATTGTCCTGGGGCGCCTGACGCCGCTACTGCTGGGCGTGCTGACGCGCAGTACCTATCTGGAATTGCTGACGGAATATCACGGTGCGCTGCGGCACCTGATTCGCCTGTGCGCCGCCTCTCCGATGATCGCCAGCCAGCTTGCCCGCTATCCTTTATTGCTGGATGAACTGCTCGATCCGGCCACGCTTTACCAGCCCACGGCCACCGATGCCTACCGCGATGAGCTCCGTCAATATCTGCTGCGTATCCCGGCCGAGGATGAAGAGCAGCAGCTGGAAGCCTTGCGCCAGTTTAAGCAGGCGCAACTGTTGCGCATTGCCGCTGCGGACATCGCTGAAACGCTGCCGGTGATGAAAGTAAGCGACCACTTAACATGGCTGGCGGAAGCGATTATTGAGTCGGTGGTACAGCAGGCGTGGCAAATGATGGTGCAGCGCTATGGTCGACCTTCTCACCTTACGCAGGATAATGAGCGCGGCTTTGCCGTCATTGGTTACGGCAAACTCGGCGGCTGGGAGTTGGGCTACAGTTCGGATTTAGATTTGGTGTTTCTGCACGACTGTCCGGCTGAGGCCGAAACCGACGGCGAACGCGTTATTGATGGTCGGCAGTTCTATCTTCGTCTTGCCCAGCGCATCATGCATCTTTTCAGCACGCGGACGTCATCCGGTACTTTGTATGAAGTCGACGCGCGGCTGCGCCCCTCTGGCGCGGCGGGTATGCTGGTCAGCACGTTTGCGGCGTTTGAGGATTATCAGCGCAATGAAGCGTGGACGTGGGAACATCAGGCGCTGGTACGCGCACGTATCGTCTATGGTGAACCCGCCTTAGGTGAGCGATTTAATCTGATTCGTCACCACATTCTCTCTCTGCCGCGAACGCCGGATACGCTGCAAAGCGCGGTGCGCGAGATGCGCGAAAAAATGCGTGCGCATCTCAGCAACAAGCATAAAGGGCGCTGGGAGATCAAAACCGATGAAGGCGGCATTACCGATATCGAATTTATCGCGCAATATCTGGTACTGCGTTACGCAGTGGAACAGCCGGCGTTAACACGTTGGTCAGATAACGTGCGTATTTTTGAGCTCATGGCGCGTCATCACATTATGACGGATGACGAAGCGCAGGCGCTGACGCATGCCTACGTCACGCTGCGTGACGCCTTGCATCACTTGGCGCTGCAGGCGATGCCGGGGCACGTCGAGCCTGCGCGCTTTGCCGCTGAGCGTGACGCGGTAAAGCAGAGCTGGCAGCGCTGGTTAGGCCGCAGCGAAAACGCGCCACCCGGCGCGTAATCATCCCTTTGGGCAGCATGCACCCGCGCACTGGGCTGTGCAGCTGCGGCTCGCAGTCTGCAGGGGGTATGTTATTATCCGCGCATTATTTTGACTGTTGTCTGGAGTCGTTGGAATGAAAGTTACCCTGCCCGCTTTTGGCAAAGCCCGCGTGCTGGTGGTTGGCGATGTCATGTTAGATCGCTATTGGTATGGTCCCACCAGCCGTATTTCGCCTGAAGCGCCGGTGCCGGTTGTAAAAGTCGACACCATTGAGGAACGCCCCGGCGGTGCCGCCAACGTGGCGATGAACATTGCTGCGCTGGGTGCCGCCTCGCGTTTAATTGGCCTGACTGGCGAAGACGATGCCGCGCGCGTGTTGAGTGAAACCCTTGATAACGTGAACGTGGAGTGTGATTTCGTGGCGGTGAAAACGCATCCCACGATCACCAAGCTGCGGGTGCTGTCCCGTAATCAGCAGCTTATTCGCCTCGATTTCGAAGAAGGCTTTGAGCAGGTTGATCCTGAACCGTTGCACGATCGCCTCCGGCAGTCGCTGGCGCAGACAGGTGCGCTGGTGCTGTCTGACTATGCCAAGGGCGCCTTAAACAGCGTGCAGACCATGATTCAACTGGCACGTGAAGCGAAGGTGCCTGTACTCATCGATCCCAAAGGCACTGATTTCGAACGCTATCGCGGTGCGACCTTGCTAACGCCTAATTTGTCTGAGTTCGAGGCGGTGGTAGGCAAGTGTAAATCGGAAGAAGAGATTGTGAGCCGTGGGATGCAGGTCATCGCTGATTATGACCTCTCTGCACTGCTGGTTACGCGTTCGGAAAACGGCATGACGCTGCTTCAGCCCGGTAAAGCGCCACTGCATTTACCCACGCAGGCGCAGGAAGTGTATGACGTCACCGGCGCGGGCGACACGGTGATTGGCGTGCTGGCTGCCGTGCTGGCTGCCGGTGACAGCCTGGAAGATGCGTGTTTCCTCGCCAACGCGGCGGCAGGCGTTGTGGTCGGTAAACTCGGTACCTCAACCGTCAGCACGGTGGAGCTGGAGAACGCGATCCATGCCCGTCCCGATACCGGCTTTGGCGTAATGACCGAATCCGAGTTGAAAGCGGCCGTTGCGCAGGCGCGCGCGCGCGGCGAGAAAGTGGTGATGACCAACGGCGTATTCGACATTTTGCATGCGGGTCACGTGTCTTACCTTGCTAATGCGCGCAAGCTGGGCGATCGCCTGATCGTGGCGGTTAACAGCGATGCGTCGACCAAGCGGCTAAAAGGTGAAACCCGGCCGGTCAACCCGCAGGATAACCGTATGATCGTGCTCAGCGCCTTAGAAGCGGTAGACTGGGTCGTGCTGTTTGAAGAGGATACGCCGCAGCGCCTGATCGCGGAGATATTACCTGACCTGCTGGTAAAAGGCGGCGATTACAAGCCAGAAGAGATCGCGGGAAGCAAAGAAGTGTGGGCAAATGGCGGCGAAGTTCGCGTGCTCAACTTTGAAGATGGCATTTCGACCAGCAACATCATCAAAACCATTCGCAGCCATTAAAAACGCGGCGGGAGAGCACTCCCGCCGTGTAAGTTATTGCGGCGTGTCAATTTTGCCTGCGGGATCGGGCGTCACAACCGCAGGCGCGGGAGCCGCTGGGCTCTCGCTCTCCAGCTTCGCCAAACGCTGCTCAAGCGCAGCCAGTTTTTCACGCGTGCGCAACAGCACCTGCGTCTGCACATCAAACTCTTCCCGGTTAACCAGATCCATGCGGGTTAACTGCGCCTGTAAAACCTGACGAATTTTCTTTTCGACATCATCGCCCAGGTCGCGAATTCCTTTTGGCATGGCTTCGTGTACCTGGCGAGCCAGTTGTTCAATTTTTTTCGTGTCGATCATGGTCATTTCCTGGTTACGGTGGCTGATAACAGCGCGGGTTCCGACTCTACAAACAGTAAGTGTAATGCCAGAAATGAAAAGGTTAAACCTGAAATCGCCACCGCAGTAAATGCAAAACCATTTGCGCTTTTGTTGATTGCCCGATCTGGTGATTGACGCTATAGTGACCACGCTTATTCTCAGGGCGGGGCGAAATTCCCCACCGGCGGTAAATCAGCTATGGCTGAAAGCCCGCGAGCGCTTTTGCTGCAAAGTGAAAGGTCAGCAGATCCGGTGTAATTCCGGGGCCGACGGTTAAAGTCCGGATGGGAGAGGGTAACGACATTTGCCGGGGGGCATCCCCGCGTCACGTTTTTGCCATGTGTTTTTCACGCACTCCTAAGCTCGCCCTGGTTCTGGTAACTTCATATTGATAAGGTTTATTACCATGAATCAGACGCTTCTTTCTGAATTTGGCACGCCCGAACAGCGTGTAGAACGCGCCATTGAGGCGCTGCGCAACGGTCGCGGCGTCATGGTGCTTGACGATGAAGATCGTGAAAACGAAGGTGACATGATCTTTCCTGCGGAAACCATGACCGTTGAGCAAATGGCTCTGACGATCCGCCATGGAAGCGGGATCGTATGCCTGTGCATTACGGAAGCGCGCCGCCAGCAGCTGGCGCTGCCGATGATGGTAGAGGAAAACACCAGCGCCTATGGCACCGGCTTTACTGTCACCATCGAAGCGGCATCAGGCGTCACCACCGGCGTGTCAGCGGCGGATCGCATCACCACCATTCGCGCAGCTATCGCTGACGATGCCAAACCCGCCGATTTGAATCGTCCCGGTCACGTTTTCCCGCTGCGTGCAAGCGAAGGCGGCGTATTGACGCGAGGGGGTCACACCGAAGCGACCCTCGATTTGGTGACGCTGGCTGGTTTTAAACCGGCAGGCGTGCTGTGTGAACTCACCAATGATGACGGCACTATGGCGCGTGCGCCTGAGGCGATTATCTTTGCAAAACAGCACGATATGCCGGTAGTCACGATTGAGGATTTGGTTGCCTACCGCCGTGCACGTGAGACGTTGCAGGCGAGCTAACGCGATAACCCGCAATAAAGGCCGGACACTTCTCCGGCTTTTTTTATGCTCAGCGTTTGGCATAGAAGACGTGATTGCCAATGATGACCGTGCGCTTAAAGGCATGCCGCCACGCCGGTTTCACAGCATGGGTGTGGAAAAATGTCGCACCGCGCGTTGCATCTTTTAACTCGCCGTCGACAATTTTTTTTGCCAGCGTGCGCGCACGCTGCCAGCTTTTGTCCTCTGAGGGCGGTTGACGGTAGGGATGAGCGGCCAGCGATGTCCATGAAAATTGCTTCTCCGCGTAAACCACCGGGCAAACCTTTTTAATCTGCCAATTGGCGCGATTCATCGTGACGGTGCCCACTGCAATCTGACCTTTTATGGGCTCGCCTCGCGCTTCGTGATAAATATTCATTGCCAGGCACAAAATAGCTCCCTGAAGTAGCATAATGCTCCACGCCATCATGTTGAAAAGGCGTGAAGTGTAAAAATGCTGCGCGGGCTTTTTTTATAAGACCTGTCTTGAGCTTGGCTTTATTCATCATAAGCTATTGATTTATATTGTCTTCCGCAGTCTTTTTAAGACGCGTCTTGCCTCTCCAGTGCAGTCTGGCGCCTCTCCCCACGCCCTTTGCGGCAGTGGACCTTATTCAGGTAATGTTTTTCAAATTTTCTGATGGACACCATCATGCTTATCAGCGTTAATCCGCAGGGGAAAGCGCGTATCTTAGCGGTGAATAAAGCAACATCTGAAAAGGATCCGCCATGAACGAAACGCGCATGCCCGCGCTGTTTTTGGGCCACGGCAGCCCAATGAACGTCCTCGAAGACAATCGCTATACGCGTGCATGGCAGCATTTAGGCCAAACGTTACCGCGGCCCCGCGCTATTTTGGCTGTATCAGCGCATTGGTACACGCGCGGAACGGCAGTCACGGCCATGGCGAATCCGCGTACCATTCATGACTTCGGCGGTTTTCCACAGGCGCTGTTTGACGTGCGCTATCCGGCGCCCGGTGAACCCGCGCTAGCGCGGCGCATTATTGAATTGCTGGCGCCGATTAGCGTTGAAGCCAATCACGACTGGGGCCTGGATCACGGCTCGTGGGGGGTGCTGGCCAAAATGTATCCGCAGGCGGATATTCCGGTCGTGCAATTAAGCATTGATAGCAGCAAACCGGCTGCATGGCATTTTGACATGGGCCGCAGGCTGGCAGCACTCCGCGATGAAGGCGTCATGCCGATCGCCAGCGGAAATGTTGTGCACAATCTGCGTATGTTGCGCTGGCAGGGCGCTGTCTCTGCCTATCCCTGGGCTGAACGCTTTAATGAATACGTGCGTGAACATCTCGCTGACGCGGGGGAAATGACATCACATCCGCTGGTGAACTATCAGCAGCACGCAGATGCCAGCATGGCTAACCCTACTGCGGAGCACTATTTGCCGCTGCTCTACATATTGGGCACGCGCGGTAAAGATGAGCCCATCAGTATTCCCGTCGAAGGAATGGAAATGGGCGCCATCAGCATGATGTCCGTGCAGGTAGGATAAATGAGGCCGCCTGACATTCGGCGGCCTGAGGCTTATTCAATAAAAGTGTGCGGATAAAACCGTGACAGATCCTGCGTGATCAAGGCACGATCTTCGCGGATACCAATACCCGCAGGCTGATCGTCAATGAGCCAACTGCCGATCAGCGTGTAACTGTCGCCAAACTGCGGTAAAGGATGGAACTGCTGGATAATCATGCCTTCTTCGCCGTACGGGCCGTCAGCTCGCGCAATCTCCTGGCCTTTTTCAATAATACGAATGTTGGCACCTTCGCGTGAAAACAGCGGCTTGATAACGTACTTATCCAGCGTCGGGGCCGTCTTATCGTCAGCAAAGTAAGCCGGCAGCAAGTTAGGATGGCCTGGGTACATTTCCCACAGCAGCGGTAGCAGCGCTTTGTTGGAAAGAATGCTTTTCCATGCCGGTTCAAGCCAGCGCACGCCCGCATCCGCAAGCTTAGTGGAGAAGACTTCCCGCAGCATGAATTCCCACGGATAGAGCTTGAACAGATTACTGATAATCTGGTCGTGCTGATCGGTAAACTGGCCTTTTTCACCCAAGCCAATCTCATCAATGTAGAGAAACTCGCTGGGTAACCCGGCTTCGGTGGCGCAGTCTTGCAGATACTGCACTGTGGCACGATCTTCTTCCGTATCGCGACAGCAGGCAAAATGCAGCCAGTTAAAACCGTGTTGCTGATGCAGCGCGGCAAAACGCGCAATCAGCTTCTCCTGCAGGCTATTAAACTGATCGCTGCCTTGGGGCAGATTGCCCGCATTAAGCTGATCCTCTAACCAGATCCACTGGAAAAAGGCTGCTTCATACAGCGACGTTGGCGTATCCGCATTGTTTTCCAGCAGCTTGGCATCGCCGTGTCCATCCCACGCGAGATCCAGACGTGAATAGAGCGAAGGCTGACGCGATGCCCAAGCGTCGCGCACAAAATCCCAGGTGTGTTTGGGAATGCAGAAGCGCGTAAGAAGGGCTTCGCTGTTCACAACTTTTTCGACGGCTTTCAGGCACATCTGGTGCAGTTCTGCCGTGGTCGCTTCGAGCTGATCAATCTGCTCAAGGGTGAACTGATAATAGGCATCTTCGCACCAGTAGGGCTCACCATACATGGTGTGGAACTGAAAGCCATATTCTGTAGCCTTTTCTCGCCAATCCGGGCGTTCACTGACAGCAATACGTTGCATGCGCGAGCCTAGCCTCCCAGCGAGCGGTTGCTGGTACCAGTCGCACTGCTGCGCTGCATCGTGTTTTGTTTCGCCACGGTTTCACCAAAGCCGCCGCGGGTGATGGTCGAGGTTGTGGCGGGTTTCGGGGCCATCGCGGTTTTGGGCACGTTCATGCTGCGTCCCGGGGTGGCGGCACCGTAATTTTTACCTGACGCATCAACAAACTGACCGTTTGCCGGGCTGTTAGGGGTTTTGGGCGAGAACAGCGGCTGTTGAGCAAAACCGGCTCCACCGCCCATCATGCGGCCCATCATATAACCTGCCATCAGAGGCATCCAGAAGCTGCCGCTCTGTTGGGCTTCGGCATTGTTGGTGCCGACGCCAGCCTGCGCTGGCGCTTGCTGACACTGATTCTCACCGAATTCCGCAACGCAATCTTCACGCGTGGCGTATTTTGGGGCGGTGCGTTCCGCTTCTTTCAGCGCATTATTGTAGGCCGTGGTGCACTGTGCACTCTGGCTTGGATTGGCTTTTGTACAGTCATCGGCGTTCTGATAAAGCGAGACGGTTTCGTCATTTTGCTCGCAGCCAGCCAGCATAAACACGGCGGTGACGGCTAACGCCACAGGCGTTAGATGGCGCGCTTGCCAGCTTTTCCGAAACGCGGCATGGCGAATGTTTTTTGTCCGTTTCATAGTTTTCATCCTGTGCCCAAAGGTGGCGTTAGGATAGGTGATGAGGGGGGTAAAATGAAGCCGCGAGCCTGTTGGAGAAGGGATCTTTACGTTGTTATACGTTCGAATGCGAAAAGGGCCGCAACATGCTGTGCGGCCCTTTGCGGGTTAATGACTGAACGGATTTCCGTTGCTGCGGGCGGCTGCCGGATGGGCTCGTGCAGCGGATGACGGCGCGGTAGCGTTAGGACCGTTATCGACGCGCGCCGCTTGCTGATTGTTTTCCGGTGCGACCACTTCTGGCGTAGTCGTCACTTCTTTACCCAGCGTCGCGTTCAACTGCTGCAAATCCTGCTCATTCAGCGTACCCAGCGCATACTTGATGTTGAGCTGGTTAATCAGGTAGCTATAGCGCGCGTCAGAAAGCTGCTGTTTCGCATTAAACAGCGTCGTTGTGGCATCCAGCACATCAACGATGGTACGGGTGCCTACCTGATAACCCGCTTCCATGGCATCCAGGGAGCTTTGCGCAGAGATCACAGCCTGCTTATAGGCATCAATGCTGCTGATCGAGGCGTTGACGTTGTTATAAGAGGAGCGCACGGTTTGCACCGCGCTGCGGTGTGCGCCTTCAAGCTGCTCGCTGGCGGCAACGAAGTTGTACTGCGCTTGTTTTACCTGAGAAGTGACCGAGCCGCCGCTATAAAGTGGCATTGAGAAGCTCAATCCAACCTGATTTGAACCCGTGATTGAATCCGTCGTGCCCGCGCTCTGGTTCGCACGGCTGCCGCCATATTTGCTGTTGGACAAGCCGGTAGAGGCCGTCAGGTCAAGCGTAGGCAGGTGGCCGGACTCGGCAGAGCGAATCTGCTCACGCGCCAAATCCTGACTCAAACGGGCAGACAGCAGGTTAAGGTTGCGGCTCTCTGCCTGTTTCAACAGCGTAGCCACAGCGTCGGGACGCGCGGTTTTGAATCGATCAATATTCAGCGAGGCCAGCGACAAATAATCCATGCCGGTGATTTGACGAAGCGACTCCACCGCGTTATCGAGATTGTTGCGCGCGGTCACTTCATTGGCCAGCACGCTGTCATACTGGGCGCGGGCGTTTTGGACGTCGGTGATCGCGACCAGCCCCACGTTAAAGCGCTGGGTGGTTTGATCCAGTTCGCGGTAGATAGACTGTTTTTGCGCTTCAGTATAGGAAAGCGTATCAATCGCCTTTAATACATTAAAATAGGCCGTGGCGGTGTTAAGAATGAGATCCTGCTGCGCAACCTGATAGGTGACATCTTGAATGCCCGCCGTTTTTTCCTGCAGGGAAAGCGCGCGCCATTTGGACATATCAAAAATGGATTGGGTCAATTGCAGCGAGGCGCTTGTCGTGTTGGAATGGAGGCCGCTGTTATCGCGATAGCCGCTGTTGTATTGATAATCTGCACCCAAGCCCAACTGAGGCAGCAAAGGGCTGCGAGCTTCATTGATCTTCTCGAAAGCCGCATCGCGATCGGCGGCAGAGGCGCGCAGATCGGGGTTACTCAGGCGCGCCTGCTGGTAAACCTGCAACAGGTTTTCTGCCTGGCTGGCGAGGCTAAAAGCGCCTAAGCTCAGGCCAATAAAAAGTGGGAGCAGTTTTTTCATTTGCATTCCTTTTGTTGCAGCAAATTTCACCGATAGCGCTGCAGATAAGCCAAAAAATAATCGCCGATTTTACAGAGGCGGCATCAGAGATAAGTTGGCTGAACGTGCCTTCTTCGCTTAATTTACGCAATTATTTCAGAAAGAACCACTCGGACGAAGCGGTGGGTTGCCTTTTCTTCGCTTCATCCCAATCTGCATAAGGAATCAAAGGATGACGGCTGAAAAAAAATCTCCTGTGACTTTCACAAAAAACGATGTAGAAATTATTTCACGCGACACGCGCTACCACGGTTTTTTTTCCATAGTCAGCTACCGCTTCCGCCACCGGCTTTTTAATGGCGGAATGAGCAAAGAAGTGGTGCGGGAAGTTTTCGAGCGCGGACATGCTGCCGTGCTGCTACCCTATGATCCCTTGCGCGACGAAGTGGTGCTTATCGAACAGATTCGCATCCCCGCTTTAGATTCCAGTAGCACGCCCTGGCTGCTGGAGATGGTGGCGGGCATCATTGAACCCGGCGAAACGCCGGAAGACGTCGTAAGGCGCGAAGCCATTGAGGAAGCGGGCCTTGAAACCGGGCGCGTAAAACCCATTGTGAGTTACTTAGCCAGTCCCGGCGGAACGTCAGAACGTTTGTCGGTGCTGGTGGGCGAAGTGGATGCCAGCCAGGCACAGGGAAATCACGGGCTGGAGGAAGAGAATGAGGATATTCTTGTCCATGTTGTGAGCCGGGAACAGGCTTACCGCTGGGTGGAAGAGGGGATAATTGATAACGCAGCTTCTGTCATCGCCCTGCAATGGCTGGCGTTGCACCATGAAAAATTACGCGAAGAGTGGAAACGAAAATGAAACAGCGCTACACCCCTGATTTTCCCGAAATGATGCGTCTGTGCGAAACCAATTTCGCCCAGCTGCGTCGCCTGCTGCCGCGTGATGACGAGGCAGGCGCGTCGGTGAGGTATCAGGTGAACGGCGCCCGTTATCAACTGACCATCGAAGAGTCGACGCGCTATACCACACGGGTGGAAATTCGGCAGATCGCGCCGACCGTCAGTTACTGGAGTCTGCCTGCGATGTCGGTGCGTCTCTATCACGATGCGATGGTCGCTGAAGTGTGTTCCACTCAGCAGATCTACCGCTTCAAAGCGCGCTATGATTACCCCAATAAAAATTTGCACCAGCGCGATGAAAAACATCAGATTAACCAATTTCTTGCTGACTGGTTACGCTACTGCCTTGCGCACGGCGCCGTGGCACTACCTGTCTGCTGATAGCGAAACCTTCGGGTAAACAACGCAACTGTGTGGCGTGGAGATTAAGGAAACGCTTTGGATAGCCTGCTTACGCTTCCTGCGGCAAAAGGGTCCGACATCCGAATTTTACAAATCACGGATACCCATCTTTTCGCAGGAAAACATCAATCGCTGCTGGGGGTGAATACCTGGTCGAGCTTCGATGCCGTGCTGGACGCGATCCTCGCGCAGCAGCACGAATACGATGTGGTCATCGCCACGGGCGATCTTGCCCAGGATCATACCACCGAAGCGTATCAACATTTTGTTGCGGGTATTTCGCGGCTGCCGAAGCCGTGCGTCTGGCTGCCGGGCAACCACGATTTTCAGCCAGCGATGGTCACGACCTTAGCGGAAGCGGGGATCGCGGCAGAAAAGCATATCCTGCTGGGCGAACACTGGCAGCTGGTGCTGCTGGACAGCCAGGTGCCTGGCGTCCCGCATGGCATGTTGAGCGACGAACAGTTGGAGTGGCTCAATTGCGTGCTGAGCCAGCAGCCTGAGCGCCACACGCTGGTCCTGCTGCATCACCATCCTTTGCCCTGCGGCTGCACGTGGCTGGATCAGCACAGCCTGCGCAATCCCCATCAGCTCCATGACGTGCTGCAGCATTTTCCCCGGGCGCGTCATCTGGTGTGTGGACACATTCATCAGGAGCTGGATCTTGACTGGCATGGGCGTCGGGTGTTGGCTTCGCCATCCACGTGCGTACAGTTCAAACCACACTGTACCAACTTCGCTCTCGACAATGCTGCACCGGGCTGGCGCTGGTTAACGCTGCGAGCGGATGGCAAGGTGCACACCGAAGTCAACCGGTTACAAAGCGATCTGTTCCGTCCCGACCTTGAATCAGAGGGCTATTAACCGTGGCGGCGCTGATTTACCTGCACGGATTCAACAGTTCACCGCAATCGGCAAAGGCCACGCAGCTGCAGCGCTGGGTGGCCGCGCATCATCCCCACCTTCAGGTCATGGTGCCCCAGCTTCCCACGTTTCCCGCTGATGCCGCGATGATGCTGGAGGAGCTGGTGATGCAACACGCCGGTGAGCCGCTTGGCCTGGTCGGCTCTTCGTTAGGCGGCTATTTCGCCACCTGGCTTTCCCAGTGTTTTATGCTGCCAGCGGTGGTGGTAAATCCCGCCGTCAGGCCTTTTGAGCTGCTGGTGGATTACCTGGGAGAAAATCGGAATCCCTACACCGGCCAGCAATATGTGTTAGAGTCTCGCCACATTTACGATCTGAAAGTCTTGCAGATTGACCCGCTTGAAGCGCCTGATTTGCTCTGGTTATTGCAACAAACCGGCGATGAAGTACTCGACTATCGCCAGGCGCTGAACTACTACAGCGCCTGCCGCCAGACGGTCGAAGAGGGTGGCAATCATGCTTATATCGGATTCGAACGCCATTTTGCGCAGATCATTGATTTTCTGGGGCTAACGGCTCCCTGAAAACGCAAGATGGACCCCTATTCCTATTGCCAATCAGACAGTTACGATGAGCCAATCAAGCTATAATGCCGATGCGATTGAGGTCTTAACCGGCCTTGAACCGGTGCGTCGTCGCCCCGGTATGTATACCGACACCACGCGTCCCAACCATTTGGGCCAGGAAGTGATCGATAACAGCGTCGATGAAGCGCTGGCCGGTCATGCGAAACGTGTAGAAGTGATCCTCCATGCCGATCAGTCTCTGGAAGTGATTGATGACGGTCGCGGCATGCCAGTGGATATCCATCCTGAAGAGGGCGTGCCTGCCGTTGAGCTCATTCTGTGCCGCTTACACGCGGGCGGTAAATTTTCGAATAAAAATTATCAGTTCTCGGGTGGCCTGCACGGCGTGGGGATCTCCGTGGTTAACGCGCTCTCAACGCGCGTCGAAGTCACGGTACGTCGTAACGGTGAGGTTTACCAGATTGCGTTTGAAAACGGTGACAAAGTGCAGGATCTCGCGGTGATCGGCAGCGTAGCAAAGCGCAATACCGGTACCAGCGTGCATTTTTGGCCTGATGAGCGCTTTTTCGACAGCCCGCGCTTCTCTGTCTCACGTTTAAAGCACCTGTTAAAAGCCAAGGCGGTGCTCTGCCCGGGCGTCGAGATCGTGTTCAAAGACAAGGTCAACGACACCGAGCAAACGTGGCTGTATCAGGATGGCCTCACCGACTACCTGAGCGAAGCCGTTAACGGCTTGCCCACCCTGCCTGAAAAACCGTTTATCGGCAGCTTTGCGGGTGATGTGGAAGCGGTAGACTGGGCGCTGCTATGGCTACCAGAAGGCGGTGAGCTGCTGACGGAAAGTTACGTAAACCTGATTCCCACCATGCAGGGCGGCACCCACGTTAACGGATTGCGTCAGGGCTTACTGGACGCGATGCGCGAATTTTGCGAATTCCGCAATATCCTGCCGCGCGGCGTTAAACTTTCGGCAGAGGATATCTGGGATCGCTGCGCTTACGTGCTGTCGGTGAAGATGCAAGACCCCCAATTTGCCGGACAGACCAAAGAGCGTCTCTCGTCGCGTCAGTGCGCGGCGTTTGTTTCTGCTGTCGTGAAAGATGCCTTCAGCCTGTGGCTCAATCAAAACGTGCAGGCCGCAGAGATGCTGGCTGAGCTGGCGATCTCCAGCGCCCAGCGCCGCATGCGCGCCGCCAAAAAAGTGGTGCGCAAGAAGCTCACCAGCGGGCCCGCGCTGCCGGGTAAGCTGGCAGACTGTACCGCGCAGGATCTCAACAAAACCGAACTGTTTCTGGTGGAGGGGGATTCCGCCGGTGGCTCGGCCAAACAGGCGCGCGATCGCGAATATCAGGCGATCATGCCGCTAAAAGGTAAGATCCTGAATACCTGGGAAGTCTCTTCGGACGAAGTGTTAGCCTCGCAGGAAGTGCATGATATCTCCGTGGCGATCGGTATCGATCCCGACAGCGAAGATCTCAGCCAGCTGCGCTACGGTAAGATCTGCATTCTTGCCGATGCGGACTCCGATGGCCTGCACATTGCCACCCTGCTGTGTGCGCTGTTTGTGAAGCATTTCCGCTCGCTGGTTCAGCAGGGCCATGTCTATGTCGCGATGCCGCCGCTCTACCGTATCGATTTAGGCAAAGAGGTCTATTACGCGCTGGATGAGGATGAGAAAGAGGGCGTGCTGGAGCAGCTCAAACGCAAGAAAGGCAAACCCAATGTGCAGCGCTTTAAAGGTCTGGGCGAAATGAATCCGCTCCAGCTGCGCGAAACCACGCTCGATCCCAACACGCGCCGCTTGGTTCAGCTCACCATCAACGATGAAGATGTGGAGCAAACGCTACGCATGATGGACATGCTGCTGGCCAAAAAACGCTCGGAAGATCGACGTAACTGGCTGCAGGAAAAGGGCGATCTTGCCGATCTCGAAGTGTAAAACAGGGACGCTGCGGCGTCCTTTTACTTTTGTCGCATGCACCATGCGCTGCGCTTTTTGTCGATGCGGAGTGAACGCCGCTGGGCTGTGGTAAAGGCACCATGACGATCGAGATGAGAACGTGAAAATCACACTGGAAGAACTGCGCGCCTGGGTTACGGTAGTGGACAGTGGTTCTATTACCGCCGCGGCAGAACAGTTGGATCAAACCAGTTCGGGTATCAGCCGCGCGCTGAGCCGGCTGGAACACAAGCTACAAACCACCCTGCTGCACCGCACCACGCGCCGGCTTGCGTTAACGGAAGAGGGAGGCCTGTTTCTCGACCACGCCCGGCAGATCCTGGCCTCAGTAGAGCAGGCCGAAGCGCAGTTAGCACAGCGTCGTGAAATGCCCGCGGGCCGGCTTAGGATCAATGCCGCCACGCCTTTGATGCTGCACGTCATCGTGCCTTTAATTGCGGAGTTTCAGCAGCGATATCCGCTGATTGAACTGGAGCTCAACACCGACGATATCGTCATCGATCTACTGGAACAGCATACCGATATTGCGATCCGCGTCGGTGAGCTTCGCGATTCAACTTTGCGTGCGCGCTTGTTGGGTAGCAGTCCCGTCCGCCTGCTGGCCAGCCCGGCATACCTGGCGCAAAAAGGCACACCGCACTCTGTGGCCGACCTGGCGAACCACCAGCGTATTGGGTTTAGCCACATTGATGCCCATAACGTCTGGCCGGTTTGGCAGCACGAAGGGGAGCTGATGCAGGTTAAACCCACCATAACGGCCTCAAGTGGGGAAACCATTCGTCATCTGGCGCTGGCGGGCCAAGGCATCGCACGCATATCAGATTACGTTAGCCGCGAAGATCGTGCTGCCGGTCGCCTGGTTCAGGTGCTGGAAAATGAAACCCAATCCGTCAGATTGCCTATCAATGCGGTGTTTTACCGCAATCAGGCCCTGGCTCCCCGTATTCACTGTTTCCTGGCATTTTTAAGCGAGAAAATTCAAGAAAATAACTTGTTTTAGTCCAACTATCGTCAGCATTCATTGAGCGGGCATTGATTAATTAATCAATGAAATCAAAAGCTTTCCTTATCATTTCAAACACCCCTTCTGATAAAAATTTAAAATTCTAACGAGACCGTTCTTATGTCTCCTTAGAGGCAATTTTCTGGATTATAGCCACTCTTTTCGTCTGCCATGGCGCAGGCGTGCAGTCATCAGGGGCGATTGCTGCGTTGGTGTCCCAACGCGCGATCACGCGTTTAGAAGATGGTAAGGATTGGCTATGAATGAGATGCCCGTAAGTGTCGCAGTGATTGACAACAAATCGATAAACAAAGCGGAAGTCTTATCGGTGAGCCCAGACGGTAAGCCGGTAAAAATCCAGGCGATTAAAGCAGGGAAATACCTGTTGGCGCAGGGGAACGAGGGTTTTGCGCCAGAAAATATCACCGTTAAGCGCATCGGCAACGATCTTCATGTCATGCTGGAAGGCGCAGAACCCGACCAGGCAGCACTGATTATTGAAGATTTTTTTTCCACAGCGGGTTCGCTGGTTGGCAAAGCAGAAGACGGTGTGCTGCACGCGTATGTCGCCACTGATGGTTCCGCTGAGCATGAGGCCGCGGCGCTGGCGGAAGGCGAAATGTCCTCGTTAGCGCTGGGCGAAGAAACCGTTGCAGAGCCAGAGTCCGATTACGCGTTGGCGGCAGGGTTTGCCTGGTCTCCTGCGCTGATTGCACTCGGCGGCTTAGCCGCTATCGCCGCTGCCACCGGGTTGGGCTATTTGGCCGCCAAACATCAGTATGACGAGAGTCATCACCGTGGCGAAAGCGACGGTCGCGGCGTTAAAACCCCAGAGCTTACCGATGTGGTTGACGACGTTGGCAACATTACCGGTCCCATTACGCAAGGCGGGAAAACCGACGACGCGACGCCGACGTTTAACGGCAAAGGCACCCCAGGCAACATGATTAAGGTCTGGGACGGTGAGACCCTGATTGGATCCGTGCGTGTTGGAGAAGACGGTAAGTGGTCTTTTACCCCGGTAAAAGCGCTCAGCGCTGGCGCGCACAGCATTAAGACCCAAGAGCAGAACGAGCGGGGCGCAGTGGGCGATTTTAGCCCAGCCTGGGAATTCACCATCGACCATACGGCGCCCGCGAAAAGCACGCTCAGCGGTCTGAGTAACGACAATACCACTCCGCCGACGCCCATTGAAAAAGGCGGCGCAACCAACGACACCACGCCGTGCCTGCGCGGCAAGGCAGAAGCCCGCGCCACAATAGAAATCTGGGATAATGGAAAACTCCTTGGCACCACCACAACGGACGCAGAGGGGAATTGGACATTTACTACCCCAGCACTGGCGGACGGTGAACATGAACTGAGCGTGATTGTGATCGATTCCGTCGGCAACAAATCGCTGCCCTCTGAGAGCTGGAAAGTCCTTATTGACACCGTGGCGCCTGAGAAACGCGAAATTGGTGAGATTCTAGACAGCACCGGCGCGCCAGTGATGGATCAAACCGATAACCGCACGCCGATCTTTCGCGGCGAGGGGCAGGAGGGCGAAGTCATCAAGGTTATCGACAACGGTGAAGTGATTGGCTCAGCCATTGTCGGTAAAGATGGCAGTTGGGCGTTCCAACCGGAAACGCCGCTCTACGAAGGGCAGCACGAATTCCAGATTGTCGTTACCGATCCTGCCGGTAACGAATCTGTTCCTTCTGACAAGCAGACCATCATCATTGATGATAGCCCCGGCGATGATAACGAAGGCGGTGAAGGCGATGAAGTCACACCCGATCCGACCGTACCCGCAACCGGAACCCTGGATAACCTTTATAAAGACAACAACAGCGGCGGTATTTTAATTCCGATTGGCAATAATGGCGCCTCCAACGATCCCTCGACAATTATTCAAGGCTCGGGACATGCGGGTGATATCGTTTATTTATGGATCAAAAGTGAAAGCACCTATCTCTATCAATCCGTCGTTGTGGACGAAAAGGGACATTGGGAATATTACACGCCAGAATTACCTGAAGGCGTGTACGCTATTGAAGCCGCATTTAAGGGGGCTGATGGCGTAGTTTCTGCAAAAACGCCAGCGTGGCACATTGAAATTGACGTTACGCCTCCCCCAAAACCAGAAATTCCGTTTGACGCGTTGCCGCTGGATATCCTTTCCCACAGCGAAAATTATCGTATTTTCGATGAGGGGGAAGAAAACGCCGTACGGCACGATCTCGCCGAACTGCTTGAGGGCGACGCTTATTTAGATCTGCTTGAGGGTAATCGTCATCCTGGCAGTGGCGTTGCGGTGGCAATAAATTCCCGCCCTCAGGACGATATTTATCCCCTAACTGAAATGCCTGAGCAATATTAAAATTTATATTCTTTCACGCATAGGCTTTGCATTTGGTATTGAGAGGTAGCAATGAGAAATAAAACACTAACGGCGCTGGCTTTAATGGCCTCGCTGTGCGTTCTGGCACCCTTGAGCGTTCATGCTGGCAACCTGTTTGGTGAAGCATGGAAAGCGATGCCTGCGGTTACGGATAATCAAACACGAATTGTCTATTATTTTCCGGTTGATAATGAAGTGAAAGCCGCAGCCAATATTTATGTCGACGGAGAGTTTCATACTTCACTCGTCAGCGGTGGCTATACCGTATTTTGTCTGGCACCCGGCATGCATTCCTTGGGCAGTTTTACTGGCGATGCGCCTGCGTATGAGGGGAAAAAGCGGCAGCCGTGGCGCGACAACCTGGCTGCGGGAAAAACGTTTTATATCCGTGCGAATCTGGATGAGACGGGGCGCCCGCTGGTAAGTAATGCTGAAGAGGCTGAACAGCAGCTTACCGCGCTGCGAAAGCAAACGCATCTGCTTTCACGTGCCTCATCGGTCATTACCTGTGAAACGAATGTCGGTGAATCACGCGCGGATTACGTTTTTTCTTCGGACCTGTTGTTTAAATTTGGCAGTGCCAATAGCAACGATATATCGCACGAGGGTCGCGAAGCCATCCAACAATTTGTGGCGATGTTAAACATGCAGGAAAGAAAAAATAAACGGATAGTGATTACTGGTTTTACCGATCCGATTGGTGAAGCCGACGCTAACTTCAATTTAGGGAAGCGCCGCGCAGAGGCGGTAAAAACTCTCTTGGTCGATAACGGATTGTTAGCCAGCGATATGATTACTCAAAGCATGGGCGAAACGCAGGTTTCTAAAGTTTGCAAGGGATCAATAAAAGAAAAGAAAGCATGCTACCGTGATGAACGTCGGGTCGTGATTGGTGTTGAAAATAACTAATTATCCTGCTGTTTCAGTTTTTCAAATGCAGCTCTACTGTAACAAAACCAAATCTTTATTGACTGGGTATGGTTTACCAAGACGCATCTTGAATTTTATTAATTAATTACCCTGTTGAATTTAACGTTAATTTATTGATTTTACCCGTAAAGGAGTATTGCTATGATTAATAGTCAAAACATTTCCGCGAGCGTGATTGCGCCGGTTCGAATTGTAAATACGAGTAAGCCTGATTATCAATGGAAAGATATTCAAGATGAAGCCAATGCAAACTGTATGATTCATATCATCATTGATGAGGTGGAATATACCGTGAAGGCGGATGAAAATGGGAAATGGTCATTTAACCCAAATGGCTGGATTGATGGCTTACACACGGTTACCGTGTTTTCCGTTGACCCGGCATCGAATGCCAGTGCGCCTACATCATTTATTGTGAATTATGATACGACCAAGCCCGTGACGCCGGAGATCTGGCGCGTAGAGGATAATTCTGCGACGGAAAGCAGCAACCTGACGCCGGGAGACAGCACCAAAGAAACGTCCCCGAGCCTTTCAGGCGTGTCAGAACCTAATACGATTGTCTACCTCTATGACAATGGCAGTACGACGCCCATTGCGTCGGCAAAAACAGACAGCATGGGCGCATGGAGCATGCAGCCAACACTCTCCGCAGGCGAACATTCTCTGCAGGTTGGCGCCACGGATGCGGCCAATAATGTCAGCGATCTCTCAGCGGCGTTTGACGTCACGGTGGAAGCCGGGGCCATTGTAAAAGCACACAATCATGCGGATCACACGGATTATATTCAGCCCCTTCAGCATGATGATGTAACGCTGGCGGAGGCAAGTGCGCTGCCGCGCCAGGTTCATATTTCTTCAGATACCATTACATTCGATGCGGGCGGCGCAGATGCTAACGGACTGGTTGAAGTCTTAATCAACGAAAAGGTGTTTACCTTCCTGGCGGATGCAGAGGGCAACTGGCGCTTTGCGTCACCAAAATTAACCGATGGCATTTACCAAGTGCAGGTTCGCTTTGGTGATAAAGCAAATAACTGGGGCGAACCCGTGCAGCGTATTTATTACGTTGAAACGGCACTGCCGGAAGCACCGCAGATTATGCGCGTCATTGATGATGAAGGGGACAGTGATTACCTGTCGTTCAACGATTACACCAACGATAAAACCCCGACCCTGTCGGGCGTTGCGCAGCCGGGTTCACTGGTAAAAATCACCAGCAATGGCAAAGTCATCGGTTCCGTTACGGCCGGTGAAGATGGGCGCTGGCACTTTGAGCCGACGTTGGATACCGACGGCACCTACGCATTGAGCGCATTCTACGTCGATAGCTTTGGGCGTGAGAGTGCAAAATCCGATCCCTTTGTTTTCACGCTGGACTCGCACCAGCCCGATCCTGCCACCCTTGATAAAGTGATCGATGACACCAGCGGGATAGGCGTTGAACTGACAACCGGGGCCGTGTCCAGTGATACCACGCCCACCCTGAAAGGCAAGGCCGATGCGAATACGCTGGTGCGCGTTTGGGACGGTGACAAACTGATTGGCTCGGTGATGTCTAATGCACGCGGCGAGTGGGAGCTGACGGTGAACCTGGAGCCCGGCGCCCACAGCCTGAGCGTGGATTCGGTGAGCAAAGGGGGAACGGTATCTGAAAAGAGTCCAACCTTTGATGTGACTATCGATCTGAACATGATCGATAAGCCGGAGATCAGCCACGTCGTGGCGGACAACGGCGCGCAGGAGATCGAACTCGCCAGCGGCGATGCCACCAACGACAGCACGCCGAAATTTAGCGGCGTCGGTAAGAATGATGACACCATTCTTATCTACGACAACGACATACTTATTGGCTCGGTGATGGTCGTCAACGGCACTTGGACGTTCACCCTTAATCCGCCACTGAGTGATGGCTCACATTCACTGACGGCGAAAACGCAGGATAAAGACACCGGAAAACTCTCTGACGCAACCGATCCCTTTACGCTCATTATCGATACCCAAGCGCCGGATAAGCCCGATGATCCAACCCTTGTCGCCGATGGCATTGCGCTTATTGACCCCAGCACGCCGATCAAAGACACCACGCCGGATATCCGCGGTGAGGATGCAGACGAAGGCGATCTCGTGAGCGTCATCATTGAAGACAAGAACACCGGTGAGCAAACGATTATCGGTACTGCGATTGTGGGCGAAGACGGCAAATGGACCGTGACGCCGGGCGAAGCGATCCCAGACGGTGAGTACGAGTTGATCGTGGCAATCAAAGATCCGGCAGGCAATACGTCAGAATCCGATCCTGTCGATCTGATTGTCGATACGCACATACCGCTCAATCCTACGGTGATCGCGCTGGAAGATGACGTTGGCCCGAACACGGGTAACATCACTGACGGCAGCATCACCGACGATCGGCAACCTACGCTAAAGGGCACCTCTACCGAAAACGGTACGATTCTGGTCTACGACGGCGCCACACTTATCGGCAGCGTCAAGGTCACGGCGGGCGCGAACTTTGCGCTGGAACTGCCCCTGCTTCCTGAAGGCGCTCACGAGATTTCGTATCGCATGGTGAGTGAATCGGGTGTTCAAGGCGATCTCAGCACGCCTATCCGTTTCGACGTGGATACCACTGCGCCAGCGGTGGGCACTTTCGACGGCGTGTATAAAGATCTGGGCGGTACGGAAACCTTACTGGCGGTGGATGGCACAACCGGATACATCGAAACCAAAGATCTGACCCCCATCCTGAAAGGCACCGGCCAAAAAGATGATGTGGTGGTGATTTACGGCGATGCGAACAAAACGGTTATCTTGGGCACTACCGTGGTGGACAATATGGGGAACTGGCGCTTTGAATACAAAGAGTACCAGGATCAGGAGGCCGCCATGGAAGAAGTCGATGAGACAGTGATCTTCAGCGTTGGTTTCCGTGATACCGCCGGTAACGAAACGTCGCTGGATACCAACTTCCCCACGCACCTGGACACCACGCCGCCCGACAAACCGGTGATCCCGTTTGGCGCAATCGACAATATTATGGAGATGTCGCTGAACGAGATTCTGGCCCTGGATGCGAAGTCGCTGTTTATCGACAACGATAAAACGCAAGTGATTGCGGCGAACGAAGGCAATACGTCGCTGGCGCTGGAAGACATTCTGCCGAAGGGCGAGAATGTGGATAACTGGAACCAGGCGACGGGTACCATGACGATTGCGGGCATGGAGTACGATGTTTATCAGAATACGGCCGGCACCGCAGAAGTGTTGGTCGAACACCGCCAGGAAGAGATCTGATTCCGGCCGTTAATATAAAAAACCCCCGGTCGCCTGACCGGGGGTTTTTTTATCACTGAACAGATCGCTATTGCGCTGCTTCAAGCACCAGAATTTTTACGTCCACCACGTCGTCTTTAATCGTGGCGCGATGCGCATCCATGTGCGGCATCTGCTGATGCTGCTCCAGATGACGCAGGGACGCCCACTGCTCCAGCATGAAAATGGAGTCGGGGGAATTTTGTTTCCACGGTACCTGCGCCTGATGATCCACCAGCGCATCGTACTGATGGCAGCCCTCTTCCTTCAGCACTTCAGGGATCAGCGTTTTCACGGCATCCAGCACCGCCTGACGGCGGCCGGGTTTGATACAAATCTCTGCGACGACGGTTAACATAATGCTTCCTTTTTTACCGGTGTGCTTACAGTTAAGCAAAAATCTCGCTGAGATGTGTCCGATAGCGCGCAATATCACGCGGCACATCAGGCTGTTTAATCACATCGTTACAGATGAAGGTGGGCAGGGCTTCCATACCGAGGAACTGATTGGCCTTGTGGAAATGCAGATAAAGCCCGTCAACGCCTACGCCTTCAAAGAACTGATCGGGATCGGTGAAGGCATCCAGCGGCGCATTCCAGGTCAGAGACAGCATATATTTCTTCCCGTGGATCAGCCCGCCGGAGCCATACTGCTTGCTGGCGTCGCTGCGCGTACGGCCGTCGCTGGCATAGAGCGAACCGTGACCTTCGGTAAAGACTTCATCGATGTATTTTTTTACCGTCCAGGGTTCGCCCATCCACCAGCCTGGCATTTGATAAATCACCACGTCACTGTCGAGATATTTCTGAATCTCTTCCGCCACGTTGTAATCGCTGTCGGCCACGGTGACCTGCACGCTGTGGCCCATGTCGCGCAGCTGGCTGGCAGCAACCTCGGTAAGCGTATGGTTCAGCTCACCCTTGGAGTGCGCGAAGGTTTTTCCGCCGTCGATAATGAAAATGTTGCTCATAAAATCCGTGCTCGTGTTGGATGAATGCGCACACTGTACGCCCCTGAGATGCGGGTAAAAATGGGGCGTTGATCACAAGACTTTTGCCTGGCAGGCAATAATTGGGCGAGTTATGGCACAATTCGTGCGCAAATACGCCTCCCTCAATAAGAAGAAACCATGAAAATCGCTATCACAACGGTCGCGCTGCTGGTATCCGGCACTGCGGCAGCACAATCACACTTGGACACCATTCTCAGTAGTAAAACCCTCAATGTCTGCACCACCGGCGACTACAAGCCTTACAGCTTTTTGCGTCCCGATGGCGCATATGAAGGGCTGGATATCAGCATGGCCCAGTCGCTGGCCGCCAGCCTGGGGGCGAAGGTACGCTGGGTGCCAACGCAGTGGAAAACCCTGAGTGAGGATTTTGTCGCAAAACAGTGTGATATCGCACTGGGCGGCGTGTCGGTCACGCTGAAGCGCCAGCAAATTGCCTGGTTTGCGCAGCCGCTGGACGTTGACGGTAAAATTCCGCTGGTGCGCTGTGCGGACAAAGCAAAATACCAGACGGTGGCGCAGATTAACCGGCCCGCAGTGCGCGTGATCGAACCGGCTGGCGGCACCAACGAAGCCTTTGTCCATAGCCATCTGCCGCAGGCCACTTTACGGCTGGCAGACAACGTGGGGATTTTTCAGCAGCTGGTGGATAATCAGGCCGACGTCATGATCACCGATGCGTCTGAAGCGCTGTTTCAGACGCAGCACTACCCCTCGCTATGCGCCATCAGCCCAGATAAACCGATGCAATACGGTGAAAAGGCGTACATGCTGCCGCGCGACGACATGAGCTGGAAGCTGTATGTCGACCAATGGCTGCACCTGAGTACCGCCACGGGCGAATACGCGCGCGTTAAACAGCAGTGGTTGGGCGCAAGCCGCTAACCGCGTCGGTGGCGCTTGGGTTAGCGCCACCCGATGACCCCTCTCAAAAATGTGCAAGATTAAATTTATCGGTCGCAGGTGACGTCTTTAATCGCTAAACACCTGTGGAAACCTCTGCCATGACCCCGCTCTGGGACAGTATCGATAAAGTTATTTATATCAATTTGTCGCACCGCAAAGATCGCGACGAAAGCCTGCAAAAGCAGCTTAGGCTGCTGCGCGTCCCGCCGGAAAAAATCGTGCGCTTCGACGCCTGTGCCCATCTGCTGGGGCACATTGGCCGCACGCAGTCGCACCTTGCCGTGCTCAATATGGCGATCGAAAACGGCTGGGGCCCTATCCTGGTGTTGGAAGATGATATGTGTTTTAACCACACGGCCCAGAGCAGTGCGGCGCTGACGTGGATGTCAAATGCGCTGACCGCGCTCAGCTGGGACGTCGCGCTGCTTAGTGCTAACTATTTGCAGGTTATTCCGTTGAAAAGCGCGCCAGGGTTGGTAAAACCGCTGAAGGCGTTTTGCGCCTGCGCCTATCTCGTCAATGCGCACTATCTGCTCACGCTGCGCGATAATTATGCGGCTTCCCTCGGCGCCTTGTTACAGGGCGGGCATAAAAATCAGTACGCGCTGGATGTCCATTGGCAAAGCTTGATGATGCGCGACAAATGGTTGGGCATCTACCCCGTTGCCGGCCATCAGCTGCCCGGCTGCTCCAATATTGAAGACGGTCACATGGACTACCGCCCTCTCTTCTACAAACCCTTGTCTGACATTGCCGTGACGCTGAGCGAGGTGACGCCGTGAATATCCCCAAAACCCTTCACATCGTCTGGATTGGCGATGAAAGTAAAATCCCCGCCAGGCTGATCGCGAGCTGGCGCGACCTGAATCCACGCTGGCAGGTGAAAGTCTGGGGCAATGCTGAATTGGCCAGCACCGCATGGATCAACCGCCGTCACATTGACAGTATGCTCAAGAGAGCACGGTACGCCGGGGCGGCGGATATCATGCGCTATGAGATTTTGTTCCACCACGGCGGTTTTGCGGTAGACGCTGACAGCCTGTGCATCAAACCTTTAGAAGCGTGGCTGTTTGATAGCCAGGTGTGCGCCAGCATGGAGAACGAACACGTCCGGGCGGGCCTGATCGCCAATGGCTATCTGGCCGCTGAAGCGCAAGCTGCCTTGCTGGCAGAGCTGATCATGGCCATTGAGCGTAAACAGAGCGTCACGAAAAACCTACCGTGGGAAGAAACGGGCCCTTTGTTGCTGACGCAAACCGTGCAGCGCCTTGGCTACAGTAATCTCACGTGCTGGCCCAGCCACTACTTTATTCCGGAGCACTACAGCGGTAAAACCTATCTGGGCACCGGGCACGTGTTCGCGCGCCAGATGTGGGGCACGACTTTTGGCCTATACAATGCGCTGAATGCGCTGCCAGGCTGAGGGCGCAGCGATGCCCGGCACTGGCTTCCCTGTGACTAAATTCCGCCAATAATGTACTATCCTCGCCAAACCACCGCCCGGTGTTCCGCCGCCGTGGAACCAGAGTGAGGATACAAGCTTAATGAGCGAGTTAACGCAGGATGGTGCAGAGCGTCTTGCCCTGCACAAATTTACCGAAAACGCATACCTGAACTACTCCATGTACGTCATCATGGATCGCGCGCTGCCGTATATCGGCGACGGGTTGAAGCCGGTGCAGCGCCGTATTATTTACGCCATGTCTGAGCTGGGCCTTAGCGCGAGCGCTAAATTCAAAAAATCCGCGCGTACCGTGGGGGACGTGCTGGGTAAATACCATCCGCATGGCGACAGCGCCTGCTATGAAGCCATGGTATTGATGGCGCAGCCGTTCTCCTACCGCTATCCGCTGGTGGATGGCCAAGGCAACTGGGGGGCGCCGGACGATCCGAAGTCTTTCGCCGCCATGCGTTATACCGAATCGCGCCTGTCTAAGTATGCAGAAGTGCTGCTGGCCGAGCTGGGGCAGGGCACGGTGGATTATATTCCCAACTTCGATGGCACGCTGCAGGAGCCGAAAATGCTGCCGGCGCGCCTGCCGAATATCCTGCTGAACGGCACCACCGGCATTGCCGTGGGCATGGCCACCGATATTCCACCGCACAACCTGCGCGAAGTGGCCGAAGCCGCAGTGAAGCTCATCGACAAACCCGGTACCACGCTGGACGAACTGCTGGATATTGTGCAGGGGCCGGATTTCCCAACCGAAGCGGAAATCATCACCCCGCGCGACGAGATTCGCAAAATTTACCAGAACGGGCGCGGCTCGATTCGCCAGCGCGCGGTATGGAAAAAAGAGGACGGCGACGTGGTGATCACCGCGCTGCCGCATCAAGTTTCCGGTGCGCGCGTGCTGGAGCAGATCGCCACGCAGATGCGCAACAAAAAATTGCCGATGGTGGAGGATCTGCGCGATGAGTCGGATCACGAGAACCCCACGCGTTTGGTGATTGTTCCGCGCTCTAACCGCGTGGATCTGGAGCAGGTGATGAATCACCTGTTTGCCACCACCGATCTGGAAAAAAGCTATCGCGTTAACCTGAACATGATCGGCCTGGATAACCGTCCGGCGGTAAAAAACCTGCATGAGATCCTGACGGAATGGCTGGTCTACCGCCGCGACACCGTGACGCGCCGCCTCAATCACCGTCTTGACCGCGTGCTGCGCCGCTTGCATATCCTTGAAGGTTTGCTGGTGGCGTTTCTCAACATCGATGACGTGATTCACATTATCCGCACGGAGGATGAGCCGAAGCCGGTATTGATGTCGCGTTTTGACATCAGCGAAACCCAGGCGGAAGCGATTCTGGAGCTGAAGCTGCGCCATCTTGCCAAGCTGGAAGAGATGAAAATTCGCGGCGAGCAGGCCGAACTGGAAAAAGAGCGTGACCAGATCCAGTCGATTCTTGGCTCCGAGAAGAAAATGAGCAATCTGCTCAAGAAAGAGCTGCAGGCTGATAGCCAAACCTACGGTGACGCACGTCGTTCGCCGCTGCAGGAGCGGGAAGAGGCCAAAGCCCTGAGCGAAAATGAGCTGGTGAGCGCTGAGCCGGTGACCATTGTACTGTCGCAAATGGGCTGGGTGCGCAGCGCCAAAGGGCACGATATCGATCCGGCAGGGTTAAGTTACAAAGCCGGTGACATCTATCGCGCCGCCGCGCGCGGCAAAAGTAACCAACCGGTGGCGTTTATCGACTCAACCGGCCGCAGCTACACGCTCGATCCCACCTCGCTGCCGTCGGCGCGCGGGCAGGGTGAACCCTTGACCGGTAAGCTTACGCCACCGCCGGGTGCGGTCATTGAGCAGGTGCTGATGGAGGCTGACGATCAGAAACTGCTGCTGGCTTCCGACGCGGGCTATGGCTTTATCTGTACCTTTGCCGATTTGGTTTCGCGCAATCGCGCCGGTAAAGCGCTGCTGACGCTGCCTGAAAATGCCAAAGTCATGACGCCGCTGGCGGTGCACTCCGGCGACGACATGCTGCTGGCCATCACCCAGGCGGGCCGTATGCTGATGTTCCCGGTGAGCGATCTGCCGCAAATGTCGAAAGGCAAGGGCAATAAAATCATCTCGATTCCGGCGGCGGATGCCGCAGCGGGCGTGGATCGCCTGCAGTGGCTGCTGATCCTGCCGCCGGGCAGTTCACTGACGATTTACGTCGGCAAACGCAAGCTGATCATGCGCGATGAGGATCTGCAAAAAGTGCGCGCCGATCGCGGCCGTCGCGGCAGCGTGGCGCGTGGCCTGCAGCGTATTGATAGCGTGGAAGTGAACGCCCCGGCGCGTCCGGCCCGTGATACCGCAGGCGAAGTCTGATCTTCGCCTGAGCAAAAGAGCCCTATTTGAGGAAACTATGTTATTAATCTTACGGTCAATTATCGTTGTTATTTATTCGATACTGGTCTGCATTTTTGGCTCGATTTGGTGCCTGTTCTCGCCGCGAAATCCGCGCCATGTGGCTACCTTTGGCCATCTTTTTGGACGCCTCTCCACGGTGTTTGGCGTCAAGGTGGAGCTGCGTAAGCCCCCTGAGGCGGCGCACTACGGCAACGCCATTTATATTGCCAACCACCAAAACAACTACGACATGATCACCGCGGCCAACATCGTGCAGCCCACCACCGTGACGGTGGGTAAAAAAAGTCTGCTGTGGATCCCGTTCTTTGGCCAACTGTACTGGCTGACCGGCAATCTGCTTATCGATCGCGATAATCGGGCCAAGGCGCACGGCACCATCGGTGAGCTGGTGGCGCAGTTCAATAAAAAGCGCATCTCCTTCTGGATGTTTCCGGAAGGTACGCGCAGCCGCGGACGAGGCTTGCTGCCGTTTAAGACCGGTGCCTTTCACGCTGCGGTGGCGGCGGGCGTACCGATTATCCCGATCGTGGTCTCCAACACCCACGATAAAATCAAACTCAACCGCTGGAAAAATGGCTTAGTGATTGTAGAAATGCTGCCGCCGGTGGATACCTCACAGTTTGAAACGGCGTCGGTGCGCAAGCTGGCGACCCACTGCCGTGAAATAATGTCTGCTAAGCTGGAAGAGTTGAACGCCGAAGTCGCCGAACGCGAAAAAAACGGTAAAATCTGACGGACTTAACGAGGGGGCAGGGCACTCCGCCCCGTTCATCCCGGCCCGGACGGGCACGCACAGCACTTTCTTGATAAGAACAACATGGACAGGGCGTGTTCACGCCCCGCGCAAAAGGTCTGAAGTTTTATGTCTTGCAGCAGACGTCAGTTTATTCAGCTCTCCGCCGGTATTGCACTGGCTACCGGTGCTTTGCCCATAACCGCCCGCGCCGCAGCCGCGCCGCAGGGCGATGTACCGCTGCCGGTGCCACCGCTGATTGAGTCCCGTCGCGGGCAGCCGCTGTTTCTGACGCTGCAGCGCAGCCACTGGTCGTTCAGCGGCGACAGCAATAAAGTGCCGGTGTGGGGCCTCAACGGCCTCTATCTGGGGCCCACGGTGCGGGTTTACAGCGGTGATGACGTCAAGCTGATTTACAGCAATCGCCTGAACGAGCCGGTCTCGATGACCGTCAGCGGCCTGCAGGTGCCTGGTGCCTTAATGGGCGGTGCACCGCGCATGATGTCCGCTGGGGTGGATTGGGCACCGGTGCTGCCGGTACGCCAGAGCGCCGCCACGCTGTGGTATCACGCGAATACGCCGAACCGCATGGCGCCGCACGTCTATAATGGCCTGGCGGGCATGTGGCTTATTGAAGATGAGGTCAGCAAAGCCTTGCCGCTGCCCAAGCATTACGGCGTTGACGACTTCCCGCTGATCATTCAGGACAAGCGGCTGGATAATTTTGCCACCCCGGTTTACAACCCGCCGGCGGACGGCGGTTTCTTGGGCGATACGCTGTTGGTCAACGGCGTGCAAAATCCCTACGTTGAGGTATCGCGCGGCTGGGTCCGCTTGCGTTTGCTTAACGCGTCAAATGCGCGCCGTATTGAGCTGAACATTTCCGATAACCGCCCGTTCACCGTCATTGCCAGCGATCAAGGTTTTTTGCCGGCGCCGGTTGCGGTACAAACGCTGTCGCTGGCACCCGGCGAACGACGGGAAGTGCTGGTGGATATGTCGCAGGGCGATGAGGTTTCAATCACTGCAGGTGCCGCTGCCGGGCTGATGGATCGCCTGCGCGGCCTGTTTGAACCCTCATCGATTCTCACCAACACGCTGGTGCTGAGTCTGCGCCCAACCGGTCTGCTGCCGCTGGTGACGGACAATCTCCCGATGCGCCTGCTGGCCGATCAGATCCTGGATGGCGCGGCGGTGCGCACGCGGGAATTTCGCATCGGTGACAGCATGCCGGGCATTAACGGTGCGCTGTGGGACATGAGCCGTATCGATACCACGGCTCAGCAGGGCACCTTCGAACGCTGGATCATCCACGCCGACCGTCCACAGTCGCTGCATATTCAGGGCGTGATGTTCCTGGTAAAAAGCGTCAATGGCGCGTCGTCCATGGGCGAGGATCGCGGCTGGAAAGATACGGTATGGGTGGATGGTGACGTGGAGCTGCTGGTGAGCTTCCCGCAAAGTTCGTCGGAACACTTCCCCTTTATGTATTACAGCCAGACGCTGGAGCTTGCTGACCGTGGCACCGCAGGCCAACTGCTGGTGACGCCGCAGGCGTGATACCGCTGCGGCCCCCTTGAGGCGAGCCGCAGTGGATGGCCCATCTTTAACCGTTAAAGGTTTCCGGATCGGGCCCCAGACGGTTACCGCTATCGAGTTTGGCGATCTCGCTGATTTCCGATTTATCCAGACGGAAATCGAACACCTGGAAGTTCTCGTGAATACGGGCTGGCGTCACCGATTTAGGAATGACTACCAGCCCGCTGTCGAGGTGCCAGCGAATCACAATCTGTGCCGGCGTCTTGCCGTACTTCTTCGCCAGATGACGAATAATCTCCTGATCGAATACCCCGTCGCCGCCTTGTGCCAACGGACTCCACGACTCGGTCTGGATCTGATGCAGAGCATTCCACGCGTGCAGCGTGCGCTGCTGTAACATCGGATGCAGCTCAATCTGGTTCACCACCGGGGTCACGCCGGTCTCGTCGATCAAGCGTTTGAGGTGCGATTCATGGAAATTACACACGCCGATGCTCTTGATTAAGCCCTGCTGCTGCAGCGCAATCATCTGTTTCCAGGCGTCCACGTACTGATCTTTTTCCGGACACGGCCAGTGCATCAGATAGAGATCCACGCGCTCCAACTGCAGTTTTTTCAGGCTGGTTTCCAGCGCCTGCTGCGCATTTTGCTGCGCGTCATTCCATAGCTTGGTGGTGATGAAAATGTCATCGCGCGGGACATCGGTTTCCTGTAATGCCTGACCCACCGCTTCTTCGTTTTTATAAACGGCGGCGGTATCAATCGAACGATAACCAACGTTTAACGCCTCCAGGATGGCGTGGCGTGCTTCCTCGATGCTGGCCTGCCATACGCCAAGGCCAAGCTGCGGCATCATATTGCCGTCGCGGAGTTTGATAATGGGTTGCTCTGCCATGATTGCTCCTTACTGATCACAGTGACTTACCGTAGAAAGAATGGAAGTAAGTCTAGTCAACAAACCCGATACGCGGATCGCTGTGCGATACGCGCGCATCTTTCGTGGCAAAGCGGGCGTGCTGCGCGTCAGCGGTGCCAGACCGCTGGCACAATACGCGAGGTTGCGGCACACTGCTTTTTTTTGCCGGAGCGCACAATGTCTCATGATGCCCTTTGTCGCCACCTGGCGCAGCGAGTCATCACGCTGATGCAGGCTGGTCGCACCCTTTGTCCGGTGCCCAATGTCAGGCTGATTTACGCCTGTGAACCGCTGCCACGCACCCCGATGATGTATCAGCCGGGGATCGTGATTCTGTTTCAGGGGCGTAAAACCGGCTACCTTGGTAGCACCCAGTTTTATTACGATGCCACAAAGTATCTGATGCTCACCGTGCCACTGCCGGTGGAGTGTGAAACCGAAGCCACGCCGGACGCACCGCTGGCCGGTATGTTCCTTAACGTGGATATCGCCAATCTCCAAGATCTGCTGCTGGAGATCGGCGACGATGAGCAGTTTCAGCCCCCGCGGCAAACCGGTGGCATTCATTCGGCCTTCTTGAGCGAAGAGATGCTGTGCGCCGCCGAGCGGCTACTGGACGTGATGGGACATCCGCGCGATGCGCGTGTCCTGGGGCCACAGTTGGTCCGCGAGATCGTTTACTACGTCCTGACCGGTCCGATAGGGGGGGCGCTACTGGCGCTGGTGAATCGCCAGACGCAATTTAGCCAAATCGCGCGTGCGCTGCGCCGCATTGAAAAACACTATGCTGACAGCCTGAGCGTCGAGACGCTGGCCGCCGAAGTGAACATGAGCATCTCCGCCTTCCACCATAACTTCAAAGCGGTGACGCAGACCTCGCCGCTGCAGTACCTTAAGCGCTATCGCCTGCATCAGGCGCGGTTATTGATGCTGCAGGACGGTTTAAAAGCCAGCGTGGCGGCTGTTCGCGTGGGCTATGAAAGCCCGTCTCAATTTTCGCGGGAGTTTAAGCGCTACTTCGGCGTGACGCCGGGCGAGGAGGTGAGTCGCGCGCGTCTGACGCTGCCTGCGCAGCCGTCTGATGCCGCCTAACGTGCCGGGCGCGGCTGGCGCGCCCCGTGCTTACGAGGTTTTCTGCCGCCGCTTTTTCCAAATCACCACAATACTGCCCGTGAGTCCGACAAACAGCAGCACCATCGGCAGCACCATCAAGATCGCCATCACCTGATCTTCGTGACGTTTGATAAAAGGCACCTGGCTTATGCCGTAGCCCATCGCCACCACAATGCCCACCCACAGCAGACCGCTCAGCCAGTTAAACAGCTGGAAACGACCATTTTGCAAACCGGAAATGCCCGCCATGGTGGGCAGCAGGGTGCGTACAAAGGCAAGAAAACGGCCCACCAGCAGCGCCATCAAGCCGTGACGATTGAACAAATGCCACGCGCGCTGATGATATTGCGCGGGCAGGTGCATCAGCCAGCTTCGCACCATTTTGGTGTTGCCCAGCCAGCGCCCCTGCAGGTAGCTCAACCAGCAGCCGAGACTGGCCGCCGTGGTCAATATCACCATCGTCGGCACGAAATCCATAACTCCTTTAGCGACCATAGCACCGGCCAGCAGCAGTAGGCTGTCACCGGGCAGAAACGACGCAGGCAGCAAGCCGTTTTCCAGAAACAGCGTCAGGAACATCACGCCGTAAACGATCCACACTACATCCGGATTAGCGAGCGCGGCAAAATCCTGATGCCAAAGCGCGCTGACAATCTCATGTAAAACACCCATCGGCTATCTCATCGAGTCACAAGGAGTCTATTTTAACGCGCTGCAGCGGCACATGGCGCGACCTCCGCCCTCTGCCCGCAGCAGGTTTATGTTTTGTTTAACTTCGCAGGCGTGCAAAGCCCGCTTTTAAATCCGCCAGCAGGTCATCCACGTGCTCCAACCCGATGTGCAGACGCACTAGCGTCCCGCTGAAATCCACGCCGCCCGACGGGCGAATCGCCGCCAGCTCTTCGGGCTGGTTGGCCAGAATCAGCGATTCATAGCCGCCCCACGAGTAGGCCATGCTGAAGTGTTCAAAGCCATCAAGATAGTGCGCCAACTGCTCGCGGCCCAGCTTTTCCTGCAAAATAAACGAGAACAGGCCGCTGCTGCCGCGAAAGTCGCGCTTCCAGAACGCATGGCCGGGCGACTGGGCCAGCGCTGGATGGTTAACGCGCGCCACTTCAGGGCGCGTCGCCAGCCACTCTGCCACCTGCAATGCGCTCTCTTCATGCTGCCGCAGTCGCGTGCTCAGCGTGCGCAGGCCGCGGCTGGCCATGTAGGCCGTATCGGCATCCACCATCTGTCCCATGAGATAGGCGTTTTCACGCAGCTGCGGCCAGCAGCGCGCGTTGGCGACCGCCGTGCCAATCATGCCATCGCTGTGGCCAATGATGTATTTGGTCGCCGCCTGAATGGAAATATCAATGTCGTGCGCCAGCGCATTAAACAGCACGCCCGCCGCCCACGTATTGTCAATCATGATCACCGCCTCGGGCGCCTTGGCGCGCACCGCAGCGACGATCGCCGGAATGTCCTGCACTTCCATGGTAATCGAGGCGGGCGACTCCAAAAACACGACGCGGGTATTGGGCTGAATCAGTTCGGCGATCTCGGCGCCGATTTGATGATTAAAAAAGGTGGTGGCGACATGCATCTTACTGAGGATTTTGGTGCAGAAATCCTGCGTCGGCTCGTACACCGCGCCGCTGACCAAAATATGATCGCCTGCGGCCACAAAGGCCAGAATGGCATTGGCGACCGCCGCCGCGCCGCAAGGAAAAAGCGCGCAGCCGGCACCGCCCTCCAGCTCGGTCATCGCGTCCTGCAGCGCAAAGTGCGTGAGGGTGCCGCGTCGGCCATAAAACAGTTCGCCGCTGGCGCGTCCAGCGGTGGCGCGCTTTTTGTCCGCTACCGTGTCAAAAACCAGTGACGACGCGCGCTGGATCACGCTGTTTACGGCGCCTTGGGTATAACGTTTACTGCGTCCCGCGCTCACCAGCGTGGTATCGATTTTGTTGGTTGCCATCGGCCTTTCCTGACGCTTACCGCAAAGGCTTCACGTTACCACGAATTGCCCGCGCGGGTGGCCTTTGAATCATGATTATCAGAGTGAGTCGAGGGTTTACCGCGCCGGCACCGCGATGACCCTCATCAGACGCAAAAGCCGCCGAGAACGCGACGGTGGCGTTTGTAAATAGTAATGAGAACGACTATCACTTCGCGCGGGTTGTTTGCTATGATCGTGGCTTCGATCGTGAACTGTGCAACAGAAGTTGGAGACGCAGCGTGGTAGCCAGTGATTTGATGCAGACGGATCTCTCCGTCTGGGGCATGTATCAGCATGCGGATATCGTGGTAAAGGTAGTGATGATCGGCCTGTTGTTGGCGTCGGTAGTGACCTGGGCCATTTTCTTTGGCAAGTATGCTGAACTCAGCGCGGCGAAACGCCGCCTTAAACGCGAACAGCAGGATTTGAGCGAAGCCCGATCCCTTGATGATGCCTACCGTGCCGCAGAAGGCTTCCGTCGCCACAGCGCCAGCACGGTGCTGCTCAACGATGCACAAAATGAGCTGATTTTGTCTGCGGGCAGCGAAGATATCGAGGGCATCAAAGCGCGTACCAGCTTTCGCCTTGAGCGTCGCGTAGGCGCCTTTAGCCGCCACGCGGGGCGCGGTAATGGCTTCCTCGCCACCATCGGCTCTGTCGCACCCTTTATCGGGTTGTTTGGCACCGTGTGGGGCATTATGAACAGCTTTATTGGCATTGCCCAAACCCAGACCACGAATCTTGCCGTCGTGGCGCCAGGGATCGCGGAAGCCCTGTTAGCGACGGCGATTGGCTTGGTCGCGGCGATCCCCGCGGTTGTGATTTACAACGTTTTTGCGCGCATGATTGCCAGCTACAAAGCCTCGCTGGGCGATGTGGCCGCGCAGATCATGCTGCTGCAGAGCCGCGATCTCGATCTTGGCACCATTGAAGCGGTCAAAGGCGGTAACCGCGCGACTGCACAAAAGCTGCGCGTAGGGTAAGTACGATGGCGATGCGCTTAAACGATGACGCCATCGGCGATGGCGAAATGCATGAAATCAACGTCACGCCGTTTATTGATGTCATGCTGGTACTGTTGATCATCTTTATGGTTGCGGCACCGCTGGCGACGGTCGACGTGCGGGTTAACCTGCCTGCTTCCACCAGCGCGCCGCAGCCGCGTCCCGAAAAGCCGGTGTATCTCTCTATCAAGCAGGACAAGCAAATCTTCATCGGCAATAACGCGGTGAGCAAAGCGACGCTGGTCGATGCCCTGACCGCGCAAACGGCCGGGAACAAAGAGACCACCATCTTCTTCCAGGCCGACAAGTCAGTGGACTATGAAACCTTGATGAGCGTCATGGATCAGCTGCGCGCGGCGGGATACCTGAAAATAGGCCTGATGGGCATGGAAAGCGCGAAAAAGTAAGCCTGATACCGGTGCGAAAAAGCGGCCTGCGGCCGCTTTTTTATTGGCGTGAAGCCGTTAAACCCATTCGTTCCGCGCCAGATAAGGCACCATCAACTCCTGCTCGCCCAATGGAACGTTATGCCAGCCCAGTTCGCTCAAGGTAAACACGCCTGCGCTATCCGACCAGGCCATCTGCTCGCCGTCTCGCATCACATAGTTTTGCGTTGAGGGCGTCCTCAATGCGTTTTCAAGGTCTGACAGCAGGGCGTGCAGTTCCGCCATCAGCTCGGGATCGCCTTCCGCCTCTGCATGCGCCAGTAAAGTATTGATATCTATCGTCTCCGGGACTGCAGCGTTTTTCTCCTCCGGCGCTGCGTCCTGCGCGGTGTGTGCGGGAGGCGTCAAGGTAAACGAAAACGGTTCCGTCCACGCGCTTTTTAGCTCACCGGTCGAGGCGCGCGCCTGACAAACCCAACAGCCTTGCTGGTAGAGCGTGGGGAACATGAACTGCCATGTGCCATCTTCGCCGACCACGGTGCTGCCGGTTTGCCAGGTCGCGACTGAACCCAACGCCTGCAAGAGGTACTGCACCTCAATGACCTGGCCGGCCACGCCTGTGCCATTCAGTACGGGCGTTGGGTCATCGGTTGCCCCCTCATCAAGCACCACTTCCGGTACGCAGCCCTGATCGTCAAGCAGATAATCGACGGTTGGCGGCTGAGGCTTTTCGGGAATCACAATCAGCGTAAAGTTCTCGCTCCAGCTGCTGGCCTGGCCGTGATGATAGCCGCGGGCGCGAAACGTCCACTCGCCATAACGATCGCGTTCTGTGACCTGAAATTGCCAGTTGCCCTGTGCATCCACCGTCACGCTGCCCAAGGTGCACCATTCACCGCAGCTCGATTGCGCCTGCACTTCCACGACGCTGCCGGGGGCGCCGCGCCCTTCCAGCGTCGGGGTTTTATCATCGGTGGTGCCGTACTGATAAATTTTTCCCGTCATGTCGCCGCTGTTGTCGTGAGCAAACGCGATCTGCGGTACCGGATCGGTCTGCGCCAACATGTTGAGGACAAAGTCAGGACGGTAATCCTGTTTGCTGTTGGTGTAGCTGGCGTGAAAACTGTAGAGCCCGTCACCGCTTATCATTTCGCGTGATTGAATAACCCAGTTACCGTCGCTATCGGTTTTGACGCTGCCCTTGAACCCGATGCCACCGTATTTATTTTGCGCGAATAAGTAAACGATACTGTTGGGTTCGGCGCGCCCTACTAGCGTCGGTGAGAAGTCGTCGGTTGTGCTGCCGCTGTCCAGTTCCCCCTTGACGGTGCCGACATCATCCAGCGCATAGCGGATGGTTGGGGGCGCGCTTGCCGGCTGTGGCTGCGCGGCGTCGAGCGTGGTTCGATCGTCCGCGATGTCCGGTATATCCGCAGTGGATGGCACGGTTTCAGCGAAGTTCGGCACAAAGGTTCCATGTAATCTGTCGGTTTCACGCGTTGAATTCATTTTACTCTCCAGAGTTTCTATACGAGCGTCATTGCTCTCTAAAGCCCGTAAGAGTTAACGGTCAACGCGCCAGAGCCTAAACCAGACTTGTCCCGAAAAGGTAAGTAATTTATTCGTGGTGCTAATGTTTTTGTTAGGCCAAATTTGCTCGCATAGGCGAATGAAGATGCGAAAGGGCAACGGATAACGGATAACGGATGTGGAACGCGCTGCGGAGAGCGAGGCTGCGGGAAAAAGTCTTCCCGCATGCTGCGCGTTTCGCCTTATGAGAATCTGACGCACTATGTTGTTATTTTTTTGTTACGTTTGGTCTCACTTTTGTAAACTGCAATGGTGAACGGGATCACATCTATTCCTGGCGTAACCCGCTAAAAGGGGAAGAAAAAACGGGAAGGATGTTATGAGCACGAGTCAATCTTTACAAAAGCCGGCCAGGAGTGGGGCCAAAACGATCTTCAGCGTCACCAGCGGTAACTTTCTGGAGATGTACGATTTTATGGTGTTTGGCTATTACGCTACGGCGATCGCCAAAACCTTTTTCCCGGGCGACGATCCTTTTGCTTCCTTGATGCTGACGCTAATGACCTTTGGCGCGGGCTTCCTGATGCGCCCGCTGGGCGCCATTGTGCTGGGCGCTTACATTGATCATCACGGACGCCGTAAAGGGCTGCTGCTGACGCTGGGACTGATGGCGCTCGGCACCCTGACTATCGCACTGGTGCCCGGCTACGCCACGCTGGGCGCGGCTGCGCCGGTACTGATTTTACTGGGGCGTTTACTGCAAGGCTTCTCAGCAGGCGTTGAGCTGGGTGGCGTGTCGGTTTACCTTGCGGAAGTGGCCCCCAAAGGGCGTAAAGGCTTCTACGTAAGTTGGCAATCAGGCAGCCAACAAGTGGCGGTGATTTTTGCGGCGCTGCTGGGTCTGGCCCTGAACCACCTGCTGGCGAAGGACGCGGTAACCGAGTGGGGCTGGCGTATTCCCTTTGTGGTCGGCTGCCTGATTGTACCGTTCCTGTTCTGGATCCGCCGTATGCTGGAAGAGACCGAAGCGTTCAGCCAGCGTAAGCACCATCCCTCTATGCGTCAGATTATGCGGTCCGTCGCGCAGAACTGGGCGCTGGTACTGGCGGGGATGCTGATGGTGGTGACCACCACGGTGATGTTCTACATGATCACCGCGTTCACGCCGACCTTCGGCAAAACCGTGCTGATGATGAGCGATAAGCAGAGCTTCCTGGTCACGCTGTTCGTGGGCATCTCCAACCTGTTTTGGCTGCCGATCATGGGCGCCTTGTCCGATCGCGTCGGCCGTCGTCCGCTGCTGCTGGTGTTCACGGTACTGATGATCCTTACCGCGTGGCCCGTTCTGCACTGGCTGGTGGCATCGCCGACCTTTGCGCATCTGGTGGAAGCGGAGCTGTGGTTGTCCTTCCTGTACGCCAGCTATAACGGCGCGATGGTGGTCTATCTGGCGGAAATCATGCCTGCCGAAGTGCGCGCCAGCGGTTTTTCTCTGGCCTATAGCTTGGCCACGGCGCTGTTTGGCGGCTTCACGCCTGCGGTCTCCAGCTACCTGATTCATGCCACCGGCGACAAAGCGATGCCGGGCGTCTGGCTGTCATTTGCCGCCGTATGCGGTTTGCTGGGCACGCTGCTTATCGGCCGCATGGTGAAGCAATATCGCGCGCGACACAGCGTCACTCCGGTAAGCGCCTCCCTGTAATCCTGTCGTGGCCCCGCTGCGGGCCACGTTTTTCTCGCCTTAAAACGCCACGTCCACCACCACGCTATCGCTATAATTGCCCGCTGGCGGCGTCACCTGCGTAGGCAGAATCTGTGCGGTATACGTGAAGTTACGCGTCAAGTTATCGGCATTGAGCGAGGTGGCGCTGCTGCTGCTCCAGCGATCGCTTCCGGCGGGGCCCCAGCGCGCCGTCGTCGTGGTGCCTTTGTAAATCTCGTACGCTAGCCGATTTGCGCCGCTCGCCATTTGCCGCGCGGTGCCGCTGTAGTAGCTGCCGTTGCTCAGTCCCACTGTGAACGTGCTGCCCTTCGAACACACCACGCTAATGGTCTGCTGGAGGGTGGAAAAGCGGTTTGCCAGCGGGGCGCTACCGAAATTCAGGCTCGGTGCCGTGATGGTGGTGCAATCATTGGTGACGATCAGATTGACCGCAAACGTCATGGGCGTTCCGGTGCTGCTCTGCACGGTCCCTACGCACAACCCTGCGGCATTGAGGCCCGCGCAGACGGTGTAGCTGACCGTGAGGGTGATCGTGGTGGTGTAGCTGCCTGCCGCCACCACCTGGCCCGGCACGGTGCGAAAATAGAGTGGAATCGTAAAATTCAGCGTGCTGCCGAGCCTAAGCAACGCGGCAGAATCATAAACGTGGCGACCGCCGACCAGCATTTCATTGGCGCAGGCGCTGTCGATACAGAGCTGAATCGGTATCGCATCCGCACCGGTGCTTGAGGCCTTCAGCACTGCGCGCGATCCGCTAACGCCGCTGGCGCTGGTAAACGCGTAGGTCACGTTATCCGTGCCCAGCAGCGCCAGCGTACCGCTGCCGCAGTTGACGTTGGTGTTGCTGGACGTGGTGCTGGCCGTGCTGTTCACGGCGAACGTGGTTACGGTGCCAAAGCTGGCCGCGGGCGCAGAGAGAGCACACGCGGCCACGCCGACACCGGGGAAGGCAAGCAGCAGAAGTAGCAGCAGCGTTCTCATGGCGTGGCGCCTGAGGGTGTCACGGCATCGGGCAGATCGCACGTGAGCGGGCCGTAGGTTTTCAGCGCCTTGGGTTCGCCTTTCGCCAGCGTCAACCGGGTGTCACAGCGTCGCCCATCGGGAGTGACCACTTGCATCGGGTTATCCGCGCTGAGATCCTCCATCCACACCAGTCCGTCCCAACCTACGTAGGCGGTGGCCTGGTTTTCACGCAGCACTTGGCTGGAGACCGGCAGCGGCGCGCCGTGGCGATCGTGCAGCACCACGCTGGCTGCGCGCAGCGGCTCGACCGGAAAATGCAGCAGATACCCGCTGTTGCGCTTCACAGCGAAGCGCTGCTCAACGCGCGGCACGCTGCGATCGGGCGGCAGATCGAGCGTGTCGATGTCATATTTCGCGCCGTAATAGCTGCTCACCGAAGGGATCAGCAGATACCCGGCGCGATCGGTGCGCCCCATCGGCTGGTTTTCATAGCGCACGGTGACGCCGGGATAATCGGTTTTCACCACCACGAAGGCGTCGTTAATATCATTGGCGGCGAACCCGCGGTTATCCATCAGTACCAGCGCACCGGTGAAATCCGCCCACTGCGTGGTGGCGTCGCGGTCACCATAGAAGCCCATCGAGCCATCCAGCTTGTTGTTGCGGTAGCGCAGGCTGGCCTGGCGATAATCACCGCTGTTGCCGCCCTGATGCGCCCAAGACGCATCGCCCGCCAGCCCGCCTTCGGTCGGCATGGCGCGCGACAGGTACACGCGCTGATTCTGCTCTCCTTGACGATCGCGCTCAACGCTTATCGAGGCGCTACTCTGTTCACCAAACGGGATCACCAGCGACAGCGCGCCACTCCAGTCGCCACGCTGGCGATCGCGGCTCATGGAGAGATACAGGCTACTGTTGCCCCAGAGGTTTTTGCTCCACGTCATATTCAGCAGCCGGGTGCGATCCCCCGCGCCCCCCGCGATATCAAGATAGGCGACGCCGAGGCTGCCATAGGTGCTGAGCGACACGCTGGCGGTGTATTGCGCACTGCGCTGCGCCAGCGAATAGCGGGTATTGCCGCTGTCGCCGCGCGTACCGGCCAGCGCCAGATTGCCGTAGTCGGCGCTGCGCCGAACATGCTGTGTCCCCACGCTAAACCAACTGTTGTTATATTGGTATCCCCAGCTGTATTGCCGGCCAGATTGGCCCGCCATTTGGCTTTGCGCCAGCGCGCCGTTAAGAACGCCCCAACTGCCAAGCGTGACCAGGCCGCCTGTGCCGCCCGAAACCACCCCCTCGCCCCCTTCGGCGTGCAGCTCCAGGGTAAAGCGGTCGGTGAGACCATAGCGATACGAGCCGCTGGCCGCCGCCGCGCCGTAGTCGAGGTTTTTCAGGCCGTAGTTTTCCCGGATGGCCCCCGCAGAAAACGCGTAATCGGCTAAACCGGCTTTTAACAGGCTGCTGGCAACATAAAACGGCAGGGTAGTGGTGACCTGGCGGCCCACGGCATCCGTGGTGGTAATCACCGCGTCACCCGCACCGTTGACAAAGGGAACGTTGGTCAGCGACCAGGGACCGGGCTGTACATCCGCTTGCGCACTGCGATAGCCGTTGATAAACAGATCGACCGAAGAGGGCACAGCTGCCTGCCCGGCGAAGCTGGGCAGGGGATAAGTCACCAGATCGGGACGCACGCTGAAATCCCGTGCGATCTGTACGCCGCCGAGGCGGATGCTGTTGCTCCAGCTCAGAGAATCCGTGACCACGTCGCCCACGCGCCAGGCCAGGGCGTGCTCCTCATTTTCATTACTGAACCACGTATCATAGCGAATAAAGCCCTGCTGCTGGCTCGCCATGCGGCCCGACAGCGGTTGGCTGTAGACGCCGTTACTGGAGAATTGCCCGGCTGGGCCGAACGCACGCAGCTCATTCCAGCCTGAGAGGCGCGTGCCCACGCGCGACGTGCGCGTGACATAGAGATCGTAATTCACCAGCGCCCCGTTCGACGCACGACCGGGGTAGCGGATACCGCGCTGCGCCTGGCCAATCACCTGGTCGGGCAGCCACGCGGGGGGCACGGTGATCAGCAGGCGCTGGCGCGCTTCGTCGTACGTCACGTCGACCTCGTTGAGTTGATGAAGATTGATTTGCTCACCGGAGAGCTTGTCGGCGGGAATGCCCGCTTGCAGCAGGTCACCCCGACGCAGCCACAAATCACCCGCACGGCGTTCCACCGGTACAATGTCGCCGCGTGCGCGCTGGTTCACCACCAGCTCCAGCATAAACTGCTGAGTGCTGGCGCTGTTCTCCAGCGCGGGCGGCGGCGGCAGCGTAGAAAAGGTCTCCGCCGCGCTGTGCAAGGGCCACGCGCTCAGCGCGCCGATCGCCGTCAGCGTGCAGGCCGAAAATCGGTGCCTCATTAGCGCGCGGCAGCGCTGCGCCAGTGGCGGCCATTCACCTCGGCGGACAACTCACCGCTTGCGGTCCCGCTGAGCGGCCAGCGAAACTGGCTGTTAGCCAGCACATAGCCAAATAACCCGCTGCCCAGGTTGCGATCGCCGAGCTTCACGTTGCTCAGGCGCGCATGGCCGTTGCCGCGGTTGGTGAGTTCCAGCCAGCGTTTGCCCGCCTCGCTGACCACGTGCCACTGCAGCGTCGGCTGCACGCTGTCGCGCGTTACGCCGCTACCGTAAACAAACAGCGGTACCGAATAGCGCATCTGGAACGTCAGTCCCGCCTGATTATCGCCCGGCGTGCGCGGCGTCGGGATCTCGTCCAGTACCACGCGGTAGGCCGCCTCCTGCCCGGACGCGGGTGGCAGTTGTCGAATCAAACGCACCAGCTGCTTTTGTCCCGCCTCCAGCCGCACCATCGGCGGACTGGCAACCACCTGCTGTTGCGTTTGGTACTGCTCCTGGCCTGCCTTCTGCTGCCAGGCGAAGACGCGCACCTGCATAATGGTGCTGGCGCTGCCGCGATTCTCCAGCCACAGCTCGCTGGCTTTTTCATCGGGGTTGAGGGTGGGATCGATCGGCCAAATCATCAGGGAGTTCGCCGCGTGTGCAACGGGCATCAGGGTTATAAGCAGCAGCGTAAACAGGTCGCGCAGGCGCATTGTCAGTCGTCCTTTTTTCAATGTCGTCACCAGCTGAGCGTCACGGTTAACGTGTCGGTATAGGTGCCGGCGCGCGTGGGGCCGGGCAGGGTGAGCTGGCCGTAAATGGGCAGCGTAATGTTATTGGCGTTGCTGTAGCTCAGCGCGACGGCGCTGTTGACCGGAATGGCGGTAGTGAGTGCGGCATTGCTATAGAGCGCGTAGGGCACGCTCTCAGCGGTGCTGCCGCTGATTTTCAGGTTGCGCGTCGAGGCGTAATTATTGCCGCCATTGATGCTCATGCTGAGCGCGGTGCCGGGCGTGCAGGCCAACGTGATCGTGGTGCTCTGCACCAGGCTTGTGCTTACGCTCCGGCGCGCCACGCCCGACTGCGTGCCAAAATTCAGCGCGCCGAACGTGCCGGTATTGGTTCCCGACACCACGCAGCCCGCGACCACTGAGGCAGCCACCTGGAAAGTCGCAGTGGGCAGCGCCCAAGCGGAAAGCGTGACGCTCAGCAACAGCGCGCCTCCGCCGCATCTCCTGTGTAATACTCCCACGCCGTAACGTCAGCCCAGCACTCAGTAATTGACCGCCACGTTGATCGTATCCGTGTAGGTCCCGGCCGGGATGAGCGGATCGAAGCCGCCACCCACCACGCGTCCGTAGATGGCAAAGTTGGTACCCAGTGCCGGATCGGTGGTCCCGCTGGGGGCAATGTTGGTGTTGTTGGCGATGGCCGTCGTAAAGGCTGCATCACTGTAAAGGGTATAGGCGATGCCTTGGGTATTGTTGGAGCCCAGAATGAGATAGCGCGGCTGTCCGCTTACCGTACCGAAGGTGGTGGCAGGCGCGGCATTACTGCTGGTGACCTGGACGTTAAAGGTTTGACCGGTGGTGCAGCGCACAAAAATACCGTTTCCGGAGGCCCCCACCAGCGTTGCGTTAAGGGTATCAAAGGTGGCGGCGCTGCTACCAAAGTTCAGGGTACCGAAATTCACGCCGGTGGTGGCGGATTGCCCGTTCACCAGACAGCCCGTGGTCAGCGTCAAGGTGGCGTTAATGGTGCCGGTGGTGGTGGCGGCGCTGGCAGCGTAGGGTAGCGCGACGGCACTCAGGCTGGCGGCCACAAGAAAAAGCTTGAGTTTCATAATCATTCCTTACTGATTATCCAGAATCGATGCTTTTTCACCCGGTGATAACAGACAAAAGTTAACGCAAATTCCCGTCAGGGCTGGGTATGCCAGTGCCTGCCAGGTAAGAAAATTCCTGCATAGGAGCTTAATGTTTTATATCAGTTTTATTTACTATAGAACAGCGCATCGGTCACGCCGAGAATGCCGCGTGATTTTTTGCTAATCAATTGGCTCATTTCGCCGATAAAGCAGTATTGACGGGGGCTGGCGACGTGTTGAAAAAAATTAATAAGCGATTGAATCGATAGTTTGTCGCCGCCTGAGGCGCAATGATAGATTCCTTATTTAAATTAGCATCATTAATTTTTGAATGTGTTTGTGCTCTAAACGACGATGGCAGAAAGGAATTAATAAGAAATGTCTTGTCGTTTTTAAGGTTGTGGCGCTGGCGTCCAGCATGGATCCCCGCTGTACTGAACGTCGATCGCGCGAGGCCGCCTGCGGGCAGCACCGATGACAGCGTCGTCACCACCGCCCTTGCTTCTTACTTACACCACAGCTGATTCAGTAACGGCTTAACCCAGGGAAATCACTATGTTAGTGACTTCATACGACGCATTTACCGTCATCATTTCGATTCTGGTGGCGGTGCTGGCCTCTTTTACCGCGCTTAACATGGCAGGGCGCGTCGCCTCCTCATCCGGGCGCGCCGGGATGATTTGGCTGCTGGGCGGCGGCTTTGCCATGGGCATTGGTATCTGGGCCATGCACTTTATCGGCATGCTGGCAATGAGCCTTGATATGGTCATGAGTTACGATGCAAAGCTGACCGCCGTCTCTATGGCGGTGGCCGTGGTGGCATCGATTGTTGCGCTGTGGCTGGTGTGCACGTCTCAGGCGCTGCCGATCGCCCGGTTGTGCGCAGGCGCCTTGGTCCTGGGCTCGGGCGTGGTTGCCATGCACTATACCGGGATGGCCGCGCTGATGTTTACGCCCGGTATCGTCTGGCATGCAGGTTGGATTACGCTGTCGGTGGTGATTGCGCTGGCAGCGTCAGGCGCGGCGCTGTGGCTGGCGTTTCATCTGCGTGATGGGCACCCTCGCGTGACCCTGCTGCGGCTCGGCGCGTCAGTGGTGATGGGCTTTGCGATTGCTGGCATGCACTATACCGGTATGGCAGCCGCCAGCTTTCCGCTGCACAGCCATGCCACGCACATGGGCGTCAACAGCAGCTGGCTGGCGATTCTGGTCACGGTGGTGACGCTGGCGATCCTCGGGATCACGTTGTTGGTGTCCATGCTGGATGCGCGCATGCAGGCGCGCACCTCGCTGCTGGCGCGTTCGCTGGCGGAGGCCAATCGTGAACTGGCCCAGCTGGCGCTGCACGATAATCTGACGCGTCTACCCAACCGCATTTTGCTGGAAGATCGCCTGGACCAGGCGTTCAACAAAGCCAACCGCGAGCAGTCGCAGTTCGCGCTGATGTTTATGGATCTGGATGGTTTCAAGGCGGTCAACGACGCGTTTGGTCACCACGTGGGTGATACCCTGCTGGTGGCCGTGACCGAACGCATGAGCGCGCAAATGCAGGGGCATTACACCCTGGCGCGGCTGGGCGGTGACGAGTTTGTTCTGCTGATGGAGATCCAGGAGCCCAACGATGCCGCTGCGGTGGCTGATGCGCTGGTGAAAGCGATCGATCGTCCGTTTAACGTCTCGCGCTACGACTTAGTGGTGTCACTCAGCGTGGGCATTGCGGTGTATCCGGGCGATGGCCGCGACGATCGCGAGCTGATGTTCAACGCCGACGCCGCGATGTACCACACCAAAAACAACGGCCGCAACGGCTACAGCTTCTTTCAACCCTCCATGAATACCCAAGCCCAGTCGCAGCTGCAGCTCAATAACGACCTGTGGCACGCCCTGGACAACAACGAGCTGCGTCTGTTTTATCAGCCGAAGTATCGCGCGCCCAGCGGTCCGATTCTCGGCTTTGAAGCACTGCTGCGCTGGGATCATCCCCGTCGCGGCCTGCTGACGCCGGATGTGTTTCTGCCGCTTGCGGAAAAGACCGGCATGATTGTCGCCATTGGCGACTGGGTCATCAATGAAGCCTGTCGGCAGCTGCACGCCTGGCATCGGGAAGGCCATCCGCACTGGTCGGTGGCGGTTAACCTGTCGGCGCTGCAGTTTGAACAAAGCAATTTGGTGGATACGGTGCTGCAGGCGCTGGCCAGACACGATATCCCCGCCGATTTGCTGACGCTTGAAGTCACCGAAACCACCGCGATGCGCCACCCTGAAGAGAGCGTGCGCATTCTTACGGAGTTGACCAAAAGGGGTGTCAGGGCGTCGATTGACGATTTTGGCACGGGCTACTCCAGCCTGCTTTACCTGAAACGTCTTCCCGCATCCGAGCTTAAAATCGATCGCGCTTTCGTGAAAGAGCTGCAGGCAAAAAACGAAGACGCCACCATCGTGTCTGCCATCGTCGCCCTGGCGCAGTCGCTTAATCTCAAGGTGGTGGCTGAAGGCGTCGAAACACCGGCGCAGCAAGCGTTTCTAACCGGACTTGGCTGCGACATGTTGCAAGGGTATTTGCTGGGCAAACCGCTGCCGCCCGAGCTGATCGACAAGCTGCCCACCGAGCTGAGGCAGGTTCAGTTACAGCCGCAAGGCGCGCTTACGCCACAGTGAGGCAAGCTGTGCTGAAATAGCCGCCTCAGCGGTGCAGCGCGGGCTTTTTCGCACGGTGATTTACGCTACACTGTGCCGCTTAGCGGGCGACAGCGGAGGGTGAGTGGCGAAGTATCAGCAATTGGTGGCGCAACTGCGCGCGCAGATTGACGCACGTATCTGGCAGCCGGGAGAAAAATTACCTTCACTGCGTCAGCAGGCGGAGCACAGCGGTCTGAGCCTGATGACGGTGATGCACGCGTATGAAGTGCTGGAAAGCCAGGGCGCGATCGTCTCTAAACCGCAGTCCGGCTACTATGTCGCGCCGCGTGCCGCGGCGGCACGTCCACGTCCTCCCGTGCAGGCTATTGAGAAAAGCCACCAGGCGGACACCAATAGCTTTGTGTTCGACGTGCTACAGGCCACGCGCGACCCCCACATTGTGCCGTTTGGCTCGGCGTTTCCCGATCCGGAGCTGTTTCCCCAGCGTCAGCTAATGCGATCGCTGGTCAATGTTTCGCACCACCTCAAACCCACCGATGCGTTGAATAATCTGCCGCCCGGCAACGAAGCGCTGCGTAAAATTTTGGCGCAGCGCTATGCCCAGCAGGGGATAACGCTGTCGCCAGATGACATCGTGATCACCAATGGCGCGATGGAAGCGTTGAACCTCAGCCTGCAGGCGGTCACCGAGCCGGGAGATTGGGTAGTGATTGAACACCCGTCTTTTTATGGTGCGCTCCAGGCTATTGAGCGCCTGAAGCTCAATGCCATCGCCATTGCCAGCGACGCCGAAGAGGGCATGGATATGGAGGAGCTGGAGCAGGCGCTGCAGCGCTGGCCGGTCAAAGCCGCGTGGCTGATGACCAATCGGCACAACCCGCTCGGCTTTACCCTGAGCCGCCCGCGCAAGCAGCAACTGGTGGCGCTGTTTGACCGCTACAACGTGGCGATGATCGAGGACGATGTTTATAGCGATCTTTACAGTGGCCACGATAAGCCACTGCCAGCCAAAGCCTTTGATCGCCACGGGAACGTACTGCACTGCGGCAGCTTTTCAAAAAATTTGGTCGCGGGGTTTCGCGTGGGCTGGGTGGCGGCAGGACGTCATGCGCAGCGCGTGCAACGTATTCAGATGATGAGCACGCTCTCTACCAGTGCGCCGATGCAGTTGGCGCTGGCGGACTTCCTCAGCACGCGCAGCTACGATACCCACTTAAAAAAACTGCGGCAGACATTGGCAAAACGCAAGCAGCTGGCACGGCAGGCGCTGCGCCGCGTGTTACCCGACGAGGCGCGCATCAGCGACACGTCAGGCGGCTACTTTCTGTGGATCGCGCTGCCAGGCCAGATCAACACCACGCAGCTCTACCATTTGGCGCTGCAGGAAGGGATCAGTATTGCGCCGGGGCAACTGTTCTCCGGCAGCAACGCCTTCAATCACTGTTTTCGCTTCAATGCAGCCTGGCCCTGGGATGCACGCGCGGAAGCCGCCGTAGAGCGGCTTGGTGCGCTGATTGCCACCCTGGCTTAAGCGACAGCGTTACACTTGGGCGGCCTGGCGATGTCCCCAGGTGAGATAATAAACATCGTAAAAATCCACTTCGCCTTTTTGCTGCATCAAGCGGGCAATGCCGCTGCGCACGCGCTCGGGCGCATCGGGCAGGCTGACGATTTTATCCAGCGCCTGCTGTGACACGGGTTGCACGTAGTACCACTCGCCGTTGTAGCAGACGCGGAGATCCAGCGTATCAATATCCTCGAAGCGGTATTTCGGGTTGATATCCAACAGCATCAGAAAACTCATTATCAGCACAAACACCGTGGCAAACCAGAAGGCGGGCCAGCCTAGCATGTCGGTGGAAAAGATCAGCGCGACGCACAGCGCGTAGCAACCGTACATCAGCGCCCACAGGCCGGGATGCGTTTTTAGAAAAGAGAAACTGAAGCGCGGGCGGTTATCGCGCAGCTCATCACGGTTCAGCGTGTCGATTTCATCAAGCAGGATTTGTTTAATCGCGTCCATAATACACCTCTGATTATCACTGCTTGCCATCAAACCACATAACAGTGTAAGGCGTTAGAGACAGATTTTAGCTGTTTTTTTATAACAGTTTCCTGCGGGAAAACGGCACGTACACCCTCCGTCATGGCTGCTGCGACGCCGCCCGCGCGCACTCATTACGTTAGGTGCTCACGCGTTCCTGCCATCTGCCAACTCTCGTTATTTTCGATATAGAACGGATAATGCTCCACCACCGTGCCGCCGCTCAGCTCATCGCCGTATGCCGCGCTCCAGGCGATGAGTTCATCTTGCATGCCCAGGATGTCCTCCAGCGATAAACACACCTTCTCGCCGTTGTGACTCGCCACGGCACGCGCCATCAATTCCTCCTCACGAGCCGCTTCACCCGGCAGTTCGGCAGCGGGGAACAGCAGATCATTCCCTTCCAGCTGCGGCGCCGGTTCTTCCTGCGTCACCGCTACCGCGGGCGTCATATCTGGGGTTAACGGCGCTTGGTTGCGCGTGTGCATCAGGCTGCTGCCTCCGCTGTGGTCAGCAAGCCACTCAAGGTCATTGAGGGTGCGCAGTTCTGCGGTGAGTAAATCCAGCATTTTTTGGTTGTCATCCGCTAAGCCAGGTGAGGAAAACGCGTCGGTTAACGGTGTGTTCTCAACCAGGGTATTCAGCGGTAAGCGATACAGGTCGGCCCAGTCATAAACCAGCGCCGCGCGCATTGCCTCTTGTTCAGAGTGTGCGCGGATAGGCAGATCCGCATCGTTGGCGCGCGCGTTTTGCGTGGGCGTCTCGGACATAAGCGGCCCTGACATTGCCGCCATCAGCGTTAGCGCCGCGCTCCCCTCGGGCGCCTGCTGAAGCGAGCGCGTGCGCGTGCGCCACTCTCCGCTGAACAGCGGCTCATCGCGCCACTCGACGTCACTGTCCGGCAGCAGGACCTGGGACGCATCAGAAAGCGAACGTGCTGGATTATTTAAATCAAGATTTTTCTTGTACGGAAAATTCAGATTGTCCATGGTAATTCCTATGCTAGAGGTCAAAAAAACCCGCAAAACTAGCGGGAAAAATTACAGCAGCGGAAGTATCGAGGCATCGGTTTTTCGTTAATATGAGACCTGTCTTGTAATTTTCTTGCGTGCAATTATATGATTTTAAAAGGTTTTATTTTAGTTTCGCAATGAGTTGTGGCAGCGCCCCGCTTTTTTTGCGTCTTGCGCGCTTCCCGGTTGCCTGCGTGAACGTCAGGCCCAAGAAGATTAATTAAGACAAGACCTGTCTCTTCCTTTTTTAGGAAAATGTCTTTGAGGTCTAAGGTTTTTCTTGGCAGCCTCCCATTAGCTTACCTGACCTACGACCTGCAGGTTCGCCTCGTCGGGAATCTCATTGTAAGAGAGCACGTGCAACCCCCGGGCAAACAGCCGGGCGTAGCGCGCCATCAGCGGCCGCAGCTGCGGCGTCACCAGCAGAACCTGCGTCAGATTTTGCGCTTTGAGCTGCTCCATGACCGTGGGCAACGCGCTTTGCAGTTGGGTTAAAATATTGGGATCCACCGGGAAGCTATCCAGTGCCACCTTGCCCGCCTGCTGCGCCTGATTCAGCGCGGCCAGCAGCAGATTCTCCAGTTCGCTATCCAACGTGAAGGCCGACAGCGGTTTATTATCGGGTGCAATCGCAGCCACCAGGGCGTGGCGCAGCGCCAGACGGACATCGGCCGCCAGCAAGAGCGCATCTTTGGTGATCGCGCTGCTCTCAAGCAGCGTGGTGGCGATGGTGGTGATATCTTTCAGGGACACCTGATCGGTGAGCAGTAAACGGTACACTTTGAGCTGAAGGCTAAAGCTCACCGCTGCGTTGACATCATCGGATAAACGCGGCGCCATATGCGCGAGGCGCTGGTGTAGCGCAGTAATGTCATCGTAGTTAAACAGCACCGGCAGATGCTCGCGCACCACCTTGTGGACGTGGGTGGCGATCACGCTGGCGCAATCCACGACCTGGTAGCCCAGATTCAGCGCTTTGGCTTTCTGCTCCGGCAGAATCCACGTCACCGCCATGCCATACGCTGGATCGGTATCCAGAATGCCATCGATCTCGCCATACTGCTCCGGCGTGGGGATGGCCATCAGGCGATCGGCATGCACCTCGCCCACAGCAGTCCGTACCCCGTTAATCTTAATCGCGTACTGTGCCGGTTTAAGATGAAAATCTTCGCGCAGGGCGATCTCGGGCAGCAGCAAGCCGCTGGTTTCGGACACCATCTGCCGCACGCCGCGCATACGCTGTGTGAGCGGCGCGCCGTTGCTCTTGTCCACCAGCGTGACCAGCTTATAGCCGAGATTGAGGCCAATGGGCTCCACCACGGGAATGGTGTCCCAGCTGATGGTCGGCCGCCGATCGTCAGGGGCCAACGCCTGCTGAATTTTCTCGATATCCACCGGGTCTTGCGTCGGTTTCGCCACCGCCCGGCTCTGCCGCCAGGCGGCAAATAGCAGCAACGCGGTGAAAAGTAAAAACACCAGATGGGGCATGCCGGGGACCACCGCAAGCACCAGCATTACGGCGCCAGCGGTATAGAGCGTCGCGGGCTTGGCCAGCAGCTGAGTTTTAACGTCGTCGCCCAACTCGGCACCGTCGCTGATGCGAGTGACAATAATCGCGGCGGCGGTCGCCAGCAGCAGCGAGGGGATCTGCGCGACCAGGCCATCACCAATGGTCAGCAGGACGTACTGTTCAAACGCCTGGCCCGCCGGCAATCCGTGTTTGAAGACACCAATCAGAATGCCGCCTAACACGTTGATCAGCAGAATCATGATGCCCGCGACGGCATCGCCACGCACAAACTTGGAGGCGCCGTCCATCGCGCCATAGAAGTCAGCCTCGTTGGCGACCTCTTTACGCCGCAGCCGGGCCTGCTCCTGTTGGATTAAACCGGCGTTAAGATCGGCATCGATCGCCATCTGCTTGCCCGGCAGGGCATCCAGCGTAAAGCGGGCGGATACCTCAGAGATGCGCTCAGCGCCTTTGGTCACCACCACGAAGTTGATTGTGGGCGCGGTCAGCGAAGATGAACGCAAAGAGATTGTGGCGCAGTTGCACGGACACTCCCTCTTCAGCGGCACCGGATTCGATCCCTTCGCCGTTGAGGGCACGGAGGCCATCGTTGCGCAGGCAAGGGCTCTGGTGCCGCCGGCGCAACAAGCCACGGTCAGCGGCATCGTGGAGCAGGCCGTGGATCAAGGCGTTGACGCCGCGCCTTCGCGCGCTGACAGCGAGCTGGCGACTCTCAAGCAGCAGATCGAACAGCTTATCAGCGCGCACCATGCCCAGAACCATCTCACGCTGGAAACGCTGCCGCAGGGGCTGCGCATTTTGATTCAGGACGATCGCGATCGCATGATGTTCCCGCGTGGGAGTGCGGTGCTGACGCCCTATTTTCAGCGTTTACTGACCGAGCTGGGACCGGTGTTCAATCGCATTGATAACCAGATCATGATCAGCGGTCATACCGATGCCGCGCAGTATGAGCCCAGTGCGGCTTATAACAACTGGAACCTGTCTGGCGATCGGGCGCTGGCGGCCCGGCGCGCGCTGGAGCGCGGTGGGCTGGAGAGCGCGCGGGTGTTGCAAGTCAACGCCGTGGCGGCGCGCATGCCGCTGGATCGGGGTAATCCCCTGAATGCGCGTAATCGACGCGTGGAAATCATGGTGCTCACCGCTTCTGCGGCAGAAACCTTACTGCAGTTTTACGGGCGGCAAGGGGAGAAGGTGGTTAAGCCGATTGTGGCGCGTTTGAAAACGTAGCTTTTAAACAGGATATGCATCAGGTTTTTCGCCGATTGTGGGCGCATAAGCACGCTTTGCCCTGGAAGCTAACCGCAGCGTAAAAAAATGCGCTCTTTTTGTTAAATATGTTGCGCATGAATTTGAGTTAAGAAAGCGAAATCAGGTATTTATCAAGATTTTGTTGTCAAGCGCACATTGTATTGCAACCGAATTTTGTCACAATTAGGCAACAACGCTTTCCGGAGAAAGAGTATGACTGACAACACCTCCAGCCTGCTGTTACTGATGTCTTTCGCCGCAGGCACATTTTCTGCCGGGGCATCCAGTAATCCGCAGCATCTCATGTTATGGCAGCAGTCAGGCGCGATACCCAATAACCTGTTGCCGCTGATCATCTGGCCGCAGATCGCACCTGAATATGAAGAAGAAGAGGGGCGCAACAGCGCGGAGTGGTTTGAAAAAACCTTTACCGAGAATGGCTGGCCTGCGGCGTGGCGCGCGCCGATTTTCCCTTACACGCATTATCACCCCAATACCCATGAAGTGCTGGGCGTGGCGGCGGGCTGGGCGGAAGTGCTGTTAGGCGGCGATGCTGGCCGTATGGTGACCTTGCGCGAAGGGGACGCCGTGCTGATTCCTGCGGGCGTAGGTCATAAACAGGTGTTTGCCTCGGAAGATTTCTTCGTGGTGGGCGCGTATCCCGAAGGCATGTCGCCGGAAACCTATCGCGATGAGCCTTCGCGTCTGCGTGCGGCGAAAGAAGCCATCAAGCGGGTTCCTCTGCCCCAGCGCGATCCGTTTACCGGCAAGGAGGGTACGTTGACCGAGATCTGGTTGCCCATCGCGCAGCAGACGACGCATCCCTAAAAGGGCGGGGCAGAGCGTAGCGGGTCGATAAAAGACCTCTCCAACTACGCTCTGCTCCCCACGCGCACGAGGTTTACACCAAATCATGCGCTTTGGCGGTGCGATTAATTCCGCTAATGCCTTTCAGACCTAATTTACGCAAGATTTTGATTTTATATGTGCTAATTGTTTTACTGCTGAGTTGCAGCTGCGTTGCGATCTGTTTATTTGACATTCCCGATGCAAGTTTAACTAATACAATCAATTCGCGTCGCGTGAGTTCCATTAATTTATCGCTTTCAATGAATGTAGGAACGTGGGCATTTTGCGCGGCGGTAGGATAGACGCGTTTGCCGCACTCAACGTCTTTTATTGCCGTTAGCAGTGTATCCAACTCCCCGCGTTTACAGACGTAACCCTCAACGCCGAGCTGCAAACAGCAGCGCTGGTAAAACACGCTTTCGGATGCGGTAAATACGATGATTTTTTGCTGCGGTAATACGCGCTTAATATCCGCAATCAGCGGGATGCCGGCACGGCCTGGCATCGTAAGATCCAGCAGTAATACATCCGGCTTGAGCTGATGCAATTGGCTGATCAGCAATTCACCCCGTTCAGCCATTCCAACCACGGAATAGTGATAGGCGTGAAGCAGTGCTTTGATGCTCTCGCAAATTAAAGGGTGGTCATCAACAATAAATACCGAATGAATCATATGTGCAGTCCAAAAAAATTTAAATAACCAAGTGGGAATCTGAAAACAGCTGTACATAGAGGTCTGGCTAAATTAATTCATGAGGCTTCCCTATAAGATTTAAGCCATGTCTTGAATTTTTCTGTTTAAGACAAATGCGCTTTTTTTATCAATATTTCTCGGGACGTTTCCTTTAAAAGGCGCGGATTCATCAAATTGAAAACAAGCGCTTTTAATTTCAGTGGGAGAAATGACAGCCTGAAAGGTGAAAGATGTTCTCCGTTGATCAGCTTCTCCATACGTTTTGGCCCGGTCATCAACCGGCGAACTGGCAAAAAAAAGTGCTCAAATGGGCCGTGCGCGAGCAGGAGTTTCACCGTTTTGCTGCGCGCTATCCGCACCTGAAAGGGGTGGATATGGTCGAACAGGTGCTGGAACATCTTGACGTGCGCGCCGAACTTAGCGAGCGCGATCTTGAGCAGATACCCACGCGTGGGCCGGTGGTGATTGTGGCCAACCATCCGCTGGGGGCACTGGATGGCCTGGCGCTGTTGGCGGCGGTGTCACAGGTACGACGCGATGTGAAAATTGTGGCCAATCGCATGCTGATGATGCTCACGCCGCTCAATAACCTGATGTTGCCCGTGGATAACATCAGCAACCGCACCAGCCGGGAACAGCTCACCGCGATGCAGCAGCATCTGGATAATCAAGGCGCGCTGATCATTTTTCCTGCCGGAGAGGTGTCGCGTATGAGCTCGCAAGGGGTGCGCGATCGGCGCTGGCACCATAGCTTTTTGCGCCTCGCGGCCCGTGCGCGTGCGCCGCTGGTGCCGGTACACATTGTGGGACGCAACAGCCTGTCGTTTTACGCGCTGGCGAAACTCGCTCCGCCGCTGGCCATGCTGATGCTGGTGCGTGAAATGTTTCGTCAGCGCGGCTCGCGCATTAAGCTGCATATCGGCGAGCAGATTCCCTTTGCCCACTGGCATGACGGCCATACGTCGGGGAAAGCGCTGGCCAAGCGGCTGCGCAAGCATCTTTATCGCATCGGACAGGGGCGATCTGGCCTGTTTCAAACGGAAGCGGCCATCGCGCGCCCGGAGGATCGCGCTGAGCTGAAAAAGGCGCTGCAGGGGAGTGAACATCTCGGCGTGTTACCGGATGGCAAACAGATCTATCTGTGGCGACGCAACGGGGCCACGTGGGTGCCGCTGCTGCGCGAGCTGGGACGCTTACGTGAAATCGCGTTTCGTGCGGTAGGCGAGGGCAGTGGCCGACGTCGCGATCTCGATAGGTTCGACGACGATTACTATCACCTGATTTTATGGGATGAGGACGCGCTGGAAATTGTGGGCGCCTATCGGTTTATTCCCGGCGCGGAACAGCTGGCGCGGCGCGGGCTGGAGGGCATATATAGCCATAGCCTGTTTCACTATGACGCGCGTATGCTGCCTATCGTCAATCAAGGCCTTGAGCTGGGCCGGAGTTTTATTCAGCCCGCCTACTGGGGCAAGCGCGGATTAGACTACCTGTGGATGGGCATTGGTGCTTATCTGGCGCGTTATCCGCAAACCCGCTATCTGTTTGGTCCGGTGTCGATCTCCGGCGGAATGCCGCTGGCGGCGCGCGATCTGCTGGTCGCGTTTTATCGTCTCTATTTTCCCACCGAACTGCCGCTGGCGACCTCTCGACGTCCCTATCCTGCTTCGCTACCCGAGGTGCTGGCACAGTTTACCGGCAATGACTACAGCGAAGACTTGCGTCGCCTGAAGCTGCTGCTGGCGAATCTTGGCACGGCGATCCCGACGCTTTATAAGCAGTATTCCGAGGTATGTGAGTCGGGCGGCGTGCAGTTTATCGATTTTGGCAGCGATCCCGATTTCAATCACTGTATCGATGGTCTGGTGTTAGTGGATTTAACGCGCCTGAAGGCGTCGCGCTATGCGCGCTATATCGGTATGCATTTGGCGCCGGAGGCGTAGTGGGCGCCAGGCCGCGCCCTTGGCCTTTTGAGCCGCAGGGTGCTTTAGCCACTTGCAGTGGCGGGCTTGTGCCGCAGGCAGCGGCTTGGTGCCTTCTCGCTGGCACGGAGCATCTTTCGTTCGCCATGGCACTGGCAGGTGCTTTTGCCACTTGCAGTGGCGGGCTTATGCAGCAGGCAGCGGCTCGGTGCTTTCTCGCTGGCGCGAAGCACGGTGCATCTTTCGTTCGCCATGGCACTGGCAGGTGCCTTTGCCACTTGCAGTGGCGGGCTTATGCCGCAGGCAGCGGCTCGGTGCTTTCTCGCTGGCACGGAGCATCTTTCGTTCGCCATGGCACTGGCAGGTGCCTTTGCCGCGTTGCGGCGACCGAGCAGAGGGCGCCAGGCCGCGCCCTCTGCACTCCCCGGCCCTGCGCCAGCCCCGCTCGCCGCTGCGCGGTGCCTTCACTCCCTCAGCCTTCCTGACGGACCGGCGTCGATTCGCTCCTGCTCAACGCCGCCTCTCGCGGCATCCATGCCGCTCGCCCTGGAAGGCCTCCTTCGTTCAGCGAGTGGGGATGGCGCTACCAAACCTCGCTGTGGGTCTTATATGTTTTTCGCAGCCACCGCGTGGCGGTAAGATTTTTAAGGTAAGCTCAAGCGGAGCTGCTTTAAACAAAACCTTTCTTTCGCGTTTTTTGCCCTTGGGCGCCAGTACGTGTCTGAAAGATTTTTAAGTACCATTCCGCCCACGGGGTGTTGACCAGAAGCCGTCTCTGCCATGTGTTTTCTGTCTTTTTCAGCCAGCCACTGTCTTGATAAGACTGCTTACAGCCCCCCAGACAACACCACACAAAATGAAAGAAAAAGGCTCTTAAAGGCGAGGTTTGTTGCGCCATCCGGAGCGCCGAACGGAGCGTGACGGCCAGGACGAAGCGGCATGGATGCCGCTGAGAGGGCGGAATGAGCCAGGGATGGCGAATCCGCGCGGTCCGTGAGGCCGTTGCGGCGGAGTGAGGGAACAGCGGAGGCTGGCGCAGGGCGCGGATTGCAAAGGGCCGCGCCCTCGGCCCTTTGCCCGTACGCCGCAGCGGGGCGGCTGCAACTCCCGCAGGGTTAGCGGGCGGAACCTGCTCAGGGTTCAGTAAAGACCGGCATAGCGGGCCGGACCCCGCTCAGAACCGGCCCTTTGCCCGTACGCCGCAGCGGGGCGGATGAAACTCCCGTGCGGTTAGCGGGCGGAACCCGCTCAGGGTTCAATAAAGACCGGCATAGCGGGCCGGAACCCGCTCATAGCCATACCGGCTGAGCGTTCGGCACCCGCCTGGTGCCTTACCGGCTTGAGCGGGCCGGACTCCCGCAGCGCCCCGGCCAGCGCTGGCCTCCCACCCCTACCAACTTTGGTATGCCCGCGATTTACGCTTGTCAGCAGCGCGCTTTTGCGTTTAAGTCTGCATCTTGGTTGAGAATATTCTTAACCGCGCATTTGAACCCGGCCGCAATAGGCGAAAAACAATGAACAACGACTCTGACGTTATGTACCGTATGCTGGTACAGGGCGTAGTGGACTATGCCATTTACATGCTGAAACCGGATGGCACAGTGGCAAACTGGAACGCGGGGGCGCAGCGCGCTAAAGGCTACCGCGCAGAAGAAATTGTCGGCCAGCACTTTTCCGTATTTTACGGCGCCTCAGATCGGCTGGCGCAGACGCCGGACGCCAATCTCGGTATCGCGAGCAAAACCGGCCGCTTTGAAGATGAAGGTTGGCGCTATCGCAAAGATGGATCGGCCTTCTGGGCGCACGTCGTGATTGACGCCATTCGCGACGAAAACGGCAAAATGATCGGCTTTGCCAAAATTACCCGCGACGTCACCGAGCGGCGGGAAAATGAGCAGCAGCTCCTGCGTGCGCGCGACCTGGCCCAGGCGCAGAGCGCCCGCATGGCGGAAATTTCCAGCTTTCTTGAAACCATTATCAGCAACATTCCCTCCTGTGTGATCGTGGAAGATGCCATCAGCCGCGAAATTCTTCTGGTGAACGATAAAGCAGAGCAGCTATTTGGCCTGCATAAGTCCCTGATCATGCATAAGCGGCCGCATGAATGCATGTCGCCGGAACTCAGTGATTACTTCAATAGCCTGGCGGATATTGCCCTGCGCAACGAAGGTATTCATACGCGCGAGCAGCTGCTGGTGACGGCGGCTGGCGAGCGCATCCTGCAGACGCGGGCCACCACCATCAGCGGCAGAGATATCCGGCAGAATTACGTAATGCTGATGGTGGAAGATGTCACGGACCAGCGTGAAGCCGATGCGCGCATTCATCACATGGCACACCACGATAATCTCACCAGTCTGCCCAATCGCATGCTGTTTCGGCAAAAGCTGAGCGAAGCGCTGCGCGCTGAAAATCAGCTAAGCGCCACGCTGTGTCTGGACCTGGATAATTTTAAAAACGTCAACGATGTGCTTGGTCACCAGATAGGGGACGAGCTGCTAAGGGCCGTGGCAAAACGCCTGCGCGGTTCCCTGCGCGATCAGGATACGCTGGCGCGCATTGGCGGGGACGAGTTCGCCGTGGTGCTACCCAATATGCACGATGCGCAGGAAGCCGCTGCCATCGCACAACGGCTGATTGCCGCCATTCAGCCGCCGATCAATGTGGAGGGACACAGCTTATCGGTGGGATTAAGCGTGGGCATTGCGCTGACCTCGCAGGCCACTAACACGCCGGAACATATGCTGCGCTGCGCCGACATGGCGCTTTATGAGGCCAAGCGCAACGGGCGCAATCGCTATGAGCACTTTACGCCGCGCATGGACGATCTGGCCCGTCATCGCCGCGCCATTGAAAATGACCTACGGGAAGCGCTGACCCGCCGCCAGCTCAAACTCTATTATCAACCGATTACCAATGACGCTGGCATTATCGGCTATGAAGCGCTGATGCGCTGGCACCACCCGATCAAGGGCGTGATCATGCCCAACGACTTCATTCCGATTGCTGAAGAGACGGGCATCATTCATATGCTCGGGGCTTATGCGCTGTATGAAGCCTGTCGTGAAGCGCAAAGTTGGGATACCAACCAGTCGGTTTCCGTGAACCTCTCACCGCTGCAGTTTAAAAACAGCGCGTTGGTGTCGGTGGTTGAAGGGGCGCTGCGCGAGTCCGCGCTGGATCCGCACCGCCTTGAAGTCGAGATCACCGAATCTGTGCTGTTGGACGATTCTCTCGGCAATATTGATACCCTGCAGCGCCTGAAAAAGTTAGGGGTGCAGATTGCGCTGGATGACTTTGGTACGGGCTACTCCTCGCTGAGTTATCTGCGCTCGTTTCCGTTCGATAAGATAAAAATCGACAAGTCTTTTATCAATGACATGAGTGACAGCCGCGAGGCGCTGGCGATTATCCGCGCGATTACCGGCATGAGCCGCAGCCTGGATATTCAAATCACGGCGGAAGGCGTAGAAAATAGCGAGCAATTTGCCAGGCTGCGTGAAGAGGGCTGTACGCTCTTCCAGGGGTATCTGTTTGGCCGGCCGCAGCCTTCAGAACTGCGCCTTAAGGCGCTGGTCTAGCGGGGGTTACTCGCAGCCGCGTAGCAAAAAAACGCCCGGCTTAGCCGGGCGTTAACCTTAAATGCGGTGTGCAATCGTGTGCTTATTATTGGCCGTGGCCATCAACGGTCATGCGGCCCAAATCTTTGTCCACCAGGAACAGGCCTTCGCCTTTGCTGCCCACCAGCGCCAATTTGTCCAGCACGGTTTTAAACAGCTTCTCTTCTTCGTGCTGCTCTGCCACGTACCACTGCAGGAAGTTGAAGGTAGAGTAATCCTGCGAGGTCAGCGCGGTGTGAACCAGCTCATTGATCTTTTTCGTGATTAACTGCTCGTGCTTCAGCGCTTCTTCGAGTACGTCGTTGAGCGAGTTCCAGCTGATCGCTGGCGCGGCGATGGTGCCGAGCACCGGCAGGGAGCCGGCATCGCTGACGTAATCAAACAGGCGCTGCATGTGCGCCATCTCTTCGCGCGAGTGCATTTTCAGAAAGGAGGCTGCACCCTCAAAACCCTTGTCGCAGCACCATGCGCTCATCTGCAAATAGAGGTTAGCCGAAAAGAATTCGAGGTTGAGCTGGTCATTGAGGCGGGAGGTCATTTCAGCAGTTAACATGGCTGCGTCCTTATGGAATGGGTGTGAAGAAGTACGGCGAATTATGCATCAATCTATACTTTCCTGTGAAGGTTTTTTCCGCAAAAATGTGATTTTATCTCATTGATTGTAAATGGAATTATTTCATTTATTGAATGCGAGGCTTTCTCACTTCGCGCTGATTTTCATTCGCATTTGTTTTGCATTTTGCCTGTTAACGGGCGTGAGAGGGCGGCGCAACTGCCTGTGCATCCTGCGATTTCCCCGGGTGTTGAAATATTGTATGCTATGCCACCTCATTACTCACGGGATGACCGGACTGCCGCCCATGTAGATCGCGCCACTATCGCTGCCTGAGTTTCATCTCGGGTAACCTGATCCCCGGCCTCATCCCGGAACGATTTATCTGCAGCGCGCTTTGCGCGTGCTGCCCTTAAAGAAGAATTGACTCATGTCGAATGCCCCCTTTTTAGACGAAGTGGCGCGCCGCCGTACGTTTGCGATCATTTCGCACCCGGATGCCGGTAAAACCACGATTACGGAAAAAGTCCTGCTGTTCGGACAGGCTATTCAAACCGCCGGCACCGTGAAAGGCCGTGGTTCCAGCCAGCATGCTAAATCCGACTGGATGGAGATGGAGAAGCAGCGTGGGATCTCAATCACCACCTCGGTGATGCAGTTTCCCTATCGCGACAGCCTCGTGAACCTGCTGGACACGCCCGGCCACGAAGACTTCTCCGAAGATACTTACCGCACGCTGACGGCGGTGGACTGCTGTTTAATGGTGATCGACGCCGCGAAAGGCGTTGAGGATCGTACCCGCAAGCTGATGGAAGTGACCCGCTTGCGCGACACGCCTATCATCACCTTTATGAACAAACTTGACCGTGATATCCGCGATCCGATGGAGCTGCTGGATGAGGTAGAAAGCGAGCTGAAAATTGCCTGCGCCCCTATCACCTGGCCTATCGGCTGCGGCAAGTTGTTCAAGGGGGTTTACCACCTTTATAACGACGAAACTTACCTGTATCAGACGGGCAAAGGCCACACGATTCAGGAAGTGCGCGTGGTGAAAGGCCTGGCAAATCCAGAGTTGGATGCCGCCGTGGGCGAGGAGCTGGCGCAGCAGCTGCGCGACGAGCTGGAGCTGGTGCAGGGCGCATCGCACGAGTTCGACCAAGAGTTGTTCCTGAGCGGGGAAATCACCCCGGTATTCTTCGGTACCGCGCTGGGCAACTTTGGCGTAGACCATATGCTGGATGGCTTGGTCTCATGGGCGCCCGCGCCGATGCCGCGCCAAACTGATACCCGTCTGGTAGAAGCGAAAGAAGAGAAGTTCACCGGCTTCGTGTTCAAGATTCAGGCCAATATGGATCCCAAACACCGCGACCGCGTGGCGTTTATGCGCGTGGTGTCCGGACGGTATGAAAAAGGCATGAAGCTGCGTCAGGTTCGCACCGGCAAAGACGTGGTGATCTCCGATGCGCTGACCTTTATGGCGGGTGACCGCTCGCACGTCGAGGAAGCCTATCCGGGCGACATCATCGGCCTGCATAACCACGGCACCATTCAGATCGGCGACACTTTCACGCAAGGTGAAACCATGAAGTTCACCGGCATCCCGAACTTCGCCCCGGAACTGTTCCGCCGCATTCGCCTGCGTGACCCGCTCAAACAGAAGCAGCTGTTGAAAGGGCTGGTCCAGCTATCAGAAGAGGGCGCGGTGCAGGTATTCCGTCCAGTGCACAATAACGATCTGATTGTGGGCGCGGTGGGCGTGCTGCAGTTTGACGTCGTTGTGGCGCGCTTGAAAAGCGAATATAACGTTGAAGCCATTTACGAAGCCATCAACGTCTCTACCGCGCGCTGGGTGGAGTGTAGCGATGCGAAGAAATTCGACGATTTCCAGCGTAAAAACGAGGTCAACCTGGCGCTGGATGGCGGCGATAACCTCACGTACATCGCGCCGACCATGGTTAATCTCAACATCACCCAGGAACGCTATCCTGATGTGACGTTCCGCAAAACCCGCGAACACTAATTTCTGTTCTCAGTAGGGCCAGTAATCATTACTGGCCCTGTTTCTTCGCTACAGACTCCTCTTAATTACCCTGCTTTTACGGCTTTTTGGCGAGATATCAACCACAAAAGCCAGCAAAAGCTGTAATCCCTACTATGCTGATTTTGTCGGACGAAAAAAGAAACGTTGCGTTTCGTTACGTCTCTCAACGCAGCAACGCCGTTTGTTGCTGGCGCATTCGCTTTGCGAGTGATTAACGGATTAAAGAAGGATGATATCGATGAACAAGACTAAGATTGCCAAAACCCTGATTGCTGCGCTGGCCACCACGGCCCTGTTAGGCGGTACTGCATTTGCTGCCGAAACCAGCACGGGTTCTAAAGTCGATAGCTCTATGAAAAAAGTCGATGGTTTTATGGATGACAGCGGCATCACCGCCAAAGCCAAAGCAGCCTTGGTGGATGACGACGCCATTAAAAGTACGGATATCTCAGTGAAAACCGAGCAGGGCGTGGTAACCCTAAGCGGTTTTGTTGCATCGCAGGATCAGGCTGAAAAGGCCGTCGCGCTGGTGCAAAAAGTTGAGGGCGTGAAATCCGTCAGTGACAAACTACACGTTAAAGACAGCAAACAAGCTTCGCTGAAGGGGTACGCGGGTGACGCGGCCACGACCAGTGAAATTAAAGCTAAGCTTTTAGCCGATGATATTGTGCCTTCGCGTAATGTGAAGGTGGAAACCACCGACGGTGTGGTGCAGCTTTCTGGAGAAGTGGCGAATCAAGCGCAGTCCGATCGCGCCGAGAAAATCGCCAAAGCCATTGAAGGCGTGAAAAGCGTGAAGAATGACCTGAAGGTAAAATCTTAACGCGGGCGCAGCGGCACCGTTTCGGTGCCGCTGGGTAATAAAAACATGATGTTGGATAAGCAGTTCGATTTTCACTATGGTTTAAGGAGAGGCTTATGTTTCGTTGGGGTATTATCTTTCTGGTCATCGCTCTGATTGCTGCAGCGTTAGGTTTCGGCGGTCTGGCGGGTACGGCAGCATGGGCAGCTAAAATTGTCTTTATTGTCGGTATTATTCTGTTCCTCGTTAGCCTGTTCACCGGGCGCAAACGACCCTGACTAAAGCGTTGATGTAACGCTTACCCGCAAGACCCAGTACAGCGGAGACCAGTCATTTGCGACACAATGGATGTCGCGGCAATTGCAATGTGCGGTTGGTCAGGGAATGACAATGACTGGTTCTCCGGGATGCTGGCCTTGCCGCCTCCCTCAGAGCAGCAATTTTACTGAGGGAACCCCGTGGGAATACGTATTCCGGTATCGTTAAATACCCTTGAGCCACTGGCGCTCACGCCTTTTAAATCGCGCAAGATAGCCTTGGTTTGTGAAGGTGGCGGTCAGCGCGGTATCTTTACCGCAGGCGTACTGGATGAGTTTCAGCGCGCAGGCTTTAATCCCTTTCATCTGATGCTCGGCACGTCAGCCGGGGCACAAAACTTGTCCGCTTTCGTTTGCGCCCAGCCCGGCTATGCGCGGCGTGTGATCACGCGTTACACCACCAGCAAGCTGTTTTTTGATCCCGTGCGCTTTGTGCGCGGCGGTCATCTCATCGATCTCGACTGGTTGATTGATGTGACCAAACAGGAGTTTCCTCTGGCGCTCACGGCGGCCCAAACGCTGTTTGCCAAAGGCAGTGAATTCTATATGTGCGCCTGTCGCAGCGATGACTACATGGCGGAGTATTTCAATCCCACCGATCTCACGTGGCACGATATCATCAAGGCCTCCAGCGCCATTCCGGGTTTTTACCGCAGCGGCGTATTGCTGGATGGGATCAGCTATCAGGACGGCGGCATCAGCGATGCTATTCCGGTGCGCGAAGCCGCACGGCGCGGCGCAGATACCATTGTGGTCATCCGCACCGTTCCCTCGCAGATGGCCTATACGCCCAAGTGGTTCAGGCGCATGGAGCGCTGGCTTGGCGACAGCGCCCTGCAGCCGATGATCAATATTTTGAATCACCATGAAGCGAGCTATCGTGAGATTCAGCAGTTTATTGAGACACCGCCGGACGATTTGCGCATCATCGAAATTTATCCGCCGAAACCGCTGGCCAGCATGGCGCTTGGCAGCCGCGTTTCTTCGCTCAATCAGGATTATCACCTCGGACGCCGCAGCGGACGCTATTTTCTTGCCACGCTAGGGCAGTGGCTCAGCGATGCCGAACCGGTACTGCGCGTCACTCCGCCCGCTGCGGTGGCTAACGCACCGGAAAACCGTCCGTTGCTACCGACCGGCGTGGCGGACAACGATCCCGATTTCAGTAAAGGATCGCTGGCATGAGGTTCATGGATACCCACTGTCATTTTGATTTTCCGCCCTTCGTGGATGACCCCGCAGGCAGCATTGCACGTGCCGCTGAAGCCGGCGTCACGCGTATCGTTGTGCCCAGCGTGGACGTCAGCCGTTTTGCGCGCGTGAGCCAACTTGCGCAGCAGCATGAGGCGCTGTACGCCGCGCTGGGGCTACACCCCATTGCGATCGCGCGGCATGCGGAAGCCGATGTGGACGCGCTTAGGCGCTGGCTGGACATGCCCGACGCAAAACGTGTGGCAATCGGTGAGATTGGGCTCGATCTCTACATGCCCGATCCGCAGTTCGACAAACAAACCTGGCTGCTGGATGCGCAGCTTAAGCTGGCGAAGACGTATGATTTACCGGTGATCTTGCACTCCCGTCGCACCCACGATCAGTTGGCGATGCGACTGCGCCGCCACGATTTACCCCGCCGTGGCGTGGTGCACGGCTTTGCCGGCAGTCTGCAACAGGCCGAGCGCTTCGTGCAGCTCGGCTATGCGATCGGCGTGGGCGGGACGATCACCTATGAGCGCGCCAGCAAAACCCGTAACACGCTGGCGCGCCTGCCGCTCTCGTCACTGCTGCTGGAAACCGACGCGCCGGACATGCCGCTGCACGGTTATCAAGGGCAGCCCAACCGACCGGAACGTGCGCGCAATGTCTTCGACGCGCTGTGCGCCCTGCGCAGCGAACCTGCGGATGTCATCGCCGACGCGCTGTGGCAAAACAGCCTGCGCCTGTTTAACCTGCCTGCCTAATCCCCTGCGGCGGTGTGCTAAACCTTCCGCAGACGCCTACTTTTTCCACGCTTTGTTTGTGATAATAGTAACAGGGTGCTGTGCGTGCATCCTGCGGCCTGAACGCGCCTTTTTGTGATTAATGTCGCCATATATATGTATCCTTACCGCTAATTTTTCGTTTTGGTGTGATAAAAGACACGAATTTTTAGCACGCGTTTTGTTAGAATTATCACATTATCAGGCGGCGCGACGTCGCCACGACTTTTTGGAGAATCCCATGACCGATTTCACCGCTGCCGCGCAGCGCGCCCTGCACCTGATGGATTTAACCACGCTGAATGACGATGACACCGACGAAAAGGTGATTGCGCTCTGCCGTCAGGCAAAATCCCCTGCCGGCAACACCGCCGCTATCTGCATCTATCCGCGCTTTATTCCTGTGGCGCGCAAAGCGCTGCGCGAGCAGGGCACGCCAGACATTCGTATCGCCACCGTCACCAACTTCCCGCACGGCAACGATGATATTGAGATCGCGCTGGCAGAAACCCGCGCGGCGATTGCCTACGGCGCCGATGAAGTGGACGTGGTGTTTCCCTATCGCGCGCTGATGGCGGGCGATCGCCAGCGCGGTTTTGATCTGGTTAAAGCCTGTAAAGAAGCCTGTGCGGGCGCTAACGTGCTGCTGAAAGTCATTATTGAAACCGGCGAGCTCAAAGACGAGGCGCTGATCCGCGCGGCCTCAGAGATCGCCATCGATGCCGGCGCGGATTTTATCAAGACCTCTACCGGTAAAGTTGCGGTCAACGCCACGCCAGAAGTGGCGGCGATCATGATGCAAGTGATTCGCGATAAAGGCGTGCAGCAGCAGGTGGGCTTTAAGCCAGCAGGGGGCGTGCGCACCGCAGAAGACGCCGCGCACTACCTGCAACTGGCCGATGACATTCTGGGTCACGCGTGGGCGGATACGCGCCATTTCCGCTTTGGCGCCTCCAGCCTGTTAGCCAATCTGTTAACCACGCTGGGTCACGAAACCACGACCAGCAAATCAGGTTATTAATCCCATTGGGGCGCACCGCGCGTGCGCCCACGTGATCTCACTACGCCAGCCGGGGAGATAATCGTGTTCCTGCCACAAGAAATCATTCGTAAAAAACGCGACGGGCAGCCGCTTAGCGAGGCGGAGATCCGCTTCTTTATCAACGGTGTGCGTGATAACAGCGTCTCGGAAGGGCAAATCGCCGCGCTGGCGATGACCATCTATTTCCAGGATATGAACCTCGAGGAGCGCGTCGCCTTAACCATGGCGATGCGCGACTCCGGCAGCGTGCTGAACTGGCAATCGCTGCAGCTCAACGGCCCGGTCGTCGACAAGCACTCCACCGGCGGCGTGGGCGATGTGACATCGCTGATGCTTGGCCCAATGGTGGCGGCGTGCGGTGGCTACGTACCAATGATCTCAGGGCGCGGATTAGGCCACACGGGCGGCACGCTGGACAAGCTGGAGGCGATCCCAGGCTTTGATATTTTTCCCAGTGACGAACGGTTCCGCCAGATCATCCGTGACGTAGGCGTGGCGATCATCGGGCAAACCACCTCGCTGGCCCCGGCCGACAAGCGCTTCTATGCGACGCGCGATATCACGGCCACCGTCGATTCGATCCCGCTGATCACCGCGTCAATCCTCGCGAAAAAGCTGGCCGAAGGGCTGGATGCGCTGGTGATGGATGTGAAAGTCGGCTCCGGCGCATTTATGCCGACCTTTGAAGCGTCCGAGCAGCTGGCGCAGGCGATCGTGGGCGTTGCCAATGGCGCCGGCTGCCAAACCACCGCGCTGCTGACTGACATGAATCAGGTGCTGGCCTCCAGCGCGGGCAATGCGCTGGAAGTGCGTGAGGCGGTCCGCTTCCTGACAGGCGAAGCGCGTAATCCGCGCCTGCTTGAGGTGACGCTGGCACTGTGTGCCGAAATGCTGATCTCCGGCAAACTGGCGGCGAACGAGCGCGAAGCGCGAGAAAAGCTGCTGCAGGTACTGGATAACGGCAAGGCGGCAGAGGTGTTTGGCCGCATGGTGGCAGCGCAGCGCGGCCCAACGGATTTCATTGAACAGCTCGATCGCTATCTGCCCGGCGCGGCGCTGAGCAAAGCGGTCTACGCCGACCGCGCCGGTGTGGTCAGCGCCATGGACACGCGCGCGCTTGGCCTGGCGGTGGTCTCGCTGGGGGGCGGTCGTCGGCAAGCCAGTGAGACGCTGGATTATAGCGTTGGCCTGAGTGAGATGATCGCCCTGGGGACGTCTGTCGATGCCGGACAACCGCTGGCGGTGATCCATGCCGCCACGGAAGCACAGTGGCAGCAGGCCGCCGCGGCCGTTAAGGCAGCGATACGCGTCAGTGATAGCGCGCCCGCACCGACGCCGGTTGTCTATCGGCGCATCGGCGCGTAATACGCTTCTGCGTGCCAGGCAGCAGCCATTCGGGTATACTGATCTGATCGCTTTTTTTTGACTTGTCATCGCGCCATCGCGCAGGAGACTTGCATGAAACGTGCTTTTATTATGGTTCTCGACTCCTTTGGAATCGGATCCAGCCACGATGCCGATAAATTCGGCGATGAAGGATCGGATACGCTCGGCCATATCGCCGAAGCGTGCTTTGAAGGCCGCGCCGACGTGGGGCGTAAAGGGCCACTGCACTTACCGAACATGACGGCGCTGGGCTTAGCCAAAGCGGCGGAACTCTCTACCGGCCGTATTCCGCCAGGAATGGACGCCAACGCGGAGATCATCGGCGCCTACGCCTACGCCAGTGAGCTTTCTTCCGGCAAAGATACGCCATCCGGCCACTGGGAGATAGCGGGCGTACCGGTGCTGTTTGACTGGGGTTACTTCAGCGATAAAGAGAACAGTTTCCCGCAAGCGCTGCTGGACACGCTGGTGGCGCGCGCTGACTTGCCCGGCTATCTTGGCAATTGCCACTCATCAGGTACCGTGATTTTGGATGAGCTCGGCGAAGAGCACATGAAAACCGGCAAGCCGATCTTCTATACCTCGGCGGATTCGGTGTTCCAGATCGCGTGCCATGAAGAGACGTTCGGGCTCGATCGCCTGTACGCGCTGTGTGAAATCGCCCGTGAAGAGTTGACCAACGGCGGCTACAATATCGGCCGCGTCATCGCGCGTCCGTTTGTGGGGGATAAAGCGGGGCACTTTGAGCGCACCGGTAACCGTCACGATCTGGCCGTTGAGCCACCGTCACCGACCATGTTGAAAAAGCTGGTGGATGAGAAGGGCGGTGAAGTGATCTCCGTGGGTAAAATCGCGGATATCTATGCGCATCAGGGGATTACGCAGAAAGTCAAAGCCACCGGCCTTGACGCGCTGTTTGATGCCACCATCGAACAGATGAAAAACGCGCCCGATATGTCAATTGTATTCACTAACTTCGTGGATTTTGACTCTACATGGGGCCATCGTCGCGATATCGCGGGCTATGCGGGCGGCCTTGAACTGTTTGATCGCCGCCTGCCAGAGCTGATGGCGCTGGTGAAAGAGGGCGATATCCTGATCCTCACCGCCGACCACGGCTGCGATCCCAGCTGGAAGGGCACGGAACACACCCGCGAGCATATTCCCATTTTGATCTATGGTCCGCAGGTAAAACCGGGATCGCTGGGTTACCGCGATACCTTTGCGGATATCGGCCAGACCATCGCAAACTATTTTGGCCTGTCTAGCATGGACTATGGCAAAAGCCTGCTGTAACGCAGGCATAACAATTTAAAAAGGAAACGTATTATGGCAACGCCACACATTAACGCCGAGATGGGTGATTTTGCAGACGTCGTGCTGATGCCCGGCGATCCGCTGCGGGCAAAACATATCGCTGAGACGTTCCTCGACGATGTGAAAGAAGTGAACAACGTGCGCGGCATGTTGGGCTTCACCGGCACCTATAAGGGCCGCAAAATCTCCGTCATGGGCCACGGCATGGGCATTCCCTCCTGCTCCATTTATACCAAAGAGCTGATCACGGATTTTGGCGTGAAGAAAATCATCCGCGTAGGCTCCTGCGGCGCGGTTCGCGCGGACGTGAAACTGCGCGACGTGGTGATCGGTTTGGGTGCCTGCACCGATTCCAAAGTGAACCGTATGCGCTTCAAAGATCATGACTTTGCCGCCATCGCCGATTTCGACATGGTGCGTAACGCCGTTGACGCCGCCAAAGCGTTGGGCGTAGACGCGCGCGTCGGCAACATCTTCTCCGCCGATCTGTTCTATACGCCGGATCCGCAAATGTTCGACGTGATGGAGAAGTACGGCATTCTGGGCGTGGAGATGGAAGCCGCAGGCATCTACGGCGTGGCCGCCGAGTTCGGTGCCAAAGCGCTGACGATTTGCACCGTGTCCGATCACATCCGTACCCACGAGCAGACCACCGCCGCGGAGCGTCAAACCACGTTCAACGATATGATCAAGATTGCGTTGGAGTCCGTGCTGCTGGGGGATTGATCCGCCAAGCCGGGCGGGGCGGCGCGCCGCTCGCCCGGCGCAGTGCGATTGATTCGCCGCAGGCAGCGGCTGGTGTGCCGTTTCGCTGGCACGGAGCGACTTTCGATCGCCATGGCACAGGCAGGTGCTTTTGCCACTTGCAGTGGCGGGGCTTGTGCCGCAGGCAGCGGCAGAGTGCCTTTCCGTTAGCACGGAGCGACTTTCGTTCGCCATAGCACCGGCAGGTGCCTTTGCCGCGCTGCGGCGACCAAGCAGAGGGCGCCAGGCCGCGCCCTCTGCACTCCCCGGCCCTGCGCCAGCCCCACTCGCCGCTGCGCGGTACCTTCACTCCCTCAGCCTTCCTGACGGACCGGCGTCGATTCGCTCCTGCTCAACGCCGCCTCTCGCCGCATCCATGCGGCTCATCCTGGAAGCCTTCAGTCGTTCAGCGAGTGGGGATGGCGCTTCACACCCCCCGCTGCACGCCATGACTTTTTTCGCAGCCGCCGCGCGGCGGTAAGATTTTTAAGGTGCATCCGCACCGCACGGCGTTAAGCAAACCAGTCTTTCGTGTTTTTGTTTTTAGACGCCAGTGCGTGGCTGAAAGGTTTTCAAGTCACATCCCGCCCGCGCGGTGCTCACCAGGAACCTCCTGTCTTTTCCAGCCAGCCACTGCCTGCGCAAACCTGCTTACGGCCCTCCAGACAACATCCGACATAAAAAAAGAAAAAGCCCCTTACAGGCGGCGGTGTTGAGCGCCATCCGGAGCGCCGAACGGAGCGTGACGGCCAGGACGAAGCGGCAGGGATGCCGCTGAGAGGGCGGAATGAGCCAGGGATGGCGAATCCGCGCGGTCCGTGAGGCCGTTGCGGCGGAGTGAGGGAACAGCGCAGGCTGGCGCAGGGCGCGGATTGCAAAGGGCCGCGCCCTCGGCCCTTTGCCCGTACGCCGCAGCGGGGTGGCTGGAACTCCCGCAGGATTAGCGGGCGGAACCCGCTCATAGTCATACCGGCATAGCGGGCCGGAACCCGCTCAGAATCGGCCCTTTGCCCGTACGCCGCAGCGGGGCGGCTGCAACTCCCGCAGGGTTAGCGGGCGGAACCCGCTCATAGTCATACCGGCATAGCGGGCCGGAGCCCGCGCAACTCAAAACCGGCTTGAGCGGGCCGGCCCCCGCTCACCCTTACCTGGCTTTGCGGGCCGGACGCCCGCTGCGCCCCCGTCAACGCCTTGGCCGAAAACATCTGTCACACTTTTACTGAAGCTTGTGCATCTTCGTGCTGGCTCTAAAACAATCTCTGCTTATCATTAGCGTGATAACAAAGAGACTGTGCGCCCTGATGAACCTCCGTAATTTTGAAGCTGAAGAAAAGCTGTTTACCCGCCGCGCGCTTGTCGCTTTTGCCCTGGTAGTTATCTGTTTCACGATCCTTGGTATTAACCTCTATCGCTTACAGGTCGATCAGCACGGCTATTACCAAACGCGATCCAACGAAAACGACATCAAAATGATCCCCATTGCGCCGACGCGCGGGCTGATCTTCGATCGCAACGGGATCCCGCTGGTGCGCAACGTGACCTGGTACGACATCTTGGTCACCCCCTATAAAATCAGCGATATGCAGGCCACGCTCGCGGCGCTGAAGCCGATTGTCGATCTCACCCCAGAGGATATCGAGACGTTCGAGCACGCCCTCAAGCAGAGCAGCCGCTACAAGCCGGTGGAGCTCAAGGCGGAACTCACCGACGAAGAGGTGGCGCGCTTTTCGGTGAACCAATTCCGCTTTACCGGCGTTAACATCGATACCTATCAGGATCGGGAGTACCCCTACGGCGCCGACCTCGCGCACGTGCTGGGCTATGTGTCGAAAATCAACGACAACGATTACAAGCGGCTGAACGCGGAAGGGGGGGCGGAGAACTATGCCGCCGATCACAACATCGGCAAGCAGGGCATTGAAGGCTATTACGAGTCGCTGCTGCACGGTAAAACCGGTTATCAGGAGGTCGAGGTCGATAACCACGGCCGCATTGTGCGCGTGTTAAAAGAGGTGCCGCCGGTGGCGGGTAAGAACCTTTACCTGACGCTCGACCTGCACTTGCAGCAGTATGTGGAGAGCCAGCTCGCCGGGCAGCGTGCCGCAGTGCTGATTGAAGATCCGCACGACGGCGGCGTGCTGGCGATGGTGTCCGCTCCCAGTTACGATCCCAACCCGTTTGTGAAGGGCATTAGCTACAAAGCCTACAAAACGCTGCTGCAGGATAAAAATCTGCCGCTGATCAACCGCGTCACGCAAGGACTTTATCCGCCGGCCTCCACGGTCAAACCCTATATGGCGATGTCGGCGCTGTTGAGCAAAGTCATTACCCCAAGCTTTACGCTTTACGGTGGGCCGACCTGGACCTTGCCGGGCACCGAGCGCAAATACCGCGACTGGAAAAAAACCGGGCACGGCATGCTGGACGTCACCAAAGCCATTGAGGAGTCGGCCGACAGCTTCTTCTATCAGGTGGCGTATATGATGGGCATTGATCGTATTCATGCCATGCTGAGCCAGTTCGGCTACGGTAAACCCACCGGGATCGATCTCAATGAAGAGTATGCCGGGTTGCTGCCGAGCCGCGAATGGAAGCAGAAAGTGCACAAGCGCGTATGGTATCAGGGCGACACGGTGTCAGTGGGCATTGGCCAAGGATACTGGATTGCTACGCCGATCCAGATGGTGAAAGCGATGGTGGCGCTGATCAACAACGGTCGGGTGATTAGCCCGCACCTGCTGGAAAAAGCGCAGCGCGGGAACTGGCAGCAGCCTTATCAGCCCAGCGCGCCGCAGCCGCAAATTGGCGATGCCAAATCGCCTTACTGGTCGCTGGTGCGCCACGCGATGTTCGGCATGGCGAATGCGCCGAACGGCACCGGCTATAAATATTTTCACACGGCACCCTACGGCATTGCGGCGAAGTCGGGCACGTCTCAGGTGTTCAGCCTGCGGCAAAACCAGGTGTATAACGCCAAAATGATCCCGGTGCGCCTGCGCGATCACATCTTCTATACCGCCTTTGCGCCGTTTAACGATCCGAAAGTCGCGGTGGCGCTGATTCTCGAAAACGGCGGCAGCGAAGGCGTCACGGCCGCGCCGCTGATGCGCAATATTCTGGACCACCTCTTTTTGCCCGCCGCCTCGGCCGCGCCGGTTGAAACCGCGCAGAAGCGCTAGCGGCGTTTTTGGCCAAGACGTGATGCGTGCGCCTGAGGGCGCGTATGGCCCGCGATAAACCCTGTCTCGCACTAGGGCCCTGCGGTGAGAAATCCCCTCTCTTCGCGGGTGAAAAACGGCCCGCACGGCGGCCGCTTCGCGAGGTTGCTGTAAAACCCAGCAGTCAGATGCATTTTTGCCGAAAAGCGTTTGACGGTGCGGCCCGAGTAAGGTTTAATGCGCCCCGTTGCCCGGATAGCTCAGTCGGTAGAGCAGGGGATTGAAAATCCCCGTGTCCGTGGTTCGATTCCGCGTCCGGGCACCAACATTCTGAAAACCCAGCCTTTATGG
>Ga0209371_1000058_pt1 | contig 237920 bp, 260 predicted proteins | sample AgamicAtAmrz_FD_187165 | JGI IMG/M metagenome (GOLD analysis project Ga0209371, IMG submission 187165) | Agave microbial communities from Guanajuato, Mexico - At.Am.rz (SPAdes) (version 2) | ecosystem: Host-associated > Plants > Roots > Rhizosphere | place: Guanajato, Mexico | collected... | reverse complement strand
CGACAACGTCACCGTTGACGTCGAGCTGATCGTTCCGATCGCGATGGAAGAAAAGCTGCGCTTCGCTATCCGCGAAGGCGGCCGTACCGTCGGCGCCGGCATCGTTGCCTCGATCGTCGAGTAATCTCGACCGTTGAAATTCATGCTGGCGGCGGTGTGAACAGCACCGCCGCCGGACTTTTGGTAAAAAGCCTGGCGGCGTTGCATTTTTAATGCTTGAAAAATTCGGTGAAAGCGCGTAAACGCGCACTCACATTCACCGCTGGATTCGCAAGCGATTGCGGAACGCGGTGTTTTTAGCAATACAGACTACTGAAATGATTGGGGTGCGACGCGCATTCCTCTCGATTTTTGAAAATCTGCGGCGCCACGATCAATAGAAGTTCATGTGTTTCCGCGTGCGGAAACGAATAACAAAGAACAAGGACAAGACGAATGAACGGCCAGAATATCCGTATCCGCCTCAAGGCGTTCGATCACCGGATCCTCGATGCCTCTACCCGTGAAATCGTGTCGACCGCAAAGCGCACCGGCGCCAGCGTTCGCGGCCCGGTTCCGCTCCCCACCCGCATCGAAAAGTTTACTGTCAACCGCTCTCCCCACGTTGACAAGAAGAGCCGTGAACAGTTCGAAATGCGGACGCACAAGCGTCTTCTCGATATCGTTGACCCCACCCCGCAGACTGTCGATGCCCTTATGAAGCTCGACCTCGCTGCTGGCGTTGACGTGGAAATTAAGCTCTAAGACCCGGCCCGAACCATTCAGGGTAAGGGCTGAAATAACAAGGAAGGTACGTGGAGCAATCCAACGACTTCCAAACCGGAGACCGGAAACATCGTGAGATGTCGAAGGGCACTCCTTAACAAAGGCCAGAGAGGGTTTTCCCTTCAAGGCTCGCAAGAGGATGAACCAATGCGTTCAGGTGTGATTGCACAGAAAGTGGGTATGACACGCGTCTATAACGACGCAGGTGAACATATCCCTGTAACAGTATTGCGACTGGATAACGTACAAGTCGTTGCCCAGCGCACGGAAGACAAGAATGGCTACACCGCAGTTCAGCTCGGTGCCGGCCAGTCCAAGGTCAAGAACACGACGAAGGCGCTTCGCGGTCACTTTGCCGCTGCCAATGTCGAACCGAAGGCAAAGCTCGTCGAGTTCCGGGTTTCCCCCGAGAACCTGATCGACATCGGTGCAACACTGACCGCAAATCATTTTCAGACCGGCCAGCTGGTCGATGTCACCGGAACCACGATCGGTAAGGGTTTCGCCGGTGCTATGAAGCGTCACAACTTCGGTGGTGGCCGCGCTTCGCACGGTAACTCTATCTCGCACCGTGCACACGGTTCGACTGGTTCCAACCAGGATCCGGGTCGCGTCTGGAAGGGCAAGCGCATGGCTGGTCATATGGGCCAGACCCGCGTTACGACCCAGAACCTCGAAGTCGTTTCGACTGATGAAGACCGTGGCCTCATCCTCGTGAAGGGTGCAGTTCCCGGCTCGAAGGGTTCCTGGATCATCGTCCGCGACGCCGTCAAGTCGGCTGCGAAGTAAGGGAGCCTTATCATGGAATTGAACGTCAAGACCCTCGAGGGAAAAGACGCCGGCAAGGTTTCTCTGTCGGATGAGATCTTCGGCCTCGACCCCCGCCAGGACATTCTGGCCCGCATGGTTCGCTGGCAGCTTGCAAAGAAGCAGCAGGGAACCCACAAGTCCAAGAACCGGTCGGAAGTTTCCCGCACCGGCGCGAAGATGTACAAGCAGAAGGGTACGGGCCGCGCTCGTCACCATTCGGCTCGCGCACCGCAGTTCCGCGGCGGCGGCAAGGCCCACGGCCCGGTCGTTCGCAGCCACGCCCATGACCTTCCCAAGAAGGTTCGTGCGCTCGCCCTGCGTCACGCCCTGTCTGCAAAGCTGAAGGCTGAAGAACTGATCATCGTCGATCAGCTCGTCGCGTCCGAAGCAAAGACCAAGGCTCTGCTGGGCAGCTTCGCTTCGCTTGGCCTGACCAACGCTCTCGTTATCGGCGGCGCCGAACTTGATGGCAACTTCAAGCTCGCTGCTCAGAACATCCCGAACGTGGACGTTCTGCCGGTACAGGGCATCAATGTTTACGACATCCTGCGCCGTGGCAAGCTGGTGCTTTCCAAGGCTGCTGTAGAGGCTCTGGAGGAGCGGTTCAAATGACGGATCTTCGCCACTACGATGTGATCGTATCTCCTTCGATCACGGAAAAGTCGACGCTGGTATCCGAACAGAACCAGGTCGTATTCAACGTCGCCAAGAATGCTTCCAAGCCTGAAATCAAGGCTGCCGTGGAAGCTCTCTTCGGCGTCAAAGTCACGGCTGTGAACACGCTTATCCGCAAGGGTAAGACCCGTCGTTTCCGTGGGTTCGCCGGTAAGCTGAAGGACGTCAAGAAAGCCGTCGTTACGCTCGCCGAAGGTCAATCCATCGACGTGTCCACCGGACTCTAAAGGTTAGGCCCAAGCGGGCAAAGACCCAAAAGGGAACAATAAAATGGCATTGAAAAGTTTCAATCCGACCACGCCGAGCCAGCGCCAGCTGGTTATCGTGGACCGCGCTTCGCTCTACAAGGGCAAGCCGGTAAAGGCTCTCACCCAGGGCCTCAGCTCCAAGGGTGGCCGTAACAACCAGGGCCGGATCACCGTCCGTTTCCAGGGTGGCGGTCACAAGCGGACCTACCGTCTGGTTGACTTCAAGCGTCGCAAGTTCGACGTTGAAGGCACCGTTGAACGTCTGGAATACGACCCCAACCGCACCGCGTTCATCGCGCTGGTTACGTATACCGACGGCGAACAGGCTTACATTCTCGCGCCACAGCGTCTCGCTGCTGGTGACAAGGTGATCGCCTCCGACAAGGCAGTGGACGTGAAGCCCGGCAACACCATGCCGCTTCAGTACATTCCGGTCGGTTCGATCATCCACAACGTCGAGATGAAGCCGGGCAAGGGCGGTCAGATCGCTCGCTCCGCCGGTACGTATGTCCAGCTCGTCGGCCGCGATGCCGGCATGGCCATCCTGCGTCTCAACTCGGGCGAACAGCGTCTGGTGCACGGCTCCTGCCTCGCATCGATCGGCGCTGTTTCGAACTCTGACCACGCCAACATCAACGACGGCAAGGCCGGTCGTTCCCGTTGGCGCGGCAAGCGTCCGCACGTTCGCGGCGTCGTCATGAACCCGGTCGACCACCCGCACGGTGGTGGTGAAGGTCGCACGTCGGGTGGTCGCCACCCGGTTACTCCGTGGGGCAAGCCCACGAAGGGCAAGCGCACCCGTTCGAACAAGTCGACCGACAAGTTCATCATGCGCTCGCGCCATCAGCGTAAGAAGTAAGAGAGGTAGTCACTAATGGCTCGTTCAGTATGGAAAGGTCCGTTTGTTGACGGCTATCTTCTCACCAAGGCTGAGAAGGTGCGCGAGAGCGGACGTAACGAAGTAATCAAGATCTGGAGCCGTCGCTCCACGATCCTGCCGCAGTTCGTTGGTCTGACCTTCGGCGTCTACAACGGCAGCAAGCATGTGCCCGTCTCCGTTAACGAAGACATGGTCGGACACAAGTTCGGTGAATTCTCTCCGACCCGTACCTATTACGGTCACGGCGCGGACAAGAAGGCAAAGAGGAAGTAATCATGGCGAAGGCTAAGACCGAACGCCGGCTGAAGGACAACGAGGCTCAGGCCGTTGCCCGTACGCTCCGCGTCAGCCCCCAGAAACTGAACCTGGTTGCCGCTCTTATCCGTGGCAAGAAGGTTGATCGCGCTCTCGCCGAGCTCGAATTCTCCCGCAAGCGCATTGCAGGCACCGTCAAGAAGACGCTGGAATCTGCAATTGCCAATGCGGAAAACAACCACGACCTCGACGTCGACGCTCTCGTCGTCGCCGAGGCCTATGTTGGCAAGTCCATCACCATGAAGCGTTTCCACGCTCGTGGCCGTGGTCGTGCTTCCCGCATTGAAAAGCCGTTCGCTCACCTCACGATCGTTGTTCGTGAAGTCGAGGAAAAAGGGGAGGCCGCATAATGGGTCAGAAAATCAATCCGATCGGCTTCCGCCTCGGCATCAACCGTACCTGGGATAGCCGCTGGTACGCTGACACCGCAGAATACGGCAAGCTGCTGCATGAAGACCTGAAGATCCGGGCTTACCTGATCAAGGAACTCAAGCAGGCCGGTATCGCAAAGGTTGTCATCGAGCGCCCGCACAAGAAGTGCCGCGTCACGATCCACTCGGCTCGCCCGGGTCTGATCATCGGCAAGAAGGGTGCAGACATCGAGAAGCTTCGCAAGAAGCTTTCCGAGATGACCAACTCCGAAACGCACCTCAACATCGTTGAAGTGCGCAAGCCGGAAATCGACGCGACGCTGGTTGCCCAGTCGATCGCTCAGCAGCTCGAGCGCCGCGTGGCTTTCCGCCGTGCGATGAAGCGTGCTGTTCAGTCCGCAATGCGTCTTGGCGCCGAAGGCATCAAGATCACCTGCGGCGGCCGTCTTGGCGGTGCTGAAATCGCTCGTACCGAATGGTACCGCGAAGGTCGCGTTCCGTTGCACACGCTGCGTGCGGACATCGACTACGGCACGGCTGAAGCTGAAACCGCATTCGGCATCTGCGGCATCAAGGTCTGGATATTCAAGGGCGAAATCCTTGAGCACGATCCGATGGCTTCTGAGCGTCGCGGTCTCGAAGGCGACGCACAGGGCCCTGCAAGCCGTGAGCGTGGCGATCGTGGCGATCGTCGTCGCGAAAACGCTTGATTGACGCTGGCGAAAGATAAGCTCGGAGAAGTAAGAAAATGTTGCAGCCAAAGCGTACTAAGTACCGTAAGCAGTTTAAGGGACGCATCAAGGGCGTCGCCAAGGGCGGCTTTGACCTGGCATTCGGTGAATTCGGCTTGAAGTCGCAGGAACCGAACCGCGTGAATGCACGCGAGATCGAAGCGGCCCGCCGCGCGATCACGCGTTACATGAAGCGCGCAGGTCGCGTGTGGATCCGCGTATTCCCCGACGTTCCGGTTACGGCCAAGCCGACCGAAGTTCGTATGGGTAAGGGCAAGGGTTCGGTCGATTACTGGGCATGCAAGGTCAAGCCCGGTCGTATGATGTTCGAGATCGACGGTGTGTCCGAGGAGATCGCCCGTGAGGCGCTTCGTCTCGGCGCTGCCAAGCTCTCGGTCAAGACGCGCTTCGTACAGCGCATCGCAGAGTAAGGAGCAAGGCACATGAAAGCCGATGAAGTTCGCGGCCTCAGCGCCGACCAGCTCAAGGACAAGCTCGCCGATCTGAAGAAGGAGCAGTTCAACCTGCGCTTCCAGAAGGCAACTGGTCAGCTGGAGAAGTCCTCGCGCATCAACGAAGTCCGCAAGGATATCGCCCGCGTTAAAACCATTGCCCGCCAGAAGGCGGCAGAAGCCAAGGCCTAAGGAAGAATAATATGCCGAAACGCATTCTGCAGGGCGTCGTTGTGTCCGACAAGAACGAGAAGACTGTCGTAGTTCGTGTTGAGCGTCGATTCGCTCACCCGCTGCTTCAGAAGACCGTTCGTCGTTCGAAGAAGTACAAGGCACACGACGAAAACAATCAGTATAAGGTCGGCGATGTCGTTTCCATCGAGGAATGCGCACCGATCTCCAAGGACAAGCGCTGGACGGTCGTTTCCGCCCAAGCTTAATTTCATCAGAATCGCGCCAGGTGTCTTGCACTTGGCGCGAATTCCTGTATGAAGCAGCGCAAGGACGCTCGTGACCCGGGCGTCTTTTGCTTTGATGCGCACGGAAGGTCCTTCGGGAAACCACCCTGTCACGATTTTTCCGCGCAAAAAAAGAGATATTCATAAGCTGGAGCAGGGGGCTCGCTCGGGAGAGTTTGCCCAACCGTTCCGGTAACAACAAGAAGGCGACCTGACATGATTCAGATGCAAACAAACCTCGACGTGGCGGATAATTCCGGCGCACGTCGTGTCATGTGCATCAAGGTGCTGGGCGGCTCGAAGCGCAAATATGCTTCTGTTGGCGACATTATTGTCGTTTCCATCAAGGAAGCTATTCCGCGCGGCCGCGTCAAGAAGGGCGACGTGATGAAGGCGGTTGTCGTGCGCACCGCCAAGGACATCCGCCGCGCTGACGGCAGCGTCATCCGTTTCGATAACAACGCAGCCGTTCTTATCGACAACAAGAAAGAGCCCATCGGCACCCGTATCTTCGGACCGGTTCCGCGCGAACTTCGCGCCAAGAACCACATGAAGATCATCTCGCTGGCTCCGGAAGTACTGTAAGGAGCGTATGCGATGCAGAAAATTCGTAAAGGCGACAAGGTTGTCGTATTGACCGGTAAGGACAAGGGCCGTACCGGCGAAGTAATCCAGGTTTTGCCGAAGGAAGACCGGGCCGTTGTGCGTGGCGTAAACATGGTGAAGCGTCACCAGCGCCAGACCCAGGCCCAGGAAGCCGGCATCATCAACAAGGAAGCATCCTTGCACATCTCCAACATCGCCATCGTCGACAAGGATGGCAAGCCGACCCGCGTTGGCTTCTCGGTTGTGGATGGCAAGAAGGTCCGCGTGGCCAAGCGTTCGGGAGAAGTGATCGATGGCTGATAAGTACGAGCCGCGTCTCAAGACGGAATACGTTTCCCGTATCCGTGGCGCCATGCAGGAGAAGTTCTCCTACGCAAACGTCATGATGATCCCGAAGCTTGAAAAGATCGTGATCAACATGGGCGTTGGCGAAGCGACTGCCGACTCCAAGAAGCCCACGATCGCTGCCGGTGACCTGGCTGCGATTGCCGGCCAGAAGCCGGTCGTTACCCGCGCTCGCAACTCGATCGCTGGTTTCAAGGTTCGCGAAGGCATGCCGATCGGTGCGAAGGTTACCCTTCGTGGCGCCCGCATGTACGAATTCCTTGATCGTCTGGTCAACATCGCGCTGCCGCGCGTTCGCGACTTCCGGGGCCTGAACCCGAAGAGCTTTGACGGCCGTGGCAACTTTGCCATGGGCATCAAGGAACACATTGTGTTCCCTGAGATCAACTACGATAAGGTTGATCAGATGTGGGGCATGGACATCATCGTTTGCACGACGGCGACGTCGGACGACGAAGCTCGGGCTCTGCTGACAGAGTTCAACTTCCCGTTCCGTCACTAACCGTAACGACGAGCGTAGAAAAGGAACTCCGATATGGCGAAAACAAGCGCAGTTGAAAAGAACAAGCGCCGCCGCAAGTCGGTCGCCCAGCAGGCCAGCAAGCGCGCGGCCCTCAAGGCGATCGTGATGAACCAGTCCCTTCCGATCGAAGAGCGGTTCAAGGCCACCCTGAAGCTCGCTTCGCTGCCGCGTGACGGCTCGAAGACGCGTATCCGCAACCGCTGCGAAGTAACGGGCCGTCCGCGCGCGTTCTATCGCAAGCTCAAGATGTCGCGTATCGCGCTTCGTGAGCTGGGCAATTCCGGCAAGGTGCCGGGCATTGTCAAGTCGAGCTGGTAAGGAGACGGGCACATGACCATGACTGATCCTTTGGGTGATATGCTCACCCGCATCCGCAATGGTGCTGCTCGCCGTAAGTCTTCGGTAAGCACGCCTGCTTCCAGCCTCCGCGCACGCGTTCTCGACGTGCTGCAGTCTGAAGGCTACATTCGCGGTTATTCCAAGGTCGATTTCGAAAACGGCAAGTCCGAATTCACCATCGAGCTGAAGTACTACGAAGGCGCGTCCGTGATCCGTGAGATCGGCCGCGTTTCCAAGCCGGGCCGCCGGGTTTATGTCTCGGTAAAGTCCATTCCGCAGGTCGCGAACGGCCTCGGCATCACCATCCTTTCGACCCCGAAGGGCGTGATGGCCGATCACCAGGCTCGCGAACAGAACGTTGGTGGCGAGGTTCTTTGCTCGGTCTTCTAAGACCCGAGCAAGGATCTCCATAACGAACAGACAGGATTGAATAATGTCTCGTATCGGTAAAAAGCCCGTTCCGGTTCCCGCAGGTGTGACGGCCAATGTCGACGGCCAGAAGGTTACTGCTAAGGGCCCGAAGGGTGAACTGTTTTTCGTCGCTAACGACGACATTCAGCTGAAGCTCGAAGATAACGGCGTTTCCGTAACGCCGGCTAACGGCACCAAGGAAGCTCGTTCGAAGTGGGGCATGTCCCGCACGATGATCGAGAACATCTTCAAGGGTGTTAAGGACGGCTATGAGCGCAAGCTCGAAATCAACGGCGTTGGTTACCGTGCCGCCATGCAGGGCAAGAACCTGCAGCTGGCTCTCGGTTTCAGCCACGACGTTGTTTACGAGCCTCCGGTCGGCATCACCATTGCCGTTCCGAAGCCGACGGAAATCATCGTTTCCGGCATCAACAAGCAGCAGGTTGGCCAGGTTGCCGCGGAAATCCGCGAATACCGCGGTCCCGAGCCCTACAAGGGCAAGGGCGTAAAGTACGCTGAAGAGCGTATTGTACGCAAAGAAGGCAAGAAGAAGTAAGGATCACGCGAAATGGCTAGCAGGAAAGAAGCACTTGCACGTCGCGCGAGCCGTGTGCGCCGCCAGATCAAGGCGGTTGCCAACGGCCGCCCGCGCCTGTCGGTTCATCGCTCGTCGAAGAACATCTACGCCCAGATCATCGATGACGTTGCTGGCAAGACGCTTGCGTCTGCCTCCACGCTCGAAGCCGATCTGCGCGGCTCGCTCAAGACCGGCGCCGACGTTGCAGCAGCAGCTGTTGTCGGCAAGCTGGTTGCCGAGCGCGGCGTCAAGGCTGGCGTCAAGGATGTTGTATTCGATCGTGGCGCGTTCATCTATCACGGCCGTATCAAGGCTCTGGCAGATGCAGCCCGCGAAAGCGGCCTGAACTTCTGATTTTTTTCCGCCCGGACATCGATCCGGGCGGAATTTCACCGGACCATGCGGATCTCGTCTTCGAGGCCGCTGGTCTTTTCGTTTGCCGTTCCACCCGTAAAAGAAAAAGGACAAGGACAATGGCACAGGATAAAAGAGGTTCCCGCGAAGAGCGTCAGAACCGCGAAGAGCGCGATAGCGAATTCGTCGACAAGCTGGTCGCGATCAACCGCGTTGCAAAGGTTGTTAAGGGTGGCCGTCGTTTCGGTTTCGCCGCTCTCGTCGTCGTTGGCGACCAGAAGGGCCGCGTTGGTTTCGGTCACGGCAAGGCTCGTGAAGTTCCGGAAGCGATCCGCAAGGCAACTGAAAGCGCAAAGCGCGATCTGATCTTCGTTCCGCTGCGCGATGGCCGCACACTGCATCACGACGTTAATGGCCGCCACGGCGCAGGCAAGGTTCTGCTGCGTTCGGCCAAGGCCGGTACCGGTATTATCGCCGGTGGTCCGATGCGCGCCGTTTTCGAAACGCTCGGCGTTCATGACGTTGTTGCCAAGTCGACCGGTTCTTCGAACCCGTACAACATGGTTCGCGCGACGTTCGACGCTCTGAAGCATCAGGTTCATCCGAAGGACATCGCTGCACAGCGCGGTCTGAAGTATGCGACCCTTCAGGCTCGTCGTGCCGCTTCCGGCAACGCTTCTGAAGAATAAGGAGCTGGATCATGGCCAAGAAAACTACTGAAGCCAAGAAGACTGTTACGGTCGAACAGATCGGCAGCCCTATTCGCCGCCCGGCAATCCAGCGTCAGACGCTGGTGGGTCTGGGTCTCAACAAGATGCATCGTCAGCGTACCCTGGAAGACACTCCGGCGGTTCGCGGCATGATCCGTGCGGTCCAGCATCTCGTTCGCGTCGTTGACGAGAAGTGAGACGGAGTAACCTATCATGAAACTCAATGAAATCAGAGACAACGAAGGCGCCTCCAAGGATCGTATCCGCGTAGGTCGCGGTATCGGTTCCGGCAAGGGCAAGACCGGTGGTCGCGGTGTGAAGGGTCAGAAGGCTCGTTCGGGCGTCGCCATCAACGGCTTCGAAGGCGGTCAGATGCCCATCTACCGTCGTCTGCCGAAGCGCGGTTTCAACAACATCTTCGCTTCCGAATATGTTGTCGTATCGCTCGGCCGCATTCAGACCGCCATCGACGCCAAGAAGCTTGACGCTTCCGCAACGATCGATGCCGCTGCTCTCAAGGCCGCCGGCGTTATCCGCCGCGCCAAGGACGGCGTACGCATTCTCGCCGACGGCGAGCTGAAGGCCAAGGTCGCTTTCGAAGTTGCCGGTGCTTCCAAGCCCGCAATCGAAAAGATCGAAAAGGCTGGCGGTTCGATCAAGCTTCTCGCAGTTGCAGCAGAAGCCGCCGAGTAATATATAGACTTCAGACGCCCGGGGCTCGTCGCTCCGGGCGTCTGCGCTCCCTGGCCTATGGTGCTTTCGATCTAAATCGATTTATGGAGCATCAGGGCAATCTCTTCGCGGTGTGCTTCCACGGCCCCGCTTGCGGCAGAAAGTGCTGCAGGGAGAGCCTCACAGTTCTTGAACTTCCGTAGGGGAGGGGATAGGACATAAAAAACAGGGTGAGGCATGATGGCGGCGCAGAGCCGCGTTTGTCCGAAGCCCGGTTTTGACCAGTATCTTTTAGACCTTTCCGCATCGGCCGGTTGCGCTGGCTGGCAAGGGTCATTCGGAGAAATTTATGGCTTCAGCAGCGGAACAACTGGCTTCGAACCTGAATTTTTCGACCTTCGCTAAGGCGGAGGATCTGAAAAAGCGTCTCTGGTTTACTCTTGCCGCACTTCTCGTCTACCGTCTCGGCACCCATATTCCGCTTCCGGGCCTGAACCCTGAAGCCTATGCGCAGGCCTTCCGTGGCCAGGCCAACGGTATTCTCGGTCTTTTCAACATGTTTGCGGGTGGCGCTGTCGAGCGCATGGCGATTTTCGCCCTCGGCATCATGCCTTACATCTCCGCTTCGATCATCGTGCAGCTCATGACCTCGGTCGTGCCTTCGCTCGAAGCGTTGAAGAAGGAAGGCGAAGCCGGCCGCAAGATCATCAACCAGTACACCCGTTACGGCACGGTGCTGCTCGGCACGCTGCAGGCCTATGGCATTGCGGTCGGCCTCGAAAGCGGTAACGGCCTTGTCGTTGATCCGGGCTGGTTCTTCCGCATTTCCACCGTCATCACGCTGCTTGGCGGCACGATGTTCCTGATGTGGCTCGGCGAACAGATCACCTCGCGCGGTATCGGCAACGGTATTTCGCTGATCATCTTCGCGGGCATTGCCGCCGGTCTGCCCAAGGCCCTGGCCGGCACGCTGGAACTCGGCCGCACCGGTGCGCTTTCGACCCCGCTCATCCTGACGGTCGTCGTCGTTGCAATCGGCGTCATTGCCCTCATCGTCTTCGTGGAGCGTGCGCAGCGCCGTCTGTTGATCCAATATCCGAAGAGACAGGTCGGGAACCGCATGTTCCAGGGCGATACCTCGCACCTGCCGCTGAAGCTTAACACGGCCGGCGTCATTCCTGCGATCTTCGCATCGTCGCTGCTGCTTCTGCCGGCAACAGCTGCAGGCTTTGCGGGTAACACCAACCTGCCGACCTGGGCGACCTCGATCATCGCCTCGCTGCAGCATGGCCAGCCGCTGTTCATGGCGCTTTATGGCCTGCTGATTGCTTTCTTCGCCTTCTTCTACACGGCGATCGTATTCAATCCAAAGGATACGGCTGACAATCTCAAGAAGCATGGCGGCTTCATTCCGGGCATCCGCCCGGGCGAGCGCACTGCGGAGTACATTGATTACGTTCTGACCCGCATCACCGTGGTCGGCGCGATTTATCTGGTCTTCGTCTGTATCCTTCCTGAGACACTTATCGCACGTACGGGCATTCCATTAGCCCTTGGTGGTACTTCGCTTTTGATCGTTGTCAGTGTAACTCTGGATACGGTTGCGCAGATTCAGGGTCACCTGATCGCCCAGCAGTATGAAGGTCTGATCAAGAAGTCGAAGTTGCGTGGAGGAAAGAGGGGACGATGAGACTGATATTTTTGGGTCCGCCGGGTGCGGGCAAGGGAACCCAGGCCAAGCGGCTTACTGACAAGTACGGGATCCCCCAGCTTTCAACCGGTGACATGCTGCGCGCTGCGGTCAGCGCGGGCACCGAAATCGGCAAGCGCGCCAAGGCCGTCATGGACGCCGGCGGGCTGGTATCCGACGATATCGTCAATCAGATCGTTTCCGAACGTATCGAAGCTCCCGACTGTGCCAAGGGCTTCATTCTCGACGGTTATCCGCGCACCGTTCCGCAGGCGAAGGCGCTTGCCGACAACATGCGCAAGAAGAACCTGGTGCTCGACGCCGTCATCGAACTCAAGGTGGACGAAGAGGCTTTGATTCGCCGAATCGAAAATCGCGTGGCTGAAACCATTGCCGCCGGCGGTACTGTTCGCTCTGACGATAATCCGGAAGCTTTCCGCAAGCGGCTGACGGAATATCGCGAGAAGACTGCGCCGCTGTCCGCTTATTACAGCGAACAGGGCGAACTGGTGACGCTGGATGGCATGGCAGATGTCGATGCCGTCACTGAGGCCATCGAGCGCGTTCTCGAGAAAGCCTCTGCCTGATCGAAGGAATGAATGGGCGAGGACTGCGTTCTTGCCCATCTTCCTTTTCGAAAGGCGGCTGATCCCTTGGATCGCAAAAGAATCTTGGCGGAGCCGGTTGCTTTTTTGCGCTGATTCCGTTAAACACCGCGCCAACTCGCGACATCCCAAGCGACTGGCGCGGATTTCCCTTAGGGAAGGGAGATCCGGGTTCGGTCGTTTTGACTTGTCACGGACATCAATTTGAACTGGCGGTCTTGTCGGCCGCTCGAATGGAATCACCACTTGCCGGATGGCAACTGGAACCAAGGAGAAAAGACGTGGCACGTATCGCTGGCGTCAACATCCCGACTGCGAAGCGCGTTGTTATTGCGCTGACCTACATTCACGGGATTGGTCCGAAATTCGCGCAGGAAATCATGGACAAGGTCGGTCTTCCGGCTGACAAGCGCGTTCATCAGCTGACGGATGCTGAAGTTCTTCAGATCCGCGAAGCCATCGACCGCGACTACCAGGTCGAAGGCGACCTGCGTCGCGAAACGTCGATGAACATCAAGCGTCTGATGGACCTCGGTTGCTATCGCGGCCTGCGTCACCGTCGTGGCCTTCCGGTCCGCGGTCAGCGCACGCACACCAACGCCCGCACCCGCAAGGGTCCGGCGAAGGCTATCGCTGGTAAGAAGAAGTAATTTTCCGGTTCTCCGGAAAGGGGAGGCTGGTGCAGTCCGCGCCAGCCTTTCTGAGTTTGGCGAAAAGCTCGGTTACGGGCTGATTGCCGGTGTAGCCGCTGGTGTTACGGCGGTGAAGAGATCAATGAAAGGTATAAAATGGCCAAGGAAGCCGCACGCGTCCGTCGTCGCGAACGCAAAAATATCACGTCTGGCGTCGCGCACGTCAATTCGACCTTCAACAACACGATGATCACCATCACCGACGCGCAGGGCAATGCTATTGCCTGGTCGTCCGCTGGTGCCAAGGGCTTCAAGGGTTCGCGTAAGTCGACCCCGTTCGCTGCCCAGATCGCTGCTGAAGATTGCGCGAAGAAGGCTCAGGAACACGGCATGAAGTCGCTTGAAGTTGAAGTTTGCGGTCCGGGTTCCGGCCGTGAATCGGCACTTCGCGCCCTGCAGGCTGCCGGTTTCATGATCACTTCCATTCGCGACGTGACGCCGATCCCGCACAACGGTTGCCGTCCGCGCAAGAAGCGCCGCGTCTGACGCGACCGTGGTTCGGAAATTCCGCCTTACCTCAGGTCTGGCGGAATTTTCGTGTATCTGGCGTGTGCGCGTCGATTTCGATCGGCGGACTTGCGCTCAAGAACCCACCGATGAACCGCTGAATTTGGTTCCTCTCGGTGTTTTCATGCTCGGTCCGTCACGATTGGATGGTGGCGGCGAACGGAAGGTTTAAAGATGATTCAGAAGAACTGGCAGGAACTTATCAAGCCGAACAAGGTCGAGTTCACCTCGTCCAGCCGCACCAAGGCAACGCTCGTTGCCGAGCCGCTGGAGCGTGGTTTCGGTCTTACCCTCGGCAACGCGCTGCGTCGCGTTCTGTTGTCTTCTCTGCGCGGTGCCGCTGTTACGGCCGTGCAGATCGACGGTGTCCTGCACGAATTCTCCTCCATCCCCGGCGTTCGGGAAGATGTGACGGATATCGTGCTCAACATCAAGGAAATCGCCATCAAGATGGATGGCGACGATTCCAAGCGCATGGTCGTGCGCAAGCAGGGCCCGGGTGCCGTGACCGCTGGTGACATCCAGACGGTTGGTGACATCGAGATCCTGAACCCCGACCACGTGATCTGCACGCTCGACGATGGCGCTGAAATCCGCATGGAATTCACCGTCAACAACGGCAAGGGTTACGTACCGGCTGAGCGCAACCGCGCGGAAGATGCCCCGATTGGCCTCATTCCGGTGGACAGCCTCTATTCTCCTGTCAAGAAAGTGTCCTACAAGGTTGAAAACACCCGTGAAGGCCAGGTTCTCGACTATGACAAGCTGATCATGACGATCGAGACCAACGGTTCGGTTTCCGGCGAAGACGCCGTTGCCTTCGCCGCTCGCATTCTTCAGGACCAGCTGGGCGTCTTCGTCAACTTCGACGAGCCGCAGAAGGAAGCAGAAGAAGAATCGGTTACGGAACTCGCGTTCAACCCGGCGCTTCTCAAGAAGGTCGACGAGCTCGAGCTGTCGGTTCGTTCGGCAAACTGCCTGAAGAACGACAACATCGTTTACATCGGCGACCTGATCCAGAAGACCGAAGCCGAAATGCTCCGCACGCCGAACTTTGGTCGCAAGTCGCTGAACGAAATCAAGGAAGTTCTCGCTTCCATGGGTCTGCACCTCGGCATGGAAGTGCCGGCATGGCCGCCTGAGAACATCGAAGATCTCGCAAAGCGTTACGAAGACCAGTACTAACAAACAAGAAGGCAGACCTCAAAGACTGCCTTTCCCCGTCAAACAGCAGGTAAGTCACCTGCATGTGCCAGGAAACGGCAGGCCTTAAAGAAGGAACCTGCGTAGAAGGAGAATAGCAATGCGCCACGGTAATTCAGGCCGCAAGCTCAATAGAACCGCCAGCCACCGCAAGGCAATGTTTGCGAACATGGCTGCTTCGCTCATCACCCATGAGCAGATCGTCACCACGCTTCCGAAGGCGAAGGAAATTCGCCCGATCGTTGAGAAGCTCGTCACTCTCGGCAAGCGCGGCGACCTGCACGCTCGTCGTCAGGCGATTTCGCAGATCAAGGATCAGGACGCTGTTCGCAAGCTGTTCGACGCGATCGCAGCACGTTACGCAAACCGTAACGGCGGCTACCTGCGTATCATGAAGGCAGGCTTCCGCCAGGGCGACAATGCCGCTCTGGCCGTCGTTGAATTCGTCGAGCGTGACGTTGACGCCAAGGGCGCAGCCGACAAGGCTCGCGTTGCTGCAGAAGCTGCTGCTGCCGAAGCTGCATAAGGTTTGACGCCGTTCAGGCGTCATGAGTTAAAAAGCCGGGCGAGTGATCGCCCGGCTTTTTTGTTTGCGTTGTTTTCTGTGTTTAAGGCTGGCGATCGGGCGAATATTGGCTGATTTGACGAATAAGATCGGCAAGTGGCGCCATCAGGGCGACACGGTCCGAAGCATGATGGGCCAGCCAAAGCTTTTGCAGGTCTTCTTCATTGATCTCGCCATTCTCAATGTGTTCGAGAAGCTTTGATAGTGCGTTCCGATGACCGCTGTTCATCGTCCGGGCAATATCAGTGGGGGCGAGAGCCATCCCCATTGCCATGATGCTGAAAATCTCTGAAACAGCCGCTTGACTGGAGCCGGCAATTTTAGGGCGTTGCGAGGTTTTCGGGTTTTGGTCCGTCGGTTTCATGTTTTTGACGGGCGTTGCTGTGCATTGCCAACGGCGCGTCTTCCCCGCTTCCGCGCCATGATCGTCGGCCGCACCAGCCGATAGCCGAGCAATACCACCATCATGCTGATATAAAACACCGGCTCCAGCGTGATCGATTTTCGCGCCAGCACGAAATGCAGGACGCCGACGATGAGGACGAGATAGACGAGTTTATGCAGCGTGTTCCAGCGGCTGCCGAGTTTGCGGATCGACCAGCGGTTGGAAGTGAGCGCCAGGGGCAGGAGCATGACGAGCCCCGCCATGCCGAACATGATATAGGGCCGTTTCAGGATATCACCGGCGATGGAACTGAAGACGAGGCCACGGTCCAGCACCAGATAGACGGTAAAGTGCGCCAATACGTAATAAAAGGCAATCAGGCCCAGCGCCCGACGATAGGCGATGAGGTTGATGTTGAAGAGATCGCGTAGCGGCGTCACCAGCAGGCCTAGACAGAGGAAGCGAAGCGCCCAGATGCCAAGGAGGTGTTCGAAATCCTTGACCGGGTTGAAGCCGAGGCCTCCGGTTGCGGCGAGGTAGAAATACCAGACGCCGGGAGCAAGGCCGATGACATACAGCGACCAGATGGCCGCCGGTTGGTAACGCTTCGGCAGAGAGGGTAAGGTGAAGGCGAAAGCCATGGTCAATAATTCGCCTTCAGGTCCATGCCGGCGTAGAGGCTCGCTACTTCATCGTAGCCATTGAACATCAGGGTAGGGCGGTTCTGGGTGCCAAAGAAGCCGCCTTCGCCGATGCGCTGCTCCGTCGCCTGGCTCCAGCGGGGATGGTCCACATGTGGATTGACGTTGGAATAGAAGCCGTATTCGCGGGCGTTGGAATTTTTCCAGGTCGTTTCCGGCTGTTTCTCGACAAGCGAAATGCGGACGATGGATTTGATGCCCTTGAAGCCGTACTTCCACGGCACGACAAGCCGGATCGGTGCGCCGTTCTGGTTCGGCAACGTCTCGCCATAAAGGCCGACGGCAAGGATGGTCAGGGGATGGCGGGCTTCATCGAGGCGCAAACCTTCGACATAGGGCCATGAAAGGGGCTGGAACAGGCCGCTCTGTCCGGGCATTTCCTCTGGCCGCACCACCGTCTCGAAGGAAACATATTTCGCGCTGCCCAGCGGTTCGACCTTGCCGAGCAGGCTTGTAAGTGGGAAGCCGATCCATGGAATGACCATCGACCAGCCTTCGACGCAGCGCATGCGGTAGGTGCGTTCCTCAAGCTGATATTTCATCAGCTCTTCGATGCCGAATTCCTGTGGCTTGGAAACGAGGCCATCCACTTTCACGGTCCAGGGTGTGGGTTTGAACTTGCCGGAATTTTCCTTGGGGTCGGATTTGCCGACGCCGAATTCGTAGAAGTTGTTGTAGCTGGTGACGGCATCAAGCGGCGTGAGTTTTTCATCCAGCTTGTAAGCGCCGGGTTTCGCCGCGAGCGGAGCGGCAACCGCCTCACGGCCCGCAAGCCCTATTGCCGCAAGGCCCGCCGCTGTGCCGAGGAAGCCGCGTCTGGAAAGGTAGATGTTTTTCGGCGTGATTTCGCTTGCCGAAATATGGGGCGGACGATAGGCGGGCATTGGAACCTCCACAAAAGCCGGGTGCATCGGCGATAAATCGATTATGATAGCCAATACGGCCGCTGCACAGATATGTTTCAGTCTGCTGCGGAAAAACAGCGCCGGGCAGACGGAAATCGCGCATTTGTGATAGGCCGTCGTCCGCTCGCCCGCGTTAAGGGAAAGGCGTACCGTACCGAACCGTACTGTTTTGCCCTAAGGTGACAGTGACAGCGCTTGCGGTTTGCGTTAGAAACACCGCAAAATAGGGCAGAGGCAGCTTCCACCGCGTTGCGGGCAGGCGCGCTTCGCCCCGAGATTGAGGAAAACACCATGCCAGCCTATCGCTCAAGAACGACAACCCACGGCCGCAACATGGCGGGCGCGCGCGGCCTTTGGCGCGCCACCGGCATGAAGGACAGCGATTTCGGCAAGCCGATCATCGCTGTCGTCAATTCCTTCACGCAGTTCGTGCCCGGCCACGTCCACCTCAAGGATCTCGGCCAGCTGGTTGCCCGTGAAATCGAGGCGGCCGGCGGTGTTGCCAAGGAATTCAACACCATCGCGGTCGATGACGGCATCGCCATGGGCCATGACGGCATGCTTTATTCGCTGCCCTCGCGCGAGATCATCGCTGACTCGGTCGAATATATGGTCAATGCCCATTGCGCCGATGCCATGGTGTGCATTTCCAACTGCGACAAGATCACCCCCGGAATGTTGAATGCTGCCATGCGCCTCAACATCCCCGCCGTCTTCGTGTCCGGTGGTCCGATGGAAGCGGGCAAGGTTGTCCTGCATGGCAAAACCGTCGCGCTCGATCTGGTCGACGCCATGGTGGCTGCCGCCGATGACAAGATTTCTGACGAGGACGTCAAGGTTATCGAGCGATCTGCCTGCCCGACCTGCGGTTCCTGTTCCGGCATGTTCACCGCCAATTCGATGAACTGTCTGACCGAGGCGCTGGGCCTGTCTCTGCCCGGTAACGGCTCGACGCTTGCCACCCATTCGGATCGCAAGCGACTGTTCGTCGAGGCCGGTCACCTCATCGTCGATCTTGCCCGCCGTTATTACGAGCAGGAAGACGAAACCGTTCTGCCGCGGACCATCGCCAACAAGGCGGCGTTTGAAAACGCCATGTCGCTGGATATCGCCATGGGCGGCTCCACCAATACGGTGCTGCATATTCTGGCTGCCGCGCACGAGGGCGGGGTGGATTTCACCATGGAAGACATCGACCGTCTTTCCCGCAAGGTTCCGTGCCTTTCGAAGGTCGCGCCCGCCAAGCAGGACGTTCACATGGAAGATGTGCACCGCGCTGGCGGCATCATGCGCATTCTCGGCGAGTTGGAGCGCGGCGGTCTGATCAACCGCGATACCTACACGGTGCATGAAGCGACGCTGGGTGACGCCATCGACCGCTGGGACATCACCCGCACCAACAGCGAGACGGTGCGTGAATTCTTCAAGGCGGCCCCCGGCGGCGTGCCCACGCAGGTTGCCTTCAGCCAGTCCTCGCGCTGGGACGATCTGGATACCGACAGCGACAATGGCGTCATTCGCTCGGTCGAGAAACCATTCTCCAAGGATGGTGGTCTTGCCGTGCTTTACGGCAACATCGCGCTCGACGGCTGTATCGTGAAGACGGCAGGTGTTGATGAGTCCATCCTGAAATTCAACGGCCCGGCGGTCGTTTACGAAAGCCAGGACGCGGCGGTTAAGGGCATTCTCGGCAACGAGGTCAAGGCGGGCGACGTCGTCGTCATCCGTTATGAAGGTCCTAAGGGCGGCCCGGGCATGCAGGAAATGCTCTATCCGACCAGCTACCTGAAATCCAAGGGCCTCGGCAAAGCCTGCGCGCTGATCACCGACGGTCGCTTCTCTGGTGGCACGTCAGGCCTTTCCATCGGCCACGCCTCGCCGGAAGCGGCACAGGGCGGCGCCATCGGCCTCGTGCGTCAGGGTGACCTGATCGAGATCGACATTCCGAACCGCACGATCAACCTGAAGGTTCCCGACGCGGAACTGGCCTCGCGCCGGGCCGAGCAGGAAGAGAAAGGCTGGAAGCCGGAAGCACCGCGCAAGCGCAATGTCACGACGGCGCTGAAGGCCTATGCGGCCTTTGCGTCGAGCGCAGACAAGGGTGCTGTGCGGATATTGCCGGAGTAATCCTGTCGCAGAGTGGGCTGGAAGGTTACGCCTGATGCGTCGCTTTCTTCCCGGAGTGCTCGAAGAGCAATACAAGCGCGCTTCGTCACCCCGGACCGATCCGGGGTCCGGCGCGATCAAGTCCTCGATCGCAAGAGACTCTTCTCACGGCGCAGACGCGCCGTGCCTGATGCCGGATCAAGTCCGGCAGGACGGAGGAGAAAGCTATCCACCTCCATTTTAAATTGAGCCGCTCTCTGAGCGGCTTTTTGCTGTCTGAATTTGGAGTGAATTCGGCTCACAAACAGATTCAATTACTTCGCGGGATGATTCCTGTTATCCCTTCAACGTTTTGTTTTTCCATCGTAAATGCCGAACTGACTGCAGATTTTTTCTGGCGTGGCAGTCACATTGGAGTGATGTTCGTCCAGCGACCCTTTTCCAGAAAGCAGCGATGCCTAAGTTCATCACCATGAAAAGACGAACCGCACTCGCCCTCATGGCATCGCTACCCTTCGCCTCACTTGCCCGTGCCCAGAGCGCCGGGAACAACGTCCGTTTCGGTCCGTTGCTGCGGGAGGCGGATGCGCTTTCCAGCCTCAAGACCGTCATCGTCAGCATCGATGGCGAGGAGATCGCTAGCCGCGCCTATCATGGCGCCGGCTTGAACGGCTCCACCAATATCAAATCGGCCTCAAAATCGATCATCTCCGCGTTGGTCGGCATGGCGATCGACCGCAAGGTTCTCCAAGGTGCGGACCAGCCGATCGCGACCATTCTGCGCGGTGAATTTCCGCAAAATCCCGATCCCCGGCTGGAGCGGATCACCGTCGGTAACCTCCTGTCAATGCAATCCGGTCTGGAGCGCATGTCCGGGCCGAATTACGGCCGTTGGGTCGCCAGCCGCAACTGGGTGCGGATGGCCTTGGGGTCGGGTTTCGCCGGAGAGCCGGGTGGCGGCATGCTTTATTCCACGGCGTCGACACATCTGCTGTCGGCGATATTGACGAAGGCATCCGGCCGTTCGACGCTTTCTCTCGCCCGAGACTGGTTTCGGCCCCTGGAAGGGTTTTCCATCGGCGGCTGGGAGCGCGATCCGCAGGGCATCTATCTCGGCGGCAACCAGATGGCGATGACCGCGCGGTCGCTGCTGGCCTTCGGTGAGCTTTACCGCAGGGGCGGCGTGACACCCGGTGGTGAGCGGTTGATTTCGCAGGACTGGATCGAGCAATCATGGCGACAGCGCACCAATTCGGTCTTCAACGGCGACGGTTACGGTTATTGCTGGTTCATCAGGGAGATGGCGGGCGAGACGGTCTATTATGCCTGGGGTTATGGCGGGCAGATGCTGTACATCGTGCCGGCAAAACGACTGTCCGTCGTGATGACCTCCCGTGAAGACGCGCCATCGGCCCGAACCGGTTATCGCGACCAGTTGCATGGCCTCATGGAGAACGTCATCCGCGCGGTGTGATCGGGTCAGAGCGGTCGGTTGATGCTCTGAAACGCCTCGCCGAGACGTTTCATGCGCTCCTCATAGGCGCCGGTGAGGCAGGCAACGTCGGCTGCGCATTCCTGGCGCTTCTTCAGCCACTGGCTCTGCTCGTCGCGCAACGTGTCGCGGGCGCCCATGGCCATCAGCTGGGTTAGGATATCGAAGGTGGTGGCCATCTTCACGTCCTGATCGTTCAGGGCGCGGTTGTCGCAGATGGCCTTTTCATCCGCTGCGAGATCGGATTTCGTGCAGTCGAAACTTGCAGCACCGGCCGTTGAGAGGAGCGAGGAAGCAAAAAGGATGCCGCAGGCGAGGAGGGGCTTTTTCAAATGCATGGCTTGTCTCTGTTGAGGACTGCTGGTGCGGATGAAACCAAAATACGCCTTTGCTGGTTCCATCAGCGGAAGCCGCCGTGCCTGAAACCCACGGTCATCATCTTGCCGCTCTTTGCTTTACAGGCTTTGACGTTATAACTCCATCATACTGATGACGATGAGGAATCACATGCGAAGCGTGTTGAAGTATCTTTCCACCGGCTTTCTCGCCGCGCTCATTCTCCTGCCAGCGGGTGCCCGGGCGCAGGACAACAGGACCGTGCCGTCCAGCCACACGGAAATGCAGCTTTCCTTCGCGCCGCTGGTCAAGCGCACCGCCGGCGCGGTGGTGAATGTCTATGCCGAACGCATCGTGCAGCGGCGGTTGTCGCCCTTCGCCGGTGATCCCTTCTTCGAACAGTTTTTCGGGCAGCAAATGCCGAACCGCACGGAAAAGCAGTCGTCGCTCGGTTCAGGCGTCATCGTCACAGCCGGCGGTCTCGTGGTGACCAACAATCATGTCATTGACGGTGCTGACGACATCAAGGTGGCGCTTGCGGATGGGCGCGAATTTTCCTCCAAGGTTCTCATGAAAGATGACCGGGTCGATCTTGCCGTGCTGCAGATCGATGCCAAGGAGCAGTTCCCGGTGCTGCCGCTCGGCAATTCGGACAAGATCGAAGTCGGCGATCTGGTGCTGGCGATCGGTAACCCCTTCGGCGTCGGTCAGACGGTGACGAGCGGCATCGTCTCGGGCCTTGCCCGCAACCAGGTGACGCAGGGCGATTTCGGCTTCTTCATCCAGACCGACGCCTCCATCAACCCGGGCAACTCCGGCGGCGCGCTGATGAATATGGCTGGCGAGCTGATCGGCATCAACACTGCCATCTTCTCCAAGGGCGGCGGCTCGAACGGCATCGGTTTCGCTATTCCGGCCAATCTGGTCCGGGTTTTTGTGGCTGCTGCTGAACGGGGCGATGCGAACTTCCAGCGGCCCTACATTGGCGCGACCTTCGATCCCGTCACTTCGGATGTCGCGGAGGCGCTTGGCCTGCATCGCGCCCGGGGAGCGCTGGTCGTGAGCGTTGTCAAAGGCAGCCCCGCGGAAAAGGCCGGCATGGAGCCCGGCCAGGTGGTGACTGCGGTCAACGGATTGGAGGTCGAGCATCCCGATGCGCTCGGTTACCGCCTGACCACGGCCGGCATAGGCAAATCTGCTGAACTGACCGTCATGGACAAGGGCAAGGAAAAGAAGCTGACGATTGCACTTGATATTGCGCCCGAGACCGCTCCCCGCGACGAACGGCTGATCGAAGGGCGCAATCCGTTCGCCGGCGCGACCGTCGCCAATCTTTCGCCGAAGCTTGCTGACGAATTGCGCATGCCCTCGCAGGTCACGGGTGTCGTCATCACGGATGTGAAGCGTGGCTCGCCGGCTTATCGTGTCGGTTTTCTGCCGAAAGATGTGATCCTTTCATTGAACGGCGCAGATATCGGCTCGACGGCCGCTGTCGAAAAGGCGCTGGATGACAATCCTGGTTTCTGGCGGGTGGAAATCCTGCGTGACGGGCAGCGTATCCGGCAGTTCCTTCGATGAGTGACGATCTCTTCGCCCCGCAAGTGCCGGTGGAGGTCGCTAACCGGCGGCCTCTCGCCGATCGCCTGCGACCGAAGACGCTGGCGCAAGTAAGCGGGCAGCCGCATCTGACGGGCGAGGAGGGCGTTCTGCGCCGCATGATCGATAGCGGCTCGCTGGGGTCGATGATCTTCTGGGGGCCGCCCGGCACTGGCAAGACGACGGTCGCCCGCCTGCTTTCCGGCGAGGCGGGGCTGGCTTTCGAACAGATATCAGCGATCTTTTCCGGCGTCGCCGATCTCAAGAAGGTTTTCGAAGCGGCACGTGCAAGGCGCATGAACGGTCGCCAGACCCTGCTTTTCGTCGACGAAATTCACCGTTTCAACCGTGCGCAACAGGACAGTTTTCTGCCTGTCATGGAGGACGGCACCATTATTCTGGTGGGTGCGACCACCGAGAATCCCTCGTTCGAACTGAATGCCGCTCTGTTGTCGCGGGCCCGTGTCCTGACATTTCGGTCGCATGACGAGGACAGTCTCAGCGAGCTTCTGAAGCGCGCGGAGGAGGCGGAGCAGAAGCCCCTGCCACTGACGGAGGATGCACGCGCAAGCCTGATCCGCATGGCCGATGGCGACGGTCGCGCGGTGTTGACGCTTGCCGAAGAAGTCTGGCGCGCGGCGCGGAAAGATGAAACCTTCGACACGGAAGGGCTCACGCGCATCGTGCAACGCCGCGCGCCCGTCTACGACAAGAGCCAGGACGGCCACTACAATCTCATTTCCGCGCTGCATAAGTCGGTGCGTGGATCGGACCCGGATGCCGCACTTTATTATCTCGCCCGCATGTTCGATGCCGGCGAGGATCCGCTCTATATCGGCCGGCGGCTGGTGCGCATGGCGGTGGAAGATATCGGCCTTGCAGATCCGCAGGCGCTCGCCGTCTGCAATGCTGCCAAGGATGCCTATGATTATCTTGGTTCACCGGAGGGTGAACTTGCGCTGGCGCAGGCCTGCGTCTACCTGGCCACCGCTCCGAAATCGAATGCCGTCTATACCGCCTTCAAGGCTGCGATGCGCGCCGCGAAGGAAAATGGCTCGCTTGTTCCGCCCAAACACATCCTGAATGCACCGACCAAGCTGATGAAGGGCGAGGGATATGGTGACGGCTACCGTTACGATCATGACGAGCCGGACGCTTTTTCGGGGCAGGATTACTTCCCGGAAAAAATGGGGCGGACCACCTTTTACGATCCACCGGACAGAGGTTTCGAACGCGAAATCCGCAAACGTCTCGACTGGTGGGCGAAACTGCGCCGCGAGCGGGAATCGCGTTAGCCCTCATCTTCACAAAATGATTCAGGCGCTTGCCAAAAAGAGTCGCGAAACTGCGCTATCGCATTGTTTTTTCAAATAAGTCAGGATGCCTTGCGCTGAGGCGCGGCCTGCGGCTGCGCCGGCAGCATCTTGACCGATGATTCCGCCAGGCCGTTATGCCCGTCGGCATCGATCACCAGATGCCAGTGCATCGTTTCGGGGATGGCGATCCGGATTGGCGACTTTTTCGCGACGCCGCCAAGATATTTGAAATCGAGCAATTCGGTGAAGCGCTGGAAATTCGCGCCCGTCATCAACCGGACATTATTGATGGCCGAGAGAGATACTTCAATGATCGTGCCCGCCCGCAATTCCTTCAGGTCATAATGCGTGTAGCGAAAATTCGGCCGTGCCATCGCGCGCCTCCAAGTACCGGTATTGTGGCAAAAGAGGATAGGGAGGCAGGGTTAACGCTGCCTTTAAATTCGTACGGTTTTCATCGAATTACTGGCTGTCCCGCCGGCGGCCAATGGCGATGGTGAGTATTTCAGGCCGTGTTCGACGCCCATGAAGATAATACCAACGTATAATGGGCGTATTTAATCATAATAAATTTTTTCCCCTTAGCATCGGCTGGTCGAAGTGCACTCATCGGCGTTGGGGGGAATATGAAAAACGTCACTATATCTATGCGCCTATATGCGCTCGTCGCATTGTTTCTGGCAATCCTGACCGCAGCGCTGACATTCAGCCTGTTCGAAACCTTTGGCGAGATGGAACGCGAGCGCAAAGCCGGGCTTGCGGCGATGAACGAAACGGCCGTCGCTATTCTCGATCAATATTATCGCCTGGAACAAAGCGGCAGCTTGACGCGGGAGGCGGCACAGCAGCAGGCCAAGGTCACAATCGCGGCCATGCGGTATGGCAACGGCAGCGGTTATTTCTGGATCAACGATATGCACCCCAAAATGGTGATGCATCCGATCAAGCCGGAAATGAACGGAACCGATCTTACCGCCAACAAGGACCCGAACGGCAAGGCGCTGTTCGTTGAGTTCGTGAATACGGTCAAGGCGGGCGGTCAGGGTTTTGTCGATTATTACTGGCCGAAACCGGGTGCCCCGGAGCCGGTGGAGAAATTCTCCCATGTCGCCGGTTTCGCACCCTGGGGCTGGATCGTGGGTACGGGCGTTTACGTCGACGACCTCGAAGCGGTGTTCTGGAGCGACGCGTATTTCAACATCGGCCTGTGCATCTTGTCCGGCCTTGTCGTCATTGCCGTGGCCGCCGCCGTCGTGCGTAGCGTCACTCGACCGATCGATCTCATCCGGCAGAGCATGAAGCAGATCGCCGATGGCGACGGCACGGCCGAAATCCGCTTCGCGGATCGCCGGAACGAAATCGGCGCGATTGCCAAGACGTTGCTGGTGCTGCGTGACAGCGTCAATGAGCGCAGCGCCCTGCAGGCGCGTGAGGCCGACCAGCAGCGGGCGCTGGAGGAAGCGCGTCGCGGCAACGAGATGGTCCTTCGTTCCGCATCCGAGCGGCAGGCCCATGCCATGGAGCGTCTGGGGGAGGCGCTCGAGGCGCTTGCCAATGGGGATCTGACTGTTGCGCTGACAGATATCGGCGACGACTACGAAAAGCTGCGCACGGACTTCAATCGGGCCGTGGGTGCGCTCCATGGCGCCATCGAAGCGATTTCCCGGACCGGTCATGTCGTCAATGACAGTGCTGCAGATATCAGCGGCGCGACCGGCAATCTCTCGCGCCGGACCGAACAGCAGGCGGCGGCGCTGGAGGAAACGGCCGCAGCGCTTGACGAGATTACCGCCACGGTGCGCACCGCATCCGAACGGGCCAATGAGGCGCGGCAGATGGTGCAGGACACGAAAAGCAGCGCCGGCCGCTCAGGCGAGATCGTGCGCAACGCGGTCGATGCCATGGGCCGCATCGAGGAATCGTCAAAGCGGATCGGACAGATCATTTCCGTCATCGACGAGATCGCTTTCCAGACCAACCTGCTGGCGCTGAATGCCGGCGTGGAAGCGGCGCGGGCCGGCGAGGCCGGACGTGGTTTCGCCGTGGTGGCGCAGGAGGTGCGCGAACTGGCGCAACGCTCCGCCAATGCCGCCAAGGAGATCAAGACCCTTATCAATCGCTCGGCGGAGGAGGTCGGCGGCGGCGTCGCGCTCGTCCGCTCCACGGGCGATGCACTGGAAGAAATCGTGGCGCTCGTAAACCGGGTCGAAGGTCACGTGAATTCCATCGCCACTGCGGCGCGGGAGCAGGCCACCGGCCTCCAGGAGATCAACACCTCCGTTAATCACATGGACCAGATGACACAGCAAAACGCGGCCATGGTGGAAGAAACGACCGCCGCCAGCCAGACGCTCGCCGAGGAAAGCCGCCAGTTGCGCTCGCTTCTGTCGCGCTTCGAACTTGGACATGATGCCGAGCGCGAGGTTTCGCGGGCGGCCTGACTTCAGGCGTCTCGATCTGATGAAGGGCGCGGTTCCGGCTGCGCCCTTTGTTTTGGGCTATCAGAACCAGCCATTCGTTATTTCCCGCAACCAATAAGGTTTCGTTTACCTCATTTCTTTAAAATTTGACCTGTATTGCCGCGGATAGCGGCCGCTGAAGGTACAGGTTCTCGTATGGCGTATGTTTCCCTTCCGCGTCGTCTTGTGACGTTGCTGATGATTTCCACGGTCATGGTGTCGTGTTCGGCGGAGGGCCTCGTGCCACCGGCGGAGGTGGACGGCACCACACGCGTGAGCGCAATTCGTTCGTCGCGGCAACAGGGCTACAGCGCGCCGGCAGGTGCCTTCCATCAGGTTGAGCGGGCCGGACAGAGCAACGATTATCCTACGGCCATATCGCAGCCGATGCCGGAGCCTTATGCTTCGCAGGATCCGCTGCTGCAAACGCGCCAGGCAGGGCAGGGTTATTCCACCCTCGATGCACAGCATCAGGCACGCATGGCGGCTGGCGGTCATGGCAATCTGCCGGTGCAGGCGACGCAAAGCCAGGAGATGCCCCCGCAGCAAATGGCCAGGAGCCAGATTGCCGAGGGCGAAGGCGGCGTGAACATGGATTCCATGCTCGGCGTGGAGCCGGTGCGGGGACTGGCAGAGGAACAGGATGCCGAAATCGCCGAGGGGGCTTCGGCCCAGCCGGTGGTAGACGGCATCGGCACCGACAATCCGGTTGCGGTTTCTCCGGCGCGGCGCCAGTCCGGCCTCATTCCGCCACCACCACCCGGATCGTCCTCCCGCCGCCAGCCGGTGGAAGAGGTGGCCATGCTCATGCCGAATGATCCGACCGTTCGCGGCGGACTTCAGAGCGACCGGTCCCTGCCGCCCGGCATCATGCCGTCTTCGGAGGTTGCGTGCCGCGCCGAGCTTCGCCGTCTGGGTGTCGCTTTTCGCGACGTCGCCCGTATTGCCGACGGGCCGACCTGCGGCATCGATTACCCGATCGAACTCAGCGGTCTCGCCAGCGGCGTCGCAGTTCGTCCGGCGGTGAAGCTCAATTGCCAGGTTACGCTTGCCTTTGCGAAATGGGTGAAGTTCGAACTCGTACCGTCCTCGCGTTTCCGCTATCTCTCCGGCGTCGGCCGCATAACGCCGATGGGTGGTTATTCCTGCCGCAAGATGAATTCCCGTTCCAGCAATCCGTGGTCGGAACATGCGCGGGGCAACGCCATCGATATCGGCACCATCACGCTGAAGAACGGCAAGGAAATCGATGTCCGCAAGAAGAGTTTCTTCGCTTTCCGCGAAAAGGCACTACTGAAGGCCGTCAGATCGGATAGCTGCAAATATTTCTCCACCGTTCTCGGGCCGGGCAGCGACCCCAACCACTGGAACCATTTTCACTTCGACCTGCGTACCCGCAAGTCAGGTTACAGGCATTGCGATTAAGTCGCGCCGTTGGAGGTTGGCGGCTGAGTTTGAAAGCGTCTCCTCCGTCATGCTCGGGCCTGTCCCGAGCATCTGCAACGCCGCTATTGGCGATACGTCGGCAGATCCTTGGCACAAGGCCGAGGATGACGTCGAACACGGAGTGCGGCTTGTCATCGGGCTGCCGCCGATGACATAGGCGCCGGATCTTTGGATATGGTCGGAATGACGAAGCTTGAGGATGTTTTGCTGCCGCTAGCTCGATAATCGCCCGCCACATTCCCACAAAAAAAGACCGGCCCGAAGGCCGGTTGAAGAAGACAGCCTTATCGGGGGGATATCGGCGTCTTTGCAAGGGCATGAAATGGGAAGCGATCCCACAGAACGGTCCATCCGGCGCGGATTTGCGGCAAAAGACGTCGCGCCGTACTGACCTGCGGCCAACATGGCTTGCCGCCCTTTTCTGATACGCTATGAGCGTCACATGTTTGTGACAACGGCCTTCGGGAGCCTGCCTTCATGCCCCCAGTTTCAGAGATAATGATCTTCGCTGCGGCACTTGCTGCTGCGGGTGTGGTTGCAGGCCTTCTGGCCGGCCTGTTCGGTATCGGCGGCGGCGCGGTGCTGGTGCCGGTTTTTTACCAGGTCTTCGGACTTCTGGATGTGCCTGAGGCGGTGCGCATGCATCTTTCGCTCGGAACGTCTCTCGCCATTATCGTGCCGACGTCCATCCGCTCGTTCCTGACGCATCGCCAGAAGGGCGCCGTCGATATCGAGCTTCTGAAAGGCTGGGTCGTTGCCGTGCCGCTTGGCACCGTTCTCGCCTCTATCGTTGCAGCCTATGCCTCGAGTGTGGCGCTGCGCCTGATCTTTGCCTTCATCGCGCTCGCGCTTGCCTTCCGGATGATCTTCAACCGGGCGAGCTGGCATCTCGGTTCCGATCTGCCGCCAAACCCGGCCCGTTTTCTGGTGGGCACCGGCATCGGGCTGTTTTCCGGGCTGATGGGCGTGGGCGGCGGGGTGATGAACAACACCTTCATGACGCTTTACGGGCGCAGCATTCATCAGGCGGTTGCCACCTCTTCCGGTGTCGGCGTGTTGATTTCGCTGCCGGGGCTTGCGGGTTACATCTGGGCCGGCTGGGGCGATGCGGGGCTGCCGCCATTTTCCACCGGCTTCATCAACTGGATCGCCGTGGTGCTCCTGATCCCCATTACCCTTGTCGTCGCGCCCTATGGTGCACGGCTGGCGCATGCGCTCAGCAAGAAGCAGCTGGAGCGGGCCTTCGGCTTGTTTCTGGTTTTCGTCGCAGCGCAGTTTTTCTATAGCGTCTACGGCTGATTTTCCGCTCCCGCCGAACGCAGTGTTCAGTCCGCCGGTCTGGCATTTGCAACCTCTGCGGTCTATATGGCGTTCATCTTACTCGGTTTTTCGAAAGAATTCGCCATGAATGCCATTGTTTCGATACGGAATCTGACCAAATCCTACGCAAATGGCTTCCAGGCGCTCAAAGGTGTCAGCCTCGATATCCGGGAGGGGGAGATACTCGCTCTTCTCGGCCCCAATGGCGCCGGCAAGACGACACTGATCTCGATCATCTGCGGCCTCGTCAATCCGGGCGAAGGTTCGGTGCTGGTTGGCGGGCACGATGTGGTGAAGGATTTTCGCCAGACCCGCGCCCTCATCGGCCTTGTGCCGCAGGAACTGACGACCGACCAGTTCGAGACGGTTTGGAACACCGTCAGCTTTTCGCGCGGACTGCACGGACAGAAGAAGAATCCGGAGCTGATCGAACGCATCCTCAAATCCCTGTCGCTCTGGAACAAGAAGGACAACATGCTGCGGGAGCTTTCCGGCGGCATGAAGCGGCGTGTGCTGATTGCCAAGGCGCTGGCGCACGAGCCGAAGGTCCTGTTTCTCGATGAGCCGACGGCGGGTGTGGATGTGACCCTGCGCCGCGACATGTGGAATGTGGTCTCTGAGCTGCGCGCCAGGGGTGTCACCATCATTCTCACCACGCATTACATCGAGGAGGCGGAAGAAATCGCCGACCGGGTGGGTGTCATCAATGGTGGCGAATTGCTGCTGGTGGAAGAAAAGACGGCATTGATGAAGAAACTCGGCCGCAAGCAGCTTTTTCTTGAGCTTTCCCAGCCGGTGGAGACTTTGCCGGAAAGTCTCGCGCCCTTCGGCCTCACGCTTTCCGAAGATGGCTGCACCATTACCTATGAAATCGAGGATAATGGCGAGCAGGGCCGCATTGCCGATGTCCTGAGCGCGCTTTTCGCCGCCAACATCCATTTCAAGGATATTTCCACGCGGCAGAGTTCGCTCGAAGATATCTTCGTTTCGCTGGTGGGAGGCCAGAAATGAATTTCGAAGCCATCAAGTCCATCTACCTGTTCGAAATGGCGCGCACCCGCCGCACCCTGCTGCAAAGCGTGGTCTCTCCGGTCATTTCCACCTCGCTCTATTTTATCGTGTTCGGCACAGCGATCGGTTCGCGGATTCAGGAGGTTGGTGGGGTTTCCTATGGCGCTTTCATAACGCCCGGCCTCATCATGCTGACGCTTCTGACGCAGTGCATCGGCAACGGCTCCTTCGGCATCTACTTCCCGAAATTCACCGGCACCATCTATGAAATCCTCTCCGCACCGGTGGCGATGACGGAAATCCTTGTCGGCTATGTCGGAGCGGCGGCGACAAAGGGGCTGATGATCGGTACGATCATCCTGATAACCGCGTCGTTCTTCGTGGATATCAGCATCGCCCATCCGTTCATGATGATCCTGTTTTTTGTGCTGACGGCTGTGAGTTTCAGCCTGTTCGGCTTCATCATCGGCATCTGGGCAACAAATTTCGAGCAGTTGAACCTCATTCCCATGCTGGTGGTGCCGCCGCTGACCTTCCTCGGCGGCAGCTTTTATTCCATCGACATGCTGCCGCCCTTCTGGCAGACGGTCAGTCACTTCAATCCGGTGCTTTATCTCATCAGCGGCTTCCGCTGGAGTTTCTACGAGATCGCTGACGTCAATCCCGTCATCAGCCTGGCGATGATCACGCTGTTTCTGGCGCTATGCCTAGGCGTTGTCGGCTGGATGTTCAAGACAGGGTATCGGCTGCGCAACTGATCAGAAACGCTTTCCCGAAAATTGGACGCCCGGCTTGCGCCGGGCGTTTTCGTATTCAAAGCACAACGCGAGCGCAGGTCAGGCGACCTGCTTCTGCGCCACTTCCTCGACAACCTCACCCTCGAGATAGGAAACGAGGTCCTTGATCGTCACGACCAGCAGGCCGTGGCGCTCGGCGAAGACTTCGAGCTGGGGCAGGCGGGCCATGGTGCCGTCGTCATTGGCGATTTCGCATATCGTGCCGGAGGGGAACTTCCCGGCGAGACGGCAGAGATCAACGGCGGCTTCGGTATGGCCCGTGCGTCCGAGAACGCCCTGCGGGTTGGCGCGCAGCGGGAAGATATGGCCCGGGCGAGCGAAATCTTCGGGGCGCGAGCCTTCCGATACCAGCGCGCGCACGGTCTTTGCGCGGTCGGCGGCGGAAATGCCCGTCGTGGTGCCGGGAATGTAATCCACCGACACGGTGAAGGCCGTCTTGAGGGATTCGGTATTGCGCGACACCATCAGCGGAATGTCGAGCGCGTCGAGGCGCTCTCCGGGCATGGCCACGCAGATCAGCCCGCGTGCATGGTTCATCATGAAGGCGATCTGCTGGGGAGTGATGCTGTCGGAGGCGGCGATGATATCGCCTTCGTTTTCGCGGTCTTCGTCGTCAACCACAATCACCATCTCGCCGCGGGAAATGGCGTTAATGGCGTCTTCAATTCTGGCAACTGTCATTCTATTTCAAGCCTTTCAAGGGTTATGCCGTTTTGCGGCATTTTCGCGCTTCGAGAAGCGCCAAATATCCCTTGGGCGAACAATGCAATACGAAGCCCGCTAACGCGCAGGCGTCCCATGCCTTGTCCTCTTCCATCCGGACTATACCGTCGGCTCCGGCCTCTCACCGGATCTGCTGACCTTCCGGCTTTGGAAACCGGAAGCGCTCGCGGGCTCCGGGAAAGTCCCGATACCGCCGGTGGGGAATTGCGCCCCGCCCTGAGAACAGCAACAACTTAAATTATCAAATGCGAGGGAATCAAGGGGCAATGGCCCGCCGCAGCCCTTGCGCGTGAAAAGAATATCCCGATTGCAGACGCGACGAGGAATTTCCTTTCCGGCACCAAGACGTGAGAAAACTCCCCGAAATGAATCTCGAGGGGGCAGTGCTCACCGATCCCGCAACCGCAATTCGTCGGTCTGCATCTGCAGCGAACCAAGCGTTGACAAAAAGCTCATGCCAAGCAGGCTCTGGCCCAATTGGCCATCCTGGGCGACGAGGGCGGGGATGTTGCGTCGCACGATCGGGCCAATGCTGATTTCCGACAGCGTGACGGGTGCTGCTGCCGTGCGGCCATTGGCGGTCATTACCGGTACGGTATAACGGAGATTTGTGGTGTCGATGCCGATTGCGGTCGCATCCGCATTTGCGAGCACCACGGAGCTGGCGCCTGTATCGACCAGCATGTGGATCGTCCTGCCCTCAATCCCGACATTCGCTTCGAAGTGGCCGCTCATGGATTTGTGCAGCACGATTTCCTGCTCGCCTGCCGATGTTGTCACCACGACGGCGCGGCCGGGCATCAGACCGCCGAGCAGCCGGTCGCCGAAGGATTGCAGGTCGTAGCGATAGAGATAGAGCGAGACGAGGCCGAGGATGATGACGAGCCAGACGGCGAGCTGCCGGATGACGGTGCCGAAGTTGCCGCGTCTTCCCGCCAGAATGCCGGCCGACAGCAGCCCTGCGATGGGCAGAAGATAAAGGACCTGGGCAAACTGATCATTATCAATGCCGAGCGTTCGGCCACCATTGTGATTAACGACGAGCAGGCCAAGGCCGACGGCCAGCAGAAGGAGAACGATGGTCAGTCTGTTCATGCGGTATGTGTCTCCTTGGCGGACTCGGACAGATTTGCCAATCTTTGCGGCAGCGCGCGCATGATCGAGCGGCGCGTCTCGTCGCTATAACCCGTCCAGCCGCCGATTTCATCCAGCGTGCGGCCGCAGCCGATGCAGAGAGTGTGGGTCGTGTCGAGGCGACAGATCTGGACGCAGGGTGTTTCCATGGTGATCTATATCAGGCCCTCATGCCGCAAGGGCAAGTGCGACGAGAATCACGATCTCCGTGATCTGCTGGCAAGCCCCAATGGTATCCCCGGTATGGCCGCCAATCTTCCTCTCGCACAGCCTGCCGAACAGCATGGCCGCGATGACCGCCACCGCCAGCACAAGCGCGATCTCAAACAGTGGCAGCGCGTGCAGCGTGAACAATATGAAGAGAAGAAGCCCGGCGGCCAGCGCGATGTTGCGTTCGCTTTCTCCGGGCTGGCCGGCATTGACGGCGATGCCGGAGGTCTTGGCGGCGGGCAGGGACTGCCAGTGCCACACCATCAGCGCGCGGCTCGTGACAAGCGCTGCAATCAGACAGGCGGCAGCGGTTTTGCCCGGCAGGGTTATGATCAGCGAGGCGAGTGCAGTGGCGCGGAGCGCGAAGGAAAGAACCATGGCAATGGTGCCATAACTGCCGATACGGCTGTCCTTCATGATTTCAAGCATACGCGCCTTGTCCCTGCCGCTGCCGAAGCCATCGGCCGTGTCGGCAAGCCCGTCCTCATGCAGCGCGCCTGTCATGAGCGCCGTCAGGCCGATGGCGAGCCACCCGGTGAGCTGCGGAGAAGCATCGAAGCGCGCAAACACGACAACCAGGAAAGCGGCGGGCAGGGCGATCAGCAGTCCCGCGGCGGGGAAAGCACGGGCGGCCCGGCCCATCGACACGCCCGAGTCGTCTTCGAAGAATCGCGAAGGGACGGGCAGGCGGCTTAGAAAGGCGAGGGAATGCATGACATCTGTTATAAAATCCCGGGCCTTCATGCTCTCTCCGTTGCAGTCGCTGCATTTCCGGTTGTTCCGCGGCGCATCCGCTATTATGAGAGGCGCAACAAAGACCGATTTGCCGGAAAACACAAGTTTCCGGACGCATGAGCCGATGCGAAAGCCAGACCGGCTATGAGAGAGACTGATATCATGAGCATGAGCGGATTGCCCTTCGATGATTTCCGCGCGCTGCTGCGCGAGCTTCCTGGCCCGGACACGCACGCGCTTGTTGCGGCGAAGGAGCGCAATGCGCAGCTGACGAAACCTGCCGGTTCGCTCGGCCGTCTCGAAGAAATCGCCATGTGGCTTGCCGCCTGGTCCGGCCGTTCGCCTGCCGTCAACCGTCCGCTGGTGGCAATCTTCGCCGGCAATCACGGCGTGACCCGCCACGGCATCACGCCCTATCCGACGTCTGTGACCCAGCAGATGGTGGAAAATTTTGCCGCCGGTGGCGCGGCGATCAACCAGATCTGCGTGGCCAATGATCTCGGCCTGAAGATTTTCGATCTGGCGCTGGATTACCCGACCGGCGATATCACCTGTGAACCGGCGCTTTCGGAGCGTGACTGCGCCGCCACCATGGCCTTCGGCATGGAGGCGATTGCCGGCGGCACCGATCTTCTCTGCGTCGGTGAAATGGGCATCGGCAATACCACGATAGCGGCTGCGATCAATCTTGCGCTTTATGGCGGTACGGCGGAAGAATGGACCGGTCCGGGCACCGGTTCGGAAGGTGACGTCATGGCCCGCAAGATTGCGGCGGTGAAGGCGGCGGTAGAGTTCCACAAGGACCACCTGTCCGATCCGCTGGAAATCATGCGTCGTCTCGGCGGACGCGAAATCGCGGCGATTGCAGGCGCCATTCTTGCTGCGCGCGTGCAGCGCATTCCCGTGTTGATAGATGGTTATGTGGCAACGGCCGCCGCGGCGCTGCTGAAGGCTGCCAATTCCTCTGCGCTCGATCATTGCCTTATCGGCCATGTCTCGGGTGAGCCCGGCCATCTGGCAGCCATCGAAAAGCTTGGCAAGACGCCGCTTCTGGCGCTTGGAATGCGTCTTGGCGAAGGCACCGGTGCGGCCCTTGCCGCCGGCATCGTCAAGGCCGCCGCCGCCTGCCATTCCGGCATGGCGACGTTTGAGGCAGCAGGTGTCGACACACGCATCACCGCGCCCACCAATCATTGAGGCTGAAGATGGACGCGACGCCGCACATGCCACCGCCAGAACCGGTCTTTCGTAAAGAAAAGGGCTGGCGGCATCTGTTCGCTGCCGCGCGCTATTCCCTGCAGGGGCTCGGCCGGCTTTGGCAGGAAGCTGCCTTTCGTCACGAAGTTCTTGCCTTCTGCGTCGGGCTTGGCCTGCTTCTGGTCGTGGGCGCGCCGTTTGCGCATCTTCTCGTTTTCACGGTGTTGATGCTGCTTTTATTCTCGGTGGAAGCGCTCAATACCGCCATTGAGGAACTGGTGGACCGCATTTCGCCGGAAATTTCCTCCGTGGGCCGCCACGCCAAGGATCTCGGCTCCTTTGCCGTCTTCTGCCTGTTGATGGCGAACGGATTTTTCGTGCTGTATTCGCTGGTGACGACGCTGTTCTTCTGAGGTTGCCAGCTTCGAGGCATTTCCAGGTGGAAAGCCGGGCGACGCCTTCCTGTGGGCGCCTTAAGCGAAGGACCGTCGGCGTGGCTGGATGGCATGGGTTTCTTCGACCGCTGGCAGGCTCTGGAGCACGCGTTTCGCGGGCAGGATGGCGATGCCTTCCGTGCCCTCACGCAGTTTGGATTTCAGAATGAACTGGCCGTCATGCTTGGCGAGGATGGCCTGAACGATGGGCAGGCCAAGGCCTGTTCCCTGCTCGGCGCTCTTGATCGCGATTGATCCCTGGCCGAAGGCTGACAGCACCACCGGAATTTCGTCCTCGGGAATGCCTGGGCCATTGTCCCTGATCGACACATATTGGCCGCCGCCGGCCGTCCAGCCCGCCTTTACGAGAATTTCTCCACCCTGCGGGGTGAACTTGACGGCGTTGGACAGCAGGTTGAGGACGACCTGGCGGATCGATTTTTCGTCCGCCCAGACCTGCGGCAGGCTGTTTTCAAACTGCTGGGAGATCCTGATGTTCTTGGCGCGGGCGCGAAGCTGGATCATGCCGATGCAATCTTCGGCGATTTCCAGCATCGAGATCGCTTCTTCGTTCAGGTCATAACGGCCCGCCTCGATGCGCGACAGGTCGAGGATTTCGTTGATGAGATCGAGCAGATGCTGGCCGGAGCGGTGGATATCGCCGGAATATTCCTTGTAGAGCGGATTGTTGAGCGGCCCCAGCACCTCCGAGGACATGACCTCGGAGAAGCCGAGAATGGCGTTGAGGGGCGTGCGCAGCTCGTGCGACATGGAGGCGAGAAAGCGCGACTTGGCCAGATTGGCCTCTTCCGCGCGTCGCCGCGCCTCGTCGGAAACCGAATTGGCGACTTCGAGCTCGGCGATCAGGTCGTCCTTTTCCGTCTGCGAGGAGAGGAGCTTGATGCTGGTCTGGTAAAGCCGGCTGGTGATGCGGTGGCAGAACAGGATCGCCATGCCGAACATCAGCGCAAGACCGACATCGAATGGATCGCGCGAGAAGACAGAGGTGACGCAGAGAGCCGCCAGCACCGGCAGGAAAGTCATGAAGGTTGCCCGCCGCAGCATGAAATTGGCCGTGGCGGTGAGCGAGAGCGCGATCAGCAGCGTCGAGCCCTTGAAGAAAAGCACGAGCGTCGGGTCATTACGCGTTGGCTCCGCCAGCGCGAACATCGCCCAGATGCACCCGATGACGATCTGCATTCCGAGAAAGAGATTTTTCCAGTGCAGGAGGTTTTCGGCGGTGATTTCCTGTTTTGCAGCCCGTTTGGCGAGCATCAGCGAAATGGCGTGGAAACTCAATGCAGCCAGCGACCAGATGATGAGGCTGATATCGCGGGTTATGTAAACGCCGATGATGGAGGCAAGCACGATGAAAAGCGGCATGATCATCGCGCCCTGCAGGGTCTCGGCGATGTGCATGGTCAGCATCTCGCGTTCATAGGCGTCGCTTGCGCCTGCACCTTGCTGCAAGCGTTCACGCGTCGTCTTCACCGCGTCGAAAACCGCCTTGTTGCGATGTTTTTTCGAGCGGTCGACGATGATCTTGTCGGTGGACGTGCTGACGCTTTTACTCATTGTTACAACGCAGGGTGACATGAACCCTTGCAGACTACGCCCAAAATCTTAAGAAGATGCTGCCGTGAAAGGATTTGTTTGCCATCTCTGACAAGGGTTTGTTGTTACATGAGACGAAATGGAGGCAGGCGCGGGGGTTTTTCCGCAGTCCGCGACGGCGGCCTGTTCCTTGCTACGGTTTTTCTAGGGGTTCTGATTGCCGCCAAGCTCGATCATATCAACAGCGAAACCTATGGCGGCCGCTTCTTCGTGATTGACGGCGACACGCTCTCCAAGGGCAAGGAACGTTTCCGGCTGCTCGGCATCGATGCGCCGGAGCTTGCGCAGACATGTCTGCGCGGGGGCGAAAGCTGGCCATGTGGCGAGGAGGCGCGCCGTGTTCTGCAACGGCTGGCCGCGCCAGCGGATTTCTCCTGCTCCGGCAGTTCCAGAGATCGATACGGGCGACTGCTCGTCTATTGTTCCGCCGGCGGCAGGGATGTTTCGTCGGACATGGTGTCGGCCGGTTTTGCCGTCGCGTCGGGATATTTCCAGTTTTCGAGCGAGCAGGAAGCCGCGCGCAGGCAGGCGCTCGGCATCTGGGCGGGAGAATTCGAAAAGCCCTCGCAGTGGCGGAGGGATCACCGTGCCGCGGCTATGGAAACGCCGGCGGCGGGTTTCCTCACCATCGTCCGCCATCTTCTGGGGTGGGATCATGGCTGAAGGAGAGAGGGTTGGGCCAGTGCATGATGATGGGCTGGACGGGCTGCGCGGTGAGATTGCCCGCTGTCGTCTCTGTCGCGACATGCCGCTCAAGGGAATGGCTGACCGCCTGCCGCATGAACCCCGGCCGGTGGTCGTCATGTCGGCAAGACCACGCATTCTGATTGCCGGGCAGGCGCCAGGGCTGCGCGTGCATGAAACGGGCCTGCCATTCAACGATGCTTCCGGCGACAGGCTGCGCCAGTGGCTGAATGTCGACCGGGAGACATTTTACGATCCGGATCGTTTCGCCATCGTTCCCATGGGGTTCTGTTTTCCCGGTTATGATGACAAGGGAAGCGACCTGCCGCCACGGCGGGAATGTGCGCCGCACTGGCGCACGCGGGTCATGGCGGCGATGCCGAAGGTGGAGCTGATCCTCGCGATCGGCCAATATGCCCAGGCTTTTCACCTGGGTGAAAGACGATGCAAAACCATGACCGAAACGGTGCAAAACTGGCGCAGCTATCTTCACGCCAATTCCGGCCCCGGCATTCTTCCTTTGCCGCATCCGAGCTGGCGCAACACGGGGTGGCTGAAAAAGAACCCGTGGTTTACGGAGGAACTGTTGCCGGTTCTGCGACAACATGTGGAAATGCGGCTTTGGTGAAACAATTTTCTGTTTTTCCGCAAAAATTAGTGTATTGAAAGGAAATTAATTCAGGAGGGTAGACGCATTGGATCGCCTAGACCGTAAGATTTTGCGCATTCTGCAAGAGGATTCCACGCTGGCTGTTGCCGATCTGGCGAAGAAGGTCGGCCTTTCCACGACGCCCTGTTGGCGGCGTATCCAGAAGATGGAAGAAGACGGCGTCATCCGCCGGCGTGTGGCCCTGCTCGATCCGGTCAAGGTCAATACCAAGGTCACGGTTTTCGTCTCCATTCGCACCGCCTCCCATTCCATCGAATGGCTGAAGCGCTTCTCCGAAGTGGTTTCCGAATTCCCGGAGGTTGTCGAATTCTACCGTATGAGCGGTGATGTCGACTATCTGCTGCGCGTGGTCGTGCCCGATATCGCCGCCTATGACGCTTTCTACAAGCGGATGATCGCCAAGATCGAAATCCGCGACGTCTCCTCCGCCTTTGCGATGGAGCAGATCAAATATACGACGGAACTGCCGCTCGATTACATGCTGCTGGATAATCCCAAATCCGGCGAAGAGTGATCCGTCGCTGGTCAGTTTTTGATCAACGCCCTTTCCGGCCGCCGGGGAGGGCGTTTTAATTCGTGGGTGGTTTTTTGGGCGTCGGTCGGGCCTGCCAGGGCTGATACTGTCGGAAGGTCCGTCCGGTAGCTGCCGCAGAGGCACGACAATTCTATTTCGCCGGTAACGGCAAATTCGCACATTCAATTCTCTCAGCGCCGTCTGCGCGCAAACCAAGATTTTGATAAAATCGCTCGAATATCTACGCTTTTACTGTCGAAGGATGGAATAGCGAGGGATATCCATATGCTGACACGACGCGGAACATTGGGACTGATTGCAGGTGCGACCGGGGCGGTGTTTTTGCCGCATATCCGGCGCGCGAGCGCCGCAACCACGACGTTGCGGATTGGCTGGCAGAAGAATGGCGTGATAGCGCTCGCGAAGAGTCAGGGCGCGCTCGAAGCGCTGCTGAAGGATCGCGGCATCGAGGTCAAGTGGTCTGAATTTTCCTCCGGGCCGCCGCTTCTTGAAGCGCTGGGTGCCGGTGCGCTGGATATCGGCCCGACCGGCGATGTGCCGCCGCTTTTCGCGCAGGCCGCCGGCGGCAATCTGCGTTATGTCGGCACCTACAAGGCGGCGGCAGGCGGATCAGCAATCCTCGTGCAGAAGGATTCGCCGCTGAAGACGCTCCAAGACCTAAAGGGCAAAAAGGTCGCCTTCAAGCGCGGCTCCAGCGCCCATAACGTCACTGTGAAGGCGTTGCGAAAGGCGGGGCTGACCTTGGCAGACATCACGCCCGTCGATCTTGCCCCGCCGGATGCGGCGGCCGCCTTTCGAAGCGGCAGCATCGATGCCTGGTCGATCTGGGATCCCTATTTCGCCGTGGCAGAGAAAGAGCCGACGACGAGGGTACTCTCGACAGCCGAAGGCATCGTCGATCCGTGGAGTTACTTCCTCGCCAATGGCGATTTTGTTGAAAGTAACCCCGATCTCGTGCCGCTGATTCTGAAGGAACTGGCGAATGTGGGTGCGAAAGCGCAGACCAACATCGACGCGACAGCCAAGTCGCTGTCGGCCATCACCGGTGTCCCCGAGGATGTCACGAAGGTCTCGCTGACGCGCCCCGGTGCCGACCTAGGACGGGTCTCGCTGGTTCCGGATGAGGCCATTGCCTATCAACAGGCGCTTGCGGACGAGTTCTACGATCTGAAGATCGTGCCGAAGAAGCTCAAGGTGGCGGATATCGTCTGGCGCCCGAAGGCGAGTTGATGGGCGGAAAGTGGAGTCTCTTCAACCGGCTGGCGGATGTTGCTCAGAGGTTGATTCAGGCCGTTGTTGTTAAATGTGAGGCGATTGGATGCCGCTTGTTTCTTCTCCCCGTGGGGGAGAAGTCCGCGGCAGCGGGATGAGGGGGCGAGGGTAGAGATAGACTGAGAGCCAGCCCCCTCATCCGACCCTTCGGGCCATCTTCTCCCCGGCGGGGAGAAGAAAATTGCCTCAAGGTCACCGCATCAGCCCTTAAACTTCGCAATCACCAGATGACCGGGCGTCGGATTGCCGTCCTGCATGCGCACATTGATGTCGGTCACTTCAACCACCTCGAAACCGGTCGCCGCCAGTCGTTCGCGGACATAGGTTTCGGCATGGGCGAAACGCTGGTGCGGGCCGACCATGTAGGGGCGCCCGGCCATGATTTCTTCGGGCAGGGTCTCCGAAGAGAAGATCAGCAGGCCGCCGGCATTGAGGTTTTCGGCGGCGCCGAAAAACAGCGGTTCCAGCGCGCCGAGATAGGGCAACACATCGGTGGCGGTGATGATGTCGAAGGGCTCGTCGTCATTGTCCTCAAGGAAATCCTCAACTTCGGCGACATAGAGCGTCTCGTAGAGGTCCTTCTCATGAGCGATCTCGACCATGTTTTCGGAAATATCGATGCCGGTGATGTCGTCAGCCATATCGCGCAGCGCTTCACCGGTGAGGCCGGTGCCACAGCCGAGATCGAGCAGGCGTTTGAAAGGGCCGAGATTGAGCGTCTGCAGCCGCTGGCGAACCATCATCGGCACGGCGTAACCCAGCTGCTCGACAAGAATGTCCTCGAAGGCTTCGGCATGCTGGTCGAACAGGGTTTCGACATAGGCGTCGGGCGCTTTGGACGGCTGGTCGCCCCGGCCCATGGCGGCAATGCGCACGGCTGCGCCACCGTGGTCTTCCGGATCGATGGCGAGGACCTCCTCATAGGCCTTCACCGCCGCGTCCACATCACCGGCCTTTTCAAGCGCGAGTGCGCGGTTATAGGCCTCGGCGAGCGCCTCTTCGTCGATCTTCTGGTTCTTGGTCATCGTGCCTTATCCGTCAGCGTCTTCAATTGACGTTTGCTGTAAGCCGCATCGGGGACGGGCGCAATGTTTATGTGGCGTGAGGACTTAGTGGAGGATGAACTCTCCTTTGAGTGCGCGCCATTCCTGCGCCGAGATAACCTGCCGGTGCACGTAGCGGACGGAGTGCAGGGGGCCGTCGAGCTTTTCCTGCCAGAACTTGAGGAAGCCGTGCATTTCGGGAAAATCGGGGGCCAGATCGTAATTCTGCCAGACATAGGTCTGGAGAACCAGCGGATGGTCCGGCAGGCGGTAGAATATCTGGGCGGTGGTGAGGCCGTAGCCTCTCAGCATCATTTCCATGTCCTTGTTCATGGTGGCGGTTCCCATATCGATGATGACCGATCACAGCGTTGCCGCTGTATCTTAGATGGGAACACGGCAGGGTTAACCCAACCTTGCCAAAAGAATGGATGTGTCACAAATTTGTTATATTTTTCAAAACGTTGGCAGTACTCATTGATGAGTGCTGCCAACGTTTGGCTCAGCGCTTGAGGTGACGGGTCAAGCGGGCCTCCAGCCAGGCCCAGACATGGCGCAGCGTCTCGACGATCGCAAGGTAAAAGATCGCAGCCCAGAGATAGGCCTGATAATCGAAGGTGCGGGAAAAGGCGTAACGGGTCTGGCCCATCAGGTCGAAGACGGTGACGATGGAGACCACCGCCGAACCCTTGATCATCAGGATGATCTCGTTGCCATAGGGGCGCAAAGCGACGATCAGCGCCTGCGGCAGTATGATCTTTCGGAAGGTGATGAACTTGGAAATACCGAGCGACGCCGCCCCTTCGTGCTGGCCGCGCGGCACACTCTGGATCGCCCCGCGCAGGATCTCCGCCTGATAGGCGGCGGTGTTGAGCGTCAGCGACAGGAGGCCGCAATACCAGGCTTCGCGGAAGAACCACCAGAGATCAACGGCTTCCAGCGCCGGGCGGAAGCTGCCGAGACCGTAATAGATCAGGAAAAGCTGCGCCAGCAGCGGCGTGCTGCGGAAGACATAGACGTAGGCATAAGCGAGCGCGCCGATGACGCGATTTTCAGACATGCGGGCGAAGGCGATCGGCACGGACAGGATGGCGCCGAGAATGATCGAGCTGCCGACCAGCGTGATTGTGGTGATGAGGCCATCGATATAACGGGGACCATACCGTTCAAATTTGTCCCAATCCCAACCCTCGATCATCGCAAATAACAGCCCGGCGGCGAGAAGCAGCCAGAGCGTAATGACAGCGATGCCGACGACACGGGAGATGTTCAGCGGTTTGTCCGCAACGATGGGCGCTGGGCGTGGCGGAATGAGTTCCTTGATATGGCTCATCGTCTAGCCTCCGACTTGCGCGACCAGCGATCTATGAAACCGATGCCGATGGATGAGAGGAGCGCCAGAATGAGGTAAAGCAGGCAGGCGATGCCGTAGAAAAAGAAGGCTTCCTTGCTGACGCGGGCGGCGATGCCGGTCTGGCGGATGATATCTGCAAGGCCGATGATCGATACGTAGGACGTGTCTTTCAGCAGGATGACCCACAGGTTGGTCATGCCGGGAAGGGCGATCCGCACCAGCTGCGGAATGATGATGAGTACCATGGTGCGGCTGCGGGAAAGTCCGAGTGCGTCACCCGCCTCATATTGCCCTTTCGGTATGGCCTTGAAGGCCGAGAGAAGCACCTCAGACGCATAGGATGAAAACACCACCGAAAGCGCCACCATGCCGGCAACGAAGGCGTTGATTTCGATGGGGCCGGTAATGCCGATGTAACCTGCCACGGATTGCAGCAGCATCTGGATGCCGTAATAGACGATGAAGAGCGTCAGCAGTTCGGGTAGGCCACGAAAGATGGTGGTATAGATTCCGGCGGCCAGCCGAAGCGATTTTTCTTCCGATTGCGCGGCGAGCGCGATCAGGAAGCCGATCAATAGCCCGACTGGCAGGGTGGCAAGCGCCAGCGAGATCGTGACCTTGACGCCGAAAGCGATTTCATCGCCCCAGCCCGCATCGCCGCAGGCGACGAGAGTGCCGTTTCCGAAAAGCGAGAAGAGACCGGCCGGCCCGCAGAAGGGATCGAGAAGTGTCGAGACATAGGTCCAGAACGCACCTATGGCGGAAAATGCTCCGCTCATGCCAATTTTCCCCTGCGGTCTTAAGCCGCCGTGATTGTTATGGTGACGTTTTCAAACAAAAATGGCGGAAGGGCAAGCCTTCCGCCACGAGATTTCAACAGATCGAACCGGCTTACTCGCCGTAAACGTCGAAATCGAAGTATTTTTTGTTGATCTCCTGGTACTTGCCGCTGGCGCGGATGCCGGCAATGGCAGCCGTGAACTTGTCGGCCAGCGCCGTGTCGCCCTTGCGAACGGCAATGCCTGCGCCGTTGCCGTTGATGTCGACGTCTACCTTGAGCGGTGTCAGGATCTTGCAGCACTTGCCGGCATCGGTCTTCAGCCATTCCGACAGCACGACGATATCGTCGATGACGGCGTCGATACGGCCATTGGCGATGTCGAGCTTATATTCGTCTGCGGTCGGATACATCTTCACGTCGGAATCCGGGAAGTGTTTTTCAGCGTAGTTGGAGTGGGTGGTGGAGCCCTGTGCGCCGAGCGACTTGCCCTTGAGATCGTCGAGGGACTTGATCGGCGAATCCTTCGGCACGGCGATCGCCGGCGGCGTGTTGTAATATTTCTTGGAGAAGTCGACCTTCTGGAGACGTTCCGGGGTGATCGACATGGACGCGATGATGGCGTCGAACTTCTTGGCCTGAAGGGCGGGGATGATGCCGTCCCAGTCATTGGTGACGAAGGTGCACTCGGCCTTCATTTGTTCGCACAGCGCCTTGGCGATGTCGATATCGAAGCCGGTCAGCGTGCCGTCGGCTTCGAGATTGTTGAAGGGCGGGTAGGCGCCTTCGGTGCCGATGACAATCTTGTCCTGCGCGAGAGCCGCGCCGGAAAAGAGCGAGATGGCGGCAATCGATACGGCTGCGAGCAGACGGGTGGAAATAGGCATTTCGATCCTCTCTTTTGGTCGTTCATCCGCGGTCTGTTGTTGTTTTCAGTGCGGACGCCATGGGCGCCAAGGCGCGGCAGGACGGAGGATACCGCCTGTGGCCTTCAGCGCGGATGTGATTATTCATCCGCTTGGTCAAAAAATGCAACTGCAATATTAGCGACCTTCTTTGTGCCGCAGAGCCTCCACGAAAAGGCCTTGATCTGTTCATTTCCGGTACAGAAGGCTTTGGTCATCATGGGAACCGGAGCGTGTGTAAGGCGTTGAACAGCGCCTGCGTGCCAAGCCGGGCCCACGACGTCGCGTCATTCGCGACCCATAAAATGACGGCAGATGAGGAAGCACTGATGCTGAAAAAGAAAAACACATTGCTGACCGGGGTGGTTTTTCCACTCATGTCTCTCGCGATCGCGGTTGAGCCAGCAGCGGCAGGCTTTGCCGGCGCGGCCCGCGCCCAGGCGCCTGTTTCTCAAACCGCGCCCGGCCAGATAATCCTGGCGCAGGCGGAGCCGGCGCAGGAAAACCCCGAAGAAGAACTCAAGAAGAAGCGTCAGCGCGCCGAAGAGGCGCAACCTGCCGAACCGAAGCGTGAAGAGCGCGCACCGGAGCCCCAGCGCGAGCCGGAGCCCAAGCGCGAAGCGCCGCCGGAACCGCAGCAGCGTGAGGCCCGCCCGGAGCCTGCGCCGGCCGAGCAGCCGCAGGAGCGTCCCCGCAAGCCTGAACGGGCGCAGGAGCCGCAGGGCGAGGGTGAACAACGCCCGGCTCGTCAGCGTGAGGCCGCGCCTGAAGCTGCGCCTGCCGAACAGCAGCCGAAGGAACGTCCGCGCAACCCGGAACGGGCCGAGCAGCCTGCAGGCGACGGCGAACAGCGTCCCGAGCGTCCCCGTAAGGAGCGTGCGAAAGAGCCTGCGGACGAACAGGAGCCAGCAGCTCGCCCTGAAAATGCCGAGCAGCCGGCCAAGCCCCGTGAGCCGGCACCCGCCAAAAAACCGGCAGTAGAGGAAAAGGCCCCGGAACAGAAAGCCGAACCGGCCGAAAAAGCCGTTCCCGAGAAAAAGCCTGCCGCTCCCGAGCCCGCCGCGAAGGAAGCACCTGTTCCGACAGAAGCGCCGACGCCCGCGCGCCCACCGGCACCCGAGGCCCAGCCAAACCCTGCACCTGGCCGCCAGCCTTCCGAACAGCCTCCGGTAGAAGGTCAGGGTAGAACGGAACCCGCAGCCCCGCTGCCAGGCGCGCCGACCCCGCCGCCGAGTGGTGCGACGACCGGGCAGGCGCCCGCCGGCGAACCGGTGCCGAACCAGGTTGCCGTTCCGCAGACGGAAGCCCCGCCGATGACGAAGGAGGAGCTGGACAAGGCCAAGGCGATCGCCAAGGACCCGTCCAAGACGGCCGACACCGTCATCCTGCCGGTCGACAAGGGTGCTGCCGTTCTCGACAGCGACAAGGAAGTGGAGCGCTCCGGCAACCGCCAGACCCGCGAGGAACGCCGTCGTGAACGCGAACAGGCCGGCGACTTCAAGGTCCCGACCTCCGACGCCGAGGCGCAGCGCGCCGGTGCTGCTGAAGGCAAGGCTCCGCCGCCACCCGTAAAGCTGGAAGCCATCACTTCCCAGCAGGGCGAGCGCATCGACCGCCGCCCGCAATATGAGCGGCCGGACGGTGTACGCGAATGGCAGCCGCGCGAGGGTCGTCCGCGTGATCGCGATGGCGATGCGCCGATCATCCTGCAGTTCGGTGACCGCGTCGTCGTTCGTGGCGATGACAACCAGCGCTTCATCCGCGATGGCGGCGAGCCCTATTACGAGCGCCTGCAGGGCGGCCGTGTCCGCGAAACCGTGGAGCGCCGGGATGGCACGCAGGTCGTGACGATCCGCAACCGTTATGGCGACGTGATCCAGCGTTCGCGCATTGACGATCGCGGCCGCGAATATGTGCTGTTCTACGCACCGGAGCTGATGGACGATCCGGACCGCGATTACGTTTATCGCGACCCCGGTCTCGATCTTCCGCCCATGCGTCTGCGCATTCCCGTGACGGACTACATCATCGACACGTCGAGCGATCCGGATCGCGATTATTACCGCTTCCTGGAACAGCCGCCTGTCGAGCCGGTGGAACGTGTCTATTCGCTGGATGAAGTGCGCTATTCGGCTCGCATCCGTGACAAGGTGCGCCGTATCGACCTCGATACGATCACCTTCGCGACCGGCAGCGCTGAAATCCCGATGGCGCAGGCTCGCTCCTTGCGCAAGGTGGCCGACGCAATCAACAAGGCGCTGGAAAAGAACCCGGCGGAAACCTTCCTCATCGAAGGCCATACCGATGCCGTCGGTTCGGATGAAAGCAACCTTGTACTGTCTGACGAGCGCGCTGCCTCCGTCGCCAACGTGCTGACCGATGTTTACGGCATCCCGCCGGAAAACCTCGCGACGCAGGGTTATGGCGAGCGTTACCTGAAGGTCCAGACACTCGGCCCGGAACAGCAGAACCGCCGCGTCACCATCCGCCGCGTGACGCCGCTGGTGAAGCCGGTCGCTCAGAACTGACCGGGTTCAAATAGAAAAACAAGGCCCGGAAGCGAAAGCTCTCCGGGCCTTTTTTATTGCTTACGATGTCCCCAGCGCCGAGGAGTTTGGCAGAACTTGATCATCCGCAATCCGTCACCCCGGACCAGATCCGGGGTCCAGCGTGATCAAGTCCTTGATCACGAAAGACTCTTTCACGGCGCAGACGCGCCGTGGCTGGATGCCGGATCTGGTCCGGCATGACGGAGGTGAGGTTTTCGAACCCTGGCGTCACCCGCAAGCTTGAGGATGATCCCAACCCCGACGGTTAGCTCAGCGCCACCGCAATCTCAGCCGCAAGCTGCGCGTTGTTGCGAACCAGCGCGATATTGGTTTCGAGGCTGCGGCCATCCGTCAGGCGGAAAATGTCACCCAGCAGATACGGCGTGACCGCCTTGCCGGTCACTTCATCCCGCTCGGCATGCGAGATGGCGCGATTGATGTAGATTTCCATTTCCTCGCGTGGAATCTCGTCAGCTTCCGGCACGGGATTGGCCACCAGCATGCCGCCATCGATGCCGAGCTGTTCGCGGGTTACCTGGAAGTTGGCGATTGCGGCCGGGCTGTTGAGCGAAAGCGGGCTTGGCAGGCCGGAGGAGCGAGACCAGAAGGCCGGGAATTCTTCCGAACCGAAAGTGACGACGGGTACGCCGTTGGTTTCGAGGACTTCGAGCGTCTTCGGAATATCAAGGATCGCCTTGGCGCCGGCGCAGACGACGATCACCCCGGTCTTTGCAAGCTCGGTCAAATCCGCGGAGATGTCGAAGGTTTCTTCCGCACCCTTGTGCACGCCGCCGATGCCGCCCGTGGCAAACACGCGGATGCCGGCGCGCGCGGCGGCAATCATGGTCGCGGCAACCGTGGTGGCGCCGGTGCGGCGCTCGGCGATCGCAAAGGCGATATCGGCGCGCGACACCTTCATGGCATCCGTGGTCTGGGCCAGGGCCTCGAGCTGATCCTTCTCGAGGCCGATATGCAATGTGCCGTGAATGACGGCGATGGTGGCCGGAACCGCGCCCTGATCACGGATGATCTGCTCGACGCTTTCCGCCATCTCGATATTGCCGGGGTAGGGCATGCCATGAGTGATGATGGTCGATTCAAGCGCGACGATCGGCGCACCGCGCTGCTTGGCGGCGGCGACTTCCTGAGAATAGACGATGGGCAGGAGAGGGGAGATGGGGCGGGTCATTTACATTGTTCCAGTTCTTAAAAGCGGTTCATGCCAGCATTTCAGCCTGGGGAACAAGCCCCAACATGGCTTCGACACTGTCTTTTGATAGGTCGTGCGCGGTGGCAAAGGGCGATTGCACGGTGATTGCAGCTGCCGCAGCGCCCCGTCTCAGGGCTTCGGCAATCGTCTTTCCTTCGGCAATGGCGGCGAGGTAGCCAGACGCCATGGCGTCGCCCGCACCGGTTACATCCTTCACTTCGCGGATGAGGGGCGGGTGGAGGATTGCTTTTTCATTTCCGTCGAAGGCCACGACTTCGCTGGCGCCGCGGGTGACGACGCCTCCGGAAAGCCCGGCCTTGCGCAGGATATCCGGCCAGTCACGAACGTCAGCGGCCGTCTCGCCGGTGAGCGCGCGCGCTTCCGCCTCGTTCATGAAGAGGATGTCGATGTCGGCCAGCGCCGCTTTCAGCTTCACGGCCTTGGCCGGCGAAATGGCTATGGCCGCCAGCGGCTTTTCGCAGGCGCGGGCAACGAGGCCAAGTGCAGCCAGCGTGTCCTCGGGCAGGTTGGCGTCGCAGAGCAGGATATCGCTTGCGGTGATGGCCTCCCGGACGGCGCGGACCTTGAGCCGGCGCGGCGTGAAGAGCTTGTAGAGATCCATATCGGCGAGCGCGATGACGAGGTTGCCGTCACGCTCCAGAATGGCGGTATAGCTCGGTGTGCGCCGGTCGAGGAAGGTGAACGGCGTGTCCTCCACGCCAGCCTGTCGTGCAGCCTCCGCAACGGCTTCTCCCGTCACGTCGCCGCCCCGCGGGGCGATGATCCTGACTTGAAAGCCGAGCCGGGAGAGATTGCGTGCAGCGTTAAAACCGCCGCCGCCGGCCTCTTCCATCCACGAACCGGGGTTGCTGGCGCCCGGCGCCGTTTCAGTCTCGATCATGCCGCGCCGGTCGATATGCGCGCCGCCCAGAACGAGTATTTTCTTCACGCTTGCGTTTCCCTCTCTGGCGGATGGTAAGGCCGGACGATTCGGCCTAAACTGACGTCTTCCTGACCTCGCCTCCGGTTTGCGGCAAGGGGCCGCGCACAGAAAAACGAAAGCAGAACAAACGACTTATCACTATTTGTTTTCAATATGCTGGCTCAGCCTTGTTAAATGAGAACAAATAGAGTACATACCGTTCTCATACTGCTACATTGCCTGTGCGGCTTCAATAACCTAAAGGTGGTTCGGATGGCACAAAATTCTTTGCGTCTCGTAGAGGATAAATCGGTGGATAAAAGCAAGGCACTGGAAGCGGCGCTCTCCCAGATCGAACGGTCGTTCGGCAAGGGATCGATCATGAAGCTCGGTTCCAATGAAAATGTGGTTGAAGTGGAAACCGTTTCGACGGGTTCGCTCAGCCTGGATATCGCGCTCGGCATCGGCGGACTGCCGAAGGGGCGCATCATTGAAATTTACGGTCCGGAAAGCTCGGGTAAAACGACGCTGGCGCTGCAGACCATTGCGGAAGCTCAGAAGAAGGGCGGCATCTGCGCCTTCGTTGACGCCGAACATGCGCTTGATCCGGTCTATGCGCGCAAGCTTGGCGTGGATCTGCAGAGCCTGCTGATCTCGCAGCCGGATACGGGCGAGCAGGCGCTTGAGATCACCGATACGCTGGTGCGCTCCGGAGCGGTCGACGTTCTCGTGGTCGACTCCGTTGCGGCGCTGACGCCGCGGGCGGAAATCGAAGGTGAGATGGGCGACAGCCTGCCGGGTCTTCAGGCGCGTCTGATGAGCCAGGCGCTGCGCAAGCTGACCGCTTCGATCTCCAAGTCGAAGTGCATGGTCATCTTCATCAACCAGATCCGCATGAAGATCGGCGTCATGTTCGGTTCGCCGGAAACGACGACCGGCGGTAATGCGCTCAAGTTCTATGCTTCCGTTCGCCTCGACATCCGCCGTATCGGCGCTGTCAAGGAACGCGAAGAGGTTGTCGGCAACCAGACCCGCGTCAAGGTCGTCAAGAACAAGATGGCGCCGCCTTTCAAGCAGGTGGAATTCGACATCATGTATGGCGAAGGCGTTTCCAAGACCGGTGAGCTTGTCGACCTCGGCGTAAAAGCCGGTATCGTTGAAAAGTCGGGTGCCTGGTTCTCCTATAACAGCCAGCGTCTGGGGCAGGGGCGTGAAAACGCCAAGACCTTCCTGCGCGATAACCCCGATACGGCAAACGAGATCGAGCTGGCGCTGCGCCAGAACGCCGGCCTGATTGCGGATCGTTTCCTGCAGAATGGCGGTCCTGATTCCGGCGATGACGGCGACGGTGACGAAGGCTGATCCTGCCGTCGAGCTTCAGGCATCCGTTGCCGGATCGCCTGTCTCGATGTGAATCGAATTGAACAAAATGGGCCGTGCGATTTCTGTCGTATGGCCCTTTTTCTTTGTCGGTACGCCTTCGCCGGTCTCCATGGCTGGACAGGGCAGGATGCGGACGATAAAAGCCATTGATTTTGCAATATAGCCATCATTTCCGATGGCGGTGATGGACTCCAGCTGTGAGCGGTGTGTGGGCATGAGCGGTGTAAATGAAATTCGGTCGACCTTCCTCGACTACTTCAAGAAGAACGGACACGAGATTGTGCCCTCCAGCCCGCTGGTGCCGCGCAACGATCCGACGCTGATGTTCACCAATGCCGGCATGGTGCAGTTCAAGAACGTCTTCACCGGTCTGGAAAGCCGTCCTTATTCTACTGCGGCATCCGCGCAGAAATGCGTGCGCGCTGGCGGCAAGCATAACGACCTCGACAATGTCGGTTATACCGCCCGTCACCACACCTTCTTCGAAATGCTCGGCAACTTCTCCTTTGGCGATTATTTCAAGGAAGAGGCGATCACGCACGCCTGGAACCTGATCACCAGGGAATTCGGCATCGACCGCAATCGCCTGCTGGTCACGGTTTATCACACCGACGACGAGGCCTTTAACCTCTGGAAGAAGATCGCCGGTTTCTCCGACGACCGCATCATCCGCATCCCGACCAGCGACAATTTCTGGGCGATGGGCGATACCGGACCCTGCGGCCCCTGTTCCGAAATCTTCTACGACCATGGCGATCATATCTGGGGCGGCCCGCCCGGCTCGCCGGAAGAGGATGGCGACCGCTTTATCGAAATCTGGAACCTCGTCTTCATGCAATATGAGCAGGTGACGAAGGAAGAGCGCATCGACCTGCCGCGCCCGTCAATCGATACCGGCATGGGTCTGGAGCGTATCTCCGCATTGCTGCAGGGCAAGCATGACAATTACGATACGGACCTGTTCCGCGCGCTGATCGCCGCTTCCGTCGAAGCGACGGGTGTTCCGGCTGAAGGCGAAAAGCGCGCCAGCCACCGCGTCATCGCCGACCACCTGCGGTCGTCTGCGTTCCTGATCGCCGATGGCGTGCTGCCTTCCAATGAAGGCCGCGGTTATGTTCTGCGCCGCATCATGCGTCGCGCCATGCGCCATGCCGAACTGCTCGGCGCGCGCGAGCCGCTGATCTACAAGCTGCTGCCGTCGCTGGTGCAGCAGATGGGTCGCGCCTATCCGGAACTGGTCCGCGCCGAAGCGTTGATCTCCGAAACCCTGAAGCTTGAGGAAACCCGTTTCCGCAAGACGCTGGAACGCGGCCTGTCGCTGCTGTCGGATGCCACCTCGACCCTGCACAAGGGCGACATGCTGGATGGCGAGACTGCTTTCAAGCTTTACGACACCTATGGTTTCCCGCTCGACCTGACGCAGGACGCACTGCGCGCCCGCGAAATCGGCGTCGATATTTCCGGCTTCACGGATGCCATGGAGCGCCAGAAGGCGGAAGCCCGCTCGCATTGGGCCGGTTCCGGCGACAAGGCCACCGAAACGATCTGGTTCGAACTCAAGGAAAAGCTCGGTGCCACCGAGTTCCTCGGTTATGACACGGAAACCGCCGAGGGCGTCGTGCAGGCCATCGTCAAGGATGGTAAGGCCGTCGAAAGCGCTGTTGATGGTGAGACCGTGCAGGTCGTGGTCAACCAGACGCCGTTTTATGGCGAGTCCGGCGGCCAGATGGGCGATACCGGCGTCATCTCCGGCGATAACGGCGCTTTTGCCGTTTCCGACACCCAGAAGCGCGGCGAAGGCCTCTTCGTTCATATGGGCACCGTCTCCAAGGGCGGCCTGAAAGTGGGCGACGCCGTTCAGTTGACGGTCGACCATGACCGCCGCTCGCGTCTGCGCGCCAACCATTCCGCCACCCATTTGCTGCATGAGGCGCTGCGTGAAGTGCTCGGCACCCATGTCGCCCAGAAGGGGTCGCTGGTCGCGCCCGAGCGCCTGCGCTTCGACGTTTCACATCCGAAGCCGATGTCGGCCGAGGAGCTGAAGGTCGTCGAAGACATGGCCAACGAAATCGTGTTGCAGAACTCGCCTGTCGTCACCCGCCTGATGAGCGTCGATGACGCCATTGCCGAGGGCGCGATGGCGCTGTTCGGCGAAAAATACGGTGATGAGGTTCGTGTCGTCTCCATGGGCACCGGCTTGCATGGCTCGAAAGCCAACCGTCCTTATTCCGTCGAGCTTTGCGGCGGCACGCATGTGGCTGCGACCGGCCAGATCGGTCTCATCCGCATCCTCGGTGAAAGCGCCGTCGGTGCCGGTGTGCGCCGTCTCGAGGCCGTAACCGGCCAGGGCGCGCTTGCCTATCTCGCCGAACAGGACGAGCGGGTAAAGGCGCTCGCCTCGTCGCTGAAGGTTCAGCCGGGCGATGTTCTGTCGCGCGTTGAAGGCCTGCTGGACGAGCGCAAGAAGCTGGAGCGTGAGCTCGCCGATGCCCGCCGGAAGCTCGCCATGGGCGGCGGTTCAACGGATGCCGGGGCAAGCGACGTCAAGCAGGTCGCGGGCGTCAACTTCCTCGCAAAATCCCTTGCTGGTATCGATGCCAAGGATCTGAAGGGGCTCGCCGACGAGGCCAAGGCCAACCTTGGCTCTGGCGTCGTGCTGCTGATCGCCGTTTCCGAGGATGGCAAGGCAAGCGCTGTCGCCGCCGTGACGGAAGATCTGACGTCCCGTTTCAGCGCCGTCGATATCGTCCGCACTGCTTCCGCCGCACTTGGCGGCAAGGGCGGCGGCGGCCGACCGGACATGGCGCAGGCGGGTGGTCCTGATGGCGCCAAGGCGCAGGAGGCCATCGAAGCGGTGGCAGCGGCTCTGGCGGCCTGATCGACAGAAAATGAGAAGGCGGGATTTTGGCCCGCCTTTTTCTTGTGAATTTCCGTTTGTGGATCGTTCAGGGACTATTGTGCGCTCGGCAGCGCCAAGCCTGCTGAAGCATTTCCAGCCGAAGCGTGTTCGCTTCGGCGTCGGACAATGCGGTAAAAACAAACACTAGAGCATTTCCGGTGATCCCGTGATCACCGGAAATACTCTAGTCCGTCGCTTTCATATCCTTCGCCGCTTCCTCATCGAGCTGCGCGGCTCGCTTGAAGGCCGGGCGCTCGGTCAGATGCGCCAAGTAGTCGATGAAGGCCGGGCGTTTTTCAATCGTGCCGAATTGCAGGCCCCAGCCAACATGGGCGCCGACATAGACATCGGCGGCGGTAAAGAGATCGCCGGCGATGAAGCGGTTTTCGCTGACGGCCCGTTCCAGCGTGTTCATCACATCCGCATAGCTGCCGCAGCCGGCCATACGCAATTTTTCCTTCGGCACTTCAAAACCCATTGCCTTCATGCTCGCCGCCATTTCCAGCGGGCCTGCGGCAAAGAACATCCAGCGGTAATAGAGCCCGCGTGACTTGGGTGTGGGCGCTAGGTTCGCACCGGGAAAGGCGTCAGCCAGATAGGCGCAGATCGCGGCGGCCTCGGTGACGATAGTATCGCCATGTTTGATGGCGGGCACCTTGGCCATCGGATTGATCAGCCGATAGGCGGGCGATTTCATCGAGGTTTCGAAACGAAGTATCTCGGTTCGATAGGGAACGCCCACTTCCTCGAGCATCCACCGCGCGATACGCCCGCGCGACATGGGGTTGGTGTAAAAGATCAGTTCACTCATGCTCTTTTGCCTCCCCAAGCAAAATCGTCGAAACATCAGGCGAACCCAAAGGGCTTTCGGCCTGCGTTTCATATTTTTAAAGTCCGCAACATCCCTAGCGTCTTTCCAAGATCGCGTGGATGCTACGATGAACGTTTGACTGTGTCGGGCAAGTTGTGTGCAAGTAGATGCTGTTTAATCTTAGTCTTATTGTCCTGCTGGCCCTGGACACGCAGAATCAAATTCTGCGCCTAGTGCAACCGCTAATCAAGATGCCGTGAACAAAAAGAAATCTGCGTTGTGTCAGAGTTTTTTCTCTTGGCTCAACCAGCCGGCACGTAACGATATTTGTTCGCTATCTGGTTGTCCATTTCGTTTCTATTGAACGAATGCCTCGTCTATACCGTGCAAATAAAAAACCCGGCACTGAGGCCGGGTTTTGACGTCTTGGCAAAGCAGGCTTAGGCAGCCATCGCCTTCTTGAGGTTTTCGTCGATCTTGTCGAGGAAGGCGGTGGTGGAGAGCCAGGGCTGATCCGGTCCGATGAGGAGCGCCAGGTCCTTGGTCATGAAGCCGCTTTCGACGGTGTCGACGCAGACGGTTTCGAGCGTTGCCGCGAACTTTGCGAGTTCCGCATTGTCGTCCAGCTTGGCGCGGTGGGCGAGGCCACGGGTCCAGGCGAAGATGGAGGCGATCGAGTTGGTCGAGGTTTCCTGACCCTTCTGGTGCTGGCGGTAGTGGCGCGTGACCGTGCCGTGCGCCGCTTCGGCTTCGACCGTACGGCCATCGGGGGACAAAAGAACCGAGGTCATCAGGCCGAGCGAGCCGAAGCCCTGAGCAACTGTATCCGACTGTACGTCGCCGTCATAGTTCTTGCAGGCCCAGATGTAGCCGCCGGACCACTTCAGCGCGGAAGCGACCATGTCGTCGATGAGGCGGTGCTCATAGGTGATGCCGATTTCGTCGAACTGCTTCTTGAATTCGGTCTGGTAGACTTCTTCGAAGATATCCTTGAAGCGGCCGTCATAGGCCTTGAGGATGGTGTTCTTCGTGGAGAGGTAAACCGGCCACTTGCGCATCAGGCCATAGTTCATGGAGGCGCGGGCGAATTCGCGGATGGATTCGTCAAGGTTATACATGGCAAGAGCCACGCCGGCGCTCGGAGCGTCGAAAACGTCCTTTTCGATAACCTGGCCGTCTTCACCGACGAACTTGATCGTCAGCTTGCCCTTGCCGGGGAATTTGAAATCGGTTGCCTTGTACTGGTCACCGAAAGCGTGGCGGCCGACAACGATCGGCTTCGTCCAGCCCGGAACGAGGCGCGGAACGTTCTTGCAGATGATCGGCTCGCGGAAGATGACGCCGCCCAGAATGTTGCGGATGGTGCCGTTCGGGCTCTTCCACATCTGCTTCAGGCCGAATTCCTCGACGCGCTGCTCATCCGGGGTGATGGTGGCGCACTTGATGCCGACGCCGTGCTTCTTGATGGCGTGGGCCGCGTCAACCGTGACCTGGTCGTTGGTGGCGTCGCGGTTTTCAACCGAGAGGTCGTAATATTCGATGTCGAGATCGAGGTATGGCAGGATCAGCTTGTCCTTGATGAGCTGCCAGATGATACGGGTCATTTCGTCGCCGTCGAGATCGACGACTGGATTGGCTACCTTGATCTTTGCCATGAATTCCTCACCTTCGAAGCTGTGGCGCCTGTTGACGCCCATAGTCGGAAAAATATCCGGTGGGGCTATAGCATCGCACGCGCCTGAGGCAAAGCCATGGGGGGCGCTTTTTTGGCGCAGCGCAATAACGCTTTGCGCATTGCCAAACCATAATGCCGGAATACAGTCAGGCGAATCGCTTCGCCCGTCTCAGGGCCTCTACCGGGATCATATCATGCGGAAAATTCTGCTTCTGTCTGCCGCCGCCCTCTTTTCCCACGCCGCCCTCGCCGCCGGTCCCACCGATCCCGTCCAGAAGGTGATGGACATCACCGTCAAGAACTGGTCCGGCGATGCGGAAAACTGGAAATACATATTCGACGAGGACATGCTGACGAGCCTCTTCAGCAAGGAGTTCGTCGCGCAATACCGTGAAGCCTCCAAGAAGCCGGCTTACGAGGCCGAAAGCGGCGAGAAGGGCGATCCATTCGGTTATGATGTCGTGACCAACTCGCAGGATGGCTGCCCGCTGCAGGATGTGTCCGTGACGGCGGGCGCGGTGAAGGATGGCGTGACTGACGTGACGGCCAAATTCAAGCTCTGGGCCTGCATGGATGAGGCGGAGATGAAGGCGACCGTGGACGAGGTGCATTTCGATGTGATCGAGGAGGAGGGGCGGCCTGTCATCAGCGACATTCACCGGGTTGGCGACGAAGGCCGGGACTCGCTGCGTGAGGAGATGGCGAACATCATCAAGGGGGAGTAATGGGTCCCGTTTGAGCCGGTGAAGAGTGATACGAGGTTTTCGCCACACTCCCCGTCATCCTCGGGCTTGGCCAGAGGATCCATTGATTTCAACGGGTTGTGGATCCTCGGTTCAAGCCCGAGGATGACGGGAGAGCGGTGTTGCTCTCATCTCCAGCAAAGCCGAGCGGGTGTGCGCTCTCTCCGACTTTGATTTTAACGGCAATCTGTGCCAGTGAAGCGCGCTTTACGGTATCGGCGTCAAAGTCTATGCCGCGCTTTTAAAAACAACGGACAAACAACGATGGCAGGCACAAACAGCGAGCTTGAACTTCTGGCGGAAGGCCCGGCGATCATTCTGGTCGAACCGCAGCTCGGCGAAAATATCGGCATGGTGGCGCGGGCGATGGCCAATTTCGGGCTCGCCGAGCTGCGCCTCGTCAACCCGCGTGATGGCTGGCCAAGCGAAAAGGCGCGCTCCGCCGCTTCCAAGGCCGATCACGTCATCGACGCGACGACGGTGTTCGATACGCTGGAAGAGGCGATCAAGGATCTCAATTTCGTTTATGCCACGACCGCGCGCGAGCGTTATGGGTTCAAGCCGGTACGATCGCCAGTCACTGCGGCCGATACGCTCAGGGCAAAATTCAAGGCGGGCGAAAAGACAGGCATCCTGTTTGGTCGTGAACGCTGGGGCCTCACCAATGAGGAAGTGGCGTTGGCCGATGAGATCGTGACATTTCCGGTCAACCCCGCCTTTGCATCGCTCAATATTGCGCAGGCCGTGCTCCTGATGTCCTATGAGTGGATGAAGTCAGGCATGGACGATCTGGGCGAGACGCTTTTCCAGTCCGTCGAGCAGCGGCCTTCGACCAAGGAGCAGGTTTTTGGCCTGTTCGAACATCTCGAGGAAGCGCTGGATGCGCGCGGTTATTTCCATCCCGCTGAAAAAAAGCCGAAAATGGTCGACAATCTGCGTGCCGTGCTGTCGAGACGCGGTTTTTCCGAGCAGGAAATCAGTGTTTTCCGCGGCGTGATCAATTCGCTCGACCGTTTTCCCCGGCAGTGGCCGAAGCAGGCCGGTCGGGCAACGGGGCCATCGGCCGAGGGAGCAGGGGAGAATGCTGAAGACGAGTGAGGCGGCCACCGACGTGCTGAAGCCGGTGCTGGTGTTCGATTCCGGCATTGGCGGGCTGACTGTGCTGCGCGAAGCGCGCGTGCTGATGCCCGAGCGCGGCTTCATCTATGTGGCCGACGACGCCGGTTTTCCCTATGGAGGCTGGGAGGAGGAGGCGCTCAGGGCGCGCATTCTCTCGCTTTTTGAAAAACTGCTGCAGGATTTCAGCCCGGAAGTCTGCGTCATTGCCTGCAATACCGCCTTCACGCTTGCCGGTGCCGATCTGCGTGCCCGGTTTCCGCAGATGACCTTTGTCGGAACAGTACCCGCCATCAAACCGGCGGCGGAGCGCACCCGTTCCGGCCTCGTCTCCGTTCTGGCGACGCCCGGCACCGTCAAGCGTGCCTATACGCGCGATCTCATCCAGTCCTTCGCGACGCAATGCCATGTCCGCCTTGTCGGCTCGGAAAACCTTGCGCGCATGGCCGAAAGCTGGATCAGGGGGGAGCCGGTGTCGGAAGAGGCGGTGCTTGCCGAAATCGAACCCTGTTTTATCGAAAGCGATGGAAAACGCACCGATATCGTCGTTCTCGCCTGCACCCACTATCCTTTCATGGCCAACGTGTTTCGCCGTCTGGCGCCCTGGCCGGTAGACTGGCTCGATCCCGCCGAGGCAATTGCAAGACGTGCCCGTCATCTGGTGCCGATGCCCCAGGATGCCGAACACCCCGATGGATTCGACTTCGCCGTCTTCACATCAGGCAAGCCGGACTTTGCCACGCGGCGGCTGATGCAGGGTTTTGGCCTCAGCGTCTCCGTGTCCTGATTTCCCTTCCATGAGTTTGTTGCATTTTTGCATCTTTTTTGCGACTCTTTACAATTCGAGATTGCGACCTCTTGTCGCGCCGGATTTCCTGTGTAAGGTGTTTCTCGTCTGTAACCGCTATAAATGGAGGCGTGGAATGACCAATGACATGAATATGCGCCTTAACGGCATGTCTGGCCTTTCCGGCATGAATATCGGCGGTTATGGGGTGCGAGGCATCTCCCTCCGATAAGGCTTAGGCCTGATTTCCCTGCCGTTTGGCGTTTTCATTTCGTTCGACATGTGACCTGCGCGTTTGTGCGGCATCATTGCTGTGCCCGTCGTTTCGTCCTGTCGTTTTTCATCGATAAAGGACCTGGCCGCTTTGCCGCGCCGGGATGGATTTCCCATGCAAAAAAATCAACCACTGGTAGCATATGCGCTGCCGGATGCGGTGGACCGTCTGTTCGTCACATTCGGCGTCTGGAAAACTCTCAAAGCGGTTCTCATTGCCGCTGTCGTGCCCCACGCGCCACCAACTGACCCTGCCGATCTGCCGGAGCGCCTTCTGGTCGATATCGGCCTCGACCCTTCGCGCGTGAAGCGGCGGCGAGACTGGGAAACGCCCTACTGGGCGCCGCGGTTTTGACAATGGTGGCCTCTTCCGCACGCACATGCGGGAGAGGCCGGTCCCGGTTTGACCGCGGATTACGGAGAAACTCGTACCGGGAAGTTTCCCGGGGGCATTAGGAGAGAGCTGCACAGCTCGTACAATCCGGCTTGAAGCAAAACATTTTCCGTGGCTTGCTCAAGACTCGGGATAGAGGAGATTCATCATGCCATTGGAAAACTGGCTGGCCTTCGTGGCCGCGTCCGCCATTATGCTTGCCATTCCAGGACCGACGATCCTGCTGGTCATTTCTTATGCGCTGGGCCATGGCCGCAAGGCGAGCACGGCAACGGTGACAGGCGTGGCGCTCGGCGATTTCACCGCCATGACGGCCTCGATGTTGGGGCTTGGGGCGTTGCTCGCCACATCCGCAGCGCTTTTTACCGGGCTGAAATGGATCGGTGCGGCTTATCTCATCTATCTCGGCATCAAGCTGTGGCGTTCGCCGGTTGGTGGCGAAGGTACTGATGGAACCGGCGTGACGGGCCGGGAAAGACCGCTCAAAATCTTCCTGCATGCCTATATCGTTACCGCGCTTAACCCGAAGAGCATCGTGTTCTTCGTGGCCTTTTTGCCGCAGTTTCTGGTGCCGACATTGCCGTTCTGGCCGCAGGTGCTGATTTTCGAGGCGACGTTCCTTGTGCTTGCCACTGTCAACGCGGCGCTTTATGGACTTCTGGCAAGTGCCGCCCGTAATACGATCCGCAAGCCGAAGGTTCAGCGGATTGTCAACCGCACGGGCGGTGGCCTCCTGATCGGCGCTGGTCTCGTTGCCTTTGGCTGGAAGAGGGCGGCCAGCGTATGACGCCCTCCATCGACTGACATTCGGACATAATAAAATGGCATTGCCGCATATACTTCTGGCCCTGGTTACCGTGTTTTTGTGGGGCTTCAACTTCGTTGTCATCAAGATCGGCGTCAACGATATGCCGCCGCTGTTTTTGACGGGGGTTCGTTATCTCTTTGCGGCAGTGCCACTGGTGTTTTTCCTGCCCAGGCCCAATGTGCCCTGGCGGCATATGATCGTTTACGGCATGGCCATGGGTTTTGTGCAGTTCGGCCTGCTTTATCCGGCCATCAAGCTTGGGCTGCCAGCGGGGCTTGCTTCGCTCGTCATGCAGTCGCAGGCCTTTTTCACGCTGGCGCTTGCCGTGGTGTTCCTCGGGGAACGGCCGTTGCCGTCGCAAATCCTCGGTGCAATCATCGCTTTTGGCGGGCTTGCGGTCATCGGCGTCGAGCGCATGACGGCGGCGGCGCTGGTGCCGCTTCTGATGGGCGTCGGTTCCGCCATTGCCTGGGCCTGCGGTAACATCGTCAATCGCCGCATCGGCCAGGTCAATGCGGTCTCCTTCGTTGCCTGGACGAGCCTTGTGCCTGTTCTGCCGTTGATCCTGCTTTCGCTCGTGGTGGAGGGTCCTCGGGCGATAGTCGATGGGGTGGTCAATGCGACGCCGACCATGGCGTTCGTGGTGATCTATATGGCCTATGGTGCGACAATTGTCGGCGCTGGTATCTGGAGTTATCTGCTTCTGCGGTATCCGGCTGGAACGGTGGCGCCGTTTTCTCTGCTGGTGCCCGTTGTTGGTTTCATTAGCGCCTATCTCGCTTTTGCGGAACATATCACAGTCTTCGAAGTGGCCGGCGCAGCGCTCGTGATTCTCGGGCTGGCGCTCAATGTCTTCGGGCGGCGTATTGCCTTTGCCCGCGCCTGGCGCCGTCCTGCTTAGGCCGGAAACGCAAATGCCTGTGCATTACCGGCATAGGCGAGACGCAATCGACGATTTTTTGGTAAAGAGCATCTTCGGCCGCCGCGAGGGGAATCGGCCGGATCTGAGGCAGTACGAGGAACGGAACATTGCAGGTCGGCATCGACATGGGAACTCTATCGGGCGGGCAGCAGGCCAAGCTCGATATTGAAGAATTGCTTGCGACGCGTTTGCTGGTGCAGGGCAATTCCGGTTCCGGCAAGTCGCATCTGCTGCGCCGGCTGCTCGAGCAATCGGCGCCATGGGTGCAGCAGGTCATCATCGATCCCGAGGGTGATTTTGTTACGCTGTCCGATAAATTCGGCCATGTGGTCGTGGATGGCGAGCGCACGGAAGCCGAGCTCGCGGGCATCGCCAACCGCATTCGCCAGCATCGTGTTTCCTGCGTGCTGACGCTGGAAGGTCTCGATATCGAACAGCAGATGCGGGCGGCCGCTGCTTTCCTCAACGGCCTGTTCGATGCCGATCGCGAATTCTGGTATCCGGTGCTTGTGGTGGTGGATGAAGCGCAGATGTTTGCGCCGTCGGTTGCCGGTGAAGTCACGGAAGATGCACGCAAGGCTTCGCTTGGCGCGATGACCAATCTGATGTGCCGTGGCCGTAAGCGTGGTCTTGCCGGCGTCATCGCCACGCAGCGACTGGCCAAGCTTGCCAAGAACGTGGCCGCGGAAGCGTCCAACTTCCTGATGGGCCGCACTTTCCTCGATATCGACATGGCGCGCGCGGCCGATCTGCTCGGCATGGACCGGCGGCAGGCGGAAATGTTCCGCGACCTTCAGCGCGGCAATTTCGTGGCGCTTGGCCCGGCACTGTCGCGCCGCCCGCTGCCCATCGTCATCGGGGCGGTGGAAACCTCGGCGCGCTCTTCTTCACCGAAGCTGATGCCGCTGCCGGATGCGCCGCAGGACGTCGAAGACCTGATCTTTACGCCGGACCCGGAAGAATTCACGCGTCCCGCAGTTCGTCGCACACCGCCGGCTCCGCGTCCAACAACGGATATTCTGGCTGAATTGTCCCGGTCTACTCCCGCGACCGTCGGTCCAGCGCCGGAGCAGTCGCCACGTGCGGGCCAGCCGGAAATAACGCCGGAAGAGCGCGACGAAAAGATTTCAGCGGTTCTCGTCGAAATTCTCGATGACCCTCAATCCGCCTATCGTACCGACGCCGTGCTTTATCAGGATTTCCTGGTGCGCGCCCGCATGCGCCGCATTCCCGGCACGCCGATGACGCTGGCGGAGTTCCGCCGGCAGGTGGCGATTGCCCGTTCAGGCGTTGATGCCGCAATGGCGGCAAGCGAAGGCTGGGAGAAGGCGCTGGAATTGTCGATGTCGGTTTCCGATGACCTGCAGGGCGTTTTTCTGCTGCTCGTCAAGGCAGCGCTCGGCGAGGAACCTTGCCCGTCCGATGCCCGAATTGCCCGCGCCTACGGCACCCATTCCGCCCGCCGCGCGCGGCGTCTCCTTAGTTATTTCGAGGAGAAGGAGCTTGTGGTGGTGCATGCCGATTTCTCCGGCAAGCGTATCGTGGCATTTCCCGATCTCGACGCAAAAACCGCGCCCGGCGATGCGGATGCGGCTGAGGATGATGCAAGGCTGGCGGCGGAGTAATCACCAATCTGCAAAAAGCCGCACTGCGGAGCCGATTGTCGTGTAGAGACCCACAAGGCTGAGGGCCAGGAGGCAAACCAAAGAGACGATCGCCAGTATCGAGGTCATGCGATGCGACCGTTGACAGGGACGAGCGTCGACATCAGTTTGTATTGGAACGATGTGGGAGAGTTGCGCCGCAGTCCACCCGCTGCGTTCGAATTCCGGCGAAGCGACAAATTCCGCAAGATGCCGTTGCCGTCTCATGGAAGAGGGCAACCGCGCCAGAAAGCGTTGCGGTTCGCGCCTGTCATTTCTTGAGAGGAAGATATCGATCGCTTCCCGGAAGCGCTCGTCCCTTGCGCCCGAGCAGAACAACATACGCCCCGCTTCGATGAGATCGTTCATCTCAAGCAGCACTTCACCATATTTTTGAAAGAGCGCCAGATCGACTTCGGGATGGCTGAGCCTTCCTTGAAGTATTTCCTTCGCTCGTCAAAGCTTCTGCTCAGAAATTGCCTGGTCGATCGATTCAAATGTCATATGTTGCACTTATAAATTTCGAAATAAAGACGTCTATGTCGGCCTAATATGTCTTGGTAAATCGATTAATCGTCGATTAATTCTCCGAATAAATATCACTAAATCTACGATTCTGTATTCAATTCAGGATGTATTTCAATCAGGGGGAATATAATGTCTCTAGCAATATATCCCATTAAATCATTTGCTGATTTATAGAGTGCGAATTTAATTTTTTCGTCGGATATTTTTTCTATGCATTCGAACATTTGCCCCAGAATCGTGTCAATAGATATAGACAATTCTATTATTGATTTTGCTACATCCTTTTCCATCTTATCCTCTTTCCAAACAATATAGGCTATTTAAAATGCTTCGAGATATTTTATCGCGTTTCTTCTAAGAATTGCAAAAAAATACGTGAGCGTCGCGGTAATATTTCATCTCGATAAAGTAACCAAACCGGCCAGTTCTTAAAATGTTACGAAGGAGGCAGCTTTTCTGCCTCCTTCGCGCGTGTAATTACTCGATGGCCTTCGCTTCCTTGCGCGTCGCGATCAGCGAACCGACGACGCCGGTGACGAGAATGGCGACGGTGACGCCGAGCGAAACAGCCGGCGGGATCTTGGCGATGCCTAGCATGTCGGCGACGAAGATTTTCGAACCGACGAAGACCAGAACCGCAGCCAATGCATATTTCAGGTAGGCGAAGCGATGGATCAGGGCGGCAAGCGCAAAATAGAGGGCGCGCAGGCCGAGGATCGCGAAGATGTTCGAGGTATAGACGATAAACGGATCGGTGGTGATCGCGAAGATCGCTGGGATCGAATCGACGGCAAAGATGAGGTCGGCGATTTCGACCATGATGAGCGCCAGGAAGAGCGGCGTCACGAAGGTCTTCAGTTTTCCGGTTGTCTCATCGGTTTCCTTGACGAAGAACTTTTCGCCATGCAGCCTGTTTGTCACTGGCAGGTGACTGCGCAGGAATTTCAGGATGCGGTTGTTGCCGATGTCGTTCTCGTCATGGTCGGAGGAAAACAGCATCTTGAGGCCGGTAAAGACGAGGAAGGCCGCAAAGAGGTAAAGCACCCAGTGGAAGTTTTCGACGATGGCCGCGCCGCCGGCGATCATGATGCCGCGCAGGACGATAACGCCGAGGATACCCCAGAGCAGCACGCGGTGCTGGTATTGGCGCGGAATGGCAAAATAGGAGAAGATCATGGCGATGATGAAGATATTGTCCATCGCCAGGCTTTTTTCGACCACGAAGCCCGTGACATATTCCATGGCGGACTGCTGGCCGGACTGATACCAGATCCAGCCGCCAAAGGCGAGGCCGATGGCAATATAGAAGCCTGACATCAGCAGGCTTTCACGAACGCCGATTTCCTTGGAATTCTTATGAAGTACGCCGAGATCGAGCGCGAGCAGGCCAAGGACAAGAGAAATAAAGACACCCCACATCCAGGTGGGTGTGCCGAGAAAATCCGATAGAAGAAAGTCCATCAGTCAACCTTTAGCCGGACGAGGTTGGCTTTACGGATGGGGAACGCGTGTCAAGAATATACGTGGGCCCCAACCTTAACAAACTCGACATCACGTGTTGTCCGGTAACACGCCAGAGGGGCCCGAGTTCTGATCACGACGAAGAGATGGGTGGGCACTTTTGCTTTTCAAGGGCAGACTTTAGAAAAAAGCGAAAGGCCTTGTTTGACAAAACCGTGAAAGCTCTGTAGAAGCCGCCCCAACGCCGGGCAGTGATGTCCGGTGTGTTTTGTTGACTGCCCTGCAGTTTAAGAACTGACGTTCGGCGGTCAATATCACCGACATGTCCCGTGGTTTCTCCATTCGCATGTGAGAAGCCTGTCAGAGGCCCTGCAACGGGCCTCAGAGGAGGGCGTGTTTCCTTAACCCGGTTTGGCAACAAGCCGGTATAAACCTTTGAGAAGGAAATACGATGAGCAAGCGCGAATCGGCTAAGTACAAAATCGACCGCCGCATGGGCGAAAACATCTGGGGCCGTCCGAAGTCCCCGGTTAACCGCCGCGAATACGGCCCGGGCCAGCACGGCCAGCGCCGCAAGGGCAAGATGAGCGACTTCGGCACGCAGCTGCGCGCCAAGCAGAAGCTCAAGGGCTACTACGGCGAACTGCGCGAAAAGCAGTTCCGCGCTACTTTCGACGAAGCAAACCGTCGCAAGGGCGATACCTCTGAAAACCTGATCGGCCTGCTCGAGTCGCGTCTGGACGCCATCGTCTACCGCGCCAAGTTCGTTCCGACCGTTTTCGCGTCGCGCCAGTTCATCAACCATGGCCACGTCACGGTTAACGGCGTTCGCGTCAACATCGGTTCTTACCGCTGCAAGCCGGGCGACGTTATCGAAGTTCGCCAGAAGTCCAAGCAGCTCGTAACCGTTCTGGAAGCCGTTCAGCTCGCTGAACGCGACGTTCCTGACTACATCGAAGTTGACCACAACAAGATGGTTGCGACCTACGCTCGCGTTCCGTCGCTCTCCGACGTTCCTTACCCGGTCGTCATGGAACCGCATCTGGTCGTCGAATTCTACTCGCGTTAATCGACGCGTTTCAGTATTCAGGAAGCCGCCCTTCGGGGCGGCTTTTTTGTTTGCTGGGGAAGGCTTTGCATGCAGGACATTCAGGGTATCGTCGATTCCATCCATGACAGCATGCTGCCGAGGCTGGGCGAGGGGAAGGTTGCGGATTACATTCCCGAACTCGCCAAGGTCGATCCCAACCAGTTCGGCATCGCCATCACCACGGTCGATGGAACGACTTATACGGCTGGCAATGCGCTGACGCCGTTTTCGATCCAGAGCATTTCCAAGGTCTTCATGCTGACGCTGGCGCTCGGCAAGGCCGGTGAGACGGTATGGAACCGAGTGGGTCGCGAACCGTCGGGATCGTCCTTCAACTCCATAGTCCAGCTGGAGCACGAGCACGGAATTCCCCGCAACCCCTTCGTGAATGCCGGGGCGATCGTGGTGACCGATATCGTTTTGTCCGGCCATCAGCCGCGCGAGGCGATCGGCGAGCTCCTGCGGTTCGTGCGGTATCTCGCTGATGATGACACGATCAGCATCGACGATACGGTGGCGAAATCCGAGCAGGCGACGGGTTTCCGCAATTTCGCGCTCGCCAATTTCATGCGCTCCTTCGGCAATCTGCATCACCCCGTGGAATATACGCTCGGGGTCTATTTCCATCAGTGCGCGCTTTCCATGACCTGCGCGCAGCTATCCCGCGCCGCCCTGTTTCTGGCCAATCGCGGCCGCAACCCGCTGACGGGGCATACCGTCGTGTCGGACCGCCGCGCAAGGCGCATCAATGCGCTGATGCTGACCTGCGGTCATTATGACGGGTCGGGCGATTTCGCCTATCATGTCGGCCTGCCGGGCAAGAGCGGCGTCGGCGGCGGCATCATGGCGGTGGCACCCGGCAAGGCATCGATCGCGGTCTGGTCGCCGGGCCTCAACAAGGTCGGCAACTCGGCGCTCGGGTCACATGCGCTGGAAATGCTGGCGACGAAAACCGGCTGGTCCGTATTCGGGGCTTGATATTGCCGGCGGATGGGGGCATTGCCTCCATTAAGAACGGCAGTCGAGCCGGAGCGAGCGGATGATGAATATTCTCACCAGGATCGATGATATCGCTGATAAGGTGGAGGCAGATCACGAGCCTTCGGAAGAGAACGGCAACTCGCATCCGCTGTTCGACAATGCGCCGCGTTCGGTCTCGTTCAACAAGCTGCGCAAGCGGCTGCTCCGCAATGTGCGTCAGGCCTTCGAAGATTTCGGCATGCTGAATGGCCAGAAGCGCTGGCTGGTCGGCCTGTCAGGCGGCAAGGACAGCTACGGCCTTTTGGCGCTGCTGCTCGATCTCAAATGGCGCGGCCTTTTGCCGGTGGAACTGATTGCCTGCAATCTCGATCAGGGCCAGCCTAATTTCCCCAAGCACGTGCTGCCGGAGTATCTGGCTAAGATCGGGGTTGCCCATCGCATCGAATATCGCGACACCTATTCGGTGGTGAAGGAGAAGGTGCCCTCCGGCGGCACTTACTGTTCGCTCTGTTCGCGGCTCAGGCGCGGCAATCTTTACCGCATCGCGCGGGAGGAGGGCTGCGACGCGCTGCTGCTCGGCCATCACCGCGAGGATATTCTCGAGACCTTCTTCATGAACTTCTTCCATGGCGGACGTCTGGCCGGCATGCCGGCAAAGCTTTTGAATGACGAGGGTGACCTGATGGTCATGCGCCCGCTTGCCTATTGCGCCGAAGAAGACATGGCGAAATTTGCGGCCGCAATGGAGTTTCCGATCATCCCCTGCGACCTTTGCGGCTCGCAGGACGGGCTTCAGCGCAACGCCATGAAGGAAATGCTGGCGGATATCGAGCGGCGTATGCCCGGTCGGAAGGATGTGATGCTGCGGGCGCTGGCACATGTGAACCCTTCCCATCTCCTCGACCCCAGACTTTTTGATTTTTCGGCGCTTTCTGTCACGGGGGCGTCATCTGAAGAGCCTAGGGAGGCCCACCCTCCCTTATGAAGAAGTGCCCCGCGCGATGACCCTTTCCGATAAAGATATCGATTTCCTCGTTGCCACCGTTGCCGCAGCCGGTACGGATGAAATCATGCCCCGCTTCAGGAACCTGAGCGCTGGCGCCATCTCCGAAAAGACATCCGCCGTCGATCTCGTCACCGAGGCGGATGTTCTGGCCGAAAAGCTGATAACCGCAGCGCTGCTCGAGCGGTTTCCAAAGGCGCATATTGTTGGCGAAGAGGCCTATGACGCGGATCATTCCGTCATTCCCGCCCTTGCCGACGCGCCGCTTGCCTTCGTGATCGATCCCATCGACGGCACCTTCAATTACGCTTCCGGCTTTCCCGCCTTCGGTACGCTGCTTGCGGTCACCGTCAAGGGTGAGACCGTGGCTGGACTTATCCACGATCCCGTCATGGGGGACACCATCATTGGTCTGAAAGGTGAGGGCGCCTATCTCCACCGCAAAAACGGATCGCAGGCAAAGCTGAAGGTTGCCGATCCCGCGCCACTGTCCGACATGGTCGGCCTCTTTTCGTGGGGCCACAGCCATCCGGATCGCCGGCCGGTGATCGCCGCCAATATGGCGAAGATAAAGATGGCATTGTCGCTCAACTGCTCCGCACATGAATATTGGCTCGCTTCCGCCGGCAATCTTCATTTCATCGGCCATGAAAAGCTGATGCCATGGGATCACCTTGCAGGCGTGCTCATCCATCAGGAAGCGGGTGGTTACACGGCGCGTTTCGACAACACGCCCTATCGGCCCGGCCAGACGACCGGTGGCATACTTTCTGCTCCCGACAAGGAAAGCTGGAAGATGCTGCGGCGGGAAATCGTCGCCTTATAAGATTTATGCTCAAATGGAAGGATCTCGCCCATGGCTCTCGAACTCGACATCGCCTCTCTTGCCAATGCGCTTCAGGAGGCTGCTGCGGTTGAAATCCTGCCGAGGTTCCGCAATCTGGGCGATGGCGACGTCAGGATCAAGACCGAAGCGATCGACCTGGTTACCGAGGCTGACGAGGCCGCAGAGCGGTTGATCCGCGCCCGCGTGCAGGAGATCATGCCGAATGCTCTGTTCATCGGCGAGGAGGCGGTGGCGGCCGACGCTTCGCTGCTTGGCAAGCTTGCCGATGCCGATCTGGCTGTCGTGGTCGATCCGATCGATGGCACCTATAATTTTGCGTCCGGCCTGCCGCTTTTCGGCGTGATGATGAGCATCATCTCTAAGGGCGAGACTGTCGCCGGCCTGATCTTCGATCCCATGGGCAATGACTGGGCCATTGCCGAAAAGGGCTCCGGCGCATGGCTGTGCAGCGCCGATGGCGCGCAGACGCAGATGTCGGTCGTGCCGGCGCCGGAACTGTCGCAGATGGTGGGTATCGCCAATACCGGTTATTTCGACGTGGAGACGCGCCGCAAGATTCTGGTGAACCTGGCCGATGTGCGGCTCTTCACCAGCTATCGCTGCGCCGCACATGAGTATCGCCTGTTCTGCGGCGGTCACATGCATTTCCTCATGTACAACAAGCTGATGCCCTGGGACCACCTGGCCGGCACATTGATCTCGCAGGAATCGGGCGCCTATGCCGCCCGCCTTGATGGCTCGCCTTATCTGCCACGCCATGTGGATGGCGGGCTGCTGCTGGCGCCTAATCAGGAGACGTGGGAATTGCTGCGCGAGAAGATTTTCACGGTCTGAGGCTCCGGATTTGTGGGGTGCACAACCTTCACCGTCATGCCGGACTTGATCCGGCATCCAGCTGCGGCGCGTCTGCGCGGCGGAAGGACCTTTTTCAGCCCAAGGACTTGGGCTGGCTGAACCCCGGATCAGCTCCGGGGTAACGGCCGTCGGCGAGACCCACCAGCAAACAAAAAAGGGCGCGGAACAGAATTCCGCGCCCTTTTATTTTTCCATGTCCCTTAGCGGATCGGCTTGTTGTGGGCATGAAATAACACACCCTTTTCGCCGATCAGTACAAAGATCAGGCCGATGATGGAGACGACGAAGAAGCCCGCCACCATTGGCAGTGCGGTACCGTCGAAAGCCTGGCCGATGGCGGCGCCGATTAGCGAACCGCCAATGGTTCCCATGAAGCCAATCACCGAGGAGGCTGTGCCGGCGACGTGGCCAAGCGGTTCCATCGCCAGCGAGTTGAAGTTCGAGCCGATCCAGCCGAACTGGAACATGGCAAGTGCGAAGAACACGATGAAGATGGCGAAAGGCATCGGATCCGGTCCCAGCACCTGCACCACAAGCCAGATGAAGGTGATGGCGATGAAGCCGAGCAGCGACCCGTGCGACAGCTTGCGCATGCCGAACCTTCCGACAAGCCTCGCATTGATGAAGGACGAAAAGGCCATGAACAGGGCGACGCCGGCAAATGCCGCCGCGAACCATGGACCAAGGCCGTAAATGCCCTTGTAGACCTGTTCAGCGGAATTGATGAAGCCGAACAGCGCACCGAAGATGAAGGTGCTGGAGAGCGTGTAGCAAAGCGCAATGCGGTTGGTGAGCACGATCTTGAAACCGCCGAGTACCGAACGGGCGGTGAAAGGGCGGACATCGTCCGGATGCAGGGTCTCAGGCAGGCGGAAATACATCCAGGCCGTTACCACGGCAGCGATGCCGGCCATGAAGGCAAAGATAAGGTGCCAGTTTCCGAAGAAGAGCACGATCTGGCCAGTGCCGGGCGCGATGACCGGAACAACCATGAAAACCATCATGATCAGCGACATGACTTCAGCCATCTGGCGGCCGCCATAGATGTCGCGGACGATCGAGATGGTGATGACGCGTGTCGCCGCAGAACCGATGCCCTGAATGAAACGCAGGAGCAGCAGGCCGGAGAAGGACGGCACAAAAACGACCGCAAGCGCTGAAACGATGTAAATCGCGAGACCAAAGAGCATCGGCTTGCGGCGACCGAAACGGTCCGAGATCGGCCCATAGAGAAGCTGGGCGACGCCGAAACCGAGAAGGTAGGCCGAAATGACATATTGGCGATGGTTTTCATTCTCGACGCCCAGCGAGGCGCCGATTTCCTGAAGCCCGGGCAGCATGATATCGATGGCGAGCGCGTTCAACGCCATCAGCATTGCGGCCAGCGCAATGAATTCCGTACGCCCCATCGAGCCTGCGCGCGAAGCGGTGGATTGTGAAAGATTTGTCACAGGATTGCCCCAAAAAGAACGGCAAAGGCGTTGCATGAAGCAACGCCTGGCATAAATTTCTGACAATCAGGGTGGGCCGGATGAACCGGCCGAAATCAGGCCGCGCCGCGGACGCTGATACCCTGTTCTTGGAAGTGGCTCTGCAATTCGCCGGACTGGAACATCTCTCTCACGATGTCGCAGCCGCCAACGAACTCACCCTTGACGTAGAGCTGCGGGATCGTCGGCCAGTTGGAATAGTCCTTGATGCCCTGACGGATGTCGGCATCGGCAAGCACATTGATGCCCTTGTAGTCGACGCCGAGATAATCGAGGATCTGTACCACCTGGCCGGAAAAACCGCATTGCGGGAATTGCGGGGTGCCCTTCATGAAAAGAACGATGTCGTTGCTCTTCACTTCGCTGTCGATCATGTCGTGAATGCCGCTCATAGGCCTATTCCTTTCACATGCGGTTCAAGGCCGCTGCTTTCTGTTAGCCTCTAAATAACATGTCGTGGCGCGATTTCCACCCGTCGGAAGGAAAAAATGCGTGCCTCCTGCAACGCATAACGCGCCAAAAAACGGTCTTCCGACGCCTAGCGATATCTCTGCCGGCTGCGCGCGGCGGCGGTGCGTCTTTTGCTGACCTGTTTTTTGGCCGGCTTCGGTTTGACTGCGGCCTTGATTGCGGCTTCCAGAACGGAGCCGACAATACCGCCGGCAAGAGAACCGGTGCTTTTCGTTCGGCGTGCGCGGCGCGTCTTGCGGATGCCGGTCTTGGTGAGGACTTCCGACAAAGCGCCCTTGACGACGCCGTTTATCAGTTGATCGACGATGCCAGACAAATTTTCTCCGCCTTTAAATAAATCATATTTCCGTCGCGATTTTTACTATACGTGCATCGCCCACTGTATCAAGCGATCCTTTCGGGTGCCTCCAGCCCGAAGGTTTATGCATGCCGACCGTCACGTCACGACTTGTCCTTTATTTCCCGGGTTTCGATCCGCTGGATGCCGCTGCCCATCATCTGCGTTATCAGCGTGCCGCCGCGCTGGCAGGAAAAACATGGGCCGTCGATTATGCAGTGGGGCCGCTGGAGAACAGGCCGGGCGGCGAAACATTCACCGTGGAATCCTCGTCAGGCGATTGGCGGACGCGTTCGGACATCATCGTCTATGATCATAATGCCGTCATCTCACAATTGCGGAATGCGCCGGTCTGGCGGCAGATCTGGCAGGGCTTCAAGGCGGGAGCGGGCATTATCGGTGAGGGGGGCGCGGCGCGCTACTTCCGCCATGCATGGCGTTTTGGGCTGTTCTTTATTTTTCCGTTCCTGCTGATGCTTGCCGGTGGCGTGCTTGCGGCGGTGATTGGCCTGTCGTCCTGGCTTTTCGCCTTACCGCTGTGGCTGCTGGTGGTCAGCCTTCCGGCTGCCGCCCTGTTTTTCAACAAGGCTTTCCTGCCGTTTGCCGAGCGCTTTCACACCCTGCATCTTTATGCGGACTGGCGGTTCGCACTCGCAGTCGGCCGCGACGAGCCGATTGCCCGAGGCTGGATCGAAGAGAAGGCAGCGCTTGTCCTGACGGCGCTGGAGCAGTCTTCGGATGAGGCTCTGGTGGTCTCGCACAGCATGGGCGCCAGCTTGGCCCTCGCGGTCATCGGCCGCGTGCTGGAGCTGAAGCCGGAGGCACTGGATGGACGGAAGTTGTCTTTCGCAACGCTGGGTGGGGCGGCCCTGCAATGCGCGTTTCTGTCGAGCGCCGTGCGGCTTCGTCAGAGCATTGGCGTCATCGCACGTCACCCTGAGGTGACATGGTTCGATATCCAGTGTCTCACAGATCCGATCCATCTATATCGTTGCAACACGGTGGCGCTGACCGGTCATGGCGATGCGCCGCAACCGAAAATCGTGCCGATCCGCTTCAAGCATTCGCTTTCACCGGAGCGTTACAAGAAGAACAAGCGGAATTTCCTCAGAATGCACCGGCAATATGTTCTCGGGCCTGATCGCAGGTCCGGTTACGACTTTACCCTGCTGACGGCCGGGCCTCTGCCAGCCGCCTCATTTGCCGACCTCGAGTCACAAACGCCGCCTGCTCTTTAGAGGTTTCGATAACGTCGAATATGAAAAGGCCCGCGTGGGACTATCACGCGGGCCTTTCTTTATTCTTCAGCCGTCAGGTCTTTCAGCCGATGGGACAGAGACCGGTGATCTCAGTCATCATTCGGGCGCCGAGGTCTGCAGGGCAAGGGCATGCAGGACGCCGCCCATATTGCCCTTCAGCGCGTCATAGACCATCTGGTGCTGCTGCACGCGGGTCTTGCCCTTGAATGCATCTGCCACGACTTCCGCCGCGTAATGATCGCCATCACCGGCCAGATCGCGGATCGTGACCTTTGCCCCGGGAATTCCCGCCTTAATCATGTCTTCAATGTCGCCGGGTTTCATGGGCATGGTGTTTCTCCTTAATTCATTCTGCGGCGACTAGAGTTTCGCCGTCCATGAACTGAGGGAACCACGATTCATAGGCCGAGTGCAATTCTTTAATCTCGACGGCGCGCGCCGTGCCCAGCTTTACGGTGGAACCACCGGTAACGCCGATGTTGGCGCAGGAAACGCCGGCTGCCTTCGCAGCACCCAGTACCTTGTCGAGATCGGTTTTCTTCACGGTGAGCACGTAACGACCCTGATCTTCGCCATAGAAGGTGAGGACCGGGTTGTGGCCTTCGACCGCATCGATGGTCGCGCCGATTCCGGAGGAAATCGCCATTTCGGCAACCGCGAGCGCCAGACCTCCCGAGGAGCAATCGTGAACGGCGGTGGCGAGGCCATCCGTGATGATGCCACGCACGAAATCGCCGTTCTTCTTTTCGGCGGCGAGATCGACATGCGGGGCAGGGCCGTCGATACGGCCATGGATATCACGCATGTACACCGACTGCGCGATGTGGGTGCCGAGGCCGGCAGGTGCGCCGACAAGCAGCACCGCTTCGTCAGCGGCGGCAAAACGGATGCGCGCCATGCGGCCCCAATCCTTCAGCAAGCCGACGCCGCCAATGGTGGGGGTTGGCAGGATCGCCTGGCCATTGGTCTCGTTGTAGAGCGAGACGTTGCCGGAAACGATCGGGAATTCCAGCACGCGGCAGGCTTCGCCGATACCCTTGATGGCATGAACCAGCTGGCTCATGATTTCGGGCTTTTCCGGGTTGCCGAAATTCAGGTTGTCGGTGGCCGCGAGCGGCAGGGCGCCGGTTGCGGTAATGTTGCGCCAGCATTCGGCCACGGCCTGCTTGCCGCCTTCGAAGGGGTCGGCCTCGACGTAACGCGGGGTGACGTCGGAGGAGAAGGCTAGCGCCTTCTTGTCATGGCCTTCGACGCGAACCACACCGGCGTCGCCGCCCGGCAGCTGCAGGGAATTGCCCTGGATCAGCGTGTCATACTGCTCGTAGACCCAGCGGCGCGAAGAATTGTTGGCCGAACCGACGAGCGATACCAGCGCATCGGCGATATCGGCAGCGGGGACGTCGTTTTCTGCAAGCGGGGCGGGCACCTTCGCGGGCGTCCACGGGCGGTCATATTCCGGAGCCTGATCGCCCAGTTCCTTGATCGGCAGGTTGGCGACTTCCTCGCCGTTGTGAATGACGCGGAAACGCAGGTCGTCGGTGGTCTTGCCGACGATGGCGAAGTCCAGACCCCATTTCACGAAAATCGCCTTGGCGACTTCTTCCTTGGAGGGCTCGAGAACCATGAGCATGCGCTCCTGGCTTTCGGACAGCATCATTTCATAGGCAGTCATGCGCTCTTCGCGCACCGGCACGGCATTGAGGTCAAGCTCGATGCCGAGGTCGCCCTTGGCGCCCATTTCCACGGCCGAGCAGGTGAGGCCGGCGGCGCCCATGTCCTGAATGGCGATGACCGCGCCGGTTTTCATCAGCTCGAGGCAGGCTTCCAGCAGGCACTTTTCCGTGAAGGGGTCACCGACCTGAACGGTCGGGCGCTTTTCTTCGATGGACTCATCGAATTCGGCAGAGGCCATGGTCGCGCCGCCAACGCCATCGCGGCCGGTCTTTGCGCCGAGATAAACCACCGGCAGGCCCACACCCTTGGCTTCCGAAAGGAAGATCGCGTCGGACTTGGCAAGACCGGCGGCAAAGGCGTTAACGAGGATGTTGCCATTATAGCGCGGATCGAATTCCACTTCGCCGCCAACCGTCGGCACGCCGAAGGAGTTGCCGTAGCCGCCAACACCGGCAACGACGCCGGCCACGAGATGGCGGGTCTTCGGGTGGTCGGGCGCACCGAAGCGCAGGGCGTTCATGGCTGCAATCGGGCGCGCGCCCATGGTGAAGACGTCACGCAGGATACCCCCGACGCCGGTCGCCGCACCCTGATAGGGCTCGATATAGGAGGGGTGGTTATGGCTCTCCATCTTGAAGACGACGCAATCGCCATCGTCGATATCCACAACGCCGGCATTTTCACCGGGGCCCTGGATGACGCGTGGTCCCTTGGTGGGCAGGGTCTTCAGCCACTTCTTGGACGACTTGTAGGAGCAGTGCTCGTTCCACATGGCCGAGAAGATGCCGAGCTCGGTAAAGCTCGGCTCCCGTCCGATCAGGTCGAGGATACGCTGGTATTCGTCGGGCTTCAGCCCGTGGGATGCAACGAGTTCCGGGGTGATCTTGATGGAGTTTGGAATCGACATAGGTCTCACGCGGTTCGAGCCGAGGGAAGTTTCCGGTTCTTTAGCGCAAGAGGCTCAAAGGTGCGACAGGAAAATGCGCGGTTTTACCCGCAAAACGCTGCTTTCTTGGCTTCTTCAGAACCTGTAGCCGACCATGAGGCCGACGCGGGTCAGTCCGTCATTGGGCCCATCGCACAGATTGGCATGTGATGCATGCTCGATCTGGGTCGAAATATTCCAGTTATTATCGAAACGATAGCCGACCGCCGCATATTCGTGGAAAAGCACCCGGCAGCCGAATTCCGCACCGGTTTCGCCGGCACTGTTTCTCAGCTTGCCATCGTGCCAGAGGCCGCCAAAACCGAAATCGAGAAAGATCTTCGGGTTGAGATCGAAGGTCCAGTTGACGCCGCCGTAAATGGTATTCGCCGAGCCCTCAGTGCCGATCTCGCCACCGATATGTAGCCGTGGGCGGGAGAGTTTTTGGCCGAGCGTCACCGCAGATGCACTGGCGAAGGGATCAAAATAGGCGGTGAAGGCCGGAAAGACGCCATCCTCACCGCCATTGTCGTGATTGGAGATCGAGGTGGTTGCGCCGAAGCGCAATTCGTCGAAGACGGTGCCTTCCGCAGCAGTGGCGGGCATGATGCCGATCAATGCCGCAAGAAGGATCGCCAGCGCAAAACACGCCCTCACACCTGTGGAATTGAATGCTGCCATCGAATCATTCCCCACCTCGAATTGCGGAAAGGATGGCAGGTTTGTCGGTTTGGTAAATGATAAGTTACTGAATTAGGCCGGGTGTTGCAGGAAAGACTCTCCGCCCCTTAGGCAACGCTTTCGTAACCGGCCGAGCCGTTGTCGAGCAGGTGGCGCAGGATGCCGAGGGCATGGGTCAACTCTTGCTGGTTCGATGGACCAGAAAGGCTGACACGCACCCGATGGAAAACCTTGTCGGTGCGGCCGGCCTTGAACTCATCCTCGTCATCTATCAGCACGCCTTCTTTCATCGCCGCGTTTCGGAACGTGCCGGAAAGCCAGGGTTCGGGCAGTCTCAGCCACAGGAAGGCGATGTCGGGCAGCGAATTGAAATCCAGTCCGGCGAAGGCCCGCCGGGCAATCGCCTCCCGCTGGTTGATCTCGGCTATACAGTCCTTGCGAATGTCGTCGGCGTCACCGCTGTTGACGAGGCGGGCATTCACTTCGGCCAGCATGAAGGGCAGACCGCCTGTCAGCATCGAGTGGGAAATGCGGATGCGCGACGAATATTGCGCCGGGCAGGCGACCCAGCCGCCACGAACGCCAGCGGCAACGGATTTCGACAGGCCGCCGACGACGAAGGTAATGTCGGGCGCAAATTCAGCAATCAGCGGGATCGCCTCACGCGTCATCGCGCCATAAAGATTATCCTCTACGACCCAGACACCATACCGGCGGGCAATATCGGCTATCGCACGGCGACGCTCTTCCGGCAGCGTGGCGCAGGTCGGGTTCTGGCCGGCGGACATCAGGAAGATCATCTTGGGATGCTGCTGGGCGCAGACGCGCTCGAAATCGTCAGGGACAATGCCCTTTTCATCCGCTTCAACCAGCGTCACCCGCCGTCCGGCAAGTGTGGCGCTGCGGCTGATATGGGAATAGGTCACGGGTTCGAAGACGATACGGTCTCCCGGGGCGGTCATGGCCGTCACCACACTCATCACCGCCGCATGGGCGCCAAGCGTCGAGACGATGTTTTCCGGTTTTGGCGACCAGCCGTTCTGGGAAAGCCAGCGAGCGCCCGCCATGCACCAGTTGTCAGGAAAGGAACGGGCGTAATTGGTGACGTCGTAGGCATGTTCGCGGGCGACAGCCTCGATATGCCTGGCGATCAGCACACTCTGGCCGACATCGGGTGCCGCCGTGGTGTTGAGCCGGAATTCGGCGCTGCTATCGACAGCGTGGCGTGTGCTGCCGAAGGCTGCCGCCACCGTCTCCATGGGCGCTGAGGGGGCCGGGGTCTTGCGCTCATTGACATAGGTGCCGCGGCCGACCTCGCCGCTGACCAGGCCGCGCTCGTGGATAAGCGCGTAGGCCCGGCTGATTGTACCTATTGTCACGCCGAGGTCATAAGCGAGGTTGCGCTGCGGCGGCAATTTCGAGCCCGCCTGCAGGGTGCCATCGGAAATTGCACCCTCGATACTGTCGGCGAGGCGCAGATATATCGGGCCGTCGCCCACAGTGAGATCAGGAAGCCAATTTGTCATGGTGACAATTTATGCATTGTATCTCTTCGCAAGTCAATTGTATTTATTGTCTGCATTCCATGAAGACAAACGCACGGAGACAATAGGTGCAATATGCGCAAGATGGATCAATACCTTTCGACAGCGGATACGCTCTATCCTGATGGTTACGAACGGGAACGCGTGTTCCGCGATGCCGGCGACATGGTCGCACCGGCGCCTTTTCCGGCCAAGATCGCCAGCACGCCAATTGGTCGCCTGATTGCGGGCATGTTCAACTGGCACCGGAAGCGGCAGGGACGGCTCGCTTTGCGGGAACTGTCTGATGATCTTCTGGAAGATATCGGCGTAACGCGCGATGAAGCCCTGAAGGAAGCGGCGAAATCCCAGCTTTTTTCATGGCCAACACGGCCGCTTTAATTTTTTGCCGGAGAGCGGCGCCTTCTTTCCCCGGCGCCATCAAGCCGTGCGGCAGCCCGCCACGCCATTCCCAACCGGCGTTGGCGGGTTTTTTTATTTACGTACCTTAGAGCAGCTTCGGCAAATTGATAAATGGTACGTGGTAAGAGCTTTTTGTGCCGGCGTCTGCCTTTTGCCGAGCGTTCCCCTTTCCTCATTCCTGTGACAAGCACAGGAATGAGCGACGCGGATACGCCTCGCCCGATATGCAGGGCTAGAATACTACGATGAGATCAGCAGCCCTTGCCGCCATTCGCCCAGCGCTTGACGTCGGTTGCGATGCGGCTGGAAATGGCCTCGTTCATCACCGGGCCAAAAGCGTCGAGCTTTGCCGGGTTGCCTTCAGCCTGAACGACCAGCATGGGCCGCGATTCCGGACTGTTGCGCGGCACGAGCAGGATGCGCGGACGGCCTGAGAAGGAATTGAGTTCAGGGGCCAGACGATAGGCCTTGAAAGCCGCATCCCCCGATTTGAACCAGCAGGCATTCGCGCCAAGCGCTATCCGTTCCATTGTGGGGAGAGCGGCGCGGGAGACCGAGGCTGTCGGCTGTGGTTTCGGCTGACAAGCAGCCAGGGTCGCCGCAGCTAGAAACAATCCGGTCGCCTTGAGGGTATTCGATCGACGGGCAAAAGACATCAGGTCATCCAGAAGAGAGGGCCAAAACGACGCCGTCAGCCGGCATCAAAAAAGCGGGCTCAAAGCCCGCCCGTCTGTCAGGCTGCGATGACGCCAAGCGCCGAAGCGAAGAGGCCGCGGCCGTCATTGCCGCCATGGGCGGCTTCGATCAGGTTTTCCGGATGCGGCATCATGCCGAGAACGTTGCCCTTGGCATTGATGACGCCAGCAATGTCGTTCAGCGAGCCGTTCGGGTTGGTGCCTTCGGCATAACGGAACACGACCTGGCCGTTGCCCTCGACCGATTTCAACTCATCCGCATCGAGGAAGTAGTTGCCATCGTGATGGGCGACGGGGCAACGCAGGATCTGGCCCTTGTCGTAAGCACGGGTGAAATCGGTGTCGTTATTGGCGACTTCGAGCTTCACTTCGCGGCAGACGAATTTCAGCGAGGCGTTGCGCATCAGGGCGCCCGGCAGCATGCCGGCTTCGACCAGAATCTGGAAGCCGTTGCAGACGCCGAGAACCTTCACGCCCTTTTCCGCCTTCTCGCGGATGGCCTGCATGACAGGCATGCGGGCGGCAATCGCGCCGCAGCGCAGATAGTCGCCATAAGAGAAGCCGCCGGGAATAACGATCAGATCGACATCGGGAATATCCGTCTCCGTCTGCCAGATGGTGACAGGCGCCTGACCGGAAATTTTCGTCAGAGCCGCGATCATGTCGCGGTCGCGGTTGAGGCCGGGAAGTTGGACGACAGCGGATTTCATGGACGGCGGCTCCTGGAGCTTAGAGAATGGCGATGGCGTAGTTTTCGATGACCGTGTTGGCCAAGAGCTTTTCGCACATTGCCTTCAGATCGGTTTCGGCCTTCGCCTTGTCGGCGCCTTCCAGTTCCAGATCGAAAACCTTGCCCTGACGGACATGGCCGACGCCACCAAACCCGAGGCTGCCAAGCGCGCCTTCGATTGCCTTGCCCTGCGGATCGAGAACGCCGTTCTTCAGCGTAACAGTCACCCGTGCCTTGATCACCTGATCTTCTCCTGATTTTACCCTACGAGGCCAATATTATTTCACGAGCCGATATTACTTTACCAGAACAGGACCGGTGCCGCGGATCGGTTCGTTTTCATTGATGATGCCGAGACGGCGCGCCACTTCGGAATAAGCTTCCAGAAGACCGCCCAGATCGCGTCGGAAGAGGTCCTTGTCCATCTTCTTCTGGGTCTCGATGTCCCAGAGACGGCAGCTGTCGGGCGAAATCTCGTCGGCGAGGATGATGCGCATCATATCGCCTTCGAAGAGGCGGCCACATTCGATCTTGAAATCGACGAGCTGAATGCCGACGCCGAGGAACAGGCCGGAGAGGAAGTCGTTGACGCGGATGGCGAGCGCCATGATGTCGTCAAGCTCGGCAGGGTTGGCCCAGCCGAAAGCCGTGATGTGCTCTTCGGAGACCATCGGGTCTTCGAGCTCATCCGACTTGTAATAAAACTCGATGATCGAGCGTGGCAGCACCACGCCTTCCTCGATGCCGAGGCGCTTGGAAAGCGAGCCGGCGGCGACATTGCGCACGACGACCTCGAGCGGGATCATCTCCACTTCCTTGATCAGCTGCTCGCGCATGTTGAGGCGGCGGATGAAGTGGGTGGGAATGCCGATCTTGTTCAGATGCGTGAAGACGTATTCGCAGATACGGTTGTTCAGCACGCCCTTGCCGTCGATGACTTCATGCTTCTTCTTGTTGAAGGCGGTCGCATCATCCTTGAAGAACTGGATAAGCGTGCCTGGCTCCGGACCCTCGTAAAGGATCTTGGCCTTGCCTTCGTAAATACGGCGGCGACGGTTCATAATTGCAGGTCTCTTGGTTGACGCCGATTCTGGTGGCGTTGCGTTTGGTCTTTGAAGCGGTCCCATAAAGGAAAAGAGTGCATTCTACAATGCGGCTGGCATATTTCCCTTCAATTCTTGTGACAGGGCCGCCGAACTGTTTCATCCGCAAAACCGGGCCGCGGCAGGGGCGGGGGGCGATGCGGATTTCAGTTGGCGGCTCTCGTCATGGCTCGACGCCTTTAAGGCGGCTCAGGAATTGCGCGAAGACCATGCCGCCCTCCGGCCACGGGCCGTGCCCGGACTCGGCATTGATGTGGCCGGACATGCCGGCATCGATCAAAAGCGAACCCCAGGCAGCAGCGATGTCGTCGGCGTGTTCATAAGAGCCGAAGGGATCGTTGCGGCTGGCGATGGTGATCGCCGGAAAGGGCAGCGGATCGCGCGGGTAAGGCCCGAAGGTCATGAGATGCTTCGGCCTGATTTCGGGATTGGCGACATCAGGCGGCGCAACGAGAAGCGCGCCGGATACCTTCTTGCCGATTTCAGGCAATGCGTGGATCACCGTTGGAACGCCAAGCGAATGGGCAACGAGGACGACGGGCCTGGTGGAGGCGTTGACCTCCTCTACCAGCCTGGCGACCCAATCTTCCTTCACCGGTTTCGACCATTCCGCCTGCTCGACACGGCGGGCGGTGGAGAGCTTGCGCTCCCAGCGGCTCTGCCAGTGGTCCGGGCCGGAATTGGTATAACCGGGGACGATCAGGATATCTGCTTCTGAAACTTTCATGCGCCATATCTGTGTTGTGATGCCACCGCGATCAAGGTCGCGGCGGCATTAACGTCAAGCTCTCGGGTTCAGCTCAAGTCTCAGGCGTTGCCGAAGACGCGGGCGAAGATCGTATCGACATGCTTGGTGTGGTAACCGAGGTCGAATTTTTCGCGGATGACCTCTTCGGGGAGCGCAGCGCGCACTTCCTCGTCGCCCAGCAGTTCCTCAAGGAAGTCCGCACCCTGTTCCCAGACCTTCATGGCATTGCGCTGGACCAGACGATAGGCGTCTTCGCGCGATACGCCAGCCTGCGTCAGCGCCAGGAGAACGCGCTGCGAATGCACGAGACCACGGAACTTGTTCATGTTCTTCAGCATGTTGTCCGGGTAGATCACCAGCTTTTCGATGACGCCTGCCAGACGGTTCAATGCGAAGTCCAGAGTGACTGTCGTGTCGGGGCCGATGGCGCGCTCCACGGAGGAGTGGCTGATGTCGCGCTCGTGCCAGAGGGCAACGTTTTCCATGGCCGGGACGACCGACATGCGCACCAGACGGGCGAGGCCGGTGAGGTTTTCTGTGAGAACCGGGTTACGCTTGTGCGGCATGGCCGACGAGCCCTTCTGGCCGGGAGAGAAGAACTCTTCCGCTTCCAGAACTTCGGTGCGCTGCATGTGGCGGATTTCGATGGCGACGTTTTCAATCGACGAGGCGATGACGCCAAGGGTGGCGAAGAACATGGCGTGACGGTCACGCGGGATGACCTGCGTGGAAACCGGCTCGGGGATGAGCCCGAGCTTTTCGCAGACATGTTCCTCGACGCGGGGGTCGATATTGGCGAAGGTGCCGACAGCGCCGGAGATTGCGCCAGTGGCGATTTCGGCGCGGGCGTTCACGAGGCGCTCACGGTTGCGGTGCATCTCGGCGTAGAAGCGGGCGAAGGTGAGGCCCATCGTCGTCGGTTCGGCATGGATGCCGTGGCTACGGCCGATGCGCACCGTGTTCTTATGTTCGAAGGCCCGGGTCTTGAGAGCCGCAAGCACCCGGTCCATGTCGGCGAGCAGCAGATCGGCGGCGCGCACGAGCTGGATGTTGAGCGTGGTATCGAGCACGTCCGACGAGGTCATGCCCTGATGCACGAAGCGGCTGTCGGGACCGACGAATTCTGCGAGATGGGTGAGGAAGGCGATGACATCATGCTTGGTGACGGCCTCGATCTCATCAATGCGGGCGACGTCGAAGGTGGCGCTGCCGCCCTTTTCCCAGATGGTCTGGGCTGCTGACTTCGGGATGACGCCGAGCTCGGCCAGCGCGTCACAGGCATGCGCCTCGATCTCGAACCAGATGCGGAATTTTGTTTCCGGCGACCAGATGGCGACCATTTCCGGCCGGGAGTAACGAGGGATCATGGCAATGACTTTCTTAGTAGAGGAAATTTGCTGCCCGTTTAGCAAAGTGTTCCGCTAATCTCAATCTATCAAGCTGCATGCCTACGCCGCTTGCGGTGCACGCCGGCAGAGCATTGCCCCTGCGGGCACGAGCGGAAGTGCGGCGAAGGGAAAATAAAGACCAAGTCCCAGAACGACGAACTGGTAGACTGCACCGAGCGACGTGAAAAGCTGCTGAAAAAACCAGATGCGGGAAAACGTTGGCGCATGCCATTGCGCATAAAAGATGCGGTACTCGAACGCGAACAATGCTGCCGCCACGGAGAGCGTGAAGAAAGCGATTGCGAGACATGCTGTCGCAAGACGCAATTGTTGGGATTTTAAGGCAGGGAGAACGCGCAATGCTGCCAGCGCCAGCAGCCAGCCGAAAAATCCGCCCGTGAAGAAAAGCGTGATGATATCGGCGACGTGATCGGTTTCCAGCCTGTTACGAGCATAGAGGCCGATAGCGGCTGACGCCGCTGAACAAACGCTCCAGCCAAGCGCGCCAAGCAGAATGAACAATGCTGGAAGAGCCCTGTCGCGGAAATTCCGCCTGCCGCTTTCCATGACATTCCCCCCCGACGCCTCGTTGTGCCGCATCCGGCTTTCCGCATTCGGCGGTGACGGATTACGCCCGTCCGGCTTCCGCGGCCGTGCGCAGGAGGGCGATCGTCTTGCGATAATCCTCCACGCCATCGCCTTTGAAGACTGCGGAGCCCGCTACCAGTGCATTGGCGCCGGCGGCGATGATATCGCCTGCGGTCTGCGCCGTCACGCCGCCATCCACTTCCAGTTCGATCGGCCGCTGACCGATCATCGCCTTGGCTGCGCGGATCTTGTCGAGCATGGCGGGAATGAATTTCTGGCCGCCGAAGCCGGGATTGACGCTCATGATCAGCACGAGGTCGACATCATCGAGCACGTTTTCGATAACGGAAAGCGGCGTTGCCGGGTTGAGCGTGACGCCAGCCTTCAGGCCCAGTCCGCGAATGGTCTGGAGAGAGCGGTGCAGGTGGGGGCCGGCCTCCGCATGCACCGTGATGCTGTCACAGCCGGCCTTGGCAAAGGCTTCGAGATAGGGATCGACGGGGGCGATCATCAAATGGCAATCGAAGAAGGCATTGCTGTGCGGCCGAAGCGCCTTGATGACATCAGGCCCGAAGGAAATGTTCGGCACGAAATGCCCGTCCATGACATCGAGATGAATCCAGTCCGCGCCGGCCTCGGTGACATCGGCGACTTCCTGTCCGAGCTTGGCGAAATTGGAAGCCAGGATCGACGGTGCTATCCGGATGGGCAGGGACATGGGCAAACTCCTCTCGACGCGTTGCGTAAGTTTGCCTTTAACATCATGCATCGGGGTTTGAAACGGTCAGCGGTGAGGTTGCTGATGGTTTTCCGCTGCCGTCCGCGAATTTGTCCCGGTGCTGGCTGCAGCTACTGCCTTTCGGCTTTGTCCGCCGGTTCGAAGCGCTGGCCGTTCCAGCGCTGCAGGCGGTAGGGATTGTCCGAAAGCTCATGCGACGGGTTGAATGCGAGATCGCCAATCACGGTTTTGAAGGCCGTGCCGGACGCCAGTATCTCCGGCGCCGGTTTCGACTGCGCCTGGGCCGCTTCCGCCAGCGCCGCCGTCAGTTCGGTGGCGGCATAGGCTGGAAGGACGTAACCTTCGGGTTCGATGCCTGCGGCGCGCAGTTCGCCGGCCGCCCCCTGCGCCGAAGGCAGTGTGTCATAGGCCGGGCGCGTGATGGCCATCACGTTCGCAGCCAGTGCGAGGGGGGTGTTGGCGGCGTTCAGCGTATCGCCGCCCAGAATGGTGAGCGGAAAATTCTCTGAAGCGGCGTCCCGTGCCACGACGGCGATATCGTTTCGTTCCGCGCCGATGAAGACATGGGTAATGCCGGTGCGCGCCAGCCGGCGCACAAGCGCCACCTGCTGTTCCTGATTGGGTCGCATCGTATCGGCAAAGGTGGGCTTCAGCCCGTTTTCCTCCAGCGTAGAGCGGATACGGTCGACCAATTCGCGGCTGTAGATCGTGCCGTCATCCACGAGCCCGATCGGGTGGCCTTTCCAGTCGCGAAGAATGACTTCCGCAGCCCTTGCCGATTCGGCCCGATCCGATGGGGCGAGGCGAAAAAGCGGCCAGCCATATTTCAGCGCGTCCTCCATCAGGATGGGTGCGCGGCTGGAAAGCGTGATGGCCGGAATGGCCGCGGCCTTGAGCGGCGGCAGAACGTCCTGAAGCGTTTCCGTGCACAGGAAGCCGATCGCGGCGCTGACTTTCGCCGCCACGAGGCCATCGGCAATCGCGCCGCCACTGCCGTCTTCGCAGCTCTCGTGAATCTCCACGACATCCAGGCCGAGTTTTGCAGCTGCCGCCTTGGCGCCCTGCCGGACCTGTTGCCCGAGAAGCTCGTAGGGACCGCTCTGCGGGGCAACGATCCCGATCGATGCCGCGCTTGCGGAACCCGCAAAGGCAAAACCGGCGATGATCGTTAGCAGGCGAAGTGAAAGCATGACGTGGTCGAAATCCTGTTGTCCCGATCTGATGTTTATCGGCACCAATCGGTTTTCCAAAGGAAAAATCGCCGGTCGTCCATCATAATCGCACGCCGGGGCCTGGACTGCGGCAGCTTGGCTTCGATGTCGGGCGATCCGAATGCCGAGATGGACGCGGCATCTTGTGGTTGTTGCCGTCGGCCGATAATGGTGCCTCGCGGCCATGCCGCAGCGCTGCTCTTTTTCGCCCCGCTATCTTCTTTCTGTCCCGCTTTACTGAAGAAGTATTTCATAAATCCGCCACGTGCCGTTTTACTTCATAAAACTATTACAAGTGGCGCGTATAAGCACACTCCAGCGAAGGCCTTGTTGCTGATTATGCCTTTTGCAGTGCACGTCATAAATCTGCACATTTTATTTTCATATCTGTAATTTATTGATATCTAAGTTTAATATAGAAACCTTCTAATTCCCCACCTCTTTTTCGCCATGTTTTTTTCGCATTTGCGAGAAGAATTGCTTGACGGAAAGTAAATGATTAGCTTAGATGGAATTGTTTCAGGGGACGACTGAAATTGGCTGTAAAAAGCCTCGGAAAGTGTTCCGATTATAAGCACTGCCAGACTATATTCGCTTCTATATTCTATTTTTTTTATTACGTATAAACCGCTTCAGGAAACTGGGGCGGTTTTTTACATAGCTCTAATTTAGGCAATTTAAAATTGAGTTCGGAGAACTTAACGCAAAGCCATTCTCTCGCGATAAGCGTTCCAGGAAAGAAATGGCGTGGATTAAGCGTGCCGTTGTCCAAAATTCTGGCTTTGACCCAATCAGATCCGCCGTTTTCGATTTTGAAAATTCCGCATCCGACGTCATTATTCGACGCCCGGGGCTGCCTCAGCATTATTTCAGAGCGGCCAGAGCGTCCTTTGCAAAGGCTGAGATCGGCTCAGGAAGTTTGTCGAGATCGAACCAGTCGATGGCGGAGAGCTTATCCGGCTCCGTAAGCGAAGGCTGACCCGTTGTGTCGCGGGTGACGAAGATCAGGGAGACCCAGTGATGGCGGTCCACTGCGTCGATAAATTCGCTATGGCAGAGAAATTCGACGTGGCCGATCGTCAGCCCGGTCTCTTCCTCGGCTTCGCGCCGCGCCGCGGCTAGCGACGTTTCGAGGTGATCGACTTTGCCGCCAGGGATGCTCCAATACCCGGCTTCCGGCGCTTTCATGCGCCGGCATAAAAGGAGGCGGCCTTCACGCAAAATGACAAGGCCCACGCCGACGCCCGGAAAATCGAGGCCCGGCTTGATGGTCGACGTCATCGTGTCCATTGCTGTGGTCAGGCCTTGGCGTTGGCCACGATCAGCATGAAGGCGGGAATGTCATCGCCGAAGCCAACCGGTGTCGGGCCATCGTCATGGTCGCGATAGTGGCGGCGACGGTCGCGGTTGTCGTCATTGGCGTGCAGCGGATTGCGACTGTTGCGGTCGGAATTGCGCGGGGCCTTTTCCTGCTTGCGTTCTGCTTTCACCTTGTCGTCTCCATGAGCCGCGATATCTGCGTCCGCAGCGGATTGTGCGCCCTGATTGATGTTTTCGACCGGTGCGGCGTCCCGGCGGTTACGGTCGCGGCCTCTGCCGCCCCGTTCCTTGCCCCGACGGCCGGAATTGCTTTCGAAGCTTTCCATCGGCGCGGGGAGGGTGGAGAGATCACCGTTCAGCCACTCGATCTTTTCGCCGATCAGCTTTTCGATGGCGTCGAGATATTTGGTGTCGCTTTTGGTGACGATGGTGAAAGCCTTGCCCGAGCGGCCGGCACGGCCGGTGCGGCCGATGCGGTGAACATAGTCTTCCGAATGAATGGGAATATCGAAGTTGAAGACGTGGCTGACATCGGGGATATCAAGCCCGCGTGCGGCGACGTCCGAGGCGACGAGCAGCTTCAGATTGCCGTCCTTGAAGTTCTGCAGCATCGTCGTGCGCGAACGCTGGTCCATGTCGCCATGCAGCGCGCCGACGGAAAAGCCGTGGCGGTCGAGCGAACGGAAAAGATCGGCCACATCCTTCTTGCGGTTGCAGAAGATGATGGCGTTCTTGAGTTCAGCCTCTTCGGCGCGGACGAGATCGCGCAGGACGGCGCGCTTTTCGTAGTCCTTGTTATGGGCGGCGACGATGCGCTGGGCAACGGTCTTTGCAGTAGAGGAGGGCTTGGCGACCTCGACACGGACGGGGTTCTGCAGGAAGCGATCAGCCAGCTTCTGTATTTCCGGCGGCATGGTGGCCGAGAAGAACAGCGTCTGGCGGGTGAAGGGGATCATCTTGGCGATGCGCTCGATGTCGGGAATGAAGCCCATGTCGAGCATGCGGTCGGCTTCGTCGATGACAAGGATTTCCACGCCGGTCATCAGCAGCTTGCCGCGTTCGCAATGGTCAAGAAGGCGGCCAGGGGTGCAGATCAGCACATCGGCGCCACGTTCCAGCTTGCGGTCCTGGTCTTCGAAGGAAACACCGCCGATCAGGAGGGCGACGTTCAGCTTGTGATTCTTGCCGTATTTCTCGAAGTTCTCCGCCACCTGTGCCGCAAGCTCGCGCGTCGGCTCGAGGATCAGCGTGCGCGGCATTCTGGCGCGTGCGCGGCCCTTCTCAAGCAGGGTCAGCATCGGCAGAACGAATGACGCGGTTTTGCCCGTGCCGGTCTGTGCGATACCGCAGATATCACGCTTTTCCAGCGCCGGCGGAATGGCGCCAGCCTGAATGGGTGTCGGCGTCGTGTAGCCGGCATCTGCAATAGCGGAAAGAACTTTTTGGCTCAGGCCAAGATCAGAGAATGTTGTCAAAGGAAGAACTTTTTCCGTTCTGGTTCGGTAAGAACACCTGCGTGCCGCGACGGCACTTGCAAAGACTTGGCGCGGGGATATGCCCAAATTGCCGGAAAGTCAAGGAAACAACGGGAAAAGCGCGTTAAACGTGCCGCTCGCGGCTGGGCTTTTAAGCCTCAGGCGCGGTTTTTCGGCATTTATCGTTAAAAGAGCAAAAAAAGCGTTAAAACCGGGACGCTATTTCAAATAGGTTTTAAGCTCTGCCCCGGCGATCAGAAACCGCATCGGATCCACGGGCGTATCGTTGCGGCGCACTTCATAATGCACGTGCGGACCGGTGGAACGGCCGGTGCTGCCGGCGCGGCCGATTACGTCGCCGGCTTCGACCCGGTCGCCGGCCTTGACCAGAATGGCGGAGAGATGGCCGAATCGGGTGGACACGCCCTGGCCGTGATCGATCTCGACCATATTGCCGTAACCGCCGGAATTTTCCGCCACCGTCACCTTTCCAGCGCCGGTGGATTTGACGTCTGCGCCGGTCTCGGCACGAAAATCGATGCCGGTATGTAGCGCCGGGCGGCCGAGAAACGGATCCATCCGATTTCCGAATCGACTGGTGATAGCCCTGCCGGGTGCCGGGTTGCCGAAGGGCAGGGTCGTCGCCGTTTCCCTGACGACGTCCAGCCGGTTGAGAGCGGTGTCGAGATTGGTCAGCGACAGGCTGAAGGGATCGGTTTCGCCGCGCTCTGGCTCCGCATAGGGTCCGCCCATGTCGGCGGTGCCGCTCTCATCGATCTTGAGCCCGGCCTGGCGGATAATGTCCTGCATCGCACTCGCCTTGTCTTCGGCGTCGCTCGTCAGTTGCGCTATCCGCGATATCTGCTGGCGCTCGATGTCCTTCAGCGACAGAGTTACCTTTGAAAATACGCGATCGGCGCGGTCCGAGGGCGTCTCGCCGCCTTCCGGCTGGTAAGCAGCCCGTCTGTCGTTCGCGGTGGGTTGTTCCGGCTGTGGTGGGCGCGGTGTCATCAGCTTTTCGATCGCCGAGAGACCGCCCGACAGATCGGCGCGTTTTTCCGGCGCCATGGCGTTTGAAAGGGACGAGGGTGCTGTCGGCGACGTCGCGACGCCGGAGTTTTCCGCGCGTTCCAGCAGTTCGCTCATGCGGCCGTGCCGCGAGGTCAGCGCCGCCTGCTGTTGCAGAAGCTTTTCCACTTTCTTTTCAACGACCTGCTGATCCAGCAACTGCCTGGAGGTGACGCGGTCCACCTGGGCTCTCAGGGCTGCGATGCGGTCTTCGTAATCGTTCTGAATGCGGGTCTGGCGCGCCATTGTCGCGCCGATCAGGTCGTCCCGCAGGATAAGGTAGCCGGTGGCGCCGAGATAACCGAGCGAAAAAAGGCCGATCGTGCAGCCGGCAAGCGCCGCCATCCACGGCCGGATGGTCATGTGCCGCACCTTGTCGCCGCGCGCGAGAATGAGCACGTGCGGCTCACGCTTTTTGCCAAATACCCGGTTTTCCGCCGTATCAGTCACAATCTCTCTCCGGACTGGCCGATTTCTTGAAGGAAATCATAATTCGTTAAGGTTAACGAAGTTTTGCCGGAGTGGCGTTTCGGCAGCGTCGGCTACTGGCTGACGGATGTGAGCGAGCGGTAAAAGGATGGCGTCAGGCCGGCCTCGGCGCGGGCAAGGTCATTAAAGGGCGGTTTCAAAGGGCCGCGGAAATTGGCGCGCACCAGTTGCCTGAAGGTTGCGGCCGGATCCTTTTTCTCACGGGCACAGAGGAACCGGAACCATTTTGCACCGATGGCGACGTGGCCCTTTTCGTCATTATAGATGACGTCCAGAACGGCAGCGCTTTCCAGATCGCCGGTTTCGCGCATCTTCGCCTGCAGGGAAGGGGTGACGTCCAGTCCGCGCGCTTCGAGGATGAGCGGCACGACGGCAAGCCGTGCGGTGAGATCGTTGCGGGTGGAATGCGCCGCTTGCCACAGCCCGTCATGGGCGGGCAGATCGCCATAGTCGGCACCGAGGCTTCTCAGCCGGTCGCGCACCAGCCGGAAATGTTTTGCCTCCTCGAAGGCGACCTGCATCCAGCCATCGAAAAAGGAGTGCGGCACCGGCTCGCTGGCATAACGGGCGACAATGTCGAGCGCGAGATCGACGGCGTTGAGTTCGATATGGGCAATGGCGTGCAGCAGCGCGATACGGCCCTTGACGCTGTGAAGCGAGCGGCGTTCCACTGCGGTCGGCGGAACGAGTTCCGGCTTTTCCGGCCTGCCCGGGCGCTCTGGCAGGGGCGGGTCCAGCGGAGAGCGCAGCGACAGGCGGCGCTCCAACCACCGTGTCGCCGTCTCCTGTGCGAGCGCGGTCTTCCTGTCGAGATCGGCGCTTGCGACAGCATCCGTCGCACCACCGCGCAGCGACGTGATTTTGAACGGGGGCATCACAACGGGTTGGTCCCTCAGAGTTTCTTCGCTGCGTCGAGAACGGCCTGGGCATGGCCGGCGACCTTCACCTTGTTCCAGATCTCCGCGATCTTGCCGTCCGGTCCAACGAGGAATGTGGTGCGCTCGACACCCATGTATTTTTTCCCATACATGCTTTTTTCCTTCCAGACGCCATAGGCTTCCAGAACCTTCCTCTCTTCGTCAGACGCGAGCATGACGGAAAGCGAATGTTTTGCCGCAAACTTGTCGTGGCTTTTGACGCTGTCGGGCGAGATGCCGATGACAACCGTGTTGGCCGCTTCGAATTCGCCGCCCAGCGCGCTGAAATCGATCGCTTCGGCGGTGCAGCCGGACGTGTCGTCCTTGGGGTAGAAATAAAGAACGACGGCCTTGCCTTGGAGTTTGGACAATGTCACCGTCCCTTCACCGTTGCGGGGCAAAGTGAAATCGGGAGCCGGGCCGCCAATTGTCAAGTCTGTCATAATCTACCTTTCTTTCGCCGGGATGTTGAGTGAAAGTTGCCACATTCGATATATAGCGAAACCGCGCGTCGTCCAGATCACGATTGGGATTTCAGATCGTTTCGACCTCAAATCCCAATCGTGATCCGGGTCAAGGAATTTGAGCGGGATTCCAGACGAGGACCGCTTACACTTTTCGCCATCCCGCTCCGGTGTTGCGGCGAAACAAAAGCTATTCAGGGGCAAATACGGGCGTATGGCTGAAGTCAGGGGTGAAAAGGTCAAGTTCGGCAGGCGCGATATCGTTGCGCTGCACGATCTGCCTTCGGCTCAGGCCGAGGATCCCATCATCGTGCATTGCCCGCCGCCGCGTTCCATGGCGCGTGCTTTCCTCAAGGTTTTCGCGGCTCTTTTCGTGCTCGCCTTCCTCTCTATCGGCGGCATCATTCTTTCCGTCGAGACCGGTTCGATTGACAATGCGCTGTCCAGCCAGGCGCAGCAGGCGCTGGAACGGGCGCTCGGACCGCATTACAGCGCGCGAATCGGATCATCGGCGATCAGGTTCTCCACCGGACTGCGCCTTGCGCTGGTGGCGGAGGATGTGGATATCGTCGAGAAGGAATCCGGCCAGCATCTGAGCAGGGCGCGGGCGATCGGCATGGCGCTCGATCCCCTCGCGCTTCTGGCGGGTCGCGTGTCGGTGGAGAGCCTAGAAGCCGACGGGATGGAGCTGGATACGGCGCTTTTACCCAAGGGCAGCGGGTTCGATCTTGCCAGCGTCAAGCTCGACGCCGTGCCGCTGCAATTGCAGGAAGCCTTCGGGCAGCTCGACAAGCTGGCACAGGCTTTCCTGAGCAGCGGAACCGAGGAAATCGATATTTCCAGCGTTTCCGTTCATCTGCCGCCGGGCGAACTGGGCAAGCCGCGCACCATCGAGGTGCGGGAACTGTCGCTGACGCCAGACCAGCAGGGCGGCTATTCGCTTGACGGGGAAACGCTGTTCAACGGCGAAATCGCCAGCGTGTCACTCAAGACCTCAGGTGCCGGCGGCGTGATCGACGGTTTCCAGGCCCGTATCGATGGCTTCGACATTGGCCCGTTTCTGGAAAAATACGATCCGGACGGAAACCTCCATGAGGGGCTGAATGTCAAGACGGGCATCAACATCGTTGCCCGCCGGGCCAAGGAGGGGCAGGAGCCGCGTCTCGACATCTCGCTCGGCCTCGGTAACGGCACGCTTCGGATCGGCGGCGAGGCCCAGCCCTTCACGGCCGGCACGGTGAATGCACGTTACGATTTCGCAAAAAGCACGCTTGTCATCGACAACTCGCGGGTGGAACTTGGACGTACGATCATTCCGGTCGCCGGCGTAATCAGCGATACGGAGGAGGGTTTTGGTCTGTCCCTCCGCATCGACGATGCGGTTGCTTCGTCCGAAGCCTCGGGCGAGGCCCCGGTTCCTTTCAGCCTGAAGGCGGACGGTCACTTCACGGCTGCGACGAAGCAACTCGACGTTTCATCGCTTTATGTCACGAGCCCACTCGGAGACATGGCGGGATCGCTGAAAATGCGGTTCGGCGAAGGGTCGCCCGAAATCAGCTTCGGCGGACAGATACCGAAGATGGAGGCCACGGCGGTCAAGCAGCTCTGGCCTTTCTGGATGGCGCACAAGCCGCGCGACTGGGTGGTTTCCAATCTTTATGGCGGCACGGTCACCAATGGCTCCATCGCAATCTTCATCCCGCAGGGCCGGATGTGCGGTCCCGGTTGCCCGCTGGTGCTCGGCGAGAGCGAAATGCAGATTCGTTTCGACATTGACGATACGCGCCTTAACACCACCGGCGACATTCCGCCCCTGCGTGATGTCGATGCGCATTTCGATCTCGTAGGCGGCAAGATGGCCGTCGAAATCAAGCGGGCGACGTCCTATTTCCCGTCCAACCGTTCGCTGGCGCTTGAGAACAGCCGGTTCGTGATTTCCTCGGTTTATGACAAGCCTCTGCTTGGAAATCTCGAACTCAGCGTATCGGGCTCCGCAGATGCCGTAGCGGAGCTTGCGACACTGAAGCCGATCAATGCGCTCAAGGACACGCAGTTCAAGCCGGAGGATTTCGCCGGCGATGTGCAAGCCAATGCGAAACTGACCATCGGCCTGCTTTCCAGCCAGAACCCGCCTCCGCCGGTGTGGACGGCCGATCTCGATCTGAAAAACCTGTCGCTGACGAAACCCTTCGCCGGCCACAAGGTGACGGCGCTCGACGGCTTCATGACGTTGAACGACCGTCAGCTCCTGCTTCAGGGCAAAGGCCGCGTCGATGACGTGCCGATGGATATCGAGATGACGGAGCCCGTGCGCAAGAACAGCGGTGTGGCTCCCACCCTGTCCCTGAAGGCCACGTTGACCGAGACACAGGTTGCCAAACTCGCGCCGGAGCTGTCCTCGGTTCTCGGTGGCACAACCGTTTTGGAGATCGACGGTGCCGATCCCAAACGCCAGGACGTACGGCTCGATCTGACCAAGGCGTCGATCATTCTTCCAGGGCTTGGCTGGAGCAAGGGCATCGGCATTCCGGCAAAAGCCGCCTTTACCATGGAAGTGGCGGACGGTCGCACCGCAATCACGGATTTTTCCCTTGATGGCGATGGTTTCGGTGCCGCCGGCGACATTGCCTTCAACAAGAGCGGTCTGATCTCGGCCGATCTCAGCCGCGTGCAGCTGTCGCCCTCCGATAATTATGCCGTTTCGTTGGCTGCTTCGAAAAACGGCTATATTATCAATGCTTCCGGAAAATCCGCGGATCTAAGGCCTTTCCTGTCGAAGCTGCGCAGTCCCGCCGGCGGTGGCGATGGTACGTCTCGTTCGCAGCCATCTCTTTCCATCAAGGCGCAGTTTGACAAGGTCTACGGGTTCAACGATGAGATCCTTGCCAATGTCAATTCCGATGTCAGCGTGCGTGACGGCAAGGTGCGCTCGATCGATTTTCGCGGCGTGACCGGCAACGGACAGGCGGTGGTCGCGCAGACCACCAATCGCGGCGCGACGGGGACTGTGACATTGACCAGCAGCGATGCGGGTTCGCTCGCGCGGTTTGCCAATATCTACAGCCGCATTCGTGGCGGTCTTCTCAACCTCGCACTGACGACCGCCAATGGCAGCGACTGGAGCGGCTCGCTGGATCTGCGCAATTTCTCCGTGGTCAACGAGGCCAAGTTGCAGGACATCGTCGCAACGCCCACGGGCGAGGATGGCAGGAGCCTCAACAATGCGGTCCGCCGCAACATCGATGTCAGTTCGGAGAAGTTCCAGCGCGGCTTTGCTCGGGTTGTGTATGTCAACGGTTCGATCGCGGTGGAAAACGGGGTTGTGCGCGGTGAACAGATCGGCGCAACGTTTCAGGGGCTGCTGAAGGATCAGAATGGCCGCATGGACATGACCGGCACCTTCATGCCCGCCTACGGGCTGAACCGGCTGTTCGGCGAGTTGCCCTTTATCGGCATCTTCCTCGGCAACGGGCGCGACCGCGGCCTGCTCGGCATTACCTTCAAGCTTTCCGGCCAGACGGACCAGCCGAAGCTGACGATCAACCCGCTGTCGCTGATTGCGCCCGGTGTTTTCAGGCAGATTTTCGAGTTCCAATAAAAAGGGCCGCTTTCGCGGCCCTTGATGCGGGTTTGGCGCTGGTTTACGCCGGGCGAACCAGCACGTGCTTCTTCTTGCCTACCGACAGCTTGATGATGCCATCACTCGTCACTTCGCCGGTGCCTATCATCTGGCGCTCGTCGGAAACGCCCTGATCATTGATCTTCACCGCACCGCCCTGAACATGGCGGCGGGCCTCGCCATTCGAACCGGCGAGACCTGCGCGGACGATGAGCGAGAGGACGCCGACGCCAGCTTCAAGTTCGGAGGCCGGAACCTCGATGGAAGGCAGGTTTTCGGCCAGCGCGCCCTCTTCGAAGGTCTTGCGCGCCGTTTCCGCGGCTTCTTCAGCAGCGGCACGGCCGTGCAGGATCGCGGTTACCTCGGTCGCCAGGATTTTCTTCGCCTCGTTGATTTCCGATCCACCGAGCGTAGCCAGACGCGCGATCTCTTCCATCGGCAGGGTCGTGAAGAGCTTGGCGAAGCGAACGACGTCGGCATCTTCGGTGTTGCGCCAGTATTGCCAGAAATCATAGACCGGCAGCAGGTCCTTGTTCAGCCACACGGCGCCCGAGGCCGACTTGCCCATCTTCGCACCCGAGGAGGTGGTCAGAAGCGGCGAGGTCAGCGCGTAAAGCTGCGGTGTCCCCATGCGGTGACCGAGGTCGATGCCGTTGATGATGTTGCCCCACTGGTCAGAGCCGCCCATCTGCAGGCGGCAGCCCGTGCGCTGGTTCAGTTCCACGAAATCGTAGGCCTGCAGGATCATGTAGTTGAATTCGAGGAAGGACAGCGACTGCTCGCGGTCGAGTCGTGTCTTCACGCTGTCGAAGGACAGCATGCGGTTGACCGAGAAGTGGCGGCCGACGTCACGCAGGAATTCGAGATAGTTCAATCCGCGCAGCCAGTCGGCATTGTTGATCATCAGCGCCGGGTTGCCGGGGCGGTCGTAATCGAGGTAGTTGGCGAAGACGTGCTTGAGCGAGGTGATGTTGTCCTCGATCATGTCGATCGTCATCAGCTTGCGGGCCTCTTCCTTGAAGGAGGGGTCGCCTACCATGCCGGTGCCGCCACCCATCAGCGAGATCGGCTGGTGGCCGGTCTGCTGCAGCCAGTGCAGCATCATGATCTGGGTGAGGTGGCCGACATGCAAACTCGAGGCCGTCGGGTCATAGCCGATATAGGCGGTCACGGTTTCCTTGGCGAACAATTCGTCGAGACCTGCCTCATCGGAGATCTGGTGAATGAAGCCGCGCTCATCGAGCGTGCGGAGGAAATCGGACTTGAACCTGGACATAACCTTTTACTTTCTGGTTTGATCTTTACGGCCATCGAAAACCGGTGACCGTCGCGGCTTTATCATTGTTTTTTGAAATGTGCACCCGTTTCGGCCATGAATGTCGGGATTCAAGGTCAGCATGATTCGAGATTGCAGGGGAGCGACAGGTGGGTGAGGTGAAAACGGCAATCGGACTGATGAGCGGCACGTCGATGGACGGCATCGATATCGCGCTTCTGCGTACCGATGGCGAGAGCGTGGTGCGGCATGGGCCAAGCGGCTATTTTCCCTATGATCCCGGCCTGCGGGCCATCTGGCAGAAGGCGCTGACGACAGCCAAATCCATTCGCGAACGGCGTGAGCGTCCGGGCGATCTTGGTGAGGCTGAACGGAAGCTGACGCTTGCCCATGCGGCGGCGGTGAAATCCTTTCTCCATCGTCACCGGCTTCTGCCTGGCGAAATCGATGTCATCGGCTTTCATGGCCAGACAGTGCTGCACCGGCCGGATGAGGCGCTGACGGTGCAGATCGGTGACGGACCTTTGCTGGCTGAAGAAACCGGTATCGACGTGGTCTACGATATGCGCGCCAATGACATGGTGCATGGCGGGCAGGGCGCGCCGCTCATTCCGGCCTATCATATGGCGCTGTCCGCCAACCTACCTGGCGGGTTTGAGACGCCTGCGGTCTTCGTCAATATCGGCGGTATCTCCAACCTCACCTTCATCGGTGAAGCTGGCCAGCTTGCCGCTTTCGATAGCGGCCCCGGCAATATGCTGATCGACCAGTGGATCGAGGCGCATACCGGCAAGGCTTTCGACAAAGGCGGCAGGACGGCGGCGGGTGGCAGCGTCATTGCCTCGCTGGTGGCGAGTTATATGGAAAGCCCGTTCTTTTCCAGTAATATTCGCCGTTCGCTGGATCGCAGCGATTTTGCGCCCCCGGAAAAGGGTGAGGTCTCGCTGGCCGATGGTGCACGGACTTTGGCGCATCTGACGGGGGCCGCCATTCTGAAGTCGGCAAGCTATCTGCCGGAGGCGGCGAAGACCTATGTGGTCTGTGGTGGCGGTCGGCTCAATCCGGTGATCATGGCGGAGTTTGCAGACCTAGCCGCAAAGGTCGGAGCGCGGGTGATTGCGGCGGAAGAGGCGGGGTTCGATGGTGGGGCGATGGAGGCGGAGGCCTGGGCCTATCTGGCCGTTCGGTCGCTGAAGGGGCTGCCGCTGACCTATCCCGGTACGACGGGGGTGAAGGAGCCGGTGACGGGTGGGGTTTTGGTGCGATGCTGATGACGTTGGCGGGTGGGGCTTACCCCCCTCTGCCCTGCCGGGCATCTCCCCCTCAAGGGGGGAGATCAGCAGGAGGCTTACTCTTCGCCTCAGCTGGGACGTTCAAGATGGCCGAAAGGTTGTGCTACGATTCGATCTCCCCCCTTGAGGGGGAGATGCCCGGCAGGGCAGAGGGGGGTAAGCCAAGCCCGCCGGGATCATAATAGGTCGATCAAGGCCTGCTTTAAATACGCCCCAAATCACCGAATACGCTTGGCAGCCGGTTCCGGCACAAGCTCGCCGTTCAGGCGACGGTCGAGATAGTCCTCGCATTCGCCCATCAGCTCATCCACCTTGCCGTTGAAGAAGTGGTTGGCGCCGGGGACGGTGCGGTGGGTGATGAGAATGCCCTTCTGCGTCTTCAGCTTTTCGACCAGGCCGTTGACATCCTTTTCGGGCGCGACCTTGTCGGAATCGCCGTTGATGATGAGGCCAGAAGACGGGCAGGGCGCAAGGAAGGAGAAGTCGTAGGTGTTCGGCTGCGGGGCAATCGACATGAAACCTTCGATTTCCGGGCGGCGCATCAGAAGCTGCATGCCGATCCAGGCGCCGAAGGAGTAACCCGCCACCCAACAGCTCTTGGAATCCGGATGCAGGCTCTGCACCCAGTCGAGCGCCGAGGCGGCATCGGACAGCTCGCCCGCACCGTGATCGAACTCGCCCTGGCTGCGGCCAATCGAACGGAAGTTGAACCGGAGCGTCGTGAAACCGCGCTTCTGGAAAAGATAGAAGAGCTGATAAACGATCTGGTTGTTCATCGTGCCGCCGAACTGCGGGTGCGGATGAAGGATGATCGCGATCGGCGCGCTCTTTTCCTTGGAGGGTTGATAACGGCCTTCGAGGCGACCCGCAGGGCCGTTAAAGATGACTTCGGGCATTGGTACTCCGGTCGTGTTTTTTCATTCTCCAACCGCATTCTTCCGATGAGAAGACTTGACGAACTCTGTCATCTTTTCTAGAACGCAGTTTAGAATAATTCGAAACTTTGCGTGTGCTAAAGCACTCGGGTGGTGTCATAAGGCAAGCGCAACTGTAATTTCAAGAAAAATGCGTTTTCGCGCATTGAAGATTGGATGAAGCCTTTCGGCGATGACGGTTTTGACGCGCACATATATGGACTGGAACGCCACGGCGCCGCTTCTGCCGGCCGTGCGGGAGGTGCTTGTGTCTGCGCTTGATCTTGCCGGCAATCCGTCTTCCGTCCACCGGGAAGGGCGTGCCGCCCGCGCGGCCGTCGAGACGGCTCGCCGGGAGGTTGCGGCGCTTGGCGGCGCTGAGCCGGCGCATGTGACTTTCACCAGCGGTGCGACGGAAGCGGCCAATCTGGTGCTTGTGCCGGAATTCAGGATGGGACGCAGCCCGGTTCGGGTAAGCCGGCTCTATGTTTCCGCCATCGAGCATCCGGCATTCCGCGAAGGTGGCCGTTTCGAAAAGAGTGACGTAACGGAAGTTCCCGTTACGTCAGCGGGTGTCCTTGATCTTGCCGCTCTTGAAGCGTTGCTGTCTTCGCATGACAGGTCGTCCGGGCTGCCGCTGGTCGCTTGCATGCTGGTTAATAACGAGACCGGCATCCTTCAGCCTGTGGCGGAAGCGGCGCGGCTGGTTCATGCGGCGGGCGGTCTGATGGTTGTCGACGCTGTTCAGGCTGCCGGCCGCGTGCCGCTCGATATCAACGCGCTCGATGCGGATTTCCTTGTGATTTCGTCTCACAAGCTCGGTGGCCCGAAGGGTGGCGGCGCTCTTATCTCGCGCGGCGAGGTGATGATGCCGAAGCCGCTGATCCATGGTGGCGGCCAGGAAAAGGGCCATCGTTCGGGTACGGAAAATACCCTGTCGGTCATCGGTTTCGGTGCCGCTGCGGCTTTTGCCTCCCGGAATGTCGAGGTTGAGGCGGCGCGTCTTTCCGCGCTGCGGGCGCGGCTGGAAAACGGTATGCGCGTGAACGCGCCTGATGTGATCATCCACGGTGACGATGTCATGCGCGTCGCCAACACAACGTTTTTCACGCTTCCGGGCCTGAAGGCCGAGACCGGGCAGATCGCCTTCGATATAGAAGGTATCGCACTGTCGGCAGGGTCGGCCTGCTCATCGGGCAAGGTGGGCGAAAGCCATGTGCTGAGCGCGATGGGGCGCGATCCCAAGCTCGGCGCGCTCCGGATTTCGATTGGCCACGCGACTGACGAGGCGGACATTGAACGGACGCTCGCGGCGTTTGCGAAAATTGCCGGACGGCGCAAGCTTTCCGGTCAGGCCGCGTAAAATGCGGCAAAGAATTGCGGATTAGCAATTTTCCGCTTGCCGGGATGTGTGAAAAGCGCCATCCCGCACCTACATGGGTATAAGCTCTGCCCCGGCTGACGGCTCGGAGCGATTTGCCCGAAGATGAATAAGGCGGCTTTCCGCCTTGATACGTTGACAAGCCACCGGACCTTGGCTCCGGCGAGATTGGAGAACGACATGGCAGCGGTTCAGGAAACGATCGATCAGGTCCGCCAGATCGATGTGGACCAGTATAAATACGGCTTCGAAACCAATATCGAAGTCGACAAGGCCCCGAAGGGTCTTTCGGAAGAGGTGATCCGTTTCATCTCGGGCAAGAAGCAGGAGCCGGAATGGATGCTGGAATGGCGTCTTGAGGCTTACAAGCGCTGGCTGACGATGGAAGAGCCGACCTGGGCGCGCGTCAGCTACCCCAAGATCGACTTCAACGATCTCTATTATTATGCCGCGCCGAAAAGCACCCCCGGCCCGAAGTCGCTCGATGAAGTCGACCCGGAGCTGCTGAAGGTCTATGAAAAGCTCGGCATTCCGCTGAAAGAACAGGAAATCCTCGCTGGCGTCGAAAAGCGTCAGGTCGCTGTTGATGCCGTGTTCGACAGTGTTTCGGTCGTCACCACCTTCAAGGCAGAATTGGCCAAGGCCGGCGTGATCTTCATGTCGATTTCGGAAGCCGTGCGCGAGCATCCGGAGCTGGTGAAGAAATATCTCGGCTCGGTCGTTCCGACGACGGACAATTTTTATGCGACGCTGAACTCGGCCGTCTTTACTGACGGTTCCTTCGTGTTCGTGCCGAAGGGCGTTCGTTGCCCGATGGAGCTTTCCACCTATTTCCGCATCAACGAAAAGAACACCGGCCAGTTCGAGCGCACGCTGATCATCGCCGAAGAGGGGGCTTACGTCTCCTATCTGGAAGGCTGCACCGCTCCCCAGCGCGACGAGAACCAGCTTCACGCCGCCGTTGTTGAACTCGTGGCGCTCGATGATGCCGAAATCAAATATTCCACCGTCCAGAACTGGTATCCGGGCGACAAGGAAGGCAAGGGCGGCATCTACAATTTCGTGACCAAGCGCGGCGATTGCCGTGGCAACCGCTCGAAGATCTCGTGGACGCAGGTGGAGACCGGTTCGGCCATCACCTGGAAATACCCGTCCTGCATCCTGCGCGGTGATGACAGCCGTGGCGAGTTCTATTCGATCGCGGTCTCCAATGGTCACCAGCAGATCGACAGTGGCACCAAGATGATCCATCTCGGCAAGAACACGTCGAGCCGCATCATCGCCAAGGGTATCGCCGCCGGTTTCTCAGAAAACGTCTATCGCGGCCAGGTCTCGGCCCACCGCAAGGCGACCAACACGCGTAACTTCACGCAGTGCGACTCGCTGCTGATCGGCGACAAGTGCGGCGCGCATACCGTGCCTTACATCGAGGCGAAGAACTCCTCCGCGCACTTCGAGCATGAGGCGACGACGTCGAAGATTTCCGAAGACCAGCTGTTCTATTGCCTGCAGCGCGGCATTCCCGAGGAAGCGGCGATCGCGCTGATCGTCAACGGCTTCGTGAAGGAAGTCATTCAGGAACTGCCGATGGAATTTGCCGTGGAAGCGCAGAAGCTGATCGGCATTTCGCTCGAAGGGTCTGTGGGATAAGTTTTCCTCGTCATCCTCGGGCTTGTCCCGAGGATCTACGGCCCTTGGCCTGAGCAGAGACAACCCACTTCCTGGATCCTCGGGTCAAGCCCGAGGATGACGGATGAGAGATTTGAGACAAGCCCTGATGGGGCGCACGAGGCGGTCCTTGAAACCGCACCATGAACAGGAACAATACCATGCTTGAAATCATCGACCTGCACGCAAAGATCGCCGATACCGAAACCGAGATCATCAAGGGTCTTAACCTGAAGGTTGCCGCCGGTGAGGTTGCTGCCATCATGGGGCCGAACGGTTCCGGCAAGTCGACGCTGTCCTACATCCTGTCGGGCCGTGAGGACTACGAAGTCACCTCCGGTGACATTCTCTATAACGGCGAAAGCATTCTGGAGCTGGACGCTGCCGAGCGGGCTGCGAAGGGCATTTTCCTTGCCTTCCAGTATCCGGTCGAAATTCCGGGTGTTGCCACCATGCAGTTCCTGAAGGTCGCGATGAACGAGCAGCGCAAGGCGCGCGGCGAGTCCGAACTGACGACGCCGGACTTTATCCGCCGCGTCAAGGAAGCAGCCGGCGATCTGAAGATCGACATGGAGATGCTGAAGCGTCCGCTCAACGTCGGGTTCTCCGGCGGTGAGAAGAAGCGTGCCGAAATCCTGCAGATGGCGCTTCTGGAGCCGAAGCTCTGCGTTCTCGACGAAACCGATAGCGGCCTCGACATCGACGCGCTGAAGATCGTGGCTGACGGCGTCAATGCGCTGAAGTCGCCGGATCGCGCGACCGTCGTCATCACCCACTATCAGCGCCTGCTCGACTACATCGTGCCTGACAGCGTTCACGTTCTCTACAAGGGCAAGATCATCCGCTCGGGTGACAAGGCTCTCGCGCTGGAACTGGAAAACAACGGTTACGCCGACATCATCGGTGAAGCGGCCTGATCGAAGGCCAGGAGGTGATGTCCATGAACATTCAAGCTACCAACCGGCTGACGCCAGCGGAAACCGCGCTGGTCGATGCCTATACCGCCAAGTTCAGCGAGCTGCCCGGCGACGGCGCCGTGGTTGCCGCGCGTGACGTGCTGTTCGACGATCTGAAGACAGGTGGTCTTCCGACACGCCGCATCGAGGCCTGGCACTATACCGATCTGAAGAGCCTGCTGCGCACGGTTCCGGAAGACCGGCCCGCGCCTGTCATCGAGAAGGCTGCGTCGATTATTGCCGGTTCGCCTGTGGCTTACATGCTGCATGGCACGGCCGATATCGGCAAGGTCGATGGTGTCAGCGTATCGCGCTTTGCCGACAGCCTGCTCGATGGCTCTGCCGCGGCTGGCCTTGCGGAAGCCAGCAAGGATGACACGATTGGCCGCATCAATGGCAGCTTTGTGCGTGACGGCCTCGTGGTCGAAATTCCCGCCGATGCTGAGCTCGACAAGCCGATCGAACTGCAGGCTATCCATGGCGCAGGCCAGGTTCACAGCCGCTTCCCGGTGCGCTTCGGCAAGGGTTCGAAAGCGACCGTCATTGAGCGTCACCTTTCGGTGACGCCCGATGCGGCGCTGGTCTCCTCGGTCAGCGATATCGTCGTTGAGGATGGCGCGGAAGCAACCTGGATCCTTTTGCAACAGCAGGGTGGCGCCGATATTCACCTTGGCCAGCTGCGCATCAAGCTTGGCGCGGAAGCCAAGTTGCGTCTCTTCCTGATCAATGCCGGCGGCAAGCTGGTGCGTCAGGAACTGCGCATCGATGTGGAAGGTGAGGGCACTGATCTCATCGTTCGCGGCGTCAACCTTCTCGGTGGCGAAACCCATACGGACGTGACGATGGTTCTTGGCCACAACGTGCCGAACACGACCTCGACGGAAGTTTTCCGCAACGTGGTGTTCGACCGCGCGAAGGGCATTTTCCAGGGCATGATCCGGGTCGCACCGGATGCCCAGAAGACCGACGCGAAGATGGCGTGCAACACGCTGCTCATGTCTGACGATGGCGAGTTCTCGGCAAAGCCGGAACTGGAAATCTTCGCCGACGACGTTCAGTGCGGCCATGGCGCGACGGTTGCCGATATCAGCGACAACCATCTCTACTACCTGATGGCACGCGGCGTTCCGCGGGCAAAGGCACGGGCGATGCTCGTCAACGCCTTCGTTGCCGAGATCGTCGAGGAACTGGAAGAAGAAAATCTGGTAGAGGCGCTGGAGACGATCATTTCCGGCTGGCTGGAGCATCACGCTTAGCAACCTCTCCGTCGTCATCCTCGGGCTTGTCCCGAGGATGAGGTGAAGCAGCGGTAACGCTGTGCAAAAACCGGAGCTCTCCAGAAGAGCACCATGAAAGGGCCCGAGAAATGGACCAGACCGCAATGGCGGCCCCTTATGACATCGAAGCCGTGCGCAAGGATTTCCCGATCCTGTCGCGCGAGGTCTATGGCAAGCCGCTGGTCTATCTCGACAACGGCGCGTCCGCTCAAAAACCGCAGGTGGTGATCGACGCCGTTTCGCATGCTTATGCAAATGAGTACGCTAACGTGCATCGCGGTCTGCATTTCCTCTCCAATGCCGCAACCGACGCCTATGAGGCGGCGCGCGAAAAAGTGCGCCGGTTCCTCAATGCCGATTCGGTGGACGAGATCGTCTTCACCAAATCCTCCACCGAGGCGATCAATACGGTCGCTTACGGTTATGGCATGCCCAAGATCGGCGAGGGCGACGAGATCGTCATCTCGATCATGGAGCACCACTCCAATATCGTGCCGTGGCATTTCATCCGCGAGCGGCAGGGCGCCAAGCTCGTCTGGGTGCCGGTTGATGATGACGGCGCATTTCATATCGAGGCTTTCGAAAAGAGCCTGACGGAGCGCACCAAGCTCGTTGCCATCACCCATATGTCGAATGCGCTCGGCACCATCGTGCCGGTCAAGGAAATCTGCCGTATCGCGCATGAGCGTGGCATTCCGGTGCTGATCGATGGATCACAGGGCGCTGTTCATATGCCTGTGGATGTGCGGGATATCGATTGCGACTGGTATGTGATGACGGGCCACAAGCTTTATGGTCCCTCCGGCATCGGCGTGCTCTATGGCAAGGCCGACCGGCTGCGCGAGATGCGGCCGTTCCAGGGCGGCGGCGAGATGATCCTCGACGTCTCCGAAGACAATGTCACCTATAACGAGCCGCCGCATCGTTTCGAAGCGGGTACGCCGCCCATCGTGCAGGCGATCGGCCTCGGTTACGCGCTCGATTACATGGACAATCTCGGCCGTGCCGCGATTGCAGCACACGAGGCCGATCTTGCCGCTTATGCCGCCGAGCGGCTGCGCGAGATCAATTCGCTGCGCATCATCGGCAACGCGCCTGACAAGGGCGGCATTTTCTCCTTCGAGCTTGAGGGCATTCACGCCCATGACGTCTCGATGGTGATCGACCGGCGCGGCGTTGCCGTGCGGGCCGGCACCCATTGCGCCATGCCGCTCTTGAAACGCTTCGGCGTCACCTCCACATGCCGGGCATCGTTCGGCCTTTACAATACCCGCGCCGAAGTAGACTCTCTTGTCGAGGCGCTGGAATATGCGCGCAAATTTTTCGCCTGATATCGCAGCTTGAAATCAGGATTGAGGTTTAAGACCATGACTGCCGATGCCACTGCAAAGACCCAGGATGCGACCGAAGCTCAGGAAAAGGTATCCACCATTCCGCCGGATGAGCTTGCACGCCTCAGCGACGATGTGATCGCGGCGCTGAAGACCGTTTATGACCCGGAAATTCCGGCCGACATCTTCGAACTCGGGCTGGTCTACAAGATCGATATCGAAGACGACCGGATGGTCAAGATCGTCATGACGCTGACGGCCCCCGGTTGCCCCGTCGCTGGCGAAATGCCGGGCTGGGTGGAGAACGCCGTTGGCGCCGTCGAAGGTGTTTCCGGTGTCACCGTCGAAATGACGTTCGATCCGCCGTGGACGCCGGACCGCATGTCGGAAGAAGCGCAGGTTGCCGTCGGCTGGTACTGATTTGATTTTGCCTGGTGTCATCCCTTGATGACATCGTCAGGCGCACTTAAATTGAATTCCATAAGCATCGAGCCTTGAACTCGATTGTCGAAGGAGAATGGGCCCATGGGCTTTGCAATCATGACCATGACCGGGGCTGCTGCCTCGCGCGTTAAAGCGATCGTCGAAAATTCCGGACCGGACGCCAAGGGCGTGCGCGTCGGCATTAAGAAGGGCGGTTGCGCGGGCATGGAATATACCATCGACCTCGTGACCGAGCCGGATGCGAAGGACGATCTGGTGGAATTCGAAGGCGCGAAAGTCTGGGTTCAGCCTTCCGCCGTGCTTTATCTGCTCGGCACGCAGATGGATTTCGAAGTGACCAAGATGCGCTCCGGTTTCACCTTCAACAATCCGAACCAGACCTCTGCCTGCGGCTGCGGTGAATCGGTTGAGCTGAAGCCTGCGGATCTCGCCGCGCTTGCAAAGCAGCGTGAGGCAGAAGCCAGCGTTTGATTGGTTACGCTATCTCTGCGATGGAGAGGTAGACATTCTTATGCACACAGCGCTCCCACAAACGCGACGTCATCCTCGGGCTTGACCCGAGGGTTCCATCCCCGTCAAATCGCTTGAGACGTTTGTAGATCCTCGGGTCAAGCCCGAGGGTAACGGATGACAAGTTTCAGGTTTTTTCCGCAGACTGCGTCTCACGCAAAATCAGCTTTCCAAGGATCATGACTGCTGTTTGAAGGCTTCGATGAAATCGGCCAGCGGATGGATTGATGGCGTGGTCATCAATAGCGGTTCGAGAGCCGCGGCGATCTCCCGACAATCTTCTGCAGAGAGTGGCCGGAGGCTTGACGTGATCCTGTTATAGTGAGGCGTCCCGCGCGATGCGAGCGAGCGATGGATCACAAACACTTCCGTCTGCCCGTCCTGTCGCTCCACAAAAAGGGCAAGCGATCCGCCGTCTGCAGCCGCAGCGCTATCGGATACGGATTTGAACATCGAGACTCCATGCGGTAGATTTCCGGAGAGCCTATCCGATTGACGTCATGAAGCAAGATTGAATGCGGATGGTTTCAGTGAGGGGGTAGCCGGCGTGGGGAATAGCAGCAGCTCGATTGATGTTTGGACACTTGGCCTCGTTGCTGCCGGCATTCTGGTCGGCCTGACGTTGGTTGTCGGTATTCTTTTCCTCTCCTTTTCTTGGGAGGCTAAAGCACGCAGGCGCGTGTCATCAGCCACCACGGAAGGCGTTCAGTTCGAACGAACTGAAGGCGGCGAGTGGCCAACGGTGCGTGGAGACGGGGGCGGAGGGGGCCATCATTGAACGGGCGGTTCACGTGTTGAGACCGGCAGGGGAGATCACGGCCACGGCAAGGGCGGCGGTAAATGCTGCTTTCGCGCACGTCACCCTAGGCGGCGGTGTGGGTCTTCGTGAGGCCGCCGCGATTGATGATTACGCGAGCCATGATGTGCTTGCCGCCCGCCGCGCCGAGGATGAAAAGGACGATTGGTCTGCGATCACGGTGGAGGACGTGGACCTCCACTCCGCCAGTCCTGCGTTTTTTGATGCCGAAGCAATGCGGTTTCATCTACCCGCCTACATGATCGCCGATCTCGACGGTTGTTACCGGCACGAGTTCGTGCCCCATCTGCGCGGCCGCCCGGAGAAATTTGCGCTGTTGAACGACGCTCAAAGGCGGGCCGTTGAATTATATTTGCACGCCCTCCTGCAGCGAAACTACCCGCCGTCTTACCAGACCGATGTAGAACAGGCGCTTGAGGAATGGCGGCAAGCCGCAGATCGTTAGGCCGGATTGATCACTCGTGTCTCAGGGCTTCGATCGGGCTGAGACTCGCCGCACGTCGCGCGGGAAAATAGCCGAAAATCACGCCGATGGCGGCTGAAAAGGCGAAGGCGAGGAAGATGATCGATGGGCTGGTGACGAAAGGCACGTTGAGGAAGCTGACGACCGCGTAGGCGAGGCCGAGGCCGGTGAGGATGCCGACGATGCCGCCGAAGGCCGAGAGCATCACCGCTTCCACCAGAAACTGTGTCAGCACCTGTTTTTCCAATGCGCCGATGGCAAGCCGAATGCCGATCTCACGCGTGCGCTCTGTTACCGAGACCAGCATGATGTTCATGATGCCGATGCCGCCCACGAGAAGGCTGACGGCGGCGACCGCGCCGAGAAGTCCGGTGAGAAGCGTCGTCGTGCCGGTCATGGCGGAAGCGATCTGCGTCATGTCGTTGACAGTAAAATCATCCTCGCGGCCGATGTTGATGCGGCGACGCTCGCGCAGCAGGTTTTGCAGGTCGCTCTGCACCTTGGCGGTGGAAACGCCATCCTGCGCCGAAACCATGATCGAGGAAATGGTGGTGGTGCCGCCAATGCGCCGCTGGTGGATTTTGAGCGGCATGATGATCGTGTCGTCCTGATCGTCGCCGAGGCCGGACTGGCCTTTGCGGGCGAGAACGCCGATGACGGGGCAGGAGATGTTGCTGACGCGGATCGTCTGTCCCACAGGGTTTTCCGCACCGAACAGTTCCTGACGCACGGTTTCGCCGATGATGCAGCCGATCTGACCGCCGCGATCTTCGGCGGGCTGGAAGTCACGGCCCAGCGCGATCGTCCAGTCCTGGGCGATCAGGTAATCATTGGTGGTGCCGATGACGCTTGTCTGGTGGTTCTTGCCGCCGAAAATGACGGTTGCTGCGGAACTGCGGTTCTGCGGTGCGACGGCGCGTATGCCTGATATCTGGTTTCGGATCGCCTCGACATCGCGGTCATCGAAGCGCTTGGCTTCAGTGCTGGCGCGGCCGGGGCCGAACTGGCCGGGGCGCACGAACAGCATGTTGGTGCCGAGCCGTGACAATTCCGATTTTACCTGCTCGGTCGTACCGTTGCCGATGGTGACCATGGCAATGACGGCGGCCACACCAATGACGACGCCGAGCACGGTGAGGAAGGAGCGCAACAGGTTGCGGCTGATGGCGCGGAGCGCAAGACGCGATGTTTCAAAGAACATCCAATGTCTCCTTATGATCCGCGGCGCTGTCGGAGGCGAGGTGGCCGTCGACAAAACGCAGCAGGCGCCCGGCATAAGCGGCGATATCCTCCTCATGGGTTACCATGACGACGGTGATGCCCTTGTCGCGATTGAGCGAAGTTATCAGTTCCATGATTTCGACGCTCGTCTTCGTATCGAGATTGCCGGTCGGCTCGTCGGCCAGAAGCAGGGCCGGGCGGGTGACGATGGCGCGGGCAATGGCCACACGCTGCTGCTGGCCGCCGGAAAGCTCCTGCGTGGTGTGATCTTCGCGACCTTTCAGTCCCACCTGTGCCAGCGCCTCCATGGCGCGCTCACGCCGTTCCGAAGCCTTCATGCCCCGATAGATCAGCGGCAGTTCGACATTTTCCACCGCAGAGGTGCGGGAGAGAAGGTTAAAGCCCTGAAACACGAAACCGAGCATGTGCCGGCGCAAGAGCGTCAGATGTTCGTTATCGAAGCCGCTGGTCGGCACGCCCTGGAAGAGATATTCGCCAGCCGATGGGACGTCCAGACAGCCGATGATGTTCATCGAGGTGGATTTGCCCGATCCCGACGGTCCCATGATGGCGACGAATTCCTTCTCGCGGATCGACAGGCTGACGCCGTCGAGCGCGCGGATCGTCGCTTCGCCGCGACCATATTGCTTCACGACATCACGGAACTCGATGAGCGGCGGCTGTTGCATGCGCTTGTCCTCCGTCAGCCGGCGTTACGGGCCGTTGCGTCGGTAATTACCTGGTCATCGGCTTTTAATTCGCCAGATTTCACCACGGTATGCTGGCCGTCGGTGGAGCCAGTTTCGATTGCGACGGAAAGCGGATTGTTGTTGCGCAGCACCCAGACCGTCCTTTTACCCTGGGCGGCCTGGCCGGCATCGCGGTTTTGCGGGCGGCCCATGCGGGGCGGTCGGAACAGGCTCATCAACCCGCCCCCACGCGAAGCGGATTCGCGCGGCGGTGTATAACGAAGCGCGGAATTGGGTACCAGCAGGGCGTCCTTGATCTCTTCAACGATGATATTGGCCGTTGCCGTCATGCCGGGGCGAAGCAGCAGTTCTGCATTGTCGACCGTCAATATGCCCTTATAGGTCACCACGTTGGATACGGTTTCCGAGGCGAAGCGCACGGTCTCGATCTCGGCCGGGAAGCTGCGGTCGGGATAGGCATCGACGTTGAATGTGGCCTTCTGCCCGGTTTCCACCTTGCCGACATCGGCCTCATCCACCGAGACCTGCAGCTCCATGTGGCGCAGATCGCCGGCGATGGTGAAGAGAACAGGGGCATTGAGCGAGGAGGCGACCGTGGCGCCGGGATCGACGCTGCGGGTGAGGATAACGCCATCGATCGGCGAAACGATCTTGGCCTTGCCCAGATTGACCTCGGCGAGCCGCAGATCGGCTTCCGCCGACAGCACGGTCGCCTCATTAACCTCAAGCGTTGCGGCCGCCGCATCATGGGTGAACTGCGCGGCGTCCAGATCCTGCTGGCTGGAGACGCGGTTCTGAACCAGGGATCGCAGGCGCTCCATGGATGTCTTTGCCGAGCCAAGGTCCGCGCGGGCCTTCAGCACATTGGCCTTGGCGGAAGCGAGCTTGGCGCGGGCGCTCTGCACGTCGGCTTCCAGCTTGTTGGTATCCAGCTCCGCCAGAACGTCTCCGGCCTTGACCGGGGTGTTGTAGGTGACGTTGACCTTGCGCACCGTGCCGGACAGTTCGCTCGATATATCAACCTGATCCGTCGGCTGAACCGAGCCGGTGGAGGTGACGATGACCGAGAGATCGCCCTGACGCGCTGCTTCCGTGGTGTAGCTATAAGCCACACCGCCTGCGCGTGACTGGTAATAATAACCAAGACCGCCGCCAATCAGCACAATGGCTGCTGCCACATAGAGGAACCGACGCGACTTTTTCTTGCGGCCGTTTCTGGTCGTCCCCAAAATCTCGCGCAGATCGGGCTGGCTGTTTTTGGTATCGCTGCCACTGGTATTGGCGTCATTCATTCTCGTCACCCGCAAAGTTCAAAATACTACAGAGAGTTGCCGCCGCTCTCCGGTTTGTTCGTCCGTCTGTCGCCGTTATATTCCTCTGATTGTGGGAAGTGACATAGCTTGCCCCAAGGGTGAAGTGAAAACTTGGTAATATTTATGATAGTTCTGGTCTGCTAGAGATAGGTATTCGAAAAGCCGATGCCACAGATGCGGCAGAGGTTTCAGCAGCGACATTCAGGACGATGATGAAATGAACGACAATGTGGTGAAGTTCCGCAAACCGGTGCCGCCGAAGAAGCCGCGCGAACCGCTCGGGCCAAAAGCGAAGAGGGCATTGACGGTTGCGGCTGTCATATTGTTTTTCGCGGCCGCATGGGGCTATTTCACGCTGATGGGGCAGGGGTAGAGCAAAGTGCTGGCATAGGCGTTCTGCTTAGGAGCAGGATGGAAGTATGCAAATCGGCTAAAGCGGTGGGCCTCCGCCGCTCATTCTGATCACGGGGATTGGCCAAAGCGGTTGTCGGGCGACTACCGTGTCGCCCGACAAGTTGCCCTTAGCCGACTAGCCGCAAACGGGCATTTTCGAACGGATAACCTTCATCATCAATCGCACGACGGGAAAGCTCCTGAAAGCCGAGCGATCTATAGAAGCCCATCGCCTGCACGTTTTCAGTATAGGCTTCAAGCGAAAGCTCGCCCTTCAAATTCAGCGCGTGCGAAACGAGTTTACGCCCGATACCGAGGCCTTGATGGCACGGGGAAACAAATAAGCCGCCGATGAAAGTGTCGAGCAGACTGATAAAGCCCGCAGCTTGGCCGTTTAATGTTGCGACCCACGTTTGGGCGCCAGGCAAATATTGTTCCTCAATAAGTGCCTTTTGCTCCATCAAACGACGCTCGCCGATAAACGGATGAGCAAGCAACGAGGCTTCGAGCCAGATGTTGGAGAGATTTACTGTGTCCGAGGCCTCGAAAGGCCGGATGATAACGTCCTCGAATTTCATGAGAACTCCGCAGAAAAGATATGCAAAAAGGTCCGGCTACCGATACTGGTGCCAGGTGAAGCCGCAAATTGCGGTCGAAATCACAAGCCTCTGCGCATAAATCTCCTCTGCTATTGGGCGGCTTTTAGGGGACAGCAAACAATTAATCAATGACCGCAATTGGCGCTTCTGCGCGATTATGGCCGTCGGCCCTAAGCGGACGGCAAAATTACGCCGGCGCGCGATTTCCATTCCGAAGCAAGAACCGCGTAAATATACTCGTCTCCCCAGACGTCTCGGAAGCGGTCGTTCTGGATCAAATGCGCTTCTCGACGCAGTCCAAGGCGCTCAACAACGCCGACCGAACCCTCATTCGCAGCGTCCAGCCGCGCGAAGATTCGATGAAATCCGATTGACGAGAAGCCTATGCTGACCATCGCGCCAACAGCCTCCGTTGCATACCCGTTCCCCGCGAATTCTGGATTGAAAATATATCCAACCTCTCCCTGCAGTGCATCAACACTTGCCAGCTTCAACAGGACTTCACCGACCAGTGCGTTGTCAGCCTTTCGCTCGACGGCCAGTCGATAGGTGTCGCCATCCTTCTCAAATGGTGCCGCCAAAATCGCCGAGAACTGCTCTTGCAAAGCATCTCCAGTTGGAGGTGCAGCGTAAAGATACCGGTAAACCTCCTGCAGAGAATGGTAGGCTGAATAGCCGGGGAAATCGCCTCTTGTGAATTCGCGCAGGACAAGGCGGTCGGTCGAAAGCGGTGCACCTAATTTTTGAAGTTGCATCAAGTACCTGATTGATTTTTGCCCCTCCGGGAACCCCGGGGCGGCCTCGTTAAACTCGGCCTCTAGGTAGGTCGTCTTCCGTCGCTTACAATGGTACGACCCCTGCGCAATCCCGCCCGATAAATAACTTGCCGTGGCGGCTGCAAAAGGCGTTTGCCAACGGCATCATATCCAATACCTATCAACACGGCCAAGGGAGTGGATCGCATGAAAGGCTTTCGCGACAGTGTGTTGTTTCCGATCACCCTCTTGATCGGCGGCGTTATCGCGTTTTTTCTCTTTCTTTACCTGACTGGCCACGATCCGGACGAGCGACCTCTGACCTTGGTGGAATGGGTTATCGGCGGCACGCTGATCGGACCGGGTTTCGGGTATCTCATGAAATGGAGAAGAGCGAAGGATCGCCGGAGCGCAAATACGGAATGAAACCGTGTCTGCGATCGAACCCAAACCAGTCATTTGTGGGGAATGCAAGAAAGCGGTGGCGACCCCTGCAGGACTCGAACCTGCGACCTACTGCTTAGAAGGAATTAACAATTTCAATAAAATCAACTACTTAACCTGTGCACCCTGCATGCCGTTGGACGATCATGCAGGATACTGTTTCACCAATTTGCCTTCACTCGTAGCTCTCTGATCCGCCTGCCTCATGCCATGTCACCATCTTGCGCATGGCGTTGTCCGCAAGCTCCGGATGCATCGCGAGATAGTGTTTCAGGATCTCGTTTGCGCTGTTGAATGTATGGCCTGTGATAGCGCAAATCTCCGGAATGGTGCAGCCCGCTCGTGCCAGCCAAGTCACGGCCGTGTCGCGCAGATCCTGATCGCGAAGGGTCGAGCAGCTCGGCATTGGTTTGATTTCTTTGCGGTGCCCTTGCGCCGGCAGTCCGCTCGCCGCGGCCGCCTTCACCAGCGTGTAGCGCTTGTAATAGCTGAACGTGTCGAACTGCGACCAGTCGCGCTCATCGAGGACCACGTGCGGTGAAACAACCTCAGCCCTTTTGCGCCGCACCTGCATCGCCTTGATGCGGTTTGTCAGCTCCGGCGCTTCCGGAATGGAAACGATCGCCTTTGTCTTCATCTGCCGGAAGTTGACGCGGCCTCGCTCGCGTCCAAGGAACGTGAACTGCCGGCGGTCGTTCTGGCGCTGGCCGGTCCACACGCCCAGGACGATCATATCCGCAATCTCCGGAAGGCCGATCGCGTCGGCAACCTTCACCATCTGCTCGATCTCGGCCGGCGTGCCGGCACGGATCCGCGATGGCGGCGTTTTCATGCGGAGCTTGTGGGCGGGGTTGATCAGCATTTCCGGAAGCTTGCCGCGATCCATCGCCCACTGCAGGGCGGTCCCAAGTCGCCGCATCGTGTTCACAGCTTCCGCTAGGCCGGAGTTTGTGCGGATGCGGTCATACATGCCAAGGCAGATCGGTTTCGTGAGTGCAGCGGCTTCTGCGGCCCAAACATCGGGCATCTGTCTTGCGATGACGTCGCCATTTCTGCGATACTCGTACCGGGTCTTCGGTGAAATGTCTGCGATCGCCGGGTTTTTCTCCGGGGTGAGCCAGTCCTTCCAAAGCTGCTCGAGCGGATAGGTCGGCAGCACGGGCACAATCCTTTGCGGCCTTTCCGCCGGCATCCTTGCTTTTGCTCTGGCCTGCTCACGCTGCTCGGCTTCGATCTCGCGGGCGAATTCCTGTGACCAGTCCAGCGCCTGGCCGGCCGTCATCCAGTTGCCATCGTCCTCGTTGCGTAGATCCTTGCCCTTGTAGCCTCGATCGCGAAGTGTTTTCGACGGCTCGAAGCGTGGGCGACCATTGCGCCAGGTGACATAGGGGATTTTTGGTTGGGGCTTCTTCATGGCTTCTACTCGTACTTTCGGCCGTTGATCATGTGCTGGAAAAAAAATGCCCGGCGGTCACGCGAAACAAAGACCGCCGGGCAGGCAGGCTCCGGGAGACTGGAGCCACTGGAGGGTTTAGCGGGGCCGGTGGTCCGCCGTTGGTACCGGCCCCGCATCGCCGCCCGCTGCGGGGGAAGCGGGCGGTGATTGCTTCCGGCGCGTGGCGCGCCAGATTGCGATGAAGGTAAGCGCCTGGGCGATGAGCAACGGTGCGATCGACATAGACCACTGCGCGATCGTCATTGCACGGTCCTCAGCGCCGGGCGTCGGTAGCGTGCTAGGTTCAGCACCGGGCAGCCGCTATCGACGTCCTCGAGCGCGCGGCGGGCCTCTATGAGCATGATGGTCCGCGACGCTTTTGCTGCGATCGCACCCTGCAGGTACCCGTCGATCTCAGCCCGGGCGGCGCGCATTTCGCGCAGCTCGTCCTCGAGGCGCTTCATCAGCGCGTCCTGGACGCTACCCAGGCGCTCGAGTTCGTGAATGGTCTCGCCGGCGCTCATGGTGCGTTCTCCTGCTCGGTGAAGCGGGTGAACATGGCCTCGATCTCGGCGAGTTCCTTTTTTGCCTTATCGAGTGTACGCTTGGCGATGTCCTCCGCGATCGTGTCCATTTCGGCAGAAATGAGTTCCATTGCCTGCCAATAGCCAGGCACGCCGTTGGCCCACGTTTGGCTTACGTCAACCTTCGGCTCCGTCATGACCGCGTCGCGGCTGGTCGGTTCCATCCACTCGATTGCCTTCCGAAGATGCTCGGCGCGGTTGGCGGCCTTTGCCACCTTGTCTGCGAAGGTTTTCAGATCGGTCATGCTTCACCTCGTGCGATCCGCTTCTCCGCCGCCGCCTGCCAGTTGGAGAGGGCAGAAAGCATGCTGCTGTTGGACGTCGACCGGATGCCGGCGAGCGTGATCGATGCGCCGCGCCAGTCAGATTTCCAGACCGCACCTTCGTTTGCTTGCAGTTCATCGGCGATCGCGATAACGGCGCGATCGTGCGCCGCCCGCTGCTCGTAGCTGTAGGGCGGCAAAGCCTTCTTACGTTCGGCGATGAAGTCGCAAAGGCGTTTCAGATTGCTCATGCTTCGCCTCCTGCAACGGCCGCCAGCTTTCTCGACACGAGCCCCTCGATCTCGAGCAGCGGCACGCGGCCGCTGGCTTGACTGATAAGCTCGGCGACGAACCACAGGCGCAGATCCTCATTGTTCGGAGCCATACGGGCCTTATGCAGATCCTCCTCGATGAGCTCCTGCAGCCGGATTTCGAGCTGGTCGAGATCTTTTGACTGACGCGATGGTGTTGCGATCCCTGAGGTTATGATACGCCCGGTTGATATCGCTCGATCAATTTTTTCAAGATCGAACCCTCCGTATTCCAGGAGGTCACGGGCGTTTTCGAGCGCGCCCAGCATGTCGCACAACGCGTTGATCGGCGATGGTGTGTCGACGTCCTGCATCTGTGCGGTGAGGGCGGAGATCCGTTGACCGTTGAGAAAATCTCGCAGCGCGGTCATTTCGCCAGCGGGGAACCGAGCAATCCAATGAATGCTGCCCTCCGGACCATGCTCGCCTTCGCAACGATCGTCCTCCAGCGCGAAGTCGTTTTCATCGACAACGATGTAACCACTTCCGTCTTTGCGAACATGGAGGCACCCACCTTGGAATGCCAGGGCAGAGCCAGAGCAATGATGCGGCACGATTGACGATGCATGCTCCGCAGCGGGCAGGGCGGCTTCCAGCTTATCAGCCAGTGCGCCGATATGCTTCACCTCATGATGCTCGCGAAGGACCTCCACGATACGATCGCGCAGGCTCGGCATCTGTTTGAGTGCCTGGTTCATGCGTCACCCCGCAATCTCTGCAGGGCGATGCCGCCGCCAGTGGTTAGCGAAATGTTCGGCGCGCGGCCGCGCACGAGCTGCTTTTCCTCAAGCCGGCGGATCGTTGCCAGATTGAAGCGCTTGTTGCCGACCTGCAGGCGGCCGTCGACTATCCGCTGCTGGCGGAAAAAGTCGATCGAGGCGAGCGCATCTTTCTCCGCCTTCTCGAGATTTCTGCGCGGATCCAGCACGGCAGGGTTTTCAGTGAGGGGCGTCATGGTCATGCTGCTTCCTCCAAATGCTCAATCCGCTCCACCGGGTAATTCAGCATCACGCTGTATCCGGTTTCGAGGGAGCGCTGCAGATCGTCGGTGGTGGCGAGCCGATCGCCGACGTCGTGAGGCTCGTTAAGGTTGACGAAATGCTTTCCGTCAGCCCATGCCCATGCCTGAAACGGGCCGGCGTCAACGACCTCGCCGATCGCGCGGCCGTCGTCTTTGACGTCCCACCACGTGAAGTCCTGACCGCAGTCCACAAAGTGGAAACGGATGATCTTGCTCATGCCGCCGCTCCCGCCGCATAGGCGGCTGTGAGCTGGGCGCGGTCCACGTGGATCCGGACAAGTGATCCGGCTGTGCGCATTGCGTGGGCCTTGATCTCGCCATACTGGCGAAGCCATTTCTCCATGCCTTCACGATGCCAGCGCAGTTTCTTCTGCCCGGGCAAAGGTGCCGGCATGCCGTGCTCGATGATGAGGCCGTTGCGCTTACGCAAAAAGGTTTCCCTTTGCAGGCCGAGCGCTTCGGCCACGTCTTCCGCCTGCATGAAGCGGTCATTTGAATTCTGGAGCATGTTTCGCGTCTCCCATGTGAATTTGCGCCTGCAAATCAGTGCGCAGAGGGAGATTGTATGAATTGCATGTGAAAAGCAAATGAATATGTGAATTTCGCATTTCTCACATATGCATTGTTAGGTTCGAAGTTGTGAAAAACTTCTTAGCGGAACGTGAAAAAGGAGCGCTCCTAAATTTAGCGTTGCGGAGCGCTCCTCAATTTAATGAAGGCGCAGCAAAAGGAGCGCTCCAAAGTTTAATGATTTGGAGCGCTCCTAAATTTAACGTCAATGTCTTGATTGCGACAATCTAGTGGCGAAGCCGAAAACCGCCCACGACAGTCCCCATGATGACGATGTTCTGATCGTCCACTATTTCCGGCGGAGCTGGCTCGCCATTCATGAATGCTGTGAGAAGGTATGGTGTGCGGTACACGCGGAAGATGGTTTCGGCAGTTCCGCGGCGATAGTCGTATTTCTGTGCGCAGACTGCATCGCCATTCCTGGCGACTGCCTTTTCGTCGACGGCCACCACCATGCCCGGTAAATAGCCCACAGCTGCCAAGCTTGCGGTCTTCAATGTCCAAAGGTGCACGCTCTGTGCTTCCTTTGCGGTCAGCTTCAAGGCGGTGCTTATAGGGTCGGACGGATCGTCCATGGCGATGAAGGGCTGAGCCTCATCTTCGCTGAAGCTCTGGATAACTGGCTTCACCTTGGTTTCGTAGGCGGGGACGCGGGTGGCGTCCTCGATCTTCTTCACCGATCGCGCGCTGAGCGAATGGCCGCTTTCATCTTTGCTGTAAAATCGGGTGAGTGTGGACGGGTCAAGCTTCGACGCTCTGGCGATCTCGGTGATCGTCAGCCCGCTCAAATCTTTTATGTGGTCCAGCCATGCGATTTGCTGGTCGCGCAAAGATGTCATGCGCGCAGATATCGCAGGATGCACGGCCATGTTCAAAACGCAAAACTCCACTTGACCAATCACACCAAATCACATCACCATGTGAAAATTCAATATGGATGTGAAAAATGACTGTGTATTCCTTCACGCAAATTCTTGAAAGATGCGCGAGGCTGGGGGTTTCACAGAAGCAATTGTGTAGCGTAGCTGATGTGAACGAAGGCACCTTGTCGCGTGCCAAGAAAGCCGAGCGGGAACCGACGAACAGAATTCGCCGGCGTCTTTCTGCTGCCATCGACGATATCGCGGCCGAGCGTGGCGTGGTCTTCGTCGATGAAGGGCAGGAGACGCGGCAATGACCGAGCTTCCGCAACTCGCCCTTTCAATCATGCAGCCATGGGCTTGGCTGATCGTCAACGGCCACAAGGATATCGAGAACCGTGATTGGCCGACGAGATTTCGCGGGCCTGTCGCCATCCATGCCGGCAAGAAGCCGGATGATGATTGTACCTATGCTTTGACTTGTCACGAGGGCCCGCGCCATCCGGTTACCGGCGCGCCATTCTCGATCGATACCGGATCGCGGCTCATCGAGAGCGATGGGCTTTTCGATACCTATAGTGCGACAGCGTGGCACGGCCATTTTGGTGGCATCGTCGGTGTGGCTGAAATCGTTGATTGCGTCATTGCAAGCGAAAGTCAGTGGTTTCAAGGCATTTTTGGCTTTGTGATCCGCAATGCCCGACCGGTTGATTTCATTCCGGTGCGCGGCCAGCTCGGCTTTTTCGATTGGCGCAAAAACCTTCCGGTGGCGCCATGATCCTTGGCGAAGACTGGATCCAGCAACTGGACGAAAACGCCGACGAACTGGGGCTGCGCGACACCATGGTGTGCCTGGGCGGAAAGCCGCCGGCGGAGTTTGCCGAGAACCGAGCCTTTCATGTGCAGCTGATCGACGATCTGGCTGCAGAGGCAAAGCGGCGGAATTGGCCCGGGGCGCAATTCTGCTTCTACATGCGCCGTGACGGCTTCGTTTCCATCTACATCGCGCCTTCGAAGGATGGCGAATTGACCTTGTCCGGTCTCGCGGAACACCGCGAGGCCCAGAAAACCGCGACCAGCAAGCCGCCCGAACTGGTGGCGCTCGTCTGAAATGTTCACGCCGGTTTGTATTGCGTCCGGCCTTTGCTTGCAGGGGCTGATAATGAATTCTGTCGCCGAAATAGATCTGGCGATCAAATCCGCGGGGCTCGTCGAGTGCGAGGTATTGCGCGCCGCCGGCGTCGCATCGCGGTATCTGTACAATATACGCGCCGGGATCCGGCCGCTCACGCCGCGCACCGTGAACCGCGTGCGCCTGGCGATCGCGCAGCTGAAACGTCAGCGCGATCTAGAGCAAAAGGGCAGGGACGCCGAACTGCGGTTCCCTGACCGCTCCTCTGCGATCCGTTCCTACCGTTTGGCTGTGGCGCTGGTAGCGCAAAAGGCTGCCGTGCAACCGGGTTTCATCCTGTCCGCTGATCCGTCCAGGCGGGCGACGGCCGACGAACAATGGATGCGGGCAACCAGGCTGCGCCGGCTCGCGATCTACATCACCGTAACCTACCTCGATATTCCGCAAGCGGACATGGCCCGCGCCCTTGGCGTGAGCAAGGCCACCGTTTCGCTTTTGCTGAAAGAGCTCGGCGACGAACGCGAGCGTCCGGAGATCGAGGCGGCGCTGGCCTATGTCGAGGAGGCCTTTCAGTCATGAGCTGGGAATTCAAACCGGGCATGCGCGTGGTGTGCATCCATCCGTACGACAGTCCGCGAGAAGTTGGGATAGCCGTTAGGTACGGTGTCCGGACGCCTCGAAAGGGCGTCGTTTACACCATCCGAGAAGTGTTGCTGCCCGAAAAGCTGCCTGAGATCAGCAACACAGTCCTCCCTCTCCGTTTGATCGAGATCGTCAACCCACCGGTGCGTTTTGTAAATGGCGTACTCGAGCCAGCATTCCCGTCAACCCGCTTTCGGCCACTGGACGAAAGCCGCCTCGATGTGTTCCGCGATCTCCTAGTGGACGTCCCGAAAGAGGAGGAGCTGGTCTAATGGCTGCTCTTTCCCATCAGCATATCTGTATCCTGCAGATAATTTTCCGCCGCTTTGAGGAGCGTGTCTCCATACTCCTCGAGCATGCGGAAGGTGTGTTCAGCCCACTGCGCGTGTCCGAGGTAGTTCGTGGTGTTTGCAAAACTCTCGAAGCTGTTTTCGTAGTCCTCGATCCGGCTAAGAATATCCTCAATGAGGACACCTCTTTCGATGCCGATTTCCTGCTCAAATTTTCGGGCGGTTGGAATGAATTTCGCGGTGCGGACACTCCGGATATCAATCAAAATGTTCGTAAGCTGTACCTCGTACCCCGGGGTTTGCGCCTCGTTCCACTTCTTCGCGCCGATTGCGCCGGCGTTGGCCAAATAAAATCCTTCGAACTTTGCCCGCCTTGCAATGGCTCTCGATTTAGCGAGTTGAACACGCATCGTTTCTTGCTGATGCCGGTTCGCATCCGATATCTGCCGGGACAGGAAAAATATTGTCGGAGCAGCGGCCGCGACTGCGGCCCATCCACCGAGTGCAGAAACCCACTCGCGGAAACAATCTGTTTCATCGCTGCTGCAGGCGAAATCACGAACTGTGAAGGCCCGGAAAAGCAAAAAGATGAGCAGCATAGCTGCCATTCCGAATGCAATGTACCAGCCCAGCCAATAGCCTCGATCGTCTTTCGCTTTCACGTCTCGCCCCCGCTCGCTTCCGGGTGGACGATAGGCGAGAGCTACCCGGTTTTGCAATGGGGGCGTGCAGCATGAGCGACGTTCATTGCAACTGCCCCACCTGTGGCCAAGCGCTCCCTGCCGGGCTGTTTGCTGTCGACATGGAAAGCCGCATCATCATTGCCGGCAACAATTTCGCGGCGCTGACGGCGCAGGAGATGGAAATCTTTTCCGAGCTTTACCGGAAGCCAGGCGCTGTAAAGACGCGCGAAAGGCTGCTTGCCTGCATCGCTCCGATGATCGGTGAGGAACAGCAAATCAAACTCGTCGACGTGGTTGTTCACAAGCTGCGTAAGAAACTGACGCCGCTTTCCGTGTCGATCGAGACTGTTCGCGCAACCGGTTACCGAATGATCCCGCGAGCGCGCGACGCCGCACAAATTCCCGCTCACAATGGAGGTGTAGCATGACTGATGTATCGCAAGATCTCGGCCAGAGGCCGGATTTGATGTGGGTTGCCATGGACAAGATCCGTGTCGATCGGAATTACCAGCGCGAGATCCGGCCCGGCCGCGTCGCCCAGATCCTTCGAGAGTTCAACTGGGCGCATTTCCAGCCGGTCATGCTGGCCGAGCAGGAAGACGGGACCTTTACCGTTTTCGACGGGCAGCACCGCGTTGCGGCCGCCCGGGCGCATCCTGATGTAACCGAGATCCCGGCCGCCGTGGTTCGCATCGATGGCGCACGCGAGGAGGCGGGCGCATTTCTGGGCGTCAACGTTAACCGCACCAATGTTTCGACCGTCGAGCGATACTGGGCGGGCATCGAGGCCGGCGACGCCGACATGATGGCGGTTTGCTCCGTCCTCGAGGAGGCCGGCTGCGAAGTTGTCCAGGCGCACGGCGTCAAACCGGCCGCCAACAAGACGCATGCCGTGACGGCCGTCAGCCGGGCGATCAAGACCTACGGCGATAGCGCTGTCAGTTCCGCCTGCAGGGCGATCGTCGCGGCTTGGCCGAATGATACCGGTGCGCTGAACGGCGTCGTCATCCAGGCAATTGCCCGCCTCTATCGGAACAACAAGGCCACGATCAACGACGAACGCATGGTGATGAAGCTGCGCGGGAAAAACCGCCAGATCCTTTCCAGCGATGCAGAAGCGATCCGCCGGCTCTCCGGAAGTGACGCCGGTCTGGCGCTAAGCAAGGCACTCGTCGAGATCTACAACAAGGGTCTGCAGACGAACACGATTTCCATTGGCGAAAAGCGGTGAGTGGCGACCCATGAACCGTTCCGATACCTCCGAAATCAAACAGGCGTTGAAAGACCGCATCGAGGGTCTTTGCCAACGCCTGCTGCCCACCGGCAAGAGGGAAGGGCGGCTGTGGGTTTCTCACAATCCCATCACCAATGATTTCCACCAGACGCCGGAGCTCAAGATCGCGCTCGATCGAGATCCCGGCGCTTGGAAGGATTACCGCACCGGCGAAAAGGGCGACGTGCTCGGCCTGGTGCAATATCTGACCGGCGGCGATTTCCGTGCGGCCATGGATTGGTCGCGCGATTTTCTCGGGCTGCGCTCGATGACGGTCGAGCAGCGCCAGGACATGAAGCGCCGGGCCGATGATGAGCGCCGCAAGGCTGAGGCGAGGGCGGAAGCCGAGCGGCTAAAACGCATGGGCAGGGCAGAGCAGGTCTGGAACAGCGGTTACCAAGACGGCGCGCGATCGACGGCCGAGGCCCATGCCCGGGCTTACTTTGCCACACGCGGCTGCCCAATCGACGACATTCCGAACCGCGACATGCAGACATTCCGTTTTGCGGCCGCCCAGGAATACTGGAAGCGCGCGCAGTTCCGTCATGAAAACGGCCGGCGCATCAAGGTGCAGGACGGCCCGAAGTTTCCGGCCGTGCTTTCTGCCATGCGCATGCCAACGGGCCAGATTTCGGCCGTGCACATGACATTTCTTTCGCCGCTCGGCCCGCAAAAGCTGCCGGTAACCGGCGATGAAACCGCCAAAATCATGTTTGGCGAAGCGCGCGGCGCGATGATCCGCATCAGCCACGGCCCTGAAGGTGAGCCGCCGGAAACGGCGACGCGGCCGTTTCCGCTCATCCTCTGCGAAGGCGTTGAGGACGGGCTTTCGCTGGCGCTTGCCATTCCCGAAGCCCGCGTCTGGGCGGCCGGTTCGCTCGGCGCCATGGCGTCGGCGCCAGTGTGGTTGCCCTGCGTCGGCTCCATCATCGTTGCCCGCGACAATGACTGGGAAAAGAAAACCGCCGTCAAGCAATTCGAACGGGTGATGGAGGAGCTTTCGTGCGCCGAAAAGCCGCTCACCGAGATGACCAGCCACCTGGGCAAAGATTTCAACGACCTGATGAAAGGGGAAGAATGAAGCTTTTTCAGCGTCACCAGCAACTGTTCCGGCACGATCCGGAAAACGGCGTTTACGGCGATTGCTTCCGTACTGTCGTTGCCTGCCTGCTTTGTGTTGATCCAGCTGAGGTCCCGCACGTTTGCAACGGCCCGGACGATGGGCTGGCGAACGACCGCATGCGGGAATTCCTGACGGCGAACGGCATCTTCATGATTGGCGTTGCGTTCGAAGGATCCGCCGAGCTCGATCGGATCCTTGAAATCGGCGAGCAATCGTCCGGCGGTCTTCCTTGGATGTTGACCGGCCAGAGCAGGAACGGCGTCAACCACGTGGTTATCTGCCAGGGCGCGACCATCACTCATGACACGTCAATCGACCAATCCGGCATCGTCGGCCCGACGAAAGAGGGCTGGTGGTGGATGGAATGGATTGTGCGCGCTGCGAGCTCCGGAAGGGCTGAAGCATGAGCGAGATCGGACACAACGTGGATACCGTCGGCGCCGCGCAACTGCGTCAGATCATCGAGCGCATCGAGCGACTTGAAGAAGAGGGCAAGGCCATCAACGCGGACAAGGCCGATGTTTACGGCGAGGCCAAAGGCCTGGGCTACGACACGAAAGCAATCAAAACCATCGTCCGTCTTCGGCGCAAAGACGCCAATGAGCGGATCGAAGAAGAGACCATTTTGCAAACCTACATGGCCGCGCTGGGCATGGAGTAACCACAAGGAGAAAGAGCATGTCGAAACGTAAAGGGCAGAACAATGGAAGCACCCGACGAAATCAATCGTCGCCGGCAGCAAGCGGAAATGCGCCTAAGATCGATACTGCAAGCGCACCTCCATCAGCTGACGGTGCGACCGTGGACACCGCGTCGATCGTGGATGGATCTAATGGCATCGACGGCGCTGCAGACGGCAAGGGGCTGAGCGATGGCGGGCGGCAAGAGCTACCGGGGCTGGAAGCCGGCCAAGACGCAACACCAGGCGCTGGCACGAAAACAGCCGATACCTTTGGCGAAACCGTTTCGGTCGATCTCGGCACTGGATCCAGTTCCGGATCAATCGAAAATGACGGCGACGCAAGCGCTGATGGTGCAGCGGATGGCGGGCAGGACGGCTCCGTTTCCGGAGAAAGCAACGACCAGGCCGGAAGTGCTGGAGGGGGAAATTCTGCCTCCGGAGACGATGGAAGAGAAAATGATGAAGGCGGCGCAGGAGCACAGTCGCGTCTGCAGCGACGCAATGGACGCCTTTACCTACGTCATGATGGCGCGGGCAAGCAGACGCTAGACACGGATAGCGTCGCCGGCCTCTCTGGTGATCTGATGGACGCGCTCGAGCTCGCCGGCTGCGATACGGCCGAAAATCTCATCGACATGGCGCGGATCGGCTCCAACGTCATGGAGGCGATCGACGATATCCGGAAGCTCGACGGTCCCTTCAAGGATTGGGCTCCTATGGATGATCCGGCCGAGATCGTCCATGACCTGTACAACGCCCTCGAGCATGCCCGAGAAAAGGCGGCCACGCCGGCGTTGGATCCGGAGGTTCATTGCTGCCCGATCTGCGACGTGCCCTTCAAAGCTGATGATGTTTGCGCCACAGATATCGACGAGGGAACCTGCCACGCGGAATGCTTGGCAGGGTCGCCTGTCGTCGATCTCGATACCGGGGAGCCTAAAGCGGGTTCGGTCGAGACATTCCTATATTCTGATCCCGTCGCTTCCGAGACGGCATCGAGACCGAATGACCAACCGTGGTGGCTCACCGCGCCGAATTTCTCCAAGGATTTCGATCCGCGCGAGATCTCACACTCGTTCGCCTATGACGTCTTCCGTGGCGTCCATGGTTCTGTCGAGACGGCCGGCGTGGTTATCAACGGCGGATCGGCGGCCGAGGTACCGTCGATATCCTTCGAGGCTGTCAGCGAGCTCGTCGAACTGGTGCGGCGCATCGGCTCGCGCGCAACGCCGGATGTCCTGGCGCAGCACCTGGTCATCACAAAGCACCGCCAGTCTGCAGAACTCACCAAGGCGGAAGAACTCGGCCTGAAAGCCTTCGCATCGATCCTGATCGACCTCGACGACTACGCCGCGGCTGAAAAGAAGCGCCTCGAGGATATGGCGGCCGAGAAGCCAAAGCCCAGACCCGTGCCGATCGACGAAACGAACATGGAGCTCGTAGACGACCCCATGGCCACGCACTGAGCCGCCAACCAATTGGCCCGGCAATGGTGTCGGGCCGAACCACGAGGAGAAATGCAGTGACGCAAGACTATTATGGAACGAAACGAGTGCAGGCATGGCCGCAAGATAAGGACGGCCAGAGCGGCTATGCAGTCAAGTACAGCGACGGCTATATCTCATGGTCGCCGAAGAATGTGTTTGAGACCGCATACAAACCGGTGACATCCATGAATTTCGGTCATGCGGTCGAAGCGCTGAAATCCGGGCATCGTGTCGCGCGCGCCGGTTGGAATGGCAAAAACATGTTCCTCGTCCTCGTGCCTGGCTCCATCGGCCTCACCGTCGACGAGGGGCGGCCGCTCGCCAAGGCTGGCGTCCCAGTCGGTACCGTTTTTGATTACCTTCCCCATATCGACATGTTCACGACAACGGGTTCGTTCGTGCCGTGGCAGGCATCCCAGACCGATGTGCTGGCGGAAGACTGGACGATCGTCAACGCGGCCTAATCACTACCCGCCGCGCCCACGACCAGGCGCGGCGGCTTCCTCTCATTCATGCGGGCAGTTATGGCAAGAAAACCGAAAATTCAGGGTGGTATCCAAGGCATTCGCGCGCAGTTCCTGGACGCGCAGCAGGTGCTTGACGAAAAGAAAGAGTTGGTCGATCCGGATGCCAATTTGCTGCGCGACGGCATCAAGGCCGGCCAGTGGGAAGGCGCACCGCATCACAACATGCCCCCAAACTGCCCGATAACCGTGCTCGGTAAAAAGGGCGAGACGATCTATGTCATAAACGCGATCGGCGAGCTCGAGGAGATCACCCGCCACGATCTGCCCACATTGCTTCGGATATTCTCGCCATTCGTGAATTATGTGTTCTGGGCATGGCCAGCCTGGTCAAAGGCCAAGGGCGAGCCCGGGAGTGAAGGTTATGTTCCGCCGAAGGTCGAGCGTGTGCAGCGTGACCAGGCCTGGACGGCGATCATCGGCGAGGCCGGCCGTAAGGGCCTGTTCGATCCGCAGAACAATGTACGCGGCCGTGGCGGCTGGAAGGCGCAGGACAAATTCATCTGGCACAGCGGCAAGCACCTATTTTCTGTCGACATCAAAACCGACAAGCATAATCGCGCAACCGACTGGCAGCTGCAGGCGGCCAAGCCCGGCGATTACGACGGGTTCTTTTACGCCCAGGACAACGACACCGTTCACCCGTGGCAGACGCCGATCGGCGTCAACGATAGCCCGGCGCATATCATCCTGCAGGATCTCAAAAGCTGGAAATGGGAACGGCCATACATCGATCCTATTTTCTTTCTGGGCTGGATCGGCTCGGCGTTTCTTTCCGGCGCGCTCGATGTGCGCCCGATCATGTTCACCATGGGGGGCGCCGGCACGGGTAAATCGACCCTGCACGGGATCCTGCGGGCGCTTTTCGGATCCGCGCTCTATTCCACGGCCAACACCACGGCCGCCGGCATCTATCAGAACATCCGGCAAGACAGCAGGCCGGTTGCCGTCGACGAATTCGAGCGCAAGGCGCAGGGCCAGAAAGAACAGGCCATCATCGAGCTTGCCCGCCAGTCCTATTCCGGTGCCAAGGGCTATCGCGGCGGCGCGAACGGCGACGGTACCGAGTTCGAGTTGCGCTCGAGCTTCATATTTTCGGCGATCCTGCATCCACACCTTGGCGTCCAGGACCGCACGCGCATGATTATTCTGAACCTTAATGCGCTGGACAAGGACGCCAATGCTACACAGCCGCTGATCAAGGAGGAGTGGGGCCGCATGATCCTCAGGCAGATCATGGACGGCTTTCATGACTTCTATTGGCACATTCTGCCAAAGTGGCGGCAGATCCTTTCTGATCAGCGCCTGGCGCTGGATCCCCGTGCGATCGACACTTATGGCACCGTGCTGGCCTGTGCGGAGCTCCTCGTGGGAGAGCAGGGGCTCGTTGACGCCGGCATGCATCAGGATCCTACCGCCGATGGCGTTCGTCTGGATCTCGATATGCTTGTGGAAACCATTGAGGCGGCGACGTCGGCCGACAGGGCCGAGCAGGTGCCGAAATGGCAGGAAGTCATTGAAAAGATCATGGGCGCTAAGGTGGACGCCTACAAGGCCGGCGAGCGGCAGACTGTCGGCGGCATCATAGAGGCGCTGGAAAACGACCAGCGCACGGATATGCTCATCGACGATGCCCGCGCCCGTCTGGCGCTGATAGGTCTCGGCCTGCGCGAAAAAGGCAAGCCCTGCAGGGGCTATGCGCTGGCGATCCCGCACAACGATGACAATCTTAACCGTGTGTTCGCTGATGGTGAATTTAACCACGGCGGCTGGACGCTGGCGCTGAAACAGGCACCACAGACGATCGTGCCGCGCGAGCTGTCCAAGGCCGATAAAACCGTCAAGATCAACCGTGTGGCAAAGACCGTCACTCTTGTTGATCTGGCGGGCTATGATGCCTGGGTTGGTAGCTAAGCCCTAATCTGGTGTTCGTGAGCATCGTAGTTCGCTTGTGATTGAATTGTGGAAAAGGAACGATACCTTTTGTTGAGGTGCGCGACCATACAGGCTTTACAAGATGCGATGCGCTTGTCCGAGGTGAAGAGAAACGCGTTCGGCTTTTGATAGGCCATAGCGAAAATGTGGGGATCGTCGCACGCCTCCTCGTTCTTCCAAGCGTCAAGCGCTTCTAGTTGTGCGATTAGGTTTTCGCAGACAACTGGGTCAGTATCTTCCGTGCGTTTTTTTTGTCTCATGAGTTGGAGAAAGCGTCCCAGAAACTCATTTGAGGCTGCTTCCTTTTTGTATTTCTCATGATCGGAGTATACGAAGGTAACGTTCGGCGCCGTTGCAAGCTGGCTGATAGCCTCTTTGAACCATTTCTCGCCAACGGCCGAGACATCGATAATGACGCGCGCCATCAGAACATCGTCCTCATCAGCTCATTCACAAAAAAATCTTTGTAGTTTTGAGGAGGGTCAACGATCTCGCCTTTAGATATCGTAATTGGGGTTACGACGTTTCCTTTTTCGGTGTTTTCACAAAAGAGGATGTGGGCGAGGCTGATGGTCTCATCTTCTCGCATGTTTGCGCGAAATCTGTCGATCAAGTAATCACTATGGGTTTCAATGACGTAGTGCACTCCGCCCTTAGCCATAGCATAGAGAAATTCTCCTAGTGCCGCCTGCGCAACCGGATGTAGATGCAACTCAGGCTGCTGGAGCAATATAATATTTTCGTCCGGCTCATCTGAATAAAAAGCAGACTCGACCACTATTGGTATTACTTGTGATACCCCAACTCCCACCTGACTTAGAAGAAATTTTTTACCTTGCTTAACTACTGTCACCATCAAGGGAGCGTTCTGGATTTTTCTTGATACTCGATCCACTGAAATATCTTCGAACAAAGAACTTTCTCGACCGAATTTCTTGACGGCCTCAATGCCAATTTTAGCTCGGGCTAATGTCATATCATGCCACATCGACGCGAAATGGGTCCCGGTGGGCTTTATCTTTCTATCAAGGTTGTAAAATCTCTCCGGAAGACCTCGGAGCGGACCGCTGTGCTGCCTCATTGGCAGGTGACCGCGTCGAGTACTGTTGAACATAAGTCTTCGTGCTGCTTCGTTGACACTAGGAGCTTGCATCGCGTGATATATCACATCACTTGAGTTTGCTCCGTAACCCATAACATCATCTTCTTTTGTTAGCGACGTGAAGCCGTTCCTGCGGTCGTGGGCGCTGAAAAGCGACTTGGGGGTAAGTTCGCCCTCGAACGCCGTCATCCTGAAGCTGACGGCGCGCATTGACCACTTGAACGTGAACTGATTGCCATTTTCGACCCAGGTCATCCGCGAAACGTATGGCACAGCCCCTGCCTGCGGTCGCTTTATTGTGATCGCTTTGCCGACAGATCCGTCGTCATCCGTCGTAATAAATCCGACATCAACATCGGCGAAATTAAAGTATGGTGAGAAGAAGTCGTAACTATCTGTTGTTACCGAATCGTCTAGTTTGGGGACGTCTGTAAGCTCTGTTTTAAGCACATATGATAGAAGAAGCAGCAGTGAGCTTTTTCCAGAACTGTTGTCGCCTGTTATAAACACATTGTTACTGACATCTACTTCAACATCTTTAAAGCCCCGGTAATTTCGGGCCATTATTTTGATCGCCAAAGCAACCTCCTCACATCACTGTCTGTCGCGCAAACTACACATGCCCGCCTGATTCGCCACTTCAAATTGAATTTCGTTCGACATTTAGTTGATGCCACCCCCGCCCTTTGCCCCTCGCATTTAACTCTCTTTCCCCCGCCCCGTGATTCTTAAAGCGGTGTCCGCGCCGCCGCATTGAACAGCGATTGGAGAGACGCGTCACGAGAAAAGAAATGCGGTGGCCAATCGCTACGATAGCTTGGAGCAAGTGAGGCGCGGACGGCGCCAGCGCCTGCCGTTGCGGCCAGTTCACGGCCTATGCCTCCCCTTCGCTCCGGCCTTGTGGCCGCTCACCACGATATGCCCGGATAAATCACGGCGCTGGCACTTAACACGGGCGAATGCGTCATAGCGTGAACGTTGCGGGGCTGGTCTGCCCTGCCGGGTGCGGGTGGTTACCAGCGGTTACCATTCGGTTGGCGGTCCGGTAACCGCGATAAATCAACAAAATCAGAGGCTTGAAATGTCGGTTGGCGAGTTACCCATAAATTACACCCTTTTACGCGCGCGCGTGCATACGCGTAGATGGTGATTTGATGGTAACCCAGTAACCGGTAGGTATATGTTCCTGATTTTCTTGCATAAACGCGGTTGGAAAAACGGTTGCCACCGGTTGGCGAAAGCCGCAGCCGGTAACCGGAATAAACAAATAGGGAAATAGCTGGTGAGCGACGAAACCGAGCAAAATCAGGGGCTTCAAGTGGCACACACGCCGCCGGAAATTTCGCCGGAGCGCGCGGCGAAAGTCGGATCGATGGCGGCGATGACGGAAACTGTCATGGCTGGCCTCGCCCAGTCCCTCGCGGGTGAGCGCGAGGAACCCGAGCAGCAATCTCTCTTGCTCGCGGATCCTGACGGCGAGCACTGCCTATTCGGCGGTCCCGTGAAACACGTCGCGTCAATCATGGACGCCGCCAAGCGGGCGAGGGGGAGGCCAAAAGGCTCCCAGAACCGCCGTTCCACCGATCTGGCGAACTACTTGCTATCCATGGGCTATCGAGATCCGGCTTTGAACCTCGCTGACCTGGCCAACTCCAATCCGGTGGCGCTTGCCGCCGAGCTGGCCTGTCTGCCTACCTTCGAAGGTGCGACCCCGGAACAGGTGATGGACGCGGCGGTGCGGACTGGCGTGCTCGACCGCGAACAAGTGTTCAAGATGATGAGCAAGGCATACGATATGATCGAGGATGCCAATGCCGAGCTCATGCCGTTCTTCCATGCCAAGAAGCCGCAGCAAGTCGAGGTGAAAACTCAAGCCTTGGGCGTCATGTTGATTGGTGAAATGCCGAGCGAGCGGCCAGCTGCAGGTGCGACGCTGAACCTGACGCAGGTAGATGCGCCCGATGAACAAAATCAATAGGTTATGCGTCCGACTGTTGGCGCGCAATGTCGGATGGCGGTCAAGGTATTGAAAACAAACAACATGCTACTGCTTAAAGAGTAGTAGGCAGGTTTGGTTTCCTGCCTCGCGCGCGCGGGAAACCGGCTGGCCTCTCGCCCGTGGTGGGGGTAGCTCATGCGGACGCGGGCAATGGCCCGCGACTTCACTTTGGAAAGCCCCTTCGGGGCTCCCCCTATGGGTGTGCCGCCTCACACACACGGCCCTTTTAGGCTTTGCCTGACTGAACGGCATCGCGGCGAAACTAATCTTTCCTGATCGAGGGCGGGCGCGGGCGCGCGGGCTCTGGGTTTTGAAAGGGTTTCAGGGTCATGGGAAATATCGATGTTGCGCGCTATGTGCCGCCGGGTCCGGTCGGTGCTGCTTTCATTCATTCGCGGGGTCCGATCGACATCATCATGGGGCCCGCCGGCTCGGGAAAAACCGTTGCGAGCTGCATCAAGGGACCGCTGCTGGCGGCCTCCTACATGCCTGTGTGCAGGGACGGGCGCGTGCGCGTGAAGCTGATCTGCGTTCGCGACACATACCGCGATTTCGCCCGAACGGCGTTGGCCAGTTGGCACGAAATGTTCCCGATCGGTCACCCCTGGCAACGGCCAGACAAGGGGTATGAGGGCGGGCAAGATCGGCCTGTGCGGCATCACCTGGTTTGGGAGGCCTATCGCGGGGCGGACAAGGTGATTGTCGAATTCACGCTCGAGACGGGCGCGATCGCGGACAGCAACGTGATGCAGTTCGTTAAAGGCTATGAGGTCTCAATGGCCTGGGGCAACGAAGTCGACATGATGAGCCCGGAAGTGCCGGGCGCGCTGTTCATGCGTACCGGTCGATACCCGCCGGTCAAGGATATCGCGCCCTCCGAACTCGATCGAGTTTCGCGCGATGGCCGGGAGGCGATGCGCCGTATGGGCATGACGGTCGACGATACCGAAATCACCCTCCCGCGCATGTTCTGGGGCGATATGAACCCGCCCGACGTCGATCATCCGCTGCTGAAAGAGGTTGGCTGGGAGGATCCTGAAAAGAAAAATCCGGCCTATAATTTTTTCCGCCAGCCTGGCGGCCTCGACGACGGTGCGGAAAACCGGGTAGGCCGCCCGCGCTCGGCTTACGAAATGGATCTGCGCGCCATGTCGGAGAACCTTTCGCGCCGCATGGTTCATGGCTTGCCGGGTTACGCCCAGGACGGAAAGCCGGTGTATCCAGAGTACAACGAAAAAATCCACAAGGCTGACCAGCCGCTGGTGCCAACGCCTGGTCGCGGCATTACGATCGGCCTCGATGGCGGCGGCTCGCCGTCCGCGACGATCGGCCAGCCGCAGTCTAACGGGCAGGATCGTTTGCTGGCTGAGCTGGTGACGGAACCTGGCACGGGCCCGACGCGGTTTTCATTGATGCTACTCGATCTCCTGATGAGCCAGTTTCCGGGCCTTCCCATTATCGGCATCTATGGCGACCCCGCGATGTTCTACGGTGGTGACACCGAAAACGACGAAATGAATTTCGCAATGACCGTGCAGAAGACACTGCGCTTCCCGATCATGCCGGCCCCTTCGAATGAGCCGGGTGTGCGCCAGGACGCGGTGCGCATGGGTCTTACGACCATGATCGACGGCCGGGTGCCGGGCTATCTTGTTGACCCGCGCTGCAAGATGATCCTGGGTGGCTTCGCCGCTCATTACAAGCTGACAAAGCAGGCCACGATCGGCGGTACCGACAAGCTGGCGGTGGTGAAGAATTCTTACTCGCATCCACATGATGCCGAGCAGTATCGTCGCCTGGGCTACATCGGCCTCGCCAATGTCATAGCCCACGGTGTCACAACATCGTTGCCGGCCGGTGTCGTCAGTCTGCATGAGCAGCGCCTTCTGCGTGGCCAATCGACACCTCAAACACCCGGGAATTTCAGCGTATGGGACGTGTGACCGTCACCAGCCCGGCCGCTTGGTTGGACTGCCTCGCGTGCGCGGGCGGCCGCGCGCTCGCGCGTAAGGCGGCAATTTGGCAGCGATCGAACGGCGAAAGCGTATCGCTTCATGCCGGTGATGAGCTGTTGTCCGTCGCCTATCTCGTCCCAGATCCGGAGGGGCGATGGGAATTCTGTTTGTCGCTTCGCCCGCGCGCCCGCGTGTATATGCGCGAGCTTGTCCGGATCGCGCATTTGACGCTGGCGGGTCTGGCTCAAAATCGGACCGTCATAACCCATGTGACGGAAAACAACCGTAGCGGCGTGCGCATGGCCCGCCTCGTCGGCTTCCGTCGCTTGGATCAAACCCTTTGGATTTTTGACGGAGAGCGGTGCGATGGAAGCGGTGAAGGGTCTTTTCGGGGGCGGTTCGAACAAGGAAGCGAAGCGGGAGGCGGAGAAAAGCCGCGATCTGCAGCGGGTGGCGAACGATCGCCAGCTGGCGGAAGCGAACCGCAACAACCAGGCCGTTGCTGCCACAAGGCGCGCGCCTCGCGGTCGTCGCCTGTTTGAGGATGGCGGGGACGCCGGTGGTTCCAGCGCGGTGCTCGCCTGATGGATGGTGATTTCAACGTTGACGTTGCAACCCTGAAGACCCGCGTTTCCAACACCTGGAATGCTCGCGCCCATTGGACGCCGATCTATCAGGAAGCTTATGACTTCGCGGTACCAATGCGACGGCCGAGTGGCGGCGCAAACGGCAGGGCGCGCGGGCCGGATCGCTTGTTTGACATGACGGCGCCTATGTCAGCGATGTACTTCGCCGGCAACCTGCAGCGCGATCTTTTCCCTGCTGGTCAGTCCACATTCGAGCTCGAGGCTGGTCCGCTTGCGGCCATGGCGCTCGAGGACGGCGAAAAGAAGCAATTCAATCGCGAGCTCTCCCGCGTTTCGAAGCTTATCCACCCGTTCTTTCTGGCGGGTGATTGGGACACAGCGATCCACGAAATGTGCATCGATCTGGCTGTTGGGACCGGTGCGTTGTTGCCGGTCAAGGGGACGCCCAGCAACCCCATCATGTTTGCCTGCATTCCCTTCGACCAGCTCGCAATCTCTACCGACGCTTTCGGCAAGGTCAATCTGGTGTCATGGAAACAGGCATTGAGGCGCGACCAGATCGTGGACGCCTGGCCGAAAGGTCGCTTTCCGGAGGATTTCAAGGAACAGGCTAAGACCAGGCCTTCAGACGAAGTCACGGTCTACCAGGACTGGTGGGCTGATCGGCAGCCGGGCGGCGGGTGGCATTTCGGGGCTCGCCTTGATAACTCGGTAGAGCTCATTGCTCATGAGCGGTACCGCACCCAGCCGATCGCCATTCCCCGATACTACCGCGTGCCCGGCGAGGCTTACGGCCGTGGCGTTATTCTGACGGCACTCCCCACGATCAAGACGCTCAACAAGGCGCAAGAGCTCGCATTGAAAAGCGCTGCCATCAACATGCTCGGCATCTGGGGATATCGTGCCGGGGGCACCTTCAACCCGAATACGGTCAATCTCGCCCCTGGCCAGTTCTGGGCGATGCAATCGACCGGTGGCGTTCTGGGGCCGGACATTACGAGGCTCGATCCCGCGTCGGGCAACATGAACGTCGCACAAATGCTGATCGGTGACCTGCAGGGACAGATCAAGCAGGCGATGTTCGATACAAGGCTTCCGGACTATGAAGGTACTCCGCGTTCTGCTTCCGAAATGACGGCGCGCCTGCAGCAGCGGGCAAACATCCATATCGGAGCATTCGGCCGTCTGGTCCGCGAAATCATGCCGGTCGTTGTGCCTCGAGCCGCAGAGATCCTGATGGAATTCGGCATGCTTCCGGGCATCCAGCAGGTGGACGATCTTTTGGTATCGGTGAATGTTCGCTCGCCCATGCAGGCGGCGCTCAATGCCGATCGCATCGCCTCGATCGCAAACTACCACGATATGGTCATGGCTTTTGCGGGTCCGGAGCGACGCGATCTCTATCTCAACCAGGACAAGGTGATGGAAGAGATCGCAAACGGTCTGCAGATCGACAAGGATTTGATCCCGGACGAAAACGAGAAAAAGGCTGTTCTCGTTAAGATCGAGGAGGCGCGCCAACAGCAGATGCAGGCGATGATGGCGGCTGAGATGGCAAAGCAGGCTCCGGGTGCGATCAAGGATCTCGCCGTTGCTGATATGCGGAGGGCTGCATAATGTCCGGTCCTTTTCTCCCCGAACGGGCCGCTCAGCCCATGGATTTGTTCGATCAAATGGTTGAGGGCGGTAGCGGCTGGGAGGAGCTCGAAGGCCTTTTTCGTCCACACCTGCAGGCCGCGCCGTTGCAGCCTGAAGAGAGCGTCGCTCGGTTTATGTACGGGCTCTACCACACGCAACAGGGCAGGGCGATGTTCGAATGGCTGATGGATATCACCATTAGAATGCCGTTGCGGGCCACTGGCCAGACGATTGAACAGACGGCACTCAACACGGCAACGCGGCAGGGCATTAATGGCGTCGGCGAGGCGATGCTTGCCGCGATCAAACATGGCGAAAGCCTCGTCGAGAAATCGCACAACCAGAATGGAGCTGGATCATGAAGGGCAGAATTTTAAGGGGCATCAACTTTTACGACATGATGCTTTTCAACACTGAAGGCGCGGGCGGTGGCGGTGGCGGCGGCGCAGACGCCGCTGCTGCCGCTCCGCCTGCAGGATCCTCTGCGGCGGCACCTCCTCCCGCCGCTGCAGCCGCGCCGCCGTCTCCATCGGCGAGCGCTCCTCCGGCGGGTGCGACACCTCCGCCCGCCGGAGATATCTACAAGCCTGAAGGCATTGCCGATCATATGCTTGGCAAGAGCAACAACGAGACGATCGACAATCTCCACAAGGCGCTGAATGGCTATCGCGAGCGCGACGCGGCGAACAAGGTTCCGGACAAAGCGGAGGCCTACGGTGAATTCACGGGCAGCATTCCGGACACCATCAAGCCGCACCTGGAGACGCTGGCAAGCGATCCGATTTCGGCCCGGATGCAGCAATATGCATTCGAAAACAAGGTGCCGCTTCCGGTTTACCAGGGCATGGTGCAGCAGTTTATTTCTGCGTCTTCCGAGCTCGGGCTGCTGGAGCCTGTTGTTGACGAGAAAGCCGAGCGGGCCGCACTGGTTCCTGATGTTGCCAAGCACTTGCCGGAAGCCGAGCAGCGCCAGGCTGTCGAAAAGCGCATGAACGAAAATTACGCGTTTCTGGACAGCGTTGCCGCCAAAGGTGCCGAAAACGGTGGGCTTGCCAAGGATGACGTCGAGTTCGCCAAGGCCATGCTCGGCGACAGCGCCAAAGGACATCGTGTGTTCGAATGGATGCGCGGGGTGGCCGGCGGCGGCAATGGTAACGGCCCCGCCATGTTGTTCGGTGGCTCTGGTGCAGCGGATCCGCGTCAGGATCTCGCCCGACGCGCGGCGCTCCCGGAAAACACTTGGGGGCACAAGAGCTTCAATAAGGCCTCCTACGATCAGCTGCAGGCGGACTATAAAAAACACATTGGCGACTGACGCGCACTGAACGGCTCCCGCCCGCTGGCATGATTTGCCTGCTACCGGACGGGAGCGACCTGGGCGACGCGCTGGCTATCCTTAACCGGACCCGGCGCAACCCGGCTAATCGGCCCTCTCGGTGATTTCGTCCATCACTCCTTTGAGGTCCTGAAATGACAATCGAAAAATGGTTCATTGAAAAAATCCGCGACAAGGTTCGCCTCCGCTATGCGGCTGAGGGCGGCTACCTCGACGACACCATGACGCGTGGTGAAGGTGGCGCAGGCCTGGTCAAGTTCCCCGTCGCCGGCGGCGAAGTCCAGATGTACGAGCTGAGCGGCGCTGTGCAGGACGTCGATATCTCGGAAATCAACTTCGACATGGTCGAGCTCAAGGTGCGCGACTTCGAAGCAACCGCGCTGACGCGAAAGCAGGACAAGCGCAAAACCGGCCCCAGCCAGGAAGATGCTCTCGCAAAGCTTATGTCCCGCACGGTTCGCAACAAGCGTGACAGCCTGAAATTCGGCGCTCTCAACTCATTCGCGGAAGTCGGCGCCACGACGCTGACGGATCAGCCCACCGTTGTTCAGACGATCGGCGACGGATCGGCCCGCATCGACCTGGAAACAGCAATCTATGTCACCAGCCGGTTGCATGCGTCGGGTGCTGAAGACGATATGTTCTGGCCGATGCCTTACAGCTTCTTCGATCAGCTGATGCTCTACAAGCAGTTCAGCAGTTCGGACTATCAGGGCCCCGCGGACCTGCCATTCGCCAAAAGCTCGAAGGTGAAGAAAAAGACTTTCCAGGGTGTGCACATTATGGCCCTGCCGGACAGTGTCTTCACCTTCGGAACCGGGGCTTATGGCACGGGCACCGTCGACGCAAACGGCTACAAGCAGTCCTTCGACGAAACGAAGTATCTCGATACCTTCGCCTGGGCGAAAGATGCGATGGGCTCCGAGATCGAGTGGGATCAGGAGAACATGCAGGCTTACGAACAGCCGCAGCTCAAGGGAACGCCGGAGCTTTGGAAGGTCCAGCTTTCCGGCAACTCGGTCGGCCTGCTTCCGGAAGGTGTCAAGCGCATCCGTCTGAAGGCCATCAACAAGGCCACGATGCCGGCCAACCAGTAAGCTGCGTGCAGTGGCGGCCGCCCGCCGTCACTTCCTCCCTTTTCACTGAAATCTTGGAGTTTCACCTATGGCCTACATCAAAAGCCAGTTGCGCAACGGCGGCCGCCCGATCCGTCTCAGCCCGACGAAATTCATCCGCTTTCTCGTCTACGCCACCAACGACACGGCCGCTGAAGTCGTGGCGGCTGGCTATTTCAACGAAGCCCGCGCAGACTTGTCTGTCGGCTCCATTATCGACGCCGAAGTGGATTGTGACGGCACGCAGGCAAGCGTTCGCATGCGCGTAACCGCCGTGCCTTCGAGCGGTAATGTCACGGTTGCCAACATCACCGTTACCTGACGCGATCAGGTCGCACTGAACACATGACCGTGGCCAGTATTCTCTGGCCACGGTTTTCTTTTTTCGGGCGGTGGTCATGACAATTGACAGGGCGACGATCATCAATGAGGCGCTGACGGATATCGGTGCTGGCCCCATGTTCTCGGTCGATGACGGTTCGGAGCTTTCCGAGCAGATCGAGGCGACGTGGCGGCGTGTGGTCGACCAGGTCTTTGGCATGCACGATTGGACCTTTGCGCGCAAAACCTTCAAAAACAAGCGTCTTGCCGAGAAGCCGGAGAACGGCTGGTCTTACGGCTTTGAATTGCCCGGCAACCGCATCGGAAATCCCCTCAAGATCATGGACAGGGCGGGACAATCGCCGTCGCCGCTACGATGCTTTGCAATCGAGGAAGGCTTGCTGTTTGCGAATGTGACGGACACCTGGTCTGTCTGCAAGGTTCTGGTCGATCCCGACTACTGGGATCCGTCGTTTCGCGCCGCCTTCACCATCGCTCTTGGCGGCTATCTGGCAATCCCTGTTTGGGCGGATCAGGATCTGCGAGAGGCGAAGTTGGTCGAGGCTTTCGGGACGCCGTCGCGCGAAGGGACCGGAGGTTTGTTTGGCCGGCTGATGGCGCAGGACAAGGCGAGCGCGCCGATCGGCGAGCCGCTGCTTGCGAGTGACCCCCTTACGTCCGTGCATCGCACCGGCGGTCAAGCCTATGTTCCCTGGCATGGAGAATTCTGATGGCGCGCGTTGCGGGACAGCTCAAGAGCTCGGCCAATGCAGGCCAGTTGGCACAAAGCCTTTTCGGCAAGGTCAATCTTAAACAGTATTATTCCGGCGCAAAGCGCATGCTCGGTGTCGAACCTGTGCCGCAAAGCGGTTTCACCTTGCTGCCCGGATCCCGATTTGCAGGGGCGGCTGCTGCGGCTCCGGTGGTCCAGACGACGCTAACCGTCAGTTCGGCCCTTTCCTACACCCTGTTTTTCATGGCCGGTCAGGTCGAGATCTGGCGGCAGGATCTGGTTAAGGTCGCAACTGTTCCAATTCCTCAGATCACGGCCGGAATTCTCCCTCACCTGGAATTCTACGGTGAGGCGAACACGGTTGGCATCTTCCATCAATCACTATGGGAAGGGCTCCGGCTCGTGCGTAATGCGGGCGATGACAGTATTTGGACGCTCTCCGCGTGGCCTTGGGAGAATATTCCGAAGGTCGATCTTGGTGGTTCCTATCCGAAAATAGAAGATCGTTGGGAGATTTATTTCCGTTGGGCGGAAACGGTCGGTGGCCTGTCGATCTCGTTCGGAGTTGATGGCGCTCAAACCGTTGCCATCGGCGTCAATCCCACGACGTGGGCAGGCTTCGAGGCTGCTGCTGTCGCGGCAATCGCGGCACTCCCGGGGTTTGCGAGCGGCGTATCTATCGTTCTCTCCGGCACTGACACGCGGTATCGCAGTTACGCCTTGACCTTTGGTGGTCCTCTGGCGGGTGCCGAGTACGATTTGACCGTCTCGATCCTGAACACGTCGGAGGCATCCGCTTTGCCGAGCCATAAGCAGATCGGCAAGACCGAAGGCGAACCGTTGATTTCGGCCACGCGTGGCGGTTTTGCCGGGTCGACCAATTTTCAGGATCGCCAGATTTACTGGGCTCCGGCTGCAAAGCCGGCCGCGTTGTCCATGTCGAGAACGGGCGAGTATTTCGATATCGGGATCGAAAGCCAGAATGACGCTGCGGCGCGCCTCGAGGCGCTAAGGACGGAAGTTTCCGAGACGGTGCTCTATGTCATCGATGCCACCTATCTGGTCGCCTTCACCGATCGGGCGGAATACTTCGCCTCAAACCGCACAATCGAGAGGGGCAAACCGCTCAACTGGGTGCGCGCGTCTGCAATCGGAACGAAAAAGGGGTGCCGGCCGGTTCTGCTCGACGGGGCGATTTACTTCGTGTCCCGCGACGGTGGGCGGCTCTATTCGGCCAACTATGATGCGGTGTCTGAAGCCTTCAAGCCTGTGCCTGTCAACGATCTCAACAACGATATCGTTTCCGACATTCGCCGAATGGTCGTTCAGCGGAAAAGCGGCCAGATGAACGCTGACCGTCTGCTGCTCTTGCGGGAAGATGGCCGCCTTGTCGTGTGCTCGACGAATGTCAGCCAGGATATCAGCCTGGCTGCATGTGAATGGCCGATCGCTGGCGCCGGCGCCGTCAAAGAAATCTCTGTCGATGGTCTAGATCGAGTTTGGCTGACGGTCGAGCGAAGCGGTGTTTACACGCGTGAGCTCATGACCGAGCAGGATGCGAACCTTCTGCAGCATGCCGTCTACACCAATACGGATCTTGCCGGGCAGGTGGGCGGCCTGGCAGCGCTCAACGGCCGCACCGTCTGGGCGGAAATCGACAATGATTTCCATGGCCCGTTCATTGTTTCCGGCGGAGCCATCCAGACCGGCGTTTCGGCCAGGCCTGCCATCGTCGGCATGTGGTCTCCTCCTGTTCTGGAAAGCATGCCCTTTGTGCGTGTTTTGCCAAATGATGACGTTGTCAGGCGGCCCGGAAAGGTTGTCTCTGTTCGGCTTTTCGTTGAGGACACCGCGAGTATCGCTATTGGGGCAAACGGCCGGCCAGCGCGTGAGCTGCCACTGCAGCTGACTTCTGACAATCTCGACGCGCAGAAAACCAATTTTACAGGCCACAAGTTTGTTGCTGGCCTGATTGGTGCCTGCATGGATCCGACATTGACCATAACGCAGGTGCGCCCGGGGCGGCTGCGCGTGCGAGATTACATCGCGGGGGTAAAGCTCTAATGGAACTGGCGGCAAGCTTTGTGACGTCGATTTTTGGTGGCGGGGCATCAACAGCCGCCGCAGGCGCTGGCGCTGCTGCTACGTCTGCAGTAGCGGCTCCTGCTGCGGCTGGATTTTCTCTCTCCTCTTTGCTTCAGGGGACGGCTACGGTTCTCGGAATGGTGCAGTCCATCAATGCGGGTAAGGCGGATGCCGAAGCGGCAAATGCCGCTGCTGATGATGCCGCGCGCGAAGTGCCTCTGGAAACTCTGCAGGGCATCACCCGCCGCACGGCGCTGAAAAAGGAGATGATGAATAGCATCGGTCAGCAGGACGTTGCCTATGCTGCCTCCGGCGTCGATCTTTCTTTTGGCACGCCGTTGCAAGCTCGCACAGAGGCATTCCGTGAAGCCGACCTTGGTCTGACATCCGACGTGGGGACGGAGCAAGCCCGTGTCGGTCGCCTGCAGGAACGCGAGGCGGAATATCGAAAGCGCGCCAAACGGGCGCGGCAATCCGGACTGTTCAACGCCGCTATCATCGGCGTCAAGGGCGCATCCTCCACCGCAGACAGGTATTGATATGGCAAACAGACGGCTGGATCCCGTTTCTTACAAACCGTTTCATGCTCAGCCCCTTCTCAGCGAGGGGCTGCTTTCCGTTGCCCGGGAGGGCGGTGACCTTGAGCGCAAGGTGGCTGCCGGCCTTGCACGCGTTGCGGACGAATTCGGCCAGCGTGCCGATCGGGAAGCTGAGCGTGCCGGCGAGCTCGCCGGCAGACGCGCGGCTCTGGAGGGCGCGCCGACCGCCTCCACGGTGACGGGCGGTGGATACAGGGAGGAGCAAACGACCGGTGGCGTGCGCGTCAAGGTGCCGCCGGCCCAGCTCCGCACCATGATTGCCGATGCGGCCGTGCGTAACGGTGTCGACCCGCATGCCTTGACGGAAATTGCCGGTATCGAAAGCTCTTTCAATCCTTATGCGAAAAACAACAATTCGTCGGCTGGCGGGCTTTTTCAGTTCGTCGACGGGACGGCAAAGCAATACGGTCTTCGCGATCGTTTCGATCCGGCGCAGGCTTCTGACGCGGCCGCACGCCTCATGCGCGACAATCGCGACCACCTCCGGAAAACCCTTGGTCGCGAGCCAAACGCAGGAGAGTTGTACCTTGCTCACCAGCAAGGCGCTGGCGGTGCCTCCAAGTTGCTGGCAAATCCGAACGCCTTGGCCGTTGACGTTGTGGGTCATGATGCCGTCCGTCTGAATGGCGGATCCGCTGACATGACGGCCGGACAATTCGCCGGCAAGTGGATTTCGAAAGTCGCCCAGGGTGGCGGTTCATACGATAAGCTTCCGTCGGCTTCTTCTGTTGCGCCAGTTTCTGTAACCCCCGTTCGGGAGCCGGTCACTATAGAGCGCGGTAAGGTGGGTACTTGGCGGCCTTCCGGACGCGATACAGTCTATGGTCGGGCTTTCGATGTGAAGGGGGAGCGGACCTATCTCGAGATGGCAGACGCCGCCATGGTTCAAAACCAGCAGGCGGTTTACGATGCCTATAAAGATGATCCGGCGATGCTCGAGAAGGCGCTGCAGGAAAATCTGACCGCAGATCTTCGCGATAACGTCTTTGAGGAAATCGCGCCCGAATACACGATCGCCTATAATAAGCGATCGGCGGCGCTGTTGAGTAAAGCCAGGGCTGACCAGAAAGAGCGTGCGGACGCTGCTAATCGTATCGATTTTCTCGGTCGGGTCGATGATCTCGAAAATCGCAAGAGCCAGCAGCTGGCTGGTCTGAAAATGGACGATGATGCAGCTGGCGCTGCCCTGGCGGACACGCAGTCGACGATCGATGCGCATTATGACAGTGCCGTTGCGCGAGGCGTCTTGACGGCGGCTGAAGCAGAGAAGGCGAAGCGCAAAAGCCGATCGGATCTGACGGTAGGTTTCTATACGAAACAGGCATCGACGATGAATGCCGACCAGATCAAAACCATGCGTGCGGACATGCAGCGGGACTATGCTGCCGGAAAGCTGGATGGTGTAACGGCCGACGATTGGGACGCGATCGACAAGGGGCTGACCGGAGCTGAAAGCGCCAGGCGCACGCAAGACGCCAAATCGAATGCCGACCTCGAGAGGCGCGGTGAGGAGATGGCAAAACGGATCGCCCGTGGTCTGCCGGTCGGCGCTGACGAATTGGCCCGTTTCCAGCTCGATGCCGGCACGGCCCCGCGCGGCAAGGAAATCGTTTCTTCGACACTCACACGGATGAAGGTTTCGGATGCTATTCGAACCCAGCCGATCGGCGAGGTGGAAAAATCCGTCAAGACCATCCTGGGCGAGAACGCGACGGCAGACGATATCGATTTCGCTCGTAAGGCAATTGCCGACCATCGCAAGGATCTGCAGACGGATCCGCTCGGGGTTGCCGAGCGTTTTGGCGTGCTTCCGGTTTCGGAAGGATTGCCGCTGGATGGTGATGTGGATCCGGCTTTGGTCTCGGGGGCCTTTTCGGAGCGTATCAATGCCTCGAATGCCGCCGGCCAGCATTTCGGCGTTTCGCCGCGGTACTTCCGACCTGGTGAGGCTGAGCAGATCGAGGCGGCTGTAAAGGCGGATCCGGCGAGGGGGTTGGCGATCGCCGCCGGCCTGGTGGATGCGGCCGGCCGCAATGCCGATCGAGTTTTGCGCGAGCTAGGTGAAAGCGCCCCTGCGGTTGCTCTTTCCGGCGGCCTGATCGCGGCGGGTGGCAACAGACAGGCCGCGCTCGATCTCATTTCTGGCTTTGGCAAAAGCCCGGAAGGAAAGGCTTACACCGATATCCCGAACACGAAACGTATTCCGGTTGCCCAGGCGATTGCCGGCAATGCCCTGCAGTTCTCACCCGCAGAAGTGAACCGCCTTGATGAAGCGGCCGCCGCGATCGCGCGCAAGCGTCTTTACGATGCCGGCGTTGATCCGAAGAAAGAAGACGCGCGGCCGTTTTACGAGAAGGCCTACCAGGAGGCGGCGGGCGCGACGTTCTCGAACGGCGTTCAGTTCGGTGGTTTCACGAAATACAGCGGTGGAATGTTCTCGCGTTCACGTCAGATCCTCGTTCCGCCTTCCATCCGGGCGGACAAGTTCGGTGATCTCATCGATGCGCTGGAGGATGCGGACGTGGGCAACGTCGTTGCGAAGAACGGCCGCGCCTGGTCCGCGCGTGATTTTCAGAAGGCAACGCCGATCGCAGTCAATGGCGGCTATGCTTTTGCGCTTGGAGATCTGTCGAGCTCGTCTCCCCAGTTCATCGCCGACAAGGACGGAAACCCCGTGGTGCTGGATCTCGCCGGCATGCAGGGCAGGCTCGGTGCGCGCGTTCCAGGAGCTTACCGATGATCCAGCTGCCGAACGTCACCGAACTGCCCGCCAGCCGCTCGGACGGTCCTGAAAGCTGGGGTGAAGCCTGGTCAAAGGCTGCCGGCGCGACCGACGAAACAATGCGGCTGATCGAAAATACCAACGCCGATTATTACGGTCTGGAAAAGGCCTATGACGAGCGTATCAGGCTCATTGCCGATATTACCGGCCAGACGCTGCCCAATCCCATGCGCGAGGCGGCAGCCGTCGATCTCGACCCTAATCGAGCCGCCGTGATGGCCATGTCACTGGGCGGTGGCGGCACGGCGTTTTCTTCCGTCGACGATGAAAGCAGGGCGTCGCGCGAGGATGAGTTCAACACGAAGGCGCTTTCACTGTCTGGTAAATACCGGCAGGAAATCGAACAGGTCCTGTCTACCAGTGTCGAGGAAGCCCACAACCAGGTGATGCGCGATGCTGAAAAGGCGTCGCAGGAAGCGTTGAATTCGCCGGAGCTCGGCGCGGCTGGGCGTCTCGGCGCTCAGTTGGTCGGCGGTTTGCGGGGTGCTGCGCGGGATCCGACGCAATGGGGCATGGCGATGTTTGGGGCAGGCGGTGCCACCTCGTCGACTGTTGCCGGCAGGATCGGCAAAACCATGTTGACAGAAGCGCTGTTGAACGGCGGGCAGGAACTGGTCCTGCAGGGTTTGAGCCAGGAGCGCAAGCGAGCCGCCGGCCTCGAGCACGGTATGGGCGATATGCTGCAGAACGCTGGCGTTGCGGCGGTGTTCGGTTCATTGTTCGGCGGATCCATTCAGGGCGGTGCTGAATTGGCCCGGGTCTACCGCATGGGCAAAGGTGGCGAAGATATTGCCGCGCGCGTCCTCGACGGCAATCCCCAGCCTGGTGATATCGAAGCCATGGCGAAAGCCATGAATGTCGATCTCACACCAGAAAAGCTCGATCTCATAAATCGCAGCTTTGAGGAGCGCGTGCTGGACGATTACATGGTGTCTTCGGACGCCTCGCCGGCACAGATCGAGGTCATGCAGGCCGCAGAGAGATATGCGGCGGATCCGGACAATTTCCCGCCGCCGGAGATCGTCGAGCGCATGCTGGCGGAACAGGAGGCCGGACGGCTTCCGACGATGCGGCCCGACGATTACGAGCGGATTTACAGTGGCGACGCAAATGCAATCGATGATATCGCCGACACCTTTTTTGCTTCTGACGTTGCAGATGCTGCGCGGCGCATCGATGAGGCCGCCGCGCGCGTCGAGACTGTTGCCGACAAGGTCTCCGATCCTTCCGTTTCTCCTCAGTCGGCCGGGCGCCAGATTGATGAGGCTGCAGCGGCTTCATCCGCCGATCGGTCACCGCAAGAGCAAGCTATTCGCCCGCGCGTCGTCGCTGAGCCGCTCGATGACGTCAGCATGCGAAACGCCGAGATCCGCGCCGGCGAGCTCGCCGAACCCACGCGCGACATGAACGGCAATCCTGAAAACTATTTCGACTTTATCGCGATCGAAGATGGTGACGGCAAAGTGAGCGTCGTTTCCGCCAGGGAAGCGCTCGAGATGGCCGCCGAACCTGAATTCCTCGCCGATCTTTTGGAGGCATGTAAACTATGAGCCTGCGTGATTGTCTGGCTTCTGCCGTTGCACAGGGGGCGATCAACTCGCGCCAGGCGGATGAATTGCACCGCTATTACGATGCCCGCTTTAACTCCAAGCGTTCGGCAATGCCGGAGCGGGAGGCGATGGCGGCCGCGCGCGATGAGGTGGCGGCCGCGCTGCGCGCTGATGCGAAAGAAATGCGCCGGCAGGTAAATCTGACGGAAGCCGCACGCAAGGATCTGGCGGGCTTCATCGAGAACTACAGGGACAAGAAAGGCCGCCCGGATAAGCTCGATGCCGTTTTGTCGCTCATGATCCACAATGGTTACAAGGGCACCCAGAGCATGGCCGGCAAGGCCAACGCGATCATAGCCCTTGCGCATCGTCAGCTTTCGGATGTGATGTATCATTTCCGGCGTTCCAAGGGGCTCGGCCGTCGCTTGAACAAGGTCGATATTCCGGATCTCATCACGGCCATGCATGGCGAACATGTGAGCAATCCAACGGCCAAGGCGCTTGCGGGTGCTCTATCCGGCGTCCTTGAGGATCTGCGGCTGCGCTTTAATGATGCCGGCGGCAACATTCCGAAGCGGCAGGACTGGGGCATTGTCCACAGTCATAACCGCCGGGCGATCCGTAAACTGGGCCGCACTCCGGAGGAGGCGCGTCAGCGCTGGAAGGATTTCATCCGACCGTTGCTCGATCCGGAACAGATGACCAATCCGAACACGGGGGAGGTGATCGGCGCCAATGGTCTCGATAGCTCGCTTGATTATGTTTTCGAAACCATCACCTCCGATGGCTGGGCACATCGGCGGCCGGAGGGGCGCAAGTTCGGCAAAGGCAAGGTGGCCAGCAAGTACCAGGACAGCCGCTTCCTGATTTTCAGGGATGCAAAAAGCTGGCTGACCTATAACGAGAAATTCGGTAGCTCCGACGCGATCGGCTCCATTTTCAACCACATCAACGGCGTGGCGCGCGATATCGCCGCCATGGAGCGTTTCGGGCCGAACCCTGACGCAACCATGGAGTGGCTGAAACAGGCCGTGCAGGTCGATATCGGCAAGCGCCAGTCTGGCGCGCTCAATATCGAAGGTCTGAAAGTTCCGGGTCTGGATGCTGTAAAAGTCGCTGAGTACCGCGTTGACAGTCTCTGGCGGGCATTACGCGGGCGAGAAACTGTCTTGAGTGGGCCGGCCCAATGGGCGGGTGATATTCGTAACCTCGCGACGTCGGCGGCGCTCGGATCGACTGGCATTCTGGCGGCAGCAACAGATCCGTTTGTAGCGGCCGCATCGCGCCGCCTGGCTGGCCTTCCTGTCGTGCGTGGTTTCGGCGGGATCCTGAAGCGTTTCGCCAGTGACGGCGATCGGAAGGCGATGGCGCGCCGCGCGATGATCTGGGACGATTATCTGCACACGATGAATGAGAGCGCGCGCTTCGTCGACCAGATGTTTGGCCATGAATGGAGCCGCTATCTTGTCGATCGGTCGCTGACCTGGAACGCACTTTCGCCATTGACGGATGCCCGCAAGCGTCTCGAGGCGACGGCTTGGCATGAAACGCTCGGTGGCCTGGCTGAAAAGGATACAGACTGGATCGATCTTAACCCGCTGCTGCAGCGGGCCATGGAGGGTTTCGGCATTACGCCTGACGACTGGCACAAGATGCGTGCCGGCGTCGACGATATGGGTTTTCTGGATCCGGGCGGCGTCTTTGAGAAGACGGGCGATCGTATGCTTGCCGAAAAATATGCCGAGCTCATCCAGCAATGGCAGGAACGATCGGTTCCGGCCGGAGATCCGCGCGTCAAGAGTGTGCTGACAGGCAAGGTGGAGCGCGGCACGATCCTGGGGGAAATCGCCGAGTTCGGATCTCAGTTCATGAGCTTCGGCATGAGCTTTACGGCGCGGCAGATGGAGGCGATGTATGTCTATTCCATGCTCTCGAAAAGCACGGCCGGACGGATTGCACGCGGATCCGGTTATTTTGCAGCCATGGCTATACCGTTGACGATGGGGGCTGCGATGTACACCCAGATCCTGAGCGTCCTCAACGGGAAGGATCCGGAAGATATGACGGAAGGCAAGTTCTGGGTGAAAGCCTTCGTCAAGGGCGGCGGTGGCGGCCTGTTTGCCGATTTCGTCGACAAATCGGAAAATCGCTTTGGACAGGGCCTCACTGCGACATTGGGCGGTATCGGTGGCGCGTTCATTTCGGACACGGTGGATCTGACGCTGAAAGGCGTTCAATCGATCATCTATCCGGAAGAACAGCAGGTGGGTCGCGCCGCTGCGAAATATGTCGGTCGATATACGCCGATCCTGTCTTCACACCCGGCAACGCGCCATTGGTATCGCCGCGCTTTCGTCGATCAGCTGCAGTGGCTGCTGGATCCTGACGCGGACAAAAGCTTCAAATCCCAAAAGGCGAAGGCGTCTCATTGGTGGGAGCCTGGCGAACTGACTTTTAAAAGGCTGCCGGACCCTAACGCAGCTTTTGGGTCGGAATGACGGTCTCCTGCTTCACCTTTTCACCGAAGCATGCATAGGTTGAGTGACGGGGGAATCATAAATTTGAGGGTGATATGAAATATGCAGGTCTTGCCCTGGTATTGGGGTATGAGGCTATAGGAATTTGGACATTTGCGTTCCTTAGTCTCTTTGACGGTATCAATTACACTTGGTGGAACTGGGTTCTCGTTCTTCCAATCAACTTCTTTCTCGCCCAAATCTGGCCGATCTATTGGGGCTTATTGCGATGGATGTTCTGAGGTTGGTGTGTGTCCTCGCTGCCGTGGCTCTTCTTCTTGCACTCGCGCCGTGGCCCTACGGGTATTATCAGCTTTTGAGAGTTGGTATTTTTGCGGCTGGCATATTCGGCGCCGTGACGCTATGGCGCAAAGAGCAGGGGATGGCTGTTGCTCTTTTGATCTGTGGTCTCGTTTTCAATCCATTGATCCCGATGCACCTGAGCCGGCAGATTTGGTCTGTATTGAATGTTGTGGCCGCCGTGGCGTTTGCCGTTGCTGCTTACCGGTCTGGCCGCACTTAACCTTGCCTGTCAGCCCTTAGGCTCTGCCTGATCCAAAAATTCAGGCGGGGCGAAGATGGCTGAAAATCCTTATCCCATTCCACGGCAGTTGCGTCAGAGCTCGATCCTCGTGGGTGATGGTGGCGACACCTATGGCCCGTTCGATTTCAAGATATTCGATCGGGGTGACGTGGTTGTACTCACGCGACCTGCGGATAGCCCGCGATTTCTGGATGTGGCGGGCTTGATTGTCGAAAAGGTCGGCGGTGACGCTGTAGCATTCGACGATTTCACCATCAAGTTTCCGTCCCCTGTTCCGGCAACGACGCAATACGTCGTCATCTCCATGCGCTTGGCCGAGCGCGTCGCCGGTGTGCGATCGGGAACGCGCATCGATCCGAACGCCCTCGAGAAAGAGTTCTCGAGGATCGCGACGCAGGAACAGGAATTGAGGCGTGATATCAACCGCGCGTGGAAGAGTGACCCGGGGCAGGTCGGCCTCACGCTCGATGCCAATGTTCAGGATGGTGACACCCTGATGAAACAGGGTGATCGGCTCGCGGCCGGACCAAACATCGTTGCGGAGGCCGATAGGGCGGAGGAGGCGGCAGATCTCGCCGCCGGATATGCGGGTGACGCTGTCAGCCAGGGCAACGTGCCGATCTATGGCACGGTGCAGGGGCTTCCTGCGCTGACTATCCCGGCTGCCATCACAGCCATTCGATTGAACGGCTATGCCGCAACCGACGATAACGGCGGGTGGTTCGCCGTCGAGATCGCGAATCTCGGTCCTCTTCTTGCCTGGCACCGCCAGTCGAATGCTGGCACGAGGCGGTGGCTGCTCGTAACGGAAAAACCGGTTCCGGAAATGTTTGGTGTAGGCCGCCCAGCGCTGGCCGCCGCCCGCGATTACGCGATCGCCATGGGTTTACCGCTTCGGCTCTACGGAAAAAACTATGACGCCGGAACGGCCTTGCCCGCTTTCGACTTCCAGAATGTTACGATTGATCCGGATCCCGGCGCGTCGGTAACTGGTGCGATCGCGATCTATGCTAGCGGAGATCCTCTGGTTACCCGCTCGCTTGCCATCAACTATTCTGACACGGCCGGCACCACTTACAGCCACTCATTCACGCCGTCGCACAAGAAGCCGTGGGCCGAAAAAAGCCTCTGGCTGTCCGACGGCGATATTGACCGGACCACCTATTCCGCCGTCGATGCCATCAATATGCTGCATCGAAAAGTCGCCTGGCCAGCTGGTGACAGTTGGGCCGCCGGCGCACCGACCGGCGACGCCTCCCAGATCAACTGGCCGGTGGCTGCGGCCGCCGAGTGGCGAGTGTCGTTTACGCCAGTCAGAGGCGGCGATGAGGTCAGTGCGGTCTTTGGTGCTGGCGCCTATCAGCGAGGTGCCTTTATCCGCACAAGCCTCGGCTATGTCGCTTTCCATGTTGATGCTGCTGATGGTGCCGGTAAATACTCCGTGAAAAACGCCGGCCAAGCCGTTTCACAAGTGAATGTTGACTGGCTCGCCCGCGCCACTCATGCGTCCATGCGGTCGTCGAATGCCCTTTGGACCATCCGCATCATTGATCACAGAACCTTCTCCGTGCTGCTCAATGGAATGGAGGTCATCGGCAAGCAGAACATCGGCGACGGCATTATTTATGATGCGGGCTTTGGTTCCTATGGCGATGCCACCGCCGTCGTGAAGATCGAGCAGATCTCGCGCTGCCGGCGTCGGGCGACGACGACGCCGCAGCCATCGCGCTTCCTGGTGATTGGTGACAGCATTTCCGCGCCTGTGCAGGGTGACTGGCCGACGATGTTCCGCGAGCTGATGGACGGGACAAATGGTCTCCGTGTCATCGATGTGGTCAACCAGGCCGTTGCGGGCCAGAATTCCGCCGACGCTCTGGCAAGGCTGAATTTGCTTGGAACGCAAAACTCCAATTACGCCCTGGTGTTTATCAGCACCAACGACATTCAGGGCGGTTCCAGTGCGGAAACGACGCTGGGAAACCTTGGTTTTGCTGACGGAGATAGCGGCCTCCTGTCGATCCTTCGGGCAAACTTCTGTGAGCCGGTGGTGGCAATTCCGCCGCTTTGGTATCCGAAGGCGTTGTCGGGCTTCGGTGGCGACACCTTGAATTATGAGAAGGGCGCTCGTACGCGGGCGGCCATCATGCGTCTTTGTGCCATCCGTGGCATCAAGGTAGTGGATCTCCAGCATGTTGTGGGGCCGATCCTCGCAAGCTTCCTTACGTCGCCCTCGATGGACCGGTTCGTGCGCGACAACATCCACGGCACGCCGGCGATGAACCGGGTTATTGCCTGGGGCTTTGCGCGCGCGGTGTCGGACATCATATTCCGGAAGATGACGCCGGAAATAAAAGAGCGGTTATTGCCGAACCTCTATCAAAACGGATGGACCGGCACTACCGGAGCCGCCTCGTTCGTTGTCAGTGAAGACGAATACGTGACGTTATCCGGGTCTTTCCAGGCGGGAACCAAGACGGATGGAACCGTTATTTATGTCCTTCCTGAGAACCTTCGGCCGTCCAGCAACCGGGTCTTTTATGTGCCCACGGATAGTGCGGCGACGACGAATGTCAGGATCGATGTTCAGGCGGACGGCAACATTGTCATCCGCAGCGCCGGCGCCGCCACCACTTTTGTGCTCAGTGGTATTCGCTGGAAGCTGAGGGCTCTATAGCTGCTGGCATTTGACCGTGCCCTCTCGCGCTTACCATGGCTCCAGTTGAAAAACCGGAGCCATCTTCATGTCGTCAAAGCTGCCTGACACTGTGCCTTTGCATGCGCAAAACCTTCTCGATTTCATCGGAGATATCGAAGCGCCTCAGGGTTACGATACGATCTTCGGAAATCGGCAAGGCAATTTGCCGGTACCGCTCACTCAAATGACCTACGGTGAGATCGTGGACGCCCAGGGCAACTGGGGGAACAAAACGTGGGTGCGCGCAAACTGGGGACACAAGAACGCCTCGAGTGCCGCTGGTCGATACCAATTCATGCGCAAAACCCTACAGGACATTGCCAAGGCGGTCGGCTCTATCGATGGCAGGACAATCTTTGCGCCCAGCCTGCAGGATCGCTTGGGTTACTTTTTGCTCCTGCGTCGCGGGTATGCAGATTTCATCGCGGGCCGGATCGACCTCGTGCAGTTCGGGCTCAGGCTCGCGCAGGAGTGGGCAAGCTTCCCTGTCCTTGCCGCGACGCAAGGTGCTCACCGACAGGTGATGCGCGGGCAAAGCTATTACGCTGGGGATGGTCTTAATAAGGCTCTCGTCAAGCCGGAGCAGGTCGAGCAGCGGCTGCGTCACGTTCGCGAGCTCGCTGCGCTTATGGCTGAGGCGAGCGCGCCGGCGACTACGTCTCCTAAGCCGCCCAAGGTAAAACCGGCCAACGCTCCGGTAGTCCCCGAAGAGAACATTAGGCCGGCGGCGAAACCAGTGCGGAAGTCGGGTCGCTTTTGGAGCTGGTTACTCGCGGGCGGTATTTCGGGCACGACAATTACCGAGAAGTTAGGGGCTTTCCAACTTGACTGGCGTGTGCAGATCGCGCTGCTCGGCGTCGTCGTCGGCTTCGCGGTCTATGCAATCGCTACCATGCCGGCGGTTCGCCGTGCTTTGGGCATCGGCGATGCTTGACCGCCTCAAGACCTCACTGGTGGCGATCGGAGGCGCGGTGGCTGGCATCGCTGCCACCTATGCCGTCGCCTCGTTGGTGATGGTGCCAGCGGCGAAACGTGACGGCAAATCGGCCGCAATAGCTGAAATGGCCATTGCGGCCGCAAAAGTTGAGATGCAGAGGAAGGGTGACGATGCGAGCCTGCAGACCAAAACAGATTATGAGCTTTGCGTTCTTGGCCTTCGCAGCAACGGCTTGCCAGTCGATGCCTGCGAGCAGCTGCGCAGGTTGGGCGAAAAATAATCTTTCGCCGTCCGGCCTGGTAGCGCTCATCGCGGCAGATCGGCCCGGCGCGGAAAGGGTTATTGGAAACGACCGCAATGGGCAGCGGCAGGGCTGCTGGAGCTAAAATGAATCTCACGGATCTGCTCGATGCGATCGGAATAAAGCTTGGCGTGCTGGTTGCCGGTTTCGCCGGCGGGCTTCTTCGTGCCTTGTCCCGAAAGAGTTTCACCGTGCGGGAGGTGTTTGTATCGCCCATCTGTGGCGCGCTCGCTGCAGCCTATCTCACGACGCCTGTGCTTCATTACCTCTACAAGATCGGGTGGCCGCTACCCGAAGATCCGGTTGCGACGATGCTCGCTGCTGCGTTCCTTGTCGGAACAAGCGCAATGTGGATTTCCGATCTGGTTTTTCTGGCGCTGGGCAAGTGGGTGGACAGCAAGCGGACTTCCGTCTGATGTCGGACGAAAGTCGGGAACGTCGGATTGATGTCGGAGATTTGTCGGAAGGGTTGGCTAAATAGTTGATTTGTATTAGGTTTTTGGCGACCCCTGCAGGACTCGAACCTGCGACCTACTGCTTAGAAGGCAGTTGCTCTATCCAGTTGAGCTAAGGGGCCGTCATGCCGGGCAATCGATGCTCCGGCAAAAACTTTGGTCGTCGTGTTTCAGTGCGTCCAGGGCTGAGTGCGGTTGAAACGGAAATTGTCGGTGTAGGAAACCACCTTGCGGGTCGCCTCTTTCGGCTGGATCACGCGATATTCGATGCCCTTGCGCTGGGCATAGGCTTCGGCCTGTTCCTGCGTCTCGAATGTCAGCTTGACCTGCTGCTTCATGTCGGAACTGGAGGTGTAGCCCATGATCGGATCGATCTTGCGCGGAACCTCGGCGTCGAATTCCAGAACCCAGACATTGGTCTTCGCCTTGCCGGATTGCATGGCGGTTTTTGCAGGGCGGTAAATCTTCGCAGACATGTCGAAACTGCTCCGGTTGGACAGCGGGGTGAAACCCCGGATTATTCATCACGTACCTGAATAGAATAACCAAATCGTGTCAGGAACGTTGAATTTGAAATGGACCGAGTTCAAGTGAGAGTCAAGACGATTATCCCCTTGCTGTCGGTTCATGCGCTGCCCGTTCGACCTTACGTTTAGCTCAACAGTGTCGTGGCTGAACAAAGATGAATTTCCCTGTTGCGGACTGCGTATGAACCGTGTATTCCCCAGCCATCGCCTCGGCGGAGTGTAGCGCAGTCTGGTAGCGCATCTGGTTTGGGACCAGAGGGTCGGGAGTTCGAATCTCTCCACTCCGACCATTTTAAGGCAAAGCATCAGCTTTCCGGCGTAACCTCCTCGCATAAATCGTCATTATTCCGCTGGCGGGCCGGCCAAAGTGCTTTCCGCCGTACCGATTGTCATGACATTGCCGCGCCATGCCACTGCGCTGCCAATCCAGCTTCTCGTCCAGATGACGGGCATGATGATGTCCCGTGCGATCATGGCCGGCAGGGTATGGAGCGATATTGGCCACCCGTTGAGGGCGGTCAGGGCCAATTCGGGGCCGTATATGAGGACGAGGACGGCGAGGGCGGTCGCTAAGAGGTTCACATCCATCATGGCCGCCGCGGTGAGTGCGAACAGAAGCGGGGGAAGTGCGCCCGTCAGGATTTCCGGCGCGAAATATTGCGGGAAGGTCACGCGCCTGAGCCGCGCCCAGCGGGCCTGGCGTGACCAGATCTCGCCGGCGTGACGCTGGCCGAGCGGTTGCTCGAAAGGGGCGGAGACAAGATGCACCCTGCGGCCAGCGTTTCGCACCAGCTTCGTCGAGGCGGCGTCTTCGGCGATTTCGGCGGCGAGGGCGCGGATACCCCCATGGTCTTCGAGGAACGGTTTGTTCCACAACATGGATTTGCCCTGCGCGAAACCCATTCCGATGGCTTCTGCCGCATATTGCCAGCGGCCCTGCGCGCCGTTGAGGAAGGCGCATTCCACATGCGCCCAGAAACCCGTCGGCCGCGAGCCCAGCGGCGGGGAGCACACGAGGCCGCTGTCTTTCCGCCAGGCCGACATCATGCGCGTCACGTAGGATTTCGGCATCAATACGTTCGAATCGGCGAGGATGACCCATTCATGCCGGGCGGCCAGCCAGCCCTTGACGCAATTGTTCAGTTTTGGATTGGCACTGATCCGGTCGTCGCCGATGAGCAATTGCGCTGAAACGGAAGGAAAGGCGCTCTGGGCTTTGCGTACTTGCGCAATGACGGGGTCGAATTCATCTGCAACACAGAAAAGCAGTTCGTAATCCGGCCAATCGAGCTCGAAGGCGCGTGACAGCGTAAGAGGGGTGAAACTTTCCACACCGCGCAGTGGCACAACGATCGAGACAGGCGGTTTTTGCCGCGCAAGGGAATTTTCCGGGTCGCGCCGCTTTAGCCGCCACCCGGCAAGGCAGATACCGAGAAGGTTGAAAGCGACGAGCAGAATTGCGCAAAGGGCAAAGACGGTTTCCATGCTGGCCAGGTCCACTCCCGAGCTTCCGGCGGTTTGTCCGCCCGGTGATTCCACGGAATTTGTCTCTGCCGATTATAACGTTTGCGTGACAGTTACATGTCACCGGCGGCAGGCGGGAGTTTTCCACGCGCGACCTCGTGCCTGAAACAGTGAACGCCAAAAGAAAAGCCCTTCGCGGAGAAGGGCCAGTCATCAACGCGGATAATGAACGTCAGTGCATGTTGAGAATATGAGCGTGACTGCTTGCGATGAGAAACGACTCCCGCGCTTTTTCGATGTCGCATCGTCCTGCGATGGCATCGAGGCAGTTTCTGCGTGCTTCTTCATATTCCGGGCCGTGTTCTTCCGGCCAGCGGTACATCAGCATGTCCAGCGCTACCAGCGGGCTGTAGATTTCCACTGCTGCGGACAAGGGCAGGTGGATCGCCACCGGCTTCATCCACGAGGCGTGGTGACACGGCTCCGTTCTGTTGATCAGCATGTCATTTTCCTCCTGTTTCACGCGCCTTCATGGCGGATTTCACTCCCTTTTCACTCCCATGCGCGAAATGCCCGCCTCACGAAATGGTTCCCGATCACCTAAAATGTGATCGATTGGGGGGTTCCAATTTTTCAAGATGAATGGAAGATGAACAAATAGATGAACCGGAGATGAACAAAACCGCCACCAAGGCGTTGTAATGTCCATAAGAAGGAGAACACATATGTTCAATCTGTCAGGTATTCAGGAAAGCTTCTTTGGTGACCGCATGGCAGGCGTATGCCAGGCCATTACCTCGGCACTGGCCTTCGAATCAGGTCTCGAAAAGTCGCGCATTTCCGCCACTGTCGAAAATGACGTGATCTATCTGGAAGGCACGGCTGATTCGGTCGAGGCGATCGACATCGCCATCAACCTTGCCGCTTCCATTTCCAACTGCAGGATTCTGAGTCATATAGAGCCGGTCTACTGAACATTGCGCCAGCCGGGCGAAACATCGTCCGGCTCATTCAGACGCAATAACGCGGCAACGTCACTTCCGGTTGCCAATTTGCGCGCTGCGCACAATATCGCCAGGCTTGATGCCGTAACGTTTCGCAGCGCCGCCATTCAGTTCTAGCACGAATTTCACTGGCCCGCGGGAGCTGATGATGGCTTCCGAATGTGGAACCGCGTTCTCGTGGATGTGGGTGATGCGGCCGTCACGGCCAATGAAAAGCATGTCGAGCGGAATAAGCGTGTTCCGCATCCACATGGCGACATCACGCGGTTCACCGAAATTGAACAACATGCCGTTTTCCGGTGGCATGCTCTTGCGGAACATCAGGCCCTGTTCGCGCTGGGCATTGTTCAGCGCCAGTTCCACAGTGAAATCGTGGCTTTTTCCCCCGGCCGTTTCAATCTGCAGCGGTTCGGAGGTGAATGTCTGCTGTTGCTGCGCCTGGGCGGCGCTGGCCAGCGTGAAAAAAAGAAGCGCCATAACGGCGCTCTTCACCATATCGGGCAGGGCGGACATCAATGCGACATCCCGATCGAAACCGGGTTGTCCGGATGGATTTCCGCGGCCATCAGGCCTTTGTCGCCATCGCCATAACGCACCAGCACAACCTGCCCGGGGCGAAGTTCGGTCAGGCCGAAACGGCGCAGTGTCTCCATATGCACGAAAATGTCTTCCGTTCCTTCGCCACGCGTCAGGAAACCGAAACCCTTGGTGCGGTTGAACCACTTGACGATGGCGCGCTCCAGTCCGCTGGACGGCGTCACCTGCACATGGGTGCGCACCGGCGGCAGCTGCGAGGGGTGGACGGCGGTGGACTGATCCATGGAGAGAATGCGAAATGCCTGAAAGCCACGGTCGCGCCGCTGGATAAGGGCGACAATGCGCGTGCCTTCAAGGATCGTCTGGTAACCGTCGCGACGCAGGCAGGAAACATGCAGCAGCACATCCTGTGTGCCGTTGTCGGGCACGATGAAGCCGAAACCCTTGGCGACATCGAACCACTTCACGACGCCGGTGATCTCGGTCAGGTCCACGGCATCGCCCGAAAGGTCCTCGACATCGACTATCGTTTTCGATGACATCCTATCAGCCATATCCTGCCAACCCCTCGATTACGCGCCATACACCGGTCAACTGATTCCTGTGCGCCAGATTAACATCTTGGTAACGGTTTCACGCAAGCCCTAGTTTTTGATTTACGCAGCTGCTTTTATGTCGCCGTCCTTGTCCGGGGCTTGCGATCATGCGTTTAACGGCTTCGGACCCGTGTAATGGAGAGGAATAAAATGCGGTATCTGCACACGATGGTTCGCGTCAAAGACCTTGGCGAATCACTTAAATTCTATGTCGACCTGCTCGGCCTTACCGAAATACGCCGAATCGAGAACGAAAAAGGCCGCTTCACTCTCGTGTTTCTTGCAGCTCGCGACGACGTTGCTGCGGCGAAGGAAAACAAGGCGCCGTGCCTCGAACTCACCTATAACTGGGATAGCGAAGATTATACCGGCGGCCGCAATTTCGGTCACCTCGCTTATGAGGTCGATAATATCTACGACTTCTGCGCGCATCTGCAGCAGAACGGCATCATCATCAACCGGCCACCGCGAGACGGGCATATGGCCTTCGTACGTTCACCGGATGGTATTTCTTTCGAAATTTTGCAGAAAGGCGAAAGCCTCGCACCAGCCGAACCGTGGATATCTATGCAGAATACCGGTTCCTGGTAGGGATTTTCCGGTGAGCAGCAGCGTTTTCGGGCGCTCTTGCCTTGTCCTGAGGGGATGAGGCATAGTCCGCGAATCGAAACGGCCAGTCCCGTTTTGGGGGAAGCACACGATTCCGTTCCCGTGCTGCTGTTGGAAATAAAAGATACGGAGGCCACCCATGAAAACTGTCGAGGGCGCAAAGGGACGCGTTTCTTGTCGGCGTCTCGTCATCGCGGTTTCGTTGCTGGGGCTTTCCGGATGCGTTTCGGCGGTGACTGACGAGGAGATGGCCGCCACTGCCAAAAAGCCGGAAGTTGCCGGACAGCAGAAGCAGCAGATGGCCGCAACTGCTGCACCCGCGGCCGGTGCGCAGCAGGGGCATTATGTGGATCCCGCCGTGGCGTCAGCGGCTGGCGCGACCACGGCTCCGGCGCAGCATCAGGCAGCGGGCGGCCCGGCACAGGGTTACGGCGCTGCCGCCGATATCGCCGGACTGACGACGCAGCCAACGGGAATTTCCGCTGGAACATCAAGCATCTATTCTACCGCATCCGCAGTGCCTTCCCCGGCCGCCACGGCGCCCGGCGCGGCCGGGGCGGGCGTGTCTTCCCAGAAAATCACACCTGCGCTCAGCAGCGTTTACTCCGCCCCTGTGCAGGCGGCGCAACCGCAGCCGGTATCCGCGCCTGTTGCTGTGCCGTCAGCCGCGCAGGTACCGGAGCAGCACAGCGAGAACCGCCAGCCCGCTGCCGTGCCGGTGCCACAAACCGCATCGGAACAGCTTGCTTCGGTGCAGCCCGCGACCAGTGCCGCCATGGGCGACGAGAAGCAGGAAGGCGAAGGCAAGGGCGTCACGCTTGCAGCATTTTTCGCCGGTGCAGCCAAGAAGCGCCTGCCGAAAATGATCGAAAGCGGTTCGGCAGGTGGCACGCAGGTGGCCGCACTTCCGGGAGCGGCGGACAAGACGATGGGTATTGCGCTCTCCGGTCGCTCGATGATGTCCGACGAATTCGACGACGCTCATCTCGATGAAGAGGACGATGAACCCACCGGGCTGATGAAGCTTGCCTCGCTCTCCGGCCTGACCCGCGTCGCGCCGAACGGGCTTTTCCTGCAGACAGATCGCGTTGAAGTCGGTTGTTTCAAGCCGGAGCTCATCAGCATGATCAAGGATGTGGAGCGACATTATAACAGCCCGGCCATTGTCACCTCGGGCTACCGTCCGCCAAAGGGAATAAGGCAGGGTTCAAAACACTATACCTGCGATGCGGCCGACATACAGATCAAGGGTGTCTCCAAGTGGGAGCTTGCAACCTATCTGCGTTCCCTGCCCAACCGCGGGGGTGTCGGCACCTATTGCCATACCGAATCTGTCCATATGGACACCGGTGAACCGAGAGACTGGAACTGGCGCTGCCGCCGTACCGCCGCGCGGAAGTGATTGCGACCATTCCTTGCCGGCTTACAGCCACGGCACTCCTGACGATGGACAGTGGAGCGTGACCGTGGACGCAACGTTCCCATTGTTGTAGGACGCGGCGGTTCATTGTTTCCCGCTTATGGTGCCTTGCGAAATGCAGCCTGTGTCCAATTTGCCCGTCTACATTTACCCGACTGAGGCGGCTGCCAGCTTATCTTCCAGCTTCTATGACAATATAGCACGTTACATCTACGCGTACCGCTAGGCGTCCGTGTTGGCGACGCTTTTATTTCCTGTATTGATGTTGGAAACGCTTTGAACACCCGAGGGGATCATTGCCTGCCGGTTGGGTAAGTCCATGGAAATAAATACGAAAAATATTGTGATGTGGTGAGAGCGCAGGGATTCGAACCCTGGACCTACTGATTAAAAGTCAGTTGCTCTACCGGCTGAGCTACGCTCTCCCGTGGCGGGCTTGGCTGCCCTTCGGAAGTGCGCGGAACATATGTAGAGCGATCCGTTCGGTCAACCCAAAAAAAGCGCTTTCGGCGATCAATCCGGTTTTTTTTGTCGCACCCCCGAAAAGGTGATTGGAGAGAGGGGGCGGTCGGGGATAAAACCGGCGTCAAGTGTGTCTGCCTGGCGGCTGAAATCGTTTTGCGGCAATGACATGCGTGAAAATGAAGCGCGAAGCGGTGGCGGCTCTCAAGAATCGCGGCGGCTTTGCGGGATGCGGAGTTTCTGTTGTCGATTGCCGATATTTCCCTGTTCAGCGCGCTTTTGGCTGGCGCTCTTTCGTTTCTGTCGCCCTGCGTTCTGCCGCTGGTGCCGCCTTATCTCTGTTATATGGCGGGTGTGTCGGTCGAGCAGTTCAGGACGGAAGACGCGGCACCACGGCCGGAGATTCGCAGGGCCGTTCTGTTTTCGGCCGTCTTTTTCACACTCGGTTTTGCCACCGTCTTCGTGGCGCTGGGCGCGGGCGCCTCGACGATAGGCACGCTTCTGCGCCAGAATCTCGACATTCTCGCCAAGATCGGCGGTTTCATCATCATCCTGATGGGCCTGAATTTCCTGGGCGTGTTCCGTATCGGCCTGTTTTCGCGCGAGGCCCGGTTTCAGGGCGCGGGCAAGCCGGCGACGCTGTCCGGAGCCTATATCATGGGACTCGCCTTCGCCTTTGGCTGGACGCCCTGCATCGGCCCGGTTCTTGGCGCGATTCTCGGCGTTGCTGCTTCACGCGACACGGTCGGCGACGGCGCAATGTTGCTTGCGGTTTATTCTCTTGGCCTTGCGGTACCGTTCTGGATCGCGGCGGCGTTTTCCGGCTCCTTCATGCGTTTCCTCGTCCGCTTCCGTCGCCATCTCGGCCTCGTGGAAAAGCTGCTCGGCGTGTTGCTGGTGCTCACCGGCCTCGCTTTCATATCCGGTTTTATCACCAATGTGGCGATCTGGTTCCAGGAGACCTTTCCGATCCTGATGCAAATCGGCTAAGCCTCCCGCTGGAGTTGCTTGCGGGGGAGACATAGTGACTGACATCGTGGGATTGCTGTTGCCGTTTTTCGGCCTCATCTTGATCGGCTACGGCGCTGCGCGCATCACGAAACAGCCGGTCGAGGCGATGGGCTGGCTGAACACCTTCATCATCTACGCGGCGCTGCCGGCGCTGTTTTTCAAGCTGGTGTCGAAAACGCCGGTGGAAGAACTGGCGCGGATGGATTTCGTTGCCGCCAGCCTCGTCTGTACCTATGGCATTTTCTTGGTTGTGTTCCTGATCGGTCGTTTTGTCCGGAAAAACAGCCTCGCGGAAACGACGATCCAAAGTTTCGCGGCAAGTTACGGCAATATCGGCTATATGGGCCCGGGCATTGCGCTTCTGGCGCTCGGCGAAAAGGCGGCGGTGCCTGTGGCGCTCATCGTCTGCCTCGAAAACGCCGCGCATTTCATTGTCGCGCCGGCGATGATGGCCGTTGCAGGCGGCGACAAGCGTTCCCCGGCGAAGCTTGCGCTGGATGTGGCTCGCAAGGTCATCACCCATCCCTTCATCGTATCCGTCATCGCCGGTTTCCTGGCCGCTTCGCTGTCATGGCAACCGCCGGAGGCGGTGCAGCGGCTGGTGGATTATCTGGCGCAATCAGCCGCACCCTGTGCGCTGTTTGCAATGGGCGTGACGCTGGCCCTTCGGCCGATGAAGCGGGTGCCGGTGGAGATCAGCTACATCGTGCCGGCAAAACTCATCCTGCATCCGCTCGCCGTTTATCTCGTGCTGTCGTCGCTCGGGCGATTCGAGCCGGTGTGGATCTATTCCGCCGTGCTGCTGGCTGCTTTGCCGACCGCGACGAATGTCTTCGTCATCGGCCAGCAATATCATGTGTGGCAGGAGCGGGCGTCGGCGACGATCCTGATTTCGACGGTGCTGTCGGTTCTCACGCTGACGGGCGTGGTTTATTTCATCCAGCCTTTTTGAAGCTGCCGAACAGCAGTGAGGGCAGGGCCTTCAGGCCCCGGCCGGGTTCGATGCCTTCGCGCATGACAATGCTTCGGAGCGTACCGATGCCGGAAAGCACGTGCAGGCCGGCTGCGCGCGCCATCTGGATGGGCAGGAAATCCGAAAGCAGCGAGCGGTTCAGGAGATCGACGCTCAGTGTGCGGCTATAGACATCCGCCCGCCGCCTGCGGTCGAAGCTGCTGCCGGCATCGGCCGCAATGGGGCGGTCGGAAACGGCGCTCAGCAATTCCGTCAGTGAGATGATGTCGCGCAGGCTGAGGTTCAGTCCCTGTGCGCCGATGGGCGGAAAACCATGTGCCGCCTCGCCGATCAGGGCGACGCGGCCCTTGCCGAAGCGATGGGCGGTCATGGAAGAGAGCGGCCATGCCTGGACGCTATCCTCGACGGTAACGGCGCCCAGCATGGACTGCATGCGTTCCTCGACCCGAAGGCTCAGCGCTTCCAGTGGCAGGGCAGTCAGTTCTTCCGCCTGTTGCGGGGTGACGACCCAGACGAGGCTGGAGCGGTTGCCGGGAAGGGGAACCTGCGTGAAAGGGCCGGTGGGCGTGTGGAATTCCGTCGAAACATTTCCATGCTGTCGGCTGTGGCCGAAGTTCAAAACGACGGCGGTCTGCGGATAGGACCAGGATTTCACGCCGATGCCGGCTGCATCCCGGACCATCGACTTCCTGCCATCTGCCCCGATGAGGAAATCGGCAGAGAGCGTTTCGCCATCCGCAAGCGTCACCGTCGCGCGGTCGTCGCCGAGATCGATCGTCTCGGCGAAGGTGTCGAGGCGGGTAATATTGTGTTCCTGCTCCACCGCTTCGCTGAGAACACCGAGCAAGGCCTCGTTGGGGATGTTCCAGCCAAATGCATCCAGGCCGATTTCGGAGGAACGGAACTGCACTGTCGGTGCTCGCAACAGACGGTCGGTTCCGTCTATGATCTGCATGGTGGAAAGGCGGGCGGCCGAAGGCGCGATGCGTGACCACAGGCCGAGACGGTCCAGGAAGCGGATAGACTGGTCCATGAGCGCCGTGGTGCGCCGGTCCTTCCTGTCGGTGGAAGGTGCTACGAGCGCCACGTGGCGACCCGCCCGTGCCAGTGCGATGGCCGCGATCTGACCCGCAAGTCCTGCACCTGTTATGGCGATATCGAAGTGTCTCATGGTCCTGATCCGTTGTTATTTCCAGAGCATCATAAAGGCTTTGCATCGGCAAATCCACTTCCGGACGGGAACATCCGGTTGTGAAGATTCATTGGGTCTGCTGCCACATTAGTCTTAGGATAAGCGGACTGAGCCGGTTGCAAAGCGTGGTGAATGGCCGCATACCGGAATAAGCAGGGCGGATGAAAAGCGGGGCGCAGACGCTGACCATGAAAATTTTCAACTACAAGCGTGTTCCCTATGCGGAAATCCGCGCCTTTTCCGTTCATATTCTAACGGCGTCCGGTTCCTTTCTTGCCTTCCTTGGCGTCGTCGCTGCTTCCGAGCACCGTTTTGTCGATATGTTCTGGTGGCTTGGTCTTGCGCTGCTGGTGGATGGGATAGACGGCCCTATCGCCCGGAAGGTCCGGGTCAAGGAAGTGCTGCCAAACTGGTCGGGCGATACGCTCGACAACATCATCGATTACGTGACCTATGTGCTTCTGCCTGCCTTCGCGCTCTATCAGAGCGGCATGATTGGAGAGCCATGGTCCTTTGTGGCGGCGGGCATGATCGTGGTGTCCAGTGCTATCTACTATGCCGATATGGGGATGAAGACCGACGAATATTTCTTCTCGGGCTTCCCCGTGGTGTGGAACATGGTGATCTTCACGCTCTTCGTGATGGATGCCAGCGCCACCACCGCCATGACAGTCGTGACTGTTTCGGTGTTCCTGACATTTCTGCCGATCAATTTCCTGCATCCCGTGCGGGTGAAGCGGCTGCGGTCTCTCAATCTCCTTGTCGTGGCCATCTGGTGCGCTCTTGGTGGTTATGCGCTGCTGATGCATTTCCAGACGCCGACATGGGCGGTGGTGGGGTTCGTGGCGAGCGGCATCTACCTGTATTGCATCGGAGGAATTTTACAGTTTTTCCCAACGCTCGGCGCGAAATGATGAAGAGGTAAAGCCGTTTATTGCTTGTGCAAATTGCATTTAAGCAGCTTCTTTTTCAGTTGTGCGCAGCAGCAAAACCGTTATCAATAAGTTCTGATCACGTATCATTGCATACTTTTTGGTGCGGGATTGGGAACAATGACCGCGACCGTCTGAAACGCCTCGAAGAAGGCATGGACGGTTGGTGAGAGAGGGAACTCGTGACTGGAACTTTGGCGCCGGAGGCCGTGCCTCTCCTGTCCGTTCGCAAGCTGACCAAGCTGTTCGGCAATTTCGCCGCCTGCAACGGTATCGATCTCGATATTGCGCCGGGTGAAATCCACGCGCTCCTGGGTGAAAACGGCGCGGGTAAATCCACGCTCGTCAAGATGCTGTTCGGCGTGCTTTCGCCCACCGAGGGCGATATCATCTGGCAGGGTCAGCCGGTTTCCGTGGGCTCGCCAAGCGAAGCCCGCAGGCTCGGCATCGGCATGGTGTTCCAGCATTTTTCGCTGTTCGAGGCACTGACGGTTGCTGAAAACATTGCCCTGTCGCTCGATCCGAAAATTTCATTGAAGGAAATCGCCAGGGAAGCGGAAACGCTGTCGCGGGCCTATGGCCTGCCGCTCGACCCCAATGCGCATGTGGCCGATCTTTCGGTCGGCGAGCGCCAGCGCATCGAAATTGTCCGTGCTCTGCTGCAGAACCCGCGGCTTATCATTCTTGACGAGCCGACCTCGGTTCTGACGCCGCAGGAGGCCGACAAGCTTTTCGAGACCCTGGAGAAGCTGAAGGCCGAAGGCCGTTCCGTGCTTTATATCAGCCATCGTCTCGAAGAGGTTCAACGCATCTGCGACCGCGCTACGGTTCTGCGCCATGGCAAGGTGACCGGTGCCTGCGATCCGCGCCGGGAGACACCGGCATCGCTGGCGCGCATGATGGTGGGCAGCGATGTCGCCAGTGTGTCGCGCGCGACGGGCGAAGCGCTGGGTGCGCCGCAGATCGAAGTCATGGGGCTTTCGGTCGCGCCGCGCACGCCGTTCGCCGTGGCATTGAAATCGATTTCGATGACCGTGCGCGCCGGGGAGGTGCTGGCGATCGCCGGGGTCGCGGGAAACGGGCAGGGTGAGTTGTTCGACGCGCTTTCGGGGGAATACCCGGTTTATAATAACGATGCGATCCATCTCCGCGGCAAGCCGGTCGGCCGGATCGGCATCAACGGTCGCCGGCTGATGGGGGCGGGTTTCGTACCGGAAGAGCGCCATGGCCACGCCGCCGTTCCCGGAATGAGCCTCTCCGACAATCTGTTGCTCGCGCGGGCCCGCTCCGATCGCAAGGCGTTCCTGACCGGCGGTTTCCTGCGTATTGTCAGGGGGTCGGCCATCAGGGCAGCGGCGCGGCGCATATCTGAAACCATGGATGTGCGCAAAAGCGGGGCCGATCCGCTGGCAGGGTCGCTCTCAGGCGGCAATCTGCAGAAGTTCATCGTGGGACGCGAGCTCGACCGCCAGCCGGCCGTGCTTGTCGTCCACCAGCCGACGTGGGGCGTGGATGCGGGTGCTGCAAGCCGCATCCGTCAGGCACTTGTCGATCTTGCCAAGTCGGGCTCGGCGGTCATCGTCATCAGTCAGGACCTGGATGAAATCTTTGAAGTCGCCACCAATATCGCGGTCATCTCCGACGGCAAGCTTTCCGAGGCCCATCCGGTGGAGGAAATGACGCTCGAAAAGATCGGCCTGTTGATGGGCGGCATTCACACGACACATTCGGGAGCCGCCCAGCATGCGCATTGAGCTTGAAAAACGCGCAGGGGTTTCCCGGCTTTTTACATTTCTGTCCCCGCTTCTGGCGCTGGTGCTGACCCTGCTGGTCGGTGCTGTCATGTTCGCCATGCTCGGGAAGAACCCGGCCCATGCGCTTTATGCCTTCTTCGTGGAACCATTGCTCGAAGTCTGGTCCCTGCACGAGCTGGCGATCAAGGCCGCGCCGCTGATCCTGATCGGTGTCGGCCTGTCGATCTGTTATCGCTCCAATAACTGGAACATAGGAGCGGAAGGGCAATTCACCATCGGCGCGATTACAGGCTCCATACTGCCGGTTCTTTATCCGGACTGGCATTCGCCGCTGCTTCTGCCGCTCATGCTGGTGATGGGAGCTCTCGGTGGGGCGCTTTATGCGGGTATTCCCGCTCTCCTGAAGACGAAGTTCAATACCAACGAAATCCTCGTCAGCCTGATGCTGGTCTACGTTGCACAGCTTTTCCTCGACTGGCTGACGCGCGGAATCTGGCGTGATCCGGGCGGTTATAATTTCCCGCAGACCAAGCCTTTCAACGATAGCGCCGTGTTGCCGGAGATGCTGGCATCGGGCCGGGCGCACTGGGGCTTCGTTTTCGCCATCGTCGCGGCGATCGCGCTGTGGTTCATGATGCGCTACATGCTGAAGGGCTTCGAAGTCACCGTGCTTGGCCAGTCGGCCCGGGCAGGGCGATTTGCCGGTTTCTCGTCGAGCCGCATGGTGTGGTTTTCGCTGCTGCTATCGGGCGCGCTGGCCGGTCTTGCGGGCATTTCGGAAGCCTCCGGCTCCATCGGCCACCTCCAGCCCAGCATTTCGCCGGGCTATGGTTTTACAGCCATCATCGTCGCGTTTCTCGGCCGTCTTAACCCGCTTGGCATTATCCTGTCAGGGCTGGTGCTGGCGCTGACCTATCTCGGCGGCGAGGCGGCGCAGCTTTCGATCGGTGTATCGGACAAGGTCACGCGCGTGTTCCAGGGGCTGATGCTGTTCTTCGTGCTCTCCTGCGATACGCTCATCTTCTATCGCATCAAGGTCGTTTTTGCCGGCAAGGCGCATCACAAGCAGGGAGCGGCATGATGGACATGCTTCAGGCCATTCTCCTCACCGTCATCACCGCCGCGACGCCGCTCGTCATAGCCGCCTCCGGTGAGCTGGTGGTGGAGCGATCCGGTGTGCTCAATCTCGGCGTCGAAGGCATGATGATCATGGGTGCGGTCTGCGCTTTCGCGACCGCCCATATGACGGGCTCGCCCTATCTCGGCATTCTGGCCGGCATTGCTTCGGGTGCGGTTTTTTCGCTGCTGTTCGGTTTTCTGACATTGACGCTGGTTACCAATCAGGTGGCGACGGGTCTTGCGCTCACCATTCTGGGCCTGGGCGTATCCGGTATGCTGGGCGAAAGCTTCGTTGGCCTGCCAGGCGTCAAGCTGCAGCCGATCGTCTTTCCCGTTCTGTCGGACATACCCTTCATCGGCCCGCTGCTCTTCCGGCAGGATCTGATCTTCTACCTTTCCATAGGGCTGGTGGCCGGCATAGGCTGGTTCCTGTTCAAAAGCCGGGCGGGCCTGAAGATACGCGCCATCGGCGATAGTCATGCCTCGGCCCATGCGCTCGGGATCAACGTCATCCGCACACGCTATCTGACTGTCATGTTCGGCGGTGCCTGTGCCGGTCTCGCTGGCGCGCAGCTTTCGCTGGTTTATACGCCGCAATGGGTGGAAAACATGTCGGCCGGGCGTGGCTGGATCGCGCTGGCGCTCGTTGTCTTCGCGTCCTGGCGTCCATGGCGGGTGCTCGCCGGCGGTTATCTGTTCGGCGCCGTCACCATCGGGCAATTGCACGCGCAGGCCTTCGGCATCGGGGTGCCGTCGCAGCTTTTGTCGGCGCTACCTTACCTTGCAACTATTGTCGTGCTGGTCATCATCTCGCATAATCGCCGCACGACGTTGATCAATACACCGGCATCGCTGGGCAAGTCCTTCGTGCCGGACAGGTAAAGCATTCTCACGTCTCCAAACCAACAGGGGTAAAAATGAAAAAACTGGTCATCGCACTTGCCGCTTCCATCGCGGCGCTGGGAGGCGTTGTTTCCTCCGCTGAAGCCGCCGACGCCAAGAAGGTCTGCTTCATCTATGTCGGTAGCCGCACCGATGGCGGCTGGACGCAGGCGCATGATATCGGCCGCGAAGAGCTGCAGAAGCACTTCGGCGACAAGATCGAAACGCCGTTCCTCGAAAGCGTTCCGGAAGGCCCGGATGCTGAACGCGCCATCGAGCGCATGGCCCGCTCCGGCTGCGAACTGGTGTTCACCACCTCCTTCGGCTTCATGGATGCGACCGTGAAGGTTGCCCAGAAATTCCCTAAGGTGAAGTTCGAGCACGCAACCGGCTTCAAGACGGCCGAAAACGTCGCGACCTACAATTCGCGTTTCTATGAAGGCCGTTACATTCAGGGCCAGATCGCCGCGAAAATGTCGAAAAAGGGCGTTGCCGGTTACATCGCGTCCTTCCCGATCCCGGAAGTGGTGATGGGCATCGACGCCTTCGTTCTCGGCGCGCAGTCCGTTAATCCCGAATTCAAGGTCAAGGTCGTCTGGGCCAACACCTGGTTCGACCCCGGCAAGGAAGCCGATGCCGCGAAGGCGCTGATCGACCAGGGCGTCGATATCCTGACGCAGCACACCGACACGACGGCACCGATGCAGGTTGCAGCCGAGCGCGGCATCAAGGCATTCGGCCAGGCCTCCGACATGATCAAGGCCGGTCCTGAAACGCAGCTGACCGCGATCAAGGATACCTGGGGCGCTTATTACATCAAGCGCACGCAGGCTCTTCTCGATGGCACCTGGAAGTCGGAATCGGTCTGGGACGGCCTGAAGGACGGTATCCTGACCATGGCGCCCTACACCAACATGCCTGACGACGTGAAGAAGATGGCCGAGGACACCGAAGCCAAGATCAAGTCCGGCGAACTGCACCCCTTCACCGGCCCGGTGAAGAAGCAGGACGGCTCGGAATGGCTGAAGGCTGGTGAAAAGGCTGAGGATAAGGTCCTGCTCGGCCTCAACTTCTACGTTGCCGGCGTGGACGACAAGCTGCCGCAATAATCTGCGTTGTGGGACAGGGTGTCATCCTCGGCCTTGACCCGGATGATACTCGCCATGTCCATGGATCCTCGCCTGAAGGGCGAGGATGACGTGGGAAATTGAGTTCGCAAAGATCGGGGCTGTACATCGACGCATGTGCGGCCTTGCTTATTTTCATGGGTTTTATTGCGTAGATGAAGTTTGCCTTTGCTTTTCCGGCAACTTGATGTCTTTCACTATATTCTGACTGAAGATACACGTCTGGCGCGATTTTTAAAATCGCCAACCGAACGGAAGGACATGGCACTTGCAGCGCGGAATGCTCGATGCGGCGATCGGTCTACGAAAGCTGCGGACAAATCATGCACAGGTCGTTCACAAGCTCGGTCTCGACATCGTGTCCGGCACCTTCAGGACCGGCGACATCCTGCCAGGCGATGCGGAGCTGATGGAGCGGCTTAAAGTTTCGCGCACCGTATTGCGCGAAGCGATGAAGACGCTGACGGCCAAGGGCATGATTTCCCCCAAAGCGCGGATTGGTACGCGGGTGACGGAGCGCGAAAGCTGGAACATGTTCGACAGCGAAGTGCTGCTATGGCACTTCGAGGCCGGCGTCAGCGATGAGTTCCTGCTGCACCTCTACGACATCCGCGAAGCCTTTGAACCCTATGGCGCCGGGCTTGCCGCCATCAGGGCAAAGGATGCGGATATCGCAAAGCTTGCCGCCTATGCCAATGAGATGGGCAATACTGCTTATTCGAAAGAAAAGCGCGCGCTTGCGGACATGAATTTCCATGTCCTCATCACCGAAATGTCGGGCAACCCGTTCATGCGCACCGTTGGTTCGCTGATAAAGGCGGCTCTGGCGGGCATTTTCCGGATGAGCAATCCGGACACCGATCCCAATGAAATTTCCGATGTTTCAGCTTCGCACCTGAAGCTCGTGGAAGCCTTTCGTCTGCATGACGAGGCCGCCGCGCGTCGCGAGATGGAAAGATTGATTGAGAACGGCCGCCAGCAGGTACTGGAATTCACTGCCCGCAACTCCCGGCGATAAATCAGACGGTGGGAGCAGGATGTGATCCCGCTCCAATCACGTTTGATGAAAACCGGTGCGGAAATTTGGTGCAGATTTGCATGGTTTCTTAAGTGGGCCGCCGTTATAGCAATCCGGAATGAAATTACCGATGCGCCCGTCCGTTTTGCCGGACGGCGCAAAGTCAAACATGTGCCGCTGTATCGGCTGCCAGGCAGTCGCCGACGGGGTGTTGGAGGTCTTATGGAGCGCAGCTCTCTAGCCGTTATTCTCGCAGCGGGCGACAGCACGCGCATGAAGTCGTCGAAATCCAAGGTGCTGCATCCGGTCGCCGGCCGTCCGATGATTGCGCATGTGGTCGAGGCGGTGGCTGGATCGGGCGTCGGCACGGTGGCGCTCGTCGTCGGACGTGACGCCGACAATGTTGCCTCGGCGGCGAGCCTGCCGGGACTTCAGGTTGAGACTTTTCTTCAGACGGAACGCAAAGGTACCGGCCATGCCGTGCTTGCCGCACGTGCGGCAATCGAACGCGGCTTCGACGATCTCATCATCGCTTATGGCGACGTGCCGCTCATTACCTCCGCCACGCTCGACCGGGCCCGCGAGGCCATTGCTTCCGGCGCCGATGTCGCGGTGATCGGTTTTCACACCCACCGGCCTACGGGTTATGGCCGGTTGCTGGTCGAGAATGGCGAGCTGGTGGCGATCCGCGAGGAAAAGGATGCGACCGACGAAGAGCGCAGGGTGACCTGGTGCAATAGTGGCCTGATGGCGATCAATGGCCGCAATGCCCTTGATCTGCTCGACCGGATCGGCAACGGCAATGTGAAGGGCGAATATTATCTGACGGACGTGGTCGAAATTGCCCGGTCGCTCGGCCGCCGCGCCGTCGCCATCGATGCACCGGAAACAGAACTGGTCGGCTGCAACAACCGCGCCGAACTGGCCTTCATCGAAAAGCTCTGGCAGGAGCGCCGCCGCCATGAATTGATGGTCGACGGCGTGTCGATGGTCGCGCCCGAAACCGTCTTCCTCTCCTTCGATACGACGATCGGTCAGGACGCGCTGATCGAGCCCAATGTCGTTTTTGGTCCCGGCGTGACGGTCGAACCGGGTGCCGTGATCCATGCCTTCTCACACCTCGAAGGCGCGCATGTCGCGGAAGGTGCCACTGTTGGCCCCTATGCCCGGCTGCGACCGGGGGCCAACCTGCACGCCAACTCCAAGGTGGGTAATTTCTGCGAGGTCAAGAAGGCCGAGATCGGCGAGGGGGCCAAGGTCAATCATCTCACCTATATCGGCGACGCCTTCGTTGGCGCGGGCAGCAATATCGGTGCCGGCACCATCACCTGCAATTATGACGGTTACAACAAGGCTGAGACGCGGATCGGCGCGAACAGCTTCGTTGGTTCCAACTCGTCGCTGGTTGCTCCCGTGACGATTGGCGAGGGGGCCTACATCGCCTCCGGCAGCGTCATCACCGATGACGTGCCCGATGATGCGCTGGCTTTTGGGCGTGCGCGCCAGGAGGTGAAGCCGGGCCGCGCAACCGTGGTGCGGGAGCGGGCGAAGGCGCTGAAGGAAGCGAAGAAAAAGTCGCCTTGAAGGACGTTACGAAGCGATACCGAAAGTGACCGGCGCCATAATTGCGGATTGCACGGGAAAGATTAGAAGTTTCGGCGAAAAGATCGCCGTCTGGAGATATATATGTGCGGAATTGTCGGAATTGTCGGAACTGAGCCCGTTGCTGAACGGCTTGTCGATGCACTGAAGCGTCTCGAATATCGTGGCTATGATTCAGCCGGCGTTGCAACGATCGACAATGGCGCGATGGATCGCCGCCGTGCCGAGGGCAAGCTCTTCAATCTGGAAAAGCTGGTGTCCGAAAAGCCGCTTCCGGGCGTGGTCGGCATCGCGCATACACGCTGGGCGACCCACGGCGTGCCGAACGAAACCAACGCTCACCCGCACTTCGTCGATGGCGTGGCCGTCGTCCATAACGGCATCATCGAAAACTTCGCCGAACTGCGCGAAGAACTGACCGCCGAGGGCGCGACCTTCACCACCCAGACCGACACCGAAGTGGTGGCGCAGCTTCTGGCGAAATATACCCGCGAGGGTCTTGGTCATCGTGAGGCTATGCTGAAGATGCTGAATCGTGTCACAGGCGCCTATGCGCTGGTGGTGATGTTCAAGGACGATCCCGGTACGCTGCTTTCGGCGCGCTCCGGCCCGCCGCTTGCCGTCGGTTATGGCCGCGGAGAAATGTTCCTGGGTTCCGACGCCATTGCGCTGTCGCCCTTCACCAACGAGATCACCTATCTGGTGGATGGCGACTGCGCCATCGTGACCCGGCAGGGTGCTGAGATCATCGATTTCTCCGGCAAGCCGGTGAAGCGCGAGCGGCAGATATCGCAGGCGACGGCCTATGTGGTCGACAAGGGCAACCATCGCCACTTCATGGAAAAGGAAATCTACGAGCAGCCGGAAGTCATTTCCCATGCGCTCAGCCATTATGTGGATTTCGCCTCCAAGACCGTGAAAGAGGCCGATAAGGCCATCGATTTCGCCAAGCTTTCCGGACTTGCGATCTCCGCCTGCGGCACGGCTTATCTTTCCGGCCTGATCGGCAAATACTGGTTCGAGCGTTATGCGCGCCTGCCGGTGGAGATCGATGTGGCCTCCGAGTTCCGCTATCGTGAAATGCCACTTCAGCCAACGCAGGCGGCGCTCTTCATCTCGCAATCGGGTGAGACAGCCGATACGCTGGCATCGCTGCGCTATTGCAAGGAAAGCGATCTCAAGATCGGCGCCATCGTCAATGTGCGGGAATCGACCATTGCCCGGGAATCGGACGCCATCTTCCCGATCCTTGCCGGACCGGAAATCGGCGTCGCTTCCACCAAGGCCTTCACCTGCCAGCTTGCGGTGCTTGCTTCGCTCGCCATTGCCGCCGGCAAGGCGCGCGGCACGCTGAAGCCTGGTCAGGAAAAGGAACTTGTGCAACATCTGATCGAGATGCCGCGCATCATGAGCCAGGTGCTCAACATCATCCAGCCGCAGATAGAGGGCCTGTCGCGCGATCTGTCGCGCTTCAAGGACGTGCTTTATCTCGGCCGGGGCACCAGCTTCCCGCTGGCGCTGGAAGGCGCGCTGAAGCTCAAGGAAATTTCCTATATTCACGCCGAAGGTTATGCTGCCGGCGAGCTGAAGCACGGCCCGATCGCGCTGATCGACGAGAACATGCCCGTCATCGTGATTGCACCGCACGATCGTTTCTTCGAAAAGACCGTTTCGAACATGCAGGAAGTCGCCGCGCGCGGCGGCCGTATCATCTTCATCACGGATGAGAAGGGAGCTGCCGCTTCCAAGCTCGACACAATGGCGACGATCACGCTGCCGACCGTCGACGAACTGATCGCACCGATGGTCTTCTCGCTGCCCATTCAGCTGCTGGCCTATCACACCGCCGTTTTCATGGGTACGGATGTCGACCAGCCGCGTAACCTTGCAAAATCGGTCACGGTGGAATGATCATACGGCCGGAGCGCCAGGGTGACGAAGAGCCGATTGCCTGCGTTACGGAAGAAGCCTTCCGTGACGTCGACCATAGCGACAAGACCGAACATCTGATCGTGGCGCGGCTGCGGGAGGCCGGTGCGCTCACGGTTTCGCTCGTGGCCGAAGACAGCGAAGGGATCGTCGGCCATATCGGCTTTTCGCCCGTGACGCTCTCAAGCGGCGACAGCGGCTGGTTTTGCCTTGCGCCTCTTTCGGTGACGCCGGAACGGCAGGGCGAGGGTATCGGCTCCCGGCTGGTGCGTGAAGGGCTTGGTGCGCTTGATCGGCTGAGCGCATCGGGATGTGTCGTCGCCGGCGACCCCGACTATTATGGACGCTTCGGTTTTCAAGCCGTCGAGGGCCTAAGCGCTGTGGGGATTCCTGACGAATATTTCACAGTTCTTCGCTTGCATGGGGGAACGCCATCCGGCATTGTCAGTTTTCATCCGGGTTTCGATAGCGACAACGCTTAACGCGAACGGTAAATGACCGACATTCCTCCCAAAATTTCCTTTGCGACACGGTTGCGCAACAGCTTCCTTACGGGCGTTCTGATCCTCGCACCCGTCACCATTACCATGTGGCTGGTGTGGAGCTTCCTGCAATGGGCGGATAGCTGGGTGAAGCCCTATATTCCCGCCCGTTACGATCCCGAGCAATATTTCGATGTGGCCATTCCCGGCTTCGGCCTGCTGATCGCTGTCATCGGCATCACCCTCATCGGCTTTCTCGGCAATAACCTGATCGGGAAATGGATTGTCGGCGTCGGTGAATCCATCCTCAACCGCATGCCGTTGGTGCGGCCGATCTATAAAAGCATCAAACAGCTGTTCGAATCCGTCCTGAAGGAGCACTCGAACTCCTTCAAGAAGGTTGGCCTGATCGAGTTCCCGTCGTCAGGCACATGGGCGATGGTGTTTGTGGCTTCCGAGGCAAAGGGCGAACTCGCCCATCGCTTCAACGAGATGGGCCAGCAGATGGTCGCCGTCTTCCTGCCGCCCACACCGGTGCCGACGGCGGGCTTCCTGCTGTTCGTGCCCAAGGACAAGATCGTGATGCTGGACATGACCCCGGAGGATGCGGCGAAGCTGCTGATCTCGGGTGGTCTTGTGGCGCCGGATTTCAAGCCGCCGAAGATGATCGCGCCGGTCTAATCTAGAGAACGCCCGGGATGTCCGTCTGCGAAAAGTCGTTACCGACATAAAGCAAACGGCAACCCTCTGTTTTCGCCAGCTCGTAGGCAAAGCAGTCGCCGAAATTTAGTCCGGCAGGATGAACGCCCTTGCCCCAAATGCGATAAGCTTCCGAAACGCCATGCGCCGATTTGGGGGTGACGGGCTTGATTTCGGCGCCCAGACCTTCGATCAGCATCTCTAGTTCCCGGCTACGGTCGCGCCGCTGCGCCACGATCATGGCCTCCGCAAGCGTCCCCGCTGAAATGAGCAGAGGTTCATCAGTTTCGAGCGCTGAGGCGCAGGAATCCGCTTTGGGTTCATCGAGCAGGATCGTCATCAGAGCCGACGTATCGATAACGATCATTTCGGAAGGCCGTGCTCGTCATAGAGAAAATCCTGACTATGCGCGGCATCCGGGCCATTATCGCCTTTGTTGGCGACAGTCGCGCGCACTTTTGCGAGCGCGGCGCTACGGGATGTTTTATCCGCCACGACGGTGACCGGAACCAGCCGCACGGCTGCGTGGCCATGACGGGTGAGAATGACCTCATCACCGGCTTCGGCGCGGCGTACCAGTTCGGTAAGCTGACTTTTTGCATCAGTCACGGATATCTGCACGGCTAACCTCGGGCGTTAAAGTTAGCGTTATATTAGTCCATTCAATGGACCATATCAATCCTCGTCGTCCAGATCATCCACGTCTGTTCCTGTAGTCGTGGCGTGGAACACCGGCACGAAGAGCCGCATATAGACCAGCCTCACGCTCCAGCCTTCTTCCAGCGCCCGGCTCCATGCCTTTTTGCGGCCGGGCTTCTTGAACGCCTTGCCAATCGCCTTCTTCTCGCTCTTCGCAAATGTTTCGGGCTGGAGGATGTTCTGCGGCGAGCAGAGCGCGTAGCCCTTGCGGAAGGCGGGTGGCGGGCGGCGCGGGTCGATCATGTTCATGGGCGTTCACTTTCAGCCGGCGTGCAGGAAACGAATCGCTTCGTCGCGGCGGTGCAGATAGAGCAAGGTGCGTAGCGCATCGCCGCGTGGACCTATCAGTTCCGGGTCGCGCTCGATGACATAGGCGGCGTCCTTGCGGGCGATTTCCAGGAGGTCGGCATGAGCCTCGAGGCTGGCGATGCGGAAGCCAGGCGTGCCTGATTGACGCGTGCCGAGCAACTCGCCTTCGCCGCGCAGCTTCAAATCTTCCTCGGCGATCAGGAAGCCGTCCTCGCTGTCGCGCAGGATGGAGAGCCGTGCGCGGCCGTTTTCGCTGAGCGGGCCCTTGTAGAGCAGGATACAGGTGGAGGCCTCGTCGCCGCGTCCGACGCGGCCGCGAAGCTGGTGCAGCTGGGCGAGGCCGAAACGTTCGGCGTGTTCGATGACCATGATCGTCGCGTCAGGCACATCGACGCCGACTTCGACCACCGTAGTCGCCACCAGCAGGCGGGTTTCGCCGTTCTTGAAGGCGAGCATGGCGGCGTCCTTCTCCGGGCCGCTCATACGCCCGTGAATGAGGCCGATGTTGGCGCCGAGCATCTGCGAGAGAACCGCGTGGCGCTCCTCCGCCGACATCAGGTCGGACTCCTCCGTCTCCTCCACCAGCGGGCAAATCCAGTAGGCTTTTTTGCCGTCCTTCAGCGCTGCGCGCAGCCGCTCGACAATATCGCCGATGCGTTCGGTGGGGATCGTCACCGTCTGGATGGGTTTGCGGCCCGCCGGTTTTTCGGTGAGCTTGGAGACATCCATGTCCCCGAAGGCGGCCAGTACCAGCGTGCGTGGAATGGGCGTGGCGGTCATGACCAGCATATGCGGCGTGATGCCCTTGGCGGTGAGGCGCAGGCGCTGATGCACGCCGAAACGGTGTTGTTCATCCACCACGGCCAGCACAAGGTTCTTATAGGTGACGCTGTCCTGGAACAGCGCATGGGTGCCGATGACGATCTGCGCTTCGCCCGAGGCCACGCGCTCCTCGATCTCGCGGCGTTCCTTGCCCTTGGTGCGGCCGGTCAGCACTTCCACCGTGAGGCCCACGGCCTGAGCGAGTTTAGAGATGGTGGCGTAATGCTGGCGGGCGAGAATCTCGGTCGGCGCCATCAGCACCGCCTGTCCGCCGGCCTCCACCGCCGTCGCCATGGCCATCAGCGCCACCAGCGTCTTGCCGGCCCCCACATCGCCCTGCAACAGCCGCAACATGCGGTCTTCGCCAGCCATGTCGGTCAGGATATCCTTGACGGCGGCGCTCTGGCTTGCCGTCAGCGAGAAGGGCAGTTGCGCGAGGATTTTGGCGGCGATATCGCCCTTGGCGCGGATTGGCTGGCCCGCCACCTTGCGCAGCCGCTGGCGCACCAGCGCCAGTGACAGCTGTCCTGCGAGGAATTCGTCATAGGCGAGCCGTCGGCGCGCCGGGGCTTGCGGTTCGATATCGGCACTGTCGCGCGGGTCGTGGAGCTCGCGGAAGCTGGATGCCACGTCACCGAAGCCCTGCCGGGTCTTGAGCGTCTCATCGATCCATTCCGGGAAAACCGGCAGCTTCGAGAGCCCGCCTTCGATCGCCTTGCGCAACACCTTGGCGGAAAGGCCGGCGGTCATGGGATAGACGGCTTCCACAAGGGGCAGATTTTCCGCCTCGGAAAGCTTCACCATGAAATCCGGGTGCACCATGGAGGCGCGGCCGTTGAACCAGTCCACCTTGCCGCTGACAAGAACCTCTTCATCGACGGGCAGGGCCTTGGACAGCCAGTCGCCCTTGGCGCGGAAGAAGGTCAGCGCCAGTTCGCCGGTCTCGTCATGCAGGAAGACGCGATAGGGCGCGTTGCGGTTTCCCGGCGGTGGCGGCTGATGGCGGTCGACACGTCCCTGAATGGTGACAATGGCGCCAGGTGCTGCAAGCGCGATGCCGGGACGGTTTCGGCGGTCGATGACGTTGGAGGGCGCGTGGAACAAAAGGTCGATAACGCGCGTATCGTCCGCATTCTCCCGTCCCAGAAGTTTTGCCAGGAGATCGGCAAGCTTCGGCCCCACGCCGGCAAGCGTGGAGACGGAGGCAAACAGCGGATCGAGAATGGCCGGGCGCATGGGCAGCAAAATCGGGGAAGGGGACGGCTTATGCAAGACTTCGCAGGTCACAAAGCCGGGTTATCACCGGCAGATTTTCGTGGCGGTGGTATTATTTCGATAAAAACCGGTTCCCAAGCGTTCGCCTCCTGTTCTATAGGAGGTCGCAGTCAACACATTGTTGATTAGTCAACCGAAAGGTGAATGCGATGACTGGACTGGTGCGCACGAGTGCCGACCTCGATCCGAGACGCCGGCGGATACTTTACCGCTGCTGGCACCGCGGCATTCGCGAGATGGACCTCGTTCTCGGGCAATTCGCGGAAGACAATATCGCGCTGCTTTCCGATGACCAGCTCGATGAGCTTGAAGTCATCATGGCGGAAGAGGATAACGACCTCGTCAAGATGGTGACGGGGGCGCTTGCCATCCCGGAAAAATTCCAGACCCCGCTGTTTGAAAAGATCGCATCCTATCGTCCCGATTTCGATCTCGTCACCGCAGACAATGTGAAAGCCTGAAACCATGATAGCCGGATTCGATGCAAAGCTGGTGTCGTCGGCCGATACGCCGCTGACCATCGGAAACGTGCCCGCAGGCATGGAGGCGCTGCTGCTTGCCGAGATGGCGCGCGCAGGCACCTCGGTTGCCTATGTGATGTCGGATGGCCAGCGCATCGCCGATCTCGAACAAATTCTAGGTTTTGTTGCGCCCGATATTCCGGTCATGACGCTGCCGGCCTGGGACTGCCTTCCCTATGACCGCGTGTCACCGAGCGCCGACACGTCGGCGCGTCGCCTGGCGGCGCTTGCCGGTCTCATCAGCCACGCGAAGAAACCGCATCCGGCCATCGTGCTGGTCACCGTCAACGCGATGCTGCAGAAGATGGCGCCGCGCGACATCATCGAAAGCCTTGGCTTCTCCGCGAGACCCGGCAACCAGATTCGCATGGAGGATATTGCCGCGCGGCTGGAGCGCAACGGTTTCGACCGGGTTGCGACGGTGCGTGAGGTGGGCGAGTTCGCCGTGCGCGGCGGTATTCTCGATGTTTTCGTGCCGGGCACCGAGGAGCCTGTGCGGCTCGATTTCTTCGGCGATACGCTGGAGAGCATCCGTACCTTCGATCCGGCCAGCCAGCGGACCATCGGCCAGGCGCGCTCGCTCGATCTGAACCCGATGAGTGAAGTGACGCTGACGCCCGATACGATCAGCCGGTTTCGTAAGAATTATCTCTCGCTGTTCGGTGCGGCGACGCGCGACGATGCGCTTTATCAGGCCGTTTCCGAGGGCCGCCGTTATGCCGGCATGGAGCACTGGCTGCCGCTGTTTTACGAGAAGCTGGAGACCGCCTTCGATTATCTGAAGGGGTTCCGCATCGTCACCGATCACACGGCACGCGAGGCGGCCAAGGAGCGCTCCAAGCTGGTGCTCGATTATTACGAGGCGCGGCGTGCTTCCGGCGAGACGAAGGGATCGACGCAGGGTGCGCCCTACAAGCCCGTGTCTCCCGGCCAGCTTTATCTCAACGGCAAGGATTTCGACACGGCCCTGTCTGCCGTCAATGCCGTGCGTCTGACGCCCTTCAATGAGCAGGATAGCGAGGGAAGACCCGTCGCCACGCTGGACGCGCATGTCGGCCCGCGCTGGGCGCGGCAGCCAACCGAAGGCGAAAGCGAAGAGCGGGTCAATGTCTTTGCCCTGGCTGTGAAACACATAGCCGAGCGCCGCGCCAAGGGCTGGAAGGTGCTGATAACAGGCTGGTCGGAAGGCTCGCTCGACCGGTTGCTGCAGGTGCTGAACGAACACGGGCTTGAGAAGATCAAGCCGGTTACCTCGCTAAAAGAGGTGGAGAAGCTTGGCAAAGGCGAGGCGGCCTCGGCGGTGCTGAGCCTTGAGGCCGGTTTCGAAACCGGAAATCTTGCCGTTATCGGCGAGCAGGACATTCTCGGCGACCGCATGGTGCGGCGCTCCAAGCGCCGCAAACGCGGTGCGGATTTCATTTCGGAAGTGGCCGGTCTGGACGAGGGCTCGCTCGTCGTTCATGCCGAACACGGCATTGGTCGTTTTGTCGGCCTGCAGACCATCGAGGCGGCGGGCGCACCGCGCGCCTGTCTCGAACTGCACTATGCCGATGATGCCAAGCTGTTTTTGCCGGTTGAAAACATCGATCTCCTCTCGCGTTACGGCTCGGACGCGGCAGAGGCAACGCTCGACAAGCTCGGCGGCGGCGCATGGCAGATGCGCAAGGCCAAGCTCAAGAAGCGCCTGCTCGACATGGCCGATGAGCTTATCCGCATCGCAGCGGCGCGTCTCGTGCGCCATGCGCCGGAGCTTGTCGCGCCCGATGGGCTCTATGATGAGTTTGCTGCCCGTTTCCCTTATGATGAAACTGAGGACCAGCTGAACGCCATCGAGGCGGTGCGGGAGGACCTCGCGGCCGGCCGGCCGATGGACCGTCTCATCTGCGGCGACGTTGGCTTCGGCAAGACCGAAGTGGCGCTGCGCGCCGCCTTCCTTGCCGCCATGAATGGCGTGCAGGTGGCTGTTGTGGTGCCGACCACGCTGCTCGCCCGCCAGCATTTCCGGACTTTCTCGGAGCGTTTCCGCGGGTTGCCCATCCGCGTGCAGCAGGCTTCCCGTCTCGTCGGCTCCAAGGAACTGGCGCTGACCAAAAAGGAAGTTGCCGATGGCAAGACCGATATCGTCGTCGGCACGCATGCGCTGCTCGGTGCGGGCATCAGCTTTGCCAATCTCGGCCTGCTCATCATCGATGAGGAGCAGCATTTCGGCGTCAAGCACAAGGAGCGGCTGAAGGAGCTGAAAAGCGATGTGCATGTGCTGACGCTATCGGCGACGCCCATTCCGCGCACCTTGCAGCTCGCTATGACCGGGGTTCGCGAACTGTCGCTCATCACCACGCCGCCTGTCGACCGCATGGCGGTGCGCACCTTCATTTCGCCATTTGACCCGCTCGTCATTCGCGAGACGCTGATGCGTGAGCATTATCGTGGCGGCCAGAGTTTCTACGTTTGCCCGCGGCTTGCCGATCTCGCCGATATCCATGCCTTCCTGCAATCGGATGTGCCGGAACTGAAGGTGGCGGTGGCGCATGGGCAGATGGCGGCGGGCGAGCTGGAAGACATCATGAACGCCTTCTACGACGGCAAATATGATGTTCTGCTGTCGACCACCATCGTCGAATCCGGCCTCGACGTGCCGACCGCCAATACGCTGATCGTGCATCGCGCCGATATGTTCGGTCTTGCCCAGCTTTACCAGCTGCGTGGCCGTGTAGGCCGCTCCAAGGTGCGCGCCTTCGCGTTCTTCACCCTGCCGGTCAACAAGGTGCTGACCACGACTGCCGAGCGCCGGCTGAAGGTGCTGCAATCGCTCGATACGCTCGGCGCCGGTTTCCAGCTAGCAAGCCACGATCTTGATATTCGTGGTGCGGGCAATCTACTCGGGGAAGAACAGTCCGGCCATATCAAGGAAGTCGGCTTCGAGCTTTATCAGCAGATGCTGGAAGAGGCTGTCGCCGAAGTGAAGGGTGACGAGCAGGTGCAGGATAGCGGCTGGTCGCCGCAGATTTCGGTCGGCACATCCGTCATGATCCCGGAAGATTACGTTCCCGATCTGCATCTTCGCATGGGCCTTTACCGCCGGCTTGGCGAGCTTGCCGATATCAGCGAGATCGACGGTTTCGGCGCTGAAATGATCGACCGTTTCGGCCCGCTGCCGAAAGAAGTGCAGCATCTTCTCAAGATCGTCTACATTAAGTCGCTCTGCCGCATTGCTAATGTCGAGAAGCTGGATGCCGGGCCGAAGGGCGTTGTCGTTCAATTCCGCAACAAGGAATTCCCGAACCCGGCGGCGCTTGTCGGTTACATTGGCAAGCAGGGATCGATGGCGAAGATCCGTCCCGATCACAGCCTTTTCCTCAACCGCGATCTGCCGACGCCGGAAAAGCGGCTGACGGGTGCGGCGATGATCATGACGCAGTTGGCGGAGCTGGCTCGGTCGTAGATTTGAGCCTTTGGGGGGTGTCGGTGGGTGTGGCTTTACCCCCCTCTGCCCTGCCGGGCATCTCCCCCACAGGTGGGGAGATCGATATGCGGCAAGGTTTTGCCAATATCAACGTTAGAGAATGAAGTGGTGACAGTGCGTCTTGCCGATCTCCCTCCTTGTGGGGGAGATGCCCGGCAGGGCAGAGGGGGGTAAACCACACCCATCTTTGGCTCATTATCCATTAGCCAATCCCTCGAAAACTCCACTCACTGCCTTCAGCGAAAATTACCGCAATGTAACGAAACGGACATCTACCGGTATTCTTCGCAGGCGTAATCTCATCCTCATACCCGGTGCGGCGGATGAGTGGATGCCGCCGGGTGATGAAGGAGCAGGACGATGTGGACCAATATCAACAGGTTTGCCACCGCTGGTCTGGTTGCCTTGACAATTGCGGGCACCACAATTGCCACCACCAGTCAGGCGGAAGCGCGCAATAATTTCGGCCGCGGCCTTGCCGCCGGTATTGCCGGCACGATCATTGGCGGAGCGCTGATTGCGGGTGCAAGGCACCCGGGCTACGCTTACGGCCCCGCCTATTACGCGCCGGCTTATGGTCCGCCCGTCTATGCTGCGCCGGCTTATGGCCCGCCGGTCGTTTATGAACCCGTCTATCCCCGCTGCCATGTAGCCTGGAGGCAGAACGCCTGGGGCGACATGTATCGGGTCAGGGTTTGCGATTGATTGAACGCCGGACCGGCGGTGCCTGAAGCGCCGCCGGTTTTTTCGCTCTCTGGGGCTAGTGACTGTCTTCCGGCGTAATACCGACAGCCACGTTCTGGTCTGTCGCGGCGATGGAGGCGGGCAATGGCACCTTTCTCTGTTTCTCGCGGAGCAGTGTCAGCAGGCCGGAGCCGACGATGAGGGCGATGCCGATCAACATCCAGCCGTCGATACGATCGCCAAAAATCAGATAACCGAACAGGATGGCCCAGAGCATCTGGCTATATTGCGTCGGGCCGATCATGGCGGCGGGCGCATATTGGGCGGCGTACATGACCAGAATGTTGCCAAGCGCGCCGAGCAGGCCGTATCCTGCCAGCAGCAGCCATTGTTCGCCACCCGGCATGACGAAGCTCGGCACCATGGCAACGCCGCTGATGACGAGACAGCCCAGCACGCCCGCACCATAAAGCGAAACATTCTTTTCCGATGGGCCCATGGCGCGGAAGATCACGATGCTGAGCGCGCCGCTGAAGCCGGCGATGATGGCGCCCAGATGGCCTATGCCCAGTTCACGGAATCCGGGCCGCAGGATGATGAGCACACCCAGAAAACCGATGATGACGGCCGACCAGCGGCGAATGCCCACCTGTTCCTTGAGAAACATCACCGACATGATGGTGACGAAGGACGGAAGCAGGAAGATCAGCGCGAAAGCTTCCGCCATGGAAAGATGGGTAAAGGCAGTCACGCTGCCGACAGCGCCGGTGCCGGCCGAAAAAAAGCGGATGATCCAGAGCGGCCGGTTGGTTGTTTTCACCACATCCAGCCAGCTGTCGTTGCGTTTGCGGATGAAGGGCAGGGCGACGAGGCCGAACAGGGCCCCGAAGAAGGCCGATTCTATGGGAGAAATCTGACCTTCAATGAGTTTAACGCTGGCATCGCTCCAGGCATAGGCAGCGAAGGCTGCAAAGGCGAGCAGAATGCCTTTCAGGGTCTGGTCGGACACGGAAACACCGGCAAAAATCGAGTTGTTGAAAACCGCCGGCGGTTTGACCGTCAGTTCATCGATCTATGCTCGTCCGCCTTGATTTTTGCAATATCCCGCAATGCAGCAATCAGGACATCGGGTGTTTGTGCACCGCTTATGGCGTATTTCTGGTCGATGATGAAAAAGGGCACGCCGGCGACACCCATCTGCTGGGCGGCATCGATTTCAGCGACGACCGTATCCTTGTCCGCGTCCGAAGCCAGCAGCCGCTCGACGACTTTCGCATCCATGCCGGCCTTTGCGGCAACGTCGACCAGCACGGCATGATCGCCGATATTGCGGCCTTCCTCGAAATTGGCCTTGAACAGGCCGGTCACGACGCGTTCCTGGACGTCGCGGCCTTCGGAATGGGCCCAGAGCGACAGGCGATGGGCATCGAGCGTGTTCGGCCCGATCTTGATCGCGTCGAAATCGTAGGTAATGCCGACTTCCCTGCCGAGCTGAACCAACGTGGCATGGGCCTGTTCCAGACGCTCCTTGCCGAGCTTTTCCTCGAGAGCGGCTTTCTGGTCGACTCCTTCCGTCGGATAGTCCGGGTTGAGGCGGTAGGGACGCCAGTTCACGTCGACGCTGATTTCATCCTGCACTTCGGCAATGGCGAGATCGAGCCGGGCCTTGCCGAGATAACACCACGGGCAGATCATGTCCGATACGACGTCAACAACGATGCGTTCCATGGCTGATGTTCCTTATATGATCGACATGACGGTGGCAGGTTATTGCGCCCGCGCGTCCCACCAGGTCTGTTTCTGATTGCCCTGTATTGGAGTGATATCCGGGCGGTCGATATATTTCCAGCGGGCGACCCATTGGGCGCCGATATAATAGAGCGGAATGATATAATGTCCCGCCACAAGCAGGCGGTCATAAGCGCGCACGGCCGCCTGGAAATCTTCCGTCGAGCGGGCCTGCAACAGCGCCTCTATCATCCGGTCTATATCGGGATTGGCAACACCTGCATAGTTGAAGCTGCCCTGCGCATCACGCGAGAGTGAGTTCCAACGGTTCAGCTGCTCCATGCCGGGCGAAAGCGACGAGGGCAGGGAGCGGATGATCATGTCGTAATCGAAGCTGTTCGAGCGCGACTGGTATTGCCCGTCATCAACCGAGCGAATGCCCATGGCGACGCCGATCAGGTTCAGCGAACGCTGATAGGCCAGCGCGATACGCTCCTGCGCCGGGTTCTGCGTCATGATTTCGAAAGCGAGCTGGCGGCCATTGGCATCGGACATCCTGCCGTTCTTGATGCTGTAGCCAGCCTCTTTCAGCTTGTCGACGGCCATTTTGAGCACCTTCCGGTCGGCGCCTGTGCCGTCTGTCGTGGGCAGAGCGTAGGTGCCGGCCAGCAACTCCGGAGACATGGTCTTCGCCGCGTCGCCGAGCAGCGCCAACTCGCGCGCGTCGGCGGCGTTGCCATAGGCGCCGAGCGGCGAGTTCTGCCAGTAGCTCTGCGTCCGCTTGAAGGAGCCGCCGAGGATGTTTTTGTTCATCCACTCGAAATCGAAGGCATAGGTAAGGCCTTCGCGTACCTTTTCGTCAGCGAAGACGGCACGGCGGGTGTTGAAGACGAGACCGAACATGCCAGTCGGCAGGCGCGGCTGGAACACGTCCTTGACGATATCGCCGCGATGCACGGCGGGGAAATTATAGGCTTGCCCCCAGTGGGAGGTATCGGAAGTGCCATTGATGGCATCGCCTTCCGGGTAGATGTCGATATCGCCCTTCTTGAAGGCCTCGAACATGGTCGTGACCTGAAGGAAATAGGTGATGCTGATCTCGTCGTAATTATCGAAACCGACTTTGCCGGGAATGTCCTTGCCCCAGTAGTCGGGGTTTCTCTCCCAGATGATTCGTTCACCCGGGCGCAGCGTCTTGATTCGGTAAGGGCCGGAGCCGACAACCGCACCGAGGCCCGCCTGCTCGAATTTTTCCGGATCGGTCGCGTGTTTCGGCAGGATCGGCGTTGAAGAGGCGAGGATGAGAGGCGTTTCGCGATTCGCCTTTTCGTTGAAGGTGAAGCGCACGCTGTGTTCGCCGGTCTTCTCCATCTTGGCTACGCCGTCGAGACGGCTGTTGAATGGCGGGCGGCCCTTTTCCTTCAGGAGATTGAAGGTGAAGATCACGTCATCAGGCGTTACCGGCTCGCCATCCGACCATTTCGCCTTGGGGTTGATGTTGAACTGAACGAAGCTGCGCTCGTCGTCCCACTCCACGGTTTCGGCGAGCAGCCCATAGAGGCTGAAGGGCTCGTCGCTGGAGCGAGACATCAGAGGCTCGTAAAGAAGATTGCCGAATTCCGGATCCCAGACGCCGCGGGCGGTGGTGCGCATTCCCTTGAGAACGAAGGGGTTCAGGCTGTCGAAGGTGCCGACCACGCCATAAGAAATGCGGCCGCCTTTCTTCACGTCCGGATTGACATAAGGCAGGTGTTGGTAATCTGCGGGAAGCGCTGGCGTGCCATGCATCGAGATGGCGTGCAGCGGTTGCGCTACCGCACTCCCGCCGGGAAGCAGGGATGATCCCAAAAGAAACAATGCGGGGATGAGGGCCGCAAGGTTGCGCATGTCACTGTCCTGTCTCAACTGTCCGTCCGATGTGCGTCAGGACCGTTTATCGTCATGATTCTGGCAGATATGTAGCACACGGACATTGCATGACCCATGCAAGCGCGGGAAATCTTGGCTCCGCTCAAGAAAAAGTTAAAGAAGTGCTGGATATCGCCGCGAACGGCATGTAACAGGGGGACCGGAAGAGACGGGTCACGCATTTGCCTCATTTAAACGACAGTTGAACGGGCAGAAGGATACCGCCATCGACGAACAGGACCTTGAGCGGTTCTGTTCTGGCAGACATTCAGGAGACGGAACTCTTATGATGCACAAGGCAAACACATTCACCCGGACGGCTCTGTCCGCTCTGGTCCTCTCTCTCGGCGCTGTGTCCGCTCCGGCCATCTCGCAGGCGCAGGATGCTGCTCCGGCTGCTCAGGGCGCTGGCGCTCCGCCGCTCGGCTGGTTCAAGACCTGCTCCAAGCAGGAAGACAACGATGTCTGCGTTGTGCAGAACGTGGTTCTCGCCCAGAACGGCCAGATGATCACGGCCGTTGGCCTCATTACCGTTGAAGGCAAGGTCAACCGCAAGCTGCTGCAGGTTTCCGTTCCGACCGCGCGTCTCATTCCTCCGGGTGTGATGATGCAGATCGATGGCGGCAAGGGTCAGAAGCTCGATTACGCCGTTTGCCTTCCCGACAAGTGCACGGCTGAAGTGCCGCTGACGGACGCCATGATCGCTTCGCTGAAGAAGGGTAGCGAGGTGGTCTTCACCTCCATCAACTTCCGCCGCGCGCCGAACCCCATCAAGATCGCGCTTTCCGGTTTCACCGGCGCTTATGACGGCCCGGCAATCACCCAGTCGCAGCTGGCCGAAAGCCAGCGCAGCCTGCAGGAAGGCATGCAGAAGAAGGCGGAAGAAGCTCGCAAGAAGCTCGAAGCTGCTCAGGATGCTGCCAAGGGCGCGCCGAAGCCCTGATTGCCGCGCAAGCTTCAAAAAAACAGAAAACCGGTCTGGCGACAGACCGGTTTTTTTATGCGTGCTCGATATCCCCGGGAGGAGGGAGATGCTTGGCGGGCGTCAGTGCGCCGTGGACATTTTCGGGCGCCATTCGCCGTTCGGCGCCTTGTCAAAGATGCGGCCGATGTTGGGATTTCGGAGCGGCGTCTCGTTTTCGTCGTGGACGAGGTTCTGTTCGGAAACATAGGCGACATATTCCGTCTCCTCGTTTTCGGCGAGAAGATGATAGAAGGGCTGGTCGCGTTCCGGCCTGATTTCCGCGGGAATAGCGTTCCACCATTCCTCGGTATTGGCATATTCCGGGTCCACGTCGATTACCACACCGCGGAACGGAAACACCTTGTGGCGAACGATCTCGCCAAGCGTGAATTTTGCGTTTCTTTGTTTCATGGCATGTACTTCCTTTCCCAATACTAGTTGGTATCGGAACGCGAAATATCAAGACCTGGCGCTTTGACGCCGCTCTGCCGTTCGTGTTCAGCGTCCTTTGCTGATTGGCGCGGTGGCGATGATGACGCCGCCGGTGACCAATACGATGCCGATGGCATGATAGGTCTCGAAGGATTCGCCGAGAAACACCGTGGCCATGAGGATCGAGACCGGCGGCATCATGTACAGCGTAATTCCCGCCGTGGCGGGACCGAAAACGCGTACCGTGTGGGTAAAGCAATAAAAGGCCAGAAGTGAGGCGAACAGGATGATGCCGCCGATCTTCGCCCATGCAACAGGCGTGGCAGGCAGCATGCCTCCCTGTGCCAGTTCCAGTGCTGCCGGCGGCAGAAGGACAAGCGCGCCGGAAAAAGCAATCAGTCCGAAGAGACTGAAGGACGCCATCTGCCGCGCCGCCGGATCGCGCAGCAGCAGGGAATAGATCGCAAAGGCAATGGCTGCGGTCAAAATTGCAAAGTCGCCGATGTTGAAATTCATGTGCCGGAGAGCGGAGATATCGCCCTTGAGCACGATGGCGGCGACGCCGGCGAAGGCGATAATCATGCCCGCCACTTCAAGCTTCCGGATCGGCCGGCCCTGAAAGATGTGCTGGAACAGGATGATGAACAGCGAGGAGGTGGTGTAGATCAGCGTGCCGTTGGCGGCCGTGGTCATGGTGAGGCCCCAATAGACCACGCCGCCGCAGATGCCCATGCCGAGAATGCCGAGGACGAGCCAGAGCAGCGTCTTGTGCCGCACGAAAGCAAGGCAGTTGCGCCAGTCGGCGATCATGAAGGGCGCGATGATGAGCGTCGAGCCGATCCAGCGGATGAAGGCGGCGATGAAAGGCGAGACCTCACCGACGACGCCGCGGCCGAAAACGACGTTGCTGGCGAAAAAGAAGGGAACGGCCAGAAAGATGAGCCAGTCCGTGAGGCGGGTTTGCTGCGTGGCTGGCGTGTTCGGCATTCTTCACGGTCAGGGTTGAACTTCAAAAGAAAACGGCGGCTTTCCGGGGAAAACCGCCGCGATGAATGGAGCGCCCCGGTGGAGCGCCCGCAGGGCCGATCAGGCCGAGTAGTACATGTCGAATTCGACCGGGTGAGGGGTCATTTCGAAACGCATGACTTCCTGCATCTTCAGTTCGATGAAGCTATCGATCTGGTCGTCGTCAAACACGCCGCCTGCGGTCAGGAACTTGCGGTCCTTGTCGAGGCTTTCCAGCGCTTCACGCAGCGAACCGCAGACGGTCGGGATCTTCTTCAGTTCCTTGGCAGGAAGGTCGTAAAGGTCCTTGTCCATCGGCTTGCCGGGATGGATCTTGTTCTTGATGCCGTCGAGGCCGGCCATCAGCATGGCCGCAAAACCGAGATAGGGGTTCTGGGTCGGGTCCGGGAAGCGGACTTCGACGCGCTTTGCCTTCGGGTTGGAGCCGAAGGGGATACGGCAGGAGGCGGAACGGTTGCGCGCGGAGTAAGCGAGCAGAACCGGCGCTTCATAACCCGGCACCAGACGCTTGTAGGAGTTGGTGGTGGGGTTGGTGAAAGCGTTGATGGCCTTGGCATGCTTGATGATGCCGCCGATGTAATAGAGGCAGGTCTCGGAAAGACCGGCATATTCATCGCCTGCGAAGGTCGGCTTGCCGCCCTTCCAGATCGACTGGTGAACGTGCATGCCCGAGCCGTTGTCGCCGAAGATCGGCTTCGGCATGAAGGTTGCCGTTTTGCCATAGGCATTGGCGACCTGGTGCACAACATACTTGTAGATCTGCATCTTGTCGGCGCTGGAGACCAGCGTGTCGAACTTCACGCCCAGCTCGTGCTGTGCGGCAGCCACTTCGTGGTGATGCTTTTCAACGACGACGCCCATTTCGGCGAGAACCGTCAGCATTTCGGAGCGCATGTCCTGCAGGCTGTCGATCGGCGGAACCGGGAAATAACCGCCCTTGACGCGCGGACGGTGGCCGAGGTTGCCGGTCTCGTAGTCGGTGTCGTCATTGGACGGCAGTTCGGACGAATCGAGCTTGAAGCCGGTGTTGTAGGGATCTGCCTTGTATTTCACATCGTCGAAGACGAAGAATTCAGGCTCGGGACCGACGAAAACCGTGTCGCCGATACCTGATGCCTTGAGGTAGGCTTCGGCCTTCTTGGCGGTGCCGCGCGGGTCGCGGTTATAGGCTTCGCCCGAGACCGGGTCGAGAATATCGCAAAGGACGACCAGGGTGGACTGGGCGAAGAACGGGTCGACATGGGCGGTGGCCGGATCTGGCATCAGCACCATGTCGGACTCGTTGATGGCCTTCCAGCCGGCGATCGAGGAGCCGTCGAACATGACGCCGTCGGCGAACATGTCTTCGTCGACGCATACCACGTCCATGGTGACGTGCTGCAGCTTGCCCTTGGGGTCGGTAAAGCGCAGGTCCACGAACTTGATGTCGTTATCCTTGATCTGCTTCAAGATATCGTTTGCGGTCGTCATTTAAACTTTTCCTTGAGTGTGATGATGACGAGGTGAAAACCCAAGCCTCCCCGGCTCAGGACTTTTTTAATTATATGGCGTCCACGCCTGTTTCACCGGTACGGATGCGGATTACTTCCTCGACATTGGAAACGAAAATCTTTCCGTCGCCGATGCGTCCGGTCTGCGCCGCATTGCGGATCGCCTCGATGACGGCTTCCGCATTCTCATCCGCCAATACGACTTCGACTTTCACTTTCGGCAAAAAGTCCACGACGTACTCTGCACCGCGGTAGAGTTCCGTGTGGCCTTTCTGACGACCAAAGCCTTTTGCTTCCGTGACCGTGATTCCCTGAAGTCCGACTTCCTGAAGGGCTTCCTTCACTTCGTCGAGCTTGAAAGGCTTAATGATCGCTTCGATCTTTTTCATGAGAAAATATCTCTCCGCTTCTCCCGTTAAAGCAGGTAACTCCCGCTCTGCCACAAGAATGCACGTATTGTGCCAGATCGGAAGCGGGCTTGAAGAAAAAACTTCGCCCCGCGGCCATTCCCGCACAAAATGCATTCGCTTTTCGCGGTTCTACCGGCAATTCGTCACTAGAATCCGAAAAATCCATCAGCATTTCTGCGGTTTTCTTTAATATTAGAAATTTTTAAAATTCGATTATGCTGTGGTCGCGGGTTGAGCTATTGCACATATTATATGCATTTGAGTATTTTTTGGTCTCCGAATTTTGCTTATTTTTGTATCGATTGCCTTTCCTGCGTTTTGAAGGAATGATGTGGCATGACCTCCATTTCCGAGTTCCTCCTTATCGACCCGGCTGTGATGGCGCGCATCGATGCGGCAGCCGGCCAATCCGGCATCCCGCTTTACGATTTGATGGAGCGTGCGGGGCAGGCGGTGGCTGCTTCGGCGCTTCGGCATTACCCGCAGGCGCTGCGCTTCGTCGTCCTGTGCGGCAGCGGGAATAACGGAGGTGACGGTTATGTTGCGGCGCGGGAGCTGGCGCAAAGCGGCGCTAAAGTCGAGGTCCATCATCTCGGCGATATCGGCCTTCTCAAGGGGGATGCACGCGTGGCCTTGGAGCGGAGCGGCGTGACGCCGCTGCCGCTTGATGCCTATACGCCTCTTTCCGGCGACGTGGTGATCGACGCCGTGTTCGGAGCCGGGCTGTCCCGCGATGTTCCGCCGGAGCTAGTCCGGCTGATCGAGGCGGTCATGCAGGCGAAGGTGCCGGTTCTTGCCGTGGATCTGCCCTCGGGGCTTTGCGGCCGGCGTGGCGTGGCGCTTGGCGCATCGTTCAGGGCGGAGCGCACGATCACCTTCATGGCGCGCAAGCCGGGTCATCTGCTGATGCCGGGGCGGGAGCTTTGCGGAGCGCTGGAGGTTTTCGATATCGGCATACCGTTGCGTATCCTGGAGGCTCATAGGGGATCGGTGGCGGAAAACGATCCGTTTGTCTGGCGGGATGCCTTGCCGCGCGCCGGTATGGAGACCCATAAATTCCGCAGGGGGCACCTGACGGTCTTCTCGGGCCCCGCCCATGCGACGGGTGCTAGCCGCATGACCGCGCTTTCAGCGCTGAAGGCGGGGGCGGGGATCGTTACTGTCGCAGCGCCGAAAGCGGCGCTCGACGTGCTGTCTGTCACATTGACGGCCGTTATGAACGTTCCGATGGACAATGCCGACGATCTACGCGTGTGGCTTGACGATGAGCGCCACGGCGCCTTCGTTCTCGGCCCGGGCTTCGGCGATCTCGAAAAGGCGCGGCAACTCGTGTCGCTGCTTGGCGACAAGTCGGTGGTGCTGGATGCCGATGCGATCACGGCCTTCAGGGATGATACGGATGTCCTGTTCGAGCGTATCACTTCCGGTGCGGGCAAATTCGTGCTGACACCGCATGAGGGCGAGTTCGCCCGGCTGTTTGCCGATCTGGCGGCCGATGGGAGGCTGAGCAAGATCGAGAAGGCGCAGGTCGCTGCGGCGCGCAGCGGCGCGGTTCTGGTCTATAAGGGTGCGGACACGGTGATCGCTTCGCCCGATGGCCGGGCGCTGGTCAATACGAACGCCCCGGCGAGCCTTGCGACGGCGGGATCGGGTGACGTTCTGGCCGGTATCATCGGCGCGCTATTGGCGCAGGGCGCACCTGCCTTCGAAGCGGCTGCAGCCGGGGTCTGGCTGCATGGCGAGGCGGGCGACAGAGCGGGCGCCGGCATGACGGCGGAGGACCTCGCCCATGCGGTTCGGCCGTTTGGGTGAATTGGTCTGATTTGCTGGCTGCTCGCTGAACCTGCGCTCTTACCACAGTTCCATCATCCGCACTTCGTCACCCCGGACTGGATACGGGCTCCAGCGCGATCAGGTCCTTGATCGCGAAATACTCTTCTCACGGCGCAGACGCGCGGTGGCTGGATGCCGGATCTAGTCCGGCATGACGGAGGACAGGTTTTTGCTCTGAGACAAGTCCTGTCGCGCTCGGGACCTTCAACTCCGCCTTCAATGGGCGGCCTTGCCTGCCTGGCTCGCCATTGCCATGCGCGAAGCACTGATCAGCAGCTTGCGCTCGGCGCGCTCCTGCTGCGGGGTGCGATTGTAGATTTCGCGATAACACTTCGAGAAATGCGACGCTGACACGAACCCGCAGGCGACGGCGACTTCCACCACCGGCATGGCCGATTGCACCAGCAGGTGACGGGCGCGGTCAAGGCGGATTTCAAGGTAATAGCGGGCGGGCGAGCGGCCCATTTCCTGGCGGAAGAGGCGTTCCACCTGCCGGCGCGACAGATCGGCGGCGTCGGCGATATCGAGCAGCGACAGCGGCTCGGCAAGATTGCCTTCCATCAATTCGATGATCGACAGAACCTTGCTGTTCTGCACGCCAAGGCGGGCGCGCAGCGGCAGGCGCTGGCGGTCGTTGGGGCTGCGCACGCGGTCGGTCAATTGCTGTTCGCAGACGCGGTTGACGAGGTTCTCGCCGAAATCCTGGCCGATCAGGCTCAGCATCATGTCGAGCGAGGCCGTGCCGCCGGCGCAGGTATAGATGTTGCTGTCGACTTCGAAGAGATCTGCGTAGACTTCCACCTGCGGGAAGGCTTCGGAAAAGCCGGGCAGGTTTTCCCAGTGGATCGCGCAACGTTTGCCGTTGAGGAGGCCAGCCTGCGCAAGGATATGGGCGGCGGTACAGAGGCTGCCGATGGCGATACCGCGATTATAGGCTTCGCGCAGCCAGGCGTTGACCGATTTGTTGATGTGTTGATCCACATCGATGCCCGAACAGATGATTGCCATTTCCGGGCGGTTTTCGCCGCTGACGTAACGCCGCTCATCTGCAAGACAGGTATCGGCCTCAAGACAGATGCCGCTCGAGGACATGACCTTCTGGCCATCGAGCGAGGCGATGCGCCATTCATAGGCCTGGTAGCCCAACATTCGGTTGGCGATGCGAAGCGTTTCAACCGCTGCGGCGAAGGGCAGCATGGTAAATTGCGGAATGAGAAAAAAGACGATTGAGCGCTTCTTCTGGGAGTTTCTGCTCATTTGCCCGTGCTCCGTTGCGAATACGCAATTCCTCCCTTGGAATTGGTCTTCTGGATGTCCTGTATGCGACATCTTTAACGAAAAATACGCCGTGGAATCGGGGCTGTCAAAAAATAGCTTTTGAAATATGCAAATTTTGCGACAAGCCTTTTTAAAGGGCGTCGCGTCGCATGTAAAACAGGCAGGCCAATTTACGCCCGGGGGCCGCCATTTACCCGCAGAGGGCGATGGCTCGCGGGCGTAAGAAAGGCTGCGAGCCATCGGCCGGCGGTCATTTGCGAATGACGCTTCTGCCGTAGTTGTCGGTTGTGGGCCATCCGATATCCTTCAATGTTTCAGGCGGGAGCGCTTCCAGCGCGCGGAGCATCCTCGCACGGCGCCATGACGCATAATGGGAGGCGATATTGCCTGACAGGCGCTGCAGCCAGCCGGCGGATGACGGGCGATGCGGGGAGCGGTTCGCCGCGGGCAGGTAATGTATCATGGTCATGTCTTCATCCTTTCCTGAACCACGATTGATGTGAGGATGGTGCGCCGTTGTTGACATTCAATCAAACGAAATGATATCCATCTATAAATCAAAATATTTGAAGGTGCGTGCCATGACCGTGACTTTCCGCCAACCGCTGCCGTTGCTGGATAACGACATATTGAGGACCTTCGTCGCCATTGCGGAAACGGGAAACTTCTCGACCGCCGCCGAAGTCGTGTTCAGAACACCATCGGCCGTTTCGATGCAGATCAAGAAGCTAGAAGAGCAGCTGAAAACGACGCTGTTCCTGCGCGATGCGCGTTCGGTGACATTGACGGCGCATGGGGAGACGCTTCTGACTTATGCGCGCCGCATGATTGCCTTGTCCAACGAGGCGGTGTCGCGTTTCGTCATGCCCGAATTGTCCGGTGTGGTGCGTCTCGGCGCACCGGAGGATATTGGCGAGCGCGGGCTGCTGCCGGGCATTCTCAAGCGTTTCGCCGAGGCTTTCCCCGGCATCATGATCGACGTCACAATCGATGCCAGCTCCAATCTCTATAAGCGGATGGACGAGCAGCGTCTTGATCTCGCCCTCGTCAACTGTGCTTCACATCCGCTGAGGGATACCGGCGAGGTGCTGATGCGCGAACGGCTCGTCTGGGCGGGTGCGAAATGCGGCACGGCCTATCTGCGCGATCCGCTGCCGATCTCGATATGGGAAGAGGGCTGCATCTGGCGTTCGGAGGCGATTCATTCGCTGGAAAAACGTGGGCGCAATTTCCGCGTGGCTTATCTCAGCGGCCACACGATGGCACAGCGTGCGGCGATTGCCGCGGATCTCGCCATCGCGCCGCTGCCACGATCTTATGTGCTGAACGACATGGTCATTCTGGGTGAGAAGGAAGGCCTGCCGGAACTCGGCTATTTCGATATCCGGCTGATTATGGGCGACAAGGCGTCGCGGCCGGTGCTCGCGGTGGCGGAAAGCATTCGCAATGCATTCGTCGAGGTCGCGAAGGCGGCATGAGGCGAAGGAACGCGTCACGGCCATCATGCGCCGTCGACGCGCGGCTTAGATCGCCACCGAACCCGTGGCTGCGGCGTGATCCGCGTTTTCGGTCCGCCAGCTGCCACGACTGACCAGCCAGTCTGACGACGCCTGCAGCCCGCCGAAGGGAAAGACATGGATCTGCCGGATCGGTCCTTGCGGATTGTCCCGCCAGTGCCGTTCGATCGGCCCGACGATGCTTTCCGGTGAATGGCCCCTGGCAAGCGTGGTCAGGGAAAGCGCGTTTTTCTTGAGATAGGCAATGGAATTGCCGACACCGCAGAGCGCGGCGTATTTCAGGAGCGTGGTGATCTTGGCCGGGCCGGAAACGCCGATATGCACCGGCAGATCGATACCGGATGCGGCAAGCCCTTCTGCCCAGGCGATGAAGCGGGCGGAATCAAAACCGAACTGGGTGACGATGCGCATGGCGGCGTCGGTTCTTTCGCCAAAATCGCGTTTCAGCCGCAACGCGGCCGTCGCCGTTTCGTCGTTGAAATCGGGGCTGCCTTCCGGATGACCGGCAATTGCGATATGCCTGATGCCGCAACGGTCGAAAATGCCCGTGGAAAGCATGTCGATGGTAGACGTGAACGGGCCCTCTGGCTTCTCGACGCCACCGCCGACCGCCAGCACGTCGGTCACGCCGGCGTCGCCGGCAAGCCGCTTCACCTGTTCCTCGAAATCGATGCGAGAGGCGATACGGCGGGCCGCAAGGTGCGGAACGGGCTCATAACCGAGATCACGCAGATGCTTTGCGGCATCGACCAGCTTCACCTGCGAGGCGGCTCCGGTATCTGTCAGATAAACGCGCACGCCCTGCGGAAAAAGACCGGCAAGACTTGCCGGGCCAAGCACCTGCGCGGGTGAGGCCTCGATGGAGGCGGGGATGACGGAAGTGGCGGAGATATCGGGCAATGTGTGCATGATCCTTTTGATTATCATGCACCGTTTTTGAGGCCAAGTCTGTGCCTGTTGCGGCAAGACAGCCCTGCATCTGCGACGAAGCTTGAGCCGAGCGCGGTGCCGGCGGCGCTACCAGACCCGTTTCGTCAGACCGTTCCAGAGCCATGTCCAGATTGTTGGTGGAAAGCGGAGCACCGACTTTCCGGGCGAGGGCGGCTGCGGCGCAAGGCTGCCGGACAAGGCGTCTTCGATGGCATTGATGGCGATATCGACCGAGGCTGCTGTCAAGAGAAGGGGATAGGTGGCGATGGTGTCGGACGGTGAGGGTTTCAGCCGTTTTTCGTAAAGTGTGGCGCCGGTATCCACACCCTTGTCAACGAGATGCACGGTTGCGCCGAAATTGCCCCGGTCCTTTTCCACCAGCGCCCAGTATCCACCCATCTGGCCGCGATAGGCCGGGTTGATGCCGGCGTGAAAATTGATGATGGGGCAGTGCAGGTCCCTGAGCGTCGCCGGCGTCAGCAGACGGCAGGAAATGGTGAAGATGACAGCCGGTTTCAGGAGATTGGCGGCCTTGCGACATTCTTCATCGTTCAGCGAGGCGAAATGCGTGACTGGAATGGTGCCGCCCAGATCAGGCAGGAGACCATGCTCCGCAATGATCTCTTTGCTTCTTCGTACCGTGAAGCGTTTGCCGAGCCGCGATGCGACCATCGTCGCCAGCTGGCCCACTGCGACAATCCAGCCGAGGCGTCTTGCCCGGCGCTTGAGGATGGCCGATTTGCTTTCGGGCTGTTCCATGAACACATGGATGTCGGGAAATCGCGCTGCCAGCGCATTGATCATGACGTTAGGGTTCACGCCGCCCGCCGTCATCACCAGAAGCCGATTATTGATGTCAGTCATGTCACCCACTGGATTTCTCAAGCCACGATCCACGCGCAGTTTCCCTCGCGAAGCTCAAAACCATGTTAATTTTCATCGACAGGATTTTTTGAAACGCCGCTGGAACCGAATTTTGGGACTCACGTTATTGTGACGCATATCACATCGGCGCTTGCCTCGGACGGCAAGTCATAGGGGAGTAGTTTCAAATGATCACACGCATTCTTTCGACCGTTTTCGTGGCTCTGCTGACCGTCGTGACGCTCAGTTCTTGCGGCAACACCATTCGCGGCATGGGCCGGGATACGGCGAACGCCGTGGATGCGACCCAGGATGCCGGCCGTAGCGTCGACCGCGCCGCCCGTCGCTGACGACATCTCCCCTTCTGAAAGTCCGGCGTCTCCCTGAAGCCAGGGTGACGCCTTTTCTTTGACCGAATTTCCCTGCGAATGTTCCCCTGAAGAGAATCACGGGGTGGGCATGAACAGATCGATGAAAAGACTGGCGAAGCTGCTGTTGCCGTTGCTGCTTCCATTTGCGGCCGAAGCGGGCGGGCAGGTGGATTTCTGCAGAATCGTGGATCATGCGGGCGGCCGCTATACCGTCTGCAGTTTCGATCCGGCGAAAAGCACCATCCGGATTTACGACCGCGACCATGTCTCAGGACAGGGATATCGTTCTTTCGCCGATCTATCCTCCGCGCTCTGGCGTCAGCACATGTTCAGTGTCTTCGCCATGAATGGCGGCATGTATCATTCCGATTATTCCCCCGTCGGGCTGTTTATCGAAAACGGCGTGGAACGTTCGCCACTCAGCACCCGCGGTGGCTGGGGCAATTTCCATCTTCTTCCGAATGGCGTGTTTTACCTGAAGGATCACAGGGCGGGCGTGCTGGCGACCGAAGCCTATCTGACGGCCGACCCGAAGCCCGATTTTGCCACCCAGTCCGGGCCGATGCTTGTTATCGACGGCGGAGTGCATCCGCGTTTTCTGCCCGACAGCGACAGCTTGAAGCGCCGCAACGGCGTCGGAGTCTCTCGCGATGGCATGGTACATTTTGCCATTTCGGACAATACCGTGCGCTTTTACGATTTCGCCACCCTGTTCAGGGATGTGCTGGATTCACCGAATGCGCTCTATCTCGACGGCACCATTTCCAGCGTCGATATTCCCGCGATGAAGAGGCGAGATTCATTGTTCCCCATGGGGCCGATCATCGCCGTGGTCGACAGGGTGCCGGATTAGTCGAGCCGATCAGATCGGCGCCTTGGGATAGGCTTTTTCAAGGCCGGCGGAAGCCGTCAGCCCCTTACGGAAGGCGAGATAAGCAGGATGCTGGCTTGCCTTCGCAATTTCCGCGAGGCGGATTTGCAGGCGGGCAGGGGCGTGGCCACCCAGCCATTCACCGGTGGCTTCAAGCTTCAGGCTATTAAGAAAACGAGCGCCGGCCTGCTGGTCGAGATAAAGGTTAAGGCCTGCCAGCAGGTTCTCGTCCTGCAGCGCGTTCTCCATCAGCAACGACACCCATGCCTTATCCTCACTCGCAAGCGAGGTCAGTTTCGAAGCAACAGTTTCACGGTCGGGGAAAGAGGATGTCTGCATGTGGGACTCGCATCGTTGCTGTTTGACCATGGTCGATAAAGCAGCGGTCGCAGCCATTCAAGATGGCTTTCAGCGGAAGAATTGCGACAGCAACGTGCCCGCGTCCGCCGTTTTCAACAGGTGTTTGTATGAAAGCTTTAAAAAACGGTTACACTTTAGCCTAAATTGCGGCGAGGACAGAAATGGCACTGTTTTCAGCGTCGCGCTAACGCTTTGTTTTTTAACATACCTATGCAAAGCGCGAATGGCAGCCCGTCGAAAACGCCTTCATTTAGCCGCTTTTTGCATTTGCCTTCCGCGCCGGATTTTAATAAATGCTTCCTCCACGGGCCGGGTCTTGAAGATCCCCCGGAGAGTGAATAGCTGGAGTAATCATGGAAGAAACCGCTCAGAAATCCTGCTGGGGCGTCACGTTGCGCGCACTCGCAGGCTTTGCCGCTTTTCTCGCATTGACGTACATTTTTGGCAGCCCATAAGCATCTCTCCTGATTGACGGGTTTTGAAACGGCGCGGTTTTCCTCTGGAAACCGTGCTGTTTTCGTTTCCGGGAGGCCCATGTCGCAGCTGCAAAAGCCGGTGCCGCTCTTTTGTGGCGATAAGTTCCAGCTTTGGATATGATGTGACGGAATCCATTACGCAGGAAAAACTCAATGTTTCTTTCGGTCTTTGACGTCTTCAAGATCGGTATCGGTCCTTCCAGTTCGCATACGATGGGACCGATGACGGCGGCCAACCGCTTTCTGGCGCTGATCCTCAGCGACGAGTGGCCGCGCCCCGCCGGTGCCGCCGTCGCGCGCATGAAGGTCAGCCTGCACGGGTCTCTCGCCTTCACCGGCATTGGTCATGGCACCGGCCGGGCAGTCATTCTCGGCCTGACCGGCGAGCGGCCGGACCTTGTCGATCCCGACGCGATGGACGCCATCATAGAGGCGGTGGAGAAGGCCGGTACGGTTACGCCGCCCGGCCATCCGACCTACGAGTTCAGGACGGCCGAAGATCTCGTCTTCGACAAGAAGAACCCGCTGCCAGGCCATGCGAACGGCATGACCTTCTCCGCTTTCGATAACCAGGGCAGGCTGCTGGTCAAGCGCATCTATTATTCCGTCGGCGGTGGCTTTGTCGTCACCGACACGGAACTGGAGGCGATCAAGCAGCGCGGCAAGACCATCGATAACGGCCCGCGCGTGCCCTATCCTTTCGCCACGGCGAAGGAAATGCTGGAAATGGCCGCGCGGTCCGGCCGCACCATCGCCCAGATGAAACGGGCGAACGAGGAGACGGTTGTTTCGCGCGAAGAGCTGAATGAACGGCTGGACCAGATTTGGGACGCGATGAACGGATGTATCGAGCGCGGGCTGAAGGTGGACGGCATCATGCCCGGCGGCCTCAAGGTGCGTCGCCGCGCCCGTTCGATCTATGAAAAACTGAATGCGGAATGGCGTAGCAACCGGTTGAATCCCGTCATGGCGAATGACTGGTTGAGCGTCTATGCCATGGCCGTGAACGAAGAAAACGCGGCCGGCGGCCGTGTCGTCACCGCGCCCACCAATGGCGCTGCGGGCGTGGTGCCGGCGACAGTGCGGTATTTCCGGCATTTCCATGAGGATGCCACCGTCGACGACGTGCGGGACTTTCTCCTCACGGCGGCAGCGATTGGCGGCATCATCAAGCATAACGCGTCGATTTCCGGCGCGGAGGTGGGCTGTCAGGGGGAAGTGGGATCGGCTGCGGCCATGGCGGCTGCAGGTCTTGCGGCGGTGATGGGCGGATCGCCCGAGCAGATCGAGAATGCGGCGGAAATCGCGCTCGAACATCATCTCGGCATGACCTGCGACCCGATCGCCGGATTGGTGCAGGTGCCCTGCATCGAACGCAACGCACTAGGCGCGGTCAAGGCGGTCACGGCGGCGTCGCTGGCGCTGAAAGGCGACGGTCAGCACTTCGTGCCGCTGGATGCCTGTATCGAAACCATGCGCCAGACCGGCAACGACATGAGCGAGAAATACAAGGAAACCTCAACCGGCGGCCTTGCCGTCAACGTTGTGGAGTGTTGAGCGGGCTGGGCGCCCGGCATGTCCGGCATGCTTGACGCCCGCCGCAAAAAGGCATTGATAGAGACATGCCTCTACATCTCATCAAACTTTGCGTCGGCGCGGATTCACTCCAGGACCTGAGGGATTGGGTCGCGCAGCGATCGCTCACCGCCATGGCTGCGGGCCTGGAGCCGCACAGCGTCCACACCACCCGCATGATCCCCAAACGGGTAGAGGAACTGCTTGAAGGCGGCTCACTCTACTGGGTCATCAAGGGGCAGGTGCAGGCTCGACAGAAGCTGCTCGATATCCGTTCTTTCAAGGGAGACGACGGTATTTCGCGCTGCGATCTCGTTCTCGGACCCGAGGTGATCGAGACCTCACCTGCGCCGAAGCGGCCGTTTCAGGGCTGGCGCTACCTGAAGGATGACGAGGCGCCGCGCGATCTCGGGGGTGGAGGAGGCGGCGAGGACATGCCTTCCGATCTCAGGCGCGAACTGGCCGAACTTGGTCTGCTCTGACGCATGATGGACGAAAATGAAAAAGCCGGCCCCTTTTGGTGGCCGGCTTTTTTATTTGGGGAGACGGGTTGGTCAGTTGATGCCGCCGACTGCATTGGTGGCGCGGCCATCCTGAATTTTCACCCAGCGACCCGGGTTGGCGGTGTCCTGACGCTTCAGATAGGTATATTCGGTTTCCGACCAGTTCATGACCTTGTTGCGCATATTGTCGAGAACGAAGTCGCCACGGTCGGTGCGAACGGTCAGAACGGCATGGCCTTCGCCATTCGGCTGCAGAACGACGGTGATCAGCAGGTTGGAGGCGGAGAAACCCTTGTTCATCAGCATCTTGCGCTTCAACAATACGAAATCTTCGCAATCGCCGACGGTGGTAGGATAGGCCCAGCGTTCTTCGACGCCGTAGATTTCCATGTCGGTCATCGGCGTGATCGTGGTGTTGACGGTGTAGTTGACGTCAAGCATCGTCTTCCAGCGCTCTTCCGTCAGCTTCATCGGGCCATTGTCCAGCGAAGTCGGCTGGCACTCGCTCTGATAGGTCTGGCAGAATTCATAGTGGCCGATCGGTGGATTGGCCTTGCCGATGACGCGCATGACCGCTGCCGGCGATGCGCTGGCCTGCTGTGCGAAGGCGCCGACGATGAACGCGATCAGGATGAAAACGATACGGTTGTTGTTCATTGCTTGTCTCCCCGTGTTGAGGAGACATTCGCAGGTATTTTTTGACCCGGCGGAAATTTGCGTGGCGCAATTTGAGCTTAAATTTCAGCAAATTAGCCGATGTTTTGAACTGTATTTGAAGTGTTTTTTACACGTGTTTGAAGCAAATTTTATTAGAATTTTACGCATTCCGGCTTTAGGCTTTTGGTAGCCATTTATGCCGCTGTATCGACAGCGATTTTTCGTTCGCAGGTGTTTTCATACCCATGTTCATCGCCGTAGCGGAAGCGGGCGATGTAGGGGATTTCCCGTTTTGGGATAGGTGTTCCTTGCTGGCGCGCGTCGAAAAAGCGCCGAAAAAAACTTCAAAAAAACTGCTTTTTTCTCGAAAAAAGTTCGGACGGCGTGTTGCAGGCTATGTCGGTGCCCCGGTCGTGCCGCAAATTATCAAGGGGAGCGTTCCTGTCGGGACGTTGTTTGGGCGACAGGTCGAAAGCGGAAAACTGCGTCCGCGGACTTGTTTTTGAAAGGGGATATCCGCGTCGCGAACACACGCCGACCGGATTTTCGGGCAGGGACGAGGAGGCGATGCTGCGGTAAAGGTGCGTTGAAAAAGCCGCCCGGTCCCGACTGCCCATCACGGTGCGATGGACTGACTGCAGCCTTGTACGCTGCCTGACTTCACGCTTTGCGGGGAATGGCGTCGGGCCGTGCGGGGCCTTTTTAAAGAAACTCGATCAATGCGTCGGGTGACTGGACACGATCGAATTCAACGGCGACGCCTTCCATGAAGTGACGCACGATCTTGCCACTCATGTTTTTGCCAAGCTGGACGCGGCTTCCGAGCGGCGGCCGGTGTTCGATCTCGATTGCTGCGCCCGAGAGCGACAGGTCGATCAGGCGGCAGGCGACGAGCATGCCGTCTTCGAGAACCAGCTGCGCCCTGGCATTGCGCGGCGTCAGGCGGTCGTGGCGACGGTCTTCCGGCAGGCCCAGTAACTGACGCTTGGCGATCCATGCGAGCTGGGCGGCGAGCTTTTCGCGTTTGCGCTCGGGCGCATTGATGGCGATGAGGAAACCGGATGCCGTCAGCGACGTCACCGTGCCTTCGATCCGGCCGATATGCTGGAGATAGGCGATGACGCGATCGCCATTGCGGGCGATACCCGGGCAGGTGAATTGCGCTCTCTCGGCGGTCATCTCGGTGGCGGTGCAATCATATTCTTCGTGATCGGGCAACATGAGGCGGCCGTTGAAGGACACACGCACGGCGTCGTCAAGGCGAACTTCCTCAACCGGGCGCAGAATTTGGGCGGTGTTGACCGAACGGGACGAAAACATGGGCAGCGCAAATTGTAATGAATGATGATCGTCCGTTTCTACCCTGTGCGAGTTAACAGACTGTATTGCCTAATCTCTACAATTTTTCTAATCGACCAAATCGTTACGTTTCGTTGCCCCGCGCTCCGTGCGGCCATGGGCTTTCAGCATCGCTTCGTCGATCCTGGACGCCTCAGCATCTACCCGTTCGTAATGCGGCTGCGGCATTGGCCGAATATCCGGCCGGGGTGATGTCCATACGCAGCAGCCGGCTGCTTTTCATCGACAGACAGTGTATCGGCACCATCAATGTGTGGTGCCGTGGCTGCTGTGGAAGCAGCGCGCCGAGGAGCCGCGGGGCGACACCTGCTTCCGTGCGCAGTGGCAGCAGCAGCATTTCGAACGCCAGGGGTTCATCGCCGTAGCCGTCGTCAGCATCGATGTCGAAGACCACGGGCAATTGATGTTGCAGGATGCCGAGCGCCACGCGACAGGGAAAGGACGCGCCGGCCGCCGGCCAGAGTTCTGAAAACGGGCGGTCCCGCAATTCGCGGCCGAACAGGTCGCAAAGACGGGTGCCGGCAAGACGGAAGAAGGGTGTTTCCTCTCCTTTGTCTGTCAGGATGAAAAGGTCGCCGAGATGAGTCTTGAGCTTCGAGGGTTCAATGTCCTCGCGGCGTGGAGCGGCGCTCTTGCCGCGCAATTCATCCCAATAGGCGTATATCTCCAGTCCGGCCATGCTCTTCATAGCATCTCTCCATGTTCGTTTTTGGGACATCATGTCCATCCGAACGTCTGTATCTGGAGGTGTAGCGATTTTCGTGCCAACTGGATTTGTTAAGGTTAACAAAGGGTTGATATTGCCTGACGGCATTTGTCGTGGCATCGGTGCGGCCCTGTCGGGGAAAGCTCCTTCAGCACGATTTAATGGCCCCGCCCGTTCTTTTACGGTGGGCCTGCAAGCCGGACCGTTTTTGGCCTGGCGCCTTTTCCGGTTACGGTTCCGGCGTCGCGCGCTTCGAAGGCGGGACGGCTTTTTTTTCTTTCAGGCTTCCTATATTGCTCGGGAAACGCAAAATTCGACCAAGACAGGGATGAACCATGTCCTACGAGGACGGCGAACAGCCGCCGGTTTCGGAAACGCCGGAGCCGAAAGACGATGCGAACAATCCCGTCTTCAATCTGCCATCGCTGCTGGTGGGCATCCTGGTCGCGCTAATCGTTGCTTATGTCGTTCCCGCCTATCTTCTGTCGGAGGAAGGCAATGGCTGGTTCATCTTCACCTTCGGCTTCATTCCGCTGCGTTATGCGGTGCCGTTTTCCCAGCAGGGGCTGGAATGGCTGTGGACGCCGGTGACCTATTCTTTCCTGCATGGCGGTATCGAGCATATCCTCTTTAACGGATTGTGGCTGATGGCCTTCGGCGCGCCGGTTCTGCGCCGGATCGGAACAGTGCGTTTCGTGCTGTTATGGTGCATTTCCGCCGCCGTTTCGGCCTTTGGTCACGCGGTTCTGAACTGGGGGGACGTGACGGTGCTGATCGGAGCGTCCGGTGTCGTTTCGGCGCTGATGGGAGCGGCCTGCCGGTTCGCCTTTCCGGCGCGGGGCGGATATAGCGCGTCTTTCGGCCATCTGATGCCGCGGCAGAGCATTCTTGCGGCGCTCTCCAACCGTACGGTGCTGATCTTCACGCTGATGTGGCTGTTCGGCAATGTGCTGATTGCGGTCGGCGTGCCGCTGTTCGGCGATGTCGGCGGTCAGATCGCCTGGGATGCCCATGTTTTCGGGTTTCTGCTCGGCTTCCTGTTTTTCGGCCTTTTCGATCGCCCGTTACGCTAGGCCGATCACGCTCCTTGTCGGGCGTGGCGCAAATTTGCTTTCGGGCGTCCCATCCGGGATTGCATTCACGCGGGCCTCAGCGCACCATACCTCATGATTTGCAACCGCCGGGGGAGACTGCGGCACTGCGGATCGCTGCAAAGAGGAGGAAGGCATGCCAACATTCGTAAAGGATCTTCTCGACCGCAAGGGCCGGGACGTCGTGACTGTCAATCCTGAGGTCAGCATCGGTGAGGCGGCGACCACGCTGCACGCACATAAGATCGGTTCCGTCGTCGTGACCGATGGCGATGGTGTCGTTCTCGGCATCTTCACGGAACGCGATCTCGTAAAGGCCGTGGCGGGCCAGGGTGCCGCTTCTCTCCAGCAATCCGTTTCAGTGGCCATGACCAAAAATGTCATCCGCTGTCACCACGATTCCACCACCGATGAGCTGATGGAAATCATGACGGGCGGGCGCTTCAGGCATGTGCCGGTCGAAGAGAATGGCCGTCTTGCCGGCATCATCTCCATCGGCGACGTGGTGAAGGCGCGGATCGGCGAAATCGAGGCCGAAGCGGAGCATATCAAGGCTTATATTGCCGGGTGAATTAGTGTCCTCTCCCTCATTCCTGTGCTCGTCACAGGAATCTAGTCAGCCCAAGTCCTTGGGCTGATGGGAGTTCCTACCGCCACGCAGACGCGCATCAGCTGGATTCCCGTGACAGGCACAGGAATGAGGGAGCTTCTCGCCTCACCGCCGGAACGCCTGCTGCATGCGCTCCAGTTCCGGAATGCGTGCGCGCGTTTCCTGATATCCCCGGTCGATGGCTTCACTGGCGCGATGGAATTCCGACAGTCCGATATCGTTGATGCGGGGATGAAGCATCAGATCGGGCGGATCACCTGCAAGACGCGAGCGCGATATCCTGTCCTGGATGATGTTGAAGGCCTGCACCATGACGCCCGGCAGGCCGGGGCGCGGCGCGCTGTCGTGCGGTGCGCCGCCGGGCGGTGCAGCGGCGTGCTTGACGACGGCGGAGCGGCCGAAGAGATCGTAATTGAGGTTTACAGCCACGACCAGCGCCTGCTCATAGGCCCGGCAGACCGAAACCGGCACGGGATTGACGAGGGCGCCATCGATGAGGGTGCGGCCGTTGCATTGCACGGGTTCGAAGATGCCGGGCAGCGCATAGGATGAACGCAAGGCGGTCACGAGATCACCCTGATGAATCCAGACTTCATGACCCGTGCGCAACTCCGTCGCGACGGCGATGAAGGGATGATCGAGGCTTTCGACGCGCAGCCCTTCCAGATGCTCCTGCATGCGTTTTGTGAGCCGCATTCCGCCGAAGAGCCCGCCGCCGCCGATCGTGAGATCCAGCAGGCCGGCAATGCGGCGCATCGTCAGCGAGCGGGCGAATTCCTCAAGCTCATCGAGCTTGCCGGCGAGATAACATCCGCCAACCAGCGCGCCGATTGAGGTGCCGGCGATCATGCCGATCTTGACGCCCGCTTCATCGAGGGCCCGCAGGACACCGATATGGGCCCAGCCCCGGGCTGCGCCACCGCCAAGCGCGAGCGCTATCCGGTGTTTATCGACGATCTGTGTAACGGGCGGTTCATTGCCGATGACGTCGGTATTACCCGCCGCAAGGTGGTTCTGACGATTTCCCCATCCCAACATGACCGCACTCCCTGCCAGTTCTTCGGGTTCCGCCCTTGGCCCCGGAACCCGCTATATTGGTAGCAAATTGGTGCGGCCGATGGAAGGCGGCGGTTTATGTGCCTGAATAGGTCGTCGCCGGATCGAAATGGCGCCTATCGTCGGTGATTTTCGTCACCGCCTGGCCATCAGCCAGTTCGACCGTGCGGTAGAAGCAGGAGCGGCGGCCGGTGTGGCAGGTGGCATCGTGGCCGGCGACCGAGACCTTCAGCCACACGGCGTCCTGATCGCAATCGGTGCGGAATTCCTTCACGGTCTGCAGGTTGCCCGACGTTTCGCCCTTCTTCCAGATCTTGTCGCGCGAACGGCTGTAATAGTGGGCGATGCCGGTCTCAAGCGTCAGCGACAGGGCCTGTGCATTCATATGGGCGACCATCAGCAGTTCGCCGTCGCGCGCATCGGTGACTACGGCTGTGACGAGGCCGTGGGCGTCGAATTTCGGCGAAAAGAGACCTGCGTTTTCAAGCGCTTCCTTGTCCGCGGGCGCGGACGGAAAGGGAATGGACATGGCAACCTCGGAAAATCATCTGGCGGAACGATGAGAGGGGCGGATGAAACGGACGAGTGCCCGCCACTCTGAATTTTCTTGCGCATCGGATTTTCCGAAAGCCGCATTACGGCTTTCGGGCCGGTGCTTAACGGTTCCGCACCATGGTCATGAAGCGCACCTGTTCGGCCGGGTCGTTCTTGAACGTGCCGGTAAAGGAGGTGGTGAGGGTGGTCGACCCCTGCTTGTTGACGCCGCGCATAGACATGCACATATGTTCGGCATCGATCATGACGGCCACGCCGCGCGGTTTCAGGGTTTCCTCAATCGATCTTGCGATCTGCGCGGTCATGTTTTCCTGCGTCTGCAGGCGGCGGCCGAAGATCTCGACAACGCGGGCGATCTTCGACAGGCCAAGCACGCGACCGGCCGGAAGATAGGCGACATGCGCCTTGCCGACGATCGGCACCATATGGTGTTCGCAATGGGAGAAGAACGGAATGTCGCGCACCAGCACCACATCGTCATAACCGCCGACTTCCTCGAAGGTCGTGCCGAGCACGTCCTGAACATTCAGCTCGTAACCGGCAAAAAGCTCGCGATAGGCTTTGGCGACGCGCTTCGGCGTATCCAGAAGTCCTTCGCGGGCGGGATTTTCTCCAGCCCAGCGCAAGAGAACGCGCACTGCTTCTTCCGCTTCGGCTTGGCTCGGGCGAGCTTCGGCCACGTCGGGTTTTGCGCCAGCGCCGGGGAAATTCTTCACGATCGCATCCATTCCGTCTCTCCCGATGCGGGTAAAGGCCGCACCTGAATTCGTTTTACATCGCGAACCCATGTTCGCAGTTGCTGCTATCTGGTTGTTTTATAGCATTTTGGCAAGGCCGATGCTGTTTTTTCGGTATCGGAGCCGTTAATTTGATCACGGCTTGATGTCCAGAAAGCTCGTTAGCATATAATGAGAATGAAGGGCAGGAAAGCTTCACTGCGACAAACGCTGTGTTAGAAAAATTTGACCTGTCCTGTTTTGGGCATTCTTGAGCGCGCCGGGCACCAATGATGGACGATATCTACAATAATCGCATTCTGGACTTTGCCGGAAATATCCCGCTCATCGGCGTTCTTGAGGATGCTGACGCCAGCGCCGAGAAACACTCCCGGCTGTGCGGTTCGAAGCTGAAGGTCTATCTGAAAGTCGAAGACGGTATCGTAACGTCGTTTTCGCACGAGGTGCGTGCCTGTGCGCTCGGCCAGGCCTCCGCCTCCATCATGGCGCACCACATCGTCGGGGCCTCCAGCGGCGAAGTCCGGCAGGCGCGGGAAGACATGCTTGCCATGTTGAAACAGGGCGGCGATGGCCCGACGGGCCGTTTCGAGGATATGCGCGTTCTGTCACCGGTCAGGGATTTCAGGGCCCGCCACGCCTCCACCATGCTGACCTTCGAAGCCGTGGTCGATGCGCTCGACCAGATCGAAGGCCGGCAGGCTCTCGACGCCGCGGGTTAGGCAATGTGCGGCGAACCGGGCTGCCGGCACCAGCAGACCGAGGTGAAATCCGGGCGATCACGTAACTGGACGGGCAGCTTTGCCAGGACGCCAGGACGGCTTTTCGGTGTCGGCTTTATCAGGCTTTATCAATTGACGCTTTCCGGCTTCATCGGAAACTCCTGCCGCCATATCCCCACCTGTTCGGAATATGGCTACGAGGCGATTGCCCGCCACGGGCTTTGGGCCGGCGGCTGGATGACGCTGTTTCGTGTGGCGCGCTGCGGACCGGGCGGCACAAGCGGTCTGGATCCGGTGCCGGAAGTACTTGATGGAAGCAGGCGCTGGTGGATGCCGTGGCGCTACTGGAGCCGACATCGATGAATGACTATGTGGCCCTGCTGCACAGCATCGTTCTCGGCGCGGGCAAGCGGCTTGTCATGGCCGATCTCAGGGCCTTGGCGGAAGAGCTGGGATTTACCGACTGCAGGACGCTTGTCGCGACCGGAAATCTTGTTTTTCGCGCTGAAGCGGCACCTGTCCGCGAGATAGAGGACAGGCTGGAGCGCGCCTTCGAAGATCGCTTCGGCAAACATGTCGATATTCTCGTTCGTTCCGGCGGCGACTGGCTGAAGCTGGCGGCGGACAATCCCTTCGCCAAGGGCAATCCGCCGGATGTCTGCGTGCGGGTGATGCGTGAACCGCTTGGCGAAGGTATCCTTGGATTTCTCGATAAGTACCGCCGACAGGAGACGATCGCCGTAATCGGCGGTGACTTGTGGATCGATTTCAAGGGCAAACCGAGCGAGAGCAGGCTGCTGTCTGCGCTGACCACAAGAAGGCTCGGTATCGGCACGACGCGCAACGCGAACACGGTCAATGGTCTCGCGGAAATGCTTCGCTGAGCGGCCTTCACCTTTGACTGCAATGGCAAAAGCCTTTATCAGCCTGCGTGCCCGCCTGTCGCGGGCAAATCATTATTCCAACACCACCCGCATTCGTTGGCGGGACTGGACAGGAGCACTAGACGATGTCTGAAGCCGTTTCCCTTACATTTCCCGATGGTTCCGTCCGCAGCTACGCCCCCGGCACGACCGGCCGCGAGGTTGCCGAATCCATCTCCAAATCGCTCGCCAAGAAAGCCGTCGCCATAACGCTTGATGGCACCCTGCGCGATTTGTCCGACACCATCACCGATGGCAAGATCGAGATCGTCACGCGTGAAGACAAGCGTGCACTTGAGCTCATCCGCCACGATGCCGCCCACGTCATGGCCGAGGCCGTGCAGGAACTGTGGCCCGGCACGCAGGTGACGATCGGCCCTGTTATCGAGAACGGCTTTTATTACGACTTCGCCAAGAACGAGCCCTTCACGCCGGAAGATCTGCCGAAGATCGAAAAGCGCATGAAGGAGATCATTCAGCGCAACAAGCCGTTTACCCGTGAAGTCTGGTCGCGTGAAAAGGCCAAGGAAGTCTTCGCCGCCAAGGGCGAGAATTACAAGGTCGAGCTGGTCGATGCGATTCCGGAAGGTCAGGACCTGAAGATCTATTATCAGGGCGACTGGTTCGATCTTTGCCGTGGCCCGCATATGGCTTCCACCGGCCAGATCGGCACTGCCTTCAAGCTGATGAAGGTGGCCGGCGCCTATTGGCGCGGCGACAGCAACAATGCAATGCTGTCACGCATCTATGGCACCGCCTGGGCGACGCAGGAGGAGCTCGATAATTACCTTCACGTTCTGGCCGAAGCCGAAAAACGCGACCACCGCCGTCTCGGCCGCGAAATGGACCTGTTCCATTTCCAGGAAGAAGGTCCGGGCGTCGTGTTCTGGCACGGCAAGGGCTGGCGCATGTTCCAGACGCTGACGGCCTATATGCGCCGGCGGCTCGCCAACACCTATCAGGAAGTCAACGCGCCGCAGGTGCTCGACAAGTCGCTGTGGGAAACCTCCGGTCACTGGGGCTGGTATCAGGAAAACATGTTCGCGGTGAAATCCGCCCATGCCTTTACCCATCCCGATGACGAGGAAGCCGATCAGCGCGTCTTTGCGCTCAAGCCGATGAACTGCCCCGGTCACGTGCAGATTTTCAAGCATGGCTTGAAGTCTTACCGCGAAATGCCGGTTCGTCTTGCTGAATTCGGCAATGTGCACCGTTATGAAGCGTCCGGCGCTTTGCACGGCCTGATGCGTGTTCGTGGCTTCACGCAGGATGATGCGCACGTCTTCTGCACGGAAGAGCAGATGGCGGCGGAATGCCTGCGGATCAACGATCTGATCCTTTCCGTCTACGAAGATTTCGGCTTCAGCGAAATTGTCGTCAAGCTCTCCACGCGCCCGGAAAAGCGCGTTGGTTCCGACGATCTGTGGGATCGCGCCGAAAGCGTGATGATGGAGGTTCTGAAGACCATTGAGGAACAGTCGGAAGGACGCATCAAGACCGGCATCCTGCCGGGTGAGGGTGCCTTCTACGGACCGAAGTTCGAATATACCCTGAAGGACGCCATCGGCCGCGAATGGCAGTGCGGCACGACGCAGGTGGACTTCAACCTGCCTGAGCGTTTCGGCGCCTTCTATATCGACCAGAACTCGGAAAAGACGCAGCCGGTGATGATCCATCGCGCCATATGCGGCTCGATGGAGCGCTTCCTGGGTATCCTGATCGAGAACTTCGCCGGTCACATGCCGCTGTGGTTCGCACCGCTCCAGGTCGTGGTCGCGACGATCACCTCTGATGCGGATGATTATGGTCGTGAGGTTGCGGAAGCGCTGCGCGAAGCGGGCATGGCGGTCGAGACCGACTTCCGCAACGAAAAGATCAACTACAAGATCCGCGAGCACTCGGTGACCAAGGTTCCTGTCATCATCGTCTGCGGCCGCAAGGAAGCGGAAGAGCGCACCGTCAACATCCGCCGTCTCGGCTCGCAGAACCAGACATCGATGTCGCTTGAGGAGGCAATCACCAGCCTCGTGGACGAAGCGACGCCGCCGGATGTGAAGCGCAAGCTTGCGGCGAAGAAGCAGGTTGCCTAATAACAGTTACGGCCCCTTCGGGGGCCGTTTTGTTTGTGGGGATGTGCGGGTAATTTCACTGCCAAAGGCGACGCATTCACCTCCGTTATCCCGGACTAGATCCGGGGCCAGCGCGATCAAGTCGTTGATCGCGAAAGACTCTCTTCACGACGACAGACGCGTCGTCGCTGGATACCGGATCAATTCCGACATGACGGAGGGATGTGGGTGACGCCTACTCAAAATCCCCGGACATCTCTTCCGGCGCCTGATCCTTCATGAGCACTTCCACATCCGAATCCCGGCCTGAGGTTACCTTGAAATTGCGCTGGTAGACCTTGTCCTTGTTGCGGGCGATAGCGGTATATTCACCTTCGGCCAGCACCATGGTCGAAAAGGCGCTGACGCTTTCATTGACAACGTCACCGCCGCCGTTCAGCACCGACCAGGCTGTATCGGCAATGGCTTCGCCGCCCGCTTCGGATACCAGCTTGAGAGTGATCTGTGCCGCCCGGTGCTGAAGGGTCGCTTCTGTCAGCTTGCCGGCTTCCACCTGGATATCGGCGCGCACGGAGGCGTTGGCGTTACCGTATTGGGAAACGACGTGATATGTGCCGGCATTGAGGCGCACGATGGTGTTCGGTTTAACGTCTTCCATAACCAGCCCGCGTTCGCCATCGGGACGGGCGTCGGAGGAATAGATAGCGAATTTCAGCTGGTTGGCGGAAATCTGCTTGTCGGACCCTGCAACGGCGTTCAGCACGAAACCACCGGCATCGAGAATCAGCACCTGTTTCTGGACGCTGCCGGAGGCAGGCACGTTGAGCTTCTTGGTCACCCCTGCGCGGCCGAAAGCGACGTTGACGAAATATTCGCCCGGCACCAGATGGAATTCCGCCGAGCCGCCCTCTGAGCTTGCCAGCATCGGCAATTTACCGTCGGTGCCGGGGATGGGGCTGAATACGCGCCAGGACAGGCCTTCCTTCACCGCTTCGCCTTCGCCGGTCAGCTTGGCTTCCATGACTATGTCGCGGGCGGTGCTAGTCGGCGCGTTGGGGGCGGAGGGAGCGGTGAAAGCATTGAGTTTCGGCATTTTCGGCGTGCCGCCGAGTTGCTTGAAGTCCTTGAAGGCGTCCTGCGAAAAAGCAGCTTGCGATAACAGGCCAAGCGCGGCACATGCAATGGTCAGACGCGCCGCGATTTTGATTGCCGACATTTTCGATACCGATTGACTTCTTGATTTTCCCGGATCACTTCAAAACCAATGCCGTGGCTATTTCAAGGCCCATGTTTTTGCGATGACAGCAGAATGGAAGATTATTGATCATGACAAGTGATATCAAGCTCCTCGATTACCTCAGGGTTCGCCGTTCCACGCCGGCCCTGCAGCTTGCCGAGCCGGGACCTTCGAAGACGGAAATTGAAGACATCCTGCGGCTCGCCGTGCGCGTGCCTGACCATGGTAAGCTTGCGCCGTGGCGTTTCGTGGTTTTCCGCGGCGAGGAGCGCGTCCGTCTCGGTGAAACGGCGCTTCGGATCGCACTCGAAAAGAACCCGGACCTCGACCTGCAGCAGCAGGAAGCCGAGCGCACCCGCTTGACCCGCGCACCCGTCGTCATTGCCGTCATCAGCACTGCAAAGCCGCATTTCAAGATTCCGGAGTGGGAACAGATCATGTCGGCCGGCGCGGTGTGCCTCAATCTCATCTTCGCAGCCAATGCCAGCGGTTTCGCAGCGAACTGGCTGACGGAATGGCTCGCTTTCGATCCGGCCTTTCTCGCGGAAATCGACGTCGATGCGGCGGAGAAGGTCGCCGGGTTCATTCATGTCGGTTCGACGACATTCCCGCCGGTGGAACGGCCTCGGCCGGAGCTTGCCGATGTCGTCACCTGGGTTGGGGACGTCTGATGTTCTACACCACGGACACCAACCAGCACGGCCTGCCGCATGATCCGTTCAAGGCCATCGTCGCGCCGCGCCCGATCGGCTGGATCGGCTCGAAGGGCAGGGAAGGTTCCCTCAACCTCTCGCCCTATTCCTTCTTCAACGCGATTTCGGACCGGCCGAAGCTCGTGATGTTCTCCTCCAGCGGCAGGAAGGACAGTCTGCGCAATGTCGAGGAGACCGGCGTCTTTACCGCCAATCTCGTCAGCCGCCATCTGGTAGACCGGATGAATGCGTCTTCTGCACCCGTCGCTTATGATGTCGATGAATTCGCCCTTGCCGGTCTTACCGCTGTCGATGGCCGCGTGGTGGATGCGCCTTTTGTGGGTGAGGCACTGGCGGTTCTCGAATGCCGGGTAACCCAGATTCAGCAACTCAGGGACATTGACGGCGAGCCAGCGGATTCCTGGATGGTCATCGGTCAGGTCATGGCGATCCACATCGATGAAACGATCATTCACGATGGGCGCATCGACATGGGACTTGCCCGTCCCGTGGCGCGCATGGGCTATATGGATTACTGCGATGGCGGCAGCGATGTATTCCAGCTGCAGCGCCCCTCTACTGCGCCGTAAATATAGGCCTTCTTCGCCGAGGGTTAATTTTTATGGTGAACCAAACGTAAACCATTTGCGCCTAGAGTTTTATACATGGTGGCGGCGATGATGCCGCCATCCATTGTATGAATGTGTTTCGAGGCTCAGGTGATCGTACAGGCATTTCTTCGCTGGTCTGAAAAGGCTGGATCGACCGAGCGGGCGAATGCCGCCAATGCTCTCGGCCGTGCCTATCTGCATTCCGGCATGGCGCGCGAAAACCGCGATGCTGCCTATATGGCGATGACCTATCTTCTCGACGATCCTTCGCCGCGCGTGCGGCTGGCGCTTGCCGAAGCGCTTGCGGACGCCCATGATGCGCCGCGCGCCATTATCGTTTCCCTTGCCGAAGACCAGCCGGAAATCGCCTGCACGGTAATCGCCCGTTCGCCGGTTCTGGCCGAGGCCGATCTGGTCGATCTGGCGGGGCGTGGTGAAAGCTTGACCCGCGCGCTCATCGCCGCCAGGCCCGGCCTGCCGCGCGGGGTCTGCGCCGCACTTGCGGAAGTTGGCGACCTGCCCGAAACCACCATCCTGCTAGAAAATGACGAAGCCTTCATCACACCGTTTTCGCTCCGGCGCATCGCCGAACGTCACGGTTGCGACGCCGATATCCGTGATCTCCTGCTCCGCCGCGAGGCCTTGCCTGCCGATGCGCGTCATCTGCTTGTGGGCCGCGTGAGCGAGGCACTTGCGGATTCCGCGCTGGTTCATGCGCTGATCACGCGCAACCGCGCCGACAGTCTTTTCCGCGAAGCGGAAGATTCCGCCACCATCCTGATCGCATCGAGCGTTTCCTCGCCGGAACTGCCGGCACTGGTGGAGCATCTGCGCCAGAGGCTGGAGCTGACGCCCGCATTGCTCATCCATGCCGTCTGTTCGGGCCGGCTTGAGTTCTTCACGGCGGCCATGGTCAATCTCTCCGGTCTTGATGACCGCAAGGTGCGCGCCATTCTGGCCACGGGCCGGCCGCATGCGCTGAAGGCGCTGTTCCAGTCCATTGGTCTGTCGGGCGACGTCGTTGACGTCTTCAGCGAAGCGACGCTGATGTGGCGCCGTGCCACCCGCTCGCAGCTTCCTGAGGCGGCCGCCTCCGTCTCTGCCGAACTGCTGTCGCATTTCCGTGACGTGAGCGGTTCCGAAACGCTGTTCGAACTGTTGCACGCGGTGCGCAAGCTGAGCATTGCGGAAGAACGGCAGAAGGCGAGATATTATGCGCAGGCGCTGGCGGTGGAGGCGGCGTGAGGTCGGGTTAATTTTCGGCTGATACAAATCGCATGAGTATCATAATTTTCCCGGAAGGGGCATCCTCTCATCCTCATCCCTGTGCTTGTCACAGGGATCCTTCCAGCCCAAGTCCTTGGGCTGGAAGGACTCTCTCCGCCGCTGAGACGCGCGTCGCTGGATTCCTGTGACAAGCACAGGAATGAGGGAAGATCGGTTGCCCGCAATCACTTATCGAACCGTTTGGCAATCCATGAATAGCTGTTTTCGACCATCCTCACAGGCGTTCCAAGGAAGTGCTTTATGCCTTCGGTAGAAGGAAGGACGCGGCTGACGCGGCCGATCGCCTGTTTGGTGAGACTTTCCTCTTCTTTCGGCGTCACTTCCGCCGTGGCCTGCTGGGCATCGGCCGGTGCTGGAGTGCCGGACTGCGTGCCGGCCGTTTGCGGGCTCTGTTCACCCGGTGTCTGGCACACGGCCACGACCACCGGATAGGACGCGTTCGCAAAACGCTCCAGCTCCTTTTCCGATACAGCGTCGCACAGTTCGATGCTCGTCCACCGCTGTTGCGAGGTGGCGAGGTAATGGCAATCGGTGGCGCTGTCGTCGCAACCGAGAAAGGTCATGAGAACGAGGGCTGTTTTCATGGTGTGTGTTGCCTCTGTCGGGAATTATGCTCTAGAAACTCATCTATCCCGATTGCAGTGACATTACGACGAAATACGCATTTTTTTGAGAGAAGGCAGGCATCGCATTGGCCATCGAAATCAAGCTTGAGACACCCCGTCAGGACGCGGTTCTGCGCCTCATCGACCTTTCCAATGCCTATATGGCGTCGCTTTACCCCGCAGAAAGCAATCATCTGGTCGATATCGGCGCGCTTGAGAAGGATAATGTCTCTTTTTTCGTGGTGCGGCATGGTGGCCGCGTGGTCGGCTGCGGGGCGCTGGTGGAAGCGGGCGATGGCACGGCTGAGGTCAAGCGCATGTTCGTCGATCCGGAGGCGCGGGGTCTGCGCATCGGCAAGCTGATCATGGATACGCTCATCGCGCGTGGTGAGGAGCTTGGCCTTTCTGCCATTCGTCTCGAAACCGGCATCAGCCAGCCGGAGGCGATAGGGCTTTACCGCAAGGCGGGTTTCGTGGAGATCGAGGCTTTTGCGCCCTATAAGCCTGATCCGCTCAGCCTCTTCATGGAGAAGGTGCTTTAAGTCGGCGGTACAGGTTCGCGGCCGCTTAGCAGTGTCCAAAACGAAAGAATCCACGCGACATGAAACGCAGCGCGAGCGACGGATCGCGCCAAACACCCAACGTCATCCTCGGTGTGTCACGAGGATCTGCATCCGAGTGATTTTATCTGACGTGATTAGAACCTTGGCACAAGGTGAGGATGACGGCGATGGTGCATTTCCCGCTGTCCATCCGTTTCAGACCTGAATGAAAACTTAGAACTAAGAATGATCGCAACGCGCCGAGGATCAGGTCCCGTACCGGAGAAGCGATAGTTGCGGATGCGCAACGAGGCCGAGCATGGGCGGATGCGAGGTTCGCGGATATCTGTCGTTACCGGAGCTGCGGCGTCTGGCGCAGGCTTCAATCAAAAAGCGGCCTTTCGAAACGCCGTGGTTTCCTCGCTATTGTCCTCGAGCACGGCGACCTCGTCCGGGGCGTCACCCTGCGCAGGAGGCGGTGTCGGAGCTTCGGCGGCCGCGGAAAGTTCGACCTCACGAACCCATTCGCGCCAGATCGCGACCAGAAGCGCCATCAGCACCGGGCCGATGAAGAGGCCGAGGAAACCCATGGTCTTGACGCCGCCGACGAGGCCGAAAAACGTCGGCAGGAATGGCAGCTTGATGGGCCCGCCGACGAGTTTCGGGCGGATGGTCTTGTCAACGATGAAGAGTTCCACCGAACCCCAGACAAACAGGGCCAACCCGTGGGCGGGCGAGCCGCTGGCGACCAGATAGATCGACACCAGCGTGAAGGACAGAGGCGCACCGCCCGGAATGAGAGCCATGACGCCTGTCAGCACGCCGAGCGTGACGGGCGAGGGGACACCGGCGATCCAGTAGGCGATGCCGAGGATGATGCCTTCGCCGATGGCGATCAGCGTCATGCCGGTGACCGTGGAGCTGATGGTGGCGGGCACGACGCGGGAAATGCGCTCCCACCGCGTCGGCAGGATGCGCTCGCCGACCAGATCGACCTGACGGGTGAAACCGGCCCCGTTACGATAGACGAAGAACAGCGCGATCAGCATGAACAGCAACGTCAGCACGAGATGGAACGCGCCATTGCCGGCGGCGAGGATCGCTCTGTAGATATTGCCGATATTGGCGCCGCTGACGAGCTGGATCACTTCACCGATGGCGCCCGGCGTGCCGATGTATTTCACCCATTGTTCGCCAAGCCATGGGCCGACGGCGGGAAGGGCGGCGATCCAGTCCGGCACGGGGGCGCCGGTCTTGTTGACATGCACTGCCCAGCCGAACCATTCGCGGATTTCGCTGGCCGTGTAGGAAGCGGCGATGAAGATCGGGACGACAAGGAAGGCGAGGATGAGAATGATGGCGATGGTGGCGCCGAGCGTGGTGTTGCCGCCCACCTGCCGAAGAAGCCGTGTATAGACCGGCCAGCTGGCGAAACCGATGACGAGGGCGGCGAGAACCGGAACCAGGAAGCCGTGGAAGAAGTAGATGCCGGCCAGGGCAACGAGAACGAGCAGCCAGCGCGCAGCCGAAATGGGCGGGATCAGGGCGATCCGCGTCGGGCTGGCCGGACCAAGCCATCTCGGTTCGCCACTCTGCTTACGGCTGTCATTCTTACTCACGGCAGGCTCTTTCTCGCATTCTCCCCGAAGGGTGCATTCACTCTGTCACACCGATACATATAAGTGCAATATAATCGGATCACATTACCGTTGTGTGTTTATTGCTGAACCTATTGAACGATTTTGGTAAAAATAGAACATCGGTCTTGGCGCGCGCATTGAAATATGACAATTGAACTCCGTTTTTCTTGCGGCGTAAGGTTGCCGCGCCCGATCTCCAGGTCACGCTATGCTCCGCCGCTTCTTCGCCTATTATCGCCCCTATCGCGGTCTGTTCATTCTCGATTTTTCCTGCGCTGTCTTGTCGGGCGTACTGGAACTCGGCTTTCCGATGGCGGTGAAGGCCTTTGTCGACGTGCTGCTGCCGGGCGGTGAATGGGCTATCATCCTGGCCGCCTCCGTCGGGCTGCTCCTCATCTATGTACTGAATACCGGATTGATGGCGACTGTCACCTACTGGGGACACATGCTTGGCATCAATATCGAAACCGACATGCGCCGTCTGGCCTTCGATCATCTGCAAAAGCTTTCCTTCCGGTATTTCGACAACCAGAAGACCGGCCATCTGGTCGGGCGGCTGACCAAGGATCTGGAAGAGATCGGCGAGGTGGCCCACCATGGGCCCGAAGACCTGTTCATCGCCATCATGACCTTTATCGGCGCGTTCCTGCTGATGCTGTCGGTCAATGTGCCGCTGGCGCTCATCACCGCCGCCGTCGTGCCCGTCACCGCCTGGGTCACCAGCCGGTATGGCGGTCGCATGACGCAGAATTTTCGCGCGCTATACGGCCGTGTGGGGGATTTCAACGCCCGTATCGAGGAAAATGTCGGCGGCATGCGAGTGGTGCAGGCCTTTGCCAATGAGGATCACGAGAGGGCGCTGTTCGAAAAAGACAACCAGAAATACCGCCGCACCAAGCTTGACGCCTACAAGATCATGGCGGCCAGCACCTCGCTGAGCTACATGAGCATGCGGCTGACACAGATGATCGTGATGATCTGCGGCGCCTGGTTCGTGTTGAATGGCGACCTGACGGAAGGTGGCTTCGTCGGCTTCCTGCTGCTGGTCGGCGTGTTTTTCCGCCCGGTGGAAAAAATCAATTCGGTCATCGAGACCTATCCCAAGGGCATTGCCGGTTTCCGCCGGTTCACCGAGCTTCTCGACACCGCGCCCGATATTGTTGATGCGCCCGATGCGGTGGAAGCGCCGCTGCTGCGCGGCGATATCGAATACCGCCATGTGGGCTTCGGTTATGCCGAGGGCAAGCAGGTTCTGAGCAACATCGACCTGAAGATCAGCGCCGGCGAGACCGTGGCTTTCGTTGGTCCGTCGGGTGCGGGCAAGACGACGCTCTGCTCGCTGCTGCCGCGCTTTTATGACGTCACCAGCGGTGCGATCACCATTGACGGCATCGATATCAGAAAGATGAAGCTCGCCTCGCTGCGCAATCAGATCGGCATCGTGCAGCAGGATGTCTTCCTGTTCGGCGGCACGATCCGTGAGAACATCGAATATGGACGGCTTGGCGCTTCGGATGCGGAGATCATGGAGGCGGCGCGGCGCGCCCGTCTTGATGGCGTCATCGAGGCCATGCCGCTCGGGCTCGATACCGTCATTGGCGAACGTGGCGTCAAGTTGTCCGGTGGGCAGAAGCAGCGTCTTGCGATTGCCCGCATGTTCCTGAAAAATCCGCCGATCCTCATTCTCGATGAGGCCACCTCGGCGCTTGACACGGAAACCGAGCGGGCCATCCAGCAATCGCTGACCGAGCTCGCCAAAGGCCGCACCACCCTCGTCATCGCCCACCGGCTGGCGACGATTCGCGATGCCTCGCGCATCGTGGTGGTTGACCAGAGCGGCATCGCCGAAACCGGCGCTCATGCCGAACTCCTGGCTGCCAAGGGCCATTACAGCCGTCTGCACGAGGCGCAGTTCAGCGGTCATCTCGCGGGCCTCAGCTGACCGGCCCGCACGTCGCTCAGCCTTCTGCTGCCTGTTCTTCGACAATGCCGGGGTTCGGCTCCGGCTTGCCGGGATGGCTGCTGACGAGGTAACCCATGGCGACGGCGGCCGCGACGACGAAGAGCAGCAGGACACCGCTGATCGTCATCAGCCATTCGCGGGGCTTTCTGTGCCCCATGATATAGTTCGGCCACCGGCCTGGATGGTTCACCACGTCGTTATTCCGGTGCTGTCGCATGAACTTCCCCAGATTTAAGCGTTTTGGTGAAAGATCAACGCCAGCGCTACCGCGACTGTTCCGTTTGGGTGGCGAACAGGTGATGACAAGGACGTGAGTCCGGTCATTCTGTCTTGGGAAGGCCGATCAGGCGGATTGAATGGCGATGCGGTTGCCCTCGCTATCGGAAATCTCCGCGACGAAGAGTGCATCATTCACCGCCGTTTTGGGAAATAGGAGCTCGCTTCCACCGGCAAGGGCTCTGGCAATAACATCATCCACATCAGCGACACTGAAATAGACGATCGCTCCATCTCGCGTCGGTACATAGGCCGGGCCTTCGGCAAGCGCGGCACTGGCGCCATTGCTGTTTTCGTCAAAAGGGAAATAGGCCATTCTGCTATCGTGGATCGCGACGATTTCGGCAAATGGCACATCAAAAACCGCGCGATAGAAGCGGATCGCCCGATCAAGATCGGTCACGGGGATTTCGACATGGGCGACAATATTCATACGCTTCTCCTCAGCTGGACTGACGCACTTTCAAATTTCTGATGGCACCGATCTTTCTAGCGATGGCTGACATGGCGAGGCAATGGCGCGCGGTGTCAGGTAACCACATTGTCAATCGTCCAGCACCCGCGTGACCGGTCGCAGTGCCGGGAGAGGGCTAAGCGCCACATCGCGGCGTCAAAAGTCAGCTTGCGTCCTGCGTCTCTTTATGCGAATGATTTGCAATTGCATTAATCAGATTTCCGTTCAGAAAGCGCATAGTATGGAGAAGCCAGTCTTTGGATGGCGGCGAAACGGCGACGATCTCTCGTTGTCAGACGTTCACAGCTCGATCCGCGTCAAGGCGAATGCCGGCACGTTTCGGCGGGCGATGGCGTTTTTTGGTCCCGGCTATCTCGTTGCCGTCGGTTATATGGATCCCGGAAACTGGGCGACGTCGCTCGCCGGCGGCTCCAGGTTCGGCTATACGCTGCTGACGGTTGCGCTGGTCTCGAACATCATGGCGATCGTGCTGCAATCGCTCTGCGCCCGTCTTGCGATTGCCTCCGGCCGCGATCTCGCCCAGGCCTGCCGTGACGCCTATCCGAAGCCGGTGGCCATACTGCTGTGGTTGCTCGCCGAGATCGCCATCATCGCCACCGATATTGCCGAGGTGATCGGCACGGCCATCGGCCTCAACCTCATCTTCGGCATTCCGCTCGAAATCGGCGTTCTCATCACCGCGCTCGATGTCTTTCTGATCCTTTATCTGCAGAGGCTCGGTTTCCGCTGGGTGGAGGCGCTCGTCATCACGCTGCTTGGCGTCATCGCGGTGTGCTTTGCCATTCAGGTAGCGCTCGCCGATCCTGACTGGGGGCAGGTGATCCTTGGTTTTGCGCCGACGACCGAAATCGTCACCAATCCTGACATGCTCTATCTGGCGCTCGGCATTCTCGGCGCGACCGTCATGCCGCATAATCTCTATCTGCATTCCGGCATCGTGCAGACCCGCGAAATCGGCGAGACAATTGCCGAAAAGCGCGAGGCGCTGAAATTCGCGACGCTCGATTCCACCATCGCCCTGATGTTCGCGCTTCTCATCAACGCCTCGATCCTCATTCTGGCGGCGGCGACCTTCAACAAGGCGGGGCAGACTAATGTCGCCGAACTCGGCGAGGCGCATAATCTGCTGGCGCCGCTGCTCGGCCTTGCGATTGCGCCGACGCTGTTCGGAGTGGCGCTTTTGTGCTGCGGCATCAATTCCACTGTCACGGCAACGCTTGCCGGCCAGATCGTGATGGAAGGGTTCCTCAAGATGCGGCTCGCCCCTTGGCTACGCCGCCTCATCACCCGCGCCATCGCCATCATCCCCGCCGCCGGCGTGACCATCCTTTACGGAGACAGCGGCACGGGCGAACTGCTGATCCTGACGCAGGTTGTCTTGAGCCTGCAACTCTCCTTCGCCGTCTTCCCGCTGGTGATGTTCACCGGTGACAAGGCCAAGATGGGCGAGCTGCGCTCACCGCTCTGGCTCTCAGGCTTCGCATGGCTGATCGCGGTGGTGATTGCAGCGTTGAATGTGAAGCTGCTGGTGGATTTTATCGGGTGAGGCGGGTCAGGCCGCGCCTTTACGGAGCGCGGCGGCCGTGCCCTGCGGGTCGACGGCGATGACCTTGAGATAAGCGCGGGCCGGCTGGTCCGGCTCGCTACGTCCCTGTTCCCAATCACGCAGGGTGCCGAGCGGAATATGATAACGCGCGGAAAACTCTTCCTGCGTCAGCTTCAGGGCCCGGCGAATGATCTTGATGCGCGGCATTCTGGGAGCCGCAGCAAGTTGCTCGGCAGAAAGCGGCGGATTGTCGGGGTCGGCAAGCGCATTCGCCTCCGCCTCTTCATCGGTCATGGCGTGAAGGCGGGCCCAGTCTGTTTGATCGATTTTACCAGCCATTGTCGTCGTATTCCTTGCGCTCCGCGCGTGTCGCCTTTCGTGCCGAGATGATGCGGATCACTTCGCTGCGTTCGGTATAGATCACAGTCAGAACCAATCCGTTGCCCAACCCCACTATACGTCGTCGGACTTCGCCGTAATTAGCCGAACGATCCTCGATATCCACGGCAAATGGATCCTCAAAAACCTTGCGGGCCGTTTCAAAGCTGACGCCATGTTTGGCGAGATTGGTTAAAGCTTTTCGGTCATTCCACTCGAAAGATAACATTGTGGACTACGGGTTTCCAGTAGTGAAAGGGATAAAATATCAAAAGAAGAAGGGCTCTTTCATATCTGAAAGAGCCCTCAAGACTAGTCGTTTTTTGGTGGTGTCTAAGCTAACGCTCAGCTGCAACCGCTCGTCGCACCACAAGTATCGCACTTCTCGCAAGTGCCGTTCCGCACCATCGTGAAGTTCTGGCATTCCGAGCACATGTTGCCCGTATACCCCTGAGCGATCGAGCGCATGCGGCGTTCGTTTTCGACCTTCTTGGCTTCCGTCTTGGCCGAAGCGGCGTCTGCGGCGGCCTTATCGGAGAAGAGGGCGGTTGCCGTCTGCTGGGCTTCCTGGACGACCTCGTCGATCACTTCTTCGGCGATTTCTTCGGCCAGTTCCTTGGCGCGCTCTTCATAGTCCCGCTTGAAGGAGACGATTTCGGAGGTTGCGATGGCGACTGTCGGTTCCAGCTTGCGGGCGGCAGAGCCTGCAAACGAGGTCACGTTGGCCGAGGCGCGGGCAGGGGCTGCCGTTGCCGAACCCTTGGGCTCGGAAGCGGTGCGTTCGCCGTCATTGCGAGACACGATGGTCGGCTTGTAACCGCGGGTCCAGCCGGTGGAAACGAGGTTGGTCTTGCCTTCCTGGATACCCTTGCCGAGCGCCGTGTTGGAGAAGTCGGACGTATCGACATGGGCGAGATCGTGGCGGCCGAGATAGGAGACGGCGAGTTCGCGGAACACGTAGTCGAGGATCGACGTGGCGTTCTTGATCGCGTCGTTGCCCTGCACCATGCCGGCCGGTTCGAACTTGGTGAAGGTGAAGGCCTCCACATATTCTTCCAGCGGCACGCCATATTGCAGGCCGAGCGAAATGGCGATGGCAAAGTTGTTCATCATTGCGCGGAAGGCAGCGCCTTCCTTGTGCATGTCGATGAAGATTTCGCCGATGCGGCCATCACCGAATTCACCGGTGCGCAGATAGACCTTGTGACCGCCCACAGTTGCCTTCTGGGTGTAACCCTGACGGCGGTTCGGCAGCTTTTCACGCTCGCGTGAGACACGCTCGATGACGCGTTCGACGATCTTTTCGGTGATCGTCACGGCCTGCTGTGCGGCGGGCTGCTGGATCAGGTCTTCGATCAGGTCTTCGTCGTCCTCGTCTCCCACCAGCGACGCATTGAGCGGCTGGGAAAGCTTGGAACCATCACGGTAAAGGGCGTTGGCCTTCAGCGCCAGCTTCCAGGAGAGCATGTAGGCTGCGCCGCAATCCTCAACCGTCGCATCGTTCGGCATGTTGATCGTCTTGGAGATCGCGCCGGAGATGAAAGGCTGTGCCGCCGCCATCATGCGGATATGCGATTCGACGGAGAGGTAACGCTTGCCGATCTTGCCGCAGGGGTTGGCGCAATCGAAGACGGGCAGATGCTCGTTCTTCAGGAACGGTGCGCCTTCCAGCGTCATCGCGCCGCAGACGTGAACGTTGGCCGCTTCGATGTCCTTCTTGCCGAAGCCGAGGTGCTCGAGCAGGTTGAAGCTCATGTCGGAGAGCTGCTCGTCGGAAACCTTCAGCGTTTCCTTGAGGAAGTCGGCGCCGAGCGTCCACTGGTTGAAGACGAACTTGATGTCGAAGGCGCTTTTCAGCGCGCCGTTGACGGCCTCGATCTTCTCATCGGTGAAGCCCTTGGCCTTCAGCGTCGAGGGGTTGATGCCGGGAGCCTGGTTGAGATTGCCATGGCCGACGGCATAGGCCTCGATCTCGGCGATCTGGCTTTCGGAGTAACCGAGCGAACGCAGCGCATCCGGAACGGCGCGGTTGATGATCTTGAAGTAACCGCCACCGGCGAGCTTCTTGAACTTCACCAGCGCGAAATCGGGCTCGATACCGGTCGTGTCGCAATCCATCACGAGGCCGATCGTGCCTGTGGGTGCGATAACGGTGGTCTGGGCGTTGCGGTAGCCGTGCTTTTCGCCAAGTTCCAGCGCCTTGTCCCAGGCGGCCGTTGCGTGGGCGATCAGGTCCTGATCCGGGCAGTCGCCATGGACGAGTGCGACCGGGTTGACCGACAGGCCCTCATAACCTTCCAACTGGCCAAGGGCGGCGCGGCGGTGGTTGCGGATGACGCGCAGCATGTTTTCGCGGTTGGGCGCAAAGCCCGGGAAGGGGCCAAGCTCGCCGGCCATTTCGGCCGAGGTGGCATAGGACACGCCGGTCATGATGGCGGTGAGCGCACCGGCAATGGCGCGGCCTTCGGCGCTGTCATAGGGAATGCCGGAGGACATCAGGAGGCCGCCGATATTGGCGTAACCGAGGCCCAGCGTGCGGTACTCATAGGAGAGTTCGGCGATCTGGCGCGACGGGAACTGCGCCATCATGACGGACACTTCGAGCACGACGGTCCAGAGGCGAACGGCGTGTTCGTAATCGGCGATATCGATGCGCTTCGTCGCCTGATCCTTGAACTGCAGAAGGTTCAGCGAGGCAAGGTTGCAGGCCGTGTCATCGAGGAACATGTATTCCGAGCACGGGTTGGAGGCGCGGATCGGGCCGGCCGCCGGCGAGGTGTGCCAGTCGTTCATCGTCGTGTTGAAGTGCAGACCCGGATCGGCAGACGCCCAGGCGGCGTGGGAAATCTTTTCCCAGAGGTCGCGGGCCTTCAGCGTCTTCATGACCTTGCCGTCCTTGCGGGCGGTGAGGTTCCAGTCACCGTCATTTTCGACAGCGCGCAGGAAATCGTCCTTCAGCGAGACGGAGTTGTTGGAGTTCTGGCCCGACACCGTGAGGTAGGCTTCCGAATCCCAGTCCGTGTCATAGGTCTTGAACTGGATGTCCTTGTAACCCTGCTCGGCGAACTGGATGACGCGCTTGACGTAGTTTTCCGGCACCATGTCCTTCTTGGCGGCGCGGATTTCGCGCTTCAGGGCAGGGTTCTTGGCCGGGTCGAAGCAATCGCCGTTGTCAGCTTCGCAGTTGACGCAGGCCTTCATGATCGCCTTCAGGTGCTTGGCGACGATCTTGGAACCGGTGACGAGAGCGGCAACCTTCTGCTCCTCGTTCACCTTCCAGTCGATATAGGCTTCGATATCGGGGTGGTCGGCATCAACGACGACCATCTTCGCTGCGCGGCGGGTCGTGCCGCCGGACTTGATGGCGCCGGCTGCGCGGTCACCGATCTTGAGGAAGCTCATCAGGCCTGACGATTTGCCGCCGCCGGAGAGTTTTTCGCCTTCGCCACGCAGATAGGAGAAGTTGGAGCCAGTGCCGGAGCCGTATTTGAACAGGCGCGCTTCACGCACCCACAGATCCATGATGCCGCCTTCATTAACGAGGTCGTCCTCAACGGACTGGATGAAGCAGGCATGCGGCTGCGGATGTTCGTAAGCGGACTTGGACTTGGTCAGCTTGCCGGTGAAGGGGTCGACATAAAAGTGGCCCTGGCCGGGACCATCAATGCCATAGGCCCAGTGCAGGCCGGTGTTGAACCATTGCGGGGAGTTGGGGGCAACACGCTGGGTGGCGAGCATATAGGCAAGCTCGTCGCGGAAGGCGAGGGCATCTTCTTCGGACGAGAAATATTTGCCCTTCCAGCCCCAATAGGCCCAGGTGCCGGCCAGGCGATCGAAAACCTGGCGTGCATCGGTCTCGGAGCCGTAGCGCTCGGCTTCCGGAACATCCTTCAGAGCCTTTTCATCGGGCACGGAGCGCCAGAGGAAGGAAGGAACGTCATTTTCCTCAACCTTCTTCAGGAACTTCGGCACGCCGGCCTTGCGGAAATATTTCTGCGCCAGAACGTCGGTGGCAACCTGGCTGAACTGCGCGGGAACGTCGATGTCAGCCAGACGGAACACGATGGATCCATCCGGGTTCTTGATTTCACTGACGGCCTTGCGGAAGTCGATCTCCGCATAAGGCGATTGGCCGGGCTTCGTGAAGCGGCGTTCAATGCGCATGGTTTCTGTCCTCGTCCATTGGGCGCCCGGTGAAGGGCGCAAAAATTCGTTCCAGCCGTGCGATGCCTTCGCGCAGCCGGTTGTTGCCGATCTGATGGGATGTTCATCCTTGGATGTCATCCCTGTATCTCGTGTTTAAGATGGCTGCAAGCCTACTATATATAGTGTTAACACATTCTTGCTGCCAGTCCCCGCGTAATGTTTTTGGCGGTTCCGAAGGCGCAGAAAAGCCATCGGCGAACCGCCCCCTCATGGCCGGGACGCCGTTTGGACATGCGCGCTGAAGATGGAGAAGAACCGGCCTCGTTACTTTCCGGTTCGTTGCCGCCGCAACATATTTGTCACTTTCCTCTCGCGACACAGATTCGTCAAGCCATAGATTGAAACCCATTTTTAACCACAAGATATTGTGTGGAGTGCCTGTGGAAAACGGGGATAGGAAAAGCTCTCAGAAAAATCAGTGACTTGGCGGAAAAATTTGAAGCTTGCGCGAGGCTGGTTTCCGCAACGGAAAGGCAAAACCCCGCATTTTCGGGGTGAGGCATAATGGCGACACTGCGGTTTTTCCGTGTTTTTCACTGTGGGCAAAAAGGCCTTTTCACACAAAAAAGCCGCCCCGGGTGGGACGGCGAAAGAGTGTATATTGCTGGGGGAAGTCTTGCGCGGTTGGTGCATCCGCACTCCGTCACCCCGGACCAGATCCGGGGTCCAGCGCGATCAATCCTTGATCGGGAGAGAGTCGTCTCACGGCGCAGACGCGCCGTGGCTGGATGCCGGATCTAGTCCGGCATGACGGAAAGAAAAAGCGCCATTCTTCAGGCACTCAGCCACGCGATCCCTTGGCGATCGGCTCCTGATAGGTGAAGCCCATGTCCCAGGGGAAATAGATCCAGGTGTCCTGGCTCACTTCGGTGACGAAAGTATCAATGGTCGGCACCCCCTTCGGTTTGGCGTAAACGCAGGCAAAATGCGCCTTCGGCAGCATTTCGCGCACTTCGAGCGCCGTCTTGCCGGTATCGGTCAGATCGTCGACGACAAGCACGCCTTCGCCGGCATCAACAGTCAGCTCGGGGGCTACGCCTTTCAACAGGACCGTATCACCCTGGTTGACGTAGTCATGGCGGGTGGCGATGCAGACCGTATCGATCATGCGGATGTTCAGTTCGCGGGAAATGATCGCCGCCGGAACGAGGCCGCCGCGGGTGATGCAGACGATTGCCCGGAACTCTTTGTCGAGACCGGCAAGACGCCAGGCAAGCGCACGGGCGTCGCGGTGAAACTGGTCCCAGGAAACGGGAAAGGCTTTATCGGGAAGGGACATGTCGTCTACCATCTGGTCAAAATTGTCGATGGCTTTGGCTAATAGCCGCAAGACCGGCAAAAAGGCAAGCTTTGCGCTTATCCGGCGTGATTTTGGCTGAGAGAATGCCGCTTGTTTCTTCTCCCCTGGGTGGAGAAGGTGGCCCGAAGGGTCGGATGAGGGGGCTGGCTCTCGGTCTATCTTTTCCCTCGCCCTCATCCCGCTGCCGCGGACTTCTCCCCCGGGCGGGGAGAAGAAACCAGTGGCGGACGCTCCTTTCGAGCGAGATGGCGGGGGCTGGCGGCGCCATTTGCGCCGCATCCATATTCAACGCGACAGCAGCGTCATCGCCGTCATGGAATCGAGCAGCGTGCGGGTAACGCCGCCGAACAGCAGCTCCCACCAGCGGGAATGGCCGTAAGCGCCCATGACCAGAAGGTCGATGCTGTTATCGGAAAGGCGATTTTCGATGGCCGCCTGCGGCGAAAGGCCGGCAATCTTTTCCTGTGAGGTCACCGTCACGTTCACGCCGTGGCGGGCGAGCGTGGCGGCCAGTTCCGTACCGGCAAACCCGGAGGACTGCGTTTCGCTTTCTGCCTGGTCGACGGAGAATATCTCGACGCTGTCGGCGGCTTTCAGAAAGGGCAGGGCGTCGAAAGTGGCGCGCGTCGCCTCGCGAGAGCCATTCCAGGCGATCAGGACGCGTTTGATCGGTTTGGCGACGGTGAGCACATGCGGGACGAGGAGAACGGGACGGCCGCTTTCATAGAGAAAGCTGTCAATATCGGTGCGGCTGTCCGACAAAGCCGAGGAACTGCTCTGGCGGGCGACGACGAGATCGGCGCAACGGGCGCTGTCGATGGCAGAGGCGGAGGCGTAACCCACCGAGGTAACGAAGCTTCGCCATTCATGCGAGATGCCGTTGGCCGATAGCGTACGCTCGAAAAGCGTGCCGACATCGGTGGTTTCCTTGTGTGCCACATCCTGCAGGGCCTGCACGGTGGCGGGATCGGGAATTTCCATCGGCGCGACGAGGGGAACGGCGGCCAGCGTTTCCATGTGCAGGCCGATGACATGCGAGGAAAACTGGTCTGCAAGGCTCACCACGAATTCGCCGAGCTTCTGTGTGTTCGAAACATTGTCGACCACTGCCAATATCGTTTTGTAACCCATTTATCTCTCCTCGGTGACATCTAATTTCTGTGGGGAGAGTGGCCGCCTTTGCAGGCCGCCACCTTGATTTTGGTCAAAGCCCGTTTGTCAAAGGCCCTTTCTCGCTCAAGCCGTTGCGTCGCCCTTGCCTGCCGCCAGTCTTTTCTCCTGTCCGATGGCTTCGATCATGGCCGCGACCGCATCCGCCGCGGCCTTCAGCACGCCTGCATCCCGGGCGCGCACCACGATTTCCGTCGAAAAGCGTTGCCCGTCATATTTCGGATAGGAACCGATGCTGGTTTCGGGATGGGCTTTCTGGATGGCCGTCAGCGGCGTGCCGATATCGCCTTCGCCATACGGTGAGCGTACGGCCTGCGACATCACCTTGGCGCCGGTGCGGAGCGTCGGCATGACGTTGTCGAGCATCGCCTGGAACACCTGCGGCACGCCGGCCATGACATAGACATTGCCGATGATGAAGCCGGGGGCGACGGAAACAGGGTTGGCGATGTGGACAGCACCTTTCGGCATGCGCGCCATGCGCTTGCGCGCATCGGTGAATTCCATCTCACGGGCACGGTACATGTCGCCAAGTATCCGCAAGGCTTCGGCATCGTGCTCGCAGGGAAGGCCAAACGCCACGGAAACCGCATCCGCGGTGATGTCGTCATGGGTCGGGCCTATGCCACCCGAGGTGAAGACATAATCATAGCGGCTGCGTAGCGCATTCAGCGCTTCGACGATCGCGTCCTCCTCATCGGCAACGATACGCACTTCCTTGAGGTCGATGCCGGACATGGTCAGCACGTCCGCGAGGTGGCCGATATTCTTGTCCTTGGTACGGCCCGAAAGCAACTCGTCGCCAATGGCGAGCATGGCGGCGGTCACGACGGATTGAGCGGAAGAGGGATTGGACATGGGTGTACTCGTCATCTGTTTTATCAGACGTTAGCCCCGTGCCCGATGATTGCAAAGCGGTTTTGAAAAAATGTATTTCGGCAAATAGTTGACGTTTCGCTTTTCCGTTCACTTATGGTGAACAGTGCGTATGCCGATAAGCCGCTGGCGTGGAAGAAGCCTGTGAGCTAGATTTTCATCACATGCTTGTAACGGGTCGCCGATAATCATCATCACGTTTTTGAAAAGGCTTCTGGTCGGGACGCCGGAAACGATAAACCCAAAGGAAACAAAGAAAATGACGAAAGTTCTGGTGCTCTATTATTCTTCCTACGGTCACATCGAAACGATGGCCTATGCTGTCGCCGAGGGTGCAAAATCGGCGGGCGCAGACGTCGTCGTCAAGCGCGTTCCGGAACTGGTGCCGGAAGCGGTCGCCAAGTCTTCGCATTTCAAGCTCGACCAGGCGGCGCCGATCGCCACCGTGGACGAACTGGCTGAATACGATGCCATCATCGTCGGCGCCGGCACCCGCTTCGGCACGGTCGCTTCGCAGATGCGCAATTTCTGGGACCAGACGGGCGGCCTGTGGTTCGGCGGCAAGCTCGTCGGCAAGGTAGGTTCCGCCTTCACCTCTTCCGCCACCCAGCATGGCGGCCAGGAATCGACTATTCTCGGTTTCCTGCCGACCTTCCTGCACCACGGCATGGCCGTCGTAGGTCTGCCCTATGCCTTCCAGGGCCAGATGGGTGTCGATGAAATCAAGGGTGGCTCCCCTTACGGCGCCTCCACCATTACCGACGGCGACGGCTCCCGCCAGCCCTCCGAAGTCGAACTTGAAGGTGCGCGCTTCCAGGGCGCGCATGTGGCGAAAATCGCCGCCAAGCTTTCTGCCTGATCCTGAAAGTCCAGTGAAAAAGAAATGCGGCCCAAAAGGCCGCATTTTCTGTGCCGGTGGCATCATCACCAGCTTAACCGCGATGCTCTCCTGCGAAGCTCGTTCCCCGATCAGATCGGCAGGTTCACCATGAAGAGGCAGCTTGCAACCACGAAGCCGATCATCGAAATTTCAAGAAAACCGTTCAGTCCGTCACGCATTTCAATCCTCCTTGTTCGATCGAAAAGAGAACGGAAAAAGTTTAACGCGGTTCCATAACAGCAGAATGAAATTTAGGGATTCTTAACGCCTGATTTACGGCGTGTCAGCCGGTGACGACGAAAGCCACGACGAGGTGGCCGAGAAGGCCGATCGCCAGGCAGGAGAGAAGAAAGATGAACAGGGCTTTTTTCATATATCCGGACGCTTTCCTCTGTATCGATCCATCGAACCATGAACTTGACGTTAGCGCCCCTGGCGCCTCCGTCGCGACGCGTGACGGGGCCGTTACGCCTTGATGTCGAGCCCCGCTTCGATCGCGGCGGCGATGAAGGCCTTGCGCGCGTCTTCAGGCTTTTTCCTGCCGGCATCCACGGCGGCGCAGACCAGCAGCGCCTTGTCTAGCGCCTCGCCATCCTCCACCGGCCAGTCCTCGATCAGGGCCCAGGAGGCGGCCTGGGTTGTTTCGATGCTCGTATAATCACCCGGCGTTTCGAAGGCGATCAGGACGGGTTTCTGCCAGCGCGTGTTCATCGCTCATCCATGTTGGTTTCGCGCCCGGCTCTAAACGAAGCAGGCGGGATGCGCAATCCGTTTCGGAGCCGACCGGTGCGGTCAGTCGTCGCGTCCGAACAGCCATTCGCGAAGGATGCGCCGGTCAATGAGTTCCAGCGAGCGGTCCGGCGCGATGCGATAGGTTTCCACCGCCCTTGTGCTGCTGTCTATGCGGAACTCATGAGTGAAGGTGCTGCCAATCGGTGACTTCGTCAGCTTCGTGCGCGGCTGGCCTTTATAGATGATGCTCCCGGGAATGGGCTCCACATAGGGTGCCGGACCTGCGGTCGTGCATCCCGCAAGCGCGAGCGAAAGGGCTATTGCGGCCGATGATGCGAGCGTTTTCATCCTGTCCTCCGAGGTCCATCTGCAAAAACGATATGGAGGCGCGGAGGTTCCCGGAAGCGGCGGATGCGGCAGTATTATTCCTTCCGACTACTTGCGCTTTGGGTTCTGAATGTCGCGCGCGACCCAGCGAAAGAAAAAATAGACGAGGAAGCCAAAGATGAAAAGCGGGATGAGGTTCGCAAAACCGGACATATGATTCTCGTTTCTCCCTCCCGTCACGGGGGTCTATCCGGAGAGGCTGAGACGAGGCAAGGGGTAGCACGCATGGTCGTCGGTCACATGTACGTGTGCCGACCTGCCTGCGGCAGGAGTGGGACGGAGCGAGGGAGGGGGCGGGAGAGATCCGGCGCACTGCCAGCGAAGCCGGATCTCTCCGTCTCCCGCCGGTTTCAGGGTACGGGGGACTGTCTTCACTATGGCGGACAACCGAAAATAGACATAGAGCGAGAAATTACCTCGAATAAATTGCAGCGATCCAGAACTCGCGATGGATGCGACGCGCGAGACTATGCACAGTTCCTCATCTTCACTGTCCGGGACATTAATCCGCCAGGCGCGGGGGACGGCACGCCCCTTCCGGCCGGACCATCATGTCTGGGCAAAAGCGGTGTAACCTGTTGAAACGGCACGTCTGCCGTCATTCTTTCAGCCTGCTGGAGAGGCCGGAAGAGGGAACTTTTCACGCGCTGCGTCATTGAAGCAGTCGGACACATGCCAATAGTGGAGGGTTAAACATGCTCGGCACCATCCTTGTCATCCTGCTCATTCTGTTCCTCATCGGCGCGCTGCCAAGCTGGGGTTATCATAATTACGGTTACGGCCCTTCGGGCGGTCTCGGACTGGTGCTGGTCATCGTGCTGATCCTGGTTCTGATGGGACGGATTTGATCGACCGTTCCTGAAAATGCACGGGTTGCCCGCAGTCGAAAACGCTTCGGCTGCGGGCAATTTTTCGTCCGGAGCAACGGTATGACGCCAAAAGCCATGTCATCTTAGTGACTTAGACAAGGTGGGCGGTTGAACTCCACGTACCCGGCTGAAAAAACACGACATTCGGAACGATCCCTCTTGCGCCCCAAATGGATTCGTTCTAAATGCCCGCCATCGCTCCATTGATGAGCGTGTGAGGCCTCGTGGCGGAGTGGTGACGCAGAGGACTGCAAATCCTTGTACCCCGGTTCAATTCCGGGCGAGGCCTCCAAAAATTTCACCAATGAAAACATGCGGTTACGTCGACAAGCTCCACTTTGGTGTGAGGTTTCGTGTCGCATCATGTTGCGCGCTGTTATCCCCTGTTCACATGGGTTTTCCGGCAAGCTCGGCGAATCCGTGCGACATGGATTGCAACATGCGACACGCTCTGGCACCTTCCGATAAGAAAAGGGCGGGGCTTTTTATGAAATCGATATGGCTGCCTGCGGGCGTTCTCTTTGTGCTGCTCGGGCTCGGGATATGGCTGGGCGGGGTGCGCGTAGTCGTCACGGCTGAAAATAGCGAAGTGGGCCTATCGTCGGGAACGCTGGTCGTGGCGAATGTCCCGTATCTGAACCTGCTTGATAGCCCGCAAGCGATTTGCGCCCGTGATGGGAAACCAGGGAACAACTTTTGCGCTGCTGGCGTGTTGGCTGGGATAGGCCAGGACGGAAAAGTCCTAGTCACCCTACCTTTCAGCGAGACGCTCTACCGGATGACGGGAGTCGACTAGACTTCGCGCCAATTGGCGAAAAGTTCTTTGAAAGATCTTGGCCTGGGTGAAACCCCTTTTGGTTCCACCTATCTCGATGCCCACTGGTCAAAGTGGCCAGTCGGGCACATTGATCAAGCCGCACGATTGAGCGGGTTGAACTTCCGGCCAATCGGCAGGAAGTTGAGGGAGCGTAAATTTGCGGACCCTCCAAACAGGCAAATTTGCCTGTTTGGGAACTTGTGGACAATCGTCCCGAAGTTCCATCAGGCCGCTGAACCGACTTTTCCTCAAAATTGAGGGAAAGTCTATGGTCGCTTCAAGTTCGCCGGCGATGTGAGCGCCAGATAGGCTTGCCTGATTTCCTGCTGGGTCTCAATGGGCAGCGCCTTGAACTGCTGTAGCGTCATGCCGATCCCGAAGGCATAGGGAGCGATAGCCCGATTGTATCTGTTGGCGATGCGCCGGATACGCGCCTCCTGCCACATGTTGGGGAGCCGGTATGTGCCGACTCCCTCTATTTCAATCTCGGTTATCATCGCAGCTTGATATTCTGTTTGTGCGCGTCTCTGACGCTCTTGACGACCATGTGGGGTATTTCCCCCTTCAATTTCTGGATTTCCATTCCGAGTTTAGCCACTTCGGCTGGTCCTGCGCCTCTGGCATCGATTACAGGGGCGAAGTTGACGACCGGCGCTGCTTGTCCAGAGTTGCCTCGGAGATTTGGCAGTGAAGGTGCAATCGGCGTATCAATTCCCACTGGACCCCCGTTAGCGTAGCCTTTCCGCATCGCCTCGACTGCTGCGACACCTCCGGCCCGTGCCACGTCAGACTGAGACCAAACAACCTCGCCTTTGTGCACGACGCCTGCGGGCTGGTATTTGCCGCCGGGGCCGGTATAGCCGCCGTCTGAATACAGGCCGCCAGGTGCCGAAGGGAAGCCGCCGCCACCACCCTTGAAGATGTCGAACAGACCGCCGCCACCCATATTGAACAAGCTATCCAGTCCGCTGTTGATCAACCGGCTGCCCAGGTTTTTCAGGGCGTTGCCCAGCACTTCGGTCGCACTGGCACCTTCCAGCATTCCGTTGACAATGGTTCCAGCGAAGTCACGCGCCGCATCATTTGCTTCTCTCGCGGCTTCCTGTGCCCGGTCGTATGCGTCGGTCTCCTGATAGATTGCGTCAATCTTCTGCATGATCGCCAGTTGCTCCTCTACCGTAGCCGCGGCCCCTGCCTGACGGAGCGCATTCATCTTGGCCTTCTGTGCCTCGGTTTTGCCGATCATGTCGTACTCAAGCTGAAGGTCGGCAAGCAGGTCTTGAACCGCCTTCCGCTCGCGCTCTGCTTCTCTTGCTGCCGTATCCCGCGCTGATGATCCGCCGGTTTTTGCTGGCGGCGGTGGCGTGTACTTCGGAGGCGTCCATGCGCCGCTGTTCTGAGGCGTGAAGTTCATGACGCTGGGGCGGTTCTCAAGCTCCCTGATAAGCGCGTTTTCTCGCTCGTTCAGCTGCTGCATGGTGATTTGATGCGTGCCCTTTGCGCGGTTCTTCTGGCGGTCATTCATGCGGTTGTCGGCCGCGTCAATGTCGGCGATCGCCTTTGCCACTGCCTGCTTCTGCGCCATGATGTCGTTGATTGAGTTCTGGATGGTCTGGCTTCGCTGCTTGTCGATCGTGCGCAAGCCGTCCAAGAAATCCACCATTCTCGCGACGACAGATACCACCGCGCTCTTGAGCGTCGTTCCTACCGTGCTCGCGATGTTGTTGAACTGCTGGTCGATCTCGCGCGCCTTCATGATGATGTCATCAGACAGGACATGGCCGAAGTCGTTTGCGGCTTTGATCTGGGCGCGAATGCCAGCTTCACCCTGATTGATGAGCGAAACCATCCGCTCGCCGCCTGTCCCGCCAAAGAGTTCGTCAAAGATGCGCACGCCTGCCGCCGTATCCTTCAACTGGCGCGTTCTCTCGATCAAGAGCAAAAGCAACTCTGTCGGGTTCTTAAGCTTCTCCTTGACCTCCTGAGGCGTCAGTCCGAGACGCTGGAAAGCTTCGGCGGCGCTACCTTTGCCAGTCACGGCAAACTCGTCAGCGCGCAGGGAAAGCTCCTTCAGGCCATCCGTGATAGCGTCCACCGGGATTTTCGCCTGATCGGCAACATATTTCAGCTCTTGGAATGCCTTGAACGAGAGACCGGCCTTTTCAGCTTCCGCTCCCAACTCGGCAACGCTGCTGGTGATGTCCTTGGCAACGGCGAGGAAGCCCACGCCGCCGCCTGCTACGCCGGCCAGGAGACCAGCGCCAAAGCTTTTGAAGACGCTGCCGATCTTCGCCGCGCTCGCCGCGAATGACGTCTCCATCGTTCTTGCTGCGCGCCGGCTGCTGCGCTCGACGTTAGACATGTTCTTGTCGACGTTGTTCTCGAAGCGCTTCAGCTTTTTTTCAGCATCGGAGAGACGCACTTCCATGCGCGTATACAGGACCGCATCATTTGCCATCGTTGAAATCCTTCACTGCCTTGTTGAGTGCGCGTCTGCGTCGAAGCTGAAAGCGCTTTTTCAATGATCGGTAGGCCGGGTAGAAGAACGGCTGCTTTTCCATTGAAGTCGTTCCGAACTCCTGCCCCACCGCATAGTCATATGGTCCGCCCGCGCTCGGCTTCGTCGTCGTCTCGCCACCGGCCCGCACAACCTGCCCGCCGGTCTCTGTTTCGTAGTGCCGGATGCTGTCATGCAGAGGCGTGCCGTCCACGGGGTCTTTCGGCGCAATACGACGGGACAGCTTTACCCACTCGTCGGCGTCCTTCGCTATTGCCGCGTTGACCTCTTTGAGAACGGTCTTCGGAAGCTTGCGGAGCCTGCGTTTGAAATCGGCCATCCCGTTCTTTGCCATTATGCGGCACCTTCTGCGGTTTCGGCGCCGAACAAGAATGCTTCAAGAACCGCAAGGGCTGTCGGCAGCGTCTCACCGATCGGGCGGTTCTCTACCCAGGTCGTGACAACCGCCGTTGCTTCCTTCGGGTCCATACCCGCGCCGACGAGACCCATGTGGATAAGCGAGCGAGTGTCATCGAGCGTAGCGTTCCGGCTCTTGAGCATCGCGTCGAACGTCGCCATCAAGGAGCGGTCGTTACGCTTCTCCCAATCCTTTGCGAGATGATAGTCGAGGCGGAACGTCTGTTCGCCGTCGCCGAAGGGTATCGTGATCTCTGCGAAATGCTTCTGTGCTGTTGCCATGACGGCAATTCCTTTCAGATGAGGCCTAGGTCGGCCGCGAGTTGATGGGACTGCTTCTCCGCTGCGTCCATCTGGCGCGCGAGCTGGAGCATGCGTGTTTTCGTGCTGTTGAGCTGGCTGCCGTTAGCAATCTCGCGCTGGTCTTTGTGCATCATGTAGCGCATGACCTCGATGCGACCCCGTATCGCGATATAGTCGGCAATCTTGTCTTGTTCGGCCTGTGTAGGCTCGCATTTTGCGTCGAAACGCTGCGCAATGATGGCTCTAAACTCCTTTTTTTCGGCTCTATCCATCCAGTCAGGAGCCGGGAAAGCCCTGCGCTGCAAGGGTTTTTCAGTTTTTGCTGCTTGAGTTTCAGTCATGGTTCGCACCTGCAATCTTCCAGATCGGAAAAAAAATTTGTCCGTGAGGTCGGGTCGGGTGGGGAAGAACGACCGTTTTTGAAGTTTCGAGACACCCCCCGGCACCTGTGTCATGCTGGTTCCTTTCAAGGAAAAGGCAGTGACCGAGGAAGAGGCAAATCAACCCGATCACTGCCTTACAGAGGGCGGCCATGAGCTAACCGCCCCACTGATTAGGTCACATTGCCAAAGTCGCCGTAGGTCAGTGCCTTCGGGTTCTTGACGGCGAATGCGAGACGTTCTTCGGCAAGGATCGTCACCATGTTGTTGATGAAGTCCTTGTCAACGTAACCGACCTCAATGCGAGCTTCCCAACGGTCATAGATCGTTGCTGCCTGTCGGAATGCACCGACGAGGAACTTGTCAACGGCAATGGCCGGCGTTGCCGCAACAGGCAGGCCGAAGAGGACAGGCTGAACAACCGACTGAGGATCACCCATGATGTAACGGCCCTGCGTGTCCTTCTGCAGGCGCATTGCCCACCAGTCGGCAGGATTGACCACGACGCCATCGGGCTCATAGAGGGCCAGAGACGTCTGCAGGGCGGCAAGAGCGATGTTATCGATCATGGTCGCCGATGCGATGGTGATGGGCGCTGCGAACGCCGTAGCCTGCGGGATCATGCCCAGAAGGTTCTGGCCGGTGCCGTCACCGCTGAGAAGCTGCTGCTCTTCCTTGAGGGCAAGACCATACAGAAGCTCGCTGTCGATGATGCCGGAAAGCTGCGGCACATCATCCAGCACCTGGCGCGATGCTTTCATCCAATGCGCAATGACCTTGGCTGCCGTGTTCTTGAGTTCGAACTGCATATCGCTTTCAGGCTTCGTTGCGCCTTCAGCGACCATACCGGCATTGAGGTTGCGATTGACCATGTTCGGATATTCCACCGAACCCACCTCGATCTTGATTGCCGGCAGCAAGTCACGAACCGTCAAACGGGTGCGTGGAAGCTGGTTCGGAACATCACGGAAGGCAG